>VFQN01000086.1_pt1 | contig 214542 bp, 201 predicted proteins | sample 3512371 | NCBI WGS metagenome assembly VFQN01 (sample SAMN10412370, study PRJNA504923) | tailings metagenome | isolation source: Replicate 2 from Balatoc abandoned mine | place: Philippines: Itogon, Benguet | collected 2017-08-28
TCGCGTCAGCCGGCCGAACTCACGGGGACCGGACGACGCGACGCGAAAAGGCCCCGCCCCATCTTTGAAAGAAGGGAGCGGGGCCTGAGGTTCAACGCCGGAGACCCAGGCGCTCGATCAACGTGTCGTAGCGCTTGTTGTCCTTGGCCTTGAGGTAGTCGAGCAGACGCCGGCGCTGGCCGACGAGCTTCAGCAGACCACGACGCGAATGGTGATCCTTCGCATGGCCCTTGAAGTGCTCGGTAAGATTGGAAATGCGCTCGCTAAGGATCGCGACCTGGACTTCCGGCGAACCGGTGTCACCCTCGGCCTGAGCATAATTCTTGATCAGCTCCGCCTTGCGCACGGCTGTAATCGACATCGGTCATCTCCATAAACTTAAAGGTTGAACACGCGCACCGGCTGAAGAGCGGCGCCGTCCGAACGGACCAGTGCCACGAGCCTGTCGCCGAGCTCGGCGCGAACCAAAGCGCCGGACGGCGGTGCGTCCCGGGTCAAGAGCACCGGCTGGCCTTGGCGCAGCCGATCCGCTTGGGCTTCCGTCACAGCCAGCGCCGGGATGTCGTCCAGCGCGGTTGCAACGGGCGCCAAGGCCCCGAAGAGCGCGGGAATATGCCCGAGGGCCTCTAGTTTGGGAAGCGAAATGGCCGCGGCCTCCCTGAAGGGTCCGGCGACGGTCCGACGCAGCATCGACAGGTGTCCGACAGTCCCCAAAGCGACAGCGAGGTCGCGTCCGAGGGACCGGATATAGGTGCCCTTCCCGCAGCCGACCACGAAATCTGCGTGATCCCTGTCCGGCCGGCCGAGGAATTCCAGGCGTTCGATCAGGACCTTGCGGGGCTTGAGTTCGACGGCCTCGCCCGCTCGGGCCAGGTCATAGGCACGCCGGCCATCGACCTTGAGGGCCGAAAAGACCGGCGGCATCTGCTCGATCTCACCCAGAAAGGCCGGAATCGCCGCAGCGATCGCGGCATCCTCCGGCCGGACCTCGCTCTTGGCCGTAACCTCGCCTTCGCGATCTTCCGTTGAGCGCGCCTCGCCGAAGCGAAGCGTGAATCGGTATTCCTTGCGACCATCCATCACGAACGGAACGGTCTTGGTCGCCTCGCCAAGGGCGATGGGCAGCACGCCGCTGGCTAGCGGATCGAGCGTGCCGCCGTGCCCCGCCTTCTGCGCGCCGAACAGCCGGCGGACGCGGCCGACCGCCGGAGTCGAGCCCAGACCCTCCGGCTTATCCAGCACGACCCAGCCGTCGATTTTCTCGCCCTTCCTCGTTCGTGACATGACACAGCCTCTACACAGACACTTGGTTGCGCGCCATTCGTTGCTTCAGGCAGGCTGCAGACATGACATCCGAACCACAATCCGACGCGCTGCGACGCCCGGCCCTCTTTGTACTGTTTTTTCTCTCGGGCGCCGCGGCGCTGATCTACCAGACGGCCTGGCATCGATTGCTCGGCCTATTTGCAGGGGCAGACACAATTGCGGCCGCGCTGATCGTCGGCGCCTTCCTGCTCGGTCTCGGTATCGGCAGCCTGGTCGCCGGCTTCTACGCTGACCGCCTGTCGCGACGCGCCTCTCTGGTGGCCTTCGCGATCTGCGAAGTCGGCATCGCGGCATTCGCGCTGATAAGCCCCTGGCTCTACTACGATGTCATCTATCGCGAGCTGCTGCCGCTTTCGTCCTCGCGCGCGGTCATCTTCGCCATCGTCTTCGCCAGCCTGCTGTGGCCAACGTTCCTGATGGGCTGCTCGCTGCCCTTCCTGTCCAAGGCCGTGGTCAGCCAGATCTCGGGCTCGGCGAAGCTGATCGGCTGGCTCTACGGATTGAACACGCTGGGCGCCGGCGTCGGTGCCTTTGTTGGCGGCTGGTTCCTGATCGGGACTTTCGGCTTCGACAAGGCGGTCTATGTCGGGGCCGCCCTCAATCTGGTGGTCGCGGCGGGCGGCCTCCTGCTGGCGCGCGGCCTCGACCTGACCGTGGCCTCGCCGGGACCGAGGGCCGCCATAGCCGTTGCCGCGGGCGACGACGTCGTCTGGCGCTGGTCGCTGCTGGTGTTCATCAGCGGCTTCCTGATCGTGGCCCTGCAGATCGTCTGGTACCGGCTGGTCGGGGTGCTGCTGCAATCCAATGGCTACAGCTTCTCGCTGGTGCTTGCAGTGTTCCTGCTCGGCGATGCCGCCGGGCTGCTGGTCGGCGCCAGGGTCATCGACCGCATCGCCGATCCCCGACGCTTCTTCTTCCTGATGCAGGGCGTGGCCACGATGCTCGCGCTGTGCGGCGCCTGGTATGTCTATTTCGCGATCGGCGCCGGACTGCTGCCCTCCTCGTTCGTCGACCGCGACCTCATGAGCGGCAAGCCGGCCGACATGGCGGTCATCGTCTTCCTGCTGCTGATCGTGGTGCTGCCGGCCTCCTTCATCATGGGGTTCTCATTTCCAGTGGTGCAGAAGGCCGTGCAGCGCGATCTCGACCTGCTGGGCAGCCGCGTCGGCCTGGTACAACTCGCCAACATCGTCGGCAACAGCATGGGCAGTCTGGTCGCCGGCCTCCTGCTGCTCGATATGGTCGGCACGGCCGGCACCCTGAAGCTCCTGGTGGCGATCGGGCTCGCCTTCGCCCTCCTCCAGCTCGCCGGTCCCCGGGCGACGCGCTGGGCCTATCTGCCGGCGGCCGTGCTGGTAGCCGGCCTGCTGTTCTTCCCGGGCGGCGACGCCTTCTGGCGACGCCTGCACGGGCTCAAGGAAGAGAAGGCCATCATCGCGGAGGACAAGACCGGGCTCAGCCTCCTGAAGATGTCCGGCGCGGACAATGGCAGGCTCTACATCCAGGGCCATTCGCAGAGCCAATTGCCATTCACGACGGTGCATGCGTTTCTCGGCGCCATCGGGCCGCTGACGCACGATGAGCCCAAGCGCGTGCTGGTGATCGGCTCGGGTACCGGCGGCACGCCCTATGCCGCCGGCCTGAATCCTGCGACCGAGAAGGTCCGTGTCATCGAGATCGTGGCGCCGGTCATCGAGACCCTGCACGACTATGTCAACGAGGGCGGGCGGTCGGGCATCGACCAACTGCTCGCAAACGCCAAGTTCGAGGTGGTCGTCGCCGACGGCCGTCACGCACTCGCCCACGACGCGGCGCGCTACGACGTGATCGAGGCCGATGCCATCCTGCCCAAGACGGCCCTCTCGGGACTCCTGAACTCGCAGGAATTCTTCCGTCAGGTGCGCGCCAAGCTGGCACCGGGCGGCATCTACGTGCAGTGGGCACCGACCGAACGTTCGATCGAGACCTTCCGCTCGGTCTTTCCCTACGTGACGATGGTGCATCCGGCGCTGATTGGCAGCGACCGGCCCATCCCCTACGCGCGCGAGAAGGTGCTGACGCTGCTGACGCGACCGGAGATCGTGGCCCACCTCAAGGCGGCGCGGATCAATCGCGACGAGCTGCAGAAATGGTTCGAGGACAAGAAGGTCGAGCCCCTGAACAACGGCCAGGTGGTCGCTGCGGCCTCACCCAATACCGATTTCTTCCCGCGCGACGAGTACTATCTCAATCGTCCTTGATGTCGCGCGCGACGTCCGGCCGGCGCAGCAAGGCGCCGATCTTGTCGGCCTCGTCGAAGGTGCGGTCGATCTCGAAACGGATTTCCGGCGCGTAGCGCAGCCCGGCGCGCTCACCGACCCGAGCACGGAACCAGGGCGCCGCCCGGCGCATGGCTGCAAGCAGCCGCTTCTCGTCCTGGCCGCCGAGCGGCATGACGAAGGCCGTGGCATTGCGCAGGTCAGGGCTAATATCGACGGCCGTCACGGTGATCGAGGCGTCACGCAGATCGGGATCGCGCATGTCGCCGCGCTCGAACAGCTCCGCCAGCAGATGGCGCAGTTCCTCGCCGACGCGAAGCTGGCGCTGGCCAGGAGCACGATTGTCTTTGTCGGATGAACGACGCCGAGACATGGCGTTTCTCCCTCTCTTCCTCTCCATCAAATGGGGAGGTGGCCCATTTCGGCACTGTCTACAGTACCTTCGGCCGGAGGGATCGCGACCCCTCCGCCTCGCATGACGAGGCACCTCCCCCGATGACGGGGGAGGCGAAACGTTAGAGCGTCGGCGTAACTTCCACGACGTCGAAGCATTCGATCACGTCGCCGACCTTGATGTCGTCGTAGTTCTCGAACGCCATGCCGCACTCGAAGCCGTGCTGCACCTCGCGGACTTCCTCCTTGAAGCGACGCAGCGTCTTCAGCGTGCCTTCGTGGATCACGACGTTGTCGCGCAGCAGGCGAACCTTGGCGCCGCGCTTGACCTGGCCTTCCGTAACCATACAGCCGGCGACGTTGCCGACCTTGGTGATGCGGAAGACTTCGCGGATCTGGGCGTTGCCGAGGAAAGTCTCCTTGTAGGTCGGGTCGAGCAGACCAACCATGAGAGCCTGAATGTCCTCGGTGACCTTGTAGATGATGCTGTAGTAGCGGATGTCGATCTTGTCCCGCTTGGCGATCTCACGGGCCTGCGGGTTCGCACGCACGTTGAAGCCGATGAGCAACGCACCCGACGCCTTGGCGAGCGTAATGTCGGCTTCGCTGATGCCGCCGACGCCGCTGTAGACCACGCGGGTCGCGACCTTGTCGGTCGACAACCGCGCCAGCGCGCCGGCCAGCGCTTCCGCCGAACCCTGCACGTCGGCCTTGATCAGCACCGGCAGCTCCTTGGCCGTGCCCTCGCGGATGCCCTTGATCATCTCCTCAAGGGTGCCGCGGCCACCCGCAGCACGGGCAAGCTGGGCCTGGCGATCACGGCGAGCACGGAAGTCAGCGATTTCTCGCGCACGCGCCTCGCTCTCCATAACGTGGAACTCGTCGCCCGCCTGCGGCGTGCCGTCGAGACCCAGGATCTCGACCGGGAAGGCCGGACCCGCACTTTCGATCGCATTGGCGCGATCGTCGACGAGACGACGGACGCGGCCCCACACCGAGCCGGCAACGAGGATGTCGCCGACCTTCAGCGTGCCACGCTGCACCAGTACAGTCGCCACCGAGCCGCGGCCCGGATCGAGCTTGGCTTCGACCACAACGCCATCGGCCGGACGATCGGGGTTGGCCTTGAGTTCCAGCACTTCCGACTGCAGGAGGATCGCCTCTTCGAGCTTGTCGAGGTTGATCCGCTTGGTCGCCGAGACTTCGATCGACTGGACGTCGCCGCCCAATTGCTCGACCTGGATCTCGTCCTGCAGCAGTTCGGTGCGGACACGGTTCGGATCGGCGCCCGGCTTGTCCATCTTGTTGATGGCCACGATGATCGGCACGCCCGCCGCCTTGGCGTGGGCGATCGCCTCCTTGGTCTGCGGCATGACGCCGTCGTCGCCGGCCACGACCAGCACGACGATGTCCGTCACCTTGGCGCCGCGGGCGCGCATGGCGGTGAACGCCTCGTGGCCCGGCGTGTCGAGGAAGGTGATCTTCTGCTGCGACGGCAGGGTCACCTGGTAGGCGCCGATATGCTGGGTGATGCCGCCGGCCTCGTGCGCCGCCACGTCGGTCGCGCGCAGCGCGTCGAGCAGCGAGGTCTTGCCGTGGTCGACGTGACCCATGATCGTCACGACCGGAGGCCGCGGCAGCAGGTGCTCCTCGGCATCGACCAGGTCGGCCAGGCCGGTTTCGACGTCACCCTCGGCAACGCGCTTGGAGCGGTGGCCCATTTCGGTGACGACCAGCTCGGCGGTATCGGCATCGATCGCCTGGTTGATCGTCGCCATCACGCCCATGCGCATCAGCGTCTTGATGACGTCGGCGCCGCGCTCGGTCATGCGGGAGGCGAGTTCCTGGACGGTGATCGTCTCGGGAATCGTGACCTCGCGATAGACCTTCTGCTGCGGCTCGCTGCCGAATTGCTGGCGGCGCTCGCGCTCCAGGCGGCGGCGCTGCTGCGCCACCGACCGGCTGCGGAAGTCGTTCTCGCCTGCGACCGCACGGCCGACATCGACCTTGTCGTTGCGGCGCTTCGGCGCTTCTCGACGGGCACCCGACGGCGGCGGCAGACGCTTGTTGACGATGGGCAGTCGCGGCGGCGGACGACGCAGCGCATCGCCGGTCGACGCGGGGGCGGCCCCGACGGGACGGCGAATCGGCGCAGCGGGCGCTGCCGGAGCGGGCGCCGGAGCCGGCGGCCTGATCTCTTGCGCCTGGCGCGCAATCGGCGCCTGCGGCGGGGCCGTGGCGGCCTGGTCGAGGCGCTTCTGGACCAGAGCGTCGGCCTTGCGCTTAACCTCTTCCTCGGCCTTCTTTCGCGCTTCCTCTTCGGCGAGGCGCTTCTTGTGCTCTTCCTCGGCCTTCTTGCGCGCCTCTTCCTCGGCGGCACGACGCACCGCCTCTTCGGCGGCACGCTTGCGCGCGATTTCCGCGTCGCGGTTGGCGTCGACAAGGGCGCGGGCGCGCGCTTCCTTCTCTTCCTCGGTCAGCGTGCGCAGCACGATGCCACGGCCACCATCGCGACCGCTCGAACGCGACGGCATGGTGGAGCGGCTGGGCGGCTGCGAACGAGAGGGCGCGCTCGTCGGCGCCGGAGCACCGCCGAGTTTCAGGGTGCGGCCGGCGGGCGCAGCAGCGGCAGGAGCGGGCTTCGGCGCCTCGGGGGCGGGCGTGGGAGCCGCAGCCGGCGGCGGAGTCGGAGCGGCAGTCGCCGGTGCAGAAGCGCCACCGGGGCGCTTTACCGGCTTCTTGACCTCAACCGTCACCGCGCGCGTGCGACCGTGCGAGAATTTCTGGCGCACCTGGGTCGCGTCAGCCTTCGTTGCAGCGCCTGAACGCGCCGTGGTCGAAAGCGTAAGCGGCTTGGTCGACTTGGTCTCTTCTTTCTGTTCCGTCATGTCGGCTGTTGTCCTTGGTCCGCCTCGGCGCGTCAACCGGCGCCGTTCAATCGGAAGCCGCGCCAACGCGCCGCCCCGACCGCAATTCGTTGAATGAACGCACCGCCCGCATCATCGCGGGCGACCGCCACGTAGACCGCCTGTTCGCGGCCGAAAATCCCGCCGAGCGACGCAGCGTCGCCCAGTTTCTCGATAGGCAGGCCCGTTGCCTGCAGCTTGGCAAGCCCGTCGCCGTCGGCCTCGCTGGCGACAATGAGAAGGCCAGCGCGACGCTGCCCCACCATCTGTTCGACCTTCACGAAGCCTGCGACGGCACGGCCGGCACGACGTGCCCGGCCGAGATCGTCGAGCGCCCGCTCCAGCAGCAGCCGTTCGACCCGATCGGCCAGATCCGGTGCTGCCTTCACCGACGCCCGTGCGGCCTTCGAGAACAAGTTCTTCTCGAGGACCCGTTCGAGTGCCGAACGCTCCGCCCGCACCCACATACCACGTCCCGGCAGGCGCCGCGCAAGATCAGGCACGGCATCGCCCTCAGGACCGACGACGAAACGGATCATCCGCTCCGGCGCAGCCTCCTCGCCGGTCGCGATGCAGGTGCGGACCGAGAGATGGGGTTCGGGCATAGTGAGGGCAAGTGCCAAGAGTGTCGGTCTCCTACGTTCAGGCCTTCGCGGCGTCGGCTTGGCCCGTCTCGTCGGCCGGGAACCAATGCTCGCGCGCCCTCATGATGATGGTGTTCGCCATATCGGAGTCCATGGCGCTCTCGCCCACGATCTCGCGCAGCTCGTCGGAGGCGAGGTCGCCCAGGTCGTCGAGCGTCTTCACGCCGGCATCGCCCAGAGCGACCAACATCGGCAAGGTGAGCCCCTCGGCCGACCGTACCTCCTCGGAAACACCCAGATTCTCGAGGCGCTCTGCCAGCTCGGCGTCGCGCTTCTCGATATATTCGCGGCCGCGGCGCTGCAGCTCGGTGGCGATCTCCTCGTCGAAGCCCTCGACGCCGGCCAGGTCCTCGACCGCGGCCTCAGACACTTCTTCGACCGACGCATAACCCTCGGCCACCAGCAGATGGGCAATGACGTCGTCGACGTCGAGCGTTGCCTTGAAGAGTTCGGTGCGCTCGCGCGTTTCCTTCTGGCGGCGCTCGCTCTCCTCGGCCTCGGTCATGATGTCGATCTCCCAGCCGGTCAGCTGCGAGGCGAGCTTGACGTTCTGGCCGCGGCGGCCGATCGCCAGGCTCAGCTGGTCGTCGGGAACGACGACCTCGGTCTTGTTCTTCTCCTCGTCCATCAGCACCTTGCTGACCTCGGCCGGCGCCAGCGCGTTGACGATGAAGTTGGCGGTATCGGCCGACCACGGAATGATGTCGACCTTCTCGCCCTGCAGCTCCTGCACCACGGCCTGGACGCGGCTGCCGCGCATGCCGACGCAGGCGCCGATCGGGTCGATCGAGCTGTCGTGGGAGAGCACGGCGATCTTGGCGCGGCTGCCGGGATCCCGGGCGACGGCCTTGATCTCGATGATGCCATCGTAGATTTCCGGCACTTCCTGGGTAAACAGCTTGGCCATGAACTGAGGATGGCTGCGCGACAGGAAGATCTGCGGGCCGCGCGGCTCCTCGCGCACGTCGAAGATGTAGGCGCGCACGCGATCGTTCACGCGCAGCGACTCGCGCGGGATCGTCTCGTCGCGGCGGATCACGCCCTCGGCGCGCTGCAGGTCGACGGTGATGTTGCCGTAGTCCACGCGCTTGACCACGCCCGACACGATCTCGCCGACGCGATCCTTGAATTCCTCGTACTGGCGCTTGCGCTCGCTCTCGCGCATCCGCTGGGTAATGACCTGCTTGGCGGTCTGCGCGGCGACGCGGCCGAAGTCGATCGGCGGCAGTTCGTCGGTCAGGAAGTCGCCGACCTGCGCCTCGGGGTTGCGGCGCTGGGCCTCCACGAGCGCCACCTGCACGCTCTCGTTCTCGATCGGGTCGGCAACCTGCATGTAGCGCAGCAGCTTGATCTCGCCGGTCTTGCGGTCGATTTCGGCACGAATGTCGTGCTCGAGCCCGTACTTGGCACGGCCGGCCTTCTGGATGGCCTGCTCCATCGCTTCGAGCACTTCCTCGCGCTCGATGCCCTTTTCGCGGGCGACCATGTCGGCCACCTGCAGCATTTCAAGGCGCGGGATGTCGGCAGTCGTTGCCATGTCTGTGTCCCTCTTCTACCCAGTCCGTTCAGTGAGTCTGCCCGGCCCCTTCGAGGGCCTGGCGGTGTTCTTCGATCAGCCGGTCGGTCAGCTCGAGCTTGGCCTTCGATATCGCGTCGAGCGGCACCGCGGCTTCCTTGCCATCGTCGAGGCGCAGCCGAACGACGCCGTCGTCCAGTCCCACCAGCGTACCCTTGAAGCGTCGACGCCCTTCGACCGGCACCGTTGTCTCGATCCGCGCGAGGTGGCCGGACCAGCGGGCATAGTCTTTGGGGCGGGTGAGTGGCCGGTCGATGCCGGGCGAGCTCACTTCCAGCGTGTAGGCGTCGGAAATCGGATCCTCGACGTCGAGCACCGCCGACAGGGCGCGCGAGAGCGTGGCACAGTCCTCGACGTCCATCGGCCGGCCATCGGCGGGCTCGATCATGATCTGCAGGGTACCGCCGCGGCTCATGGCGACGCGAACCAGCTCGAAGCCCATGCCGACGATGGTCGGGGCAACGATGTCTTCGATGCGACGCAGCAGATCGGTCACGCGGTTGGGCTTCTCGACAGTTTGGGTCGCTGGAGTTGTGCCAAATGAAAAGAGCGGGTTTTTGGCCCACTCTTTTTGTTTGGTTCGTCCCGCGAACCCGATGAGGATGGCGCGGATATAGTCTCCCCCCTGCCAACTGGCAAGAAAATCCGGCGTTTCCTATGGGAAAATGGCCACTTCCCTCTATATGTAGTGGCCTGGCGTTCAGCGCCGTCGCAGCCGCAAGAACACGGGTTTGTGACCGGCTAGCATTTTTTGCTCGTAGCGTGTTCCCGGCCAATCCGCTGGCCGGCCGCGCCAGTCCGCCGGCCCTTGGGCCAGCCACTCGAAGGCCGGATGCAGGCAGGCATGTTCGACCATCCAGGGCAGGTAGCTCGGATCGTCGGTGGCCAGACGCAGCTCCGCCCCCGGTCGCATCAGACGGGCCAGCACATCGAGATTGGCACGCTGCACGAAGCGGCGTTTGTGATGGCGCGTCTTGGGCCAGGGGTCGGGAAAGAGGACGAAGGCCCGCGACAGGGATTGCGCCGGCAAGGCCGCCATCACGAAGCGGGCATCGTCGGTGAACAGCCGCACGTTGCCGACGCCGGCCCGCTCGATATGCGCCAGGCACTTCGCAACGCCATTGATATAGGGCTCGCAGCCGATCAGCCCCACCGTCGGATGATGCTCGGCTTGCCACACCAGATGTTCACCGGCCCCGAAGCCCACTTCGAGCCACACGCCGTCGGCCGGCAAGGTGCCACCAAAGAGGCGTGCGAGGTCGATCTTCGCCGCGCTCTCGGCAACATCGGCCTCGGGCGTGACGATCGGTTCTGCGGGCAAGTCGAGGGCGAGGCGCGGCAGCAGCGTGTCGAGCAACGATTGTTGCCCGGCACGCAGCTTCTTGCCCCGGCGACGACCATGCAGCGTGCGTCGGCGGGTTTCTTCCATGGGATCTTCCGAGCCGTCCTTACATGATCACGTCGATCAGGTACGGGCCCTTCTGCGACATGGCGTAGGTAAGCTGCTTGGTGAGCTCGTCGAGGTTGGTCGCCTGACCGCTCGGCACGCCCATGCTCTTGGACATCATGGCGAAATCGAGCGTCGGCCGATCGAGCGTCAGCATGTCGATGGCACGCGGGCCAGGGTTGGCGGCGCCGACATCGGCGAGCTGGCTATAGAGGATGTTGTAGGAGCGGTTCGAGAAGATCATCACGCAGACGTCGAGATTCTCGCGCGCCATCGTCCACAGCGACTGGATCGTATACATCGAGCTGCCGTCGCCAATCATGCAGATGACCTTGCGATCGGGGCAGGCGACGGCGGCGCCGACGGCCACGGGCGCGCCGAAGCCGATCGAGCCGCCCATGTTGTTCAGCCAGTCGTGCGGCGGCGCGCCGGCGCTGAACGGGAAGAAGCCGCGCCCCGTCGTGACCGATTCGTCGACGACGATGGCGCCCTCCGGCATCGTGGCGCCGAGCGCCTGGCCGAGACCGTCGAGCGTGAACTTGCCGGTCGGCCGGTCCGGACGGCTCGGCTGGGCAACGCCGGCAGGCTTTTCGTTCAGCGCGCCGAGTTCGGCCGCCAGCGCTTCCAACGAGGCGATGGGATCGCCTTCGACCGGGCAAAGCGTGCTGATCTCGCAATCGTCGGGCGACAGCACCGACGGCTTGCCGGGATAGGCGAAGAAGGCGAACGGCGCCTTGGCGCCGCACAGCACCATCTGCTTCGTGCCCTTGAGCTGCGCCAGCGCGTTCTCGACCACGAAGTGCAGACGCAGGACCGGAATGCGGCCCGCGCCGCGCTCGATGCGTGCCGTGCCGCCCGCACCCTGCACCTTGCAGCCCGTCTTCGCCGCGATCTTGCCGGCGAGTTCGAGACCGCGGGCGCGCAGTGCCCGGCCGCCAATGAAGAGCATTGCGTTGGGCTGCTTCAGTGCCTTGGCGGCGGCCACGACCGTCTCGCTGGACGGCGCCGGCGGGGCCGGCGTCGCTGGAGTCTCGGCGACGCCATCGGCTTCGGTCCATGCCGTGTCGGCCGGCAGGATCAGGGTCGCGATCTGGCCCGGCGCCACACGCGCGGCCTGGATCGCCGCCGCACCGTCGGCCGCCACGGTCTTGGACGTCGGCGAAGTTTTCACCCAATGGGAAAAGGGCCGCGCGATGCCCTCGATGTCGGCCGTGAGCGGCGTGTCGTACTTGATGTGATAGAGCGCATGCTCGCCCACGATGTTGACGATGCCGGAGCCCGCCTTCTTGGCGTTGTGCAGGTTGGCTGCCGCATTGGCGAGGCCGGGACCGAGGTGCAGCAAGGTCGATGCCGGCTTGTCGGTCATGCGGTAATAGCCGTCGGCGGCACCGCTGCAGACACCTTCGAACAGGCCGAGCACGCAGCGCATGCCCTCGACGCGATCCAGCGCGCCGACGAAGTGCATTTCCGAGGTGCCAGGATTGGCGAAGCAGACCTCGACGCCGCCCTTCACCAAGGTCCGAACCAGACTCTCCGCTCCGTTCATCACGTCCCCCGAAAGCTCAACCGACTGGAAAATCACAAAGAGGCGGCACCCTAGGCCAGAGCCGGGCCGAACCCAAGTGCTTGCAATCACTTGCGAAATTTAGGCTTCAGATGTTCTTTCTTTATTCTCAACGATTTATTCAGTAAACTTGAATGATTACCTGAGCATTCATTTGAACTCTTAAGAACAAAAGTTTTTTTGACCCATGAGCCAATCGGTCCTCTCCGAGAGCTCGGCCATCGATGCACCGTTCGTCGTCGGCCCCGACCTCGTCGAATTCGATCGCCGCGAACTGCCGATCTACCAGACGCTCGAGTCGCGCTGGGCGGAAGCCTGTATCGACGACACGCCCTACGGTGCGCCGTTCGACCGGCTGTTCGGCGAACGCGATCCCGTCTTCATCGACGGTGTGGCAGGCTCGCCTGCCGGCGCGCCCCTGCCGCCAATCGGCGCGGACACGCTGGTCACGTTGAGCGATCTTTCCGACACGCTGTTGTTGCCGGCCGCCGACGAGCCAACCGGCACGGCTCACGACATTGCCGCGGTCTACGATTTCGGCGCCGACAGCCACGCCGTCGTCCATCTGCACGACGGCTGGAGCTGGGAGCAGAGCGCGGCGGAGTGGTCGTACGACCACCACGGCTGAGGCTCTGGGGGCTGAGGCTCTGGGGCTGAGGTCCTGAGGCTGAAGTCTAGGCGGCGTCGCCCAGTTCGAGCTGGACGAGGTTGAGCCAGTAGGCCGCGCCGGTCGTCAGGATCTTGTCGTTGAAGTCGTAGAGCGGCGTGTGCACGTGATGGCAGCCGCGCGGCTCCTCGTCGCCGCCGTTGCCGATCATGATGTAGGCGCCGGGCTTCTTCTCCAGCATGAAGGCAAAATCCTCCGCCCCGGTGATCGGCGGCGTGTTGGGATCCACCTTGTCGCGCCCCACCGTCAGCGCAGCCGCCTCGACAGCGAGCGTGGTCTGTTCGGCCGAGTTGATGAGCGGCGGATAGCGCCGGAAATACTTGTACTCGACGGTGCAGCCGCCGGCCTGCGCGATGCCCTGCGCCACCTCACCCAGACGACGTTCGAGAAGCGCCCGCACTTCCGGCGAATAGCTGCGGGCCGTGCCGCGGATCAACACGTCGGAGGGAATGACGTTGGGCGAGCCGAACGTGCCGGCAGCGATGTGACCGACACTCAGCACCGCCGTCTGCGTCGCCGGCACGTTGCGGCCGATGATGCCCTGCACCGCGGTGATGAACTGCGCGGCGACCATCGTCGGGTCGGTGCCGCGATGAGGCAGCGCGCCATGGCCGCCGGTCCCCTTGAATGTCGTCTCCCAGGTGTCGCTCGCCGCCATCATCGGGCCGGAGCGGATGGCGAAATGGCCGACCGGAAAGCCCGGCATGTTGTGCATGCCGTAGACCGTGTCGCAGGGGAACTTCTCGAACAGCCCCTCCTCGATCATCACCCGTGCCCCGCCCTCGCCCTCTTCGGCCGGCTGGAAGATGAAATGGACCGTGCCGGCGAAATCGGGCGCTGCCGCAAGATGCCTGGCCGCACCCAGCAGCATGGTCGTGTGGCCGTCATGGCCGCAGGCATGCATCTTGTTGGGGATCGAGGAGGCGTGATCGAACTCGTTCTTCTCCTGCAGGTGCAGCGCATCCATGTCGGCGCGCAGGCCGATCGTCTTCTGGCCCGGCCGGTTGCCCTTGAGGGTCCCCACGACGCCGGTCGTGGCCAGGCCGCGATGAACGTCGAGGCCCCAGGATTTGAGTTTCTCGGCGACGATCTCGGCGGTCCGGACCTCCTCGAAGGCTGTCTCGGGATGACGATGGATGTCGCGTCGGATGGTGGTCAGCTCGGCGGCATGGGCAGCCAGCATCTCGGCGGTGAAGCGGGTCATGTGCAGGATCCTTTCGCGTGATGAGATTAGCCGGAGTTCGGCCGAAATGAACACCCGCCCCTCGGCCGCGCGCCGGATGGGCGCAGGGGTGGCGCCGCCCTGCCCGCCGCGGTAAACCCCGGCCGCCATGATTCTGTTTCCTGCTATCGACCTCAAGGACGGCAAGTGTGTGCGCCTGCTGCGCGGCGACATGGCACGAGCCACGGTGTTCAACGACAGCCCGGCCGCCCAGGCCAAGGCCTTCGCCAATGCCGGCTGCGAATGGCTGCATCTGGTCGATCTGAACGGCGCCGTCGAAGGCCATCCGGTGAACCGCGCCGCGGTCGAGGACATCCTGAAGGAGGTCACGGTGCCGACCCAGCTCGGCGGCGGTATCCGCACCATCGAAAGCATCGCGCAATGGATCGAGGCCGGCGTGCAGCGGGTGATCCTGGGCACGATCGCGGTGAAGGAGCCCGGCCTCGTCAAGGCGGCGTGCAAGCAGTGGCCCGGCAAGATCGCCGTCGGCATCGATGCCCGCGACGGCATCGTGGCGGTCGATGGCTGGACCCGGCAGAGCACGGTGCGCGCCCTCGACCTCGCGCTGCGCTTCGAGGACGCCGGCGTCGCCACCATCATCTACACCGACATCGACCGCGACGGCGCCATGGGCGGCGTCAATGTCGACGCCACGGTGACGCTGGCCCAGCATCTCACCACGCCGGTGATCGCCTCGGGCGGCGTCAGCTCGCTGGACGATCTGCGCGAACTCCGGCCCAACGAGGAGTTCGGCATTGTCGGCGCCATCGTCGGCCGCGCGCTCTATGACGGCCGCGTGACGGTGCCCGACGCCATCCGCGTGCTGAAGGGCGAATAGCGTCGTGCTGAAGGTCCGCATCATCCCCTGCCTCGACGTCAAGGACGGCCGCGTCGTGAAGGGCGTGCAGTTCGTCGGCTTGCGCGATGCCGGCGATCCGGTCGAACAGGCCCGCATCTACGATGCCGCCGGCGCCGACGAACTCACCTTCCTCGACATCACGGCCAGCCACGAGAACCGCGACACCATCCTCGACGTCGTCGGTCGCACCGCGGAAGAATGCTTCATGCCCCTGACGGTGGGCGGCGGCGTGCGCCAGGTCGAGGACATCCGCCGCCTGCTGCTGGCCGGCGCCGACAAGGTCTCGATCAATTCGGCGGCCGTGTCGCGGCCCGAGTTCGTGCGCGAGGCCGCCAAGAAGTACGGCGACCAGTGCATCGTCGTGGCCATCGACGCCCGCAAAGTCGGCCCCGGAAAGTGGGAAGTATTCACCCATGGCGGCCGCAAGGGCACCGGCCTCGACGCGGTCGACTGGGCGCGGCGCATGGCCGAGCACGGCGCCGGCGAGATCCTGCTCACGTCGATGGATCGCGACGGCACCAAGTCCGGCTTCGATCTCGAACTGACGCGCGCCGTCTCGGATGCCGTGCCCGTGCCGGTCGTGGCGTCGGGGGGAGTGGGCACGCTCGATCATCTTGTCGAGGGCGTCACGCGCGGCGGCGCTTCGGCAGTGCTCGCCGCGTCGATCTTCCACTTCGGCGAGTTCACCATCGCTCAAGCGAAGGAACATCTCGCGCAAGCGGGCGTTCCAGTACGACAAATCTCGCGCCCGACCTGATTTTGGCGTAGAATTGTTATCTTAGTGTTTCAAGGACGCTCGTCAAAGAGGCGTCTGAAAAATCGAGCGCCCGTCCCCCACGGGCGGCGGAGTTCTCCCCCGGATGGCCAAGAAGAAAAAAGCGAAGAAGGCGCCCAAGACCAAGCGCCAAGACGGTATCGCGAGCGTCGACGAGCATGTGCTCGACCGCCTCTATGTCGTGATCGACAGCCGCAAGGGCGCCGACCCCGAGACGTCCTACACCGCCCGCCTGTTCAGCCGCGGCCGCCAGCAGATCGCCAAGAAGCTCGGCGAAGAAGCGGTCGAAGCGTTGATCGAGGGCATCCGCGGCGACAAGCCGAAGCTGGTCGGCGAAAGCGCCGACATGCTCTACCACTTGCTGACCCTGTGGGCGGCGACCGGCGTGAAGCCCGCGGCCGTATGGGCCGAGCTGGCGCGCCGCGAGGGCCTGTCAGGCATCGCCGAGAAGGCCAGCCGGAAGAAATAGCCTCCGTGCCGCTCGCGGTCAGTGCGGCGGCATCGGAATGAAGATCGGCGGAACGCCGGACATGCGCGACCTGGCCTTGATGGCTTCGTCGTCGGCGCCATGCGGTTTCAGGTAGACGTAGAAGGGCGTCCGGCGCTCGACCACGTCATTGCCCGGCTGCGCTTTCTCGCTGACCAGCAGGTCCGACTGGATGCGCACATGCATGTAGCCCGGGATCAGTTCCGCCCAGTTGGCGACGTCCGGCGTGAAGAGGACGTCGTAGGAATAGCCGTCGACCAGCTTCACGACGCCCCAGGTCACGCCCTCGGCCGGCCGTGAGGGCACCTGCAGCCAGCTCATGCCCGACTGAACATAGACCCCGACCGCGTTCAGCATGACGTAAAGCGGGCCTGCGGGACTGGTGTCCTGCAGGGAGAGGGTCATGCGGAACGACTTGCCGTCGGGCTCGTAGGCGATGCGCTTCAGCTCGACATAGAGCGACCGCATGGCGGTGTTCTCGAGCAGCAATCGCGCTTGGCGGGCTTCCTTCAGGGCGCGTGCCTGGTACCAGCCGACCCCGGCGTCGACGGCGAAGGCCGCCAGCACGACCGCGACGACACCGATCACCACTGGCGAGCGCCAGAAACCCAGCCGCCGGCCGAGCTTCACGGCGACGTTTGCCGTGGGAGCCGCGATCTTGCGCGGCGCAGCGGCCCGCAGCTCGTCAAGCAACTCGCGCGGCTGATCGCTGCCCGAGGGCTGACCCGCAGGGCGCGCCGTCTCCAGCCGGCGCTTCAACACCCGCGCCTCGGACTGGGCGGCGGCAAGCTGGCGGCGCAGGTCGGCAATCAGCGCATCCTTGTTCGCCTCTCCGGGCTTCGCAGGATTGGCCGGCCGCTTGCTCATTCGACGATCTCGCCGGCGGCGATGTGGACGATCTGTTCGGCCTGCTCGGCCAGAGCGAGATTGTGCGTCACCAGGATCAGGGTCGTGCCGCGTTCACGATTGACCGCGAGCAGCTCGTCCATGATCTCGATCTCGGTCTGCTCGTCGAGGTCGGAGGTCGGCTCGTCGGCCAGGATCATCGCGGGATCGTTGATCAGCGCCCGCGCGATCACCGCACGGCGCTGCTCGCCGGCCGAGACTTCCGACGGATAGGCGTCGAGATGATCGCCCAAGCCCATCTGCCCCAGCAGGGCCGAGGCACGCGCATAGGTATCGTCGGCACGACCGCCACGATTCAGCATCGCCGGCAGAGCAACATTGTCGATCAGGCGAAGCGTCGGCAGGAGGCTCGCGAACTGGAAGACGTAGCCGATCCGGCGATTGCGGAAGGCCGCGAGTTCGTTCTCCGTCAGGTCCCAGATATCCGTGCCGTTGACCACGACACGCCCCGCCGACGGCCGGCTAAGGCCGCCGATCATCGCCATCAGCGACGACTTGCCCGAGCCGGACCGGCCGATGATTGCGGCAAAGCGACCCGCAGCGACCTGAAGGTCGATGCCGGCCACCGCCGCAACGGCGCCGCGCTCGGTCACATAGTCCTTTCGCAAGCCGAGGCAGGACAGCATGGCTCAGCCCTCGCCGCGCACGAGATCGTAGGGGTCGCTACGGCTTGCGCGCCACGCCGGATAGAGCGCGCCCAATGCGCCGATGACGCTCGCCAGGATGATCGCCGCGACGGCGACAGCGACCATCTGGGGCGCGTCGAGCCAGACGAACGGAACGCCGACATTCTCGAGATAGTAGACCAGCGACCGCTCGTAGAGCCGCATCACCAGGATGCCCAGCACGACACCCAGCGCGCCGCCGACGCCGGTCGCGATCACAGCCTCGATGACCATCATGCCGACGATCTGGGACCGTCGCGCGCCGATCGCCTTGAGAAGTCCCAGCTCGCTCCGCCGCTCCGTCACGATGGCGGAGAACAGCACGCAGACCATGAGCGCCGTGCTGGCGAACATCAGGACCATCAAAGCGAGGATGCCGTCGAGCAGCGCCGCCAGCCCCTGCCGGATGCCGCTCATGGTCGAATCGCCGGTGACGACCTTCACGCCCTTCAGGGTCGAGAGGATTGCGAAGCGCGCCTGCAAGGGCGCCGTCCCCGGCGCGAGTTCGAGGAGAAAGCCGCTCACCTTGCCCGGCTGCAGGACCGCCGGTGGCGAGCCGCTGCCATGACCGCCGCCCATGGACATTGCCAGCGCCTCGAGGGTGCCGAAGCTCATGAAGACGCCGCGCTCATGGGTGCCGACACCCGTCTTCCCCAGCCGGCCATAGACGGTGTGCGGCTTGCCGAAGATCAGGAGCTGCGAGCCCAGCGGCGCCTCGCGGCCAGCGCCCAGGATCACATCGCCCGGCTGCAGCTCCCGGTTCAACTTCTCGACCAGCCAGGGCTGGATGGTGAAGTCGAGCACGGGATCGAAGCCGATCAGGTCGGCCGACTCGTGATGGCTGCCGATGCCGGAATGCTCGACCCGCGCGATCTTCTGCGGCGCGGCGCGGCTCACGCTCGCCAACCGCGCCTTGGCGAAGAGGTCCGCGTCGAGCACGAGGTCTGTGGGCTCAACGGTCAGGAGCGCGGCGGTGATGTTGGTCAACGCTCCTTCCGGCACCACCATCATGTCGGCGCCCATGCGGCTGAAGCCGACAGCCATGCTGCGGTCGATGCTGCGCATCAAGGTCGCGCCGGTGAAGACGACTCCGCTCGCCACGGCGACCGCGGCGATCAGCAGGAAGCTGCGGGCCTTGCGACGACCGAGGTTCTGCAGCGCCAGACTGGCCAGCAGCCAGCGCAGGCCATGCCGATCAGCCGTCATTGCCACGAAGTACGATCACGTCGTCCAGGATCAAAGCGTGCACGAGCGAGTATGCTTCATATGCTCGAGCTTGGTCGGGATGATCACGCAATCGTGGTGGCCGCCGTTGCTGGGCAGGATGCCGATCAACGTGTCTGTCGAGGTATCGATGACGGCGATGCCGCTCGACTGGCGCTGGAATCCGCTGAACGGCGTCAGCACATACTTGCCATCGTAGGTGATGGCAGGTGTCTGCAGGTCGGGCCCGATGCCCTGGATTTCCTTGACGATCGTCCAGGTCTTGGTGTCGACCACCATGATGCCGCTGAAGGCCGGCGAGGGATGCAGGATGGACAAATAGAGCTTCGAACTGTCCATCGAGAAGACCATGTGGAACGGATTGGGATACTTGCCGCGCCACAGCGGATCCTCGACATGCGCAACCTTGCGCCAGTTCTTGGGATCCGGATCCCGACAACTGAAGACCGAGCAGTTGTTCTCCCGGAGATTGTTCATCATCACCAGGAACTTGCCGTCGGGGGAGAAGCCGATCTCATGGCCCGGCGAATGGATCTTGTCGAACACGACCTGCCAGGTGTCCTTGTCGATCTGTTCGACAGGATACTGATCCTGCGAGTCCTTGTTGAACTGCAGGAAGGCCGCTGGCTCGAAGTTCTTCTCGGGATCGAGGATGCAGATGCCGCCGCAGAGGCGGACTACAGTGGCCGCCCAGCGACCCTCGGGATGCCAGATCGTGCCGTCGGCGCCGGTCAGCGTCAGCGGTGCATCGCCGGGCAACGACCCTTCTTCGACGAAGAGCTCGCCCATCGGCACCATTTCCCAGTCGATCTTGTTGCCCTTGGTGCCCTTGTAGTCGTAGAGGCCGGTGCGCTTGTCGGGATAGATCTTCTTGATCGTGAGCGTACCGCCCTTGATCCAGGCATTGCGCAGCTCGGGAACGTTGGGTGTCCAGTCGAACTTGAGCGCGGCCTTAACCTTGGAGGTGGTGCGGTCGAAACAGGCCGCGATGTCCTTCTGGCCGTCGGTCACGAAATAGGACTGCGCATCCTTCGGGTTCACCGTGACATGGACGCCGAGGCCGAGGCCAGTGCTCTCGGAGACGTTCTCGATCAACTGCATCTGCGTGCCGTCGTAGCGCACGCGATAGATGTTGGTGCCCGGCGCAGGCTCGGTGATGTTGGTGGGAATGCCGTAGATCAGCGAGTTCTTGCCGCCCTGCGTGCTGTTGACGAACTCAAACCCGTGATAGGGGTCGGCGCTCGGGAAGGCGCAGAGATGGTGGCTGATCGGGCTGTAGTCGCCGTAGTTCCAGTACCAGATCGACGCCATCACCCGGTTGGAGTTGAGGTCGATCGCATAGGTGCCGCCGCCCATCTTGGTCGGCAGCAGGGCGACCCAGTTGCCGAGGCTCTGGCCGCGAACGTCGGCGCGGGTGTCGACGACTTCGCGAACGATGTTATGCCGCTGGGCTTCCGTGTAGTTGGCGCCGCCATGGCGAGCGCCGTGATCCGACACCGATCCGCCGCCCAGCATGTTGTAACCGAGCACGCCGGCCTCGGCGACGACGGCAGTACCCGCCGCGGCACCGATGATCGTGCGCCGGCTGAAGCCGCGCTTCTTCTCCGCCACCGCAGGCATCACAGCCTTCTTCTTGGCGTCCGCTTCCTGCTTGGCGGTGAGATAGGTCTGGAATTCTTCGCGATCCTTGACGGCGACTTCCTCGCGCCGTTTCACGAACGCATCGACCGCACCCTGCCGGGCAGGAACCTTGCTCGCGTCCTCGCTGGTCATCTTGACGCCAGGGCCGCCTCGCGACGGCTGCTTGGTCTTCGACGACTTGGACTTCTTTGCCATCTGTCGACTCCCCCTGATCAACGTCCCCCGCGATACGGCGCGAAATACTAGAGACGCCTCGCGCAGATTCATATCGGAACTTGAATGCTACGCTGCACATCTCAATACGGCGGTGGACCGGCCACCCCATGCCATGCTCAACTTGACGGATGGACTACGCCGTCGTCATCAGCGCCATCGTGCTCGGACTCTCCGTGCTGGCCACGGCAGCCAAGTTCCTCGATTGGTTTCTCCATTCCGATCCCAAGACGATGGTGCGCACCGTCCGTTGGATGCTGCTGCTCTTGATCGTTATTGGCGTGCCGCTGCTTGTCATGATGCTTCTTCGCGAGCAATGGGTCGGCGCGATGCTGCTGGGCGCGGGCATGCTGATCGTCGGCACGTTTCTCAAGTGGCACGCGATCCTTGGTCCACTGAACGCACTGTTCAGTCATTTCCGGCCAAAGCCTCGGCCCTTCGAGATGCCGCCCGTTTGGGAAGAAGAAGAAACGGCCACCGATCCGAAGGCCGTGGCGCGCGCCGCCGAGATCCTCGAAGCCTATGTCCGGCAGACAGCGCCGAATGCCTTACCTGCCGAGATGCGTCGCCTCACGCATGTCGTGCGCGATGACGACGAAGACGAAGACAACGTCAGCAACATGACGGTGAAGGAAGCGCTGGAGGTTCTCGGGCTGCCGGACGGCGCCGTGATCGTCGACGTCCACACCGCCCATCGACGCCTCATGCGGATGGCCGATCCCGACGAAGGCGGCTCACCCTATCTCGCCGCGAAGATCGATCAGGCGCGAGATCTATTGATTGATGTTTTACGGCGGCGTTCAAAGCCCGCCGCCATCAGCTCGGCAGCCCCTAAACGGCTGCCGAAAAACTAGCACCCCCCGGAACTGGCCATCAGTCCCGAAAGCAGGCCAGATGGAAGGGGCGCTTTGCCGGCTTGCCGGTAACGTCATAGGTATGGACGTGCATCTTCATCGGGTCGGCCATCAGTCCGACCGTGCAGAAGCCCGGTTCCACCGGCTCTTGTTCAGCGCTGCCGATAACGCACGAGAAGTTGGTCTTTGCCTCTTTCTGCAGCGATACCTTCCAGGTGATGACATACTCGTTGGTGCCCACGAGCTCGCATTTGTCGATCATGTAGCCACGCGCGATCGAGCCATCGGCCGCGATGACGCATGCGAGACGTTTCTCGAACTCAGCCATGCTAACAACCTCATCCAAAGCGTTTGTCCCCGCGCCGGAGTGTAAGGAGCTTCCTGCGGCGCGAGCAAGGCAAGCGACATCGCCGTAAGTGACTTGCTCTGGAGTTCATCATGTCCGCCTACGACCGCAACAACGTCTTCGCCAAGATCCTGCGCGGCGAGCTGCCGTGCAAGAAGGTCTACGAGGACGAGTTCGCGCTGGCCTTTCACGACATCAACCCGCTGGCGCCGGTTCATGTGCTGGTGATTCCCAAGGGCGAGTATGTCAGCCAGGCGGATTTCGGCGCGACCGCTCCGCCCGAGCTGGCGACCGGATTCTGGCGTGCCGTGTCGAAGGTGGCGCGCGATCTCGGCCTCGACGCCGAAGGCTACCGCATCGTGGCCAACCACGGGCCGAACGGCGGGCAGCTCGTGTTCCATTTTCATGTTCACATTTTCGGCGGCCGGCAGATGAGCCACGCCATGCGAAGCATGCCGAAGGCGGATAGCCAGGGATGATCCGACGCCGCGCGGTGCTGGCGGCGGGCCTATGCGCGCCTGTCGCCGCACACGCCCAGAACCGCCGGAAGCCGCCGGGATTCTACGAAGGCGGACGGATCAAGGAACGGGCGGTGCAGTTCGCAAGCGGTGACGTGTCGCTCTCCGGCACGCTGCTGCTGCCGCTGATCAGCGAACTGCAATATGTGCCGGGCGTCGTGCTGGTCGCCGGCAGCGGCCCGACCGACCGCAACGGCAACAACGCGCTGGTGCTGGAGCGCATCGATCTTCTGAAGGAGGTCGCCGAGCTGCTGGCGCGTCATGGCATCGCCTCGCTGCGCTACGACAAGCGCGGCATCGGGCAATCGACGCTCCGGCCACGCAATTCGCTGGCGGCCGAGGAAGCCTTCTTCGCCTGGGACAATTTCGTGGCCGATGTCGAGGCCGCTCACACCGAACTGTTGCGGCACAACGAGATCAAGCCTTACGCAACGGCGCTGCTGGGACACAGCGAAGGCGGGTTGCTGGCGCTGGCTGCCGCCAGGTCATTGGGCAAAAGGGTGCATGCGCTGGTGCTGGCGGCAACGCCCGGCCGCAAGCTCGACGAGATCGTGCGCGCACAGGTAGAGCGCAATGCGCCGGCCATGCGCGGACCCGTGGACAGCGCCATTGCCGCCATCCTGGCCAAGGGGCGCGTGCCGGCCGGCCTACCGCGCGAGCTTGATCTCCTGTTTCCGCCCTACGCCGGCCCGTTCCTGCAGAAGCTTCTCTCCTTCGATCCTGCCGCGGTGCTGGCGGCAATCCCGACGGCCTGCCTGCTCCTGCAGGGGGGAGCGGACCGGCAGGTCGTGCCCATGGGCGATGTCCAGCCGCTGATCGATGCGTTGCGCACGCGCGGCGCGCCGGGCGAAGCCATCGTCCTCCCGCAGGTCAGTCATAATCTCAAGCTCGTCACCACCCCCGGCGATCCGGGCCTTGCGGGTCCGCTGGCGCCGGCCGCGGCAGACGCGCTCGTGAAGTGGCTGGCGCCGGCGCTAGGCGCTTGATCGCGTGGCGCGGCGGCCCGATCATCGCGGCGAAGACGGAGGAAGAATTATGAGCGTGACGGTGCGTCCGGTGACCTCGGCGGTCGGGGCGGAGATTCTCGGAGTCGATCTCAGGGAGCTCAGCGACCAGGATTTCAAGGCCATCGAGCAGGCCTGGTACGCCCACTCGATGATCCTGCTGCGCGACCAGCAGCTCAGCGACGACGACCTGCTGGCCTTCAGCCGCCGCTTCGGGGAACTCGATCCGCCGCCCAACCAGGAGCGCGGCCGAATCAGCCCGCCCGGCTATCCCGACATCTACGTCGTCTCGAATGTGCTCGACAAGAAGGGTGAGCCGATTGGCGCCCTCGGCGCCGGCGAAGCGGTCTGGCACACCGACATGAGCTATCTCGACACGCCACCCGACGCCTCGATGCTCTTCTCGCTCGAGATTCCGCCGAGCGGCGGCAACACTTGGTTCTGCGGCATGCAGGCAGCCTGCGACGCCCTGCCGGCCGATCTCAGGAAGAAGATCGAGGGTCGCCGCATCAAGCATGACGGCACCTACAATTCCGGCGGCTACCTGCGCAAAGGCGTGACGCCGACCGACGATCCGATGGCGGCACCGGGCGCCTGGCATCCGGCGATCCTGCGCCACCCGGCCAACGGTCGCGCCACGCTCTATCTCGGCCGCCGGCGAAACTCTTATGTCGAAGGCTACGACCGCGCGGAGTCGGACGCAGTCCTCGAAGCGCTGTGGGCACACGTCACGCAGCCACAGTTTGTCTACGAGCACCATTGGAAGCTGGGCGACCTCGTGATGTGGGACAATCGTTCCACCATGCACCGCCGCGATCCGTTCGACGGCGAGGCAAGGCGCGTCATGCATCGCACCCAGATCAAGGGGACGACCAGGCCGATCGCTTTTGCGGCTTGAGCCAGCAGAAGCAGAGGACATACGGTCGCGAAAACACGATCAAACGCATGAGAGGCCGCGACATTGCGCGGCACCAGGCGCGAACTCGACAACAAGGGAACCGGCGTGCCGATCGATCCTTGATGACGTCACTGATCGCGTAAGGTCGTCAGCGGCGTGGCGGATTGCCCAGGGCGTCCACTTCGCCGACGACCCAGCCCATGACGCGAACACCCTCGACTTGCCGGGGTACCCCGGTAAGCTGCTGCCGGCTCTTCACGCCGACCACGATCGCGGGGCGACCGATTTCATCCTCGCCCTCGCCAACCATCACGACGCCGTCGCCTTTCATCAGCTGGTCGTGATTGCGCGCGAGAACGTCCGTGACGGAACCCTCCGCGGATTGTTCCGCAGGCTCCTTACGCCGGGCATCGTCACGTTGGAGGGCCTCCGGATCCGGGAGTGCGAATTCCTGCTTTGGCGATTGGGCCATGTTCCAGCCTCCCATGAGGTGGGTGGGGACAATCGTCCCCACCCAGCACAGAGCACTAAGTATAGAGGCGAATATCAAGGGCACTCAGAACCCTCGTAATACGATTCGCAAAAGTAGTGCCCCCGCCGCCTGCGTAAAGCAAGCCCACTGCACCCAGCCCGGTCGCCCAATGCCACACGAGAGACCCTGAATCGCCGCCGGCGCTGAAATCGCCGGAGGTTCCACGTATCGCGATCTGGTCCCTGAAATGGCCGACGCGACCGCCGCCGTAGTTCACGTTCACCGAAACATTGATCGCCGTTACGCGACCCGATTTCAGTTGCGTCGTGCGACCTGTCTTTCCGACCAGCATGCCGACAGTCGGCGCGACAGGTGTAGCTCCCGCCCTGAAGTAACGGAGAGTTCCACCCGAGAGGTAGACGAGTTCGCGTCGAACGCGGTCAGGCCAAGCCCAGCCTGTCGCGGCGTCCACATAGTTTATGCCTCCGCTGAAATTGATGGGCACAAACCTTTCGAGGATCGCGATCTGATCCTGCGGACACTTGCCGCCGTCGAAGGGTCCCGGCTGGCAGATGCAGTCGCCAAGACTTGCAACGTTGCTGTTGGCAAGGACGTGGTTGTTGCTCAACACCATCAGTCGGCTCGTGCGGGGAGCATGAAGGCCGACGGATAGACAGCCCAATGTGCCCGCCGTGATCAGTCGGTGGCCGACGGAAATGCCGCCAGGTGCAGGGCGGGCCCTGAAGCGGTGACTGAGCGCATCGACTACTCCGACAGGCACTTGCACAATCGGCACCTCGGAGAGCGCGCGGGTTCCGGCAACCGCGCTTATCTCGCTCATTACCTGACTGTTTTCCTGTCGTTCGATGGTGAAGACGACAAGGCTCATCTCGCCGGGAGGCGGCACCTCTTCACCACCAGGCGCGTCCGGATCGCCATAGCCGAAGCCCACGCCAACGATGTTGTTGCCTTCGACCTCCTGGACGGATGCGGCGGCGGCCATCGCCCTTGCGTCACCGGCGAGCTTTTTCTCGATCTCGCCCTTCAAGGAGACGATGTCGTCGTCCACCTCTGCTTCGATCGCAGCGGCTTCGTGGTCCACGACAGCAGCACCCAGTTCATCTCCGGATGGCGCTTCAAACGTTTCATCACCTTCGCCGCCCTGCTCTTCGGGGCCAGCGTCGCTTCCAGGGTTTCCGAACTCATCGTCGGAAGAAGAACGAGAAGAGCCTGATCGTGGCGTGGGTTTGCTCGGCTTAGCCATTGTATCCCTCCTGTGCGTGAACAAGGCAGAAGAAACAAAAGCGACGCGAAAAACTCCTTCCCGCGTGACGAGTATCACGCAGGCACCAGAACTCCGTTCATTGACTGGGATTTAGAGGGGCGTAGATCTCATGAGGTGGCTGAAACCTCCTTCCCAAAACGAATTTGGTAGGTCGCGCAGATCCAGCACGACGCGCTCACGTATCACAACCATGAGGTGTGGGGCAATATTCTATGTTCGTGATCGAGCCCATATCGCATGAATCTCACGATCAATTCGATGTGATGCGCAGATGCATACTATCGAACAATTACAATCGAACACGATCGACCCGACGAGTTTGCTGCACGGCAATTTTGGTCAGGACCTGACAACTGTTTTCGTACGCTGTCCTTAAAAGAAAGCTTGCGGAAGAAGTGCGCATGCACGGCATTCAGCAGTGCAACTACATGGAGTAGAAATACCGAAAGGGTGACTGACCTCGTTCATGCAACTTATGGGCATGTTACGCTGCCAGCGCTGCGCGTGGTTGCGGGCGGCGGTAACTCAGCGCCTCGGCGATGTGCAGGCGGCGCACGGCATTGGAGCCGTCGAGGTCGGCCAGGGTGCGCGCGACCTTGAGAGTGCGATGCCAGGCACGAGCGGAAAGACCGAGGCGTTCTGCGGCGCGGCTGAGCAGTGCGCGCCCCTCGGCATCGGGTTCGGCAATGGTTGCCAAAAGCGCCCCATCTGTGTCGGCGTTGCAGCGCGGCTTGGACCAGTTGCGCGCCCGCTCGCTGAACAGGCCCGCGGCGAGGTCGGCTTCGACGGCAACCAGCTTGCCCTTGCGATCGAGTTCGACAAGGCGGTCGCGCTGCACGACGCGCGCGGCGGCCACGCGGGCAGCGATATCGACCGAACTTTCGGCTGGCGGCGGCAAGGCAAGGTCCGCAGCAGCGACGGCCGGAACGTCGATCGCGAGATCGATGCGATCGAGCAGCGGCCCCGAAAGCTTGCCCTGGTAGTCGGCGCCGCAACGCGGAGACCGGCCGCAGGCCCGCGACGGCTCCATCAAGTGGCCGCAGCGGCAGGGGTTCATCGCCGCCACGAGCTGGAAGCGCGCCGGATAGGTCACGTGGGCAGCGGCGCGCGCCACCGTCACGCGGCCGGTTTCGAGCGGCTGGCGCAGCGCCTCCAGAGTGGCACGGCTGAACTCCGGCAGCTCGTCGAGGAACAGGACGCCATGATGCGCGAGCGAGACTTCGCCGGGCTTGGCGTAGCGCCCACCGCCGACCAGTGCCTGCAGGGTCGCCGAATGGTGCGGATCGCGAAAAGTGCGACGGCGACTGAGCCGGCCTTCACCAAGATCGCCGGCCAGGGAACGCACCATCGAGGCTTCCAGCGCTTCCTCTGGTTCCAGCGGCGGCAACAGCCCGGGCAGGCGCGCTGCCAGCATCGATTTGCCCGAACCGGGCGGGCCGATCATCAGCAGATTGTGGCCACCGGCGGCCGCCACTTCGAGCACACGCTTGGCGCTCTCCTGTCCCTTGATCTCGGCAAGGTCGGGATACAGGGCTCGATCGTCGGCCATCAGCGCCTCGGGCGGCGACAAAGCCTGCTTGCCGCGCAGATGGTTGATCAGGGCGAGCAGCGAAGGCGCGGCGATGATCGGCGGCTGGTCGGTACTATCGGTGTCGAGGCCCTCCCTGAGTCCGCCTCCCCCGCCGCTCCACGCCGCTTCTCCCCCACACACGGCGGGGCAGATCACGCCGCGCCCCGCCGCCCGAGCGGCAATCGCCGCCGGCAGTACGCCGGGCACCCGGCTCAAGGTCCCGTCGAGTGCCAGTTCGCCCAGCACGACATAGTCGGCGAGACTGCCCGCTTCGATCACACCCATGGCGGCCAGCAGGCCCAGCGCAATGGGCAGATCGTAGTGGCTGCCCTCCTTGGCGAGATCGGCCGGCGAGAGATTGACGGTGACCCTCTGGGGCGGCAGCACCAGACCCATCGCCCGCAAGGTGGCGCGCACGCGCTCACGGCTTTCGCCCACCGCCTTGTCGGCCAGCCCCACCATGGCGAAGGCGACATTTCCGGGCGCAATCAGCACCTGGACATCGACCGGCAGGACATCGACGCCCTGGAAAGCCACCGTTCGCACTTTCGCCTGCATGTATTGCTCCCAACGCCTCGCCGGGAACAATTAAAGAGGGCATTATATACTTGAAAGAACGACGGCATCACGGTATTTGGATACCGCGGTGCGACGTCTATTCCTTTTCTTTCCGGAAGTCGAGGGAGTAATTCACGTGAATCACTCACCAATCACATCATTTGGAGTTGCGTGATGGACACATCATCACTAGAACCGATCTGCAGAATCGCAGAGGTTGAGATGGCTGAGATCACTATCTCCCATGCCCTTATGGCGGATTGGGAGGCAAAGCTTAGGGAGGCAATGAGGCGGGCCGATGAGGCCACCCGTGAGGCGACCATGTGGCAGCAGAAGATTGCTGCGGCTAGGCTCATCTTGTCGGAGTTCGAGGTTGGCCCCCCTACTAATGGGACTAGTCATGGCACCTCCGAGGGGGAGGACAATATGACTGCTGCCATCGAATCCATTGCCAACAGCCTCAGCGCGCCGATTTCTCGCTCAGATATGAAGGATCGCCTTCGGGAACGCGGCTTTCCTGAAGAGCGGTTGGCTAACTACTTCTACACGGCGGTCGGTCGCCTGAAGGGGAAGAACAAGATCACCGTGACTGATGACAAAAAGATTGGGCCGAGCTTCTAGGCCCTAACGAGAAACGGCACCCGCGAGGGTGCCGTCTAGCCGACTGCCGAACCAAACCCCAAAGAACTTCCAGGGACCGAGGGGTGGACGGGCAGAACCCAAACGAACACAAGGCCCGCTTGGAGAGTACGGATATGCAAATACACTAATGTAAAAGCCCATCCTGCCGCGCTTCGTCGAAAGACTGGCGCGGCGGGTTCCTTTTACCAGATGGTGACCGAGTGGCAAAGGCCAAGACTGGGCGCGACTACACGACTGCCGAAGCGAACAAGCGGCGGGACGACGCGCTACGCGCCGCTCTTACTACGCCGCCTAGGTTACCACGGAACCCCTCAAAGAAGACGGTGAAGGGCAAGTCTGAACGCCGAGAACATAAGCAGAAGCCTTGAAATAACTGGTATCGCGGCTCAAATTGAGCGGCGAAGCGACCTCCGGCGTTGTTAGGCGGCACTTCCCATCCTTCATAGGATGAGTGAATCACCCTTTTCCACCAAAGGGTTAGCTGCGCCTTGAGAGAAGCTTTGCCTTGAAAAACGACTCTGAATCCACTAAATCAACAGCCGTACCCGCTTCGGGCGTAAGCCCAAGCCCCCCGTTGGCTCCGGCTGACGGGGTTTCTATTTTGGGGGCACCCCCAGCATCCGCGCCATCGCGCGTGGCTCTCTACGTAGATGGTTTCAACCTCTACCACGCAATCGACAATCTGGGGGAACCGCACCTTAAGTGGGTGAATCTCTGGGAACTAGGCGAGCGCCTAATGCCCAATCGTACCCGTTTTCGCTTGGTCCGGGCCTACTACGTTTCGGCCATCCGTAAGCCAGAGTCGGACAAGGGCAAACGCCACCAGCAATACGTGAATGCGCTAAAACATTTCGGCGTGGAATGCGATCTCAGCCACTTCATCTGCGAAACCGTCGAATGCGACAACTGCCATCGCAATTGGCAGGATCCGCAAGAGAAGGAGTCGGACGTTAATCTTGCTCTTGCGGTGTATGACGATGCACACCGCGACGTGTTCGACCTAGCTTACATGATCAGTTCGGATTCGGATCAAGCAGCGACGGCGCGGATGTTCAAGAAGCGATTTCCGGGCAAACAACTGGTTTCCGTCGCCCCGACGGGCCTCGAGGAAAGCAAGGCGATCAAGCAGTATATCCCAACCCAAAAACTCCCCAAGGTTGCCCTTGAGGAGAGCCTGCTGCCGCAGGCCGTGAGAGGGAACGTGAACGGAAAACTCATAATGCCGTTCATGCGTCCCGCTTCATATGATCCGCCCGCAGGGTGGCATCCGCCTAGCCAGCGGAGAGCTGCGCCACCTACCGCAGCAGTCGCGCCAGTAGTCGCCGGAGCCGCGCGACCTCGCCGCCCTTAACGAGCTTGTTGATACGTCAACCGCTTGCCACTGATGCCCTTGAGGGCGCGACCAGTGCGCATGTTGTCGTCGCACTCAAGAGCGCTGCGGTTGTTGTAACGGAAGTCGAACTCCGCGAGGTAACGCGGCAAGTGGCGCTCATCGCAGTGTTGATAGGTCCCGCGCATGCCGCGCTTGAACACGCTGAAGAAGCTCTCAATCGTGTTCGTCGTCACGTCGCCGCGAGCGTATTCCTTCTTGTAGTGGGTGACGCGCTCGTGAGCCGCGAACTCCTTACCGACGTTCGTATAGACGCGGCTCTCGTCCGTATGCAAACGGCTTTCCTTGTCGACGTTCTCGCGCAGGATCTTCGCCACGTCCTGCACGGTCGCCTTCTCGGCATAGAACGAACGGACCTGTCCGCCGCGCTCCACTAGGGAGACAATGGCGCGCTTGTGGTGCGGACCCATGCGGGGGCCGGGAGCGCGGGCATGACCCTTGCTGTTGGTCGGGCCGAGCTTCGCTTCCGGCAGGTTGCCGAAGTATGTTTCGTCGGCCTCGACAACCTTGCCCTTGCCGCCCATCGGCGGGACGTTGGACAGGCCGCCGGCCTTCATGGCCTCCCTTATCCGGTGCCACATGAACCACGCGGTCTTATAGGTGATCCCGAGCATCCGGTGGCCCTGGTGCGCGCTGATCCCCTTCTTAGACGCGCACATCAGGTGGAAGGCGGCTAGCCACTTCGTCAGGGGAATGTGGCTGCGCTCGAACACGGTGCCGACGGTTACGGTGAACTTCTTGCGGCAGGGCTTGCAGTGCCAGAGGCCCTTATCGGCCGCCGCGCCGCCCAGCTTCTTGATGCCATCGAAGCCGCCGCAGTGCGGACAGTAGACGCCATCAGCCCAACGGATGCCCTCAAGGTGTTCCCGGGCTGCCGTCTCGTCGGAATAGATGGGGTTGCTGGCGTCGAACATGGGGCCATTCTACTGTTGGCGACTGTTCCGTCAAGTATATAATGCCCTTAAAGAACGAATATAATATAAGTAAAGCACGCTACAGTTGTATTCCGTTTGACAGACGGGAGATCAGCTCTGCGTTTGTGCACGCCGAGCCTCGACAACGGCGCGTGATAAAGTCCGCGCCGCATTGTGGGAGACATTTGTGACAGCAGCCAAGATCAACGATCTCAACTTCACGCCGCCGGCCGCGGTGACCGAGCTTGCCGCCAAGGTGAAAGCCTTCGTGAAGGAAAAGGTCGTGCCCTATGAGACGGACCCGCGCTGGGGCGCGCACGGGCCGAGCGACGAACTCCGCATCGAGCTGAACGACTTGGCGCGCGCCGCCGGCGTCTTCGCGCCGCATGTGCCCAAAGAGTATGGCGGTGTCGGCCTCGGCCAGGTCGCCCGCGCCTATGTCTTCGAGGCGGCGGGCTACTCGATCCTGGGACCGACGGCGATCCACTGCGCCTCCCCCGACGAGGGCAACATCCACCTGCTCGACGTCGTCGCCCGCCCCGACCAGCGCGAGCACTTCCTGAAGCCGCTGGCGACCGGCAAGCTGCGCTCCTGCTTCTGCATGACCGAACCGGGCGGCGGCGCCGGTTCCGACCCCAGTCTGATGAAGACCACGGCGCGGCTCGACGGCAATGAGTGGGTAATCAATGGCCGCAAGTGGCTGATCACGGGTGCAGGCGGTGCCGGCTTCGCCATCGTCATGGCCAAGATCGAGGGCGGCGAGCATGACGGCAAGGCAACCATGTTCCTGGTCGACATGCCCAACCCCGCCATCAAGCACGCGCGCACGCTCGACACGATGGATTCGAGTTTCACCGGCGGCCATGCGGTGATCGACTTCGACAATCTCCGTCTGCCGGCCGATGCCGTGCTGGGCGAGATTGGCAAAGGTTTCCGCTACGCCCAGGTGCGGCTGGCGCCGGCGCGGCTCAGCCACTGCATGCGCTGGCTGGGCTCGGCGGGACGCGCCCAGGAGATCGCAACCGACTATGCCCGCCACCGCATGGCCTTCGGCAAGAGGCTTGGCGAGCATCAGGGCGTGTCCTTCATGCTGGCCGACAACATGATGGACATCCACATGGCGCGGCTCGCCATCTGGCACACCGCCTGGCTGCTCGATCAGGGCGAGCGCGCCTCCAACGAAAGCTCGCTCTCCAAAGTCGTCTGCTCGGAGGCGATCGCCCGCGTGGCCGACCGCTGCGTGCAGATCCTGGGCGGCATGGGCATCACACGCGACACGGTGGTCGAACGCATCTTCCGCGACACCCGCGCCTTCCGCATCTACGACGGTCCGTCGGAAGTCCACCGCGCCGTGCTGGGCGAGCGGATCGTCAAGGGAGCGCTCTGATCCCTGCGCTCACTGGTGCAGATGGCAGGCGACCGCGCGGCCGCCTTCCATCTCACGCATCGGCGGATCGACGGTCTTGCAGACATCCATCGCCTGCGGGCAGCGCGTATGGAAACGACAGCCCGGCGGCGGACGCATCGCCGACGGCACCTCCCCGGTGATGATCTGCTGCGGGCGGCCCGCCTCGATCTCCGGATCGGGGATCGGAATCGCGGCCAGCAGCGCCTGCGTATAGGGATGCAGCGGCCGGGCATAGAGATCGGCACGCGAGGCGATCTCGACGATGCGGCCGAGATACATCACCGCGATGCGATGGCTGATGTGGCGCACCACGGCGAGGTCGTGGGCGATGAAGACGTAGGTGAGACCCAGCCGCTCCTGGAGCTCCTGAAACAGGTTCACGACCTGCGCCTGGATCGACACGTCCAGCGCCGATACCGGCTCGTCGCAGAGGATCAGCGACGGCTCCAGGGCGAGCGCGCGGGCGATGCCGATGCGCTGGCGCTGTCCGCCCGAGAATTCGTGCGGGTAGCGGTCGGCCATGTCAGGCAGCAGCCCCACCATGTCGAGCAGCTCCGCGACCTTCTCGCGATAGGCGGCGCGACCGCCGGGAAGCCCATGGACCTCGAACGGCTCGCTCACGATGTCAGAGACCGTCATGCGCGGATTCAGCGACCCGAACGGGTCCTGGTAGACCATCTGCATGCGCCGCCGGATCGGCCGCATGCGGGCGCGGTCGTGCCCGGTAATGTCCTCGCCCTCGAAGACGACCTGGCCCGAGGTGATGTCGAGCATCTTGAGGACAGCCAGGCCAGTCGTGCTCTTGCCGCAGCCGGACTCGCCCACCAGCCCCAACGTCTCGCCGCGGCGCACCGTGAAGGAAACGCCATCGACGGCCTTCACGCTGCCGACCTGCTTGCGCATCACGGCGCCAGCCATGACCGGGAAATGGACCTTGAGGTCGCGGACCTCGAGCACGGTCTCGGAGGAGGCGTCAGGCGCTGAGCTGGGCATGGAAATGACAGGCTGAAAGATGTTCGGGGGTCGTCTGGACGAGCGGCGGGCGTTCGCGGCGGCAGATGTCGGCGGCGCGCTGGCAGCGCGGCGCAAAGGCGCAACCGGGCGGCAGATTGGCCAGGTTAGGCGGCTGGCCCTCGATCGGCACCAGGCGCTGGCCCGCTTCCTGGTCGAGACGCGGGATCGAGGCCATCAGGCCGATCGTGTAGGGATGGCGCGGCCGCGCATAGATCTCGCGCGCTGGCCCTGCCTCGACGATGCGGCCGCCATACATGACGCAGACGCGATCAGCGTAGCGCGCCACGACACCGAGATCGTGAGTGATCAGGATCAGAGCCGAGTTGGCCGCCCGTGTCACTTCCTTGAGCAGCGCCAGGATCTGCGCCTGCACCGTGACATCGAGCGCCGTCGTCGGCTCGTCGGCGATGATGAGCTGCGGCTGGCAGGCCAGCGCCATGGCGATCATGGCGCGCTGGCGCATGCCGCCGGAGAACTGGTGCGGATAGGACTTCACGCGGCTCTTGGCATCGGGCAGGCGGACGCGGGCCAGCAGCTCGGCCGCCTTGTCCATCGCGGCCGCCCACGGCGTCTTGCGATGCAGGTTGATCGGCTCGGCGATCTGCAGGCCGACCGTGAGCGAGGGATTCAAGGAGCTCATCGGCTCCTGGAAGATCATGGCGATGCGATTGCCGCGGATCGCCCGGATCTCGCTCTCGTCGACCTTGAGCAGGTCCTGGCCGTCGAACACGACCTCGCCCGACGTGATGCGTCCCGGCGGCTGAGGGATCAGCCGCAGGATCGACATCGCCGTGATGCTCTTGCCGGATCCCGATTCGCCCACGATGGCCAGGGTCTCGCCGGCCGCCAGGTCGAAGGACACGTCGTCGACCGCCTTGACCGTTCCGCGCTCGGTGCGGAACTCGGTCGACAGGTTCTTGACGCTCAACAAAGGCGTCCCCATCAGGCACGCCTCCCTGTGCGATACACCATACTCAGTGACCCAACTTCTTCTTGAGTTCCTGGTCGATCCAGATGCGGGCATAGATCGGGCCCGGCCGGATCGAGCCCACGCTCATCTCGCCGCCATAGTTCTTCACCCAGGGCCACCACGCTGCATAGACATAGGGCGTGGGCAGCCAGAGGTAGGGCGCAGCGTCCATGATCTCGACGGTCATTTCGCGCAGCAGCTGCTTGCGCTTGGTCTCGTCGCGAGTCCTGTAGACCTCGTCCATCTTGGCGTCGAACTTGGGGTCCGCATACATCGACGGGTTCCAGGTCTGGCCGCTGACGAAGCTCTTGCGGATCGAGGTCGTCGGGTTGGTGTGGCTGCTGTTCATCAGATAGCCCGCCTCGTGCTTGCGCGTCGTCATCGCCGACAGGAACGCGCCGTACTCGGTAGGCTTCAGCTCGACCTTGATGCCGACCTGCTCGAGATAGGCGGCGATCAGCGGCGCCAGCTCGGAGTGATCGGGCGAGCAGGAGCAGAACTGCATCTTGAAGGTGAACCCGTTCGGATAACCCGCCTCCTTCAGCAGCTCCTTCGCCTTCTTCGGATTGTAGGTGTAGAGCTCCTTAACCGAGGCCGGCATCTTGTCGAGCGAATCGTAGTAGCCTTCCCAGTCGGGATACATCGGATAGGCATGCATCTCGGCCTCGCCGGTGTAGTGGGCCTCGATGATCTCTTTCTTGTTGACCGCCATGTTGATGGCGCGCCGTACGCGCACGTCGTCGAACGGTTTGGTGTCGGTTCTGAAGGCCATGAAGGAGCCCAGGATCGACAGGCGCTTGGCGAACTGGAGCTGCGGCGCACTCTTCTTCAGCTCGGGAACATAACGGGCGTTGATCGTCTCCAGCAGGTCGAGCTTGGCGGTGCGGATGGCCGCGAGCTGCGTCGCCTCGTCCTTGATGGTGCGATAGATCAGCTTGTCGACGAACGGCAGCTTGTATTCCTGGCCCCCGAGCTTCTCCTTGTCCCAGTAGATCGGGTTCTTGGTGTAGGTGTTGGAGTTGCCGGCGACGAAGTCGGTCAGCATGAACGGTCCGGTGCCGTTCACGTTCTTCCAGTTGTTCGGTCCGGCATCGACCACCTCCTTGGGCGTGATCGTGGTGTAGAAGCCCCAGGCGAGCCGGTAGTCCCACTCGGCGTTGTATTCCTTGAAGTTGAAGACGACGGTGTACTTGTCGCGCGCCACGACATCGCCGACGAAGTCGTAGTAGCCGCCGATATGCTTGGGGCTCGAGCGCAGCCGGTTGAAGGCGTAGGCCACGTCCTCGGCGGTAAGCTCGCGCGACGGCATCACGCCCGGCTTCTCCGGAAACATGATGCCTTTGCGCAGGGTGAAGACGACGGAGAGCGGGTTCTCGACCAGCTCCCACTTCTCGGCCAGCTCGCCGCGCTGAGCCTCGGTCGCGAGATAGGCGTCGGCGACGAAGGGATGCTTGCCGCCCTTGCGGACACTCTTGTCGAGATCGCCGGCGATGAGCTGTTCGTAGAACTGGCCGGTGTCGTGGTTCAGTTTCCAGTTCCAGTCGTGCGGGTCCCACGAGAGAGCCGACAGGGTCACGAACATCGTGCCGACTTCGAGCGTACCGCCATATTGCGGCTTGGCCCCGTCTTGAGCCTGCACGCCGCCGACGCAAAGCAACGCTGCTGCCGCGCCGCCCAGCAGCGCCCGTCTGAAGGTCGTCATACGCGTCCTCCTCTCATGGTCCGCCCGCCGCCGCGGCCGGTTGTTAGTACCCCATCTTCTTCTTGAGCTCCTGATCCAGCCACATGCGGGCATAGATCGGCCCGGGACGCACCGCACCGGAGCGCAGCTCGCCGGCGTAGTTCTTCACCCACGGCCACCATGCCGTATAGATGTAGGGCGTCGGCAGCCAGATGTAGGGGGCGAGATCGAGGATCTCGATCGTCATCTCGCGCAGCATCTTGATGCGCGTGGCCTCGTCCTTGGTGCGATAGACCTCATCCATCTTGGCATCGTACTTCGGATCGGACCAGCCCGACGGGTTCCACTGCTGGCCGGTCGTGAAGCTCTTGCGGATGGTCGTCGTCGGATTGGTGTGACCGTTGTTCATCATGTAGCCGACCGACAGCGTGCGCGAGGTCATGGCGCTCAGGAACGCGCCGTACTCCATCGGCTGGATTTCCATCTTAACGCCGACCTGCTCGAGATAGGCGGCAACCAACGGCAGCAGGTCCATATGGTCGGCACTGCACGAGCAGACCTGGGTCTTGAAGGTGAAGCCCTTGGCATAGCCCGCCTCGGCCAACAGCTTCTTGGCCTTGGCCGGGTCGTACTTGAACAGTTCCTGCACCGAGGCCGGCATCTCCTTCAGCGGCTGGAAATAACCGACATAGTCGGGATGCATCGGATAGGCGAAGAGCTCGGCATTGCCGTTGTAGTAGGCCTTGACGATCTCGTCCTTGTTCACCGCCATGTTGAGGGCGCGCCGGACTCGCACGTCCTTGAGCGGGCTGTCGACGTCGACACGGAAAGCGAGGAACGTGCCGCTCATGTTGAGCCAACGGTTCCACTTGAGCTGCGGTGCACTCTTCTTCAGAGATTCGACGTTCTGCCAGCGGATCGACTCGAGGATGTCGAGCTTGCCGGTGCGCAGCGCGGTGATGAACGTCGCCTCGTCCTTGATCGTGCGGTATGTGATCTTGTCGATGAATGGCAGTTTGTATTCCTGGCCGCCGATCTTGTCCTTGTCCCAATAGCCTTCGTTCTTGCTATAGACGTTGGAATTGCCCGAGACGAAGTCGGTCAGCATGTACGGCCCGGTACCGTTCACGTTCTTCCAATTGCTGGCGCCGGCCTCGACGACCTCCTTGGGATAGATGCCCGAGAAATAGCCGTAACCGAAGCGGTAGTCCCATTCGGCAAAGTAGTCCTTGAACTCGAAGACGACCGTGTGCTTGTCCGGCGCATGGGCCTTGGCGATGTGGTCGAAGTAGCCCTTGATCTTGCGCGGGCTCTCGTCGAGGCGGGTGTAGGCGAAGAGTACGTCGTCGGCCACGAACTCGCGGCTCTTCATGACGCCGGGCTTGTCCGGCCACATGATGCCTTTGCGCAGCTTGATCTCGATCCGGAGCGGGTTTTCCTTCCACTCCCAGCTCTCCGCCAGCTCGCCGCGTATCGCGTCGGACGGCAGCCAGGCATCGGCGATGAACGGATGCTTGCCACCCGCCTTCACGCTCTTGCTGAGGTCGGCAGCGAACAGCTGCTCGTAGACGAGGCCGGTGTCGTGGTTGTGCTTCCAGTTGAAATCCTGGGCGTCCCACGACAGCGCCGACAAGGTCACGTAGACGGTGCCGATCTCGACGCTGCCGCCGTACTTCGGCTTCTCGTCATTGGCGAGGGCGCCACCCGCCGCGGCCAACGCCATCGCACCGCCGAACAGCGCGCTCCCGAGTATCTTCATCGCTTCCTCCCTGAGATACCGTGGGCGGTCAGTGGCCCATCTTCTTCTTGAGTTCTTCGTCGATCCAGATACGCGCATAGATCGGGCCGGGGCGAACGGCACCTACGCGCAGCTCACCGCCGTAGTTCTTCACCCACGGCCACCATGCCGAATAGATGTAAGGGATCGGCATCCAGACATAGGGAGCCGCTTCGAGAATCTCGACCGTCAGCTCACGCAGCATCTTGATGCGCGCGGCCTCGTCCTTCGTCCGGAAGACCTCTTCCATCTTCGCGTCGTATTTGGGGTTGCTGTAGCCTGCCGGATTCCACAGCTCTCCCGTTATGAAGCTCTTGTGGATGGTGCGCGTCGGATTGACGTGGCCGGAATTCATGAAATAGGCCGGCGCATGGGTGCGCGAACTCATGGCACTCAGGAACGCGCCATATTCCATCGGCTGGATCTCGAGCTTGACGCCGACCTGCTCGAGATAGGCGGCAACCAACGGCAGCAGGTCCATATGGTCGGCACTGCACGAGCAGACCTGGGTCTTGAAGGTGAAGCCCTTGGCATAGCCCGCCTCGGCCAACAGCTTCTTGGCCTTGGCCGGGTCGTACTTGAACAGTTCCTGCACCGAGGCCGGCATCTCCTTCAGCGGCTGGAAATAACCGACATAGTCGGGATGCATCGGATAGGCGAAGAGCTCGGCATTGCCGTTGTAGTAGGCCTTGACGATCTCGTCCTTGTTCACCGCCATGTTGAGAGCCCGGCGGACGCGCACGTCCTTGAAGGGGCCGTCGACGTCCATGCGCATCGCCATGAACGTGCCGCTCATGTTGAGCCAACGGTTCCACTTGAGCTGCGGCGCACTCTTCTTCAGAGAATCGACGTTCTGCCAGCGGATCGACTCGAGGATGTCGAGTTTGCCGGTGCGCAGCGCTGTAACGTAGGTCGCCTCGTCCTTGATCGTGCGGTAGGTGATCTTGTCGACGAACGGCAGCTTGTAGTCCTGACCGCTGATCTTCTCGGTGCCCCAGTAGATCGGGTTCTTCGTGTAGGTGCTGGAATTGCCCGAGACGTAGTCGGTGAGCTGGAAGGGCCCGGTCCCGACCGCATTCTTCCAGTTGGTCGCACCGGCGTCGACCATCTCCTTGGCGTAGATTGGCGAGTAGTAGCCCCAGCCGAAGCGGTAGTCCCATTCGGCGTGGAAGTGCTTCATGTAGAAAACGACCGTGTGCGGGTCGGGCGTCTCGACCTTCTCGACGTGATTGAAGTAGCCCTTCTGCTGCTTGGGGCTGCTGATCAGACGATTGAAGCTGTAGGCCACGTCCCCCGAAGTGAGTTCGCGGCTCTTCATCACGCCTGCCTTCTCGGGGAACATGACACCCTTGCGCAGCTTGATCTCGACGCGCAGCGGATTGTCCTTCCACTCCCAGCTTTCGGCGAGTTCGCCTCTGATCGCGTCCTGCGGCAGGTATCCGTCCGCCACGAAGGAATGCGGGCCGCCGCGGCTGCGGGCTTTCGACAGATCGCCCTGGAAGAGCTGCTCGAGGTACTGGCCGGTGTCGTGGTTCAGCTTCCAGTTCCAGTCGTTCGGATCGAACGACAGCGCCGACAGAGTCACGTAGACAGTGCCGATTTCAAGCGCTCCGCCATATTGCGGCTTCTGGCCGTTCTCGGCATGCGCCGCGCCACCTGCGACGGTCATTCCCGCCAGCACCATCGCGCCTGCCATAAGCGCGCCTTTCAGTGTCTTCATTCTCATTCTTCTTCCTCCCAGTCCCGGTCTCCGCTTCCGTTTTTCTTTCAGCGGCTGCCCCGCATACGCGGATCCAGGAGATCGCGCAGCGCGTCGCCGAACACGTTGATGGCGTAGACTACGATGGTGATGCAGAGGCCGGGTGCCAGCGCGAGCCACGGCGCGAGATACATGAACGACCGGCCCGATCCCGACAGCATGCCGCCCCAGGTCGGTGCCGGTGGCGGCACGCCGAGACCGAGGAATGCGAGGCCCGATTCGGCCAGGATCACCGCGCCGACGCGTGTGGTGAAGAGCACGATCACCGGCGCCATGACGTTGGGCAGGATGTGCCGCCACAGGATGCGCGGCAACGACGCGCCGGTCGATTGCGCGGCATGGACATAGGCATTCTCGCGCACCGACAGCACGGCGCCGCGTATGATGCGGCTGCCGGCGATGCCGTAGAGCAGACCCAGAATGACGATGACCGGCCCCATGCCCGGTCCGACGACCGAGACGACGACGATCAGGATGATCAGATCGGGGAAGCTCATCCAGGCGTCGACGAAGCGCTGCATCACCATGTCGAACTTGCCGCCGAGGTAGCCCGAGACGATGCCGATGAAGACCGAGACCACGGTGGCCAGCGCCGCCGCCGACAGACCGATGATCACCGAGAGCTGCGCGCCGTAGAGGCAGCGCGAGAGCATGTCGCGGCCGAGATTGTCGGTACCCAGCCAGAACTTCTCGCTGGGCGGCTTCAGGCGATTGATCGGGCTGATCTGGTTGAAACCGTAGGGCGCCAGCACATCGGCGAAGATCCCGCAGAACAGGAAGATGACGCAGATGACGAAGCCGAAGGCGCCGAGCGGCTTGTCGCGGAACAGGCGGCCGATGAAGTGGAGCGTTCCGCCCGCTGGCTTGCGGCGCGGCGGCTGGGCGGTGGTTTCGGCGACGGCGACCATCAACGGTACCTCACCTTGGGATCGAGCAGCCCGTAGCTGAGGTCGACCAGCAGGTTGATGAAGACGACGGCGACGCCCACGATCAGGAAGACGCCGGTGATGATCGGATAGTCGCGCTGGCTGACTGCTTCGAGCAGCAGCAGGCCCATGCCGGGAATGACGAAGATCTGTTCCATGATGACCGCACCGCCGAACAGCACCGGCGCCTGCAGCCCGACCAGGGTGACCACCGGGATCAGCGCATTGCGCAACGCATGGCGGATGATGGTGGTGCGCGGCGCCAGCCCCTTGGCGAGCGCGGTGCGGATATAGTCTTGACGCATCACCTCCAGCATCATCGTGCGCGTGAGGCGCATGGTGACCGCCGAAAAGGCCTTGCCGAGGATCAGGGCCGGGATCGCCATCTGGGCGAGGTTCTTCAGCGGGTCCTGCCTGAACGGCGTGAAACTCACCTCGGGCGACCAGCCCCACCAGATCGAGGGAAAGACCATCACCAGAGTGCCGATCCAGAAGCCGGGCAGAGCCAGCGCCAGGATGGCGAAGGAGCGCGTGACGTAGTCGCCGATCGTGTCCTGCGCGACGGCCGAGTAGACGCCGATCGGGATGCCGACCACCAGCGCCACGACCAGCGCCATGATGCCGAGCTCGAACGTGACCGGCAGGCGATGCAGGATTTCCTCCATCACCGGCGTGTTCTGCCATAGCGACTTGCCGAGGCTGCCCTCGAACAGGATGGCCCCCACCCATCGGAAGTACTGCGTGACGACAGGCTGGTCGAGGCCGAGTGCGGCTTCGAGCTGCTCTCGGCTCTTCTTGTCGGCGCCGATATCGTTGCTCGACAGCATCAGGTCGATGATGTCGCCGGGGATCAGGCGCACGGTGATGAAGACGATCAGGCTGGCGAAGATCAGGGTCGGGATCAGCGCCAGCACGCGGCGGATGATGTAGGCCTGCATCAGGCGCTTCCTCCTGCTTGGATCTCCGACGTGATCGCCGCGGGATCGGCCGGCTCGGCATAGAGCCGCGCCACGTCCGCCGCCCGGACTTCGAGAACGCGACGGCCGTTGATCGAGCGCTTGTCCGTCACCTCGCCGTCGGCCGAGGACGGTGGCGCCAGGAGCGGCAGCAGACGCAGCACGCGTGCACTCGACCCGCCGGCCCGACCGTTGAACGTCGCAAGACGGTGCGCCAGCGCTGGCCGCCACTGGTCGGGACCGCCCGCCTCGCGACAGGCCGTCTCGTCGAGCCAGATCAGGGCGCCAAGCCAGGGCCGGTCGGGTGCAGCGATCGCCAGGTCGCGCACATAGGGTTGCAGCGCATCGATGAGCTGGCTGCGCAAGGTGGTGGCCTGCACCCAGGTCCCCGACGCGAGCTTGAACTCCTCCGAGAGGCGGCCGGCAAAGGCGATGCCCGCTTCGGGGCGGCTTTCATCGACCCAGCGCGCGGCATCGCCAGTACGGAAGAAGCCTTCCTCGTCGAAAGCCGCGGCGGTTGCCGCGGCATCGCGATAGTAGCCGGGCGTGACGTTCGGGCCCTTTACGCGCAATTCGTAACGCCCCTCTGCAGAAGCGCCGGCCGGCACCAGCTTCACCAGCATGCCGGGCTGCGGCAGGCCGAGCACACCTGTGCGATCGACGTTCCAGTAGACCATCAGTCCGGTGCTGGTTGTTTCCGTCATGCCCCAGCCGCAGTCGAAGGACAGTGGGGCGCCGCGGTGGCGCAGGGCGATGCCTTGCAGCCGGTCGAGGTTTTCCTGAGGCAGGAGCGCGCCGCCATAGCCGGCGCTTTGCATGTTCTTGAAGAACTTGGCGCACAGGTCCGCATCTCTTTCGAGGGCGTCGAGCAATAGCGGAAAGGCTGCCGGTACGCTTGCAAAGCTCGTCGGCGAAAGCTCGCGCAGGTTTTCGAGCGTCTCCTGAAACCGGCCCTCGACGGGACGGCCGCCGTCAATGAAGAGCGATCCCGCGATGCGCACGATGCTGCCGAGAACCGCATTGCCGCCCCAGGTGTGATGCCAGGGCAACCAGTCCAAAGCGACCGCAACATGTTGGCTGTCGAGCGGCGCACTGACCGCATGGATCATCTCGGCCGAGGCCGCCAGATTGCCGTGCGTGTTCAGCACGCCTTTGGGCGCCCCGGTCGAGCCCGAGGTCAACAGGATCTTGGCGGGAGTGGCCGCCGTAATGTGCTGGCGACGCTCGGCGACAGCGGCATCGATCGAGCATGCGGCAAGCGCCGCAAAGGCAATTCCTCGCCTGCCGTCGACCGTAACCGGCCGCGCACCCCTTAGCTCGGCACGATCGAGGGCCGCGGCATAGACGTCCGAATCCTGGGCGAAGACCAGCGCCGGTTCGACGATGCCAAGCGCATGATCGAGGCGCGCGGGGTCGGCGGCTTGCGAATAGCCGGGCGAGATCGACGCGACGGTGGCGCCCGCCCGCAGGGCGCCGAAGAGAAAGAGTGCATTCTCGAGGCTATTGTCCGACAGGATCGCGACGGGCGCAGAATCAGGGCCCAAGCCCTGCGCGATCAGCCAGGATGCGATGGCGCCCGTCTTCGCCCAAGCCTCGGCATAGGAAAGGTGCTGCCAGGTACGGGCTGGCCCGCGGCGTTCAGCGAGGAAAGTAACATCGGGCCGGAGCAGTGCCGCGCGCTCCAGCCAATCGATCATCAACGGCAATTTTTCGGCGAGCGCCTGGCCGGGACAAAGCACGAGCGCGCCATCCGCTCGACGTTCCACGCTGACCATCGGCTTCGGCCGATCGAGCGCACGCATGGGCGCCACATGGCTCACCCGCTGTACCCTCCCGCAAAGTCGCTTCCTCAATCACCCGCTTCAGCGAGCGTTCTTGTTGGCGACAGGCTCGGGGATTGCACTTCGACTGTCAATTAGAACAGGCGAGTTCACGGCAAGTTAAAATTCCGACTGACGGCGCGAGCGACCATTTCGTTGGTGAAGGCGTTGGGATGGCCATCGTGCGGGATCATGATTTTCGCCGACTCCATTCCATCCGTCAGCGTGTCGACTCGGACCATCGGCGCGCGGAGATCGCGCACCCGCTGGAGCGTCGACAGCAGGAGCGAATGAGCAACGAGGGTATCGCCGTCTTCTGCGCGCGATTTCTCGTCGGGCCAGGAATAGACGATCACGAGCGGTGCATCGAACTTCTCGCGCGCCAGCACTTGCAGTCGCGCCATCATGGCGACGAACAGCTCGCTCTGCTCCTCTTGACGCTGGCGCATGCCAATGGCGGCGATGAAAGCGAACTGCTCATCCAGCAGGTACTTCGCGCCGGCAATGGGATTGCGCCAGCGATACTCGTTGAAGGTGCCGGTCCAGCGCAGCACGCCGTTCTCGAGGACGTAGCGTGGCGAAGTGCCTAGCCACTCACCGTCGCCGGTGGTGCGTGCAAGCTGCGCCGGGATGATCCAGGTCACGACCGCCTTGACCTTCCTGTCCTTGTAGCGATCGAGCAGACCTGCTTCGAAGAGGCGGATCAGATGGTTCGGCGCATAGCCCGGTACGCCGAGATTGATGCCCTGTGCCTTGAGCCCGCTTGCCTTCGTGAACTGCGCGGCAAGCGTCTGGTCGTCGGCCAATCCCTGGCCGAAGATGAACGAATCACCCAGGAAGAGATAGGTATCGGCATTCGCTTCCGCGGTCGGCGTAACGCGTGCCGCCGTCGCGTCGAAATGGTAGCTGACGCGATAGACGGGCTCGTCGCCGAAGGTCGCGGTGGCGATGACCGTCGAATCGGGCTGAGGTCGGAAGCCGAGGATCGGATCGGGCGGCGGCCACCATTTCGGATCGGTGACGCGGACCAGGCCGCGGCCCATCGGTGTCGGCGAGAGAAAACCGGCGAAGATGTCGAGGGCAGCAAGGCTGACGGCCAAGGCCGCCACCAGAAGTGCGCCCGTGCGCCAGCGATTGCCCTGGAGCACGACGACACCCGCGAGGGCGAGGAGCGTAGCCACAACGCACGCCCACACCGCCGACTTCAGCGCGACGGCAACCAGACCGACCGCCAGGAGAAAGGCGCCACTCAGCCAAATATTACGATACGTGCCAGCCATTGACGTGAAGGCGCTCCGCGGGGGTAGGCTGGGGTGTAGGCGTTCGAAAGGAAAACATCAATGAGCGGGCAGTTGCCGCTGCAAGGTCTTCGGGTATTGGATCTGGCGAGTTTCATCGCCGGCCCAGTGGCCACAACAGTGATGGGGGATTACGGCGCGGAGGTCATCAAGATCGAGCCGCCTGGCGAGGGCGACCCTCAACGCAAGCTCGGGCAGGCCCATTCGGTTCCCCAGCATCCGGTCAATTTCTGTTGGCACCTCGTCAATCGCAACAAGCGCTCGGTCGTGCTCGACCTCAAGCACCCCGACGGCCGTGCAGCCTTCGACCGGCTGCTCGCGACCGCCGATATCATGGTCGTGAACTTTCCTTTGAAGGTCCGCGAGCGATTGCGCATGCGCTATGCCGACGTGAAGCATGTCAATCCGCGGCTGATCTATGCGTCGATGACGGGTTATGGCGAGAGCGGCCCCGACGCCGAGCAACCGGGCTTCGACTCGACGGCATTCTTTGCACGATCCGGACTACTCGATGGCCTGACCTACGAAGGCGGCCCACCGGCCTTCTCCCTGCCCGCGCAGGGCGACCAGATGACCGGCATGAACCTCTTCGCCGCCGTCACCATGGCCTTGCTGCACCGGGAGCGCACCGGCGAGGGCAGTGAAGTCGGCACCTCGCTGCATGCGAGCGGTCTTTGGTCGAATGCCATTCTTGCGCAGGGTGCGCTCCTCGGCTCATTCGTGGCGCCGCGTCCACCGCGCAACAAGCCGAGAAGCGCTCTCGCCAATCAATATCGCACGTCGGACGGTCGCTGGATCCAGCTCACCATCGTCCGTGAAGACAAGCTCTGGCCCGAGCTCTGCAAGGCGATGGAACGCACCGATCTCCTGGACGATCCGAGATTCAAAACCCTGGAAAGCCGGCGCGCGCATGCGCACGAACTGGCCGCGCTCCTTGATCCGGTATTCGCCAGCCGGCCATGGCTCGACTGGCGCGACCGGCTGCGCCGTCACGAGATCACCTTCGGGTTACTCGGGATCCTGCGCGATGTGCCGGACGACGAGCAGGCCGTGGCCAATGGCGCCGTCGTGGCGAGCACGCAGGCCGATATGCCGCGCACTATCTCCGCGCCCATTCGCCTTTCCTTTGCGCCCGAGCCGGTGGCGCCGGGGCCGGGACCCGACTACGGCGTGCATACCGACGAAGTGCTGGCCGAATTGGGGTACGCAAGCGACGAGATCGACAGGCTGCGCAGCACCCGCGCGATCGGCTGACGATCAGGCCGTCTCGGCGAGCGCACTGCCTTCGCTGCCGCCGAGATGGCGGCATCCGCATCGTCGGCGCGGCGATGCGGCCGTGGCGTGTCGATCGCGTGGGGTGAAGCGAGGTTCCGCATGCCTGAAAAGATTGCTCGAAAAGCGCTCCACTTCTCGCTGTCGTTTGCGCCGCCATTCCGGTCATCCGATCATGCCGCAGAGTGTCCCGACGACGCCAAGTGAACACGTTGTCCACCCGGCGCTCCGGTCGCTATGCCGATGCGAATCCCGATCTAGCGATGAAATTCGGCGCGGACTTATCCTGGGTGCGATACCAGCGCCGCATGGCTCAGCGCCTCAATCGCGAACTCCCGCTCAGAAACTCCGGTGCCGATGGAGTTGAACGCCTTCTTCTTGGCCACAGCGCCTACCGGCAAGACACGCCCTTCCACGACTGTTCCCCATACGGCGATATCCCGGATCTTCACTGGATCCACCTTCAACGGGTTTTCCGCCAGCACCGTCATGTTGGCGAGCTTGCCCTCTTCGAGCGTACCGATCTCCTTCTCAAGTTGCAGCGAATAGGCTGCCGCAATGGTTACTCCGCGCAAGGCCTCCTCAGCCGAAACCCTCTGGTCAGGGTCGGCAACGCGGCCCGAGAAGGTGAGGCGGTTCACCGCACACCACATCAGGAACAGAGGATCGATCGGCGCCATCGGCATGTCGGCATGCAACGACCATGAAATGCCAGCCCGCGAAACATCGCCCAGACGGACCATTTCGTCGGCTCGCTCGGGCCCCAACCCGACCTTGCCGTACTGATCGGCCAGCGCTGTCACGTAGTAGGGGTTGGCGCTGACAATAGCGTCAAGCTTCTTAATGCGAGCGACCTGATCCGGTGCGCTGACTGCGAAATGGATCAGAACCGTGCGATGGCCCGAACGCGGGTTACGCTTCAAGTTCGCCTCTAACGTGTCCAGCACGCGGTCGAGCCCCGCATCGCCATTTACATGGATGTGGATCTGATAGCCTGCGTCCCAATAGATGCGGAAGGCGCGGGTGAAAACCTCCTCGTCCATCATCCAGGCGCCCTTATGGCCGTCCAGATAAGGTTCGCGCACCTGCATGAGCTGCGAATATATCGCCCCGTCAGCGAAAAGCTTTATCTGCTTCGATGCAAGGCTGGTCATGCCGCCATACCAGCTAGCCAATTGCTCCGTCGCGGAAACGACTTTCGCGTCATCTTTATTCGCCCCGACAATGCTTTTGCCGTCTGCGACGAATATCCAGCGGAAGGGCATATCGGAGCTTGCGAATACCTCGTTGACCGCATCCTGGACAGGCTTTGACAGAATTCCGCCCGGCTCACATCCTATCGTGACACCCTTGGCGTGCATGAAATCGCGGGTCAGTTCCAGACCTGCGCGGAAGCGGTCGCGATTGGCGACCATTGGCGCAACATGCGGCAAAAGCGCGAAGAAGCCCTGTTCCCAGAAACGGCCCTCCTTCAGAACAGTCTGCTCCTTGGCCGAGGCTGAAAACCCGTCAAAGACCTTGGGCGTTATGCCGGCGCGCTCCAGTGCTGCACTGTTCAGCACCATTTCATGGCAGGACCGGGCCCAGGAAATAATCGGTTGGGTCTTGCTGATGCTGTCGAGATCAGCGCCCGTTATCGGGCCAAAGAACTGCGGATGGTAGCCCCACGTCAACACCAGCTCATTGGGATCCGTCCGGGCTTTGACCGCCTCGGCGAGGCGCGTCATGAAATCCGGCTTGTTCTTGACGGCCGGAATCGCGCCTCGCGGCAGAACCCAGTCCTCAATCGACAGAATCTCCGACGACATGGTCAGCGCAGAGAGCACGGGATGGTCGTGCTGTGCGATAAAGCCTGGAACGATCACCTGATTGGCAAAGATCTCGTCGATCGTGAAAGGCTGGTCACCTAGCGCCTTCCGGACCTCATCGAATTCACCCACCGACAGTATACGGCCATTGGCAACGGCTATAGCCTTGGCCGCCGGCCGTTTTGGGTCGAGCGTCACAATCTCGCGCGCCCGGAAAATCTTCGGTAGGGGAGCCGAGAACATGCCTCGTCCGACATCGGACAGCGATTGGGTTTGCGCGATGGCGCGCGCGAACGGAAAAGCCAGCGACGAACCGGCAACGCCAACGCTGATGAACGATCGCCTATTGATAGTCGTCATGGCTGACTTCCTCCTTAGGCAAAGGACGCTGAACTGAATGGCACGCATATGATTGCAGAATGCACTGCGTGCCGATTTCGCTTTGCACGCCAGTCCGGAGCCCTCGGACGGACCGCACCGATCGAGGACGTATCCTCCTCTCCCCCCGAGCCAGAGTATATGCAGAAATTCGAATGAGACGTTGGGAGCGAGCGTTTCGGCGCAGGAGTTTCCGCCCATGGCGACCAAGATCATCGCCTGTGAGACAGCGGATGGCACCGATGCCAAGCGCTGGACTTAATCCGCCAGCCTGTCGCGTCATCGGAAGTCAGGCGCTGATCGAGGAACGAGGAGAAAAACTCTTCCGTCCAAACGAAAACGCCCGGTCCTTCTCGACCGGGCGTTTGTCTTGTCGGATTGCCGGTTGCGTCAGGCCGCGACGGCGAGGCCCGTGGTTTCGTCGACGCCGGTCTTGAGGTTGATCACCTGCACGGCGGCGCCCGAGGCACCCTTGCCGAGATTGTCGAGCGACGCCACGACCAGAATGTTCTCCTCGGCGTCGTTGCCGTAAACCGCGAGCTCCATCGAGTTGGTGTCGGTCAGCCGGTCGGCGCGCAGGAAGCGATCGCGCTCCAGCCACTTGCGGTCGGCGAGCGGCCGAACGGTGACGAAGGTCTCGCCGGCATAGTGATCGGCCAGCACCTTGTGCACGTCCTTCGCCGTCGCCTTCCTGCCCACGATGTCGCGCGTGATCGGCACCATGACCAGCATGCCCTGGGCATAGTGACCGACCGACGGCACGAACAGCGGCGCGTGCGTCAGGCCGGAATACTTCTTCATCTCCGGCACGTGCTTGTGCGCGAGCTCGACGCCGTAGATGCCGAACGGCTCGACGTCGGGCGTGCCTTCATGGACGGCGATCAGCTCCTTGCCGCCGCCGGTGTACCCCGAGACACCGAACACGGCCGGAGTCGCCTCCTTGCGGATGATGCCGGCCTCGACGAGGGGATGCATCAGTGCGATGCCGCCCGTCGAATAGCAGCCCGGGTTGCTGATCCGGTTCGAGTCCAGCAGCTTCTGGCGCTGGGTCTTGGTCATTTCGGGAAAGCCGAAGGTCCAGCCATCAGCCACGCGATGCGCCGTGCTGGCGTCGATCACGCAGGTGTCGGCATCGCCGACGGCCACCATCAGCTCCTTCACAGCCGCGTCGGGCAGGCAGAGCACGGCGATGTCCGCCGCCTTGGTGATCTCGACCCGCTTGGCCAGATCCTTGCGGTCGGCCATCGGCAGTTCGAGCAGCTCCACGTCCGGCCGGTCCTTCAGGCGCTCGTGGATCTTGAGCCCGGTCGTGCCGTGCTGGCCGTCGATGAAGATCTTGGTCTTGTTCGTGCTCATGCTGGGCTTCTTTCTCTCGGCTTCAGGGCCTCTGGGAACTCGGCCAACTGGAGAAGAAGGTGATGGGAAGCCGCCTGATCCTCTCCAGCGGCTTCACGATACGGCGCGCCTGTTACGCGCGCGCGTCTTCACGCCGCTTGGAAAAGCGGCGACGTCGCGACCGGAAAGGAGCGGACGGCTGGATCATGGTGGGCCGGATATTTCATCGGGGAGCCCCCCTGTCAAGACGGTCGAGACCGAGTAGGTTCGATTCTTCCCATTGGAGGCAACCATGAATCAGTCCCTGCGTTCCGCCCCTCACCCCGACGGCCTGTCGATGCTCGAGAAGCGAACGATCGAGGCCGAGATCCTGAAAGAAGTCTACGAAACCCTGAAGGCGAGCCACGGGGAGGCCGTCGCCAAGAAGACCATCGAGGAATCGGTGCGCCGCTCGGCCATCGAGCAGGCCCGCCAGTTCGCCGCGGCGACGCCGGGCGGCACCTCGCTCAAGGCCTTTCAGGATGTGATGCCGCTCTGGACCAAGGGCGGGGCCCTCGAGATCGAGGTCAAGGAACAGGGCGACAGTAGCTTCACCTTCAACGTCGTACGCTGCCGCTATGCCGAGACCTACAAGGCGATGGGCCTGGGCGAGATCGGCCATCTCCTCTCCTGCAATCGCGACGGCGCCTTCTGCGAGGGCTACGATCCCAAGCTCAAACTCGAACGCACGCAGACGATCATGCAGGGCGCCAGCCACTGCAACTTCCACTACACGTACGAGAAGTAGTCAGTTCAGGAACTCGGCCACCACGATGTGGCCGTCCTTGGCGGGCCAGGTGCGGGTCGGCACGGTCTCGTTGTTGAACACCGCGACGACCGTGCGCGCAGGCGAAGCTTCGAAGGCGAGCCTGCCCATCGATGTCCCCGGCACACCGTCGTTGATGCCGGGCGGCACCTTGCCGTCGAGCGTGAACTTGTCGCGGCCGACGCCGAAATAGCCGCGCGGCCGGCTCATGATCGTGACGGCGCCGGCGCCTTCATCCACTTTGACGAAGGGCTGCGGCCGGAGATGCACGACATCGCTCGAGCGCAGGAAGGGCGAACGATAGGTGTGCGTCGTCGGCTGGCCTGGCATGTGGAGCACGAACTCGTAGTAGGCATCGGAGCGACCGATGAAGGGACCCCACACGCCGTCTTCGCCAGTGGTCTTGCGATGCAGCGCCACTGCGCTCAGACGATCGCCGGTGCGGGAATCGACCTCGAAGATCTCGACCTCGGCGCCGCTCGCGGCGACATTGGTATAGACGCCTTCGGCGATGCCGGTGACCCTGCCGTTCAGCACCGGCCGCGGCTCCTGAGCGATGAACATGCTGCCAGGCGCCTTGCCCGTGATGTGTTCGTACATCGCCGCAAAGGCGAGTTTGTGGAACGCGACCTCGCGATGGTCGAGTCCGTCGAGGATCACGTTCTTGGCGCCACGCAGCTCCGACGCGTCGTAGCTGACGCCGGTCGGCTTGCCGGGTGCGCCGACAAAGCGGCCGTCGGGCTGGGAGTATTTGTCGTTCTTGTCGGAGCGGATCGCCATCAGTTCGACGCCGGGAATGAGGTCGTCGGTGCCGGCATTCAGCCCCTTCAGGAACGGGAAGGCGCCGTTGAACTCGCTGCCGGGCAATATCGTGTCGGAGATCACGATGCCCTTGTTCGGCGTGCCGCAGAGCACGGCGTGGCTCACCTGCTCCGCGCCGCCACCGTTCTTCAGGAAGCTGCGGATCGCGTTGCCGCCGCGCGACGAACCGACCAGCGCCACCTTGCGCCGGCGCGTGGCCTTCAGCACCTGCGCCACGAAAGCCGTCAGCTCCTTCATCTGATCCTCGGATGAAGACCGGAATGGCTGCGGCTTGGAATCGTCGCTACGTGCATTGGGATAGGCAAAGTCGATGGCGAAGAGCTGGTTGCGCTTGTAGCCGTTGGCCTCGAAGCGCCAGATATTGTTGATCCAGAGCGCGCTCGAATCGCCGTTGCCGTGCACGAACACGACCGGCGGCGGTCCGGCTTCGGCCGGCGCTTGGCGGCGCGGTGTGCCCTGCGTCTGGGCGAGCGCCACCGAAGGCAACAGCAAGCTTGCGCCGCCCAAGAATGCGCGTCGATTGGGGCCCCCAAACGAGGATCTCAGGCCCTTGCTCATCACTCCCCCTGACATTGTCCCTATGTTGGCAAATGCTGGCGTCCGACGCTACGCTCGCGACATGTCAATTTGTTACGTCACGAGCCCCGTTGGTCGGCTGGCGATCGAGGCCGACCACGACGCCCTGACCGGCCTACGCTGGGCGAGCGACGGCGAGCGGGCGCACGACCAGAGCATGAGCCCCGTACTGAAAGAGGCCATGCACCAGCTCGAACGTTACTTTGCCCGCAAGCTCAAACGCTTTGAGCTGCCGCTCGCTGCACGCGGTACCGACTTCCAGAAGAGCGTCTGGAAGATGATGAGCGAGATCCCCTACGGGGAGACTGCGACCTATGGCGGCATGGCGACGGCTCTAGGCTCCGGACCACGGGCGGTCGGCATGGCGTGCGGGCGCAATCCCATCCCCGTCATCGTGCCCTGTCATCGCGTCCTGGGCAGCGGTGGCAAGGAAGGCGGCTTCTCCGGCGGACAGGGCCTGCCGACCAAACGCAAATTGCTGGCACTGGAAGGCGTCGTCCTTCTGTAGCTTCTCTGTCGTTGCGTCGACGGGAAGCCCCGGCTACGGAGACGTCATGCGCGTGCTGATCACCCGGCCGGAACGCGAGGCGACAACGCTGGCGGCAGCGCTGAGCGAGCGCGGCCATGTGCCGGTGATCGCGCCGCTGTTCCATCTGCAGCTCCTGCGGCCACCTGCAGATTTTTCTGCCGCCCTTGCGGCTGCCCAGGCAATCCTGCTGACCAGCGCCAATGGCGCACGCGCCCTCGCCGACGCGAGCGACCAGCGCGGACGGCCGATCCTGGCGGTCGGCGACACGACGGCCTCGACGGCCGAAGGGCTGGGCTTCAGCGCCGTCGCCTCGGCATCGGGCGATGGTCTGGCACTCGCCGAAATGGTGCGCAGAGAACTCGATCCCAAAGCGGGGCCGCTGCTGCATGTGTCCGGCGCCGATATCGCGCTCGATTTTGCCGAAGCGTTGAAGGCCGACGGCTTCGAGGTCCAGCGCTTCGCCCTCTACGAAGCGCGCGAGGAAACTACCCTTCCCGATTCGGCTCGCGCCGCGATCGAAGGCCGCGCCCTCGATGCGGCGACCTTCTTCTCGCCGCGCGCCGCCGCCCTGTTCGTGCGGCTGGTACAGGAGGCCGGCGTGTCGAGCGCGCTCGGCAATGTTACCGCCATCGCCATCAGCCCGGCGGCGGCCGCCCCCCTGAAGACATTGCCGTTCAAGGCAGTGGTCGCGGCGACACGGCCGACCCGTCAGGCCGTTCTTGACGAAATCGACCGACTTGCCGCCACCGGCATGGAAGGACCGAGCACCATGAGCGACACACCTTCGTCCCCTGATCGCGCCGCCGCCGATCCTGCGCCGCCCGTCGCGCCCACGGCTCCTCCACGCGTCCAGACGCGCCGCGGTATCGGCGTGGCAGGTGCATTTCTCACCGGCATCGTGTCGTCCTGCGTCGTGCTGGCCGGGGCGCTGGTGTCGTTGCCCTACTGGCCCGCCGAAATCCGCACCCTGTGGCGCGGCGAGGCTGCCGTGCCGGCACCGACGCCGGCACTCGACCTGCAGGCCGTCCGTCAGGATGCTGCCGCAGCCGCCACGGCAACGGTCACGGCCGCCCGTGCCGAAATGACGGTCAGGCTCGACGACCTGGAGAAGCGTCTGCGCGCCCTGTCGGCGACGGCAGCGGAGCGGCCTGCTGCAGGCGCGCCTTCGCCATCGACGCCGGATCCCGCCATTGCCGAGCTGCGTCGCAAGGTCGAGGCACTGGAAAGCCGCCCCACATCCGCACCAGCGGCCGATCCCGCTCCGCCGGCCCCCACCGTGGCCGCACCGAACCCGGACCAGGAAAGGGAAATCTCGTCGCTGAAGCTCGAGATCGCCACCCTGCGCAATGCCTTGCAGTCGCTCGACCAGGCGGTGTCCGGTCAACGCGATCAGGCCAAGGTGCTGGCCGATGCCGTCGACAAGGCGCGCAGCGAAGTGAGCGCACGCGGTGCCGGCGAACAGAAAGCCCTCGCTGCCGCCAACGCCTCGGCCGTGATCGGCATCGCGGCCCGCCTGAACGCCGCGCTCGACTCGGATCTGCCCTTCGCTGCCGACCTCAAACTGTTGGCGCCGCTGGCGCAGAACGACGCCAGGCTCGGCGAGATCGTCGCGGCCCTGCAGCCCTACGCCCAATCCGGCGTCAGCTCGCGCGCGACACTCGCGGCCACCTTTCCGGCGATGGCCAAGGCGGCCCTGGCCGACGATGTCGCCGACGATTCGTTCGGCGAACGGCTGATGGGCAAGATCCGCAATCTCGTCTCGCTGCGCCGTGTCGGCGCCGACGTTCAGGGCGACAGCGTCGAGGCCAAGCTCGCGCGCGCCGAAGCGGCTGTCGAAGCGGGCGACCTCGGCAAGGCGGTGGAATTGGTGAAATCGATGCCGCCGCAGACCGCGCGAGCAACGGTGGGATGGCTATCGCGTGCCGAGGACTACCTCGCGGCCAAACGCGCGATCGATCAGCTCGCGGCACAGGCGGTCGCCCTTCTCGGCGCGACTCGGTAGGCGGACCATGACCACCCTGCGCACGCTCATCTGGTTCGTCGTTGCCGCGGTCGCCATGCTGGGCGCGGTGTGGCTAGCCGAACGCCCTGGCAACGTAACGGCCGAATGGCAGGGCTGGCGTCTCGATACCAGCGTCGGCGCCTTGCTGGTCACGGTCGTCGTGCTGATCCTGGTCAGCATCGGCGGGTGGCTGCTCTATCGCTGGATCGTCGGCGCGCCCGGCGCCTTGCTGGAAGGCTGGGGCGAAAGCCGCCGCCGCCGCGGCTATCGCGAATTGACCCAGGGCCTCGCAGCCGTCGCCGCGGGCGACGGCGCGGAAGCACAGAAGCACGCGCGCAAGGCCGAACAGCTTCTCTCGGAGCCGGCGTTGACGTTGCTGCTGTCGGCGCAGGCCGCGCAACTCACCGGCGATCGCGACGGGGCGCAGCGCGCCTTCAACGCCATGCTCGAGGACGAGCAGATGGCGTTCCTCGGCCTGCGCGGCCTGATCGGCCAGGCACTGCGCGACGGCGACCAGTCCAAGGCGCTGGCGCTCGCCGAGCGCGCCTTCAAGCTGCGCCCGCAGACGCCGTGGGTGGTGCATTCGCTGTTCGACATGCAGGCCCAGACTGGCCATTGGCGGGAAGCGCAGGCGACGCTGGAGTCGGGCATCCGTCGCAAGGTGGTGACGCAGGACAAGGGCCGGACGCTGAAGGCGCTGCTCGAAGTCGAGCGCAGCCGAGAAGCCGAACGCGAGGGCCGCATGACCGACGCACTCACCCTGGCGCGCGAAGCCTTCGGCCTGGCGCCGGAACGCATTGCCGCCACGCAGCGACTGGCCGAGCTGCAGATCAAGACCGGCGACAAGAAGAAGGCGATGCGCACGATCGAGCGCGGCTGGGCCGTGGCGCCGCATCCCGATCTGGTGCCGCTCTACCTCGAAGCCTCGGACGAAAGCGAAGCGCTGAGACGGATCGGCGTGGTGCGAAAGCTGGCCGACCAGAACCCGGACGATATCGAAAGTCACATTGCCTTGGCGCAGGCGTCGCTCGACGCGGGTCTGTGGGGCGAGGCGCGGCGCCAGCTCGAAATCGCCGCCGGCACCAATCCGCCGGTGCGCGTCTGCCGCCTCATGGCCGAAGTCGAGGAGCGCGCGCAATCCGATCCGGCGAAGGTCCACGACTGGCTGGCGAAGGTCGCCGATGCACCGGCCGACCGCAGCTGGCGCTGCACCGCGTGCGGCGCTCATCACGAAACCTGGCGGCCGGTCTGCGAGAGCTGCGGCGCCTTCGGCACCCTGCAGTGGCGCGCACCGGGTACCTATGGCCATATCCTGCCGCCGGAGGTGCAGGCTGCACCCGCACTTTCCGCTCCGGCTCCGGCTCCGGCTCCGGCGCCGCCACCTCCTTCTGCGGGGGCCTAGATGTTCGAGACCACTCTTGCCGGCAGTCTGCCCAAGCCGGCCTGGCTCGCCACGCCGAACGTGCTGTGGGCACCTTGGACTCTCTCCGGTGCACCGCTCTTCGAAGCCAAGGACGACGCGACGTTCCTCGCGATCCGCCGTCAGGAAGAAGCCGGGCTCGACATCGTGAGCGACGGCGAGCAGGCGCGGCAGCATTTCGTGCACGGCTTCCTGGCCGAGGTCGACGGCGTCGACTTCGGCAAGAAGGTGCGCATGGGCATCCGCAACAATCGCTACGATGCCGATTGCCCCACCGTGACGGCACCGCTCAAGCGTCGCCGGTTCGTGCACGAGCGCGAGGCGCGCGTCGCCCGCGCCGCGACGTCGCGCAAGCTCAAGTTCACCCTGCCCGGCCCGATGACGCTGATCGACACGCTGGCCGACGGTTACTACGGCGACCGCGTGAAGATGGCCTTCGCCTTCGCCGAACTGCTGAATCAGGAAGCGAAGGAGCTGGAGAAGATCGGCGTCGACGTCATTCAGTTCGACGAGCCCGCTTTCAACGTCTACCTGAAGGAGACTGTGGACTGGGGTGTGCCGGCGCTCGAGAAGGCGGCCGAGGGCCTGAAATGCACCACCGCCGTGCACATCTGCTACGGCTACGGCATCGAAGCCAACATCAAGTGGAAGGAAACGCTGGGCGAAAGCTGGCGTCAGTACGAAGAGACCTTCCCGGCTCTGGACCGCAGCTCGATCCAGCAGGTGTCGCTGGAGTGCCGCGAGAGCCACGTGCCGCCGGAACTGATGAAGCTGCTCAAGACCAAAACGGTTCTGGTCGGCGCCATCGATGTCGCCTCGGAGACAGTCGAGACGCCCGAGCAGGTCGCCGAAACGCTGAAGCTCGCGACGAAGTTCGTCGATCCCGAACGCATCCAGGCCTGCACCAACTGCGGCATGGCGCCGATGACGCTGGGCGTCGCCTACGGCAAGCTGCGCGCCCTCGCCGAAGGCGCTGCGCTGGCGCGAAAGGCTTTCTAGCTAAGGCGTCCGCGGAAGCCGCTGGCGGAGCGCATAGAGCACGTCCAGCGCCTCGCGCGGCGACAGCTCGTCGGGATTGACCTCGGCCAGCGCCTTCTCGACTTCGGATTCCTTCGTCTTGCCCGAACCACTGGCTGACCGGGCCGGAGCAGCGGCAAACAGCGGCAGGTCGTCGGCAAGCTTGGTCACCGCGCCCGACTGCTCGCCCTTCTCCAGCACCGCCAGCACTTCCTCGGCCCGCGTGACGACAGCCGCCGGCAAGCCCGCGAGCTGGGCGACATGGATGCCATAGGAGCGGTCGGCGGCACCCGGCGCCACTTCGTGCAGGAACACGACCTCGTTCTGCCACTCTTTCACGCGCATCGTGTAGGGCGCCAGCGCAGCCAGCCGTTCCTTGAGCGCGCCCAGCTCGTGATAGTGGGTGGCGAACAGCGCGCGGCTCTTGTTGACGTCGTGCAGATGTTCGAGCGTTGCCCAGGCGATCGAGAGACCGTCGAAGGTCGCCGTGCCGCGGCCGATCTCGTCGAGGATGACGAGGCTGCGCGCCGTCGCCTGGTTCAGGATCGCGGCGGTCTCCACCATCTCGACCATGAAGGTCGAGCGGCCGCGCGCCAGGTCGTCGGCAGCGCCGACGCGGCTGAACAAGCGGTCGACGATGCCGATGGTCGCCGTCCGGGCCGGCACGAAGGAGCCGGCCTGCGCCAGCACGACGATCAGCGCGTTCTGGCGCAGGAAGGTCGACTTGCCGGCCATGTTGGGGCCGGTCAGCAGCCAGAGCCGCCGGTCGGTGCCGAGATCGCAATCGTTGGGCACGAAGCCTGCGCCGCCCTGCTTGGACAAGGCTGCCTCGACCACGGGATGGCGTCCGCCTTCGATGGCGAAGGACGGCTCGTCGGTAAGCATCGGCCGCACGTAGTTGCTGGAGACGGCCAGCTCCGCCATCGCGGCAGCAACGTCGAGGGCAGCGAGCGCGCGGCCGGCGGCGGCGATGGCCGTCGACACGGTCATCACCCCGGCGACGAGTTGCTCAAAGATCGCCAGTTCCAGCGCCAGCGCCTGATCAGCAGCGCGGCCGATGCGGGTCTCCAGATCGGCAAGCTCGGCGGTGCTGTAGCGTGTCGCATTCGACATCGACTGCCGCCGCGTGAAACCGAGGGCTGCGATATCGAGCTTGTCGGCGTGCGTCGCCGTCACCTCGATATGATAGCCGATCATGTTGTTGTGACGGATCTTCAGCGAGGGGACGCCGGTCGAGGTCCTATATTTGGCTTCCAGGGCCGCGACGGTTTTGCGGCTGTCGTCGCGCAGGGTGCGTTGTTCGTCGAGTTCGCTGCGGTAGCCCAGACGCACGAAGCCGCCGTCGCGCGTCAGCAGGGGCGGTTCGTCCGCCAGCGCTTCGGCGAGAGCCGCGACCGTGGCCTTGTGCCCCGAGCAATCCGCCACGATGCCGGCGAGCGGTGCGGGCGGGGGCGCCAGCGCTTCGGGCTCGGCCTTCAACGATTCTGCGAGCGTCTCTCCCGACTCAAGCCCATCGCGCAATGCTGCGAGATCGCGCGGACCACCGCGGCCGACGCTCAACCGCTGCAGCGCCCGCTCGATGTCCGGCGTACGGCGCAGCGCCTCGCGGACACGCTCGCGCACCGCCGGCCGCTCGACGAACAGCTGCACCAGGTCGAGGCGTCGCTCGATTTCGGGCCGTTCGGTCAGAGGTGCTGCGATACGTTCGGCCAGCAGGCGCGCGCCCGGTCCGGTCAACGTGCGATCGATGGTGGCGAGCAGGCTGCCGTCGCGCCGTCCGTCGAGGCTGCGCACCAGTTCAAGGTTACGCCGCGTCGCCGGGTCGATCTCCATCGTGCCGTCGGCACGTTCGCGGCGCGGCGGCGAGAGCGCCGGCCGCTTGCCGGCCTGGGTCAGTTCGACATAGTCGAGCAGCGCGCCGCAGGCCGCGATCTCGGCCCGCGAGAAGCTGCCGAAGCTGTCGAGGGCGGCGACATTGAACGCCGTCTGCAGGCGCTTGCGGGCATTGTCGCTGTCGAACCGCGCCGACGGCAGCGGCGTTAGGACGGAATTCCATTCCTCCAGCACCGTCTTCAGGGGTTCGCGTGCCAGCAGCCGGTCGGGCACCAGCAACTCGCCCGGCGCCAGCCGCGCCAGCGCGGCCGCGACCTGCCCCAACTGCAGCGGTTGGGCGGCGAAATCGGCCGTCGACAGGTCGAGCCAGCCCAGCGCCAGTTCGCCCTGCGCTTCGGAAAGGGCAGCGAGGTAGTTGTGGCTGCGTGCATCGAGCAGCGCGTCCTCGGTCAGGGTGCCCGGCGTGATGACGCGCACCACGGCGCGCTCCACCACCGACTTGGCGCCGCGCTTCTTGGCCTCGGCCGGGTCCTCGACCTGCTCGCATACTGCAACTTTGAAGCCGCGGCGGATCAGACGCGACAGATAGGCCTCGTGGCTGTGCACCGGCACGCCGCACATCTTGATGTCTTCGCCGAGATGCTGACCGCGCTTAGTCAGTGCAATATCGAGCGCCGCCGAAGCCTTCACCGCGTCGTCGAAGAACAGCTCGTAGAAATCGCCCATCCGGTAGAAAACCAGATGGTCCGGATGCGCGGCCTTGATCGCCAGATACTGGCGCATCATCGGCGTGGCGTCGGCGGGAATGGCGGAACTGTCCGGCACGAAACTCCTCCGCGCCCGGTCTAGCACAGGCGACCGGGCGGGCCATGTGGACGACAGGTGGACGATATCCGGGGGCCGGATGCCGATATGAAAGGTGGCGTTGCAGCGCGGCATGGCCTGCTGGCACAGACCTTGGATTGCCGCCAATATGCCACCTCAACCGGGAGAGAAACGTATGGCGAGCAGCAGCTCGGAAGCAATGGTCAATGAAATGGGCGATCTCGACGGCGATTCGCTGCGCATGCATCGCGAAGGACGGCCCGGAAAGATCGAGATCATTGCCACCAAACCCCTCGTCACTCAGCGCGACCTGGCGCTGGCCTATTCCCCTGGCGTGGCCGCGCCCTGTCTGGAAATCGCCAAGAACCCGGACACGGCCTACGACTATACGGCCAAGGGCAATCTGGTCGCCGTGATCTCCAACGGCACCGCCGTGCTGGGGCTGGGCGATCTCGGCGCACTGGGCGGCAAGCCGGTGATGGAGGGCAAGGCCGTCCTCTTCAAGCGCTTCGCCGACGTCGACTGCATCGACCTCGAAGTCGACACCAAGGATGTCGACCAGTTCGTGAACTGCGTGCGCTACCTCGGACCGACCTTCGGCGGCATCAACCTCGAGGACATCAAGGCGCCGGAATGCTTCATCATCGAGCAGCGCCTGCGCGAGCTGATGGACATCCCGATCTTCCACGACGACCAGCACGGGACCGCGATCGTCTCGGCGGCCGGCCTGATCAATGCGTTGCACCTCACCGGCCGCAACATCAAGGACGTCAAGATGGTGGTGAACGGCGCCGGCGCCGCCTCCATCGCCTGCATCGAGCTGGTCAAGGCCATGGGCCTGCCGCACGACAACGCCATCCTGTGCGACACCAAGGGCGTCATCTACCAGGGCCGCACCGAGGGCATGAACCAGTGGAAGAGCGCCCACGCGGTGAAGACCAAGGCGCGCACGCTGGAAGAGGCCATGAAGGGTGCCGACGTCTTCTTCGGCCTCTCGGTCAAGGGCGCGGTGACCAAGGAGATGGTCCAGTCGATGGCGGCCAAGCCGATCATCTTCGCCATGGCCAATCCCGATCCCGAGATTACGCCCGAGGACGTGAAGTCGGTGCGCGCCGACGCCATCATCGCCACCGGCCGCAGCGACTACGCCAACCAGATCAACAACGTCCTGGGCTTCCCCTACATCTTCCGCGGCGCGCTCGACGTGCGGGCGCGGACCATCAACGAGGAAATGAAGATCGCTGCCGCCGAGGCGCTGGCCAAGCTCGCCCGCGAGGACGTGCCCGACGAGGTCGACCGCGCCTATTCCGGCCGCCGCCTGCGCTACGGGCCCGACTATGTCGTGCCGGTGCCGTTCGATCCGCGCCTGATTTCCTTCGTCTCCTGTGCGGTGGCGCAGGCCGCCATGGATTCCGGCGTGGCCCGCAAGCCGATCCCCGACATGGCGGAATACCGCCGCTCCCTGTCGGGCCGCCTCGACCCGACCAGCCACTGGCTGCAGAGCCTGTTCGAGCAGGTGAAGGCCAATCCGCGCCGCATCGTCTTCGCCGAGGGCGAGGAGGAACGCACCATCCGTGCGGCCGTCATGTTCCGCGACAACGGTTACGGCACGCCCATCCTGATCGGTCGTGAAGAGCAAGTGCGCGAGACCATGAAGGCGCTCGGCATCAACGACGAGTCGGGCCTCGAAATCCACAATGCGCGGCTCTCGACCCGCAACGCGCCCTACACCGACATGGTCTACAAGCGCCTGCAACGCGACGGCTTCCTGCATCGCGACGTGCAGCGCATGGTCAACCAGGGCCGTAACGTGTTCGGCGCCTGCATGGTGGCGATGGGCGACGCCGACGGCATGGTGACCGGCATCACGCGGCGTTTCCCGGAGTGCTACGGCGACGTCAAGCGCGTGATCGACATGGAGCCCAACAAGGTGCCGATCGGCTATTCGATCATCGTGTCGCGCCAGGGCACGGTGTTCTTGGCCGACACCTCGATCAACGAGACGCCCAGCCCCGAGCAGCTTGCGACCATCGCCAAGCAGATGGCGAAGAATGCGCGCACTATGGGCCACGACCCGCGCGTCGCCTTCCTCTCCTTCTCCAACTTCGGCAGCCGCGAGATCGAGCGGATCGACCGCATCCGCAAGGCAATCCGTCTGCTCGACGCCGAGGAAGTCGACTTCGAGTACGACGGCGAGATGCAGGCCGACATGGCGCTCGACTACGAGCTGCTGCGCTCGACCTATCCGTTCTGCCGCCTCACCGGCCCAGCCAACGTGCTGGTGATGCCGGGCCTGCACTCCGCCCACATCTCCTCGCGACTGATGCAGTCGCTGGGCGGCGTGACGGTGATCGGCCCGGTGATCGACGGGCTGCAGAAGCCGGTGCAGATCGTGCAAATGGGCGCCACGGTGAGCGACCTGGTGAACCATGCTGCCCTCGCCGCCTACGGCGCGCTCAGCAACGGTCGTTAGACGCGCCCGGCAATGGCGCTGCAGACCTGGTGGCTCTATCTCGGCGCCGTCGTACTGATCGCCTGCACGCCGGGGCCGAACGTGCTCTACGTCACCACCCGAAGCATCCGCTTCGGGCTGGGGCCGGCTTCAATCGGCATGACGGGATGTCTCGTGGCGCTCGTGCTGATGCTCACGGGTTCGGTCGCCGGGCTGAGTGCGCTTCTACTGGCGCTGCCGACGGCCTTCGACGTCCTGAAGATCGCGGGCGCCGCCTATCTGGTCTATCTCGGTATTCAGCTCTGGCGCGAGCCGGTCGAACCCGCCTCGGCGCCATTGCCGACTGGCACGTCGAAGACAGCGCTGTTTCGCGATGGCTTCCTGGTGGGCATCAACAATCCCAAGCTGCTGATCTTCGCGGCAGCCTTCTTCCCGCAATTCATAGAGCCCTCGACAGCGTGGATGCCGCGATTCGCCCTGATGGTCGCAACCTTCGTAGGCGTCGAGCTTTTCTTCTATTAGATTTACGCGCTCTCCGGCCGCAAGCTCGCGGACCGGCTGATGCACGGACTCTGGCGGCGCCGGATGAACCGGGCCAGCGGCCTGGTCTTCATCGGATTTGGCGCCGCCCTGCTCCGCTACAAGCCCTGACAGGCCGCTACGGCTTCACCGTCACGACGGTGAGTTCATGCTTGCGGCCGTCGCGCGCCGTCCAGGAGATCGACTGGCCCTCGGCAAGCCCGATCAGCGCGGCACCGACCGGCGTCATCACCGAAATCTTGTGTGCGTTGCTGTCCTCGTCGACCGGATAGACCAGCGTTTCCGTCCGCTCGCGCCCGTCGTGGGACCGGAACGTCACCGTCGAGCCCATGCGCACCACGTCATCCGGCACGCTGCCATCCTTCACGATCTTGGCGCGTTCCATCTCGTTCAACAGCTCCTCGGCGACTTCGGGAAGGCGCTCGAGCGAGGCGGTGGCAAGATCGGTCAGCCGCTCATAGTCTGCGGCGCTTACGACGATGTTGGGAACCGATCGGTTCCGCACGACTGCGGGCATCGCTGATGCTCCTGCTCTTAGAAAACGATTGAATGTGAAAGAACTGTCAGCAATCGCGCACGGCGATTGAGTGCCCCGATACCGGGACACGATGAGCCGGCTCGGGGACTACGCTTCCGCGATCGGATGGTTCCGCCGCGGCACCAGGGAAAGGACTGCCGAGAAGTTCATACCCTAAGAGGTAAGCCCGCGCGCGCGGGCTTTCAAGCCCGATCGCGCTTTCACCCCGGCAGGGGGAGCTACTTCGTCGGCTTGCCCAGCCCGCCCCGCTCGCGCCGTGCCTCGTAGGCCTGGACCACCGCATAGGCCGTGCGCAGATGCGGTGCCGGAATGCCGTACTTGCGCGCCCGGCCCAGCATGTCGCCGATCACGTGCCGGCCTTCGATCTGGCCGCCCTTTTCGAGGTCGCCCAGCATCGACGCCGCGAAGCCCGAACCGCGCTGCGTGAGGTAGGTCTTGAGATTGGCGATGCCCTTGTCGCCCGGATCGAACCCTTCAGCCGCGGCCACCTTGCGGCATTCCTCGACCGTCTCGACCATCAGCGCTTCGCCTTCATCGGCCGCCATGATGTCGCCGGTCGTGCCGCGCAGCGTGCAACACATCGCGGCGAGCGAGGTCAGCATGATCCACTTGTCCCAGAGATCCTGGTTGATCTTGTCGTTCAGGCCGCCGTCGATGCCGGCCTTCTTGCAGGCCGCGTCGAGATCCTTCAGCGACTGGCGCGCCGACTGGCCGGAACGTTCGCCGAAGGAAACGCCGGCGAACGGGCTGGTGTGCAGCACTTCGCCGTTGGGACCCAGCATGCCGCCGATGCGGGCCAGGCCACCCGCAACCTTGTCGGCGCCGAACTTGGCATCGAGCACGCCGAAATGCGCGTGGCCGTTCAACATCGGCACGATGGTGGTGTTGGCGCCGACCGCCGGCGCGATCGAGTCGATTGCCGAGTCGAGGTCGTAGGCCTTGCAGGCGAGGATCACGACATCGTACGGCCCGCCGTCGCTGCCCTTGGTGACGACCTTCACGGGCAGCACCGCATCGCCCTTGGGGCTCTTGATGACCAGGCCCTCGGCCTTGACCTTTGCCGCACGCTTCTCGCGCAGCAGGAACGTCACGTCGGCACCGGCCTGATGGAGACGCGCGCCGAAATAGCCGCCGACCGCGCCGGCACCGAGGATCAGGATCTTCACGACTTGGAACTCCTTTCGGCCAGCCAGTCCGCGAGCCATGTCGCAAGGTCGTCGGTCTGGTGGTGGATGTGGCTGAGATCGGTGTCGGCCGCGCGCTTCACGCTTTCGTCGGTGCGGATCCACACGGTGCGCATGCCCATGTCGGCGGCGGGCTTGAGATTGACCGAGATGTCGTCGGCAAAGGCGGCACGCGTCGGGTCGACGTTGTGCTGCTTTACGAGCTTCTCGTAGATCTGCTTGTGCGGCTTCGGCCAATAGTCGCCGGCGGCGATGTCGAAGATCGCCTCGAAATGGTGCGCCACGCCCAGCCGTTCCATGACCCTCTCGGCGTGCGGCACGTCGCCGGCCGTGAAGATGATCTTGCGGCCCGGCAGCGCGCGCAGCGACGCTTCGAGCGCGGGATTGGCCTCGACCGGCGAATAGTCGATGTCGTGGACGTAATCGAGATAGTGCTTCGGGTCGACGCCATGCAGGCTCATCATGCCGCGCATCGAGGTGCCGTGATCCCGCCAGTACTGCTTCTGGACCCGACGCGCTTCCTCGGCGTCGACCTTCAGCCAGTCCGAGATATAGCGCCCGATGCGCACGTCGATCTGGGCGAACAGGTTACAGCGCGCCGGATAGAGCGTGTTGTCGAGGTCGAACAGCCAGACGTCAGGATCGTGCCTTGGGGGATCGTGTTTAGGAGGCATGGCAGGGCTGGCTTAGCCGCCAGCCGTGCGCTTGTCGAGGCGGCGGATTATAAGGAGGACAATGGATACGCTGACGATCGTCCTCCTCGCCGCCGTCGCGCTGCTGGTGCTGCTTCTGCTCGCGATCCTGCTGCGCCAGGGCGGCAGCAGCCGCGAGGCAGAGCAGATGCGCCATCAGCTCGGCCTGGCCCTCAGCCAGCAGGCCGAAACCGTGCAGCGGGTCGAACGTTCGCTGCGCGAGCAGGAACAGGCGCTGAGCAAGGTCGTCCACGAGCGGCTGGACCGCACCGAGAAGGCCACCGGCCAGATCGTCACCGACCTGCGCGAGCGGCTGGTCCGTATCGACGAGGCGCAGAAGAAGATCGGCGAGCTGTCTACGCAGGTCGTGAGCCTGCAGGAAGTGCTTTCCAACAAGCAGGCGCGTGGCGCCTTCGGCGAAGTGCAGTTGAACGACCTCGTATCGAGCGCCCTGCCGCCTTCGGCCTACGCCTTCCAGGTGACGCTCTCCTCGGGCGTGCGCGCCGACTGCCTGCTGAAGCTGCCGCATCCGCCGGGCCCGATCGCCATCGACGCCAAATTCCCGCTGGAGAGCTACCGCGCGCTGCGTGCAGTGGCACCGGGCGACACCGCAGCCCTGCAGGTCGCGCAACGGGCCTTCCAGCAGGCGATCCGCAAGCATATCGGCGACATCCGCGAGAAATATGTCGGTGTGCCCGGCGAGACCGCCGAATCGGCATTGATGTTCCTGCCCTCGGAAGCGGTCTATGCCGAGCTGCACGCCAATTTCACGGCAATCGTCGAGGAATCCTACAAGGCGCGTGTGTGGATCGTGTCGCCGACCACCATGATGGCCACGCTCAATACGGTGCGCGCCGTCCTGAAGGACGTGCGCATGCGCGAGCAGGCCGGCGAGATCCAGAAGACGGTCGGCCTGCTTCTGGATGACGTGAAGCGTCTCGACGAACGCGTCGACAAGCTCAAGTCACACTTCGCGATGACGGAAAAGGACCTGCGCGACGTCGACATCTCGGCCGACCGCATCACCAAGCGCGGTCAGCGCATCCTCGACGTCGATCTCGGCGAGGAGCCGACGGCGCTCCCCAAGCCCAAGTAAGGGTTAGCCCCAGGGGCCGCGGCGCGAGTCCTGCTGGGCAGAGCCCCACGGGCTACCGCCCGTCTGCGGGATGCTCGACCGGGCCGGACGCGAGGCGCCGGCCGGCTGGGGACTGTAGCCGCCCGTTCCTGCCATCGCCTGCAGGCGCGCGATACGCTCCTCCATCGGCGGATGGGTCGAGAACAGGCTCGACATGCCGCCAGCGGCCGCCAGCGGGTTGGCGATATACATGTGCGCCGTCGCCGGATTGCGCTCCGCCGCCTGGTTGTGGATCTGCTGCGTGCCGGCGTGAAGCTTGGCCAGCGCCGAGGCAAGCCAATGCGGCTGGCCGCAGATTTCCGCACCCATGCGGTCGGCTTCGTATTCGCGGCCACGGCTGATCGCCATCTGGACCAGCATGGCGGCCATCGGCGCCAGGATCATCGCGGCAATGGCCACGATCGGGTTTACCAGAGGCCGGCCTTCCGAATCGCGGCCGCCGCCCATCAAGCCGCCGAAGCTCGCCAGCATGCCGATGGCACCCGAAAGCGTCGCGGCGACTGTCATGATCAGCGTGTCGCGATGGCGGACATGGGCCAACTCGTGCGCCATCACGCCCGCGATCTCCTCGCGCGAGAGGTTGCGCAGCAGGCCGGTCGTGGCGGCAACGGCGGCGTGTTCGGGGTCGCGGCCGGTCGCAAACGCGTTCGGCTGGTCCTCGTCGATCAGGTAGACCTTGGGCATCGGCAGGTTGGCACGCTGGGCGAGCTGCTGGACGATGCCGAAGAGTTCGGGCGCGGTTTCCGGCCCGACCTCCTGCGCGTTGCTCATGCGCAGCACCATCTTGTCGCTGTTCCAGTAGGCGAACAGGTTCATGCCCAGCGCCACGACGAGCGCCAGGACAAGGCCGGATTGGCCACCCAACAGATAGCCCGCGACCAGGAAAAAGCCTGTCAGGCCGGCCAGGAGAAGGGCAGTCTTGAAATAGTTCATGGCCGGATAGATGGTTTCAAACTGTGGCGAAACAAGGCGTGCGCAGGCATCATGACAGTATGACCGAGCCTCAGAAAGCTGCGTCGCAGCCTGCGCCACCCGAGCCTGCCAAGGCCGAGCCGGCCGCGCCCGTCCCGCCCGAGAAGTCGAAGAAGGTCGAGGAGATCGGCGGCCCGCCCGGTCCCGAACCGACGCGCTACGGCGACTGGCAGTTCAACGGCAAAGTGACCGACTTCTAAAATGCGCACCGACATCTTCCACCCCGATTTCAAGGCACAACCCTGGTGGTGGGAGGCGTGGACGCCGAACAACGCCCTATCGCAGGACCCGCCGGCACGCACCGACGTTGTGATCGTGGGCGCAGGCTATGGCGGCCTCTCTACGGCGCTGGAGCTGCGGCGCAACGGCGTCGGCGCCGTCGTGCTGGAGCGCGGGGACTTCGGGATCGGCGCCTCGACGCGCAACGGGGGGATGATCTCGGGCGGCACCAATCTCGGCAAAGGACTGGGCGGCAAGAGCCCTATCGCCGAAGAGTTCGAGCGGATGAAAGCCGAGCTGATGGGGGCCGGTGCCGACTCGCTCAGCGTGCTGGAAGACATCATCGCCCGCGAGAAGATCGAATGCGGCCTGCACCGCAACGGCCGCTTTGTCGGCGCCTGGACGCCGCGCCACTACGACGACCTCGCGACCAAGGTCGAGACCTACAACAAATACGCCAACGCCGGCGCCGAGATGATCTCGCGCGAGCGCCAGCGTGAGATGATCGCGTCCGACTATTATTTCGGCGGCATGCATGCGACGCGCGCCGGCCATCTGCACCCCGCACTCTATTACAAGGGCTTGCTTGAAGCCGCGCATCGCGCCGGCGCGATCCTGTGCGCCCAGGTCGAGGCGGAGCGGCTGGAGAAGATCGCGAACGGCTGGCGCGTTCTGACCCCTAAGGGGCCAATCGAATGCCGCGAGGTCGTGGTCGCGACCAACGGCTATACTGGCGATCTGACGCCGCGCCTGAAACGCCGCGTCGTGCCGGTGGCGAGCCATATCATCGCCACCGAAGAGCTGCCCGAACCAGCAAGCAAGCTGATCCCCGAGATGCGGGCAATCGGCGACACCAAGCGGGTGCTGACCTATTACCGGCCCTCGCCCGACGGCACGCGGCTGATCTTCGGCGGTCGCGCACGCTTTACGGCGGCGCCGCCGGAAGTCAGTGCGCCCGCACTTTACCAGTACATGATCGACCGTTTCCCGCAGCTCGACGGCATCCGCATCACCCATGTCTGGACCGGCAACGTCGCCTTCGCGCTCGACTACATGCCGCATATGGGCACCGACCAGGGTGTCCACTACCTGCTGGCCTGCAATGGCAACGGCGTTGCGATGATGACCTATCTCGGCACCGAGACCGCGCGGAAGATCGCCGGTGGGCGCAACGTGCCGGTCAATCCGCTGGATGGCCGCGACTTCCCCGAACACGCGCTCTACAATGGCGATCCTTCATGGTTCCTGCCGATCGTCGGCGCCTGGTACCGCACGCGCGACTGGCTCGATCGCCGGATGGCCGCTTAGAGCGTCTGCTTGCGGGGCGAGCGGGGCCGGGGCAAGACTAGTCGCGTGACCCAAGCTCTCCCCGTCTCCCTCGCCGATATCCGCGCCGCGGCCTCCCGCATTGCCGGCGCGGTCGTCCACACGCCCTGCCTGCGCAGCGAGACGCTGTCGCGCATCGCCAAGGCCGATGTCTGGGTGAAGTTCGAGAACCTGCAGTTCACCGCATCGTTCAAGGAACGTGGTGCGCTCAACACGCTGCTGCAGCTCACACCTGAAGAGCGCCGGCGCGGCGTCATCGCCATGTCGGCCGGCAACCACGCGCAGGGCGTCGCCTATCATGCGGGGCGGCTGGGCATTCCCGCCACGATCGTGATGCCGTCCTTCACGCCTAACAACAAGGTGAAGCATACACGCGATCACGGCGCACGCGTCGTGCTGAAGGGCGACACGCTGTCGGAATCGGCGGCGGAGGCTCATCGTCTCGCCGAGGCCGAGAAGCTGGTCTTCGTCCATCCCTACGACGACCCGCGCATCATCGCAGGCCAGGGCACGATCGCGCTGGAAATGCTCGAAGACGTGCCCCAGCTCGACACCCTGGTTGTGCCGGTGGGCGGCGGCGGCATGATCGCCGGCTGCGCCGTCGCAGCGCGCGGCCTCAGGCCCGACGTGAAGGTGATCGGCGTCGAATCGGCGGGCTATTCGGCGATGCGCCAGCTCCTGGCCGGCGAGGAAGTCACGGTGGGCGGAGACACCATCGCCGAGGGCATCGCCGTCCGCGATATCGGCAAGGCGCCGCTCGCCATCGCCCGCGCCCTGGTCGATCGCGTGCTGGCGGTCGACGAGGTCGCCATCGAGCGCGCCATCGCGCTGTTCCTCGAAGTCGAAAAGACGGTGGCCGAGGGGGCCGGCGCCGCCGGCCTCGCCGCCCTGCTGGCCTATCCGGAACATTTTGCCGGCCGCAAGGTCGGCCTCGTGCTGTGCGGCGGCAATATCGACACCCGCCTGCTCGCCTCCGTGCTGCTGCGCGGGCTGGTGCGCGACGGCCGCATCGTGCGGCTGCGGCTGATGATCGGCGACCTGCCGGGCCAGCTCGCCCGCGTCGCCGGCCTGATCGGCGGTGCCGGCGGCAACATCGTGGAAGTGCAGCACCAGCGCCTGTTCGGCAGCGTCGTCGCCAAGGCCACCGAGCTCGACGTCACCGTCGAAACCCGCGACCGCGGTCACGCCCGCGAGCTGGTCCAGGCCCTGGAGACGGAGGGTTTCAAGGTGCGGGTGCTCGAGGGCGCGGACGCGTAAATCCGTCGCTTTGCCCCCACTAGGGCGCGGGCTAAAAGACCGGCCATGTCCGCCGCCACCCAATACGTCCCCTCGCCCACGCCCGACCTCGCCAGGATCGAGCGCGCCCTCATCTCCGTGTCCGACAAGGAGGGCCTGGTCGAATTGGGCAAGGCGCTGGCCGCCCAGGGGGTCGAGATCCTCTCGACCGGCGGCTCGGCCAAGTCGCTGCGCGATGCCGGCCTCAAGGTAATCGAGGTCAGCGACCACACCGGCTTTCCGGAGATCATGGACGGCCGCGTAAAGACGCTGCAGCCCTCGATCCATGGCGGCATCCTGGCCCGCCGCACCGACGCCGGACACAAGAAGGCGATGAGCGACCACAAGATCGCCGGCATCGATCTCGTGGTGGTGAACCTCTATCCGTTCGAGGCTACGGTAGCGCGCGGCGCGGACTTCCCGACCTGCGTCGAGAACATCGACATCGGCGGCCCCGCCCTCATCCGCGCCTCGGCCAAGAACCACGACTTCGTCACGGTGGTCGTCGATCCGGCTGACTACAAGTCGGTCCTCGACGAGCTGCAGGCGCACAAGGGCGCCACGACGCTTGGCCTGCGCCGCAAGCTCGCGGCCAAGGCGTATGCCCGCACCGCTTCCTACGATTCGGCCATTGCCAACTGGTTCGCGCAGCAGGAAGGCGAGACCTTCCCCGAGCGGCTGACCTTGTCGGCGGCGCGCGTGCAGACCTTGCGCTATGGCGAGAACCCCCACCAGAAGGCCGCCTTCTACAGCGACGGCAGCAACCGGCCGGGTGTCGCCACGGCGCGCATCGTCCAGGGCAAGGAACTCTCCTACAACAACATCGGCGACACGGAAGCGGCCTACGAATGCGTGGCCGAGTTCAAGGAACCGGCGGTCGTCGTGGTAAAGCACGCCAATCCCTGCGGCGTCGCCGTCGCCAAGAATCAGTACGACGCCTACCTCAAGGCCTATGCCTGCGATCCCGTCTCGATCTTCGGCGGCATCGTCGCGGTCAACACGACCTTGGAAGCGAAGACGGCCGAAGACCTGTCCAAGCTCTTCCTCGAAGTCGTGATTGCCCCCGACGCGACACCCGAGGCGCTGGCGATCCTCGAGAAGAAGAAGAACGTGCGCGTGCTGCTGGCCGGCACCCTGCCCGACCCGACCACCGCCGGCATGACCCTGAAGAGCGTGGCCGGCGGCTATCTCTTCCAGACCCGCGACAACGGTCACGTGAAGAAGAGCGACCTCAAGGTCGTGACCAAGCGGTCGCCGACGGCGCAGGAGCTGGACGATCTCCTGTTCGCCTTCACCGTCTGCAAGCATGTGAAGTCGAACGCCATCGTCTACGCCAAGGACGGCGCCACCGTGGGCGTCGGCGCGGGCCAAATGAACCGTCGCGACTCCTCGCGCATCGCCGCCATCCGCGCCGCCGAATCGGGCGAGATGGCCAAGCTGGCGCAAAGCCCGGCGATCGGCAGCGTGGTCGCCTCCGACGCCTTCTTCCCCTTCGCCGACGGCCTGCTGGCCGCCGCCGAAGCCGGCGCCACGGCGATCATTCAGCCCGGCGGCTCAATGCGCGACCAGGAAGTGATCGACGCTGCCGACGAAAAGGGCCTCGCCATGGTCTTCACCGGCATGCGCCACTTCCGCCACTGACGCTTTCGGGTCAGCGCACCTTCAACTGCTTGGCCGACGCCATCGCCTTGCGGCGGGCTTCGGCGACGCCGCGGCCGGTCGCCAGCGCCACGGCCATGCGGCGATGGCCTTTGACTTCCGGCTTGCCGAAGATTCGCACCGACGTGCCGGGCTGAGCCAGCGCCTTGGCAAGGCCGGTGTAAGTCGGATCGGCGATATCGCCATCGGCCAGCACGGGCACCGACGCGCCGGGCATACATGTGATCTGCGGGATCGGCAGGCCGAGGATGGCGCGCACATGCAGCTCCATCTCGCTCATGTTCTGCGACACCATCGTCACCATGCCGGTATCGTGCGGCCGCGGCGAGAGTTCGGAGAACCAGACCTTGTCGCCCTTCACGAACAGCTCGACGCCGAACAGGCCGCGGCCCTTGGCGCCGCACAGCTCGTTGACGACCTTCTTGGCGATGTCGCGGGACTTCTTCAGCGCCGCCTTCGACATGGCGTGCGGCTGCCAGCTCTCGCGATAGTCGCCGTCGACCTGGACATGGCCAATCGGGTCGCAGAAGGCGAAGCCGCCCTCGTGGCGCACCGTGAGCTGGGTGATCTCGTAGTCGAAGTCGATGGCGCCCTCGACGATCACCAGGCCGGTGGCCGCGCGCGTGCCTTCCATCGCGTACTTCCAGCTCTTGGCGATGTCCGCCGGCTTGCGCGCCACGCTCTGGCCGTGACCCGACGACGACATGGTGGGCTTGATGAAACAGGGGAAGCCCACGGCCTCGGCACCAGCCTGCAGCTCTTCCAGGCTGGCGGCGAAACGATAGGGCGAGGTCGGCAGCTTGAGCTTTTCGGCGGCGAGCTTGCGGATGCCGCGGCGATCCATGGTGAGCTGCGCCGCACGGGCCGTCGGGATGACCGTCCAGCCTTCCTTCTCCAGCTCGACCAGCGTGTCGGTGGCGATGGCCTCGATCTCCGGCACGATGAAGTCGGGCTGGACCTTTTCGACGATGCGCCGGACCTGCTTGCCATCCCGCATGTTGAAGACATGAGCGCTGTTGGCCACCAGCATCGCCGGGGCGGCGGCATAGCGGTCACAGGCGATGACCTCGACGCCGAACCGCATCGCCTCGATGGCGACTTCCTTCCCGAGCTCGCCCGAGCCCAGCAGCATGATCTTGATCGACGAAGGTTTGAGCGGCGTGCCGAATGTCTTTTTCATGATTCCATATTAGCAGGCGGCTCCGCCTTGCGGCGACGGGTCAGCAGCCGGAAGAACAAAGGCACGAACAGGATGGCGATGAAAGTCGCAGCCAGCATGCCGCCGATCACGCCCGTGCCGATGGAATGCCGGCTGGCCGATCCGGCGCCGGTGCTGGTGGCCAGCGGCAGCACGCCCAGGATGAAAGCCAGCGAGGTCATCACGATCGGCCGGAAGCGCAGCCGCGCCGCCTCCATCGCCGCATCGTAGGCCGAGAGCCCGTCCTGATAGCGCTGCGAGGCGAACTCGACGATCAGGATGGCGTTCTTGGCGGCAAGGCCGATCAGGGTCACCAGCCCGATCTGGAAATAGACGTCGTTCTCCAGGCCGCGCAGCCACACGGCGAGCAGGGCGCCGAACACCGCGAAGGGCACCGCCGTGATGACCGCGAGCGGCAGCGACCAGCGTTCGTACTGGGCCGCCAGGATCAGGAACACCATGACGAGGCCGAACACGAAGCCCAGCCGACCCGAGCCCTGGGTCGCCAGCTCCTGATAGGCCGAGCCCGTCCAGCCAATCGTGTAGTCGTTGGGCAAGGTCGCGGCCACGACCTGCTGCATGGCGGCGATCGCCTGACCCGAGGAGTAACCCGGCGCCGGCCCGCCCAGAATCTTGGCCGATGGAAAGATATTGAACCGATCGACGGTATCGGGGCCGACGACACGCGTCACTGAGACCAGCTCGTTCAACGGCACCATGAGATTGCGGTCGGAACGCACGAAGACCTGCCGCAGATCGTCCGGCTTCTCGCGAAAGTCGGGTTCCGAGGACAGGCTGACGCGATAGGTGCGGCCGAACAAGGTGAAGTCGTTGACGTAGAAGCTGCCGAACGAGGCCTGCATCGTGTCGAAGATCGTATTGATCGGAATGCCGAGCGCCTTGGCCTTCTCGCGGTCGACGTCGATCCGGTATTGCGGCACCGCCGTCGTGAAGGTAGTCGAAACGCCGCGGAGCTCCGGCCGCTGGGCGGCCGCCTGCACGACCTTGTTGGCGGCATCCGAGAGGCTTGCGAGCGTCCCGCCGGAGCGATCCTGCAAGTAGAACTCGAAGCCGCCCGTCGTGCTCATGCCCAGGATCGGCGGCGGGTTGAAGCCGATCACCACGCCATCCTTGAAATTGGCATTCAGCGCCGACAGCGACGGCGCCAGATTGCGCGCGTCCTGCGTCGGATCCTTGCGTTCCGACCAATCCTTCAGGGTAACGAAGGAAATGCCCGAGTTGGTCTTCTGCGCCAGCGACAGGAGGTCGAAGCCCGAGAAGGTGACAACATTGGCGACCGCCGGGTTTTGAATGAGCGCCTCGCTCGCCTTCGCGGTCACCTCGCGCGTGCGCGACAGCGAGGCCGCCGGTGGCAGGGCCGTCACCAGAAAGACGTAGCCCTGATCCTCGTTGGGTACGAGTCCGCCCGGCACGCGCTGATAGAGCGCGACCGCCAGCCCGACGATGATCAACGATCCGGCGATGCCGACCACCGCGCGCTTCAGCAGAAAGGAGACGCCGCCGGCATAGCGGTCGCTCAGCCACTGGAAGCCCGCGTTGAACTTGGCGAAGGGCCACCAGGGTTCGCTATGGCCCGGCTTCAGGATCAGCGCGGCGAGCGCAGGTGTGAGCGTCAGGGCGACAATACCCGAAATCACCACCGAGACCGCGATGGTGACGGCGAACTGGCGATAGAGTTCGCCCGCCAGGCCGCCCAGGAAGGAGACCGGGACGAAGACCGCGCAGAGCACCAGCACGATGGCGATGACCGGGCCCGTCACCTGCTGCATGGCCTTGATGGCGGCGGCGCGCGGCGACAGACCTTCGCTCGCCATGATGCGTTCGACGTTCTCCAGCACGACGATCGCATCGTCGACCACGATGCCGATGGCCAGCACGAGACCGAACAAGGTGAGCATGTTGATTGAGAAGCCCAGCATGTACATGCCGGCGAAGGTGCCGATGATCGACACCGGAATGGCGATGACCGGAATGATCATCGCCCGCACGCTCTGCAGGAAGAGAAACACCACCAGGACCACGAGCGCGATCGCCTCGATGAAGGTGATCACCACCTCCTCGATCGACACCTCGACGAAGCGCGTGGTGTTGAAGGGGATGTCGTAGCGCAGCCCTTCGGGAAAGCGCTTGGAGATGCGCTGCATGGCATCCTTGACCGACTGCGCCACCTCCAGCGCATTGGCGCCGGGCTGCAGGTAGACGCCGATCGGCACGGCCGGGGCGCCGTTGAAAATCGCCGAGAAGCCGTAGGTGAGCGCGCCCAGCTCGACCCGCGCCACATCCTTCAGCCTGAGCGCGCCACCGATTTCATCGGACCGGATGATGATGTCCTCGAACTGCGAGGGATCGACCAGCCGGGCGGGCGTCGTTGCCGAGTAGGTGAAGGTCTGCGGGTTCTTCATCGGCTCGTCGCCGAAGCGGCCGGCTGCAAACTGGGAGTTCTGCTCGCGGATCACGGCGGCGACGTCGCCGGGCGTCAGGTTGAACTGCGCGAGCTTGTCGGGCCGAAGCCAGATGCGCATGGAATAGTCCGAGGCGCCGAACAGCGCCGCGTCGCCGACGCCCGGCAGACGGCGCAGCTCGTCGATCACGTTGACCAGCGCGTAGTTGCTGATGAACACCGTGTCGTAGCGCCGGTCCGGCGACGACATGGTCATCACCATCAGGATCGACGAGGACCGCTTCTGGACCACGACGCCCTGCCGCGCGACCTCGGCCGGCAGAAGCGGCAGCGCGCGCTGCACGCGATTGTTGACGTTGATGGCGTTCTGGTCGGGATTGGTGCCGATCTCGAAGCTGACGGTGAGGCTCATCGTGCCCGAGCCGGTCGAGGTCGAGCGCATGTAGATCATGCGCTCGACGCCGTTGATCTGCTGTTCGAGCGGTGCCGCCACGGTCGAGGCAATGGTTTCGGCGGTGGCGCCGGGATAGTTGGCCGTGACCACGACATCCGGCGGCACGATCTGCGGATACTGCGAGATCGGCAGCGCCCGCATGGCCACCAGCCCCGCCAGGACGATGACGATCGACAGGACGCTGGCAAAAACCGGCCGATCGATGAAGAACTTGGAGATCACTTCCGCGCCCCCGCCGGCGCGCCACCCGCCGGCGGTGCGGAAGCGGGAACCGGTCGGACCTTGATCCCCGTGCGGACGCGGATCACGCCATCGGAAACCACGCGTTCCCCGGGCTGGAGGCCGCTCTTCACGATCCATCCGCGTCCGACCTCGCGATCGAGCGTGACCGGACGGGCCGTCGCCACGTCGTCGGCACCGACGACGTAGACAATGGCACCCTGCGGGCCCTGCACGATGGCCGTCTGCGGCACCACGATGGCGTTGGGCATCGTGACGCCCACGAGGTTGACCCGGACGAACTGGCCCGGCAGCAGGTCGCTCTTCTCGTTGGGGAACACCGAGCGGACCTGAACCGTGCCGGTGCGCGGATCGACGATGCCCGAGCTGCTGTCGATCTTGCCGTCGATCGGGTGGCGGTCGCCGTTGCCGAACTGGAGTTGCACCGTGACGTCTTCGGGCTTCAGCGGCTGGGCCCGCTTCTCGTTCACCTCGCGCAGCTCGCGCTGCTCGCTGTCGGTGGTGGTGAAATAGACGTAGGCCGGATCGAGCTGCGTGATCCGGGTCAGCAGTGTCTGCTGCGGCTGGATCAGCGTGCCCTCCGGCGGCGAGGCTTCGATGCTGGTGAGGCCCGAGATCGGCGCGCGGATCACCGTGTATTCGAGGTTGAGTTCGGCGGTCTGCACATCGGCCTTGGCCGATGCCAGCGCCGCCGTCGCCTGCTCGCGGGCCGCCGTCGCATCCTCCAGAGCCTTTTGTGTCGAGACTTTCTGCGCCGCCAGGCCCTGGATGCGCTGATAGTTCTCCGTCGCCTGGGTGAGCGTGGCCTGCGCCTGCGCGACCTGCGCCTTGGCGCGCGCGAGGGCAGCCTCGAAGCTGCGCGGATCGATGCGGAACAATACGTCTCCCGCCTTCACCGGCTCGCCGTCGACGAACTCGCGTTTCTGGAGGAAGCCGCCGACCTGGGAGCGGATTTCGACGACGCGGAAGCCGGCCACCCGGCCGGCATAGTGCAGCGGCAACGGCACCTCGGCCGTCTTCACCTGAACGACGCCGACTTCGGGCGGGGGCGGCGCGGCGGCAACCGGTGGCGCCTTGGTTTCGCGGAAAGCGAACCAGTAGACCGCGCCGGCTGCAATCGCGAGCAGCAGGAGGACCGCCACCATGCGGCCGGCAAAAGCACCACTCTTCATTGCACCGATCCGACGGAGAAGGCTTGCGGCAACACGCTGACGTCGAGCGGCAGGCGCCCGATGGTCTCGCCGTCGAGATCGACCAGGGTGTCGCCGTGAGCCTCGAAGCTGAAGGACCGGCCGCGGCTCATTCTCACCAGGGGATGGTGAATGTGCCCGCCGCTGTAGGTCTTGGGCAGGATGCTGAAGAGGACGGCAGATTTCGACACGTCACCCAGTTCCACGAGATCCAGCACACCATCGTCGAACGCCGCGCCCGGCGCCAGCTTCATGCCGCCACCGCCATTCTCGGTGTTGGCCACCATCGCCGTGAACAGACGCCTTTTGCCCATAGCGACACCATCCACGACAACCGCGACCTCCCTGTTGCGATAACCCAGAGTGACCACGGGCGTCATCAGAAGGTAGGCAATCTCGCCGAGCTTCTTCACCCAGCGCGACTGCGACGTGCGATGGCTGATCGACGCGGCGGCGCCCAGCGAGACGATCAGATAGCCAAAGCGCTGCATCGGCCGGCCATCGAGGCCCGTGCAACGGACGCGCAGCAGATCGATCGTCCGGCGGCCGCTGGCGGCGGCGGAATCATAGGCAAGCTCGGGACGGGCAAGGTGGCCGAGCGCCCGGCAAAGCTCATTGGCCGTACCCGCCGGCACCGGACACAGCACCGCGTCGGGCACGTCGAGCTTGCCCGAGGAATCGAGCAGGCCGTTCAGGGTCTCGTTCACGGTGCCGTCGCCGCCAACGGCCACGAAGCGGCGCGCGCCTCGGGCCAGCGCGGCGCGGGCGAGCGATGTCGCGTGGCCTGGGGCTTCGGTAAAGGACGGCTCGAGCGGACCCAGACGCTTCTCGAGTTCGACCTTGATCGCGGGCCAGCGCCTGCCGGCGCTGCCCTTGTTGGCCATGCGGTTGACGATAACCGCTGTCTTCATTCCGAAAGACTAGGCCAACGCGTCGTCGATCGCACTCCCCAGGCGGTCCACGATCTCGCCGATCTGGTCGGCTGTGACGATGAAGGGCGGCGCCAGCAGCACATGATCGCCGCGCTGGCCGTCGATCGTGCCGCCCATGGGATAGACCATGAGCCCGCGCGCCATCGCTGCCTTCTTGACCTTCGCATGGAGCTTGCGCGCTGGATCGAACGGCTCCTTGGTCGAGCGGTCCTCGACCAGCTCGACGGCCTGGAACAGACCGCGGCCGCGTATGTCGCCGACATGCGGATGGTTGCCGAAGCGCTCGCCGAGCCGCCGCTGCAGCAGCGCGCCCATCGTGCGCACGTTAGCCAGGAGATTGTCGCGCCGGATCGTCTCCTGCACGGCAAGGCCCGCGGCGCAGGCCAACGGATGGGCCATGTAGGTGTGGCCGTGCTGGAAGAAGCCACTGCCGCCCGCGAAGGCGTCGTAGATGTGCCTGCCGAGCAGCACGGCGCCAATTGGCTCGTAGCCGCCGCCCAGGCCCTTGGCGATCGTCATCAGGTCGGGGGCAATGCCCTCCTGCTCGCAGGCATGCAGGGTGCCGGTGCGGCCCATGCCGCACATCACCTCGTCGAGAATCAACAGCACGCCGTGGCGGTCGCAGATCTCGCGAATGCGCTTGAAGTAGCCGGCCACCGGCGGGACCGCGCCGGCCGTGGCACCGACCACCGTCTCGGCGACGAAAGCCATCACCGTCCCGCCACCGAGTTCCAGGATCTTGGCCTCCAGCGCATCGGCAGCGCGCCGGCCATAGTCCTCTTCCGATTCGCCCGGCTGCTGGAAACGGTAGGCGAAGCAGGGATCGATGTGGTGCGTCTCGATCAGCAGCGGCGAGAAGGGCGCGCGCCGCCATGCGTTGCCGCCCGCCGCCAAAGCGCCCAGCGTGTTGCCGTGATAGCTCTGCCGCCGCGCGATGACATGGCGGCGCTGTTTCTCGCCGCGCTCGGTGAAGTACTGCCGCGCCATCTTGAGCGCCGCTTCGACCGCTTCGGATCCGCCGCTCACCAGATAGACGTGGCTCATGCCCTTGGGGGCGTCCGCGATCAGTCGGTCACCGAGTTTCTCGGCCACCTCGGTAGTGAAGAAGCCGGTATGGGCATAAGCCAGCTTGTCGAGCTGCTCGTGCAGCGCCGCCGTGACGGCAGGATGGCCATGGCCGAGACAGGAGACGGCCGCGCCGCCCGAGGCATCGAGGTAGCGCTTGCCCGTGCTGTCGACGATCTCGATGCCCGATCCGCCGGCCGCGACCGGCAGAGTGCCGCCGATTTGGCGATGAAGGATATGCGTCATGATCTAGGCTCCTTTGGCGCCCGACGCGGCAGGTGGACCCCGAACGCGGTGAGTTGCGTCTCGGTGCGCTGCAGCGCCTCCAGCGCCTTGTGGCCGCTGCGACCCGCCACCAGCGCCGCGAGAATCTCCGCGACCGCGAGCAGCGGCGTCACCGTATGAAAGAAGGACGGGCTTTCGGTCGGCACCAGGATGACCGTGCTGGCGAGCCGGGCGAGCGGCGAGACCGCGCTGTCGGTCACCGCCACCAGCGGCACGCCTTCGGTCGCCGCGTAGCGCGCCGCCTCGACGGTGGCGCGCGCGTAGGGTTCGACGCTGGCGGCCAGCACGACGTCGTCGCGGCCGGCGTCGCGGATGGCATCGAGGCCGGTGCCGCCGGCATCGTCCAGCATCACCGTCTTGTCGCCCAGCAGCGACAGCATGTAGTGGAAGTGCCAGGCCGCCGCGTGACAGGCGCGCAGGCCGAGGCAATAGACGCGGCGTGCGCGATGGAGCCGGCCCGCGGCGTCGGCCAGACGCTCCAGAGCTTCGGGCTCGGCCAGCCGCGCGATCTGGCGCGACAGGGAAAGGGCCATGTCGGCCGCCAGCGCCCGCTCGCCGCGCAGATGCTGCTGCTGGACCTGGACGCCGGCCTTGCCGGCGAAGCCCAGCGTCCCGGCGCGGACGGCACCGGCATAGAGCGCACGCACCTCGTCGTAGCCTTCGAGGCCGAGACGCTTGGCCAGCCGCGTCATGGTCGCGGCCGGCACGCCCGCCCGGCGGGCCTGTTCACGCATCGACAGCAGGGCCACGTCGTCAGGCTTGTCGAGGACGTAGCGCGCCGCAGCCTGGAGCTGCGGCGGCATGGTCTCGAAGGCCTCCACGATGGTCGCGTTGAGGGGCCCCGCAGTCATTGCCGGCCTGTCAAATCAACGCAGCGGCAGCGGGTACATCAACCCACCCTTGGTCCACAGCGCATTGGCGCCGCGGTCGAGCTTGAGCGGGCTGCCCTGACCGACATTGCGCTCGAAGCTTTCGCCGTAGTTCCCGATCTGCTTGATGATGTTGTAGGCCCAGTTCTCTTCGAGCTGCAGGGCCTTGCCATTGCCCGGCGTGACGCCCAGCAGGCGCTGCACCGTGGCATCGGTCGACTTGAGCTGCTCGTCGACATTGGCCTTGGTGATGCCGCGCTCCTCGGCTTCGAGCATGGCGAACAGCGACCAGCGCACGACCGCGTTCCAGACATCGTCGCCGCGACGGACGAACGGCCCCAACGGCTCTTTCGAGATGAGCTCCGGCAGGGTCATGTAATCGGCCTGCTTGCCGCGGGTGGCCAGCGCCGAGGCGAGCGCGGACGAATCCTGGGTCATGGCATCGCAACGGCCGCTGAAGAACGCCTCGTACATGACGTCCTGGCTTTCGAAGACGACCGTCTTGATCTGGAGGTTACGGGCCCGGAACCAGCTCGCCATGTTGAACTCGTGCGTCGTGCCCTGGGCCACGCAGATCGTGGCGCCGGCCAATTCCGCGAGGCCTTTCACGCCCAGCTTTTTCGGCACCATGAACGCCTGGCCGTCGTAGAAATTGACTCCCGAATACTGAATACCGAGTCCGGCATCGCGCTGGAGCGTGATCGTCGAGTTGCGCAACAGGACGTCGATCTCGCCGGACTGCAGGGCAAGGAAGCGCTGCTGCGCCGAGAGCGGCACGTACTTGGCCTTGGTGGCGTCGCCCAGCACGGCAGCCGCCACAGCATTGCACATGTCGACATCGAGACCGGCCCACTTGCCCTGGCTGTCCGGCAAAGAGAAGCCGCCCAGGCCGACATTGACGCCACAAATGATGTGGCCGCGCTTCTTCACCGTCTCCAGAGTCGACTGAGCAAAGGCCGTCGACGCGACGACGAGCGAGACGCCGGCTGCGACACCGGCCACAAGGAGTCGTTTGAGGTCGAGCATCAATTCCCCCACGGAAAGTAAAGATCGCCACGGGTACCGCTTGCCGCGGCCATTCGCAACAGTTGAATCTTTTATGATCTAGATAATCCGTTTGGATCATTTTCCCTTAGGAAAACTAAGGTGAAAATGCCTGCATTGACGGCACATCTTTTGCGAGTGTGACCAGCACGACATAGCGCGCCGTCAAACCTGCGCCGCAATTGACAGAGGGCTGATGGGCAACCACATCTCGCCCTCGCGCCGCTGAATTTTTCGCGGGGGAGTCCAGCTTGTCACTTCATCGCCGTTTGCTGGCTGCCGCCGGCCTACTCTTCGTTGCTTCGTCGATAGCCTTCGCCCAGGGCGGACCGCCGGCCATGCCGGTGGGCGTCGCCGAACCCGTGGCGAAGCGTGTCACCCAGTGGGACGAATTCTCCGGCCGCTTCGAGGCCTTGGCCTCGGTCGAGGTGCGGGCCCGTGTCTCGGGCTTCATCGACAAGCTGCACTTCCGCGACGGTCAGCTGGTGAAAGCCGGCGACCTCCTGTTCACCATTGACCAGCGCCCCTTCCGGATCGCCGTCGAAAGTGCGCAGGCCGAGGTCGCTCGCACCAAGGCGCAGGTCGATCTGGCCGACCTGCAGGTCGATCGCGGTGCGTCCCTGATTAAGTCCAGGACCATCACCGACCAGGAGTTCGACACCCGCAAGGCCAATCTGAGCGTCGCGAACGCCCAGCTGAAGTCCGCGGAAGCGGGGCTCAAGACCGCGGAACTCAACCTCGAATGGACCGAGGTACGGGCGCCGATCAGCGGTCGCATCTCGGACCGCAAGGTCGATGCCGGTAACCTGATCGCCGGCGGCCAGAGCGGCGCCACCCTGCTCGCCACCATCGTCACCCTCGATCCGATCCGCTTCGTGTTCGATATCTCCGAAGCCGATCACCTGCGCTACTCGCGCCTCGTCCTGTCGGGAGCGCTCGCCTCCTCGCGCGACGGCGACAACCCGGTGCGCATTCGCCTGGCCGACGAGACCGAGTGGACGCGCCGGGGCAAGATGGACTTCGTCGACAATACGATGACCGCGCGGTCGGGCACGATCCGCGGCCGCGCCCTGGTCGACAACAAGGACCAGCTCCTCACGCCCGGCATCTTCGGCCGCCTGCAACTCTTCGGCGGCGAGTACGACGCTTTCCTGATCCCCGATTCCGCAATCGTCTCCGACCAATCGCGCAAGATCGTGTTCACCGTCGGCAAGGACGACATCGTCCAGGCGAAACCTGTGATCCTGGGCCCGATCGTCGAGGGACTGCGCGTGATCCGCAGCGGTTTGGAACCGACCGACAGGGTCGTGCTCGACGGCCTCGCCAACCCGATGGTGCGGCCCGGCGCCAAGGTCGTCCCGCAGAAGTCAGAGATCGTCGCCAAAGCCGGTTAAGGCCTCCTCCTTCAGAGTCAGCCCATGCGCTTTTCGCACTTCTTCATCGACCGGCCGATCTTTGCCTCGGTGCTGTCGGTCATCATCGTGATCGTGGGCTTCATCGCCCAACGCGGACTGCCGGTGGCGGAATACCCCGACATCGCGCCCCCCACGGTGAACATCACCGCGACCTATCCCGGCGCCTCGGCCGAGGTCATCGCGGAAACCGTCGCCACGCCGATCGAGCTCGAAGTCAACGGCGTCGACGACATGCTCTACATCGAGTCGCAGTCGACCGGCGACGGACGCCTTTCGATCAATGTCGTGTTCAAGCCCGGCGTCAACATCGACCAGGCCCAGGTGCTGGTGCAGAACCGCGTCGCCGTCGCCCAGCCGCGCCTCCCCGAGGACGTGCAGCGGCTCGGCATCGTCGTGCGCAAGGCCTCGCCCGACCTGATGATGGTCGTCCATATGTCGTCGCCCGACGGCAGCCGCGACCAGCAGTACATCTCCAACTACGCCACGCTCTACGTGAAGGACGTGCTGACCCGCGTCGACGGCGTGGGCAACGTGCTTGTGTTCGGCGGCCGCGACTACTCGATGCGCGTCTGGCTGGATCCGGCCCGCGTCGCCGCACGCAACCTGACGGCGGGCGAAGTGATCCTGGCGCTGCGGGCAGCCAACCTTCAGGTCGCCGCCGGCGCGGTGAACCAGGCGCCGGCGGTATCGCCGGGCGCCTTCACCCTGTCGGTCCGTACCCTGGGCCGCCTGAGTTCGCCGGACCAGTTCGAGAACATCGTGATCCGTGCCGAGCCCGACGGTTCGGTGACCCGCCTGCGCGACATCGCCCGCGTCGAGCTGGGCGCGCAGGACTACACGCAGAACTCTTATCTCGACAACAAGCCAGCCGTGGCGCTCGGCATCTTCCAGCGTCCCGGCTCCAATGCGCTCAAGACCTCGGACGCAATCATCGCCGAGATGGACCGGCTCAAGAAGAGCTTCCCGGCCGGCATCGACTATTCGATCGTCTATAATCCGACCACCTTCATCCAGGCCTCGATCGACGCCGTTATCACGACACTGTTCGAAGCGGTGATCCTGGTCGTCATCGTCGTGATCCTGTTCCTGCAGACATGGCGGGCAGCGATCATCCCCATCCTCGCCATTCCGGTGTCGCTGATCGGCGCCTTTGCAGTGATGGCCGCCGTCGGCGTCTCGTTTAACACGCTGTCGTTGTTCGGTCTGGTGCTGGCCATCGGCATCGTGGTCGACGACGCCATCGTCGTGGTCGAGAACGTCGAGCGCTACCTCACCCAGGGCATGTCGCCCAAGGAGGCGGCGCACAAGACCATGGACGAAGTCGGCAGCGCGCTGATTGCGATCTCCCTGGTGCTGATCGCGGTGTTCCTGCCGACGGCCTTCATCACCGGCCTGCAGGGCACCTTCTACAAGCAGTTCGCCATCACCATTGCCGCTTCGACCGCGATCTCGGCCTTCGTGTCGCTGACGCTGTCGCCCGCCATGGCGGCGATGCTGCTCAAGACCCATGCGCTGTCGCATGTCGAGAAGTCGAACCCCAGCCTGATGGACCGCATCGCCTGGCCGATGCGCTGGTTTTTTCGGCACTTCAACCGCGGCTTCGACTGGCTGTCGAACGCCTATGGCCGCACGACGTCGCGCCTGATCCGCATGGGCTTCATCATGCTGGTGATTTATGCCGGCCTGGTCGGGCTCACCTGGAACCGGCTGGCCGTCACGCCGACCGGCCTCGTGCCGCAGCTCGACCGCTCCTACCTGATCGCCGCCATGCAGCTTCCGGCGGGATCGACCCTGGAACGGTCCGATGCGCTGGTGCGGCAAGCGAGCGAGATCATCATGTCGCGGCCGGGCGTGGAACATGCGGTGGCGTTCGTCGGCTTCGACGGCGCTACCTTCACCAACGCGCCCAACACGGGCGTCATCTTCGTCACCCTGAAGCCGTTCAAGGACCGGCAGAATATCAGCAAAGACGCGATCCTGGCCGACCTGCGCGGCCGCATGTTCGGCCTGCGTGAGGCGTTCGTGTTCGTGCTCGAGCCGCCGGCCGTGCCCGGCATCGGCACCGGCGGCGGCCTCAAGGGCTATGTGCAGGATCGTGCGTCGCGCGGCCTCACGGCGCTCGAAGGCGCGACCTGGGCCCTGGCTGGTGCTGCAGGACAGGCACCCGGCCTGACCCAGGCCTTCACGCTCTACAACACGCGCACACCGCAGATCTTTGCCGACATCGACCGCACCAAGGCCGAGCAGCTCGGCGTGCCGATTACCCGCGTGTTCGAAACACTGTCGGCCTACATGGGCTCGGCCTACATCAACGACTTCAACATTCTCGGCCGCACCTATCGCGTGACCGTGCAGGCCGACAATCCCTACCGCCTGACCCTGCGCGACGTGGAGAACCTCAAGACCCGCAGCGTCAGCGGCGAGATGGTGCCGATCGGCGCCGTCGCAACCTTCCGCGACATCACCGGCCCCTATCGCGTGGCGCGCTACAATCTCTATCCGGCGGCCGAAGTGCAGGTGGCGCTGCAGCGTGGCTATTCGTCGGGTCAGGGCATCGCCACCATGGAAGGCTTGGCGCAGAAGGTTCTGCCCTCGGGCTTCGACCTCGAATGGACCGAGATCGCGCTGCAGGAGAAGCTCGCGGGCAACACCGCGGTCCTGGCCTTCGGCCTCGCCGTGCTGTTCGTGTTTCTGCTGCTGGCGGCGCTCTACGAGAGCTGGCTGTTGCCGCTTGCCGTCATCCTGATCGTGCCGATGTGCATTCTCGCGGCCATGATCGGCGTCAACATTCGAGGCCTCGACCGTAACGTGCTGGTCGAGGTCGGCCTGATCGTGCTGGTGGGCCTCGCGGCCAAGAATGCCATCCTGATCGTGGAGTTCGCCAAGCAGGCCCACGAGCAGGGCATGAACCGCTTCGACGCCGCCGTGACCGCGGCGCGCACGCGGTTGCGGCCCATCCTGATGACCTCGCTCGCCTTCATCCTGGGCGTCGTGCCGCTGGTGTTCAGCACCGGCGCAGGTGCGGAGATGCGGCAGTCGCTGGGTACCGCCGTGTTCTCCGGCATGCTGGGCGTCACGATCTTCGGCCTGATCTTCACGCCGGTCTTCTACGTGCTGAGCGTCGGCCTGGCCGAGCTGCGCTTCAAGTGGCGCAAGCAGGAGATCAAGCACGAGTTCAAGCCGGAGAGCTGAGCCCTCCGGCCTTGACCCTCGACTCTCAGGCCGTCGCCGGTTTTGGCGGCGGCCCGAGCAGCGCAAAGCTCACCTGCACGATCCCGGCCACCAGCCCCATGGCGACGCCCAGGCGCCAGGCAAGGTCGTAGGAGCCCATCGCGTCGAAGATCAGCCCGCCGCCAAAGGCGCCGAGGAAGCTGCCGACCTGATGGCTCATGAAGGCGACGCCTTGGATCATCGCCTGCCAGCGTACGCCGAACATCTCGGCGACGGAGCCCGCGACCAGCGGGCCGACGCCCAGCCACAGGAAGCCCATGATCGAGGCGAAGACCAGGGTGGAGAGCGGCGTCGGCGGGAAGAAGAAGTAGGCCGCGAGCACGATCGAGCGGGCGATGTAGATGCCGCCCAGCAGGGCGAGCTTGGACCAGCGGCCACCGGCCCAGCCAAAGAACAGACTGCCGAACACGTTGAACAGCGCGATCGCGCCCAGCGCTTTGGCGCCGAGCGACGGATCCATGCCGCAGATCGCAAGATAGGACGGCAGGTGGGTGGTGATGAACAGGAGCTGCATGCCGCAGACGAAGTAGGCCGTGGTCATCACCAGGAACGGCAGGCTGCGCGATGCGCTGGCGAGCGCCGTTCGCGCCGACACGTTGCCGATCTGGGTGGCGGTCGTGGGTGGCAGGGCGAGCTTGTCCACCCTGCCGGCGATCCACGCCGCCGGCAGCATGCCGACCACCAGCACCAAGAAGCCCGCGATGCCGGCGCGCCAGCCGATATCGGCGGTCAGCGTCTGGCCGAGCGGCGCGGCGAGCAGGGCGCCCAGCGAGCCGGTGGCGGTAATGGCGCCCAGCACGAAACTGCGCAACGGACCGGACACGGCGCGCGAGCCGACGGCGAGCGAAATGGCCGAGGCCGTGCAGGCGAGCGCCATGCCGACGAGTATGCCGCCACCCAGCATCACGCCCATCATGCCGTCGGCCATCGAAAACAAGGCGAGACCGGCGATGTAGAGCGCCGAGCCCGCCATCATCACCGGCCGGAAGCCCATCCGGACCGCCACGGCGCCGGCCACCGGCTGCAGGAAGCCCCAGGCGAGGTTCTGGACCGACATGGCCAGCGCGAAGTCGGAAACGGTGAACGCGATGTCGCGGGTCAGCGACGGCATGACCAGGCCGAAGCTTTGGCGCACGCCCATGCCGAGGCTCAACATGAGTGAGGCGCCGATCAGGATCGGCATGACCGGCCGCAGTTCCTTGAGGACGGTCATGGCAACACTTCACCTTGATTACACAGGTCGGTGTACCTTAGTTTCAGGGACGGGCTGGTCAAGTTTTAAGTAAACAGGTCTGTGTAATATGACGCGATCCGAAGACAGGGCTGCCATGCAGGAGCGCATCCTCGAGACGGCGGACCGGCTGTTCTATGGGCAGGGTATCCGCGCCGTCGGCGTCGACACGATCGCCGCCGAGATCGGCATCAGCAAGCGCACGCTCTATAATCACTTCGCGTCGAAGGACGACCTGATCGTGGCCTACCTGTCGCGGCGCCTGAAGCCCGCACCCTCGTCGGAACGGCCGCCAGTCGAGCAGATCCTGGGTAATTTCGAGCGGCTGGAGCGCACGATAGGAACCGGGGGCGGCACGGGCGTCTTTCGCGGCTGCCCCTTCGTCAATGCCGTGGCCGAACTTAAGGAACCGACGCACGCTGCTAACAAAATCGCGCTGGCCTTCAAGGAGCAGCGGCGCAAATGGTTTCGGACCCTGCTGGTGCAGCTGGGCGTCGCCGATCCGGAAACGCTGTCGATGCAGCTCCTGCTGCTGATCGACGGCGCCATTGCTGCGGCAATCGTGCGCGGCGACCCCAAGGTCGCAACGGCGGCACGCCAGGCGGCCGCCGTGCTGCTGCAGGCGGCCGGGGTGAAGGTACCGAAAAAGCTCAGATCGGCGTGAGCGGGCGCTCAGCGCGCGGCAGCGGAAAGCCAGCGGGCGACAGCGCGGGCGAGGCTGGCCACGACCGCCCCACGCAGCCGCAGCGCGCGGACCTCATAGGCCTGACGTTCGGCAATGGTGGGATAGGCAGTCGTGAACATGAGAATCTCCAAAGGATGGAAACGAACCTAATTCCATCCCAGGAGGTGGTTAATAGAGTGTGATTGACTATTACCTGTGAACGATTTTCATTAATCGCGACATGATCGATCATGCCAGCGAGATGGCCGCCTTCGTGCGGGTCGTTGATTCGAATGGCTTTTCCGCCGCGGCGCCGGCGCTTGGCCTCAGCCCGTCGGCCGTCAGCAAGCTGGTGACGCGGCTGGAAACACGGCTGGGCGTGCGGCTGCTGCAGCGTACGACCCGGGCCCTGCACCTCACCGAGGAGGGCGAGACCTTCTACGCGACGGCGCGGCGCATCGTGGGCGAAATCGAAGCGCTCGAGGACCAGATCGGCCGGCATAGCAGCACGCCCTACGGGCTGCTCAAGGTCACGACCTCGCTCGCCTTCTCGACCCACCAGCTCGCGCCGGTCATCGGCGAGTTCCTGCAACGTTATCCGCAGCTCCAGCTCGAACTGATGCCGACCGACAGGGTCGTCGACATGATCGAGGAGGGCGTCGATGTCGCGATCCGTATCGGCCGGCTGGCCGATACCAGCTTCATCGCGCGCAAGATCGGCGAGGACGTGCGCCTGGTCTGCGCCTCGCCCGCCTATCTCGAACATCGCCGCGCGCCGCTGCGGCCGGAGGATCTGACGCGCCACGCCTGCATCGTCTCGCGCGAGCACAGTTACCTCAATCGCTGGCCCTTCCGCATCGACGGCGAGGTGCGGGAGATCGAAGTCGGCGGCCGCCTCGCCGTCACCGAAGGGGAGGCGCAGATGCGGCTGGCGCTGCAGGGGCTGGGGATCGTCCGCCTGACCCGCCTTACGGTCGCCGCGGCGGTCAAGAGCGGAGAACTGGTTTCCCTGCTCGAGGAGTTCCGTGCCGAACAGCCGGTGCCGATCCATGCAGTCTATCCGCATCGCCGCCACCTCGCGCCCAAGGTCACGGCCTTCATCGACTTCATCCTCGAAAAGTTCTCGCCCCCGCCCTGGGAGGTTTAGGTGCTAGGGTTGGCTACAACCAACGGCAGGAGGGGAGATGGATACCGAGACCGATCTGTTCGTGCAGGCCTTCTGGGTGAAATGCCGCGACATCATCCGTCCGGAGTTCGACGAGGCCGTCGGTGCGCTGCGCGGCGCCGGCCATGAGGCCAATGTGGCGACGCTCGAATTCTCGCCGGACGAGGCCGGCAACGCCGATGCAGCGCCCGCAATGGTGCTGACGGTTCACCCCAAGGGATCCTACACGGCGTCGCTGCTCGTGCGCGGCGATGTCGTCGCCAAGGATGCCCTCTTCGTATCGGCTCTCGAAACGCCGCGTCGATACGATCTGGCCCAGATCGACCTCGCCGTCGTAAAGCGCGAGCTTGCGGCAGCCTTCGCCACGCTGCTTCCGCCAGAGTAACCCGAGGAGGACACCATGGCCGACGCCATCGACGACCTGTTCCGCCGTTTCGGCAAGGCCTTCAACAAGGCCGACGTCGAGGAGATTGCCGCCTGCGTCACCGACGATTTCGAATGGCGCCTCAGTGCCGGGGGCGCACCCTCCGGCCGCGTGCTCAAGGGCAAGGACGATCTGCGCGCCTACTTCGCCGACAAGAGCAAGGCCCCTCGCGAGGCGCGCTACTCCGAAGCGCGCATCCATCGCGCCGGCGACAAGCTGTTCGGCACGTTCCGCGTCACCGGCATCGACCATGCCGGCAAGCCGTTCGATCGCTACGGCATCGACCTCTACGAAGTGCGAGACGGCAAGATCTGCCTCAAAGACAGCTACGCAAAGGTCGACTGAGAAAATGGCAAACGACACTGTTCTTTGGGAAATCGACCGGCGCGGCGTGGCCACCGTCACGCTGAACCGGCCGAAGGTGAACAACGCCTACAACGGCGATCTGATCCAGGGCCTGCACGACGCCATGGATGCGCTCGGCCGCGAGGCGCATCTGCGCATCGTAGTGCTGCGCGGCAACGGCAAGCACTTCCAGGCCGGCGCCGATCTCTCGTGGATCACCGGCGTCGCCAGCCAGTCGCCGGCCGAGAATGACACGGTGAGCCGCCTCACCGCCGAAGCGATCCGGCGGCTCGACACCTGTCCAGTGCCGACCCTCGCCTTGATCCACGGCGGCTGCTTCGGCGGCGGCACCGGCATTGCCGCGGCCTGCGATGTCGTCGTCGCGTCCGAGGATGCAATCTTCTCGATCAGCGAGACGCGCTGGGGCCTGATGGCCGGCATCATCCTGCCGCAGCTCTGCCAGTCGATGAGCTTCCGCCAGGTCCGCCGCTATGCGCTGACCGGCGAACGCTTCGGCGCGGCCGAAGCCTGCCGCCTCGGCCTGGTGCACGAAGTCTGCCCGACCGGCGGCCTCGACGCGGCTGGCGACAGGATCGTCGACGCCGTGTTGATGAACGCACCGCGCGCGACGACAGCGACCAAGCTGCGCTCGCTGGCCTCGGCCCGTGCCTTCGTCGACGATGGCCAGCTGCGCGACCTGATCGAAGAACATGCCCGCACCCGCCAGCAGGACGAAGCCCGCGAGGGCCTCGCGAGCTTCCGCGAGAAGCGCAAGCCGTCCTGGTATCCGGGCTGATCGCTACTCGGCCGCCTGCTTCTGGGCGAGGCGGTCAGGCGTCAGCGAATAGGTCTTGAACTGACGATTGAGGGCCGGCATCGGACAGGCTTCGAGATGGCCTTCCGCCGGCCGCATCAGGATCATCGCCGTCGTCGCGACCATGACGCCGCGATTGCTGAGCCGTGGTGGGCGGCACACCGAATGCGGCGTTCCCCAATCGTCGAAGAAAGCCTGGCGGAAATCTTCGAGCGTGAGCTTGCCGCGCTTCGGTGAAAGCCGGTCACGCACGCGCTTGTCGCGGTAGATCGAATCCGGCGTCTCGGCGAGGCCGGTATCCTTCACCTTGGCGCGTGCCGATTCGGCGATCCAGTGATTGGCGTGCACGTAGAGGCCGCGGTCCGGCGCGATCCAGAACGTATCGTCGGGCGCGCATTCGAAGCCGAAAGCCTCGCCGCCGCAATGGCTGATGGCCATGTGATTGGAGCCGGGCTTGGGTGTCGCGACGACCGTGTGGACGGCAAGCGCCAGATGCGTGGCCTCCAGTACCTTGCGGCGGATGAAAGGCAGCGGCACGCCGGGGCCACGTTGATAGTCGCGGTCGCATTCCAGCGCATTGGCCGTCAGGCCGATGCCGGCCGAGTTCAGGCCCGAGCGGGCAAGGCCGCCCGCTTCGGTGAAGGTCAGGATGTCGGGCCCATCGTCGCGACGGATGCGCAGCACGACGCCGGTCTCCGCGCACTCCGCCCGCCAGTCCCAGTTCTGGCCATGCAGCAGCACGCCGTCCGCGCTGGCCTCGGGCAGCGCCAGCGCCGCCGTGCAGCCGTCGGGAAAGTGCTTGGCCGCCTGCTGTTTGCGAGCCGCCACCACCATCTCGGTGCGGGCGTTCATCAGCACCACCGCCGCGAAGGGCTCGTTGGCGCCCTCGGCGATGCCGCGCATTTCGTCGACATAGGCCGGATCGAACTTCTCGATCAGCGGCACCATCGCCTCGGCGCGCCGCTCCAGCTCCTTCCAGTCGACGCCACTTTTCAGCAGCGACTCGGCGTACATCTTGGCACCGCGCCGCAGCCGATCGGCGGCGGCCTTGCCATGTGTCCGACCCCGCTCCCGCGGGCTGCCCGAAAGGTCGATCAGCGGGAAGGGAGCGTAGTCGGTCATGAAGCCTCCGGGCGCTGTCGCCTATGGATGTCCGAGCAGGGCCTGGCGGAAGCGATCCTTGAGATGCGCGCCGTCCTGCGGTGGCATCACGAACTCTAGCTTCTCGACCATCACCTTTACGAGCCGAAATACCGGCCCTTTCTTGGTGCGGACGTCCTTCACAAGCGCCGCGACTTCGGAGGCATCGCGGACCGTGCCGGTATCGGCGATGCCACAGCCCTTGGCGATCATGGCGAGATCGGTGCCGGCGCCCGAATCGGTCGGGCCGTTGTTGAGCGGGCTGGTGTGCGTGGCCTGATTGCCGGTCTCGCCGAACTTTTCGTTGTCGAGCACGACGATGGCCAGATTGTCCGGCTGCTGAGCCGCGACGGTCGCCAGCGAGCCCAGGCTCATCAGCATGTCGCCGTCGCCGGTAATGACCAGCACGCGCTTCTTGGGCTGCGCTAAGGCGAGCCCGAGGCCCATGCCGACCGGCGCGCCCATCGAGCCCCAGAGCGGCATGTTGAGCGGACGGTCGCCGGCTTCGGTGATGTCCCAGTTGGACGAACCGAGGCCCGCGATCACCAGCAGGTTGTCGTCGGCGCCTTCGAGAATCTTCTTCACCAGCGGGCGGCGCTGGAGCGTTGCCTTCTGCGTGCTCATGCTACTTCTTCCCGAAATTCTTGATGCCGATCAGCTTCTGGCGCAGCAGCACGGCGACGGCCTGGCCGCCGTTGAACGCCGAGCGGGCGGCCGCGTCGACGGTCGCCTTCACCTCGGCCGCGGTCTCGACCGAGTAGAGCAGCACGCCCATCGCTTCGAGCACCTTGGGCGTCGCCTGGCCCATAGGATACTGCCAGGAATTGAACTCGCCCCAGTCGCCGCGCATCGTGATCAGAGTGAGGAACGGAAAGCGCAGGGTCTTGGGCATGCCCATCAGGTTGATGGTGTTGCCGACGCCCGAGCTCTGCATCAGCAGCACCGAACGCTGGCCGCCCAGCCATGCCCCGGCGGCAAGCGGAATGCCCTCCTCCTCGGTCGTGAGCGCCAGGGTGCGCATGGAGTTGGAGCGTTGGCAGGCCTCGATCAGCTTGCCATGCCCGGCGTCGGGCACGTGATAGACCTGCTTCACGTCGTGATCCTGCAGGACCTCGAAAATCTGGTCGCGCCAATCAGGCGTCACGCTGGCGTTCATGTCTCTCCCGTCTCGGGCTGCTTCAAGGAAGGCGATAACGAAGGGCAGATACTAGCTATCACCAAGATCGCCATCGAAGACCATTCTCTGTGATCAGCTATAGCGATATTGTATAGCTCCATGGAGCTTTCCCAACTCCGCACGCTGATCCACGTCGCCGAGCTCGGCAGCCTGAGCAAAGCGGCCGAACGCCTGGGAATCGCCCAACCGGCCCTCAGCCGCCAGATCCGGATGCTGGAAGACGAACTCGCGGTGCCCCTATTCGCGCGTCACGGTCGCGGCATGATCCTGACGGACAAGGGTCGCGAAATCCTGGAACACGCCACGCGGGTCATGGTCGAGCTGGAAGAAATCCGCGCCGCGGCGGCCGACATCGACACGCCCTTGCGCGGCCGGATCGGCATCGGCTTTCCGCCGACGGTTGCCGACATCGTCTCGGTTCCCCTGGTCGCGGCCTTCGGCAAGGCGCATCCGCAGGTCGAGCTGCGTCTGGTCGGCGCCTACACCGGCTACCTGCTCGACTGGCTGCATCGCGGAGAGATCGACCTCGCCGTCCTCTACGATCCGCACTCGGCACGGTCGCTGCGCTCGCAACCGCTGCTGCTCGAAAACCTGTTCCTGATCGGGCCACCCGACTCGGGCCTGTCAGCCACCCGCGCGATTCCGTTCAAGGACCTCGACGGCAGGCGCGTCTTGCTGCCCAGCACGCGCCATGGATTGCGGACGATTGTCGAACAATGCGCCACCGAAGCCGGCATTTCTCTCAACGTCGCGGTCGAAGCCGATTCCTATGCGACGCTGAAAGACCTGGTGCGCCACGGCCATGGCTGGACGATCCTGCCCCTGCCGCCCATTCACGACGATATCGCGGCCAATCGTCTGGCAGCCGCCCCCTTGGTCGATCCCGTGCCGGTCAGACGCCTGGTCCTGTCATACCCTGCGGACCGGCCCGTCCTGCGCCTCGCGCGATTTGCCGGCGATACGATTTCTGGCATCGTGACAGATCATGTCGATAGAGGAATCTGGCCCGGCCAACTGCTCGGCCACAAGTCATCCGTCTAGAACGGCTTCAGCACCACCAGGAACACGATCCCGATCATCAGCAACGTGGGCACTTCGTTCCACCAGCGGTAATAGGTGGCAGGCCGTGTGTTGCGGTCGGCTTCGAACGTCTTGCGCCAGCGGCCGTAAAGGTGGTGCACGTAAGTGAGTACGCAGACGAGGGCGAACTTCAGGTGCCACCAGCCAGCATGCCACCACTCGCCCTGCCAAGCGAGCAGCAGCCCGAAAATCCAGACGAGGATCATCGCCGGATTCATGATACCGCGCAGCAGGCGGCGCTCCATCACCTTGAAGGTCTCGCTTTGTGGCGAACCTGGCGGCGCATCGGCGTGATAGACGAACAGGCGCGGCAGATAGAGAAGCCCCGCCATCCAGGCGATCACGGCCACGATGTGCAGCGCCTTCAGAACCTCGTAGAGCATCACACGCCTCTGGCGATCAACGGGCAGCCGACATGGACCTGACTGCAGGGCATCGACTTCGCGCCGTGGCAGACAGCGATTTGCGGCTCGGCGAGCACCGCACGCACACGACCCGCCAGGCCTGCGATGAAGGCGGGGTGAGTCCCTACTGTCGGCACTCGGACATAGGTCGGGACGGCGCTCTTCTCGGCAAGATGGCGATATTCCATGTCGAGCTCGACCAGCGTTTCCGAGTGTTCCGACACGAAGCTCAGCGGATAGAGCACGACTGCCTTCTTGTCCGCGCCGGCGCGTGCGATCTCGGCATCCGTCGATGGGCCGATCCATTTCAACGGGCCAACACGGCTCTGGTAGCAGACGGACCAGTCGAGACCGCCGATCCGGTCGGCAATCGCCTGCGCCGTGCGTTCGACCTGTGCCTGATAGGGATCGCCGGACTTGATCACCCGCTCGGGCAGGCCGTGCGCGGAGAAGAGCACGCGGGACGGCTGGTTTCCGGCTTCGCGCAGCCCTTGTTTCAGAAGTTCGACCGACGCCGAAATGAAGCCTTCCTCGTCGGGATAGCAGCAGACGGTCTGCGTCGGCGCCGAAAGCTTCGCCTTGGCGGCGGCTTCCTTCCACGCCTTGACCGAAGAATCCGTCGTCGTGGTCGAGAACTGCGGATAGAGCGGCAGCAACACGATGCGGTCCGGCGCAAAGCGCTTCACCGACCGCACGACGGCCTCCGTCATCGGATGCCAGTAGCGCATGCAGACATAGCCGCGCCATTCGTGTTCCGTGCCCAGCACCTCTTCGAGCGCGCGCGCCTGCGCTTCGGTCTGGCCGAGGATCGGCGAGCTGCCGCCGATCTTCGCGTAGATGTCCCGTGCTTTCGGCGCACGGCGGCTGGCGATGAAGTTCGCCAACGGACCGCGCAGCAGCGACGGCAGGCGCAGGATGGCGGGATCGCTGAACAGGTTGCGCAGGAAAGGCTGCACGGCCTCGGGTGAATCCGGGCCGCCGAGATTGAACAGGACGATGGCGATCTTCATCGGGCAATCTTCATGACGCGAACTTCATTCGGTCGATCCTCATGAGTCGTTCGGCTTCCAGTTGCGCACGATCTCGACCAGTTGCGCGACATGCTCGGGCGGAGTCTGCGGCACTACGCCGTGGCCGAGATTGAACACAAAGGAACCGTGGCCGAGCTTGTCGAGGATGCGCCTGGCCTCCCGCTCCAGCGCCGCGCCGCCCGCCACCAGCATGATGGGGTCGAGATTGCCCTGCACGCAGATATGCGGCTGCAGTTCCTTGGCCGCCCAGTGCGCGCCGATGCCGGTATCGATCGAGAGCGCGCTGAAACTGTCGGGCCGCCGATACATCAGCACTGCCGGGCCTACCGCGCGCGGAAAGGCAATGATGGGGACCGAGGGATGACGCTCGCGCAGCCCCTTGGCGATCCGGACCAATGGATCGAGCGACCAGCGGAAGAGCTGTTCCTCCGGCAGCACGCCGGCCCAGGAATCGAAAAGCTGCACGGCATCGGCGCCGGCCTCGACCTGGTTGGAAAGATGGTCGACCACGGAATCGACCAGCAGGTCGATCAGCAGGCCGAAGGATTCGGGATGGGCATAGGCCCACTTCTTGACCTTGGCGAAATCCTTGCTGCCGCTTCCTTCGATCATGTAGCAGGCGAGCGTGAAGGGCGCGCCGGCGAAGCCCAGCAGGGCCGTCTCCCTGGGCAGCGCTGCGCGTGTCTGCCTGATAGCCTCATAGACCGGCGCCAGAAAATCGCCGAGCCGGGCCCGCGAGAGCTTCCCGAACTGCGCCGGATCGATCAGGGCCTCCAGCTTCGGCCCCTCGCCCTCCTCGAACCAGACCTTCTGGCCGAGGGCATCGGGAACCACGAGGATGTCGGAGAAGATGATGGCGGCGTCGAACCCGAAGCGCCGGATCGGCTGCAGGGTGACCTCGACGGCCTTGTCCGGCGTGTAGCAGAATTCGAGGAACGACTTGGTCGTCGCGCGCACGGCACGATACTCCGGCAGGTACCGGCCCGCCTGCCGCATCAACCAGATCGGTGGCGTCGCAAAGCGCCGCCCGGCCAACGTCTCCAGGAATTTACTGCCGTTCACGCGTCATCCTCATGCCTTCCCTCTTACTCTATTCATAATAGGTAGTAGCAGTAGTAGGGCCTGTGGCATGTGGGGATGCGCCTTATTGGCCAGCCTTCCCCAGACGCCTGTGGACCAGAAAACGCCGATTCCACGCGATCCGATCACCTAATTCACGATTCCCAGAACATTCATTCAGGCTTGTCCGCAAGGGACCATTCTTGGGAGCGGCCGGGCGAGTCGGGTCTCGAATCCGGCACTCGTGGGCAACGGGCCAACCTGTCCCCGTGTTCCAATGGCCAATCCCACGTTTCTCCCGAGGGCCCTGTGGGGTAAAACGAGCCGTGGCGAATCGAAATTTCCATGTGCACCTCGTTTCCGACTCGACCGGCGAGACCGTGTCGAGCGTGGCGCGTGCCTGCCTCGTGCAATATGAGGGCATCTTCGTGCAGGAGCATGTCTGGTCGCTGGTGCGCACGCCCGGCCAGATGGAGAAGGTGATGCAGGCGGTCGAGCGCGACCGCGGCCCTGTCCTCTATACACTGGTCGACCCGGAGCTGCGCGACGTCGTGCGCGACCATTGCCGGCGCCTGCAACTGCCCTGCGTCGGCGTGCTCGACCAGGCGATGAGCGTGCTGGCTGTCCACTTCCACTCCAAGAGCGAGCAGTGGCCGGGCCGCCAGCATCAGCTCGACGAGGGCTATTTCGATCGCATCGATGCCATGCACTACACGCTGGCGCACGACGACGGCCAGTCGACGCACGATCTCGAGGATGCCGACGTGATCCTGGTGGGACCGTCGCGTACCTCCAAGACACCGACCTGTGTCTATCTCGCCAACCGCGGCGTGCGTGCGGCCAATGTGCCGCTGGTGCCGGCCGTACCGCCGCCCGTCGAGCTCGAAGAAGCCAAGCGACCTTTGGTGGTCGGTTTGATTACCGATCCGGAGCGGCTGGTGCAGATCCGGGTCAATCGTCTGCGTCTCCTGCACCAGGAGACCGAGACGGACTATACCGACATGGAAAGAGTGCAGCGCGAGATCCAGGAAGCGCGCCGTCTCTATGCCCGCCGCAAGTGGGCGACCATCGATGTCACGCGCCGGTCCATCGAAGAGACGGCAGCGTCGATCCTGCAAATGTTGGCGACCCGTCGCGAGCAGAGGTTGCAGGCCGGATAACGAAGCAGGAGGCGACCATGAAGGCAGCCTTTGTAGCGTTGGGTCTGGGTTTTTTGAGTACAGCGGCGGTCGCCGCGAACGGTATCGACGTAAAGCGCGGCGGCGACGCCAACATCTACGGCAACTGCGTGCCGAGCCTCGTCGTCGAGAACAAGTCGGGCGAGACGATCGGCTATCTCCAGGTCGATGTCGTGCTGGCGCTGAGCGACGGGCGCGAGCGGACGGTCGAACTGGCATCGGCCTATCGCGACGGTGCGCCGTTTCCCATCGCTCCCGGGGCAACGGCGACCCTGAAGCAGCATCTCGACCTGTCGCGGGCGCTCGGCGTGCCCTGCGGCGAGGTCAAGGAACGCAAGGTCTCTCGGACGATCTGCGAGACAGCGCGTGGCACAGCCTGTGCATCGTCAGTCTCCGTGAAACCCTGAGGCACTTTCCATGACTCTCCGTCGCAGGACTCTATTCGGCGCCGCCGGCGCCTCCCTTCTGGCTGCTCCGGCGATCGGGCCGGCACGGGCGCAGAGCGATTTTCCCAACAGACCGCTGAAGATGATCGTCCCCTACCCGCCCGGCGGCGGCACGGACGGGCTGGGGCGCATCACGGCTCAGTTCCTGGGCGAAAAGCTCGGCCAGCAAATCGTAATCCAGAACATCGGCGGCGCTTCCAGCACCATCGGGTCCGATACGGTTCGGCGCGCTGACCCCGACGGCTATACCCTGCTGTTCAACGCCAGCCTCTTCGTCCTGGGCAAGACCGTCGTGCCGTCCTGTCCCTACGATCCGCAGACGGACTTCCGCGCCATTGCCCAGGCGGGCGAGGCGCCGCTGGTGCTATTGGCCAACAACAACGTGCCGGGCAACGACTATGCGGCGGTCATGGCCGCCGTGAAGAAAGAGCCGAAGAAGTACTTCTTTGCCCTCTCCTCCGGCGGTTCGGCCGGCCATATCGCGACCTTGGCCTTCCTGAAGAAAACCGGGCTGCCGCTCGACACGATCATGTACAAGGGTACGGCGCCTGCGAACACCGACCTGATGTCGGGGGCGGTGCAGTTCTTCATGGACCCCTGGACAGCGCTGTTGCCGCTGGCCACCTCGGGCCGCGCCAAGGGCCTGTTCGTCACCTCCAAGCAGCGTACGTCGCTGGCGCCCAACATCCCGACGACCGACGAGGTCGGCCTGAAGGACTTCCATCTGAGTTCCTGGTACGGCATCTGGGCGCCCAAGGACACGCCCGATGCCGTCGTAAACAAGCTCGCGGGCGCGATGGCCGAAGTCTCCAAGTATAAGGGCTTCGTGGATAAGACCACGTCGCTCGGCATTGTGCCGACGGCGCGCGGTCCCAAGGAGTTCGCGGCCTTCATCAAGCAGGAGGTCGAAACCAACACCGCTCTCTTGAAGGACGCAGGGTTCAAGCCGGAGTAGTTTGCGGCCTGTTCCCGGACGGCAACTTCGTCGCCTTGCGGCGACGATCACCGGCGCGTAGAGCGCTGCCTTCGCGACTCTCCAGTGGAGCCGTTGCAAGGAGCGAGACGAGAATGGCCGATCCCGACGACGAGTATGTGTACGACGAAGCCACGGGCGAATGGATACCCGCTGCCGAAGCCGCAAAGAAGCCGGCAGCGGATGCTGTCGAAGTACGTGATGCCGTCGGCAACATCCTGGCTGACGGCGATAGCGTGGTTTTGACCAAAGATCTGAAGGTCAAAGGCGCCAACCAGACGCTGCGACGCGGCACGACCATTCGATCGATCCGTTTGACCGGGGATCCTCAGGAGATCGATTGCCGTTACGAAGGCATCAAGGGCCTCGTGCTGCGTGCTGAATTCGTCCGAAAGCGCTGAAAGGAATCCAGCCGATTACGCAGCCGCCTTCGGCAGGGGATCGAAGCGGGCATCGAAGTCCTGGATGGAGGCTTCGACGGTGGTCGCGATCTGCTTGAGCTTTTCCTGGTTTACGACTTTCAGGCCGAAGAGGTCCTTCACGTAGAAAACGTCGACGGCGCGTTCGCCGTACGTCGTGACATGTGCCGAGGCGATCTGCAGGTTGAGGCGGGTCAGCGCGCGCGTCACGACATGCAGGAAGCCCGGACGGTCACGACCGTTGACTTCGATCACCGTGAACGTGTCCGAGGCATTGTTGTCGATCAGCACGCGCGGCTCGACCGTGAAGACGCGATCGCGCTTGGGCCAGGATGCACGCTGGCCGTCGAGTTCACGCTGGATGTCGAGGCGGTTCGACAGCGCCAGCTCGACCCGGGCCGCCAGTCGCGCCAGCCGCTGCGGGCCCTCGAATGGCTTGCCTTCGAGATCCTGAATCCAGAATGCATCGAGCGCCATGCCGTTGGCGAGGGTGAAGATCTTGGCGTCGACGATGTTGGCGCCACTGATCGCCATCGCGCCGGCAAGGCGCGCGAACAGGCCGTGCGTGTCGAGCGTGTAGATCGTGATCTCTGTGACGGACCGTTCGATGTCGACGCGATGCTCGAAGGCGAGCGGTTGCTTGTCGCGCTCGGCGCTGCGCACCAGCTCGGCCTGGCGGGCCAGGGTCTCGGGCGGGAACGAGAGCCAGTAAGGCGAGTAGCCGCGCGCGAAATGCGCCTCCTTGTCGGCATCCGACCAGCCGACGAGACGGCCTGCGACGTCGGCCTGGATGTGCTTGATGCGTTCGGCGCGGCCACCGGCCAGCGTGCCGCCGGACAGGACCTGCTCCGTGGCGCCGTAGAGCTGGCGCAGCAGGGCCGCCTTCCAGTTGTTCCAGACATTGGGCCCGACCGCGCGGATATCGCAGACCGTCAGGACCAGCAGCAGGCGCAGGCGTTCCGGCGATTGCACCAGCGCGGCGAAAGTGTCGATGGTCTTGGGGTCCATCAGGTCGCGCTGAAACGCTGTCGCCGACATGGCGAGGTGATGGCGCACCAGCCACGCGACGGTTTCCGTTTCGGCGGCGCTCAACCCCAGGCGCGGCCCGAGCTGCATCGCCACATCGGCGCCCAGGACGGAGTGGTCGCCGCCGCGGCCCTTGGCGATGTCGTGCAAGAGCACCGCGAGATAGAGCACTGGCCGCGACAGGATCTTGTGCACCATGTCGGCCGACAGCGGATGATCTTCCTTGAGCGCCCCTGACTCGATGCGCGAGAGGATGCCGATGGCGCGGATCGTATGCTCGTCGACCGTATAGGTGTGATACATGTCGTGCTGCGTCTGCGCGACGACGCGGCCGAAATCGGGAATGAAGCGGCCGAACACGCCGGCTTCGTTGAGACGCCGCAGCGTCGTCTCCGGATCGTGTCGCGACGTCATCATCGCCATGAAGAGACGATTGGCTTCGGGATCGTTCCTGAGCCGATCGATCAGACGGATGCTCTGGGTGATGAGCCTGAGCGTTGCTGGATGAATGTCGAGGCCGTTCTCCTGCGCCACATGGAAGAGCCGCAGGATCGCCACCGGATCTTTGGTGAAGGCATCGGAGCTTGCGACCGCCAGCCGCTCGCCATCGAGCCGGAAGCCTTCGAGCTGACGCGGCCGCAGCGTCTGCCACAGCGCCGCGAGTTTTGGTTTGCGCCGGCGGCTGTCCTCCAGCGCAGCAACGAAGATGCGCGTGAGATCTCCCACCGTCTTGGCGTGGAGATAATAGTGCTTGGTGAAACGCTCGACGCCACGGCTGCCCGGACGATCCTGATAGCCGAGGCGCACCGCGATCTCGCGTTGAAGGTCGAAGGACAGGCGATCGTCGGCACGGCCGGTCAGGTAATGAATGTGACAGCGCACGGTGGCAAAGAAGCGCTCGGCCCGTTCGAAGTGGCGCGCTTCGCCCCTCGTCAATACACCCTTGGCCACCAGTTCGCCGGGCTCGCTGACGCGATAGAGATATTTGGCGATCCAGAAGAGCAGGTGCAGGTCGCGCAGCCCGCCCTTGCCTTCCTTGACGTTGGGTTCGACGACATAGCGCGAGTCGCCCATGCGATGATGCCGCTGATCGCGCTCCTCGAGCTTGGCCTCGACGAAGTCGTGGCCATCGCCGACATAGAACTTCTGCGCAAAGCCGCGGGTCAACTCGTCGAACAGCTCGCGGTCGCCCCAGAGATAGCGCGCTTCCAGCAGCGCCGTGCGGATCGTCTGGTCGCGTTCGGCATAGCGAAGGCTCTCGTCCACGGTGCGCGTGGCATGCCCGACCTTCAGGCCGAGATCCCACAGCAGATAGAGCATGAACTCGACGATCTGCTCGCCGCGCGGCGTCTGCTTGTAGGGACGCAGGAACAGGAGGTCGATATCGGACAGCGGCGCCAGCTCGCCGCGGCCGTAACCACCCGTGGCAACCACACCCAGCCGTTCGGCGGTACTTGGATTGGCCGCGGGGTAGGCATGCTGATCGGCAAAGTCGAACAGGACCCGGATGATCTGGTCCATCAGATAGGAAGTCGCGATGAGGACCGCCGGACCGTCGTTGCGCAGCGGGCCCGGCTCCTCGAACCGGCAGCGGATTTCCGCACGGCCTTTGGTCAGGGCTTCGCGCAGCAGGGCGAGAATTGCCGTACGCGGCGGCTCGCCGCCGGCCGGCATGTCTTCGACCAGCGCGGCAAGGGCCTCTTCCAAGGCGCGCCGGCGGACGATGGCACGCCGATCGGGAATCTGGTCGTAGGGTGTGGCCATGTGCGGCCGATACTACAGGTCCGACCCTGCCCCCTGCCAGCCCGGGCGGTTTTCGTGTCATAAAGGCATGCCATGAGGTTCAAGCCTTTCCTTGCCGCCGCAGCGCTGGTTTTTGGCGCGGTGGGTGCAGTTGGTGGCGCGGTTGCGCAGGGCGCCGGCCGGCCGGCGCCGGCGGCTCCCGCATCCAGCCTGATCGACCTGAACAGCGCGAGCCGCGACGATCTCATGAGCCTGGACGGGATCGGCGAGGTGCGCGCTAACGCCATCATCCGGGCGCGGCCGTTCAAGGCCAAGACCGAGCTGGTCGAGCGTCGGCTGATCCCCGAATCCCTCTACGAGAAGATTTCCGACAAGGTGATGGCGCGTCCCGTCCCCGGCCAGCCGGCACAGCCGCCCGCCCGGCCGGGACAGCCCGCCCCGCCCAAACGCTCGTGACCGAGGCCACGATCTATGCGCTGGGCACGCCGACGCCCTCGCGTGCGCATCCCGGCGCGATTTCGGTCATCCGGCTGAGCGGTCCGTGCGCGGCCGACGCCTTGATCGCCCTTACCGGCAAGGACGCCTTGCCCGAGCCGCGCCGCATGGTGCTGCGAACCCTGCGCGATCCGTCGACTGGCGAGGCCATCGATCGCGGCCTGGTCGTCCGGTTCGAGGCGCCCAACAGCGAGACCGGCGAGCCGATGGCGGAGTTGCATCTGCACGGCGGCCGCGCCGTCGTCGGCGCCGCGCTCGACGCCATCGCCCGACTGGGTTTCTGCCGCCTGGCCGAGCCCGGAGAATTCACGCGGCGCTCCTTCGAGCACGGCAAGCTCGATCTCACCGAGGCTGAGGGCATTGCCGACCTGGTCGCGGCCGAGACGGCGGCGCAGCGGCGGCAGGCACTGCAGCAGATGGATGGCGCGCTTCACCGGCTTTACGAGTCGTGGCGCAGCGCAGGCCTGCGAGCGCTGGCTCATCTCGAAGCCGCCATCGATTTTCCCGACGAGGATTTGCCGGGCGGGCTTGCCGACGAGGTGCGGATTGCCATCGCGGCGCTGCGGAAGGATGTCTCGGCGCATCTTGAAGACAGACGCGGCGAGCGGCTGCGCGAGGGCCTGTCCATTGCCATTATCGGTCCGCCCAACGCCGGCAAGTCTTCCCTTCTGAATCTGCTGGCGCGGCGCGATGCGGCGATCGTGTCCGAGACGGCGGGCACGACACGCGACGTGATCGAAGTGCATCTCGACCTCGGCGGCTGGCCGGTCGTGCTGGCCGATACCGCCGGCCTGCGTGCCTCGCCGGATGCCATCGAACAGGAAGGGGTACGTCGGGCAAAGGCGCGCGCGGCAGCCGCCGACCTGCGGCTGCTGGTGCTCGATGCTTCCGAAGACTGGCGCACCGAGAGGGATACGCTGATCGCGGCGACGGAAAACTGGAACCCCGCCTTCGACATCGTGGTCGCCAACAAGAGCGATCTGGCCCCCGCGGAAGATGCCGATGTGGTGGCGCTTTCGGCCAACAGCGGCAATGGCCTGCCGGCATTGCTGACGCGCCTGGAACGGTCTGCCGGCGAGCTTATGCAGGAAGGTGCCGGCGTCGTGCCGCTCACCCGCGCGCGCCACCGGGAGGCGCTGGTCGAGTGCCAGGCCGCGCTGGGCCGCGCGCTGCTCGCGCCGGAAGTGGCTCTCGCAGCCGAAGATTTGAGGCTTGCCGTGCGGGCCATCGGCCGTATCACCGGCACGGTGCGCATCGACGAGCTGCTGGACGTGATCTTCCGCGACTTCTGCATCGGGAAGTGACGAGGCTTTCTAGCCGCTCTGCTTCGTCAGGCCCGGGAGGATCTTGTCGAGCGTGATGGGATACTCGCGCACGCGAACGCCGCAGGCATTGTAGACGGCATTGGCGACCGCAGCGCCGGCGCCACAGATGCCAAGCTCGCCCACGCCCTTGGAACCCAGCACGTTGGCATGGCTGTCGAAGGCGTCCAGCAGCACGGCATCGACGTCCGGCACATCGGCGTGTACGGGCACGTGATAGTTGGCGAGGTCGTTGTTCACGAACGAGCCGAAGCGCGTATCGAGGACGGCCTCTTCATGCAACGCCGAACTCACCCCCCAGATCATGCCGCCGATGAGCTGTGAACGCGCGGTCTTGGCGTTCAGGATGCGGCCTGCCTCGAACACGCCGAGCATCCGACGCAGGCGAACCTCGCCCGTCGCGACATCTACGCCGACCTCGGCGAAATGCGCACCGTAGGCGTACTGAGAGTATTTCTTGTAGTCGTCGCCCGGTTCGCCGCGGCCGATCTCGCTCAAGCCCTGTGCGCCCTCGCCGGCATCGAGCCTCGCCTTGAGCTTGCGGCATGCATCGTGGAGGGCGGCGCCACAGCTCGACGCGCCGAAGGAGCCACCGGAGCCCGGTGTGTTGGCGAAGGAGCTGTGCCCGAGACGCACGTCGATGTTCTCGACCTTGAAGCCCAGCGTTTCCGCCGCGATCTGCGCAAAGATCGTGTAGGAGCCGGTGCCGATGTCGGTCATGTCCATCTCGACCACGGCCCGCTCCGCGCTGTCGAGGCGCACCAGCGCTTCGGCGGGCCGCAGGAAGTTTCCGCGAATGGCGGCGGCCATGCCGAGACCCACCAGCCAGCGACCGTCCCGTACCTGCCCCGGTTGCGCCTGGCGCCTGTCCCAGCCGAACCGCTTGGCGCCTTCCTGCAGACAGGACACCAGCGCGCGAGTCGAATAGGGCACCTTCTTCTCGGGGTCCTCCTTGGGTTCGTTCTTGAGGCGCAATTCGACCGGGTCTATGCGCAAGCGCTCGGCGAGCTCGTCCATAGCCTGTTCGAGCGACAGGAGGCCGATCGCTTCGCCGGGTGCGCGCATCGAATCGGCCACCGGCAGGTCGAGTGCGGAAATGCGCTCGGTGGTCAGGCGATGGGGAGCGGCGTAGAGCGAGCGCGTCGAACTGACGACGGGTTCGGAGAATTCATCTGCGCGCGCACTTTGCGCATAGGATTCATGGGCGAGCGCGACCAGGGTACCGTCGTGTTCGGCGCCGAGCCGCACGCGCTGGATCGACGCGGGACGGTGCGTCGTGAGGTGGAAAAGCTGCTGTCGCGTCAGCACGACTTTCACAGGTCGCCGTAGTTCGCGGGCCGCAAGGGCGGCCAGGATGGCATCGGCATAGACGGGCAGCTTGCCGCCGAAGCCGCCGCCAATGTACTCGGAGATCACCTCCACCTTTTCCGGCGGCATCTTGAGGGTGTCGGCTATCGATTTGTGTGCAGCCTCCACGAGCTGGACGGCGCAATGGACGGTGAGCTTGTCGCCGTTCCAGCGAGCAACGCTGGCAGGCGGCTCCATCATGTTGTGCGACTGGTAGGGCGTCGTGTAGGTCGCGTCGACCCGCACCGGCGACCGCGACAGAGCGGTTTCCACATCGCCTACCTTGCTGTCGCCTCCTTCGGGATCGTAGGCCCTGGGACGCTCGGCCTCGAGATCGTAGGCGCCGGGCTGGAGCGCGTAGGTGACCTCCAGGGCATCGGCGGCGGCGCGCGCATCTTCCGGTGTCTGCGCGACGACCAGTGCGACCGCCTGACCGAAGTATTGAACCTGGGCACTAGCGAGCTGCGGCTTGGGCCGTGCATGGCGATTCTCCGCCTTCGCCGGGGCCGGCGTCTGCTTCGGCGCGTTCTCGTGCGTCATGACGAGCAGGACACCCGGCATCTTTCTAACGGCGGCCGTGTTGATGGCCTTGATCTGCCCATGGGCGATGGCGGCAGTGACGATGTGGCCGTAGGCCAGATCGTCGACGCTGTGATCGGCGCTGTAGAGCGCACGCCCCATGACCTTGGCGTGGCCGTCGATGCGGTTGAGCGGCTGGCCGATGATGCTGTCGGGCATGCCTAGCCTCCCGTTCCTGCGAGTTCGCCAAGCGTGCTGACGATGGTTCGTCGCGAGAGCTCGACCTTGAACCTGTTGTGCTTCCCGGCGGCAGCGTTCTTCATCGCGATGGCGCCGGCCGCCTCGAAAGCGTCCTTGTCGGGCACGACACCAGCCATCATTGCTTCGGCGTCGGCTGCTTGCCAGGGCTTGTGGGCGACGCCGCCCAAGGCAAGACGCGCCTCGCGCACCCGCCCGTCGACGGTATCGAGGACGGCCGCGACCGAGACCAAGGCGAAGGCATAGGAGGCTCGGTCTCGCACCTTGCGATAGGTCTGCCTGCCCGCCGGGGGTGGCGGCAGGACGACACCTGTGATGAGGTCGCCCGGCAACAGCGTCGTATCGCGTTCCGGGGTCGTGCCGGGCAGACGATGCAGCTCGGAGACCGCCAGCTTGCGCGTCGCCCCTTCGGCGCCCTGCACCTCCACCTCCGCGCGCAACGCAGTCATTGCAACGGCCATGTCCGAGGGATGCACGGCAATGCAGGCGTCGCTGCCGCCCAGAACCGCGTGCATGCGATTATATCCCTCCAGGGCAGAACAACCGCTGCCGGGCGCGCGTTTGTTGCAGGGCTTGGACACGTCGTAGAAATAGGAACAGCGGGTGCGTTGCAGCAGGTTGCCTGCCGTCGTCGCCTGGTTGCGAAGCTGGGCCGACGCGCCATTGAGCAAGGCCAGCGCCAGCATGGGATAGCGCCGTCGCACATGTTCGTTGGTCGCAAGATCGGCGTTGCTGACGAGCGCGCCGATCCTGAGGCCGCCTCCGGGCGTTTCCTCCATCTCCCTCAGAGGTAGACGAGAGACATCGACGAGATGCCGAGGACGCTCGACGTCGACCTTCATCAGATCCAGCAGGTTCGTCCCGCCGGCGATGAAGTAGGCCCCCTGCTGGCTGCCGGCCTGGACGGCGCTTGCGAGATCGTCGGGGCGCACATAGCTGAATGGCCTCATGTTGCACTCTCTTTGGCGTCGATAATGGCCGCAACGATGTTGGGGTAGGCGGAACAGCGACAGATGTTCCCGCTCATGCGTTCACGAATCTCTTCCGGCGTGACGCGAGGAACGCCGACCATGTCCGCGCTGACCATTGACGGCACGCCCTTCTGCATCTCGGCCAGCATTCCGACTGCCGAGCAGATCTGGCCCGGCGTGCAGAAGCCACATTGGAAGCCGTCGTGCCTGACGAACGCATCCTGCATCGGATGCAGCTCCTCCCCGTCGGCCAGGCCCTCGATGGTGACGACGCGATCGCCGTCGCGCATGACGGCAAGCGACAGGCAGGAGTTCATGCGGACGCCGTTCACCAGCACGGTGCAGGCGCCACATTGGCCATGGTCGCAGCCCTTCTTCGTGCCGGTGAGATTGAGGTGATCGCGCAGCGCATCGAGCAAAGTCGTGCGCGGGTCGACGGCGATGTCGCGTGGCTGATCGTTGACGGTCAGGCGCACTTTTGCGAGAGCGCCGTCGTCGCCGCTTTCCTGCCGCGGCGGCGGGGCGCTAGTCTGAGGGGCGCCCGTCTGGGCGGCGAGTTCGCGCCCGAATACGGCGGTGACGACAGCGGCGACACCCAGCACTCGGCGGCCGATCGCGGAGGGAAGATTGATCATGGAAGGCGAACGACCCGGCGTCGGGGTTCGTTGCATGCCGTGGCGATCGTCACAGGTGTCGGCAACGAGTCGCGTGCCGGGTCGTTCCTCGTGTCATCATGCGTAAAGACCGGCTCGCTTCCTACCGCGCGATGCGTGACTTCAGTCGGACGGACGAGCCGTCCGGGAAGGGCACCGTCGGCGCAGCGAAGCAGCTCCGCTTCGTCGTCCAGCGGCACGATGCGACGCGGCTGCATTACGATTTCCGCCTGGAGCTCGACGGCACGTTCAAGTCGTGGGCGGTGACCAAGGGGCCGTCGCTCGATCCCACGGTCAAGCGCCTCGCCGTGGAAGTCGAGGACCATCCTCTAGATTATGGGGATTTCGAAGGCACGATCCCCAAGGGGCAGTATGGCGGTGGGACCGTGCAGCTTTGGGATCGCGGCTACTGGATCCCCGAAGGCGATCCCCACGAAGGGCTGAAGCGCGGCGATCTCAAGTTCACGCTGGTCGGCAGCCGGCTGGAAGGGAGCTGGGTGCTGGTGCGCATGCGCTGGGACCGCAAGGCCGGCAAGGGCAGCCGCAAGCGGATCAACTGGCTGCTGATCAAGCATCGCGATGCCGCGGCCCACGAGGGCGACGACGACGCGATTCTAGACGACCCAAAATCGATTGCGTCAGGCCGGACGCTTAAGCAGATCGCACTCGGTACCGGCAAACCTCCGACACCGTTCATAACGGCAAGGAACAAGAACGCGAAGGCCGCAGGGAAGCAGGCGGCGAAAGTCCGCAAGGCCGCGTCGATGCCGCGCTTCGTCGAACCGCAGCTTGCCAAGCTGGTGAAGCGGGCGCCGTCGGGAGCTGGCTGGGCGCATGAGGTGAAGTTCGATGGTTACCGATTGCAACTCAGAGTAGAGGATGGCGAAGCTGTACTGCGTACTCGCAAAGGGCTGGATTGGACGGGGAAATTTACGACTATCGCGCGGCAGGCCGAGAAGCTTCCGGAGTGCATCATGGACGGCGAAGTGGTGGCGCTCGACCGTCACGGCGCGCCCGATTTCTCTGCACTTCAGGTCGCTCTTTCCGAGAGCGACTCCAAGAACCTGATCTACTATGCCTTCGACTTGCTGTTCGTCGAAGGCGAGGATTTGCGGGCCCTGCCCTTGGTGGAGCGCAAGGCGCGGTTGCAGGACGTGCTGACGGGGCTGAAGACCAAGCATCCGGGCATTCGCTATGTCGACCATTTCGAGACCGGCGGAGATGCTGTGCTTCAGTCGGCCTGCCGCATGCATTTCGAGGGGATCATTTCCAAGGAGCTCGCGGCGCCATATCGCTCCGGCCGCGTCGGCAGCTGGACCAAAGCCAAGTGCCGGGCCGGCCACGAGGTGGTGATCGGTGGCTGGACCAGCGAAGGCAGGAGGCTGCGCTCGCTGCTGGCGGGCGTGCATAGGGGGAAGAAGCTCGTCTATGTCGGACGCGTCGGCACAGGATTTGGCGCGGCCGTCATGGGCTCGCTGCTGCCCAAGCTGCGCGACCTGGAAAGCGACACCAGCCCCTTCGCGGCAGGCGCAAGCCCACCCAAGGAAGCCAACATGCATTGGGCGCGGCCCGAGCTGGTGGCCGAAATCGAGTTCGCCGGCTGGACCGGCGGAGGGAATGTGCGTCAGGCTGCCTTCAAGGGGCTGCGCGCCGACAAGCCGGCTGACGAGGTCGAGGCGGAGAAGCCCGCCAAGCCGGGGAAGACCCGAATGGCCAAGCCAACGTCGACCAGACGCAAGTCGCGCACGACCGTGAAATCATCGAGCGCGTCGGGACGCGCCATCGTGATGGGGGTGTCGATCTCTCATCCCGACAAGCCGATGTGGCCGGACGAAAAGCCGCCCGTCACCAAGTTCGAGCTGGCCCGGTATTACGAGACCGTGGGCGACTGGATGATCGATCATCTGCAAGGTCGCCCCTGCTCCATCGTGCGGACGCCGGACGGCATCGACGGACAGACGTTCTTTCAACGTCATGCCATGGCTGGTTCCTCGCACCTGCTCGAGGAAGTGAAGGTCAAAGGCGACAAGAAGCCTTACCTGCAGATCGACCGGGTCGAAGGTTTGATTGCGGTGGCGCAGATGGGCGGCACGGAGCTGCATCCCTGGAACTGCCAGCCCGGCAATCCCGAGCTGCCGGGACGGTTGGTCTTCGATCTCGATCCCGGTCCCGACGTGGCATTCTCCGCGGTGATCGCGGGCGCGCGGGAAGTGGTGGATCGGCTGGAGCCGCTCGGGCTGGTGCCCTTCTGCAAGACGACGGGCGGCAAGGGGCTGCATGTCGTGGTGCCGCTCACCTCTGATTCCAAGAGCCCGGACTGGGATACGGCCAAGACCTTCGCCAAGGAGATCTGCCGGCGCATCGCCGATGACGAACCGGAGCGTTATGTGATCAACATGGCGAAGAAGGAGCGGAAGGGCCGCATCTTCCTCGACTACTTGCGCAACGATCGGACCTCGACCGCGGTGGCGCCGCTGTCGTCGCGGGCGCGGGCGGGCGCCACGGTCTCCATGCCGCTCGAATGGAGCCAGGTGAAGGCAGGACTCGATCCTGCGAAGTACACCGTGCGCACGGCGCCGGCGCTGCTGAAACGCAGCAAGCCGTGGCGCACCTACGCGAAATCGGCGAAGCCGCTCCGCGCGGCGATCGAACGTCTTCTTAAGATGAAGGGATAAGTGCCATGGCCAGACAGAAGGGACTGAGGCCGACCTGGGAGGGCCATCTGCGTCTGTCGCTCGTCACCTGCCCCGTCGCTCTCTACTCGGCGACGGAGCGTAACGCCGACATTCATTTCAACCTGATCAATCCGAAGACCAACAATCGTATCCGCATGCAGACGGTCGATGCCGGCACGGGCAAGGCCGTCGATCGTGCCGACCTGGTGCGCGGCTTCGAGGTGTCGAAGAACAAATACGTATTGCTCGACAAGGAGGAACTGGACGCGGTGCGCCTGGAATCGACACGGATCCTCGACATCGAGGAGTTCGTCGATGCTGCCGGTATCGATCGCATCTATTGGGATCAGCCCTATTACCTCGCGCCGTCCGGCAAGACAGGCATCGAGGCCTTCTCCGTGATCTTGGCGGCGATGGTGCGGCAGAAGAAGGTCGCGCTGGGTCGCGTCGTGATGCATCAACGCGAGCGCATCTGCGCGCTGGAGCCAAGGGGCAAGGGCATCCTGCTCACCACGTTGCGCACGCACGACGAGATTCGCGATGCTTCCGAGGTCTTCGATCGCAGCCTGCCCAAGCCCGAACCGCGCATGCTGCAGATCGCCGAGAAGATCATCGAGCAGCAGGAAGCGGAGTTTCAACCGGGACGCTTCAAGGATCGTTATGAGGATGCCTTGCGCGACCTGATCGCGCGCAAGAAGAAGGGCGAGACCGTGACGACGGCAGCGCCGGAGGAAGACGAGGAGAAGGTCGTCGACCTTATGGAAGCATTGAGAAAGAGCCTGAAGGGCGGTGGCGGGCCTTCGCGCGAGAAGACCGAGCGTTTCCTCGAAGCCCATGGCCGCCGCGCGAAAACGAAGCCCAAGGCCAGGAGCCGTCGCAAGTCGGCCGCCCGCAAACGCGCGGCCTAGATCGTCGCCACGTCTTGGCTGTCCGGGCTTGGCGGGCTTTGTTACACAGGTCGGTGTAATGTAGGCCACGGTCCTGATGCGCGGTCGCCGACCATCGGCCATCTCGAAGGCCATCTGGACCGCGTGGGATCGAGGGGCGTAAAAGGCACCGCCATGCGGGCCTTTTCTTCATATGACGTGATCGTAGTGGGTGGCGGCCATGCCGGCTGCGAAGCCGCGGCGGCAGCCGTGCGCCTGGGCGCCCGCACCCTGCTCCTGACCCATCGGGTCGAGACCATCGGCGAGATGTCGTGCAATCCGGCCATCGGCGGCCTGGGCAAGGGCCATTTGGTCCGCGAGATCGACGCCCTGGACGGCATCATGGGCCGGGCCATCGACCGGGCGGGCATCCAGTTCCGCACGCTGAACCTGTCCAAGGGGCCAGCCGTGCGCGGGCCCCGCGCCCAGGCCGACCGCAAGCTCTATCGGGCGGCGGTGCAGGACTTGCTGGCCGAGCAAGCCAACCTCGATATCCGGGGCGACGCCGTTGCAGATATCGTTCTGGATGCAACTGGTGCGTGTGCCGGCGTTGTCACCGAATCCGGTGATGAGATCGGTGCCGGGCGTGTGATCCTGACGACGGGCACGTTCCTCCGCGGCCTGATCCATATGGGCGAGACTAAGATTCCCGCCGGCCGCGTGCGCGGCAACGGTCGGGACGATGTGATCGAGCAACCGTCGACGGCGCTTGCGCAGACGTTGCATCGCCTCGGCTTCGCCTTGGGACGCTTGAAGACCGGCACGCCGGCACGGCTGGATGGGCGGACAATAGATTACGCGTCGCTGGACCAGCAGGACGGCGATGACCCGCCGCAGCCATTTTCCTACCTGACCGATCGCATCACCACGCCGCAGATTGCCTGCCACATCACGACGACCACGCCGGCGACGCACGAGATCATCCGCGCCAACCTGCACCGTGCGCCGATGTATTCGGGCCAGATCGAGAGTGTCGGTCCGCGCTACTGTCCGTCCATCGAGGACAAGGTCGTGCGGTTCGGCCATCGCGAGCGCCACCAGATCTTCCTCGAACCCGAGGGGCTGGACGACGACACGGTCTATCCCAACGGCATTTCGACCTCGCTTCCTCAGGAGGTGCAGCTCGCGATGCTGCAGACCATTCCGGGGCTGGAACGCGCGACGATGCTGCGCCCAGGATATGCCATCGAATACGACCATATCGACCCGAGGGAGCTTCACCCAACCCTGGAGACGCGGCGGGTTCCGGGCCTCTACATGGCGGGCCAGATCAACGGCACCACGGGGTACGAGGAGGCCGCTGCCCAGGGGCTGATAGCCGGGCTGAACGCCGCCCTCGACAAGCCTTTCACTGTCGACCGTGCCGATGGCTATCTCGGCGTCCTGATCGACGACCTGGTGTCGTTGGGGGTGACCGAGCCGTATCGGATGTTCACGTCGCGCGCCGAGTATCGGCTCTGGCTGCGGGCGGACAATGCCGACCAGCGCCTGACGCCGCGGGGGCTGGAAATCGGATGCGTCGGTTCCCGCCGGGCCGAGATGTTTCACGTGAAACAACGGGACCTGGAGGCGGCGCGCGCTTTGGCCGGTAGTCTGCGGTTCAGCCCGTCCGTACTGGCAAAGAAGGGCGTTTCCATCAATCAAGATGGCGTGGCCCGCTCGGCACTGGACCTGCTTGCCTATCCGGATATCGACTGGGCGCGGCTGGGGAGCCTGTGGCCGGAGCTGGCGGGCGTGGCGCCGGAGATCGCCGAACAGCTCACCATCGATGCGCGCTACGAGGGCTACCTTGCCCGGCAGCGCCAGGACATCGCCGCCTATCGTCGGGACGAGGCGTTGGAACTTCCTCCGAACCTGGACTATGGCGCCATCGGCAGTCTGTCCAACGAGGTTCGGCAGAAGCTCCAGGATGGGAAGCCGGCGACCCTGGGTCAGGCCGCCCGGATTTCCGGCGTGACGCCTGCGGCTCTCGTTGCCCTCCTGAAGCACGTCCGTCGCCGGGCCGCCTAGGCCATGGCGCCCAAACAGGATCCCCTGGCGGATGTTTCACGTGAAACACGCCGCCGCCTGGAAGTTTTCGTCGAAACACTGGAGCGCTGGCAAAAGGCCATCAATCTGGTCAGCCGGAACACACTGGATGGCGTTTGGAAGCGCCATATTCTGGATTCCGCCCAGGTCGTGCCCCTGATTCCCGAGACCGCCGAAACGCTGGCCGATCTGGGAAGCGGCGGCGGGTTTCCGGGCCTGGTCATTGCGGCGATGCGCCCCGACCTTCGGGTGACGCTGATCGAAGCGGATGCGCGCAAGGCCGCGTTTTTAGGTGAAGTTGGCAGGCGTATGGGGTTGGAAAACCAACCGAAAATCGCCATTTCTCGTATAGAGGTGGCTCCGCCGGCCGCAGCGGATATCGTAACGGCGCGTGCATTGGCACCAATGAAACAATTACTCCATTGGGCGCAGCGTCACCGAAAGGATACCGCTATTTGCCTTTTCCACAAGGGGAAGGACTGGCAGACGGAAGTCGAGGAGGCCAAGAAGGAATGGGATTTTTCGCCCGAGCCTATCGCCAGCGTAACAGACCGTGACGCCGTCATCCTTCGAATCGGCTCCTACCGAGCCACCGCCTCCGGCGCCCCCTCAGGCTCCTGAAACGCCTCCAAAGGCGTTGGCGGCTCCCCAGATCTTCGCGATCGCCAATCAAAAGGGCGGCGTCGGGAAAACGACGACTGCGATCAACCTTGCCACGGCTTTGGCCGCTGTCGGCGAGAAAGTCCTTTTGATAGACTTAGATCCCCAGGGAAATGCCTCCACGGGACTAGGGGTAGGCCGAAATGAGCGCTCACCCGGATCTTATGAATTCCTGCTGGGGCTGAACCCGCTCGGCGAATGCGTGCGAAGCTCGCAGATCCCCGGTCTGGAGGTGATGCCCGCTTCCGTCCAGCTGGCGGGTGCAGAGATCGAGCTGATCGACATGGACGACCGTGAGCATCGTCTCGATCAGGCGCTGAACAGCCCGGGCGGCGAAGCGCGCCAGCGCTGGAATATCATCCTGATCGACTGCCCACCGTCCCTCGGTCTGGTCACCCTGAATGCCTTGGTTTCCGTCGACGCCGTCCTCGTTCCGCTGCAGGCGGAGTTCCTGGCGCTCGAAGGCATCGGCGCGCTGGGCAACACGATCGAGCGTGTGAAGAAGAGACTCAACCCTAAGTTGCACATCGCCGGTGTCGTCCTGACCATGGTCGACCGTCGCATGACGCTCAGCCAGCAGGTCGAGGCCGACGTGCGCGGGCACTATGGCGAGCTGGTCTTCGGAACGACCATCCCGCGCAACGTCCGCATCGCCGAAGCGCCCTCGCACGGCATGCCGGTGCTGATCTACGACAATGCCTGCGCCGGATCGCAGGCCTATATCCTGCTGGCGAGCGAGTTCATTCGCCGTCGCCGCACCATCGCAGAAAAGGCAGAACAAAAGGCCCCGCATGAGCCAGCCTCCTAAGTCGCGCGGCCTCGGCCGCGGCCTCAGCGCGCTCCTCGGCGACGATGAAGTCGCCGCTGCCGTCGCCCCGCCCCCCTCGCCGCCGCCACCTGCCGCGCCGCCCGAACCCGCGGTCAAGGAAACCGCGAGCGCGGCCCCCAGCCGGACGCCCTTCACCTTGCCGATCGGCCAGCTCAAGCCCGGCAAGATGCAGCCGCGTACCAGCTTCGAGGGCATTCAGCAGCTCGTCGAATCGATCAAGGAATTCGGACTTCTACAACCGATCCTTGTAAGGCCGCTGGGCGATTCGGCCGACGCCTACGAAATCGTTGCCGGCGAACGGCGCTGGCGGGCGGCTCAGCTCGCCCAACTGCACGACGTGCCGGTCGTCCTGCGCACCATCACCGACCAGGATGCCCTGCAGATCGGCCTGATCGAGAACCTGCAGCGCTCAGATCTGACGGCCATCGACGAGGCCAAGGGCTACCAGCGCCTGATTACCGACTTCAAGCAGACCCAGGAAGAAATCGCCCGCACTATGGGCAAGAGCCGGCCGCATGTCGCCAACACGCTGCGCCTGCTCGACCTGCCCCCGACGATCCAGGAGATGATCAAGGACGGCGATCTGACGGCCGGCCATGGCCGCGCCCTGATCGGCCTGCCCGACCCGCTGGCGTTGGCCCGCCGCGCCATCGACGAAAAGCTTTCGGTGCGCGACCTCGAAAAGCTCGGCGGCGAGGAAAAGCAGACGCCGCAACGCAAGGGTGGCAAGCCGAACGGCAAGGCGCCATCGACGGACTCTGCCAAGAGCGCCGACACGCGCGCGCTCGAACGGCGCATCGAAGAGGCGCTCGGCCTCAAGGCCGACCTGAAATTGCGCGGCCTTGGCGAGCAGAGCCTGCTCACCCTGGAGATCCGCGACTTCGACCAGCTCGACACGGTCGTGGACAAGCTCACGCGGCGCTAGTCGACGCCCCGGTTTGGCGGGAACGCGTAAGAACTCTGAAAGAGAAACGCCGGAAAGCAGCCCCCTTCCGGCAGTGAAATGTCCTCGCTCCAAACAGAGCAATGGAGGACACGATGATGAAGACGATTTCCGCGTGGACCGTAGTTGCGGTGGCGCTGCTGGCGCCGGCAGCCGCGTTTGCGCAGTCGAGCGACGCCGCCTACTGCAGCGCGCTGGCTGCCAAGTATGAAAAGTACCTCAACCAGAACGTGCATCGAGGTATCCAGTCGCAGAGCCTCGAAGCCCGCAGCTCGTTCGAGCAGTGCAAGGCGGGAGACCCTACCGGCATCGCCGGCCTCGAGAAGGCGCTCAGGAACGCAGGCTACGACCTGCCGCCCCGGAGCTGATCGCCTGGCAGGTCTCCGACAACAGGAATCCAAGGCCATGAATGGTGTCGATCCTCGCCGTCGCGTTCGCATCGCCAAAGAGCTTGCGCAACCGGCATAAATAGACGTCGAGCGCGCCGTCGCCCTGATGTCCATGCTTGCCGAATATCTGGTTGGCCAGGGCCTCGCGCTTGATGACGTGGCCCTGGTTGCGCATCAGCAGCTCCAGCACCTCGAGTTCGCGTGCCGGCAAAGACTGTACGTCGCCGTCGACCTTGAGAAGGCGATTGGCGAGGTCCAATGTGACGTTGCCGGTACGCAGAACCTGTTCCGTGGGCGCATCGACCCGGCGAAGCACTGCATGCAACCGTGCGACGAGTTCGTCCATGGCGAAAGGCTTCACGAGATAGTCGTCGGCCCCGCTCTGGAGGCCAACCATCCTGTCGTCGAGACCATCGCGTGCAGTCGTGACGATGATCGGCAGCGCGCGCGCCGACGACCTGAGCGTTCGCAGCAAATCGACACCCTCGCCGTCCGGCAAGCCGAGATCCAGCACGACGGCGGAATACTCGACCGCCGCAACCGCCTTTCGCGCGGCTCCGACCGTATTCACTTCGTCGGCGCTGAAGCCCACGCGCACCAAGCCCTCTGCGACCAGCCGGCAGAAGGCGACATTGTCCTCGACAACGAGAATCCGCATCGACGCGCTCCACCTCCGAACTTCCTTGTCGCCGTCCGGAACATGCTGCGCGCGGGACCTGACGGCTCCCTTACAGTCAAAGGGCAGCTGGCCGGCTTGACCGAATTACCAGCCAGGTAATCGACGCCACCGCCGCGGGAGCGCACCTCTCCAGGGCAAGCCTGGGAGAGTTCCATGTCCGCGTCGTCCGCCTCTGGCCTGTCCGCCCGCACCCAACGCATTCTCGAAGCGCCGGTCCTGCCGTTGCTGCTGACCCTGGCCTTGCCCAATATCGGCGAGGCCGCCGCACGCATCACCTTCCTCACGGCCGATGCGCTTTTCGTCTCCTGGCTGGGCAGCGATGCCCTGGCGGCCGCCGCGGTCGTCTTTCCCCTGTTCCTGATCCTGCAGACCGCGACCGCTTCGGGCATCGGCTCCGGCGTCTCCTCCTCCATTGGTCGCGCGTTGGGGGCCGGGAATGCCGAACGTGCGCGATCGCTCGCCGGTGTCGCCGTCGCCATCGCGCTGGTCGGTGCAGCCCTCACCACGGCGCTGATGCTCCTGGTGGGCCCCCGCCTCTTTGCAGCCATGGGTCTGGCGTCGGGCGCCCTCGAGATGGCCGCGCTTTACAGCACCGTGATGTTCGGCGGTTCGGGCTTCGTCTGGGCGATGAACCTGCTGGCCAATGTCTCGCGCGGCGCCGGCAATATGCTGGTGCCGGCCTTCGCCATCGCTATCGGCGAACTCTTCCACCTCGCGCTGTCGCCTCTGCTGATCCTCGGCTGGGGGCCGGTGCCGGCGATGGGCATCGTCGGTGCCGGCATCGCGGCCATTGCAGCCTACGCCGTCGGCACGATGGTTCTCGTGCTCCACCTCGTCTCGCGGCACGCGCTCGTCCGACTGGAGCGCCGCAACTTGAGGTGGCGCCGCGGCGAAGCGAAGGAGATCCTGAGCGTCGGCGCCCTGTCGGCGGCAAGTGCGCTTGCTTTCCAGATCACGACGTTCCTGGTCGCGGGGCTGATCGCCGGACTGGGCAGCACCGCGATCGCCGCATACGGCGCGGCCAACCGGCTGGAGCTGCTGCAGTATCCCATCACCTTCGCCTTCGGTGCGGCTGTCATCACGATGGTCGCGACGGCGGCGGGCGCGCGGGATTTCGCGCGGGCGCGGCGGGCCGCCTATGCCGGGGCCGCTGTGGCCGGCGTCATCGGCCTGATCTTCTCCGGCATCGCCCTGGTCGGCGGAGGCTGGATGAGCCTGTTCACCGCCGATCCTTCCATCCGGGCGGCTGGCTCGCTCTATCTCCTGGGTCTCGCCGCGGTGTTCCCGCTGACCGGGGTCGGGCTCGCCTGCTACTTCGCCTGCCTCGCCATCGGCTATGTGACGGGGCCGTTCCTGCTGGCCGTCGCGCGTGTCGGCGTGGTCGTCGTTGGCGGCTGGGCGGCGCTGCAGCTTGGCGGCGGATTGATCGGCATTGCGCTCGCCAGTGCCGCGGCCTTCGCGTTGTTCGGGGGCGGAGTCTTCCTGTTGGCGCGCTGGCGTTTCAATACGTTGGCAAAACACTGAAACAGCCGCGCCAGCGGACACGTGGAAGGAACCAGCCGCGGCATCACGCGTTTGCCAGATCATGGCAAGCGAAACACTTCACGAGGATCCGGCCGCTCTCGGTCCGGAGGTCATCGATCGTCACCGCGCGATCGTCTCTCTCATGGAAGAGCTCGAGGCCGTCGACTGGTACGACCAGAGAGCCAAGGCCACTGCGAATCCCGAGCTGCGCGCCATTCTCGAGCACAATCGCGATGAGGAGAAGGAGCACGCGGCCATGGCGCTGGAATGGCTGCGCCGGTCCGATCCTGTGCTCGACAAGCATCTGCGGACATTCCTGTTCAAGGAAGGCCCGATCACCGAGATCGAAGCGAACATGGAAAGCGGTACGGAAAGCCAAGGCGAAGATTCCGCGCCTGCGGGAAGTCTCGGCATCGGCAGTCTGCGCCAGCGGCGGGGGAAGTGACGCCATGAAGAACCATCTTTTTCGCGATCGCGCGCCGATCACCGAAGCCGGCTGGGAAGAGATCGAGAAGGAGGCGAAACGCACCTTGCACGCGCTTCTCGCCGCCCGCCGTGTCGTCGACTTCAAGGGGCCTCTGGGATGGGGTGCCTCCGATGTCGAGCTCGGTCGAGCCGATGCCATTGCCTCGCCGCCATCGGCCGACAGGGTGCAGGCGCGGCTGCGCCGCATCCAGCCGCTGGTCGAACTGCGCATTCCCTTCGAGATGAGCCGCAGCGAACTCGATGCGATCGATCGCGGTGCCCGCGATCCCGACCTCGATCCGGTGACGGCGGCCGCACGCGAGATCGCCATTGCGGAGGACCGCGCGATCTTTCACGGCTACGAGGCGGCGCAGATTTCCGGTATCTGCGAGGCGCAGGCGGCCAATGCCGTGCCGCTGGGCGGCAGCCATGCCGACTATCCCGACGCGGTGGCCGCGGCGCTGAAAGCGCTGCGCGACGAAGGTGTCGATGGGCCTTTCGCCGTGGTGCTGAGCGAACAGCTCTACAAGGATCTCACTGCGCGTACCGACGGCGGCTATCCGATCCTGAGCCATGTGCAGCGGCTGATCGACGGCGATGTCCATGCCGCCCCGGGTCTCGAGGGTGGCCTGGTGATCTCGCTGCGCGGCGGCGATTTCGAGCTGACCGTGGGGCAGGATTTCTCCATCGGCTACCTCGACCACGATGCAGAGCGCGTGCGGCTCTATATCGAGGAAAGCTTTACCTTCCTGGTTCTGTCCGCCCAGGCGGCCATTCCGCTCAGTGCCGGTGGTGCGACGAAGGGGAAACGCTAGTCCCTTCCCTCGGCGGCGACTTCGCGGACATTGCCGGATATGATCGTCCGGCATGATCGAGAAGCAGGACGTCCAGGAACTCTTCCCGACCCCTTTGTGGATCGTGGATCTCCAGCCCGCCGCGGCGGTGGCGCTGAATGCTCGGCTGAACGCCGAGATCGAGCGGCTGATCACGCCACGTCCGGCTGTCCCGGTGGGCAGCAATTGGCAGACTCCGCAGGACCTGCATACGCGCCCGGCGTTTGCCGAATTCATCAAGCTGGTCGAGACGGCGGCGCGGGGCGTCGCGCGCTTCCTGCAGGTGGATCAGTATCCCATGGCCATCACCGGCTGCTGGGCCAACATCAATCCGCCGGGTGCCTATCACCCGATGCACCATCATCCGAACAACTACCTGAGCGGCGTTTACTACGTGGCGGTGCCGCCGCCGGGCTCGCTGATCCTGTTCCAGGACCCGCGCGGACAGGCGTCGATGATCATGCCCAAGCCGCGTCAGTACACGCGGATGACCGCCAACGGCGCCAATGCCGAGAGCAAGGAAGGGCGCCTGCTGATCTTTCCGTCGTGGCTGAAGCACACGGTGCCCCCCAACGATGGGCAGAGCGATCGTGTCAGCATTTCGTTCAACCTGATGTTCAAGAACTTCAGCGAGACCATGGCCTCGCCGCTGTGGGATCCGACCGCCGGCTAACGCCGCGCCCGTCCCGCGCGTGCGGCCTGGGATAGTCTGAGGCAGAGCCGGCGGGCGATCGCCTCGTCGGGCAGGCCGGTGCGCTTGCACTCGATCTCGGCCTCCAAGATCGTCGTCAGCGCCGCGGAAAGCCGCGGCAGCGGCCAATTGCGCAGGTGGCGCTCGAAACGCTGGCGCACTGGACCGCCGCGCGGCAATCCGCGCGCCTTGAACATCGCGGCTTCGAGGTTGCCGCCCTTGGCAGCGTGCCCCGACACGAGATGAAGCTGGTCGGCGTGGCGCTGCAGGGAGCGCACGAGCTGCACCGGATTGCCGCCTTCGGCGAACACGCGGTCCAGCGCACGGTCCAGCGCCACCGGCTCGCCGTCGAAGGTCGCCGCGATCACGTCGTCGATGCCGATCGATGCCGTGTCGCCCAGCACCGCCATCGCATCCTCGAGCGTGACGGTCTTGCCGGCGTCGGTGCCCTTGTAGAGCAGGAGCTTGTCGATCTCGCTGCGTGTCTGGCCGCGATCGCCGCCCAGCCGCTCGACGATCCATTCCAGCGCTTCGGGCTCGACCGCCAGGCCGAGCGCGCGGGCCGCGCTCTCGACCAGCCCTTCGAGAGCGGCTTCGTTATCCATGTAGCAAGGCAGGGCTGCCAAAGTGGGCTCGGTTTCGGCCAGCGTGCGCAAGGTCGAGCGCGGCGTGAGATTGCCGCCCTCGACGATGATCAACGCATCGCCTGCCGCTGCTTCCGCCAGATTCTGGAGTGCGGTCGCGGACTCCTCGCCGGCCGGTCGCACCCGGATCACGCGTCGGCCGCCCATCAGCGACATCGCGCCGAACTCGTCGGCCAGCCGCGCCGGATCGCCCTTCAGCACGTCGCCGGCAATGTCGACGACACGGAACGGGTCCTTGAGGTCTTCGCAGACGGTCTTGGCGAGCTGGGCCGCCCGCTCCGCGATCAGCCCGTCGTCATTGCCGTAGATCACCACGCCCCGGATCTTGGGATCCGGCTTCCGGAGAAAAGCTTCGGCGTTGCGTGGCTCGATCTTCACGCCGTCTTCATACCACGACGTTGACGATGCGGTTGGGCACGACGATCACGCGCTTGGGTGTCTTGCCGTCGAGGCCGCGCGCCAGCTCCGGCAAAGCAAGGGCGGTCTTCTCGGCAACGTCCTTGGGCGCGTCCTTAGCCAGCGCGATCGTGCCGCGCAGCTTGCCGTTCAACTGGACTGCCACGGTGACGGTATCGTCGACCAGCAGGGCGTCGTCGGGCAGCGGCCAGGGCGAGTCGGCCAGCAGGCTCTTGTGGCCGAGCGCCCCCCACAGCTCTTCGGCGAGATGCGGCGTCATCGGTCCGATCAGGCGCACGAAGATCTCCAGCGCCTCGCGCAACGCCCACGTGGCCGACTCGTCCTCAGCCTTGGCCGAGTCGATGATGTTGGCGAACTCGTAGAGCCGCGCTACGGCCTTGTTGAAGTGGAAGGCTTCGATGTCGGTCGAAATGCCGGCGATCGACTTGTGCGCCGCGCGGCGCAGCGCCGTCGCCGGATCGGAAAAGATTCCGGGCTTGGGTGTGCCGGCAGGCGGCAGCTTCTCGATGGCGGCCGTGGCAATGCGGAACAGCCGCTGCTGGAAGCGCCAGGCGCCGGTGACGCCGGCTTCGGTCCATTCGAGGTCGCGCTCCGGCGGGCTGTCGGAGAGCATGAACCAGCGCGCGGTATCGGCGCCGTAGTCGCGGATGATCTGGTCCGGGTCGACGACGTTCTTCTTCGACTTGGACATCTTCTCCGAACGGCCGACATCGACTGGGCTCTTGTCGGAGAGGCGCACGACCTTGCCGCCCTCCACCCGCTCGATCTCCTCGGGTGTCAGCCAGGTGCCGTCGCTCGCGCGATAGGTCTCGTGGCAGACCATGCCCTGAGTGAACAGTCCGTCGAACGGCTCGTCGCGGCTGGTCAGCTGGACTTCGCGCATGGCGCGCGTCCAGAAGCGCGAGTAGAGCAGATGCAGGATCGCGTGCTCGACGCCGCCGATATACTGATCGACCGGCATCCAATAGTGATTCTCTTCGCGATCGAACGGCGCCGTCGTGAGTTGCGGCGAGGTGAAGCGGTCGAAGTACCAGCTCGAATCGATGAAGGTGTCGAACGTGTCGGTCTCGCGCCCTGCCGGCTTGCCACAGGTCGGGCACGCGACGTGCTTCCACGTCGGATGACGGTCGAGCGGATTGCCCGGCCGGTCGAAGGTGACGTCGTCCGGCAGCTCGACCGGCAGGTCCTTGTCCGGCACCGGCACGACGCCGCAGCTCTCGCAGTGGATCGCCGGGATCGGGCAGCCCCAATAGCGCTGACGCGAGACCAGCCAGTCGCGCAGGCGATACTGGATGGTGCCCTTGCCGACGCCCATCTCTTCCAGCCGCGCGATGACCCGGCTCTTGGCTTCCTCGACGTCGAGTCCGTTCAGGAAGTCGGAGTTCACGATGACGCCGTCCTCGATGAACGGCGCCGCCGCGATGTCGATCTTCGTGCCGTCGGCCGGTGCCACCACCTGCAGGATCGGCAGGCCATACTTGGTCGCGAATTCATGGTCGCGCTCGTCGTGGCCGGGGCAGCCGAAGATTGCGCCCGTCCCGTATTCCATCAGCACGAAGTTGGCGGCATAGACCGGCACCGTCTTGCCCGGCATCAACGGATGCTGCGCGAGCAGCGGCAGCTTGTAACCCTGCTTCTCCGCGGTCTCGACCTCCGCCGCCGCCGTTCCGGTCTTGCGGCATTCGGCAACGAAGCGCTGCAGGCCGGGATCGTCGGCCGCAAGGCCTGCGACCAGCGGATGCTCGGCTGACAGCGCCATGAACGAAGCGCCGTAGAGCGTGTCGGGGCGCGTGGTGAAGATTTCGAGCTTGCCGTGATCCTTCCCGGACGCGTCGGTGAGCTGCCAGAAGACGCGCGCGCCGCGGCTCTTGCCGATCCAGTTCGCCTGCATCAGGCGCACCTTCTCCGGCCAGCGCTCGAGCGTGTCGAGGCGGCTCAGCAATTCGTCGGCGAAATGCGTGATCTTGAGGTTCCACTGCGTGAGCTTGCGGCGCTCCACCGGCGCCCCGGTACGCCAACCCTTGCCTTCGATCACCTGCTCGTTCGCCAGCACGGTGTTGTCGACGGGATCCCAGTTGACCCACGCTTCCTTGCGGTAGGCGAGCCCCGCCTTCCAGAAGTCCAGGAACATCTTCTGCTGGTGGCGGTAGTAGGTCGGATCGCAGGTCGCGAGTTCGCGGCTCCAGTCGAGCGACAGGCCCATCGACTTGAGCTGCGCCTTCATGGTGGCGATGTTCTCGTAGGTCCACTTCTTGGGGTGGACCTTCTTTTCCATGGCGGCATTCTCGGCCGGGAGGCCGAAAGCGTCCCAGCCCATGGGATGCAGGACGTTGAAGCCCTTGGCGCGCTTGTAGCGGGCGATCACGTCACCCTGCGTATAGTTGCGCACGTGACCCATATGGATGCGCCCCGACGGATAGGGGAACATTTCGAGCACGTAGTACTTGGGCCGCGCCTTATCCATGACGGCCTTGAAGGTCTGACGATCCTCCCAGACCTTCTGCCACTTGGCTTCGGTTTCGTGGAAATTGTAGCGCGCAAGTGCGGCGGGTGCGGTGGGCGTCGACGACACGGACTTGTTCCCGAAAAAGACTGAGGCCGCAGCGGATGCCCGCTGCGGCCTCTCACGTCAAGCTTTTGGCGACAGGCCTGGAATGCGTCAGGAGCCGCCGGCGATACGAAGCTGGCGCGCACGCGTCAGGATCGCGTTCTCGATATCGATATTGGTACGCGGATCGACCTGGGCATCGACCCAGTTGCCGCCGCGCGGCGAGGTCTGCTGCTTGAATACCGAAACGCGGACACCGTCGGCGCGCAGGTCGCGGTCGAGGATGGTGACCTGGACCTTCATGCGCTCGTTGGGCGTCTCGGAAGGCGTGTACCAGTCGGTGATGATGACTCCGCCGAACGGATCGGCCGAAACCAGCGGGATGAAATTGATGGTGTCGAGGGAGGCGCGCCACAGATAGGCGTTCACGGCCACGCCCGTTCCGGTGTCGTCCTTCTTCTGCTGCTTGGAGCCGAACAGGCCGCCCGGACCGAAGAGGCTGCCCTCCTCGCGGCTCCGGCCGCCGAGGCCCTCTCGGACGTCACGCGTCGAACGGTCACCGGACGGTCCGGTCCTCTTCTCCAGCGAGCTGCTGCCGTCGGCGCAGGCACCCATAGCCAAAGGAGCGGCCAGAGCGAGCACGATGCTGCACGCGATGACGATCGGCGATCTAGACGAGCCCGGCATGATTTTGGCGCCCTTATCCTCTCTGGCCGTGGACGGCACGGCGGCGGCCGGACCATAGGCCCAAGCGGTGGTGGACTGCAAGCGCGCGAGACAGCGCATCACAATAAGTCTTCAATAAAAACTATAACAACTCCCCAGGTGAGTTCTATCTCAAAACTCATTTGATTTTGTGGCTCAGGAGATGCGCGGAAGCCACTGGAAAATGTGACAAAGACGCCACAGGTGCGGACAGAATGGTGCAACGGCGCGTCCATTTCTTGACCCCCTTTTTGGCGAAGTGTTTTATAGGCCGGCCGCATTGGCGGGAGCCGTGAGTCGCTGCGTTCAGGCTTCCACTTTCCGCCGGTCGGACAGGCCTTTTGGTACGTACCAGTCTCTGATCAATGAGAGAGGGAGAATGATGAAAAAGCTTCTACTCGGCTCGACCGCTTTGGTCGTCGGCGGGCTGATGGCCGCCCCGGCCATGGCAGCCGATCCGATTAAGGTCGGCGTGGGTGGTTACTACACCTTCTACGCGATCGCCGGCGGCATCGATTCCACCGTCGCCATGGACGGCTCCTGGACCCAGTACAAGGGCCTCAACTTCCAGCAGGAAGGTGAAATCCACTTCATCGGCCAGACGAAGCTCGACAACGGCACGTCGGTCGGTCTGCATGTGGAGCTCGAAGGCTGGAATCCGGGCGGCGCCACGGCCCGTACGATCGACGAAGCGTTCCTCTTCGCCTTCGGCGACTGGGGTCGTCTCGAGTTCGGTGGCCGCGACCCGGCCTCGTACCGTATGTACTACGGCACGCCGTCCGCGCTGATCGGCTTCGGCGCCATCCAGCACAACACGTCGTTCGCCTGGGCCAACCAGTCGGTCATGTCGAACAACAAGGCGTGGTTCCACGCCACGACGACGACCAACGCCGGTCAGTTCCAGGACGGTCAGGGCATCAACTACTTCACGCCCCGCTTCCAGGGTCTGCAGATCGGTGTCGGCTATCGTCCGAAGGCTAACCTTGGCCAGCAGGCGGGTGCCCTCTCCGGCCTCGGCAGCCCGGGTCCGGCTGGCGTTTCGGGCGTTTGCGGCTACAACGATCCGACGACCGCCCCGAACTGCCCGTCGGCTGACTACTCGTGGCAGGACGTGTTCGACGTCGGCGTCAACTACCTGAACAAGTTCGGTGATGTGACCGTCGCCCTCTACGGCGCGTTCATGTACGCTTCGTTCATCCCCGGCAATCAGCCCTTCGGCACCCAGAACTACGCGAACGGTGCGAACCTGACGTCGTGGAAGCAGTGGGTCGTCGGTGCTCAGCTGGGCTACGCCGGCTTCACCATCGGTGGCGCCATCGGCTACGACAACAACGGCCTCGGCTCGAACTACTTCACCAACGTCGACAACGACACCCGCTTCTACACCGCGGGCGTGATGTACGAGACGGGTCCGTGGCAGATGTCGTTCGTGTGGGTTGGCTCGTTCAACACCAACGGTAACGGCTCGGTGTCTGTCAACAGCATCGCGCCGGGCACTGGCGCCCAGTCGGTTGCTGCTGCTGCCTCCGGTGTTCCGGGCATCAACTCCAACGCCTTCAACCCGAACTCGCTCGCCGGCCTCCGCTTCGGCCAAGAGTCGGTCCAGAAGTTCGAAGTTGGTGTCAACTACGCGCTTGGACCGGGCGTGAAGCTGACCGGCGGTGGTCTGTACTACGCCGCCTCGGGTCCCTCGAATGCCGTCTCCGGCAATTCCTGGGGCATCCTGGTCGGTATGGATCTGCGCTTCTAGTCGCAAATCCTACGAGGAAAATTGGGAAGAGCGGGCGAAAGCCCGCTCTTTTCTTTTGCGTCCAGTCCATCCGATGGAACAGGCCGGCTCAGGACTTGCAGGCCACCATGTTGACGAACAGTGTCGGCAGGTAGGTCCGCGAGACGGGCAGGCGTTCGGTGGCCTGGCGCGCCAGAACCGCCTTGTTGTCCTCGTGGTCGAGCACAAGCTGGAAGAGACCTTGCTCGACGGCACCGGCCCGAGGATCGAGATCGGGCTTGCCATCTCTCTCGACGCGATAGGCAACATCGAGCCCGACATCCCCGCCACAGTAGAAAGCGCGGGCGACTTCCAACCGGCCGAACAGCAGTCGCAACCCACTTAACGAGAAGCGCCAGTAATCGTCGGGCGTGGCATGGAAGGCCTGCGACCAGGCCGTCGAGACATAGGCGATACCGCCCGGCCGCAGCAGCCGCTCGATGTTGCGGGCCGCCCGCGCGGGATGGCGAGTCCGCTCCAGCACGTGGCGGCTGATGACGAGATCGAACTGCTTCTCGTCGAGCTTGCCGCCGAGCGTGCGGGGGTCGCTGCAGATGTCGGCAACACAATCGACATTGGCGCCCTCGAAAACGTCGAGGCCGACGAAATGGGCCCGAGGACCGAAGCGCTTGGCGACCAAACTCCGCCAGTTGCGTTCGTTGCGATCGGAGAGAAGGCTGCGCGAGCCTACCTGCAGCACGCGCGGCGCACGTCGCCCGGCCGACTGGGCCACGCGATCGAACAGCAACTCGATCTCCCGGCTGACGCTCGTGCCGACGACGCGGAGCTCGCTCCTCGGGCCGGAGCCTGCTGGCTCTGAAGCAGGTGCGTCGCCGGCGGACTTCATGGCTGCGATCTCATTCGCGTACGACCAGGATGTGCATGCGCCGCGGCCCATGCGCACCCAGCTCGATGGTCTGCTCGATATCGCCGGTCCGCGACGGGCCGGTGATGGTGTTGACGGTCCGCGGCATGCGGTCCTTCCCGTAGCGCTCGCGCAGCCGCGTCCAGACATCTTCGTAGCCGCTGACGATATCGCCTTCCCGCAAGACGACGATGTGCGTGTCCGGCAGCAGATTGAGCGACACAGGATGGTCGGGCCCGGAGGCCATCACCACGGTTCCGGTTTCGGCGATGCCGGCGAAAGCTCCTGTGATCGAGACCTGGTCGCCGCCCTCGCCACGCCCGCGCCGGATCGACAGCATCTTCTCGCTTGCCCAGTTGTAGCCCTCGAGAAGCGGCGAGGGTGCCATGGCGACGGTGGCGGGCAGGTTGTTGCGTGCGAGAAAGGCCGTCACTTCGCCCGGCACGTCGGCTGTGCCGATGCGTGCAATGGTGGCGTTGTTGAACTCCGCCCACTGGCAGAACAGGGCCACTTTGTCGGCCGGCGCGACCTGCGTGCGCGCGATGGCGGGACCGCGCGGCGGCTGGGCCAGCCGGCCCTGAACGTTCTTCAATCCATCGCCGGCAAGCTCGCCCCGCTGCAATGAGCGGCGGATGCCGTTCAGAATCTGCGCGCGGTCGGCGCTCATGACTGCCTCCTCCCAGCTTTCCATTGCGCGTGGAAGGTGCCGCCCGCTGGCGGTGCGGGGAAGTCGCGGAAACGCGTCCAGCCGCCGGCCAGCGGCAAGCTGCGGTAGCGACCCTCTGCGCGGCCGAACAGGGAGAGCACGCGGTTGGCGATGGCCGTCAGGCTGCGATAGAGACCGGGCCGTCGGGCCACGAAGCTCCACAGCGCGAGGCCTTGACGAACGGCCCTGGGTGTCAGGTGTCGCTCGAACTCGCGTTCGCGCCAGTGTCGCATCAGCTTTGGCAGGGGGATGCGTACCGGGCAGACGCTCTCGCAACGGCCGCAGAAGGTCGATGCGTTGGGCAGGTTGCTCGCTTCCTCGACGCCCACAAGTTGCGGCGTCAGCACCGCACCCATGGGGCCGGGATAAACCCAGCCATAGGCGTGGCCGCCGACGGCGCCATAGACCGGGCAGTGATTCATGCAGGCGCCGCAGCGGATGCAGCGCAGGATCTCCTGCATCTCGGTGCCCAGCACGCCGGAGCGGCCGTTATCGAGCAGCACCACGTGATACTGCTCCGGCCCGTCGAGATCGCCAGGCCGCTTCGGTCCGGTGTTCAGCGTCGTGTAGGCCGACGATTCCTGGCCGGTCGCCGAACGCGCCAGGACGCGCAACAGCACGGCGGCGTCTTCGAGCGTCGGAATCACCTTCTCGATGCTGGCCAGCACGATGTGCATTTTGGGCAGCGTGTTGGAGAGGTCGGCATTGCCCTCGTTGGTCACCAGCATCGACGAGCCGGTTTCGGCCACCAGGAAGTTGGCGCCCGTCAGTCCCACATCGGCATCGAGGAATTTCTGGCGCAGGACATAGCGCGCTTCGGCGACGAGATCGTTGCGCTCGGTCAGCCGCTTGTCGAATCCCAACTTACGGTGATGCTCGAGGAACGTGTCGGCGACCTGATCCTTGGTGAGATGAACGGCAGGCGCGATGATGTGGCTGGGCGGCTCGTGGCGGAGCTGGATGATGTACTCGCCAAGATCGGTCTCGATCGGCGCGATGCCCAGCTCTTCGAGATGCTCGTTGAGGGCGATCTCTTCCGCTACCATCGATTTCGACTTGGCGACGGTGCGTGCGCCGACGCTGCGACAGAGATCGGCGATGATGCGCCGCGCATCGGCAGCCGTCGGCGCCCAATGGACGTGGCCGCCGAGGGCTATCACCTTGCGCTCGAACTCCTCGAGATAGAAATCGAGATTGGCCAGCGTGTGGTTCTTGATGTCGCGTGCCCGGTCACGCAGCGCCTCGAACTCGGGCAGCCGTTCGGCCGCCTGCCGTCGCCGTTCGGAGAAGCCGACCTTCAGCTTGGAAAGCGAATCCTGCAGGTTGGGATCGGCCAGGGCTGCGCCGACATTGTCCTTGAAAGCGTGGGCGGTGGATTGCATCAGCGGGCTCCCGTATCGGGCTCGCCGATTGCAGGCAGGTTGCCCATGCCGGCCAGAACCTCGGCGACGTGACGTACGCGCACTGCGCTGCCTTCACGCTGCAGCTTGCCGGCCATGTTCATCAGGCAGCCAAGGTCGCCTGCGAGCAGGGTATCGGCGCCCGTTGCCGCGATGTCGGCCGACTTCTCGCCGACCATGGCATTGGAGATCTCCGGATACTTCACGCAGAACGTCCCGCCGAAACCGCAACAGACTTCCGGCGTCTTCATCTCGCGAAGGGCAAGACCCTTCACCGACCCGAGCAACTGCCGCGGCTGCTGCTTCACGCCAAGTTCGCGCAGGCCGGAGCACGAATCGTGATAGGTGACCGTGCCGTCGTAGCGGGCGGCGACCTTGTCGACGTGCAGGACGTCGACCAGGAAAGAGATCAGCTCGTGGCTGCGCGCGGCGAGATCCTCCGCCCGAGCCTTGAGGGCTGGATCGTCGTCGAACAAAGCAGGGTAGTGGTGCGACAGCATTCCACCGCAAGAACCCGAGGGCGCCACCACGGCGTCGTACCCGTCGAAGGCGTCCATCACCTGTATCGCGATGGCCCGGGTCGTGGCGCGATCGCCGGTATTGTAGGCGGGCTGACCGCAGCAGACCTGCAACGGCGGGACCTCGACAGTACAGCCTGCCTCCTCGAGCAGCTTGACGGCGGCGAAGCCTACCGTGGGCCGGAAGAGATCGACCAGACAGGTGACGAAGAGCGCAACACGGCGCGGCGGGGGGCGGTGGTTTTCAATCGAAGTGGACACGCCGACCACCATGGCAGCGGCGAAAATAGGGTGCAATGGCCCCTTTTTTAGAATCATTCTCGCCGGCCCGAACGACCCGCTGCCGTTGCAGGATCATCGCCTCGATCGAAAAGCTGGCGCGGCTTTCCGCTCATGTTCCATACCGAGGAGGGCCACTAAGATCTGGTGGGCAACGGCGCGCCGATCTTCGTCATTCGCGATCCGCAAAGGCGCGATTGATCGCGATCGGCAAGCCGACGCGGTGTCAGGTCTTATTGGGGACGAGAACGATGGCGCGGCCGTCACCGACCATGCGGCCGGCCCAATCGGCCGCTTGTTTGCCGGGGCCGAAATAAACGTCGCCGCGCGCCGGGCCCTTGATGGCCGCACCTGTATCCTGAGAGATCATCAGCCGGCGATAGGGCTCCGTTACGCCGGGCTTGCGCGCTACCGGGCGCTTGGTGTCGATCCAGATCGGCGTGCCATAGGGCGTGATCGTCGGGTCGATCGCCATGCTGCGCTGCGCCGTCAACACGACGCCTTCGGCGCCGATCGGCGCGGAGGTCCGGGTGTCCTTGAAGAAGATGTAGCGCTCGTTGCGGCGCATCACATCCCGCGCCTGCTGCGGATTGTGCTTCAGCCAGTCGCGGATGGCGGGCCAGGTCGCATCTTCCCTCTTCATCACGCCCATCTCGGCCAGCACCGCGGCCATCGCCGTATAGGGGCGATTGTTGGAGCCGTCGAAGCCCAGGGTCATGGTCCCGCCCTCGGCGAGCTGGATACGGCCGCTGCCCTGGACCTGTACCTCGAACAGCCCGACCGGATCCTGCACCCAGGCGATCTCGAGGCCCTTGCCTTTCAGCACGCCGCTCTCGATCTCGGCGCGCGTGTAGTAGGGCTTGTCGGTAAGGTCGGGCGGCTTGCGATAGACCGGCACGGTGAAAAGACGCGACGGCGCCTTGCTGCCCCGCAGTTCCGGTTCGAAGTAGCCGGTAAACTTGCCCGGAGACTGGACGACCAGCGGGCGGAAATTGTCTTCGAAGAAGAGGCGAGCGGCACGCGCGTCGCCGGATTTCACGGCGGCCGCCGACGCGCAGATGTTTCTCCATTCGGCCGAGGTAATCGTCTTTTCGCCGCCGTCAGTGGCGATCTTGGTGTCGGGGCCCGTCGTCAGCTTAGGGCAGGAGCGGCGGAACGTGACCAAGGCTTCGCCGTGCCGATCGTCCGCCCAGCCGGGAATTTCGTTGTAGGAGATCGGCGCCATCGCGACACGCGCCTCGGGCGCGGCACCCGGTGTGCTTGCGCAAGCAGAAAGAAGACCTGCAACGGCCAGCCATGCCGCGCCGCTGGCGAGGACGCTCCAACGCATTATCGGCAACGCCTCCTTCAGCCTTCGCTTTCGGTCTTGATGAGCTGCCAATTGGGATCGCTGGACTTGGTGTCGCGTCGGAAGGTCCAGAGGTCCACGACCTTCTGCACTTCGTTCGGATTGCCGTCGACGATCTGGCCTTCGGCATTGCGCACGACGTTAATCTGTTCGCTGACGAAGCGCACGGTCACTGCGGCATGCGTGCCCTGCATCTCGGCGCCCGCGATGTCGGAAGCCTCGAAGCCGATCAACGTGCCTTCGGCCTTTTCGTTGCGCTCGGCGCGGCCGCGGATGGCGGCCTCGAAGCTTGCAAACGTGGGGCCGTCGAGCAGCGGCTTCAGCGTTCCCGTATCGCCGCGTGCGAAAGCTTCGACGATGGCGGTGAAGGCGGCGCGGGCGCCAGCGGCAAAGCCCAGCGGATCGAAGGACGGATCGGCGGCGCGGATCGCGGCGACACCCGCTGTTGCCGTCGGCATCACCGTCGCGCGAATGCCGCCTGGACCGCTCGTCGCGCTCGAGGGCCGCGGTGCGGGCTGATTGGCTGTGGGCAGCGGCACGACATTGTCGTTGCCCTGTGCGGCGTCGCCACCGCTGCGCGGCGTTGCCGGAGGTGGCGTCGGCGGTGCGAACGGATCGCGCGCCGGCGGCCGTTCGTTGCCGGTACGCTTTCCAAGCACGGACCTCAGTCGCAAAATCAGAAAGACTGCGACCAGTCCAATAAGGATGATGTCGTAGTTGTTACCCACGATGGCGCTCCGCCAGCTCGCTACTCAAGCGTCCTTACCCTGTCCCCAAATTACATAGGCCCCGAATTGGGAAAGGGCAAGGCAACGAGATGCCGCCCTTTTGGGGCCCGGCCGACCTCAAATGGCGAGAATCACGATGTCGACGGGCTCCGCGACACCGCTGACCGTCCGATTCATCCGTCGTTCCCGAGGTTCGGCGGGTACGTAACCCTGATGCTCGGCCAATCGGTAGGTCGCAACATCTGTCAGGGCACACGTATGTTCCTCCTTGTTGTGCTTCTCCAGTTTCGCCGCGAAATTCACGGCGTCGCCGATCACGGTGAACTCCAGCCGTTCGCCGTCGCCCACCGCGCCAAAGACGACCCGCCCGGAGGATACGGCCAGCCCGACCTGGAGAGGCGCCATGGCCGCAGCCTGACGCTCGCGTGACCATTGCGTGGCGGCCGCCATCACGGCGTCGGCGGCGCGCAGCGCATCGGCCGCGGCCGTCGGCGATGGCGCAACTGCGCCAAACGACGCGAGGATGCCGTCGCCCAGGAACTTGTCGATGCTGCCGCCGTGCGCGGCGATCAGCGGGCAGATGCGACCCTGATACTCCTGCAGGAGTTTCATCACCGCGTCGGGGGCGAGTTCGGTCGACAGCCGCGTGAAGCCGCGCAGGTCGACCGTCAGGATGGCGACGTCGCGCAGCTCGCCTTCGCCGGCCCTGATCGACATCGAGGCGCCCCGGATACGTGCCGCGACGCCGGGATCGAAGAAGCGCGAGAGATCGCGGGCGGCGACGCCCTCGCTCACCGCACGCACCAGCAGATAGCGTGCGCGGGCAATGGCAAGAGCCAGCACGATGGTCGTCAGCAGGATGGCGACCATCTTGTCGATCTCGGCGTAGAGCAGCAGCGCATTGCCGGTCATGTATTCGACGAAGTCGTCGGTCGGGTTGGGCGGGCCGCCGCGGCCGCCGATGGCGTAAAGAACGAGGCCGATCCAGCCCAGAATGGCGACCAGGCCGGTAAACAGGACGAAGCGCGCCTCGAAGCGCAGCGCGCGCAAGGCGATGAACAGGAATACATAGAGAAGCGTCGGCACCTTCAGATAGAAGACGGCCGGTTGCGCATACTTGTAGTGGAACGAGTAGATCAGGCCCATCAGCAGGGCCATGTCCGCGATCACCGACAGGTAGAGCATCCAGGGCTTGAGCAGGCGGGCATAGGCGAGGCCGAGCCGCAGCAGGCAGAAGAGGCCATAGATCGCGAGCACCTCGACCTCGAAGGAGTAGTCCTCCTGCACCACCCCTGTAGGCATGGCGGTCGACTCGTAGACCGTGGTGACCAGCACGACGATCGCGAGCTGGACCCAACCGATCAGGATTTCGCTTTGCTCCTGCTGGCGGCGGATCGCCGCCTGCACGCGCTCCGGCAGTTGCCCGTCGCCTGCGCCGTCGAACAACCATGCGCGCAGGCGGCCAAGCATTCGTGGATACCTAGCGCTTCTCGAGCCAGAGGCTTGCCGGCAGGGCATCGGGCAGCCTGGGCAGCCGTGCCACGACCGACGAGGCCAACCGATCTGCCAGCCGCCGCTCGGCCCAGACGCTGGCAAACAGGGGTGTATAGGCGCTGGTCGCCAGCAGGGGCATCACCCCTTGCTGCTCGTTGTAGGCCCGCCAGCCCCAGATGGCCGGATAGTCGTAGGGCAGGAAAACGTCGTGGATATGGACCAAGACCCCGGCCGGAAGCTTCGGCAGCACGCGGTTGAGCAGGATGTCGACGTCGCTGCCGGGCATCAGGATGTGGCTGGAATCGATGAACAGCGCATCGCCGGGCTGCAATCCATCGAGGATTTCCGGTGGCGCGGCCTGCAAGGTCGAGGGCACGACGCGCACGCCCGGCAGGTCGGCGATGTCGGCTCGCGGCGCGGGATCGATGGCCAGGATTTCGCCGAGACCCCCCAGCGCCTTCGACAGCAGGCGGGTCGAATGGCCGGAACCGACCTCGACGATGCGGCGCGGCTTGCGATCGCGCACCAGTGCATAGGCAACGGCCGCGTCGAGCGAGGGAAACCACGCTTGGTCGAGCAGGCTCTTAAGCCCTTCGAGCGCGGTCGCCTGGGCGTCGACGGCATCGATCACGGCGGTGAAGTCGGCCAGCCTGCTTTCGAAGATCTGCTCGATCGCGGGATAGGGCGGCTGCGCGCCGGGCGGCGGCAGAAGCGGCGCATAGCGGTGCGGGATGAACCAGCCGCGCGGCTTCATGCCGAGAACGGTCGGCAATCCGAGCGCGAACCGCCGCCAGCGGCCGCGCAGGCTGAGCCTGGCAGTCATGACAATATGCTCACGGGCTAAGAGTAAGACCTTCGTGGGCGACGATCACACGCGGCAGGCCGTTTGCGGCGGTGCCGGGACGCAGCGCCGCCGCCTCGCGTGCCACGCCGTCCATGAAGGCGTCATCGTGGCTGGGGTCGTGATGGAAGATCGCCAGCGTGCCGACGCCGGCTGCATCGGCAAGCCGCACGCCTTCCTGCCAGGTCGAATGGCCCCAGCCGCGATAGCGCTCATATTCGTCGTCGGTGTAGCTCGAATCGTAGATCATCACGTCGGCGCCGCGGCACAGGTCGACGATGGTCTGGTCGCGCCGGCCCTCGCGATGCTCGGTATCGGTGATGTAGCAGATCGACTTGTCGCGATAATCGATGCGGTAGCCGGTGGCGCCATTGGGATGGTTGAGCGGCGCCGTGCGGAGGCCGACCGTGCCGCAGGACAGCATCTCGCCGGCGCGGAATTCGCGGAACTCGACGCTGGCCTGGAAGACGTCGAGCGACACCGGGTAGAGCGGCGCCTGCATCAGATGGCCGACGACCTTCTTCAACGTGTAGGGCGCCTCGAGATGGCCGGCCCACATGCGCACCGAATTGCGACGTTCGAACAGCGGCGCAAAGAAAGTGAGGCCGGAAATGTGATCGAGGTGCGTATGCGTGAAGTAGATGTCGAGGTCGAGCGGCGTCTGGCGCGCAAGCTCTACGCCTAGCGTGCGAATACCCGTGCCCGCATCGAAAATCAGGCGACGGCCGCCAGCGGTGACCTCCAGACATGAGGTATTTCCGCCGTAGCGCGCATATTCAGCCCCAGGGCAGGAAATCGAACCCCGCACACCCCAGAACCGTACTTTCAAGCCCTCGGCCAACGATACCTTCCCGTGCAGCCTTTCGACGCCAGAGTCCACAGGCTGGCGGTTCCCGTCAACCGAGCCACCCGTGCAGACCCTGCGCCGACCAGCCGGCCCATGATCGCGGGCGTATTGGCCGGAATCCGGCGGAGTGGGCCATGCGGCCATTTTTCACGCATTGTTGCAGTCCGAAGTCGAATCCGCGGACCTACTGCGTTGCCTCTCGGCAGCTTCGGAGCAATACTTTGTGTATGGAACCCAATAACCAAGCCTCTGGCCCTGCCCCCGGGGCGGCACTTGGCATCTCCCGTCGCGCCAAGTTCGCCATCGGCCAGGTGGTAAAGCACAGGATCTACCCGTTCCGCGGCGTCATCTTCGACGTCGACCCGGTGTTCGCCAACACCGAGGAGTGGCTCGCCTCGATTCCCGAAGAGGTCCGGCCGCGTCGCGACCAGCCGTTCTACCATCTGCTGGCCGAGAACGCGCAGACGACCTACGTCGCCTACGTGTCCGAACAGAACCTGCTGGCCGACGAGACCGGCAAGCCGGTGTCGCACCCGCAGGTCCCGCAGTTCTTCAAGGAATTGAAGCGCGGCCACTACGTCTCGCGCGACCGCTCGCTTCACTGATCGGCAGAGCGCCGCAGAGACCTGGTCGACCGTCGCCGCCGCCTGACGCGAACGTTCAATTCAGCGGGAACGGGAAGTATTTCTCGTTGATCTTCTTGTAGGTGCCGTCGCTGATCATGTCGGCGAAGGCCTTGTTGAGCGCGTCGCGCAGCTTGACGTCTTCCTTGCGCAGGCCGGCGGAGACGCCGACGCCCAGGGTCTGGGTGTCCTTGATGTCCTGCCCGACCAGCTCGCAGCATTTGCCTTCCGGCTTCTGGCTCCACAGCCACAGCTGCGCCTTGTCGCCGAACACTGCGTCGACCTCGTCGTTCGCCAGGGCGTTCAGGGCTTCGTCGACGGTGCCGTAGCGCTTGAGCTGCGCCGAGCGGCGGAAGCTCTTGTCGGCCCAGTCGGCATGCATCGAATCCTTCTGGATGCCGATCCGCTTGTTGCGCAGGAGGGACGGCGGCCCGTCGAACGGCGCACCCTTGGCGGCGATGAAGGCGCCGGGCGAGAGATAGTAGCGCCGCGACAGGCCGAGCCGCTGGCGTCGCTCGCGCGTCACTTCCAGCGACGACATGATGACGTCGAACTTCTTGTCGAGCAGGCCCGGAATCAGTTCGTCCCACTTGAGTGCGATGAACTCGCACTCCGCCTTGATGCGCTGACAGGCGTCCTGCGCCAGCTCGATCTCGAAGCCCGCCGGCATGCCCTTGCGGTCGAGATAGTTGAAGGGCGGGAAGGCCCCTTCGGTCGCGATTGTGATCTTGAACGCAGGCGGCGTGAACGGCGACTTGGGACCGGGCTTGGCGGCGGGCTGCGGCGCCGGCTTGGCCCCCGGCGCTTGCTTGGCGGGCGGGCGCTGCGGCTGTTGAGGCGGTTGTTGCTGCTGGGCCGAGGCGCTGGCGACCATTGCCAGCAGGGCAAGGAGGGGCGCCAGAAACTTCATGCGACCAGCCGCTCCAGAAGCGCGTTCAGCCGCTGCTGTCCGGCCGGCGTGGCGCGCAGATGCGTGGCGTCGACCTCGAGGAACCCGGCGGCGAGCAGCGGAGCCAGGCGCTTTTCACCGATGGCTTCGACGGGATCGGCGCCGGTGGCGGCGGCAAAGGTGACGCGGTCGATGCCGTCGGCCAGCCGCAATCCCATCATCAACGCCTCCTCCACCAGATCCCCGCCCTCGACCGACGACGTTTCCGCCGTGCCGTGACCATCGCGCTCCACGGCCTCCAGCCAGGCTTCCGGACCACTGGCGCGTCGGGTTGCCTTCTTGGCGGCGGCCTCGGCGAAGCGGCCATGGGCGCCCGGCCCGATGCCGACGTAATCCTGATATCGCCAATAGATCAAATTATGGCGGCAGGCAGCCCCAGGGCGCGCATGATTGGAAATCTCGTAGGCGGGCAGCCCGGCCGCGGCGAGCCGCGCCTGGGTATGTTCGTACATCGCGGCCGCTTCGTCCTCGACCGGCAGAACGAAGGCGCCGCGGGCGTGCTGGGTGAAGAACTTCGTGCCGCGTTCGATGGTGAGCTGATAGAGCGAAAGGTGCTCGCCGGCGAGGCCAAGCGCCCGATCCAGCTCTGCGGCCCACGCTTCCAGGGTCTGGCCGGGGCGGGCATAGATCAGGTCGAAGGAATGGCGCGCGAAATGACGGCGCGCGGTCTCGAAGGCGGCGAGCGCCTCGTCGACAGAATGCTCGCGGCCCAGAAACTTCAGCGCTTCGGGATCGAGCGCCTGGATGCCGAGCGACACCCGATTGACGCCGGCCTGAGCCAGGGCGGCGAAGCGGCTGGCTTCGACCGAGGTCGGATTGGCTTCGAGCGTGATCTCGATGTCGTCGGCGGTATCCCAGAGCGACCGCGTGCGCGCGATCAAGGCCGCAACGGTATCCGGCTCCATTAACGATGGCGTGCCGCCGCCGAAGAACATCGTTTCGACGCGGCGACCCGGCGCTTCGCGTGCGGCATGTTCCAGCTCGGTGAGCAGCGCCTGGCGCCAACGCGCCTGCTCGACGCCGTCGCGAACGTGACTGTTGAAATCGCAGTAGGGGCACTTCGACTTGCAGAAGGGCCAGTGAACATAAACGCCCAAGGGAGCAATGGGCGGCGTCGCGCTCATCCGAAGCAGGCCTCGACCATCATCCGGAACGCCCGGCCGCGATGGCTGATGGCATTCTTCTCGGCGTCGGACATCTCGGCCGTCGTGCGCGTGTCGCCTTTCGGCTGGAAGCAGGGGTCGTAGCCATGGCCGCCGGTTCCCCGGGGCGGCCAGATGATCGAGCCGTCGAGCGTGCCGTGGAAGAGTTCGAGATGCTCGTCGGGCCACGCCAGCACCAGCACGCAATGGAACGTCGCGGTGCGGGCCTCGTCGGTCTGGGGCACGCCGCGCGCCGCCAGCTCGTCCTGGATGCGGCGCATGCCCACCATCGCGTCGCGCGTCGGGCCTTCCCAGTCGGCGGTGTAGAGACCGGGCTGATTGTCGAGCGCGTGCACGCTGAGGCCCGAATCGTCGGCCAGGACCGGCAGGCCGCTGGCGCGCGTCGCGGCCAGTGCCTTGATCGTGGCGTTCTCCTCGAAGGTGCTGCCGGTCTCCTCCGGTGCAGGCAGACCGAGGTCGCCGGCCGAGACGATCTCGATGCCGTAGGGCGACAGCATGGTGCGGATCTCGCCCGCCTTGCCGCGGTTGTGGGTCGCCACGACCAGTTTCGGCAGGACGAAGCGGCGCGCCATCAGGTCTTGCCGACCGCCGTGCGCTGCAACACCGTGAGTTCGCCGATGCCTTTCTTGGCAAGGCTCAGCAGCTCCAGGAACTGCGCTTCGCTGAACGGGTCCTGCTCGGCAGTGCCCTGGACTTCGACGATGCCACCGTTGCCGGTCAGCACGAAATTGGCGTCGGCCTCGGCCTTGGAATCCTCGGGGTAGTCGAGGTCGAGCACGGCCTTGCCTTCCCAGAGACCGCAGGAGACGGCGGCGACCTGGCCGGTGATCGGGTTGGCCGCGAGCTTGCCCTCCTTGATCAGGCGCTCGAAGGCGAAGTGCAGCGCCACCCAGGAGCCGGTGATGCTGGCGGTGCGGGTGCCGCCATCGGCCTGCAGGACGTCGCAGTCGATGTTGATCTGGCGCTCGCCCATCGCCTGCAGGTTCACCACGGCGCGCAGCGAACGGCCGATCAGGCGCTGGATTTCCTGGGTGCGGCCCGATTGCTTGCCGCGCGCGGCTTCACGGTCCGTGCGTGTGTGGGTGGAGCGCGGCAGCATGCCGTACTCGGCCGTTACCCAGCCCTTACCGGAATTGCGCATCCACGGCGGCACCTTCTCGTCGATCGACGCCGTGCAGATCACATGGGTGTCGCCGAACTTCACCAGGCAGGAGCCTTCGGCGTGGCGCGAGAACCCTGGTTCCAGCGAAACCGGGCGAAGCTGGTCGGGGGCGCGGCCGGAAGGGCGCATGAAGGGTCTCCTGACGGGGGTGAGGCCGCCGGGTGTAACGCCGGCCTTCATTGACCGCAATGCCTGCACTACCTACATTTTTTGCCATGGCGATCCACCGTATCGGTATTCAAGGAGGCGGCCTCGCCGAGACTCCGTCGGCGCAGCGGCAGGCGGCTTCGGTCACGGAGCTGAACGACCGGGCGCGCGAAGTGCTGCGCCACGTCGTCGAGAGCTATGTCGAGACCGGCGAGCCGGTCGGCTCGCGCGCGCTGACCCGCAAGCTGACCGAGACGCTTTCGCCGGCCACGATCCGCAACATCATGGCCGACCTGCAGGATGCCGGCTTGCTTTACGCGCCGCATACCTCGGCCGGCCGTCTGCCGACCGATGCGGGCCTCAAGCTGTTCGTGAACGGCCTGCTCGAAATCGGCAATATCTCCGAGGAGGAGCGCGAATCGATCGAAGCGCGCTGCGCCACGGTCGGCCGCAGCGTCACCGAGGCGCTGGAACAGGCGACCACCATGCTGTCGGGCCTGTCGCGCTGCGCCGGGCTGGTGATGGCGCCCAAGTCCGAGCACCCGCTGAAGCATATCGAGTTCGTCAATCTCGGCCCCGGCCGGGCGCTGGTCGTCACGGTCACGCAGTCGGGCCATGTCGAGAATCGCGTGATCGACACGCCGATCGGCATGCCGCCGTCCGCGCTGACGGAAGCCAGCAACTACCTGAATGCACGGCTGAGCGGCCGCACGTTCGACGAAGCGCGCCGGCTGATCCTCGAAGACCTGAAGCTGAAGCGCGCCGAACTGAACGACCTGACGGCGCGCGTGATCGAATCGGGGCTGGCCACCTGGGCCGGCGAGCCGGGCGCCGGCGGTGCGCTGATCGTGCGCGGCCAGGCGCGGCTTCTCGAAGACATCACCGCGATCGAGGATCTGGAGCGGGTGCGCCTGCTGTTCGATGCGCTGGAACGCGGCGAGAGCTTCGTGCGCCTGCTCGAACTCGCCAACGTGGCGTCGGGTGTGCAGATCTTCATCGGTGCCGACAATCCGCTGTTCGCCAACACCGGCTGCTCGATGGTGGTGGCGCCGTTCCGCGATTCGCAGGAGCGAATCCTCGGCGCCATCGGCGTCATCGGGCCGACGCGGCTCAACTACGCGCGCATCATCCCGCTGGTCGACTACACCGCCCGCGCCATCGGCCGCGTGGTGGGCTGACCTGGTGGGCTGGCTACCAGTCCTTCTCGTCGAAATCCTCGAACTGCTTCATCTCGTCGTCGGCAGTAGACGCCGGGCGCGCTTCTTCGTCCGCAGGATGTGACAGCACGCGCAGCCGCGTGTCGCGGTTGAGCAGCGGCAGCAGTTCCAGAAGATCGTCGCGGGAGAAGGCGACGCAGCCCTGGGTCGGGCTGTAATCCTCGCGGGCGATATGGAGGAAGATGGCGCTGCCCCATTCGCCCTCGGGCGGATCGTCGTTGTAGCCGACGACGACCACGACGTCGTAGAGCCCGTCCTCGCGCCACATCTTCTCGTGGCTCCACTCGTTGGGGATATGGACCAGGCGATTGTAGGTGGGGGCACGCGGGTCGTCGCACCAGCCGTCATGTTCGTTGATCGGCCGCGCCGGCATTTGAACCTTGGGCAGGACCACGCGGTCGTTGCGAAAATAGATTCGGCGCAGTGGAAATTCGCCGACTGGCGTCGCGGCGTCGCCCTCGACCTTGTCTTCGCGGATGCCGCCTGCACCCAGCGTGCAACGCCACCGCCGCGCGCCCAGGCGGGCACTCGCCAACGAGGTTTCGGCCGAATCGGCCTGCACGATCAGGACATTTTCGTCGGTCATTGCCTGGTACTCCGGTGCCCTTCATAAAGGCACGCTCTTGAGGGAGGAAGCGATGGCTTATGTCGTGACGCCGCCGGCCACGGTCGGCGTGCCGGTCAACGGAACCGGCGATCTGTTTCCGGTGCGCCGCATCTTCTGCGTCGGCCGCAACTATGCGGCCCATGCGCGCGAGATGGGCCACGATCCCGACCGCGAGCCGCCCTTCTTCTTCACCAAGCCGGCCGATGCCATCGTTGTCTGCGCAGACCCGAAGAATCCGACCAAGGTCGCCTATCCGCCGGCCACCAAGAACCTACACCACGAGATGGAGTTGGTGGTGGCGATGAAGTCCGGCGGCTCGGACATCCCCGTCGACAAGGCGTTGGAGCATGTATTCGGCTACGGCGTCGGCCTCGACATGACACGCCGCGATTTGCAGAACCAAGCCAAGGACATGGGCCGCCCGTGGGACATGGGCAAGGGCTTCGACCAGTCTGCACCGATCGGCGAGATCTATCCGGCCGCCAAGATCGGCCATCCGTCCAAGGGCACCATCCAGCTCGACGTCAACGGCAAGACCCGCCAGAAGTCGGATCTCAACGCGCTGATCTGGAGCGTGCCGGAGACGATTTCCTACCTCTCGGGCCTCGTGGCGCTGGCCGCCGGCGACCTCATCTACACCGGCACGCCCGACGGCGTGGCCGCCGTCGTCAGGGGCGACACGCTCTCGGGCTTCGTCGACGGCTGCGGCACTGTCACCTGCACGCTCGTGTAGCGCATTCACATGCGCTGGCGGGCGGCAGCGCCTTCTGAGGCGCGAGAGCCCGCACCGAGCAGAAAAGGCAAGAATGCACCTCTGGAGTGGCGCACTCCCAGCCTCAGAGTTGCTGCGCCCTGAAGGTATCGCACTGGCGGGGATCGCCCGTGTCCAACCCTTTGCGGAACCAGCGGGCGCGTTGCGCGCTGGTGCCATGGGTGAAGCTGTCGGGAACGACGCGGCCCTGCGCCTGACGCTGTAGCGCGTCGTCGCCGATCGCCGACGCAGCGGCCAACGCCTGGTCCACGTCCTTGTCGTCGATCATCCTGCCGCCGCGCTGCTTGTCGGCGCGGTTGGCCCAAACGCCGGCAAAGCAGTCGGCCTGCAATTCCGTGCGTACGGAAAGCGCGTTGCCGTCGCGCCGGCTCATGCTCTGGCGCATCTGCTGTACCTTGTCGGAGATACCGAGCAGCTTCTGCACGTGGTGGCCGATCTCGTGGGCGATCACATAGGCTTGCGGGAACTGGCCGGGCGCGCGGAAGCGGCGGGCCAGTTCGTCGAAGAAGCCGAGGTCGAGATAGACGCGCTGATCGGCTGGGCAATAGAAGGGCCCCATCGCGGCCTGGCCGACGCCGCACTCGGTCCGCGTGGCGTCGCGGAACAGCACGAGCTTGGGCTCGCGATACTGCCTGCCCATCTCGCGGAAGATATTACCCCATACGTCTTCGGTGCTCTTGAGCACGCGCGAGACGAACTGCGATTCGGCATCTGTCGTGGGCGCCGAGGTCGACGGCCCGCTTTGCGACGGTGCCGAGCGCGGCGGCGGGGAAGGGGCCGGCGAATAGCTCGCGCCGCCGCCGGCAATGTCGTTCAGGATCGCGCCAGGATCGGCGCCCATGATCATGGCGATGACGACGAAGGCCACCAGGCCGAAGCCGCCCTTGAACAGGCCGCCGCCGCCGCCGCCCATCGGGATGGGAAAGCCGCCACCCATGCCGCCGCCCATGCTGTCGTCGCTGCGGCGATCCTCGATGTTGCTGCTCTGGTCGCCATCCATCTGCATGGCCGGTCTCCCTCACCGAGATCGTAGCGTCGAGATCGTCTCCGGATCGTCTATAGTGCCGGGCAATGAGTCTCACCATTGCTACTTGGAACATTAATTCGGTCCGGCTGCGGATCGCCAACGTCGAACGTTACCTGAAGTTGCGCAAGCCCGATGTGCTTTGCCTGCAGGAAACCAAGTGTCCCGACGAGTTCTTTCCCCACGCGGCCTTCGAGCGGCTGGGCTACGTCCATCGCCTCGTGCAGGGCATGAAGGCCTATAACGGCGTGGCGATCCTCTCCAAGGTGCCGTTCTCCGGCACCAATATTCACCACCGCTGCGGCAAAGAGGATTGCCGGCACGTCGAAGCCGCTCTCGATATCGGCGGCGATCCGATCCTGCTCGACAATCTCTACATCCCGGCCGGCGGCGACATTCCCGATCCCGATCTCAACATCAAGTTCGCGCACAAGCTCGACTTCTATCGCGAGATGGCCGGTTGGTACGCCGATCGCAAGCCGCGGCCGCGTGCGCGCAAAGGCTTGCGCCGCATCACCGTCGGCGACCTCAACGTCGCCCCGCTGGAGCACGATGTGTGGAGCCACAAGCAGCTCCTGAAGATCGTCTCGCACACGCCGGTCGAGGTCGAACTGTTCGGCCGCCTGCAGGCTTCGCTCGACTGGATCGACGTGCCGCGCCAATTCGTGCCGCCCGACAGGAAGCTCTATTCCTGGTGGAGCTACCGCAACAACGACTGGCGTGCCTCCAATCGCGGCCGACGCCTCGATCATATTCTCGCCAGCCCGGCGCTGGCGGGCGCGATTTCCAGTCATCATATCGATGTAGATTTGAGAGATTGGGAGCTTGCATCGGATCATGTCCCGGTGTCGGCCACCTTCGAGGTTTGAAACAGGATCTGAGGGAGATCACATGTCGATCGTCATTACTCTGATCATTGGCCTGATCGTCGGCCTGCTCGCGCGCTTCCTCACCCCGGGCCCGAATCCGCACGGCATCATCGTCACGATCGTGATCGGCATCGTCGGCGCGGTGATCGCGACCTACGGCGGCCAGGCGCTCAACCTTTACCAGCCCGGTGAGCCGGCCGGCTTCTTCGGCTCCGTGATCGGTGCGGTCGTACTGCTGGTGATCCTGCGCCTTATTCAGCGTTAACTGACCGGCAGCGCTAGCCGACCCGGTAGAGGAAATACCGGCCCTCCGGCACGCCGGGGGGATCGGGCTGGCGCTGCCAGCGTGCGACGTCGAGCGCCTGGTTGGCGAGAACATAGCTTCCTTTGGCGGCCAGGGCGTCGAGCGCGGGGCCGAGCCATTTCCCCATAGCGACGTTGGCCTGATGATCGCCGGTGCCGAGGTCGGTATGGATCAGCGCCGCCGTCGAGCCGAGCGAGGCGGCGGCACGCGGGATCGATTCGCTCGCTTCGCCGAGAAACAGCCGGTTGTCGGGCGGGATGCAGTCGGGATGGGCCGCCACCTTGCGCTCGAACACGAAGATGTCCCGACCGGGAAAGAGATCGCGCAAATGGTCGTAGGTACGGCCGTTGCCCAGCCCGACTTCGAGGATCGGTCCGGGCAGGGCGTCGATGGCGGGCTTCAGAAAATTGAGGCAATCGCGCTGCGCCTTCATGCGCGCGATGAAACTATCGAGACGACTCATGCGTGATGCTCAGGCCGCTGCCCTTGTCGCCGCACGCAGCTTCTCGTTGGTGTCTTCCAGACGATGCGCCAGCTCGCGCATGATCTCGACCGCCATCTGCGGGAACTCCGCGACCAGGCGGTAGAACATGTCCTTGGTGATTTTGAGCGTACTGAGCGGTTCGCGTGCCTTGATAGTGGCGGTACGCGGCACATCGCACAGGATCGCGATCTCGCCGAAGAAGCTGTTGGGCTGCATCTCGGCGACCACGATCTGGCCCTTGTCGGTGTCGATCAGCACGTCGGCGACGCCGCCCAGGATGACGTACATCGTATCGCCGGGGTCGCCCTGGTGGCAGACCTCCTGGCCTGCGGCGAAATTCACGCGCTCGCTGGTAAAGGCCAGCAGCTTCAGCTTCGCCTGCTCGACCTTGGAAAAGATAGGAACGCCCTTCAACAGCTCGACTTCCTCGTTGAGGTTCATCGTGTCCTCCTCGATCCGCTACGCCGACGCCATCAGCTCAGCATAGAGCCCACCCTTTGCGGCCAGGTCCGCCGGTGCGCCCTGTACGGCAACCCGCCCGCCCTGCATGACGACGACCTGCTCGAACGGCTCGGCCTGGCTCGCCCGGTTGGCAATCCACACGACGCCGCGCCCTTCTTCGGCCGCCGCGGCCAGGATGTTGTCGCGAATGCGATCCTGCGTGCGGCCGTCGAACATGGCGACCGCTTCGTTCACCACCAGGAGCTGCGGCCGCTTGATCAGTGCACGGGCGATGCCGAGCTTCTGGCGCTGCGTTGCCGGCAGGCGCTTGCCTCCGACGCCGACATTGTACTCCAGGCCGACTTCGATCACCGAATCGCGCAGGCCGAGCTTGTCCAGCACTTCGGCGATGAGCGTGCCGATACGCTCGCCCGCCTGCGCCTGGCCGTAGACCAGGCGGCCGAACAGGATGTTGTCCTGCAGGGTGGCTGCGCTGTTGTAGCGGCCGAAATCATAGAACTCGACGGCGTCGTGCAGGCTCTCCGGCAGGCCGTCGGCGAAGCTGCGCCGGGCTTGCAGGATGCGCTCTTCCATCGCCGCGTCGATCAGGCCGAGGCGATGGCGTGCCTCGATGTACCGGAACGGCAGGGTCATCAGGCGCGTGCGGTCGGCCTCGGGCACGGCTTCGATGCCCTTGCCGCCCAGTCGCTGCAACAACAACCGCACATTGGGCAGCTCGTCGGCCGAGATGAAGCTGTACTGCTCGAACAACGGATTGTCCGGCGACAGGCCGGAGAAGAGTTCGACCATGGTCTCGGCGATCGACAGGCCCATGCGCTGCAGGTCGAGATCGAGGCCGGTGGCCTGCAGGACCGACCGGACGTAGGGGTCCGCCGCGATATTGTCGCCGTCGAACTGCTTGCCGACCGCCGTGCCGAACAGCAGGTTCTCCGCGACCGAGAGGTTGCGGATGTAGTGGTCCTTGTCGAACCGCTCGACGAGGCCGGCGTAGGTGCCGTCCTTCAATCGCTCGTGCAGCGCATGGCGCGCCTTCAAAATCTTCTCCGCGAGGTCGGGCCGCGCCGCGGCATCGACGGTGCCACGCAGGCCCAGCGAATAGACGTCTTCATCGAGCTCGACCTGCTTCAACACCTTGACGATGCACGGCAGCAGGTCCTCCGGGCCGGTGGCGCCGGCCAGCTCATAGTCCACCCAATCGGCATTTGGATCGAGCGACGGATTGCCGGCGCGTTCCGATTCCTTCCAGAAGGTCTCGCGCAGGGCCTTGGCGGCCTCGTCGTAGGTGGCCGGCGCAATCGGCCGGAGCTTCAGGCCGAACAGCAGGTTCTCGCGGACCGTTAGTGGAAACAGGTAGGTGTCCTGGCCGATATAGGCCACGCGTGCACCGAGCACGTATTCGGGAAGCTGGAAGAAATCCTTGCCGTCGATCTTGATCGAGCCGCTGCTCGGCAGCGCCTGACGCGCCAGCACCTGGCCCAGCACGTCCTTGCCCGAGCTGGCGGCGCCGATAATGGCACAGCGCGCCGCCGTCGACAGGGTAAGCGATACGCTGTCGAGCTGCTTCACGCGCCCGTCTTCCGAAACCACGACGCCGGCCAGAGCGAGTTCCTTGCCGAGAGCCGGCGGCGGACCGTCGGGGATCGCCTGCAGCTCCGGCGGCATCATGCCCTCGGGCTGGAACTGGTCGATCACCTGCTCGTACTTGATCTGGACGTCCTGGCGCTGCTGGTCCCAGTCGATCAGCTCCTTGATCGGCGAGGGCAGGTCTTTGTAGGCGAGCAGAACGCCGACCACGGCGCCCACGTCCATGCGGCCGGTGATGGCGAAGTAGCCGCCCACCAGGTAGATCGCGAACGGCGTGGCCTGGGAGAGGATGTTGTTCCAGAACTTGGCGAGGAACTTCTTCTGATAGAGGTCGAAGCGGATCTTGAAGATCCGGCCCAGGCGTTCCGTGATGTCGGCGCGCTCGTAGTTTGCTGCGCCGTGAATGTGGATTTCGGTGATGCCGTCGGCGGTCTCGGCGATCCGGCCGGCGAGCTGGCGGGCCGTGATCTGACGTTCCCGACCGAGCACCAGCACGGGCTTGCGGAGCCGCGGGATGATCATCATCTGCGCCGCCAGCAGCACGATCACGATGATTCCGAGGGCCCAGCTCTGCAGCATGATGAAGATGATGGCCGTCAACGCCTGGCCGCCCAGGAACATCGGCTGCACGAAGGCATCGCCGATGAAACCGCCGAGCGGCTCGACCTCGTCCTTGATCATGGTCGCGAGCTCGGCCTGTTTCACCTTCCGGAAGTGAGCCGGCGGAAAGCGCAGGATGCGGTCGTAAAGCTCGTAGCGCAGGCGGCGCAGCATGCGCTCGCCCATGCGGCCCTTCTGGGTGTTGATCGTCTTCTTGAAGAGGCCGTTGACGATGACGGCTCCAAGAAAGACGAAGCTCATCGCCACGAGGTATTGAAGCTGGTCGACCTGAAAGCCGTCGAAGAGGCGAATCACCTTGCCGGGCAGGAAGGCCGAGAGGTCGAACTCCCAGACCAGGAACGGGATGGTGTGCTGATTCTTGAAGGCGTTGCCCTGGATGCCATTGTTGATGACATCCTTCGGGACAGTCAGCGACAGGAAGTAGAAGACCTGGGCCAATACGACGAGCGCCAGGATCACGACCTGCTCAGGTCGGCTGTAGCGCCAGATGTAAGCGAAGAGACTGCGTTCCATTGATTCCCGCACTACGGCGATCTCGTCTCCCGTATAGGCGATCAGGCCCTTGATTACATTCGGTTTTTTCGGGCAAGAAGTGGCCGGAAAGTTGGTGGGGGTGCGCGGCGACCCTGCCTTATGGCATAATTTGTCCAGACTTCACCGGTCGGGGCAGGAAGCGCTTCGGCAACGGGAGACGCACTGCATGTCGTTAAGCGGCCGGTCCAAGCGTGTGCTGCTGTACAGCCACGACTCCTTCGGTCTCGGCCATGTGAGCCGGTGCCGTACCATCGCCAATGCGATCGTCGAGGCCGACCACACGGTCTCCGTCCTGATCGTTTCGGGCTCGCCGATCATCGGTTCCTACGAATTCCGTTCGGGCATCGACTTCGTGCGTATTCCCGGCGTGGTGAAGCAGATCGACACCGGCGAGTACGATTCGGCCAATCTGCGGGTGAACGTCGAGCATACACTCGAGATGCGCACCCGCATTATCCGCGATACGGCCGACATCTATCGGCCGGACCTTTTCATCGTCGACAAGGAGCCGCTCGGCCTGCGTGGCGAGGTCGGCCCAGCGCTGCACTTGCTGAAACAGCGTGGCACCCCGCTGGTGTTGGGCCTGCGCGACGTCATGGACGACCCCGCCCAGCTCGCCAAGGAGTGGGAGCGCAAGAATGTCGTGCCGGCGCTGCGCGACCTCTACGACGAGATCTGGGTCTATGGCCTGCCGCAGATCAACAAACCGCTGACCGGCATCGAGGTGCCGCCGTCGGTGCGCCACAAGATGATCTACACCGGCTACCTTCGCCGCGAGCTGCCGTTGCACACCGACGTGCCGCACGAGGGCGAGGACATCGACGGGCCGTTCATCCTGGTCACGCCGGGTGGCGGCGGCGATGGCGTCGAGCTGGTCGACTGGGTTCTGTCCGCTTACGAGACCGATTCGAACATTCCCTACGGGGCGGTGATCGTGTTCGGTCCGTTCATGTCGGCCGCGGCGCGCGAGGCCTTCAAGGAACGCGCGGCCAAGTTCCGCAACATCCGTACGCTCACCTTCACCAACAATCTCGGCGCGCTGATGCAGCGCGCAGCGGGTGTCGTCGCGATGGGCGGCTACAACACGTTCTGCGAAATCCTGTCCTTCGACAAGAAGGCCATTATCGTGCCGCGCACGCGGCCACGGCTGGAGCAGTTCATTCGCGCGCGCGCGGCGCGCAACGTCGGCCTGCTCGAAATGCTCGATGCCGATCGCGGCTGCGATCCGCAGCATATGGCAACCGCGCTGCGCCAGTTGCCGCAGCAGGGCCTGCCGAGCGAAGTCGTGGTGCCCGGCCTGCTCGACGGCCTCGGCAACGTCTGGCGCCTCGTCTCCAAGCAGCTCGCAAATCCGCATCGCGGCCCGGCCTCGCTCGACCCTCCCGAGGTGCCGGCCAGCCCGGTAGCGACGGACACGGCCTCGCTGCCGTCGCGCGCCAGGACCTGATAGCCGGTCTTTCATGTCTCAGAGTTCCGGTCAGAAAACAGGGACCGCGCGCGTCGCGGTCATCCTCAAGGGGTGGCCACGCCTGTCGGAGACCTTTATCGCTCAGGAGCTTGCGGGCCTGGAGGCGCGCGGCGTGGCGCTCGAACTCTGGTCGATGCGCCATCCGACCGACAAGGAACGCCATCCGGTGCACGACAGGGTCCGGGGTCGCGTCGTCTATCTGCCGGAATACCTCAAGGACGATCCGCGCCGTGTCTTCGCCGGCTGGCTGAAGGCGCGCCGGCTTCCCGGCTACGGCGCGGCTAGGCGGAAATTCCTCGCCGATCTGCGGCGCGACTTCACGCCGAACCGGGTGCGCCGCTGGGGGCAGGCCTTGGTGCTGGCGGCCGAGCTGCCGCCCTCGATCGAAAGGTTCTACGCGCATTTCCTGCACACGCCGGCGTCGGTGACCCGCTATGCCGCCACCATGCGCGGTTTGCCGTGGAGCGTGTCGGCCCACGCCAAGGACATCTGGACCAGCGAATCCTGGGACGTGAGCGAGAAGCTGGAGGATTGCGCCTGGCTGGTGACCTGCACGAATCTCGGCCTGCAGCGCCTGAAGGAGTTGGCGCCGCATCCGGAGCGGCTGCGTCTCGTCTATCACGGGCTCGACTTTGCGCATCTGCCGCCGCCGCCTCTGGCGCGCCCGCGCCGCGACGGCACGGATCCGCAGGATCCCGTCACCGTGCTGTCGGTCGGCCGCAAGGTCGAGAAGAAGGGCTACGGCGATCTCCTCGATGCGCTCGCCCGCCTGCCGCGCTCCCTGCACTGGCGGTTCGAGCATATCGGGGCCGGCGGCCTTTCCGATGCGTTGAAGGCGCAGGCAGCTGTACTTGGCATTGCGGAGCGCTGCATCTGGCGCGGTGCCCAGCCGCAAAAGGAGGTCTTCGCAGCGCTCGCGCGCGCCGATCTCTTCGTGCTGGCCGCCAAGAAGGCGGCCGATGGCGACCAGGACGGTCTGCCCAACGTATTGATGGAAGCGGCCTATCAGGGCCTGCCGCTGGTTTCGACCTCGGCGGCGGCGATTGGCGAATTCATCGAAGACGGCGAGAACGGCTTGCTCGTTCCGCCGGGCGCTCCCGACGCGCTGAGTGCAGCGTTGGCTCGCATGATCGGCGATCCCGATCTGCGCCAGCGCCTCGCGGAGTCCGCGGGCGAGATCGTACGCACACGTTTTTCTTTCGAGGCCGGTGTCGACTGGATCGCCTCGTCGCTCGGTGAGCCGCGTTCGTCACAGCAATCCGCTGCCGCACGCGCCGCGGCGTAGCGCCATGCGCGTGCTCCTGCACACGCCGTTGAAGCCCCCCGACAGTCCCGTGCCGTCGGGCGATCGCGAAATGGCGCGCGGCCTGTCGCGCCTGCTGCGACGTCTCGGGCATGAAGTCCTGATGCCGGCCGCGAGCCGGGTCGCGCCGGGCGTGCCGGCCGCCGACGCCCATATCGACCTGGAGCGGCGTGCGCGGGCCCAGGCGGCGCGGCTGATCGCGCACTGGAAGGCGCTGCCGGCCCATCATCCGCAACGCTTCGATCTCTGGTTCACCTACCATTGCTACTACCGCAAGCCCGACTGGCTGGGGCCTGCGGTCACCGATGCGCTGGGCATTCCCTATGTGATCGCCGAAGCCAGCCACGCGCCGCGCCGCGCCCAGGGGCCGACCCGGCTCGGCCATCGCGCCGTCGAGCGGGCGCTGGCCGCTGCCGATCTCGTGCTGACCCTGAATCCACGCGATGTGCCCGGCGTGAAGACCCGGCTACGGCCCGGCGCGCGTCAGGTCTGGCTGCCGCCGTTCATCGATACCGCACCGTTCCGTTGCTCGTCGCGCCGCGACCCGAATCTTCCGCCGCTGCTCCTGAGCGTCGGCATGATGCGCACGCGCGACAAGGCGGACTCCTACCGCGTGCTGGCGCGCGCCCTCGGCAAGTTGAAGGACCGTTCCTGGCGGGCGCTGCTGGTGGGCGATGGGCCGGCGCGGCCCGAAATCGAATCGCTGATGGCGCCGCTGGGCGACCGCGTCGTGTTCGCTGGCGCACGATCGCATGCGGAACTGCCGGCGATCTATCGGTCGGCGGACCTTTACCTTTGGCCGGCGATCAACGAAGCCTATGGCATGGCTTTCCTCGAAGCGCAGGCGTCGGGCCTTCCCGTGGTTGCTGGCCGGACCGGCGGCGTACCGGCTGTTGTGGCCGACGGCGTCACCGGCCTGTTGACGCCGATCGGCGACGCCGATGCCTTTGCCGCTGCCGTGGCGCATCTGCTCGACGCGCCGCAGGAACGCGCACGTCTCGCCGCCGCTGCTGCGGCCCGTGTGGCGGCCCATCACGACGAGCGTGCTGCGGCGCGTGCCCTGGCGACAGCGCTCCGGACCTTGCGATGACGGGTATTCCTTTCGCCATACTGCGGCATGGGCCGACCGACTGGAACGCGACGGGCCGCCTGCAGGGCCTGACCGATACCGATCTCAGCCCCGATGGTGAGGCGTTGGTGCGGCGCTGGCGATTGCCTCCGCCGGCCGATGGCTGGAAACGGGTGTGCAGCCCGCTGCGGCGTGCCCGCCGCACGGCGGAGCTGCTGCGGCCGGCGATGCCGGCCGGCACCGATTCGGCCCTGCGCGAGATGAGCTTCGGCGTCTGGGAGGGCCGGACGCTGGCCGACCTGCGGGCCGACGGCGGCGAGAGCTTTGCTGCTGCGGAAGCCGCCGGCCTCGATTTTCAGCCGCCGGGTGGCGAGTCGCCGCGCGCGACCATGGTTCGCCTTGCCGGCTGGGCCTCGTCGTTGCGCGAGCCCGTCGTTGCCGTATCGCACAAGGCGGCGATCCGGGCGCTGCTGGCGCTGGCCACCGGCTGGGACATGCTGGGACGTCCACCCCACAAGCTCGATTGGCGTTCGGTGCATTTCTTCGTGGTGTCGGGCGATGGCAGAGTCGCGATCGACCGTCTCAATGTGCCGTTCGAGAGCGTGCCATGACGGAGCGTGTCTTCCTTTACGTGCAGCATCTGCTGGGCATCGGCCATCTGCGCCGGGCGGCCACTCTGGCGCGGGCGCTGGTGTCGGGCGGTTTCGACGTGCTGCTGGTTTCGGGCGGCGCGCCGGTCGCGGGAATCGATCTCGGGGGCGCACGTTTCCATCAACTACCGCCGTTGCGTGCGGCCGACGCGCGGCTGAAGGAGCTGGCGCAGCTCGACGGCACGCCGATCGACGAGGCTTTCCGTGCAGCGCGCACGCGCCAATTGCTTGAGCTGTTCGATGCGGAACAGCCCGACATACTGTTGACGGAACAGTTTCCCTTCGGCCGCACGCAGCTTCGCTTCGAGCTGCTGCCGCTGCTCGAAGCGGCGCAGAACCGCGCCTCCGCCCCGTGGATCGTTTCTTCGGTACGCGACGTGCTGCGGCGCTCGGCCTCGCCGGCCCGGGTCGACGAGATGGTCGTGACCTTCGAGGCTTTCGACGCGGTGCTGATCCATGCCGATCCGGCGCTGGTGCGCCTCGACGAGAGCTTTCCGGCCTGGCCCGACATCCAGGATCGTGCGCTCTATACCGGCTACGTCGCCGAGGTCGATCCGGTGCGCGCCCTGCAAGGGGCGGTTGGCGCGGGCGAGGTGATCGTCTCGGCCGGTGGCGGCGCGGTCGGCATGCCGCTGTTGCAGGCCGCCATCGCGGCGCGCCCGATGACCGGGCTGGCCGACCGCAGGTGGCGCCTGTTGCTGGGGCCAAACGTGTCTGGGGCGGAGGAGGAGACGCTGCGCGCTGCAGCCAGCGAGGGCATCGTCGTCGAGCCCGCGCGGGCCGACTTTCCGAGCCTGCTGCGCAATGCGGCGCTCTCGATCTCGCAGGCCGGCTACAACACTGTGGTCGAGACGCTCTGCCTTGCCGACCGGGCTGTCCTGGTGCCGTTCGGCACGGCGCGCGAGACGGAGCAGGCCGACCGCGCGCGCGTACTGGTCGAACGCGGCATGGTGGCGTCGGTGCCGCCGGATACGCTCTCGCCACAGAGCCTGGCGGCGGCCGTTGCGCGTGCCTGGGCCGGCCCGTCGATCCGCAGCTTTCCGGCCGTCGATGCAAATGGCGGCCCGGCGACGGTCGCCGCCTTGAAGCAGATGCTGTCGCCATGACCTCCTGGCAGGCCCTGTCCGACGAAGCGGCGCGCTGGCGCGATGCGGGGCGCACGGCCGACCTCTGGTGGCGCGACGACGACGCGGCGGATGTCGATCCCGCCTTGGATCGTCTGCTGGCCATCCAGCGCGACACGGCCGCCCCGCTCGCCCTGGCCGTCGTGCCGGCGCGTGCCACGGCGGCACTGGCGCAACGGCTGGCCGGTGAGCCGGGCATCGATGTGCTGCAGCACGGCTATGCCCACCTGAATCATGCCGCGCCGCCCGACAAGAAGATCGAACTCGGGCTGCAGCGACCCGCGATGATCGTGCTGGGCGAACTCGGCACCGGCTGGATGGCCCTGGAGCGGCTGTTCGCGGCGCAGGCCCTGCCGGTCATGGTCCCGCCATGGAACCGCATCGCCGACATCCTGGTGCCGACCCTGCCGGAGATCGGCTATCGCGGTCTGTCGACCTTCGGCCCCCGCAAGCGCGCCCAGCCGGTGCGCGGGTTTCTTCAGGTTAACACCCATATCGACCTGATCGACTGGAAGGCCCGCGGCGGCTTCGTCGGCGAGGATGCCGCTCTCGCTGTCCTGGTCGAAGCGCTTGGGCGCTCGCGCCGCGGCGATGGCGAGCCGATAGGTCTGCTCAGTCATCATCTTGCGATGGACGGCCGGGCTTGGGATTTCCTAAGGTCGGTTTTGGAAGCAACAAAAACGACGCAAGGGCTGTGTGTTCGCGCGGCGCGCGAGCTTTTCGCGTCGTGAGCGTTCAATCAGGGGAGGAGCGCGGGTGAGTTCTGCCGATCTGCGCTATCCGCGCCCGACAATCATGGCGGACTATGCGCGCGCCGGCATCGGCGTGCTGCTGTGCGGTGCGCCGCTTCTGCTGCTCGAAGTCAACTATTGGCTGGCCGCGATCCTGGGCGCCGGTTTCGCGCTCTTCGCATTGTTTCTCGTGCGCACGGCGCTTCGACATCGCACCCGCTATGTGTTGGGGCCCGACACGCTCTGTGCCGATGGCCCTGCCGGCACGCTGGTCGAATGGAGCCGTCTCGACCGGATGAAGCTCAGTTATTTCTCGACCAAACGCGATCGGTCGGACGGCTGGATGCAGCTCGCCATCGGCTCGACGAACGGGCGGCTGATAAAGGTCGATTCCTCCCTCGACGGCTTTCACGATATTGTGGAGCGGGCGGCACGTGCAGCCGAGGCGACGGGGGTGACGTTGAGTGACGCGACACGCGCGAATTTGCGGGCGATGGGGATCGTGGTGGCGGGTCAGGAAGAATCGGTATGAAAGATCTGCTGCGCGTCGAGGACCTGACCGTCGAATTCGGCGTCCACGAAGGCATCTTGCGGGCGGTCGACAAGGTTTCCTTCGCCATCCCGCCTGGCGGTACCGTGGCGCTGGTCGGTGAATCCGGTTCCGGCAAGTCGGTCTGCAGCCAGGCGATCATGGGCCTGCTGCCGCGTACCGCGAGGATTCCCTCCGGTTCGATCCTGTTCCAGGATCCGCGCGTAAAGGAAGGTATCGTCGACATCGCCAAGCTCGACCGCGCCGGCCCAGCCATGCGGCGCATCCGCGGCGGACAGATCTCGATCATCTTCCAGGAGCCGATGACCTCGTTGTCGGCGCTGCATACGGTGGGCGACCAGATCGGCGAGGCCGTCGAACTGCACGGTGTGCCGATCGGCAGCCAGGTTGGCGCCGCCGCGAACGGCCGCAAGCTCAGCCGTTCCGAGGTCGACGAACTGACGCTCGCCATGTTGCGTATGGTCGGCTTCCCCGATCCCAAGCGCGCGCTCAGGACCTATCCTTTCGAACTGTCGGGCGGCCTGCGCCAGCGCGCGATGATCGCCATGGCGCTGGTCTGCCGGCCGGCGCTGCTGATCGCCGACGAACCCACGACGGCGCTCGACGTCACCATCCAGGCCCAGATCCTGCGGCTCATCAAGGATCTGCAGAAGGAACTCGGCATGGCGCTGCTGATGATCACCCACGATCTCGGGGTGGTCGCCAACGTCGCCGACGATGTCGTCGTCATGTATCGCGGCAAGGTCGTCGAATCGGGCGACCTGCACGACATCTTCCGCGATCCGCAGCATCCCTATCTCAAAGCCCTGCTGCATGCCGTGCCGCGCTTCGACATGGCGCCGGGCGAGCGGCTGGTGCCGATCCGCGAGATCAAGGGCACGACCGGCCATCTCCTGAAGGAGAAGCCCGCCCAGGCGCCGACCGCGACCTTCAATCCCGAGGCGCCTGTTCTCAAGGTGCGGCACGTCTCCAAGACCTTCCGCATCCGCAAGGCCGATACCTTTCTCGAATCGATGATGGGCGGCGGCACCACGCGCACGGTCCATGCCGTCAACGATGTCAGCTTCGACGTCAAACGCGGCGAATGTCTGGGGCTGGTGGGCGAATCGGGCTGCGGCAAGACCACGCTCAGCAAGATGCTGATGCGCGGCATCTCGGCAGATTCGACGCCGGACGGAAGGGGCGAGGTCGGCCGCGTCGTGTTCGACGATTGGGGCCGCAAGACCGACGTGCTGAAGCTCGAGGGCGAGGAGCTGAACCGCTTCCGCACCAAGCTGCAGTTCATCTTCCAGGATCCGTTCGGCTCGCTGAACCCGCGTATGACCGTCTACGACATCCTGGTCGAGCCGCTGGTCATCCACGGCATCGGCGACGATGCCTATCGTCGCGAGATGGTGTCCGAACTGATGGAGATGGTGGGGCTCGATCGCCGGCATCTCAGCCGCTATCCGCATTCCTTCTCCGGCGGCCAGCGCCAGCGCATCGGCATTGCCCGTGCACTGGCGCTCAGGCCCGACATGGTGATCTGCGACGAGCCCGTGTCGGCGCTCGACGTCTCGATCCAGGCCCAGATCCTCAATCTCCTCAAGGACCTGCAGAAGCAGCTCGGCCTCACTTATCTTTTCATCAGCCACAACCTCGCCGTCGTCGACTATATCGCCGACCGGATCGCGGTGATGTGCGCCGGCCGCCTGGTCGAACTGGCGCCGGCCGGCGAGCTGTTCCGCAATCCCATGCATCCCTACACCAAGGCCCTACTTACGGCAGTGCCGATGCCCGATCCCGACGCGCGCCTCGATCTCGGCGCCCTGATGGAAGGCAAGGCCTCCGATCCCACCGTCTGGCCGGCGCCATTCCGCGACGACGGCAAGGCGCCCCTCTTCTGGACCGAGGCCGAGCCCGGCCATTATGTCCGCATGGCGCGCGGAGGAGCCTGAGCATGTTGCGCTTCATCGTCCGCCGCGTGCTGCTGATGATCCCGACCCTGTTCGTGATCAGCGCGCTCGTCTACTTCATCATCGACCTGCCGCCGGGCGACTGCGTTTCCTCGCAGATCGACGAGTTGCTGGCGCGCGGCGACGCCGATGCGCATCAGCGCGCCGACGAGCTGCGCGAGCTTTACGGCCTCAATATGCCACTCTGGCAGCGCTATCTGAGCTGGGTCAGCGGCATCTTCCGCTGGGATTTCGGCCTGTCCTGCCAGGATACCGTGCCGGTGGCCGACCTGATCGGCGAGCGGCTGACGCTCACCATCATCATGGAAACCAGCACGATCGCCTTCATCTGGATCGTGTCCTTCCTGATCGGCACCTATGCCGCCACGCACCAGTACAAGCTCGGCGACTATGTCGCCTCCTTCATCGGCTTCATCGGGCTCGCGATCCCGAACTTCCTGCTGGCGCTGGTGCTGCTCTACGTCGGCAAGGTCTATTTCGGACTGTCGATCGGCGGCCTGATGGATCCGGAGTACATCGACAAGCCGCTGAGCTGGGGCAAGGTCGTGTCGGTCATGCAGCATCTGATCATTCCGGTGATCGTGATCGGCATGTCGGGGACCGCCGGCATGATCCGCCGCCTGCGCGCCAATCTGCTCGACGAACTGCAGAAGCAGTATGTCGTCACCGGCCGCGCCAAGGGCCTGCCTCCCATGAAGCTCCTGGTGAAATACCCGCTGCGCCATTCGCTGAACCCGTTCGTGGCCGACATCGGCGGCCTGTTGCCCGACGTCATTTCGGGGTCGGTCATCGTCTCGGTCGTGCTGTCGCTTCCCACGACCGGCCCGATGCTGCTGGGCGCGCTCAAGACCCAGGACGTCAACCTCGCGGCCACCTTCCTGCTGTTCGTGGCGGCTCTCACCGTGATCGGCATGCTGATTTCGGACCTGGCGCTGGCCGCTCTCGACCCGCGTATCCGCTTCGGCGCGACTTCGGAGAAGTGAGCCGGACATGACCGATATCACCCCCAATTCCAACCCGCCGCGCCGCACGCCGCACTTCGTCAGCCAGGAGCCGTGGGATCCCTACGTCTCCGAGCGCCTGACCAAGGAGCAGGAACGCTACTACATGGCAGGCCAGTGGAAGCTGATGTGGTGGCGCTTCCGCCGCCACCGGCCGGCCGTCGTCTCCGCGATTTTCCTGGCGCTGATGTACTTTTCCACGCTCATCAGCGAGTGGATCGCGCCCTACGACCTGCACACGCGCAATTCGCGCTACATCTTCGCGGCCCCCCAATCCGTGCATCTCTTCCACGAGGGCCGGTTCATGGGGCCGTTCGTCTACGGCCTGAAGATGGAACGCGATCCGGCGACCCTGCAGCGGGTCTATTCGCCCGATACGACCAAGCCGCAGCAGCTGCGCTTCTTCTGTCTCGGCGAGCGCTACGAATTCTGGGGCCTGATCGAAGGCCGCTTCCACCTCGTCTGTCCGCCGGAGGACGGGACGTTCTTCTGGCTGGGGACCGACCGGCTGGGGCGCGACATGTTCAGTCGCATCGTCTACGCGGCGCGAATCTCCCTCACCATCGGCATCATCGGCATTTCGCTCTCCTTTGCTCTTGCGCTCATACTGGGAGGGCTCGCCGGTTACTATGGCGGCTGGGTCGACAGCGTCGTCCAGCGCATCACGGAGATCATCAAGAGCTTCCCGCATCTGCCGCTGTGGCTGGCGCTGTCGGCCGCGCTGCCTGTCACCTGGTCGCCGCTGCTGATCTATTTCGGCATCACGCTGATCCTGGCGCTGCTCGACTGGCCGGGCCTCGGCCGCGCGGTGCGATCCAAGCTCCTGTCCCTGCGCGAGGAGGACTATGCGGCGGCGGCCCAGATGATGGGTGCCAAGCCGGCCCGCATCATCGGCCGCCATCTGCTGCCGGGCTTCATGAGCCATCTCATCGCTTCGGCCACGCTGTCGATCCCCTCGATGATCCTGGCGGAAACGGCGCTCTCCTTCCTGGGCCTCGGTCTGCGGCCACCCATCACGTCGTGGGGCGTGCTGTTGAACGAGGCGACCGACATCAACGTCGTTGCGGTAAACTGGTGGCTGATGCTGCCGGTGGTGCCTGTGATTCTGGTGATCCTGGCCTACCAGTTCATGGGCGACGGCATGAGGGACGCGGCAGATCCTTACGCCTGAGTGCGGCGCACGCAGGCGTGGTGGGCGGCTGGGGCCGCAATCGCCCCGGAGGGCCTGCACTGCCGAATGGATGCAGGTTGGGGGCGAGCAGCATCCTCAACGCCTTGAGATCCCTGTCTTTTTTCCTAAATTTCCCATCGCAGCGAGTGTGATTAAAAAATCACAGTCTTGCCCCATTTGGGTCTAGCGACCGCCATGGGGGGTTTCCATCTTCCTCTTGTATCTCCCCCGAACGTGGTCCCCCCAAAGCCACGTTCTAGCCTCTTCGGAGGCGCTTAGGCCGTCATCTCACTCTCCCCCGAGATGACGGCCTTTTTCTTTTCCCCGTGCTACCACGGCGCGTCATGGCGCCTCCCTCCCTCGAAATCGATGGTCTGGCCTGCCGGCGCGGCGGCAGGCGCGTGTTCGATCGCCTGTCCTTCGGACTGGGCGAAGGCGAACTACTGGCGCTGACCGGTCGCAACGGCAGCGGCAAAACCACTCTGTTGCGGGCCTTGGCGGGCCTGGTCCGGCCCGATGTCGGCACGGTGCGATGGCGTGGCGCCGATGTGGCCGACGATCCCGAGGCCTGGCGCGGCAGGCTCGCATGGCTCGGCCATCTCGACGGGCTGAAGGGCGATCTGTCGGTAGTCGAGAACCTGCTCGTCGCCGAGCGGTTGCGCGGCGGCTCGGCGGACAATCTCGATGGGGCCCTGCTTGCCTTCGATCTCGGCGCACTCGCAGGCCGGGCGGTGCGGACGTTGTCGGCCGGCCAGCGCCGCCGTACGGCGCTGGCGCGGATCGTCCTGTCCGCGGCCCCGCTCTGGCTGCTCGACGAGCCGCTGAACGCGCTGGATGTGCCGGCGCAGCAGGCTTTTCGCGCCGCTCTGCAAAGACATCTCGCCGCCGGCGGGCTTGCCATTGCCGCTACCCATGCGGAGCTGGGTGTGAACGGCGCCCGAACCTTGGAGCTGGGGCGCGCATGAACGGTTTCACGGCCTTGCTGGCGCGAGACTTGCGCCTCGTCTGGCGGCGTCCCGGCGATGTCGGCGTCGTGCTGGCCTTCTTCGTCGTGGCGGTCGTGCTCTTTCCTCTGGGCATCGGACCGGAGACCAACACCCTGCAGCGCATTGCGGCCGGCGTGCTCTGGTGCGCGGCGCTGTTCGCGGCGCTGCTGTCGCTCGAACGGCTGTTCGCGGCGGACTATGAGGACGGCACGCTCGATCTCCTGCTGCTGGCGCCGTGGCCGCTCGAGCTGGCGGCGCTCGCGAAATGCACCTCTCACTGGATCGTGACCGGCCTGCCCCTCAGCCTCCTGGCGCCAGTGCTGGGCGTCGCCTTCGGGCTCGATGGCGACAGTCTGCTGGCCCTGTTTGGAACCCTGCTGATCGGCACGCCGACCCTGTCGTTGATTGGCGGGCTGGCGGCGGCCCTGACGCTCGGGGCGCGCAAATCAGGCGCGTTGTTGGCGCTGCTGGCGTTGCCGCTCTGTGTGCCGACCCTCATCTTCGGCGCCGGTGCGGTCGAAACCCTGGCCGCCGGTGAGGGATTGTGGACCCATCTTGCGATCCTGGGGGCGCTGGCGCTGGTCGCGCTGGCGACGACCCCGTGGGCGATTGCCGCGGCCTTGCGGCAAGCCGGGGAATAGACAAAAGACCAGCCAAGCCAGAAACAAGGGCGGGACAAAGCCATGGCCGACCTGCATTTCCTCGCCAACCCCGCGCGCTTCCGCCGCTTCAGCCAGCGCGTGCTGCCGGGCCTCGGCTTCGCCACGGTGCTGATGCTGGCCTTTGGCCTCTACATGGCGTTCTTCGTGGCCCCGGTGGACTATCAGCAGGGCCAGACCGTGCGCATCATGTTCCTGCACGTACCCTCCGCCTGGCTGTCGATGGGAGGCTATGCGCTGCTGGCCGGCCTCGGCGCCTCGCTGCTGGTGTGGCGTCATCCACTCGCCGCCCTGATGGCGCGCGCGGCGGCCCCGGTCGGCGCGAGCTTTGCGGCCGTGTGCCTGCTCACCGGCTCGCTGTGGGGACGGCCGATGTGGGGCACCTACTGGGTGTGGGATGCGCGGCTGACGTCGATGCTCCTGCTCTTCTTCCTCTATCTCGGCCATATCGCCTTGAGCCGCGCCTACGACGAGCCGGAGCGCGGCGATCGTTCCGCCGCCATCCTGGCGCTGGTCGGCGTCATCAACCTGCCGATCATCAAGTTCTCCGTCGATTGGTGGAACACCCTGCACCAGCCGGCGTCGGTGACGCGTCTCGATGCGCCCGCGATCCACAATTCGATCCTGATTCCGCTCATCTGGATGGCAGTGTCGCTGCTCTTTCTGTTCATCTTCCTGGTGCTGGTGCGGACAGAAACGGAGATCGACCGGCGCCGCCTTGAGAATGCCGCCGTGCAGGAAGAGGAAGCAGCGGCATGAGCAACCACGCAGCCTTCATTCTCGCCTCCTATCTGGCGGCGTTCGCCATTCTGGGCGGGCTGGTCATCGCCTCGTTGAGCGCGCGAAGCAAAGTGCGCCGCGAATTGACGGCCCGCGGATTGGACAGAAAGCGATGACACCCAAGCGCCGTCGCCTCTGGCTGTTGGTCGGGTCGCTCGGGACGCTGGGCGTCGCGGCCGCTCTCGTGCTGTCGGCGCTGAACGACAATCTCGTCTTCTTCTATTCGCCGACGCAGGTTGCCGAGAAGAGCCTCGGGCCCGACCGTCGCTTCCGTCTGGGCGGCCTGGTCGAAGCGGGCAGCGTCCAGAAGGACGGCCAGGTCGTGCGTTTCACGGTCACCGACACGAACAAGACGATCGCCGTCGTCTATCGCGGCATCCTTCCCGACCTGTTTCGCGAGGGGCAGGGCGTGATTGCCGAAGGCGCACTCGGCAGCGATGGCGTCTTCACCGCGCGCGAGGTCCTGGCCAAGCACGACGAGAACTACATGCCTCCCGAAGTCGCGAAGGCGATCAAGGAAGCGGGACAGTGGAAGGAACGTAAATGATGCTCCGCATCATTTACGTTGGTGCCTCGTGGTAGCGGAGCTCGGCCACTTCGCACTGATCCTGGCGCTGGCCGTGGCATTGGTTCAGGGAACCGTGCCGCTGATCGGCGCGTCGCGGAATGACGACCGGCTGATGGCGCTGGGTCGGACGGCGGCGCTGACACAGGCGTTCCTGGTCGTCCTGGCATTCGGCGCGCTGACGCAGGCCTATGTGACGTCCGACTTCTCCGTGGCCAACGTCGTCGCCAACTCGCATTCCGCCAAGCCGCTGCTCTACAAGATCTCCGGCGTGTGGGGGAACCACGAGGGCTCGATGCTCCTCTGGGCGCTGATCCTCGCGCTGTTCGGTGCGGCGGTCGCCGTCTTCGGCGCAGGCCTGCCCGACACCCTGCGCAGCCGCGTGCTGGCCATCCAGGCGTTGATCGGCGTCGGCTTCCTCGCGTTCCTGCTGTTCACCTCGAACCCCTTCGAGCGCGTCTTTCCCGCGCCGGCCGACGGCAATGGCCTCAATCCGCTGCTGCAGGACCCCGGTCTCGCCTTCCATCCGCCGCTGCTCTACCTGGGCTATGTCGGCTTCTCCGTTACCTATGCCTTCGCCGTCGCCGCGCTCCTCGAGGGCCGTGTCGATGCAGCCTGGGCGCGCTGGGTACGGCCATGGACGCTCGCCGCCTGGTGCTTCCTGACCCTCGGCATCGCGCTGGGAAGCTGGTGGGCCTACTACATCCTCGGCTGGGGCGGCTTCTGGTTCTGGGATCCGGTCGAGAATGCGTCGCTGATGCCCTGGTTGGCTGGCACGGCGTTGCTGCACTCCGCCATCGTCGTGGAGAAGCGCGACGCGCTGAAAAGCTGGACGGTGCTTTTGGCGATCCTCGCCTTCTCGCTATCGCTGCTCGGCACCTTCCTGGTGCGTTCCGGCGTGCTGACGTCGGTGCATGCCTTCGCACAGGACCCGGCGCGCGGCCTCTACATCCTCGGCTTCCTGCTGACGGTGACGGGCGGCGGTCTCGCGCTCTACGCCTGGCGCGCGCCGCAGCTTCAGAGCGGCGGTCTGTTCCAGCCGATCAGTCGCGAAGGCGGGCTGATCCTGAACAACCTGCTGCTCTGCACCCTGACGGTCACCGTGCTGCTGGGGACGCTCTATCCGCTGTTCCTCGACCTGCTGACCGGAGACAAGGTCTCGGTCGGCCCGCCCTTCTTCAACGCGACCTTCGTGCCACTCTGCGCGCCGCTGTTCGCGGCCCTCTGTGTCGGCCCGTTTCTGGGCTGGAAGCGCGCCGAACTCTGGCCGGCCCTGATGCGCCTGCGCGTTGCCTTCGTCGTGGCCCTGGCGGCCGCGTTGATCGCCATGACGATGATCGACAGCCGCAGCACGCTCGCCGCACTGGCCTTCGGCTTCGGCGTCTGGCTGATCGTCGGCAGCCTGTGGGCGCTGGCGGATCGCCTCAAGCAGGGCACCTTGCGCACCACGCCGCGGGCGACGCTCGGCATGGTCATCGCGCACGCTTCGCTGGGCATCGTGGTGCTGGGGTCGGTCGCGACGTCCGCCTGGCACACCGAGGTGATGCAGACCATGAAGCCGGGCGACCGCCTTTCCTTCGCAGGCTATGCCGTCCAGCTCGACAGGATCGACCAGGTGCAGGGCCCCAACTACGTCGCCGAGCGGGCCACGCTCAACGTCACCGTCGGCGGCAAGCCCTACACCGTGCTCCAACCAGAGCGCCGGCTGTTTACGGTGCAGCGCCGCCAGGTCGCCGAGACGGCCATCCAGACCAACTTCCTGCGCGACTTCTATGCGACCCTGGGTGAGGGCGATCCCAGCCAGGGCTGGGTGATCCGCCTCTATCTCAACCCGCTCGCGCCGTGGATCTGGCTGGGCGCGGCCTTCATGGCGTTCGGCGGCTTCGTTTCGTTGTCGGATCGGCGACTGAGGATCGGCGCGCCGCGCAGCAGCAAGACACGCCGCCCGGCCGCGCAGCCCGCCGAATAGCGATGCGCCGCGCAATCTTTATCCTGCCGTTGCTGACTTTGGCCCTGATGGCCGGGTTCTTCGCCTGGTCGCTGACCTCGGGCCGCGATCCTGCGTCGATCGGTTCGGTGATGGTGGGCCGGCCGGCACCCAAGCTCGACCTTGTTGCTTTGCGCGAAGGCGAGCCGGCGCTGACGGATGCGCTGCTGAAGTCCGGCAAGCCCGTGCTGGTCAATTTCTTTGCGAGCTGGTGCACGCCCTGCCTCGCCGAGCATCCGCTGTTCACGCGGCTTGCCGAGCGCGACGGCGCGACCATCATCGGCATTGCCTGGAAGAACAAGCGTGACGATGCGCTGAAGTGGCTGAAGCGCCTGGGCGATCCGTTCAAGTATGCCGGCCTCGATCTCGAAGGCCGCACCGGCCTCGACTGGGGTCTTTCCGGCGTGCCCGAGACCTACCTCGTCGATGGCCAGGGCATCGTGCGGCTGCATTTCCGTGGCCCGATCACCGAACGCGATCTCAACGAGCGCATCCTGCCGGCATTGAAGGGCGCGAAATGAAAGCTGTCCTCGCCCTTCTGCTGCTGGTGTTCGCTTCCCCGGCCTTCGCGGTCGATCCCTCGGAGGTCCTGCCCAATCCTGCGCTGGAATCGCGCGCGCGCGAGATCGGCCGGGCCCTGCGTTGCGTCGTCTGCCAGAATCAGTCGATCGACGACTCGAACGCCGAGGTGGCGCGCGACATGCGCCGCGCTGTGCGCGAGCGGCTGGTCGCCGGCGACAACGATGCCGCCGTGTTCGACTTCATGGTGGCACGCTATGGCGACTACGTGCTGCTCAATCCGCCCTTCAAGGCGCGCACACTCCTGCTGTGGCTGGGTACCCCGCTGGTGCTGCTGATTGCCGGCGGCGCTCTGCTGGTTGCGGCACGCCGGCGCAAGGCGATCGTGGCGCCCCGGCCGTTGAGCGACGAGGAGCAGCGCCGTCTCGACTCGCTGCTGAAGGGGTAGCCGCGTTGCTCGAATTCCTGCTCGCTCTCCTCACCACGGCGACCGTCGGCGCGCTGCTCTGGCCGCTGCTGAAGACACGTGTCGACCACCGCGACCGTTTGAGCGGCGAACTCGCGATCTACCGCGATCAGCTCGCCGAGCTGGAACGCGAGCGGGCGGCAGGCGCGGTGAGCGAATCCGATGCGACGGCCGCACGGGTCGAGATCGAACGGCGCATCCTGGCCGCCGGTGCAGCAGCGGAAAAAGTCGGTGCATCGTCTGCCGCTCCGAGGCTGCACAAGTTTCTTCTGCCGGCTCTCTCGCTGCTGGTGCCGCTGCTGGCGTTGGGCGTCTACTTGCAGATGGGCCGACCGGGTCTGCCGTCCGCACCCTTCGACCGCAGCCAGATCGCAGGTCAGGACTCCGACCGTCCCCTCGACGTCTTGCGCCTGCTGGCCGACGCGCGGGCAAAGCTTGCGCAGGATCCCGAGGACGCCGAGGCGCTGGCCGCGCTGGGCGAAGGGCTCACTCTCGAAGCCGAGGGCATCGTCACCCAACCGGCAGTGCAAGCCTTCACCAAAGCACTGCAGAAGCTGCCCGACGATCCGCGGGCTCAATACTATCTCGGCCTGCACGAGGCGCAGAGCGGCAACAGCCGCGCCGCGATCACCCGCTGGCAGAAGCTCGAAGCCAACAGCCCTCCCGATGCGCCCTGGCTCGGCCTGCTGCGCGCCGAGATCGCAAGGGTCGCCAAAGCAGCTGGCATCGAGGTTCCCTCGGCGCCGGCCGCACCTCCCTCGGCCATGCCGCAGCCCAGCCGCGAACAGCAGGAGGCGATGGCGGCCCTCGCGCCTGCTGATCGCGAACAGGCGATCCGTTCCATGGTCGAAGGGCTGGCCGCGCGTCTCGAACAGAACCCGCAAGACCGTGCGGGCTGGCTGCGGCTGGCCAATGCCTGGAAGGTGTTGGGCGACAATCCCCGCGCCGCCGCCGCCTATCGCCAGGCGGACACGTTGGGGCCGGTCGATGCGCGCATTTTGGCCGACTGGGCCGAGGCGCATGTGCGGCAGATCACGCCGGGCACGCCGCCTTCGGCCGATGCGGTGCAGGTGCTGGAGCGGTTGGAGAAAGTCGAGCCACGCAATGCGCTGGCGCTGTTCTATCTCGGTGCGGCTGCCTTTGCCGCGGGCGACAAGCCGGCGGCGGCGCGCCGCTGGAAGACGTTGCTGGCCCTGCTGCCGGCCGACGCGCCGATCCGCCCGATGCTCGAAGAGCGGATCAAGGAAACCGAGAAGTAAGGGCGGCCTGCCCGGACACCCCGGGCGTGTCGTGACAGGGCGAGAACTGGAAGAGATGCCGCTTCATTGGATCATCGACTCGCGAACGCGACTGGTCACGGCGACGGTTGAGGGCGATTGCACCCGCTCCGACGTCGAAGCCTATCTCAAGGCTGTGGACGGCGGCGGCGCCGTGGCCTGGCGCAAGCTGTTCGATGCCCGCCACGGCCGGCCCGCCATGGATCACAACGACATGCTGGCGGTCGGCACCCTGTTCCGCGGCTACCACCGGCGCGGCCCTGTCGGCGCGCTGGCGCTCATCGTATCCGAAACACACGCGGAGCCGATCTCGCGAACGCTCGGCATTCTCGCCACCGCGGACCGGCCGATGCGCCTCTTCACCGATCTGGAAAAAGGGCGTCGCTGGATCGAGAGCCTGCCGGCATAGGCCCTTCTCGTCGCGTCGGCGCGCAGACCGGGCAGATTCCCACCAAACTGGAGCCGATGGTGTCGCATGCGACGGCACTCCCCATGGCGATGTCATGGCTTTGGCCGATATCGCCGGCCGCGTTGGGGCAGCATCGAAGCGCCGTTTGCTGTAAAAGGCTTCGTCGACATGTCCGATGCGGGTTCCCGTCCAGGGACGGCGTCGCGTCCGCGACCGCTGTCGCTGACGGGGTTGCTGCGTTCCTTTCCGATGCTGGTCCGCCGCGGGCTGGGCACCATCGGTGTCGCCTGGGCGACGGGTGCGGCGCTGCTCTTCCTTGTCTGCTGCCTCGCCTCCTTCCTCTATCTCTGGCTTGCGCTGCACCAAAACGAGACGGTGGCGGCACGTCGCAAGTCGGCCGAAGTGCTCGAACTCGTTCATGTCGGCGGCGAGCTCGTCTACGCCGTGCAGGCCTATACCGACGGCGGCCGTCATTCCGTGCATGCCTTGCCGGCGCTGCGCGATGCCTGGCGGAGCTTCGACGCGCAGCTCAACCGCAAATGCCTTCTGCCCGGCGGCGTGGTCTGCACCGATGCCTGGCTACTGCGCGAAGTGCTGGCCCCGATCCTGGCCGAAGACCCTCCGCTGTTCGGCCACGACGAAATGCACCGCGTCCTGGTGGCCCACGCCGAGCTGAACCGGGCCGGCACAGTGGTCGCAACGGAGCTCGAAACCGTCATCGACCGCGTGATCGAACGTTATCAGACGGCCCTGGCCGTGCTGGCGCTCAGCACGCTCGGCTTCATCGCGTCGGGTCTGGTGCTGCTGCTGCTGGTGGGACGCGCCGCGCTGGAGCGCCATGCCCTCTACACCCAGGCGAGGGAGGCCGAGGCGCTCCTTTCGGAAACCATCGAGGCGCTGCCCGCTGGTCTCACCGTGTACGACAGCGAGGAACGGCTGATGCTTTTCAACGCCGCCGCCCGCGAGATCAGCTCGGTGCTGACAGCACCCGACGCGATCGGTCTGACCTATACCGAACTGGCCGCGCGCGCGGCCGCAGCGCGTGGTGGAGATCCTGCGCAGCAACGCGAGAGGGTGCAGGTCTGGCTGCAACGTTTTCGTGCCAAAGGCATGCCGCAGACGCAGCGGATGCCCAATGGCCGTTGGTACGAATGGTCGGAGAAGAAGACGGCTTCCGACCGTACCGTCGGCCTGCGCATCGACGTCACGCATATCAAGACGCTGCAGCTGCAAAGCGACAAGGCTCGCCGGGAGTATCAGCGTCTCGTCGAGTCGCTTGCCGATGTGGTCTTCGAAGTCGATATCGCAAGTGGCGCGCTGATCTTCGTGAGTGCCGCCGCCGCCGACCTGTTCGGCCTGCCGGCCGCCGAAATGGTGGGTACGGTACTGCTCAACCATGTCCATGCCGAGGATCGCGAGCTGCTGCGCGACGCCGTACGTCGGGAGCTGCACAGCGGCGAGGGCGAGGTGCACCAGATCGGCTTCCGTGTCCTGCAGGCGAGCGCCGAGGGTGCGAATGTGGTGCGCTACGTCGAAGCCCGCTATCGCCGGCTCGTGCGCGACGATGGCACGGCGATCGTCAGCGGCGTCGTTCGCGATGTCGACGGCGAGGTGCGGTTGGCGCGCCGGCTGGAGCAGGAACGCGCCCGCCTGCGCTCGATCATCGACTCGAGTGCAGCGCTGGTCGTGCTGACCGACCGCAACCTCGACATTCTGATGGTGAACCACGAATTCTCGGTTTTCAGCGGGCTTTCGTCCGAGCAGGCCGTCGGCCGTTCGCTGCACACGGTCTTCGCGCGACCGATCGATCCCTTCATCCTGGCGGGCTGGCTCGATCGGTCGTGGACCGAGAAGGCGCTGACGGCCGCGCGCGGCACGCTCACGGTGGTCGATGCCGAGGGTCGGGAACGCGTGGTCGAAGTCACCGCCAGACCAGTGCTGAACGCCGAAGGCCTGGTGCGTCAGATCGTTTTCGTGGGCGTCGACGACACGGTGCGCCGCGAGACCGAGCGTGCCTTGTTCGACGCCGAGCGCCTGAAGAGCGTCGGCACCATCGCCGCCACAGTGATCCACGAGGTCAACCAGCCGCTGCAAGTGATCACGCTCGCCGCCGAATCCGCGCTGGAAGATCTGGAAGCCGCAACGCTTGCCCGCCGGCCGGTCGAACCGGCGCCCGTCGCCGCCAAGTTCGAGCGCGTCCTGAAGCAGGTGGATCGCATGGTGCGCATCACCAGCGAGCTCCGAGCCTTCTCGCGGGCGACGGCTGCAGAGAAGCCTGCGGCGTTCGACGTGCGTGGGGCGCTGGCCAGTGCCGTCGATCTCACGGCTGCGCCTGCACGTCATGCTGGCATCGCGCTCACCCTGGACCAGGCAGACGACCTGCCATTGGTGCTGGGTCATGTCGGCCGGCTGGAGCAGGTGATGATCAATTTGATCAACAATGCCCGCGACGCTCTCGTCGAGAGCGATCCCGAGGGGCTGCGTCGCGACATGGTGATCGCCGTTACCGCGCGCGCTGTGCCGACGCCGCGCGGCAACGCCGTGCGCATAACTGTCGACGACAACGGCCCCGGCATCGCGGCCGACGTCCTGCCGCGCCTGTTCGAGATGTTCGTCACGACCAAGCCGCGTGCGAAGGGCACCGGCCTCGGCCTTGCCGTCTGCCAACGCATCGTCGAGGAAATGGGTGGCTCCATCGTTGCCGAGAACAAGCCGGAAGGCGGGGCCAGGTTCACGGTGATGCTGCCGGAGGCGGCGCCCGGCTCGACCGAGGCCGCCGCGCAACCCGTGTCGACCTAGTCCTGCCGATTACCTCCCAGGAAATCGCCGGCGGCCCGGTCTCGCGCTTATCTCCTTCGCGGACAAACCATCCCAAGGAGCAAGCCATGTCGAATTTCCCTTCGTCGCCCGATGCCGTCGTCGAGACCTACGTCGCGGCCTGGAACGAGACCGATGCCGGCCGTCGCGGTGCGGCTGTTGCCAGGTCCTTTGCCGAAAAGGCGACCTATCGCGATCCGGTGATGGCGGGCGACGGTCCCGGCGGGATCGATGCCATGCTGGCGGGCGTTCAGGCGAAGTTTCCGGGCTTCGTGCTGAAGCGGACGTCCAAGGTCGACCACCACAACGGCGCGCTGCGCTTCACCTGGTCGCTGGGGCCGGCGGCGGGGCCGGCGGTCGTCGAGGGTGTCGACTTCTGCACGCTGGCGCCGGATGGCCGGCTCGCCTCGGTGGTCGGGTTCATCGACAAGATGCCGGGCTGATCGTCCGAACAGTAGGAGGCGCGGTCTCGACCGAGGCCGCGCCTTCCTTTCCTTCGATCGGTGCGGCGGCCTCTAGGCGGCCTTGGCGAGGTTCACCGGCTCGTTGCGGATCAGGTAGTCGAACGCCGACAATGCGGCCTTCGCCCCTTCGCCCATGGCGATGACGATCTGCTTGTAGGGCACGGTCGTCGCGTCGCCGGCGGCAAAGACGCCGGTGGCCGAGGTGGCGCCGCGGGCGTCGACCTCGATCTCGCCGCGCGGACTGAGCGCGATCGCGCCCTTCAGCCATTCGGTGTTGGGCACCAGGCCGATCTGCACGAAGATGCCGTCCAGCTCGACCTGCTTCGTCTCGCCGCTTTGCCGGTCCTTGTAGGAGAGGCCCGTCACCTTGGCGCCGTCGCCATGCACTTCCGTCGTCTGGGCAGCGACGAGGGTCGTGACGTTGGGCAGCGAGGCGAGCTTGGCTTGCAGCACCGCGTCGGCCCGCAGCTGGCTGTCGAACTCGATCAGCGTGACGTGCGCCACGATGCCGGCGAGGTCGATCGCTGCCTCGACGCCGGAGTTGCCGCCGCCGATCACCGCCACCCGCTTGCCCTTGAACAGCGGGCCATCGCAGTGCGGGCAGTAGGCCACGCCCTTGTTGCGATATTCGGCCTCGCCCGGAACGTTCATCTGCCTCCAGCGTGCGCCGGGCGAGAGCACCACGGTGCGCGCCTTGAGGCTGGCGCCGTTCTTGAGCTGCACCTCGGCCAGCCCGCCGGGCTGCGAGGCCGGGATCAGCTTCGTGGCGGTCTGCAGGTCCATTACATCGACCTCGTAGTCCTTCACGTGGCTCTCCAGCGCCGCGGCCATCTTCGGACCCTCGGTATGGGAAACGGAAATGAAGTTCTCGATGCCCATCGTGTCCAGCACCTGGCCGCCGAAGCGCTCGGAGGCGACGCCGGTACGGATGCCCTTGCGCGCGGCATAAATCGCCGCCGCGGCGCCCGCCGGGCCGCCGCCGATGACCAGCACGTCGAAGGCCGCCTTGGCCGCGATCTCTTCGGCGGCGCGCTCGCTTGCTCCGGTATCGAGCTTGGCCAGGATCTGCTCCAGGCTCATGCGACCCTGCGCGAAAGGTTCGCCGTTCAGGAACACAGAGGGCACGGCCATCACGCCACGCTTCTCGACCTCGTCCTGGAACAGCGCGCCGTCGATCGCGGTGTGGCGGATCTTGGGATTGAGCACGCTCATCAGGTTCAGCGCCTGCACCACGTCGGGGCAGTTCTGGCAGGAGAGCGAGAAATAGGTCTCGAACGTCCGCTCACCCTCCAGACCCTGGATGCGGGCGATCGTCTCCTGCGTCTCCTTGCTGGGATGGCCGCCGACCTGCAGCAGAGCCAGCACGAGAGACGTGAATTCATGGCCCATCGGCAGGCCGGCGAAGCGCACGGAGATGTCGGTACCCGCGCGGACGATGGCAAAGGAGGGCCGGCGCGCGTCGTCGTCGCGGCGCACGCAGGTCACCTTGTCGGAGAGCGTGGCGATCTCTTCCAGCAGTTCCTGCAGCTCGCGCGACTTGGCGCTGTCGTCGAGAGACGCCACCAGCTCCACCGGCTGCGTCAGGCGCTCGAGATATCCCTGCAACTGTGTCTTGAGGTTGGCGTCCAACATGAAGTTACTCCGGAAAAAATCTGGTCACGATCCTCTCCCCCGCCATCGGGGGAGAGGTTGGGTGAGATGCCGTCGTTAGATCTTGCCGACCAGGTCGAGGCTCGGGGCCAGGGTCTTCTCGCCTTCCTTCCAGGCGGCGGGGCAGACTTCGCCCGGATGGGCGGCGACATACTGGGCGGCCTTGATCTTGCGCAGCAGCTCCTTGGCGTCGCGGCCGATGCCGCCTGCGGTGATCTCGACGATCTGGATCTTGCCCTCAGGGTCGACGACGAAGGTGCCGCGGTCCGCGAGGCCGGCTTCCTCGATCATCACGCCGAAGTTGCGGGTGATCGTGCCGGTCGGATCACCGACCATCACGTAGTCGATCTTCTTGATGGCGTCCGAGGTGTCGTGCCAGGCCTTGTGGCTGAAGTGGGTGTCGGTCGAGACGCTGTAGATCTCGACGCCCAGCTTCTTGAACTCGGCATAGTTGTCGGCCAAGTCCTCGAGTTCGGTCGGGCAGACGAAGGTGAAGTCGGCCGGGTAGAAGAACACGACAGACCACTTGCCCTTCCCCTTGAGGTTGGCGTCGGTCACGTCGACGAACTTGCCCTTCTGATAGGCGGTCGCCTTGAACGGCTTAATTTCGGTGTTGATCAGAGACATATCGGTACTCCTTGAGTGTTCGGTCGCGCCGGGAGGGCGACGGCTGAACCCGGCGTCGGACTAATACTTAGGATCGTTCTAATATTTATCAAACCGCAAAATACCGAATTGATTAATCGGAAAAAGCGATTATATGCTAACCATGAGGGCCGTCCCGACCTTGCGGCAATTGCGGTATCTGGTTGCCGTGGTCGACCGTTGCCATTTCGGCCAGGCGGCGGCGGCCTGCAACGTCAGCCAGTCGACCCTGAGCGCCGGCATCCAGGAGCTGGAAGACCTGTTGGGCGCTCCCCTGTTGGAGCGCACCAAACGTACGGTCGTCCCCACGGCGCTGGGCCGCGACGTGGCGGATCGGTCGCGCGATCTGCTGAAGGGTGCCGAGGAACTGATGGACGTGGCGCAGGCGGCGCGCGAACCCATGGCCGGGCCGCTGCGTCTCGGCGTCATCCCGACCGTGGGCCCCTTCCTGCTGCCACGCGCCCTGCCTCGGTTGCGCGAGACCTTTCCCAAGCTGCAGCTCTACCTGCGCGAGGACCAGACCGCGCGGCTGCTCGAACGGCTGGATGCCGGCGAACTCGATGCCGTGCTGCTGGCCCTGCCCTATGCGCTGGGCGATCTCGAGGTCATGGATCTCGGCGAGGATCGCTTCTCCGTCGTCTATCCCGCGGATCATCGCCTGCCGGCGACCGGCGCGGCGACGCCCGCCGACATCGCGCGCGAGAACCTGCTGCTGCTGGAGGATGGCCACTGCCTGCGCGACCAGGCGCTGGCGGCGTGCGAACTCGAAAGCGCGCGGCGCAACACCGCCTTCAACGGGACCAGCCTGCACACGCTTGTGCAGATGGTCGCCAACGGGTTGGGCGTCACCCTGATGCCGCAGATGGCGCTGGACGCCGGCATCGTTAGAGGCCTCGACGTCGCGGTGCGGCCGATGGCAGACGGCACTCAGCATCGCCGTATCGGACTTGTCTGGCGGCGCACCTCCGCGCGCAAAGAAACCTTTCGTCGGTTGGGCGAGGCGCTTCGTCTGTTCCTGTAGAGGGACGCTCTACGCGCGCGGATGCGAGAGACGTCGCAGCAGCTCGGCACCCGTCGCTTCGACCAGACTGTTGAAAGACGCCGACGCCGGGCCGCCGATCAGCCACTCGCTGTAGGCCAGCCAGACCTTCGCACCGCGCCGGCGTGCCACCGCGGCTGCTTCCTCGGCGGTGTCGCGCGCGCGATCGACGAGGCCGGCGCGGAGCTGGACATGGGCGAGATCGGCCAGCAGGCGCGCTTCGTTCTCCAGCCCGGCATTGCGGCGGCGCGCGTAGGCCAGAGCATCGCTGAGCGTCGTCGTCGCGTCGGAATGGGCGCCGCGTATGGCCTGTGCCAGCCCGGCATAGCCCTTGCCGTAGACCAACAGGTAGGGATTGCCGCTGCGCTCCGCGAGCTGCAGTGCCTGCTTGCTGTGAAAGTCGAGCAACTCCAGATCGCCCAGCGCCCACGCGATGTCGCACTGGGTCGCGTGGGCCAGCAGCCTGTGCAACACGTCCACCGTCGTCTCGTCGGCTGCGATCAGTGCGTCGAGCAGCGGCCTCGCCTCGTCGAACCGTCCCATCATGGCAAGGATCTGGGCGCGCATGCCGTTGATCCAGATGGCGATACTGAAGCCCAGCGTCTGCTGATCGATGTCGTCGATGTCCTTCACGCGCGCCAAGGCGCGATCGTTGGCTTCGAGCGCGCGCGACAGGCTTCCCGACAGCCTGAGGGCGTGGCACAGGATCGCCGTCAGGACGACGCGCAGGCTGGCGTTGCGCACACTGTCGTCGACCGTCGCCAGCACGTCGTCGACGGTGGCTACATAGTCCTCGGCCGAGCCGCTGGCCGCCAGGACCCGGCCATATGCCGCCGTCAGCAGCGTGATGGCCCGCATGTCGCCCAGCTCGCGGGCGATCGTCAGGGCCTCGGTGTAGTAAGGCTCGATATCGACGGCCGTCAGCCCTTCGCGCCAGGCGAGGTTCACGATCTGACCGCTGGCCATCAGCAGCGGATACCGCTGCTGCCCCTGCAGGGACAGGCCGCTCAACAGACGATGCGCGCGCTTCCAGGCCTGCAGGGCTTGGGCGGCGTCGCGCGTGCCGTGCCAGGTTCCCGCCTTCATGCTGTACGAGGCGGCCTGCAGCGGGTTGCCGGCCTCCTCCCAGTGATAGGCGATGAAGCCTGCCTGGGCGCCGTTGGGGTCGGGCAGGGTCTTCTCGAGTTCGGCGGCCACGGCGGCATGCAAGTTGCGGCGCTTCTCGGAAAGCAGCGAGTGATAGGCGACGTCCTGGACCATCGGATGCCGGAAGGCGTAGAGGTCGTCGCCGCCGGCGCCGGCCTCGTAGACCAGGCCGGCGCTGGCCAGGCGATGCATCACATTGCCGAGTTGGGAGGCGAGCCCCCCGACCAGCCGCGCAAGCACGGGCAGGGCGAATTCGCGGCCGATGACCGCGGCTGTCTGCAGGATCGACTTCTCGGCCTCCGGTTGCCCATCGATGCGCGCGCCAATGATCGCCTGCACCGTGTCGGGCACCAGCCGCATGTCGGGCGATCGGCGCAATCGATAGACGCCACGTTCGCCCACGAGGTCGCCACTCTCCTCGAACTTGCGCACCAGTTCCTCGATGAACAGCGGATTGCCGCGGGCGCGGTCGGCCATCAACGACAGCAATGGCGCCACCGATTCGTCGTCGCCGAGAAGTTGTGCCGCCAGTTGATCTGCCGCTCCTCGCCGCAACGGCGCCAGCGAGACCTGGTCGTAGTGGTCGCCATGCATCCAGGCCGCGGCATAGCCGGGGCGAAAGTTGACCACGAGCAGGATGCGCGTGCCGGGCAGCGACTCGGCCAATACCTCGAGAAGCGATTCGCTGCCGGAATCGAGGAAGTGCAAATCCTCGAGCAGGATGACGGCGGGCGTCGTTGCGCCGGCGGTGCGAATGAGCCGGCGGAACAGGCCGTTCAGCCGTTCGCGCCGCACGACCGGATCGGCGCGGGAGAGCTTCGTGGCCGGATCGGCAACGCCCAGGAAATCGAACAGCAGTGCCAGGTCGGCGCCGAGGTCGACACCCAGCGACTGCAGCACCGTGATGATCTTCTCGCGGGCCCGTTCCGGTTCGTCGTCCGGCGTCATCTCGAAGAGAGCCTTCATCACGTCGATGACTGGCTCGAAGGGTGTCGCGCGACTGTGCGCGAGCGCGAGGCCTTCGAGCACGCGGATGCCGCGTGCGCGGCAGCGTTCGGTGAATTCGAAACAGAGCCGGCTCTTGCCGATGCCGGCGTCGGCCACCAGGCCGACCGCGCATCCGTCGCCTTCGTCGGCCCGTTCCAGGCCACGTTCGAGCACTGCCATCTCGGTGTCGCGTCCGACGAATTCCGAGCGGCCGATCTCGTTGCTGAACCGCTGGCTGTTGGGGCCGCGCCGCAGGCCGGTCAGCAGGAAGATCTCGAGTGGCGCCGAAAGGCCGCGAATCGGCTGCGTGCCGAGCGACTCGACGGATACGAACTGACGGGCGCCGCGCAGAGTCGCCGACGAGAGCGCGATGCCGCCGGGAGGCGCCAGGTTCTGCAGGCGATTGGCGATATGCACCGTGAGGCCGGTCGCATCGAACTCGTTGGAGAAATCGTTGGCGATCACCCGCGCCAGCACCTCGCCCGAGTGTATGCCGACCCGGACGGGTGGCGTCTCCGCCGGCAAGGCTCTGAAAGCGGCCTGCATGGCCAGGGCGGCGCAGCAGGCGCGCACGGCATGATCTTCCTGCGGGTTGGGCGCACCGAACAGCGCCATGACGCCATCGCCCTGAATCTTGACGACGGTACCGTCGAAGCGATGCACGGCCTCTTTCATCGTCTCGATGCAGGGGGCAAGACGACGGTCGGCTTCCTCGGGGTCGAGCGCTTCGATCAATTCCGTCGAGCCGAAGACGTCGGCGAACAGCACGGTGATCTGCTTCAGCTCGCCCCGAATGGTGAAGGTGTTGTGGGAAGCGGCCGTCGGCGAGCGCTGCACTGCCGTGCCGCACTGGGTGCAGTACCGGGCGGTTGCAGCATTGAGGTGATTGCACGCCGGGCACAACTGCCCAAGGGCCGCACCGCAGGAGATGCAGAAACGGCTGTCCGCTGTGTTGTCGGCTTCACAACTCGTGCAACGCATCGTCTTCCCCCGACGGTGGTGCAGCGCGAGTCTAGCTTAGCGGGCCTTTCGCCAGGAAGGGAGTCTCATTGGAGAATCGTCGAGATTGTAGACTCTCTCCTGACCTCGCCCTAAGGTCCGGCATCGATCGGTGGAGACCTTGGCATGATCCTGGGCTCAGTAACGCCGAAGCGTAATTTACGATCTTTACTGGATTATAGGCATCGCACCCGGGTCGAAGGGATCGTCGGGCGCTTCGCCGCGCGCTTCCCCGACATCCGTTTCGACATCCTCTGGACGTCGTCGACATGCAACGCGCAGGCTTTCGTGCTGGATGGCCGGAAACGGATTCGCCTCTACGGCGGTCTCGCACGGCATCGCCGTCTCTCGGTCGCGGGCATCGCCTGGGTGATGGCGCACGAAACCGGACACCATCTGGGCGGCGCTCCCGCCCATCCTCATTATTTCTGGTTGAGCTCCGAGGAGCGCGCCGACGAATGGGCCGCGACCGGCGGCTTGCGGACCGTCTTTGGCAGATCGCTCGGCCGTCGCTACGCGACCGTCGGCCGTCGCGAGGCAATGAGAGTCGCGCGTTCATAGTTCGAGCGGGGGATCAGACGATGGGACTTTGGCTCAACGACAAGCAGATCCAGAGGATTGTCTCCAGGCTGGATTTCAAGTTCAGCGACACGGGTCCGAACAGCGGCATCAACAAAATTCGAACGACGCCGGCGCGCCTGAAGCGCTTCGACGCGGGCACCGCGGGACTCAAACTGCACAAGATCGCGCGACGCATGCGTATCTGGGGCGATTCGGGTGGGCCCGCCACGCCCAAATCAAAGCGATGGTGGGGCTTCCTCAAAGTCCTGCACACCAAGGCGAACAGCGCTCCCGGCGGCGGACCCGATGCCGCCGAAGACATCAAGAGGTACATCAGGACCGCGCTGCTTGGAGTGGACTGTCAGTCGATCAAGTTCGCCGCCGTGACGGGAACGGATCTGCGCGTGGTGGCCAATGCCATCCCTCTGCCGCAGGACCCCACCAAGTATATCACCCTGATCGTCCTGCAGACGCCTGAAACCGACGGTACCGAGGAAGACGATCCAGGCTCGGGTGGCGAGGATCCGCCTGACGAAGATCCTTTCGCGCCGAATATGGCGAGGGCCAGAATTGTGGCCGGCAACTACGCCGCCAAGAAGAAGACAGCCAAAAAGAAGGCAGCCAAGAAGGCGGCAAAGAGGAAGGTGACGAAGAAGAAGGCCGCCAAGAGGAAAGCCACCAGAAAGACGGCGGCAAAGAAGAAGAAAACCTGACAGTTGAGATGTGCGGGCTGGGCATCGAATGCCCGGCCCGCCTAGTCCGCACGCTTGAGTTCAAATCCTCTGGGGAGAGGGACATGTCGGTAGGTCGGATCGCCATCGTGGCCATGGCGTTGATGTTGGTTGGCTGCGGTTCACCGCGACCGGAGTCGTTGCAGGGCGAAGTCTGCAAGTCGATCGCCACGGCAGGGCATTCGCCCTATCCCTGGCCGGATATCTATCAGAGTGTCATCGACGCGCAGGCGCAGCTCCCGCCTGTGCCGCCTGGTGGTGGTCCTGTCGCTGCCGCCCCGGCGCCGCCTCCACCGCCGCCGCCCGCTACGCCGCGCACAGCCGCTTTCCGCGACAAGATCGCGGCTCAGGCCGATGCACGCCAGCGGGCACTGGCGCCGGCCCCGCCGCCCATGGTGGCACCACGCCTGACCGCGCCACCCCCACCGCCGCCGACGCGCATTCTTTCGGTTTCGGCGGGCGGGGCGTGGGGGGCTTTCTCGGCTGGGTTCCTCGAAGGCTGGGGCGAAAACGGCGCGGAGCCGCGGCCCAAGTTCGACGTAGTCACCGGCGTCAGCACCGGCTCGATGGTCGCGCCCGTGATCTTCCTCGGCGACGCCAAACGCATGGCCAAGCTGCGCGAGATGTACTCCAATCTCAGCAACAAGGATGTCTTCACCTCGCGCGGGGCGCTCTCGCTGCTCACCGCCACGTCGCTCTACGACAACGCGCCACTGAGGAGGAAGGTCGAGGAGATCCTGGACGAGGAGATGGTCGAGGCGATCGCCGCCGAGAATGCGACGCGTACGCTTGCCGTCATGGCGACCAATCTCGACAGTGGCGTGCCGGAAGTCTTCGACCTTACGGCGATTGCAGCGCGCCAGGACATGACGATGGCGCAGAAGCGGCAGCGCATGGTGGCCGCGATCATGGCCTCGGCGGCGCTTCCCATCGGCTTTCCGCCGGAGTTCATCGACAACAACCTCTACGTCGACGGCGGTGTGCGCCTGCATGTCTTCTTTACGCGCGAACTGCAGGCGGCGCTGCAGGGCCGTCGGCTCGACGTCACCATCGTGGTCAGCGGCGACATGAAGGTCGGCCGCGATTGCACCGGCAAGGACGGTCTCGACCTTTTGAGTATCGCCGGTCGCACGGCCTCCATCGCCATCGACCAGCTCCTGCGTTCCAGCGTCGAGTCGCTGCTCACCGTCGGCCGACAGCGCGGCAATGTTGCGCGTTACATCGATGCCGCTTCGCTGATCGACTATGGGGCAAAAGTCCCGCAGCCCGGCATGCCGCCGCCCGGTCCCTGCCGCATCGGCGGCGGTGGCGGCAATGACGACATGTTCGACCCGGTCTTCCAGCGCTGCCTGGCCGCCCAGGGAGCGGCCATGGGCCGCTCCGCTCCGATTCCCTGGCGGCTTACCGTCGACAGTGGCCGGGTCGCCCGCCCCATCGTTGTGCCGCCTGCTCCGGTGACACCCACTTCCGGATGATGGGCGCTTGGCGTCGATAAGATGCAATCAAGCTATGCACGAAAAAAATGGCGGACCGTCTGGTCCGCCGTCCGACAAACTGCTAACTCGAACGTGCAGAGATTAAGGCCTGTGCGCCCGATCGCGGAACTCGCGATCGGGCTCTTTTTTTGTTCCCAACCTACCTGTCCTATTGCGTATCCCCGCCTACTGCTGTGCAGGTCGGTCGGGGGTCGGCGTGGTCTCCGTCGGAGCCGGACGCATGGGAATCGCCGGCGTCCGCGGCTCGTCGGCAGGCAATGTGGTGGGCGCCGGATCGAGCGGAGCGCGGGCCGTGTCTTTGCGGATGTCGACTGTGCCCGACATGAACAGCATGCCGACCACAATCACGAGGACCGCGACTACACCCAAGACGAGGTAGAGGCCTCGGCTGGGCGGACGGAGATCGTCACTCGCCATACCCTACTCCTGCGGCGACGGGCGCGGCTCGGCCGGCGTGGCCGGGGCCATCGGCGCTGCCGAAGCCGGCGGCTTGGGCGTGTCGATGCCCGGGACCGTGTTCGGGTTTGCGCCCGGTGGCTGGGTCAGCGACCGTTCGGTAGCTGGCGGTGACTGGGCCTGCTGCTCGTTGGCATTCTGCGGATTGGCGAAGTAAAGGAACCCGCCTACCAAGGCGACGCCGGCCAGAATGGCCAAAAGCGCGAATCCCGAGTTGCCGCTCTCGGTCTGGTATCCCGGTTCCTGACCATAACGGCCGCGGTTGGGACCCAGATCGTTGGGGTTGTAGTCGCTCATCTGGTCCTCCTCTCTCTTGGATGTCCGTCAGACCAACGACTCGTCGGGGGCAATGGTTTCCAAGGAATGACATGGCTGATAGCCTTCGCCTGCCTAGGTTGGAGGTCTGACAAATGCCTGATTCGATGCCATTTTCTGCGCCGCCGCGGGAACCTGCCCTGCTCGATGCCGATGGCGCGGCGGCCCTGGTCGGCTCCTATGCGCCGGTCTCCAAGACCGCCGCGGTAAAGGACATCGGCCGGATCGACGTCCATATGGGTCGCTTCATCGGGCTGTCGCCGATTTGCCTGATCGCCACGGCCGACGCTTCGGGCAAGCAGGACGTCACCCCACGCGGCGATCCGCCTGGTGCCTTCAAGGTGCTCGACGAGAAGACGGTCGCGATCGCCGACCGACCCGGCAACAACCGTCTCGATACGTTGAAGAACCTGCTCGAGAATCCCGAGATCGCCCTGATCTTCCTGCTTCCCGGCGTCAGCGAGACGGTACGGATTGCGGGCACCGCCCGTCTTTCGGTCGATCCGGCGCTGCTGGAGTCGATGGCGGTGCAGGGCAAGGCTCCGAAATGCGCCATCGTGGTCTCGGTGCGGCAGGCCTACCTCCATTGCGCCAAGGCGCTGCTGCGGTCGCGGCTGTGGACCGGCGACTATGCCCAGCCCAAGGGCACCTTCCCGTCGATCAGCCGCATGGTCGGCGACCAGGTCGGCCTTTCGGAGGAAGAGAAGAAGCAGCGCGAAGCCGCCACAGAGCATGCCTACAGGGAAGGGTTGTGGGCGCCGATCTCCTAGGCCGCAGGCATATGAGAAGCAGCCAGGGTGTCTTCGAGTGCGGCGACCTTCCGCTGCAACGCGGCGGCACGCTGCGCGATGCACGTATCGTCTACAAGACGTTCGGAACGCTCTCGCCGCGCCGCGACAACGTCATTCTCTATCCCACGAGCTACGGCGCCCACCACACCGACATCGAATGGCTGGTCGACCCGGAACACTGCCTCGACCCCAGCCGCTATTTCGTCGTCATTCCCAACATGTTCACCAATGGCCTCTCCTCGTCGCCGTCGAACACGCCGGGGGAATTCCCAGAGGTCACGACCTACGACAACGTCCTGCAGCAGCGCCGCCTGTTGAACGAGCTGTTCGGCGTCGACCGGCTGAAAATGGTCTATGGCTGGTCGATGGGCGCGCAGCAGGCCTATCACTGGGCCGCGTTGTTCGGCGATGCCGTCGAGCGCATCGTGGTGAACTGCGGCTCGGCACGCACGGCGCCGCACAACTTCGTCTTTCTCGAAGGCATCCGCACCACGCTGCTGGGGGCTCGCACACCCGAGGACGGGCTGCGCGCCATGGGGCGCATCTACGCCGGCTGGGCGCTCAGCCAGACCTTCTATCGTCGGGAGATGTGGCGCGGGCTGGGCTTCGACAGCCTGGAGGATTTCCTCGTGCGTTCCTGGGAGGCGAACTTCCTGCGGCGCGACGCGCGCGACCTGCTGGCCCAGCTCTGGACCTGGCAGAATGGCGACATCTCGGCCAACGATCTCTACCGCGGCGACCTCGAGATGGCGCTGGCTGGCATCAAGGCGAAGGTGCTGCTGATGCCGTCGGCCACCGATCTCTATTTTCAGACCGACGACAATCGCGCCGAGCTGCCGCATCTCAAGTACGGCAAGCTGGTCGAGATCCCTTCGGTATGGGGCCATCGCGCCGGCAATCCCCGCGACAATCCCACGGATGCCGCGTTCATCGATGCTCAGGTCGAGGCCCTGCTCGAAGCTTAGTCCTTTTCCGGCATCACCGAAGGCTGCACCGCGTGATCGGCTCCAGCAGGGTCCGGTTCTGGCGGCGGTATGGGTTCCGTGGGCTGCGGCGGCAGCGGGGCGCCGGCAATGAACGCGGCGACGGCGGCAGCGGTCGCCTTCGGATCCTCCTCCATCGGGTTGTGGCCGAGGTTGCCGAAGATCTCGAGCGTGGCGCCCTTGATGTCATTCTGGAAGCGGAAGGCATCGGCGGCCGGCACCCAGCGATCCTTGCCACCCCACAGGATCAGGGTCGGTACGTCCATGCGGCGCAGCGGTGTGGGGTCGAGCGGCTCCTGCGTGCGGGCTCGCTGGAGAGTGGCTTCGCGATTGCCGGGGAAGCGTTGCAGCTCGGCCATGCGCTTGATCCGTTCGGGTGTCGCCTGCGCCGGATCGGCATAGGCATCGCGCAGCGAGCGTCGCACCAGGCTCTCGGGTTTGAAGTAGATGCCAATGTCGCCCAGCACTGGCGTACGTGCCAGCCGCGTCATCAGCGGCACTTCGTTGTCCTGCCGCGGATAGCCTGCAGAATCGACCAGGACGAGCTGGATGACGCGATCGGGGCGTGTCGCGGCAAAGGTCCAGGCGACGGCGCCGCCCAGCGAGTGGCCCACGAGGACGACCTTGTCGAGGTGGAGATTGTCGATCAGCACCTCGATGAAGTCGGCGTAGGCTTCGACCGTATATTCGTCGCGCGGCCAGGTGCCGGTCAGGCCATGGCCCGGCAGGTCGACGGAGATCACGCGGGCGTCCGCGCCCAGCTCGCGCGCCCAGCTCTCCCATACCTGCAGCGATCCGTTCGAGCCGTGGATCAGCAGCATTGGCACACCGGCGGGATTGCCCTGGTCGCGGACATGCGCACGCACGCCACCGACATCGATGAAGTGCGAGCGGTCGTTGGCGTAGCGCGCGATCAATGTTTCGGCAGGCAACGATGGCGCATAGGCCCAGAGGGCCACGCCCGCCAGCACGCCCGCGGCGAACAGGGCATAGAGCGGCCAGCGGCGCGGTGGCGCCTCAGACCTTCGGCGGCGCGTCGGCATCGCCCGACTTCTCCGCAGGTTTTTCCGGGAGGCCGTCCTTGTGGCCGCTCTTCGGGTCCGCCCCGGCATCGCCCTGCAACAGTGCGACACCGATACGATCGAGACCACGCAGCGTGAGCTCCGACGCGGGGGCCGGATCGATGATCTTCTTTTCGATCAACCTGGCGAGCAACGTGCGGTTCAGGTCGTTGGTCACGACCTGCCGGTCTTCCAGCCGGGCCACGAAGACGAAAAGCTCAAACTCGAGCCCATTCGATGCAATCCTGACGAAGCGAACGATCGGCGCCGGCACACGCAGCACGCGGGCATGCTCCAGGGCGGCCTCGCGCAGCAGGCCTTCGATGACGGCGACGTCGGTGTTGAGCGGCACGGTGAGCTTGAGCTCGATGCGGCTCGACGTGTCCGAATAGGTGCGGTTGACGACCGGATTCTGCAGGAAGGCGCTGTTGGGCACGATGACATGCGTGCGCTGGAAGGTTTCGATTTCGGTGGCGCGGATGTTGATGCGCCGGACGAAGCCCTCATGGCCGTTCACGATGATCCAGTCCCCAGCCTTGATCGGCCGCTCGACCAGCAGGATGACGCCGGAGATCACGTTGTTGGCGATGTTCTGCAGGCCGAGGCCGATGCCGACCGACAGCGCGCCGAGGACGATCGCGAGGTTGGTGAAATCGACGCCGAGCGCGCCGATGCCGATCAGGATGGCGACGATGACGCCGACATAGTTGAGGCCGGCATCGATCGACTGGCGCAACGGCAAGGGCGCGTCGACGGTCGGCAGCACGCGGTCGCGCACGATGCTGCGCACCAGGCGGGCGAGCAGCATGCAGACGGCGAAGGCGATGATCGCCATGCCGACATTGCCGAGCGAGATGGTGACGCCCCCGACCTTCACGCCGCGCAGCAGTTGGCCGAAGCCGTCGAGGATGGCGTCGATATCGACGTTCCACGCCGCCGGAATGGCGATCGCCAGCAGCAGCACCAGTGCCGTATCGAACACCAGCAGCAGCAGGTGCTGTCCGCGGATGGTGGAGTCGGCCGGCAGGCCGAAGCGGCGGCGGACCCAGGCGCCCGGCGGCGTATCCGGTGCGGCGGCGGCTTCGAGCAGATCGGCGACCAGCTGATGCAGCAGCAGTGCGATCGCGATCAGGGCGCAGCTGGCCGAGATCGCGGCATGAAGATGCGAGGCGAGCGTTGCGTAGCCTGCCAGGGCGAAGGCGATCGACGAAAGGACCAGCACGGTCAACGCCAGGCGCGTGACCGACCACCAGGTGCCGCCGATCATCGGTGGCAGATCCGACCCCTCGGGACGTGCGGCCTGCCAGGAACGGTTGGAGAGTGCTGGCAGTGCCAGCAGCGCCACCGACGTGGTGAGGATCAGGGCCCCGACGGGAGCAATCGCACTGTGATCTTCGCCACGGCTAAGCCCGATGTAGATGAGATCGAGCAGCACGCCGACCGTCATCAAGCGGCGCAACGCCTGCGACAGATACTGCGCACTGTCGTCTGTCAGCGGCATGAACCGCCATTCCGGCCGGCCCGGCGACAGGCCGGCACCCGTCATGCCGAAGACCAGGAGAAGCCAGATCAAGCGGATCGCTACTTCCGGTACCAGCCTGTCGAGAGGCGCCGGCGGCGCTGTCGCGAGAAGGAGCTTGCTGACCAGCCAGACCGCAAGGATCGGCACCAGCACCAGGCCGAGCCCGTCGATGGCCGTGGCGATGGTGCGATAGCGCTGCAGGTTGACGTGCGAGCCACTGCGGCCGAAGCGCTGGCGCAGCGCCCGGCCGAACCACCAGAGGCCGATGGTGATCGCCGCCCAGAAGGCCAGCGGCACGAGGTCCTGGTTGCGGAGAGGGGTAAGGCCGTTGCGGGTCCAGGTCGCGATAGCCGTGCCCAGCGTTTCGATTGCATCGCCGAGCTGTGGTCCGATCTTCGTCCAGACCTCCGCCGACAGCGGCGAGAGATCGCGTCGCATCAAATTCTGGAATACCAGCGCGCCGCGCACCTTGGTCAGGCGTTCAAGCAGCTGGTCGGCGCGTGCGATCACTACTTCGCACTGTTTGAGTCGGCTTTCGTTGAGCGTCGCCTGGTCGGTCAGCCGCTTGCGTTCCTCCTTCAGTTCGTCGGTTTCGGGTGGCGCATCGGTGCCCGGCTTGATCTCCAGCGGCGCCAGCAGCTTCTTGGTATCGGCGAGGTCGTTGCGCGCCAGCGTCGCCGCCGCCATCGCCGCGGTCCGCACGTCTGTAGCCTGCTCGCGCAGCGCGTCGATTTCGACTGGCAGCAGGCCCGCCTGCTCCGTACGGGTGGCAATGCGGTCGAGCTGACGCGTCCACAGGTCGGTGAGTTGGCCGAACGGGCGCTGGGGCTGCTGCGGCGCCATTTGGGCCGAAGCTGTGTCCGCAACACCGACCAGCAGCAGCAGGAACAAGGCGAGGCGGGCTAGAGATCGCATTCGATGCGCGATTCCCGGAGAACGAGAGAGGATTTTCTTGCTCACTACCACGGGCAGAGACCCCAGGCGATGATCCGGCGGTGTTTGGGCGGCCAGATGGGCGAAATCAGGGCGTCTTTTTCCAAGGTGTTCAAGGGGTGGCGCTTCGTCGTTGACAGGGCCCGGACGACGCGGAACCTTGCGCGCCGAAAGCGTGAATCGGGGGAGAAGTAGATATGGCCGAAGGGCAGAGCTCTGTGGGTGAGGTCCGGATCGAACCTGACCGCCTGCACGGCTTCACGATGGCAATCTGCCGCGCGGACGGCAGCTCGGCGGAAGAAGCGAAGCTGGTCGCCGACCACCTCGTGCTCGCCAACCTGTTCGGCCACGACAGCCACGGCGTCGGCATGATGCCGCACTACATCCAGAACACCATGAACGGCGCCTGCAAGCGCAACCACCACGCCAAGATCGACCGCGACAACGGCGCGGTGATCGTGGTCGACGGCGGCGCCGGTTATGGCCAGGTGATCGCCAAGGAAGCAATGGACATCGGCATCGAGCGCGCGAAGAAGCACGGTGTCTGCGTCGTCGGATTGAAGAATTCGCATCATATCGGCCGCATCGGCCATTGGGGCGAGCAGTGCGCCCGCGCCGGCATGGTGAGCACGCACTGGGTGAACGTGCATGGCCACAAGTCGCTGGTGGCGCCGTTTGGCGGTGCCGAGGCACGCTTCACCACCAACCCCTATTGCACGGCCATTCCTCGCAAGGGCCGGGAGCCGATCGTGCTCGACTTCGCCACGAGCCAGGTCGCGATGGGCAAGGTGCGTGTCGCCAACAACAAGAAGATCCAGATGGAACCCGGCCTGCTGATCGACGCGGCGGGCAATCCCACGACCGAGCCTGGCGTCATGTACAACGCGCCTTACGGCGCCATCCTGCCATTCGGTCTGCACAAGGGCGGTGGCCTCGCGGTGATCTGCGACCTGCTGGCCGGTGCGCTCACCGGCGGCCGCACCCACAGCCCGCGGACGATCAAGAAGGACGGCACCGACATCATCAACAACATGCTGTCGATCATCATCGATCCCGATGCGATGGGCGGCACCGCTTTCTACGAGGACGAGGTCGATAATTTCATCGGCTGGGTGAAGTCGGCCAAGCCGCAGCCCGGCGTCGACGAGGTGCTGGTGCCCGGTGAGCCGGAACGTGCGCGCAAGCTCGACCGTGAGAAGAACGGCGTTCCGATCGATACCACCACCTGGCAGCAGCTCGTCGACACTGCCCGACTGGTGCGGCTGAACGATACCGAGATTCCCCGGATGGCCGGCGCCTGACGCGACCGGAAGACAGGAGACCGACCATGGCCAAGATGAGGCTCTATTACTCCCCGTCGTCGCCTTACGCCCGCAAGGTTCGGGTACTGGCGCTCGAGACGGGGCTCGACAAGAAGATCGACATGGTGAACGTGGCGCTAACGCCGGTGGCGCCCAATGCCGACGTCGACAAGCACAATCCGATCGGCAAGATCCCGGCCCTGTCGATCAAGAACATGGACCTCTTCGACTCGCCGGTGATCTGCGAGTACCTCGACCATCAGCACAAGGGCCGCAAACTGTTCCCGCGCAAGGGCCGCGACCGCTGGGTCGCGCTGCGCCAGCAGGCGATGGGCGACGGCCTGCTCGATGCGGCGCTGCTGGCGCGCTACGAAGACTTCCTGCGGCCGGAAGAACGGCGCTGGCCCGACTGGACCAAGGGCCAGATGAAGAAGATCGACGGCGTCCTCGACCAGCTCGAAGCCGAAGCCAAGGCGCTCCGCGGCAAGCCGACCATCGGCACGATCACCATCGCCTGCGCGCTGGGCTATCTCGACTTCCGTTTCGGCAGCCATGACTGGCGCGCCAAGCGGCCGAAGCTCGCCAAGTGGTTCACGGCTTTCGGCAAACTGCCGTCGATGAAGGCAACCGTTCCGCCGCCGGCTTGATCGCGTGACGGCCGACGAGATCATTGCCCGCCTCGGACTGCAGCCGCACCCCGAGGGCGGACATTTTCGGGAGACTTTCCGGTCGGCCGATGCTACCGGCCCGGGCGGCCGCGGCGCCAGCACGGCGATCTTCTTTCTTCTCAAGGCCGGCGAGCGCTCCCATTGGCATCGCGTCGATGCCGACGAAGTCTGGCATCACTATGCCGGCGCACCGCTCGAACTCTCGATGAGCGACGATGGCAAGACGGCACGCCATCTACGGCTCGGCAGCGACTTCGGTCTCGGCGAGACACCGCAGATCGTCGTGCCGCGCGGCGTCTGGCAGGCGGCGCGCTCCCTCGGCAACTGGACCCTGGTCGGCTGCACGGTGGCGCCGGCTTTCGAGTTTGCCGGCTTCGAACTCGCACCACCGGGTTGGGCGCCCGGCTAGCGCTTCCACAACTCGCGCGAAGCGAGCACGGCGCCGACGGTGACCAGCAGGGCGGCAATCAGAAGCGTACCCGTCGGCTCCGCGAGGCCGCAGGCGATCAGGATGGCGGTCGAGAGGATCGGCGTTGCATAGGAGAGTGCCCCCAGCGCCCGGATGTCGCCGCGCTTCACCGCATGATCCCAGAAGTAGAAGGCGGTACCGGCCGGGCCACAGCCGAGCGCCAGCACGGCAAGCCAGGCGGTCGGCGTAACTGGCCAGACCGTGCTTTCGAAGACGAGGTGGCAGACCAGCGAGAGCGCGGCCGACGCCGCGCAGAAGGCTGCGATCGCATCGGTCGGGGTCTCGCCGAAGCGGCGCGACAGAACGGAGTAGAGCGACCAGGTAAGCGCGCAGCCCAGGGCCAGCGCATAACCCAGCATATGATCGCCGGCGAAGTGAACGCCGCGCCCGAAGGCGAGCAGCGCCACGCCGGCAAATCCCAGGAGAGCGCCCAGAAGATGCGGCCAGCCCAGCTTCTCGCCCGCCAGCGGCGCGGAGAGCAGGACGATCAGCAGCGGCCAGAGATAGTTGACCAGATTGGCCTCGGCCGGCGGCGCGAGCTGAAGGGCTGCGAAATAGAGGGCGTGATAACCAAAGAGGCCGCCGATCCCGAGCAGCCAGACCCGTCCCGGCCAGCCGACCAGCCCGGCCCAGCCGACACCGCGCCTCAGGGCGCGCACGATCCCGATCGTCGCGCCGACGGCGAAGGTCATGGCCACCATCTGGAACGGCGGGATGGAGCCTGCCAGCACCGAGAGCGCCGCGAGCATGCCCCACAGGCCGATGGCAACGAGTCCTGCCGCCATGGCGCGGCGCCGGATGGTGTCGGCAGCAGTCATCGTCGCCGCATAGAGAATGAAGTGCAGATTGTCGAGCGGATGCGTCGGTTTCGTTTCGCGGCTACGATAGCACCAGCGGAGCGTGGATGTTTGTTCGGCCGACCAACCCGATAAGCCACAGGCTGGCCCGTGTGGCTTTCATTCTGGCCAGCGTGGCTGCCGTGATCGTGGCCGCCCCGGGCCCGTTGCATCGCTTCCTCGGTCTGGACGTCGAGGCGGCCATCGCCGTCTTCCGTTACGGCTTCTACATGGCGGTCGCCGGCGTGGCCCTGGGGCTCGCCACGATCATTCCGTCACGTCCGGGCGACAGGCGGCGCGGCTTCGTCGCGGCCTTCCTCGCCATCGTCATCGGTGTCGCGACGTCCTGGGTGCCGCTGCGCTGGTTCCTGCAGGCGCACAGTCTGCCCGCGATCAACGACATCACGACCGACACGACCAACCCGCCGCCGCTGGTCGCGACGCTGCCCCTGCGCCGCGGTGCGCCCAACCCTCCGGCGTATCCTCCCGCCAATGCACCCCTGCAGAAGGCAGCTTTCCCCGACATTGAGCCACTGGTCCTTGCAGTACCGCCGGCCGAAGCCTTCCGTCGCGTCGATCAGGCCGCACAAGCGCTCGGCTGGGACATCGTCGCGCGGGCGCCGGCGGAAGGACGCCTGGAGGCCATCTCGACCAGCAAATGGTTCGGCTTCCGCGACGATATCGTGGTCCGCATCCGTCCGCAGGGCGCGGGCAGTCGCATCGACATCCGCTCCAAGAGCCGAATCGGCCAGTCGGATCTCGGCGGCAACGCGGAGCGGATCCGTGCCTTCCTCGTGCGCGTGAAGGCCGAGACCTAACCCAAGGGCAGGGTGAAGCGGAAGGTCGTACCCTGATCGCTCGATTCCGCCAGGGTGATCTCGCCGCCGTGAAGGCGCACGAGATCGCGGGCGATCGCCAGTCCCAGGCCCGCGCCACCGGCGCGGCCGCCCGTGGTAAAGGGCTGGAAGAGCTGGCTGGCGACCGCGGATGGGATGCCCGGGCCATTGTCGACGACATCGATCAGCAGGAAGCGTCCATCGGCGCGGCAACGGACGGTGACGGAGGTCGCGCCGCACTCGAAGGCATTGCGTCCGAGATTGAGGAACACGCGATACAGCAGGTCGCGATCGGCCATCACACGATCACTGTGGATTTCGTTCTGCCACACGCGCAGCAGGTTGGGATCGCGATCCTCGCCCTGCTCCTGCAAGATGACGCCAACTTCGGCGACCAGATCGGCGAGATCGACCTCGGCGAGCTTGGGTGTCGGTCGTTCCCGCACATATTCGATGGCGTCGCTGGCGAGCCGCGCCGCGCGGTCGATCGTGTTGAGGATGGTGGGGGCCAGCGAACGCGTGCGTTCGTCGTCGCTGCGCGCCAGCCGGTCCGACAGCAGCCGTGCCGTCGACAGCATGTTGCGCAGGTCGTGGTTGATCTTGTTGGTCGCGGCGCCGACCTCGGCGAGGCGCGACTTCTGGCGCAAGGAGGCGCGCAGCTCGCGCTGCAGATTCTGGAACTCGCGGTCGACCACGCCGATTTCGTCGTTGCGTTGGGTCGGCGGCCGCTCGGTGCCGACATCCTCCGGCGCGCGGCGAAAGGCCGTCATGTCGGCGGAGAGGCTCTGCAACGGCCTGACCACCATCCAGCGTAGCGCCAGATAAAGCAGTGCAGCCGTCGAGAGGGCGACGATGATCGACAGGACAAGAATGCGACCGGCGTAGTCGTACATCGCGGCGCGCATCGGCATTTCGTCGACGACGATCCATACCTTGGCCTTCGGCAGGCGCATCGAGCCGCCAACCACCCTTATGTAGCGTGAGCCGTCGTGCGACATGGCCGACAATGCGTCCCAGATCAGGCCAAGTGCGCTGCGGTCCTTGAGTTTGAACCCCGGCATCTCCGGCCGCGGTTCGACGTTCATCAGCGCGCGTTTGGCTCGGTTGGGCTCGACCAGTGCCACGGCGTCGACGCGAGCATGATCGAGCAGCGTGCGCTTCAGGTCCTCGTTGATCATGTTGTCTGGCGTGGCGTCGAGCGCGAGCGCCGCCAGGGCGCCGCGCTCGACGAGCTGCTCGAGATAGACCAGTCGGAAGCGGGCAATCGACGGCAAAAAGATCGCCACTTCCGCCAGCATGACGGCGGCCACGACCAGCCCGAGAATCCGCCACGACAATCCGAAGGCTAGGTTGCGGCGGGCGGGACGGACGGACTGGGCCGGTGCGGAGACGTCGGCGGTCATTGGGATGGAGTCTAGCCAAGTCGCCCCATTGGGCCTAGCGGGCGGCGGCGATGGTGGGCGAAAACGGCAGGAGTCCAGGGGCACTTCTTTGTGAATGCCTGCCGGTGCCGTGTGAATACGCCTGATGCGATTCCGGTCCGGTGATCAGCCGGACAGCGGCGGCACTGTCTCCGACGATCGGGTCCGACGACCGCGGCTCGCGGCTACCAGACCGGCAATCGCGCCAGGAAGCGCACCAGCCCTCGCATGCGTGGGCCGAACAGCGTCTCGGTGAAGTAGCTGCCGGCGGCTCGCTTGCCGGCTTCGCCGAGAGTGGGATAGGGCGGCACGAAGCCGGCGAGGGCTGAAATCTTGAGCCGCTTCGAGATCGCCAGACACCACGGCTGGATCAGTTCGCCCGCCTGAGGTCCGGCGATGGCCGCGCCCAGGATGCGGCCACGCGCATCGGTGACGATCTTGACCAGACCGTCGGTCGCCCGCTCGGCCTGCGCCCGGTCGTTCTCGGCGAACTTCCAGCGCAACACCCGGATGCGATCGCCGTGTTTTTCTCGCGCCGCAAGTTCACTGAGGCCGACATGTGCCAGCTCCGGATCGCTGTAGGTTGCCCAGGGCACGATAGCCGCATCGAGTTTCGCGGGCACTCGAAACAACGCGCTGCGGATGAACAGCGAGGCTTCGTAGCCGGCCATATGCGTGAAGGCGTAGAGCCCGTTGCAGTCACCGATCGCCCAGACGTTGCGATTGGAGGTGCGCAGCGAGGCATCGACGGTGATGCCGTGCTTGGTGTGGGCGATGCCGGCCTTGTCGAGATCGAGGCTCTCGGTGACGGGAGAGCGACCGGCGGCGACCAGGAGATGCGATCCGGCAACTCGTGTTCCGTCGCCAAGAACGGCGACGACGCCATCGGACGACCGTTCGATGCGATCGATCTTGATGCCGCTGCGGAGATCGACGCCTTCCTTGTGCAGCTGCGCCACGACGATGGCGGCGAGTTCCGGATCGTCCTTGGGGAGGAACGTCGCTGCCTCCAGCACCGTGACCTGGGATCCGAGCCGCCGGAACGCCTGCGCCATCTCGATGCCGATCGGGCCGCCACCGATGATCAGGAGATGCGCCGGCAAGGTGCGGTTGGCGAAGATCGTCTCGTTGGTGAAATGCGGCGTCTCGGCGAGGCCGGGGATCGGTGGCAGCGTGGCACGCGAGCCGGTCGCGAGCACAATGCGTTTGCTCGCGATGCGATGCGGACCGGCCTGGATTTCGGCGCGGCCGACGAAGCGCGCCTCTTCCTTGAGAACCCGCACGCCGAGCTTCTCGAAGCGTTCTACCGAATCGTTGGGCGCGATGGCCACGATCGTTTCGGCCACATGGTCCATCACGCGGGGGAAGTCGACGCGCGGCTCGACCGGCGCGATGCCGAACGCGCCGCCGCTGCGCTGCGCCTGCGCGGCCTTCGCCGCCGCGATCAGTGCCTTGGAAGGCACGCACCCGAAGTTCAGGCAGTCGCCCCCCATCAATGCGCGTTCGACCAGCACAACCTCGAGGCCGAGCTGCGCCGCACCCGCGGCGACGACCAGGCCAGCCGAGCCGCCGCCGACGACGCAGACATCGGGAGTGAGGCGTTCGCTCATGTCAGGGCGTGGCTTTGGGCTTGCGCAGGTGGGTATAGACGACGGGCACCAGAGACAGGGCCGCCAGCCCCAGCAGCGGCAGCAGGATGCGCCATTCGAAGATGATCCCGAGATCGGGCCGCTCGCCACGTCCGATCACGATGCCGAGGCCGGCGCCGACGCTTGCATAGACAATCGCGGCCGGAACAATGCCGATCATGGTTGCGAACGCATAGCGGTCGAGCCGCATGCCCAACAGTGCCGGCACGATGTTGATCAACCAGAAGGGAAACACCGGCACCAGCCGCAGGAACAGAAGATAGCTGAAGTCGTTGCGTTGGAAGCCTGCCTCGAAGCGAGCCAGCGCGGGGCCCGCGCGCGCGCGGAAGAGATCGCGGAAGGCCGTGCGGGCGGCGAGGAAGACGGCGATCGAGCCCAGCGTTGCGCCGATCACCGAAAGACCGGCACCCATCCAGGTACCGAACAGGAAGCCCGCCGCCGGCGTGACGACCATGGCGACCGGCAGAGAGAAAGCGACGACCAGGGCATAGGCCAGGACGAAGACGGCCGCCGAGATCAAGGCGTGCCGGGCGACCCACTTCGTCAGTGTCACCTGATGGCGACACAGCAGGTCGTAGGAAAAATAGCGCTCGAGCCCGAGCAGCAGGAAGACCGCCAAGCCGCCGAGGAGAATCGCCACAGGCAGCAGTCGGCGGAGTATCAACAAGTTCATCTCGTCTTTCGCATCGCCTTGGCCTGATCATCGCTCGCGCGTCTCGGACCTCAAAGCACATGCTGTCACGGCTGGGTTACCGGCAAGCCAGGGTCGGTCGCGGCCAGGCTGGGCCGGGCACCGAAACGTCCCCACCACGCGGCGAGCCGCCGATATTCGGCAAGCAGGGCGGCGCCCCGCGGCGACAGGACGAAATAGGCGACCATGGCGCCGAGGTGAAAGTCGGCCAGCGAGACATCGGGGCCGCAGAGACAGGCATCGCCGGACGCCAAGGCGTCGAGCGCCCGGAGGACGCGGGCGGCTTCCTCCAGACCCTTGTCGCGTTCCACTGGATCGATCTCGCCGCCGGTGTGGGGGCGAAAGACGTCGTGCACGAAGACCTGCCGGACCAGAGGCCAGTAGGTATAGGCATCGACCACGCCGATGATCTGGTCCATCCGCGCCAAAGCCCGAGGCGAGGCCGGTTGGAGGGGCGGCCCGGCAAAGGCGCGGTCGATATAGCGCGTGATCGCCCCGGTTTCATAAAGGGTGAAATCGCCGTGGACGAGGGTCGGGACCCGTCGGAAGGGGTGGAGTTCCAGATAGTCGGGCGGGCAGTCCGTCGCGAAGGGGTTCACTTCGACCTTCTCGTAGGTCACTCCCTTCTCGGCCAGGGCCAGGCGGGCGATCCTCGTGTAAACGCTGTAGTAGTAGCCGTGCAGGAAGAGTGTCATGGGCTATCTTAGCCCTCGTTGACTCGCCGCCGTCTCGCGCTTATTACGCTCGCTCACGGAATTTGCCCCTGCGCACCGCGCGGGGGCGTTGTATTTAGAGGAGTTGCGTCATGAAACGCACCTATCAGCCGAGCAAGCTGGTGCGCAAGCGTCGGCATGGCTTCCGGTCCCGCATGGCGACGGTGGGTGGCCGCAAGGTCATCGCCAATCGCCGCCGCTCGGGCCGCAAGCGCCTCTCGGCCTAGTTTCTTTTGGCTGCGGCGCGCCTCGGGCGTTTGCCGAATCGCCGCGATTTTCTGCGCGTCCAAGCCGGACGCCGCTGCGCCATGCCTGGATTCGTGCTCCAGGTGGCGCCTGTTCCCGCCGATATCGTCCTGCCCGACATCCGGGTGGGCTTCACCGTGACTCGCAAGGTCGGCAATGCCGTGGTCCGTAACCGCGTGCGCCGGCGTCTGCGCGAGATTGCCCGCATGGTGATCCCGGCGGAGGCCCGGCCGGACCTCGACTATGTCCTGGTCGGCCGCCAGGGCGCCCTTGTCCGCGACTTCGCGGCGATGCGCGGGGAGCTGCAGGAAGCATTGAGGCGGCTCAAGGCGCAGGTCGTCGCGACGCCATGACCTGCACGGACTGCTTGCGCCCGCGCGCTTAAGTCGCCAGTTTCCGGGCCGCATGATGTCCTCCGTCCTGCGTGGCGCGATCCGGTTCTATCAGCTCACGCTCGCTTACTTCTTCGTCGGCGCCTGCCGCTACGAGCCGTCCTGCTCGGCCTATGCGGCCGAGGCGGTGACGACGCATGGCGCGTTGCGGGGAAGCTGGCTCGCCGCGCACCGTCTCTGTCGCTGTGGCCCCTGGGGCACCGGCGGCTGGGATCCCGTTCCACCGGCCGCTGCTGCACGGCGTCCGCGCCAAACCCTTTCCTGCCAACCCGCTGAGCGCTCCTGAGCGCCCGGAAAGATCGCCTGAGAAAGATCGTCTGAAATGGATCAGAAGAATTTCATCGTCGCCATCGTCCTCTCGGTGCTGATCATCGTGGGCTGGCAGGTGGCCTTCCCGCCGGCCAAGCCGCCGGTCAACGGTACCCAGCAGACGACGACTCAGCCCGGCGCGCCGCAGGCACCGGCCGGCCAGCCGGGCCCAGCCGGCGTGCAGCCGGGTCCGGGCGCAGGCCCCGCACAGCAGCCGGTGGTCAGCCGCCCCGAGGCGCTGGCCCAGAGCCCGCGCGTCACGTTCAACACCGCCGAGCTGGTCGGCTCGATCTCGCTCAAGGGCGCACGCATCGACGACGTGCAGCTCGTGAAGTATCGCGAGACCATCGATCCCAAGAGCCCGCCGGTTCCGGTTCTCTCGCCGGTCGGCAGCGCCCACCCCTACTATGCCGAGTTCGGCTGGTCCTCTTCGGACCCTGCGATCAAAGTGCCGAGTCCCGACTCGCTGTGGACCGCAGACAACCAGACCGTGGCGCCCGGCAAGCCGGTGAAGCTTACCTGGGACAATGGCCAGGGCCTGATCTTCGGCCTCACCGTGTCGATCGACCAGTTCTTCATGTTCGACGTGCAGCAGAGCTTCGAGAACAAGACCGACAAGCCGGTGACCTTGTTCCCCTGGAGCCTCGTCGTGCGCTACGGCGAGCCGCATGCCGAAGGCATGTACATCCTGCACGAAGGTCCCTACGGCGTGTTCAACGGCACGCTGAAAGAATTCAGCTACTCCGACTTCAAGGGCAACAAGCAGCAGAAGCTCGCCACCACGGGCGGCTGGCTCGGCATCACGGACAAGTACTGGATGGCCACGCTGGTGCCCGACCAGAAGGCCAAGCTCGATGCGTCGATCAAGCAGACCGGCGCGGGCGCGGACCTCAAGTACCAGATCGACTATGTCGGTGCCGGCGTTGCCGCCGCACCGGGCGCGACCGTCACGACGGATTCCCGCCTCTATGCCGGCGCCAAGATCGTGCGGGTGATCGACGACTACGAAACGAAATACAGCATCGACAAGTTCGACCTGACGATCGACTGGGGCTGGTTCTGGTTCTTCACCAAGCCGCTGTTCTGGTTGCTCGAGTGGCTCTACGTGCAGCTCGGTAACTTCGGCCTGTCGATCCTGGTGCTGACCGTCATCGTCAAGCTCGTGTTCTTCCCGCTGGCCAACAAGTCCTATGCGGCGATGAGCAAGATGAAGGCGCTGCAGCCGGAGATGGAGAAGCTCAAGGAGCGTTACGGCGAGGATCGCCAGCGCATGAACCAGGAGCTGATGCAGCTCTATCGCCGCGAGAAGGTGAATCCGGCGGCGGGCTGCCTGCCGATCCTGGTCCAGATCCCGGTGTTCTTCGCGCTCTACAAGGTGCTCTACACCACCATCGAGATGCGCCATCAGCCGTTCTACGGCTGGATCAAGGACCTGGCGGCGCCCGATCCGCTCACCATCCTGACCGGCTTCGGTCTCTTCTCGTGGCACGTGCCGGACTTCCTGCACTTCTTCAACATCGGCCTGTGGCCCATCATCATGGGCATCACGATGTACCTGCAGCAGAAGCTGAACCCGCAGCCGACCGACCCGGTGCAGGCGCGCGTGTTCCAGTTCCTGCCGATCCTGTTCACCTTCATGCTGGCGCCGTTCTCGGCCGGCCTGGTGATCTACTGGGCGTGGAGCAACATCCTGTCGATTGCCCAGCAGTACATGATCATGCGTCGCCATGGCACGCCGATCGGCGGCGGCAAGGCGCCGGTCGCGGCCACGCCGGCGCCGGTGGCCGATGCCGGCGGCAACAAGAAGAGCGGCAAGGGCTCCGGCAAGAAGAGCTGATGTCCAGGGACAAGCGAGAGGGAGACGCGTCGGAGGGGCGCAGCCCGGAGGAAATCGAGGCGGCGCGCAAGCTTTTCGCGGGCCCCTGCGATTTCATTTCGGGCGCGGCGTCGCTCGAATCGCTGACGCCGACGACCTGGCCGGAGGTGGCCTTTGCCGGCCGCTCCAATGTCGGCAAGTCGAGCCTCGTGAACGCGCTGACCGGCCGGCGCACCCTGGCGCGTGTCTCGGCCAAGCCCGGCCATACGCGGCAGATCAATTTCTTTGATCTCGCGAACCGGCTGGTCCTGGTCGACCTGCCGGGGTACGGCTTCGCCCAGGTCTCCAGGTCGATGAAGGAGACGTGGCAGGATCTCGCCTCGGCCTATCTGCGCGGCCGTCCGACCCTGGTGCGGGTCTGCCTGCTGATCGATTCGCGCCACGGCGTGAAGGAGAGCGACCGCGAGACGATGCGAAACCTCGACAAGGCCGCTGTCTCGTATCAGATCGTGCTGACCAAGGTCGACCAGCTCAAGGCCGCCGACGTGCCGCGGGCCGTCGCGGCCGCCGAGGCGGTCGCCCGCAAGCATGGCGCCGCCCATCCCGTGGTGCTGCCGACCAGCAGCGAAACCGGCTTCGGAATCCCTGAGCTGCGGGCCGAAATCAAGGCGGTCGCCGGCGTCTGACGCTCCTCACGCCGCGTCGTGGAAGATGATGCCCAAGGTAAAGCGCTGACCGTCGCGCACGCTCGACACGCCGTGACGCATGGCGGTGCGGTGCCAGCCGCGCGTTCCTTTCACCGGCCGTTCGTTCACGGCGAAGATGATGGCGTCGCCTTGCGCGAGAGGCACCACCTCGCCGCGGGACTGCATGCGCGGCCGCTGTTCGACCAGCATGAACTCGCCGCCCGAGAAGTCGCGCTCCGGAGCACTCAGCAGGACCGTCGCCTGCAGCGGGAACACCAGCTCGCCGTAGAGGTCGCGGTGCAGACAGTTGTAGTCGCCGGGCCCGTAGCGCAGCAGCAGCGGCGTCGGCCGCTTCTGGCCGCCCTCGTGGCATTGTTGCAACCAGCCTTTCAGGGTCGGCGGGAAACGCTGCGGGCGACCGAGCTGCTCGTTCCATGCATTGGCCACGCGAGCGAGCTCGGGATAGAGCGCCTGCCGCAGGCGCTCGACCGGCTCGGGCAGAGGATAGGTGAAATACTGGTATTCGCCCTGCCCATAGCCATGGCGCTGCATGACGATGTGCTTGCGAAATTGGGCCTGGTCCGGCCAGAGAGCCGCGAGCGTACGGCACTCCGCCGGGCCGATCAGGTTTCGCGCGACGGCAAAGCCGCGCGCCGCCAAAGCGTCATAATCCATCATGCGGACATCCTGCCGCGGACTGGGCACTTCTTCTATCCGCGGCCCGCCTGATATATGATGCCATCTTAGCCCCCTCCCACACCGGGAGGGGGCTTTTGCCAACTTGAGCCGACATTACGGGAAGCGAAGAAATGGCCGAGCCGGTCCAGACCGACAAGGAGCAGAAGCGGCTCATCCGCATGGCGGAGACCATCTCCAAGGCGCTGCCCTTCATGCGCCGGCACAACGACGCCACCTTCGTGGTGAAGTATGGCGGCCACGCCATGACCGATCCCAAGCTCGGCGACCTGGTCGCCCGCGACGTCGTGCTGATGAAGCAGGTCGGCATGAACCCGATCGTGGTCCATGGCGGCGGCCCGCAGATCAACAAGATGCTGGAGCGGGTCGGCATCAAGAGCACGTTCGTGAACGGCCTGCGCGTGACCGACGCGCAGACCATGGAAATTGTCGAAATGGTGCTCGCCGGTTCGATCAACAAGGCGATCGTGGCGGACATCAATGAATGCGGCGGCATCGCCGTCGGCATCTGCGGCAAGGACGGCAACCTGATCCTGGCGCGCAAGGTGACCGAGATGCGCGACCCCAAGACCGGCGAACTCCTGAAGGTCGATCTCAAGCAGGTCGGCGAGCCGGCCAGGATCAATGTCATGGTGCTGGACCAGCTGCGCCGCGCCGACGTCATTCCCGTGGTGGCGCCGATCGGCTTCGGCGTCGACGACGAGCTTACCTACAACATCAATGCCGACACCTCGGCGGGCGCCATCGCCGGCGCCATGAAGGCCAAGCGCCTCCTGTTCCTGACCGACGTGCCCGGGGTGCTCGACAAGGACGGCAAGCTCATCCAGGACATGACGGTCGAGCAGGCGCGGGCCCTGATCGCCGACGGCACCATCTCGGGCGGCATGATCCCCAAGGTCGAGAATTGCATCGATGCCGTGAACAGCGGCGTCGAAGCCGCCGTGATCATGGACGGCCGGGTGCCCCATGCCCTGCTGCTGGAGGTCTTCACCGAGGCCGGCGTCGGCACGATGGTTACCCGTACCTGATCTTGAAACCGCTAAATCTGCCGCATATCTAAGCACCATGGCACTTTTGCCCATCCTTACGGCGCCCGATCCGCGTCTCAAGAAGAAGTCCCTGCCGGTCGAGGCTGTCGACGACGGCGTGCGCCAGCTCATGGACGACATGCTGGCGACCATGTACGACGCGCCCGGCATCGGTCTGGCGGCGCCGCAGGTCGGCGTGCTGAAGCGCGTGGTGGTGCTCGACATCGAGCGCGAAGACACCAAGACCGGGCCGCTGTTCATGGCGAACCCGGAGATCATCGATGCTTCGGACGAGGATGCCTCCTATGAGGAGGGCTGCCTGTCGGTGCCGGAGCATTACTCGGACGTCGTTCGCCCGGCGAAGGTCACGGTCCGCTACCTCGATCGTGAGGGCAAGTCTCAGGAGATCGCCGCAGAGGGCCTGCTCGCCACCTGCCTGCAGCACGAGATCGACCATCTCGATGGCATCCTGTTCATCGACCATATCTCGGCGCTCAAGCGGAACATGATCCTGCGCAAGCTTCTCAAGGCGCGGAAGGAGAAGGAGCGCGACGACGCCGAGGGCAGGCCTTCGGTCAAAGCCAAGGACCCCGAACACGCCTTGTAGGCGTCGCTGCCACCGCCATCCCGGGGGCAGCTCACCCGCTGACCGTCAGTCGATCAGCTTGCCGTTGGCATCGAAGAACGGGTGCGGCCCGTCGTAGCTGCCGATGACGGCCGTATGAGTGACGAGCCTTCGCCCGTTCCACCAGTGCAGCATGAAGCCCGGCGGTTCCATCGTGAAGCAACTGGGCGCTTCGGGGTCGATGTCGAGCGCAACCTGATGGGCCGGACTCGGGCAGGTCATCGCCGGCCGGCCGCCGACCTGGGCATGGATGGTGCGATGCAGGTGGCCGCAAAGGATCAGCTCCACTTGCCGGTGCCGTTCCATGACGGCGGCAAAGCCGTCCGAGCCTTTCAGGCCGATCTTGTCCATATGGCCGATGCCGGTGATGAAGGGCGGATGGTGCATCAGCACCAGGATCGGCGCGTCGGGCTTCTGCGCAAGCGTCCGGTCCAGCCACTCCAGCCTTTCGGTGCAGAGTTCGCCGCCGCCCTCGCCGGGGATCAGTGTATCCAGTCCGACAATACGCAAAGGGTAGTCCTCGACGACGAACTGCAGGAACTTGCCGTCGGCTGGCAGGTAACCTTCAGCACGGAAGGCGCCGCGCATGGCGTCGCGGTCGTCGTGGTTGCCGGGGATGGCGATGATGCGCTGACGGATCGGCGCCAGGATGGATTTCAGGTGGTCGTATTCCGCCGGCCGGCCCAGATCGACGAGGTCGCCGGTCAGCAGGATGAGATCTGGCTGCGGATCGAGCGTCAGCAGTTCGTCGACGCAGCGCTTCAGCATTGCCGCGGTGTCGACCTTCTTGTAGGCCAGCTTGCCGGGAAGCTTGATGTGGGTGTCGGTTATCTGGGCGATCAGCATCGCGAACTCCTCTACAGCACCAGCAGCCCGCGCGGATCGATGGCGAGGCGCACGGCCTCACCGTGGCTGAAATCGCGTCGCGCCGTGCTTTCGATCACCAGCGGCTGCGCCTCGCCGACATCGACGAACAATCGTGTGCGGTCGCCGAGGAAGAAGGCGGCTGCCACCGTACCCTGCAGGCCGGAAGCCTCCTGGCTGTCGGCGACACGGATATCCTCCGGCCGGAACAGGATTTCGGTCGCATTTCCGCGGGCGGCGTCCCACGGAAGTTCGCCGGCGCGGCAAGTGAACGCGCCGTTGCGCACGACGCCGGACAGTCGGTTCATGGTGCCGATGAACTCGGCGACGAAGCGGGTGGCCGGACGCTGATAGATCTCGCGTGGCTTGCCGATCTGGGCGACGCGGCCGTGGTCCATCACGACGATGCGGTCACCCAGAGCCATCGCTTCGGCCTGATCGTGGGTCACGTAGATCGCGGTGATCTTGAGCGATCGCAGCAGCGAGTCGATCTCGAGGCGAAGCGTATCGCGCAGCTTGGCATCCAGGGCCGTCAACGGCTCGTCCAGCAGCAACGCGCGCGGCCGTACGGCGATGGCGCGGGCCAGCGCCACGCGCTGGCGCTGACCGCCGGATAGCTGGTCGATTTGCCGGTCGGCGAGCTTTTCGATGCGCATCATCGCCAGCATCTCGGCCACGCGGGCACGGATCTGCGCCTCGGGCGTCCGGCGGATCTTCAGGCCGTAGCCGATGTTCCCGGCCACCGTCATGTTGGGAAACAGCGCGTAAGACTGGAAGACCATGCCGACGTTGCGCTGCTCGATGGGCTGGCGGGTCACGTCGAGGCCGTCGAACAGTACCTTGCCGCCGGCGTCGGGCGTTTCCAGTCCGGCGATGATGCGCAGCGTCGTCGTCTTGCCGCAGCCCGACGGACCGAGAAACACGATGGTCTCGCCGGCGTTGATGGTCATGTCGAGCGGTTCGAGCGCCTTCGTCCCGTCGGCAAAGGTCTTCGCGCAGTTCTCGAGCGCGATGGCGAGAGGCTGGGCTGTGTCGGTCATTCGGCTTCCTCCGCCACGAATTTCGGCGTGCGCGGCTTGGCGAAAGCCTGCAGGGCCAGCAGCAGCGGCATGATCATCAGGAAAAATACCAGGGTGTAGGCACTGCCGACCTCCAGACGCAGCGAGGCGTAGGCATCGGCGAGGCCGACGGGCAGTGTCTTGGTCAATGGCGTGTGCAGCAGCCAGGTCATGTTGAACTCGCCCATCGACAGCGTGACCACCATCAGCGAGCCGGCGAGGATGCCTGACCGGCAGTTGGGGAGCACGACGTGGCAGAAACGCTGCCAGAAGCTTGCTCCCAGCGAAGCGGCGCCTTCTTCGAGCGTCTCCAGGTCGATGGCGCTGAGGACGGCCAATACGCTGCGCACCATGAAGGGCAGAGTGAACAGGACGTGGCCCACCAGGATGAAAAGCCACGAGGTGCGAAAGCCCGAGACGCTGCCATAGGTCACGATCAGCGCCAGCGCGGTTGCCAGCCCCGGCACGGCGACCGGCATCACCAACAGCTCCTCGATGGCGCGGGTCAGGGCGGTTTGCCGCTTGGCGAGGACATAGGCCGTCGGCACGCCTAACACCAGGGTGACGACGAGGCAGGCCAGCGAGAGGCCGATGGAGAGGAAGATCGTCTCGCGATAGCCGGTCCAGACCTCGATCACCCAGCGCAGGGTGAGGCCGCTCTCCAGGCCGACGAAGTAGTTCACCGTAAGCCCTGCCAGGATCGACAGGACGACCGGCACGATCAGGAAGGCGGTGACCAGCAGGGTGAACCCGAGCTGCAGCAGGAAGAGGCCGCGATGCTTCATGGCGCTGTCCTCTTCCTAGCCCGCCGCCGCGACGGTGGAGCCGGCGGCCGTACGCGCCAGCGCCAGCACGATCCAGGTGACCGCTCCCAGCACGAAGCTCAGCGCGGCCGCCATGGCGATGTTCGCCGACAGGGTGAACTCGGTGTAGATCACCATCGGCAGCACGTTGATCCTGGCCGCGAGCGTGAAGGCGGTGCCGAAGGCGCCGACGGCCGTTGCGAAGCAGATCGCGCCAGCGGAGATGAAGGCGGGCTTCAGGCCGGGAATGATGACATCCAGCACGACGCGCCAGGGCGAGGCGCCGAGCGAGCGGGCCGCTTCCTCCAGCTTCGGATCGAGCTTCTCGGCCGCCGCCATCACGGTGAGGATGGTGCGCGGGATGGAGAAGTAGACGTAGCCCATGAACAGGCCGGACAGGGTGTAGGCGAAGACCAGCTTGTCGCCGGTCAGAGCCTCCGTCACCTGGCCGATCAGGCCCTGGCGGCCGGCCAGCATGATCACCATGAAGCCGATCACCACGCCGGGGAAAGCCAGCGGGAAGGTCAGCATAGCGACGAGGGCGGCATTGCCGGGAAACTTGTGGCGTTGCAGGAACACGCCGGAGATACCACTGATGATCAGCGTGGCCACCGTCGTCGCCGCGGCCACCGCGAGCGTCGAGACGAGGCTGCCGAAATAGTTGGAGTCGACGAGGATCGCGGCATAGGCCGCCCAGCCGGTCTTGCCGCTGCCGCCGATGAAGAACAGCCTCGCCATGGGCAGCAGGAAGAAGGCCGCGAAGAAGATGCCGGCGGGCAGCAGCAGGAAGATCAATCGTTGGGCGTCGCGCCGCATGTCGGCATTTCCTCAAACGAGCGCCGGCGGGACGACGGCATCGCCGCCCCGCCGCGCCTTCGGTGTCGGGACGTCGGTCAGTTCACTTCCTTGCGGTAGCGCTCGACGATCTGGGGCTGGGCCTTGGCCAGAGCCTTGAGGTCCACGGGCTTGGCGCGCGCGTACTCGGCGTCCGGCAGGAACTTGGCCTTGGCCTCGGGCGAGAGCTTGTCGGCGAACACCGGGCGCAGGTAGGCATTGCCCCACATGCCCTGGCTTTCGTCCGACAGCACGAAGTCGAGCACCTTCTTGCCGTTGTCCGGGTTGGGGCCCTTGTTCACCAGACCCATCACGTAAGGGAACACCAAGGTGCCTTCCTTCGGGATGACGAACTGCACGGGCGCCTTGTCGGTGTACTGACCGCGATAGGCGTTGAAGTCGTAGTCGAGGAGGATCGGAATCTCGCCCGAGATGACGCGGGCGTAGGAGGTCTGCTTCGGCACGATCGGCTGGTTCTTGGCCAGCTCCTTGAAGAACTTGATCGCCGGATCGAGGTTGTCGTAGGTGCCGCCCAGCGCGAGGTTGATCGCCATCACACCGAGCTGGCCGACGGCGGCCGAGGTCGGGTCGAGATAGCCGACCAGGCCCTTGTATTCGGGCTTCAGCAGGTCGGCCCAGCTCTGCGGCACCGGCTTGTTGCCGAGCGCCGCCTTGTTCACGAACAGGCCGAGCGTACCGGAGTGGATCGTGAACCAGTTGCCGTCGGGGTCCTTCAGGTCGGCCGGGATCTTCTCCCAGTTCTTGGGCTTGTACGGCGTCAGCACGCCCGCATCCTTGGCCGGATCGGCGGCGATGCCACCGAGATAGGTCACGTCCGCGACGGGATTGTTCTTTTCGGCAATCAGCGCGGCGATGGCCTGACCCGAATTCTTGTTGTCGGGCGGCACCTGGATGCCGAGCTTGGCCTGGATGGCCTTGAGCTGCGAGCCCCAGTCGGCCCATTCGGGCGGGCAATTGTAGCAGATGGCGCGCTGCTGGGCGGCGGCGCCCGTGACGTTGGCCAATGCGGCGATGCCGAGCGCGGCGGCGAAAGCGAGATGTTTCAACATGGGATCAGCCCCTCCTCCTTGTTTGACTTGAAGTGTCTGTGGACGCGACGTCGTGGGACCAGGAAACAAGACGCACGCCGGCATCGCGCAACTGGTCGGCGATGGCGGTCGGAACCGGGCGATCGGTGAACACCACGCTCGCTTCGGTGACATGGCCGCCGCGCACCGTGGCGCCGCGGCCGAACTTGGAATGATCAAGCACGAGGAAGCGCTGCCGACAATGCCGGGCCAGCTCGCTGCGCATCGTCACCTCGTCGGTGTTGAAGTCGAGCAGTGTGCCATCTTCGGCGACGCCGCCCACGCCGTAGATGCCGATGTCGACGGCGAACCGGCTGAAGAAGCCATGGGCGTCGCCCGCCACCACGTCGCGGTCGAGATTGCGCACGCGTCCACCCGCCACGGTGATCTCGCACGAGGTGTTGCGGCTGAACGCCAGGACAACGTTGAGATTGTTGGTCATCACGCGCAGGCCCGAATGGTCGGCAAGTGCCAATGCGCACTGCTCGGGCGTGGTGCCGATCCCGAAGAAAAGCGAAGCGCCCTCCGGCACTTCGCGTGCGACAAGCTGCGCGACGCGGCGTTTGGCGTCGATGTTCAGGACCTGGCGGGCGGGATAGGCAAGGTTCTCGCCCTCGGGCGGCAGTTCGACCCTGCCGTGGCGTCGTCGCAGCAGGCCGCGATCGCAGAGCAGATTGACGTCACGCCGGATCGTCTGCGGCGTTACGCTGAACTGGAGTGCCAGGGCGTCGATGGCCTGGAACCCGTCCCTCCGGACGAGCTCCACAATCGCGCGCGCGCGTTCTTCCGCCAGCATTGCCGATTCCTGAGCCCGTTTGCCGTCCCGTTGAGTCTGCATGTTCAAATGAACACTGCAGGGCCTTCATTTTGTTCATATGACTTTCACATGAACATTTGGTGACGTCAAATGAACTCGCCCGGCCCCTACTGCGGCACTCCTACTGGGCGGCGATCTTGGAAGCGGCCGGCGCGAAGGCCTGCTCCATCTCGCGGCGCAGCTTCACGGCGGTCAGCGTCTCGTCCATGGCGACGTCGGCGTAGGTCAGCGACTGGCCGGCCTTGATCGGCTTCAGGAGCTTGACGTTGTGCGCGAGGCCGAGCGGCAGGCTGCCGAGGGCCGTCGACTTCTCCGACGGGAACAGCTTGCCGTAGACCGTGTAACCGCCCTCGCCGTCCAGCATCTCGCCCGGCTTGAGGTCGCGCTTGGCGGTGGCAATCACGTCGGCATGGAAGCCGATCGGGCAGCCGGTCGGCTCCTTGCGCAGGCCTATCGAGGCCACCGACATGCCGACCTCGAGGCCGATCAGATGCCAGCGCTTGTACATGACCGAGTACCGGCCCGACGGGTCGGTGCAGAGCATGTACTCCTCGAAGCAGTTCTTCTGGTACTCGGTGGCCGCTTCGAACACGACCCACACGCCCTTGCGGATTTCGTAGGGAATCGCGCGGCCATCCTTCTCCAGCGACGAGGCCACTTCGACCTGGCCCTTGTGATGGAGCTGGCCGCCTTCGGAGATCGGCCGCATCACGAAGGGCAGGTCCTCGACCGAGCAGGGCGGGAAAGCGAGGCCGTCCGGCGCCGGCGTCAGCCCGGTCGCGTTGGCCACGGCCGTGCTCTCGATGGCGGGCTTGGAGCCGTCGAGGAAGGAGTTGAACATCTTGGGGTTCAGGCCGCCGCGCTTGGCCTGCTCCTCGTTGAGGCCCCAGTACTTCCATACGGTTTCCGGCGTCGACTGCGCGAAGTGCGGCAGCCACTTGTGGCCGCGGCCGGCCGCCGTGACTTCGAAGCCCGAGGTGCGCGCCCAGTCGACCAGTTCGCAGATCAGCGCCGGCTGATCGCCATAGGCGAGGCTGTAGATCACGCCGGCCTGCGCCGCGCGTTGCGCGAGCAGCGGGCCGCAGAAGGCATCGGCCTCGACCGTCACCATCACCACGTGCTTGCCGTTGCGGAAGGCTTCGAGCGCGTGCTCGACGGCGGCGATGGGATCGCCGGTGGATTCAACCACTATGTCGATTTCGGGATGGCTGACCAGCGCACGCCAGTCGTCGGTGAGGTAGGTGCTGCCGTGCTTGCGCGCGTCTGCGAACGAGGTGGCGGCCGTGACGTCGGGCTTCCAGCCCAGCCGCGCCAGGTTTTCGCGGGCGCGGTCGGGCGAGAGGTCGGCGATGCCCAGCAAATGAATGCCCGGCGTCGTCGGGATCTGCGACAGATACATCGAGCCGAACTTGCCGGCGCCAATCACGCCGATGCGCAGCGGCTTGGCTTCGGCCGCGCGGGCCTGAAGCATGCGATGGAGACTCATTGTTTCCTCCGAAAGTCTTCGTCTATTCCGCCGCGGCCTTGCGATTGACGGCGCGCACGACGGCGTCGTCCTCCCAGGCGTCGATCGGCGTGAAGTCGCGGTGCGCGATATAGTCAGGCCGCTTGAAACGGCGGATGGCGTTGGAGACCGCGTTGTAGGTCACATAGATGATCTGGCGATCCCACGGCGACAGGTTCGGACCACTGCCATGGACCAGCGTGCCGTGGAAGAAGATCGCCGAGCCCGGACCGCCCTTGGGCGAGACGATACCGCCCTGCTTCACCAGCTTGGAGATCGTGTCGTTGTCGATCACCCAGAGTGGATAGGAGGTCGTGGTGAGGTCGTGGCTGGCCTCGATCGCGCCCTTCTTGTGGCTCTTCGGGATAAACCACAGCGGGCCGTTGAACTCGTTCACCTCGTCCATGAACACCGCGAGGTTCATGGCGCGGGCCTCGGGCATGTCGTCGTCGGCTTTCCAGGTGCCGTAGTCCTGGTGCCACTGCCAGACATCGCCGTCGAAGGCCGCCTTCCCGTTGATCTTGAACTGGTGGATATAGGTCTTGTCCTTCAGGAGCTGTTCGGCTGGCTCCACGAAACGCGGATGATGGATCAGCGCCTCGAATACGGGATGATAGGTGTGGACCGCGAAGGCGGTACGCACGACATCGCCGGTCTTCTCGCGGATGTTTTCGGGCCGGCGCTGGGCGAAGACCTCGGGCACCGAGGATTTCAGGATCTTCGTTTCTTCCGGCGAGAAATAGTCCGGAAAGAAGAGATAGCCGTTTTCGTCGAATTGCCTGAGTTGCTCAGAGGTGAGCTTCATGGCGGTTCCTCCTTGCCTTGTGTTGAACGCCGTCTTCAGGCGGCGCGTGAAATGACAACCTTCAGTCGTCCGGTGAGAATGTCGGCCATCTGCTCGGCATGGCCACGGCAGAGCGCTTCGGCCTCGGCGGTCTGGCCGGCTTCGAGCGCGCGCAGGATGCCTTCGTGTTCGTCCCAGACGCTGACGCGCAGATCCTCTTCGCTCAGCACGGCGGCCATCACGCGCCGCAGATGCTGCCAGTGCGGCTGCGCGGTTTCGCCGAACAGCGGGTTGCCCGAGGCTTCGTAGATGAAAAGATGGAAATCGATATCGGCCTCGATGACCGACGGCACGTAGGCACTGGCCACGGCGCGGCGACCGACATCGAGAAGCTGGCGGCCACGCTGCACGAGATGCGGCGTGTAGTTGGCGGCGGCATGGCGGGCGGCGGCGCCGTCGAGCGCGGCGCGCACGGCATAGAGGTTGCGCGCCTGCTGGACGTCGAGCGGCGCCACGCAAACGCCCTTGCGGCCGGCATCGATCAGGAAGCCCTCGCGCCGCAGCAGCATCATGGCCTGCAGGACCGGCTGGCGCGACACGCCGAACTTTTGCGCCAGCTCCTCCTGGGTGATGCGCGCGCCGGATTTCAGTTCGCCCGAGCAGATCGCTTCGAGGACAGAGTCGTGAATACGTTCGGATAGATCCGGTTCGGGAATGATCGGGCGCATGTTTTTGTATACAGAACACACGACAGCGGGAGTCAACCGCCTAGCGAGATTTCAGCCCTTTTGATGCGATAACTGGCAAAGCACGGTCGGGGTAGTCGGTAATCAGCCCATCGACCCCGAGATCGATCAATCGCGCCATTTCGGCCGGCACGTTCACTGTCCACGGCACGACCTTGAGGCCGAGTGCCTGGGCCTCCTTCACATTGTCCGCCGTGACGTTGCGCCAGAAGGGCGACCAGGTCGCGCAGCCGGCGGCCTTGGCCAACCGCGGTACCGAGCCGCCATGCGCGGCTAGGTCGAGGCCAGCCAGCCAAGGCGAGGGCCGGCTGCCGTTCCGGCCGACCATGTCGAAGTTGTTGCTCTCGATGGTGAGGCAGGCCGTGGCAATCTCGGGTGCCAGCTTCTTCACTTCGAGAAGGCTGCGCCAATCGAACGACTGTACCGTGCTCCGGCTCGCCGTTCCGGCCTTGCGGATCGCCTCGACGGCGAGGCCGGCAAATCGCACGGGGTCGATCGTGAGGTCGGGTTTGTTCGGGTCCGTCTTGATCTCGATGTTGAAGCGCACGGAAGGCCCCGCCATCGCAAAGAGATCGGCCAGCATCGGGAAGCGCTGGCCGTCGACCGGCTTCTGCTCGGGGAACTGCTGGGCGTACTTGCTGGCTGGATTGATGCGGCCGATGTCGTAGCGCTTCAGCTCGTCATAGGTGAGCGTACGGATCGGCGGGCCCGGTCGAGCCAGCCATTGCCCATCCGGTTGCCGCGTCAGGTCGGGATTGAGCAGCGGATCGTGGCTGATGATCACCTCGTCGACCTTGGTGATCGCGAGATCAGTCTCAAGCGTAGTGACGCCGAGGTCGAGCGCCACCTTGAAGCCGGCCAGCGTGTTCTCGGGCGCGAGGCCGCGGGCGCCGCGATGACCCTGCAGATCGAAAGCGGCGGCGAACCCGGCGCTAGCTGCCCAGATTGCGCAGGCGAGCGATGCGATCCTCGATATCGGGGTGAGTTGCCAGGAGCGCGGGCGTGTCCTTGGTGAAGTCCTGGACGGGATTGACGATGAAGAGATGCTGCGTCGCATGGCTCACTCCGGGAAAGGGCGCGGCCTTGTCGGCGAGCTTCTGCAGTGCCGAGATCAGCCCGTTGGGATTGCGTGTGAACTGCACCGACGTGGCGTCGGCGAGATATTCGCGCTGGCGCGAGACGGCGAATTGCACGGCTTTGGCGGCCAGCGGCGCCAGGATGGCGATCACCAGGAGGAGAATGATCAGGATCGCCGCGCCGCCGGAATCTTTCTTGTTGCCGCTGGAAGAGCGGTTGTGCGCCGAACCGCCCCAGTTGAGCGTGCGCAAGGCCATGTCGCAGACTAGGGCGATCAGACCCACGGTGACGCCCACCATCACCATGTAGCGCGTATCGAGATTGGCGATATGGGCCATTTCGTGCGCCACGACGCCCTGCAGTTCGTCGCGGCTGAGCGTATTCAGCAGGCCGCGTGTCACGACGATGGTGCCGCGTTGAACCGATGCGCCGGTGGCGAACGCGTTGAGCGCATCGGTTTCGAGAACCATGACCCTGGGCATCGGCACGCCGGCGGCGATCGACATTTCCTCGACCACATTGAAGAGCTGCGGAGCGTCCGCCTTGTCGATGTCCTTGGCGCTCGCCATGCTGAGGACCATCTTGTCGCTGACGGCGAGGGATACCAGGCTCCAGCCGATGCTGGCGGACGCCATCAGCGCGGCCCCGATCACACCGCCATGGCTCAACAATCGCGGGCCCCTGTCGTCGGCGCCGAGAAACCAACCGACCAGGTAGCCAATCGATGCGGCCAGCAGAGTCAGGATGGCGAGCAGCAGGAACGTGTTGCGCCGATTGACCCTCTGCGCAGCAACGAAGTCGGTGGTGGCAGTGCTGATCGTCAAAGCCGCGCGCCCTTTCCGGACGGAACGCTCAGCGCAGCGCGACCTTGGGCACTTCGCGCTCGGTATCGGGCATGGTGAAAAGATCCATCGGTCCGAAGCCTAGCGATGCGGCGGCGAGCACGGCCGGGAAGCTCTGGCGGCGGGTGTTATAGGTGTTGACCGAGTCGTTGTAGAACTGGCGCGCAAAGGCGATCTTGTTCTCCGTCGTGGTCAGCTCTTCCTGGAGCTGCATCACGTTCTCGTTGGCCTTGAGTTGCGGATAGTTCTCGACCAGGCCGAGCAGGCCGCGTGTCGCCACCGACAATGCCGCCTCGGCGGGGCCGGCCTGCGCCGGGTTGCCGCTCGCCGCGACCGCGGCGTTACGCGCCTGGATCACCTTGGTGAGCGTCTCCTGCTCGTAGCCCATGGCGTCCTTCACCACCTGCACGAGATTTGGAATGAGATCGTGCCGGCGCTTGAGCTGGACGTCGATCTGGCTCCAAGCGGTCTGGCCCTGGTTCCGGGCGCCGACCAGGCCGTTGTAGACGGCGACCAGCCAGAAGCCGATGGCGGCAATAATGCCAATGACGATCCAGAAGCTCATGCGGAAGTCTCCCCGGCGGCGGTCTTGGCCGCTGCCGCTACTTTAGTCATGATTGCGGCCCTACGGGAGGGTCATCAATGGAAACGTCAGCGTTGCTGAAGGCGTTCTGCTCGGCTGTGGAGCGTCGCGACGGCAGGAGCTTCGCCAACCTGTTCACCGAGGACGGCGTCTATCACGACGTGTTTTACGGAGCCTTCCGCGGTCGCGAGAAGATCGCCGAGCTGATCGACGACTGGTTCTATCGCACGGCGCACGAATTCCGCTGGGACATGCACCGGCCGGTCAGCGACGGCCGCTTGCTCTATGCCTATTACACATTCAGCTACGTCTCGAAGCTGCCCGAAGCCGAGGGCCGGCGGGTCGGCTTCGAGGGCGTGTCGATGATGAGCCTGCACGACGGCAAGATCGCCGAATATCGCGAGGTCGCCAATGTCGGTCCTGCCTTCGTCGACCTGGGCTTCCCGCCGGAGCGCACCTCCAAGATCCTGGCCAAGGAAGGGGCGCACCTGAAGAAACAGCCGGAGTGGAAACGCCACGCCGGCTGAGGCTGGCCTAGTCCCGCAGCAGTTCGTTGATCGACGTCTTCGAGCGCGTGCGCTCGTCGACGGTCTTCACGATCACCGCGCAATAGGTCGAGGGCCGGTCCGGGCCGCCGCCGATATTGCCTGGCACCACGACCGAATAGGGCGGCACCTTGCCGATGTGGATCTGGCCAGTGGCCCGATCCACCACCTTGGTGGTGGCGCTGATGAACACGCCCATCGACAGCACCGCGCCGGTGCCGACGATCACGCCTTCGACCACTTCCGAGCGCGCGCCGATGAAGCAGTTGTCCTCGATGATGACCGGGTTGGCCTGCAGCGGCTCAAGGACGCCACCAATGCCGACGCCGCCCGAAAGGTGGCAGTTCTTGCCGATCTGGGCGCACGAGCCGACGGTAGCCCAGGTATCGACCATGGTGCCGGTGTCGACATAGGCGCCGAGGTTCACGAAGGACGGCATCAGCACGACCGACGGCGCAATGTATGAGCCGCGGCGCACGACAGAACCCGGCACGGCGCGGAAGTTGGCTTTGGCGAAGCGTGCGGCGTCCCAGCCCGTGGTCTTGAGCGGCACCTTGTCGAACCACGGGGCCGCGCCCATGCCCGGGAAGGACGCGCCGCCATCCATCGGCACCGAATCGTAGAGGCGGAAGGAAAGCAGCACGGCCTTCTTCAGCCACTGGTGCACGACCCATTCCTCGCCGAACTTCTCGGCGGTGCGGAAGGTGCCGTCGTCGAGGCCGGCGATTGCTGCCTCGACCGCATCGCGGACCTCGCCCTTGGTGGCGCTGTTGATGCCATCACGCTTTTCCCACGCCGCGTCGATTGCGCTTTGAAGCTGCTTGCTCATCGAAATCCCTCGAAAAATGCCGCCGGACCATAGCGGCGGGGGGCGGGGTGTCAATGTTCCGGCTATGCTGGCCGGATGCTGTCCGAGAAGGCCTTCAAGATCCCCGAATCCGTGCTGGTGGTGATCCACACGCCGCGGCTCGACGTGCTGCTGTTAGAGCGGGCCGGGCAGAATCTGTGGCAATCCGTGACCGGCTCGCGCGAACCGGACGATCCCGACCTCGAAGCGACCGCCCGCCGCGAGCTTCTGGAGGAGACAGGCCTCTCCCAGGGTACGCTTGCCGATTGGCGGCTCGTCAACCGCTACGAGATCTGGGCGCAATGGCAGAGTCGCTATGCGCCCGGCGTCACGCACAATGTCGAGCATGTCTACGGTTTCACGGTACCGGAACCGGTCCTGGCCACCCTCGATCCCAGCGAGCATACGAACCAGCTCTGGCTGCCCTGGCAGGAGGCGATGGAAAAGACCTTCTCGCCCACGAACCGTGACGCGATCTGGCAACTGCAACGGCGGGTTCTGAGGCATACTGGCGACACATGACCGTCGCTCACAAGGAAGCGTCGAAGCTCGGCCAATTCAGTTGGGCCCTGTTCGACTGGGCCAACCAGCCCTTCTTCACTATCATCACCACCTTCATCTTTGCGCCCTACTTCGCCAACGTGCTGGTCGGCGATCCGGTGAAGGGCCAGTCGGCCTGGGCCTTCACCCAGTCGACCTCGGGCGTCCTGATCGCGCTGATGAGTCCCTTTCTCGGCGCCATGGCCGACGCCGGCGGGCGACGCAAGCCCTACATCTTCACCTTCCAGCTCCTGCTGGCGGCAGGATGCGCCGGCCTGTGGTGGGCCTATCCCGACCGGCCGGATCTCATCATGCCGATCAGCTGGGCGGTGGTCGCGGCGACGGTCGGCGCGGAAATGTCGATCGTGTTCAACAATGCGCAGCTTCCCAACATCGTGCGGCCCCAGCGCATGGGCTGGCTGAGCGGCTTCGGCTGGGGGCTGGGCTACTGCGGCGGCCTCATCTCGCTGTTCATCGTGCTGGCGGTTTCGATGCCGTCGATGTTTGGCCTCGGCACGGGCGATCAGCCGCTGTTCGGTCTTGATCCCAAGACGCACGAACTCGAACGGCTGGTGGGCCCGGCCTCGGCGCTGTGGCTCGCGATCTTCGTGCTGCCGATGTTCCTGTTCACGCCCGATTCCGCTGGCGCGCGGCGACAGTCGTTGTGGGTAGCGGCCAAGCAGGGCGGCGCATCGCTGCTGACGACGGTGCGCAAGCTCCGTCACTTCCGCAATGCGCTCACCTATCTGATCGCCTTCATGCTCTACAATGACGGGCTCGCGGCCATCATCGCCTTCGGCGGTGTCTATGCCGCCGCGACCTTCGGCTGGAGCACGGTGACGCTCGGCATCTTCGGCATCATCCTGACGGTGTTCGCCATCCCCGGCGCCTTTCTAGGCGGCCGCCTCGACGACATGATCGGCAGCAAGCGCACGGTCCAGCTCGCCATCGCCGGGGTGATCGTCGCCACGCTGGGCATCGTGGGCGTCACGGCCGATCGTGTTTTCTACGTCATCCCTGCGGAGCCTCTCAGTCCCACACGCGGTCTGTTCGGTTCGCTTCAGGAGAAGACCCTGATGGGCTTCGCGCTGATCCTGGGCTTCTGCATGGGGCCAATGCAGGCGGCCAGCCGGACCATGATCGGCCGGATTGCGCCCGAAGGGATGACCGGCGAGTTCTACGGCCTCTTCGCCCTCTCCGGCCGCGCGACGGCCTGGATGGCGCCGCTCGCCATCGGCATCGTCACCGCGGCGAGCGGGTCGACGCGGATCGGCATGGCCTGCGTGCTGGCCTTTCTGGTGCTAGGCTTCATCCTGCTCTGGAGCGTACGCGAGGAACGCGCAAAACACTGAAGGAGGTCCGCCATGATCACCGCCATCGTGAACTTCAAGTTGCCGGCCGGAATCGATGCTAAGCAGGCGACCGAGCTCTTCAAGATGTCGGCGCCGAACTACCGCGGTGTGAAGGGCTTGGTCCGCAAATACTATCTGTTCGACGAGCAGACGGGGGTCGGTGGCGGCGTCTATCTCTGGGAGAGTCGCATCGATGCCGAGGCGGTCTACACGCCGCAATGGCGGGCTTACATCGCCGAGCGCTACGGCGAACTGCCGGATATCCGTTACTTCGAGACGGCGGTTATCGTCGACAATGCGAGTGGCCAGATCGACGAGGCAGCCTAGCGGTCGAGGTGGTTGGCGCGCCGATCGCAAGCGCCGGCCGCGATCGCGAATCGCGACGATGTTTGTTCGCTAGACCGCGACCGTCTTGCCTTTGAAGGTGCAGAGGTCGTTCACGACGCAGGTTGGGCACATCGGCGTGCGTGCCTTGCAAGTGTAGCGGCCGTGCAGGATCAGCCAGTGATGCGCGTGCAGGCGGAATTCCTCGGGCACGCGCTTCAGCAGCTTCAGCTCGACCTGCAGCGGGTTCTTGCCCGGCGCCAGGCCGGTACGGTTGCCGACACGGAAGATGTGGGTGTCGACGGCGATGGTCGCCTCGCCATAGGCCACGTTCATCA
>VFQN01000087.1_pt1 | contig 213295 bp, 197 predicted proteins | sample 3512371 | NCBI WGS metagenome assembly VFQN01 (sample SAMN10412370, study PRJNA504923) | tailings metagenome | isolation source: Replicate 2 from Balatoc abandoned mine | place: Philippines: Itogon, Benguet | collected 2017-08-28
AATCACTCCATTACGCAAATCGAGCAAACTGTCCTAAACGCGCTGACGGGCGACAGTCGGATGCTGTAAACTTGATCTACTGCCAGTCCAAAATTCGTTCCCACCGCAACTGAGAACAAACTTTAGTGATAACTGAGTAAGGTCGTTGTCATTTACCACATCCGGTAAGTTAAGATCGAGGTTTAGGTAACCGAGAACGTAAAAACTAATATCGGTTGTACTTTGCCGCCGACATCTCCTTCTGCCGACAATCTGCTGCGAGAGTCGGATGGTGTTTGAGGCCAAGATGCGATTAGCTTGATCGCGAGCCTTTCAAACCTGGGGCAGGCCATAGAGTCGGACAAATGACGGAACGTCGACGACTTCCCATACCCGTCAAGGTTGCCGGCATCTATGGTGCGATCAGCGTCATCTACATCGTTGGGTCGGATTGGGTCGTGGAGGCGGAAATGGCGGCCGCGTGGCGGCCGAATATCCAGACATTGAAAGGCGTCACATTCGTTTTGGTCACGGCAGCGATCATTGCATTGCTGATTCGACATGAATTGCGCCGGCGTGACGTTGTCGAACAACGAATGCGGGAGGCCACGGAAATCGCTGCTGAGGAGCGAAGCCTTTCCCAAGCGTTGCACGAGTCGATGCCCGGAATTACCTACCTATATGACGAAGACGGGCATTTCCTGCGTTGGAATAGAAATTTTGAAGTCGTATCGGGCTATTCGAGGGGGGAAATCGCGCGCATGCATCCCCGCGACTTTTTCCCCGAATCCGATTGGATGGATTTGAACGCACGCGTCAAGGAAGTCTTCACTTCGGGCGAGTCGTTTCTCGAGGCTAACTTTCTGTCGAAGGGTGGCACCGTAACACCCTACTATTTCACCGGCCGGCGTACGATCTATGATGGGAAGATCTGTCTAGTTGGAATGGGAGTGGATATTTCCGCGCTTAGAAGTGCGCAGGAATTGCTGCGGGCCAGCGAACGTAAGCTACTTGATCTGAACGAAGGTCTTGAGAGAATGGTAGCTGAGCGCACGCGCGAGCTTCAGATTGCGCTTCGCCGGGCGGAGGAATCGGACAACACCAAGTCCGCATTCCTCGCCGCCATGTCACATGAGTTGCGCACGCCGCTAAATTCCATCATCGGTTTTACCGGAATTTTACGGCAGAGACTGCCGGGCCCTTTGACCGAGGAGCAGTCGAAGCAATTGGGTATGGTGCACGCCGCCGCACGTCACCTGCTGGCCCTTATCAACGACGTTCTCGATATTTCCAAGATCGAGGCGGGTGAAGTGACGGTTCAACCGTCGAAATTCAATCTTAGCGAGGTCGTAAACAAAGTCGGCGCTATGATCCAGCCGTTGGCCGATCGGAAGGGACTTCGTCTTTTGATCGATATCAGACTCGCCGACCAGATGATGACGACGGATCAGCGACGCCTGGAGCAGATGCTGCTAAACTTGATGAACAATGCGGTGAAATTCACCGACACGGGCAGCGTCTCTCTTGTCGTCGACACTGTCCCAGGGGAGCTGAAGCAGGACCTTATCCGCCTGCGCGTTATCGATACCGGCATCGGAATAAAGGCAGAAAACTTGCCCTTACTCTTCCAGCCCTTCCGCCAAGTTGACTCCGGCCTCGCGCGCAGCCACGAGGGTACCGGCCTTGGCTTGGCCATTTGCCGTCGACTGTCTGAAATTCTCGGTGGAAACGTCGAGGTTGAAAGCGTCTGGGGACGGGGCAGTACCTTCACGCTGACTCTCCCGCGTTCGAGCGCCACGGCCCGGACATGAGCTATACGGCTTTACTGATCGAGGACAACGAACAGAACCGATATCTCGCCACCTTCCTTTTGGAGAAGGGGGGCTTCAAGGTCATCTCGGTATCGGATGGTGTCGCCGCCTTGCCGCTCGCACAGTCTCAGCGACCAGACATCATTTTATTGGACATCCAGTTGCCGTTGATGAGCGGTCACGATGTCGCGCGCCTGTTGCGCAGCGAAGAAGGCCTGAGGACCATTCCTATCATCGCGGTTACCTCCTATGCGATGCCAGGCGACCGGGAAAAGGCGCTGGCCGCTGGCTGCGACGGCTATATAGAGAAGCCGATTGATCCGGACACTTTTGTTACGGAGGTTTCGAAATTCCTAACACCCTCCCGCTGAACATCAGAATTCTGGTCGTCGATGATCGCGAGGATAACAGGTATTACCTGCAGTCCTTACTGGGCGCCCATGGCTATACGGTTGAGGCGGCAAGCGACGGCATCGAGGCGCTGGAGCGTGCTCATGCGGCGCCCCCGGCGTTGATCGTCTCCGATCTTCTGATGCCGCGCATGGACGGCTATGCGTTGCTGCAGGTTTGGAAGTCGGACGAACAATTGCGCGGCATCCCGTTCATTGTCTACACCGCGACTTATACGTCGCCGGAGGATGAGCAACTGGCGCGCCGTTTAGGCGCCGATTCTTTTCTTGTTAAGCCGATGGAGCCGGATGCGTTGCTCGCGAGCGTGCGCGAGGTTCTTGCCCAACCGGCACGAACGGGCGAACCCGTTGCGGGCGAACGTGCAGGTAATGCGAACTCGCTGTTCGCCCAATACAGCAAGCGGCTGGTCGGAAAGCTCGAGCAGAAGATGAGCGAGCTTGAGGCGGCGAACGCGGCGCTGCGCACGGAGATCGCGGAACGCATCCGGCTCGAGACCATCCAACGCGCCATTCTTGATGCATTGCATGCCAACATCGCCTTGCTGGACGAGACGGGACGGATTGTCGATGTCAACGAAGCCTGGCGCCGGTTTGGCCGCGAGAACGATCTGCGGCTAACCGACAGCGGGGTGGGCGAAAACTATCTCGCGCATTGCGAACGATTGGGGCGAGCAGGAAAGTCGCCGGGATCGGCCATAGCCAAAGGGATCCGAGCGGTCATCGCCGGAGAGCTACCTCGTTTTACCACCGAATACCCATGCCATTCCCCGACCGAGAAACGCTGGTTTGGGCTTGCCGTCACGGCGACCGGCGGCGAAGGGCAGCACGGCGCGGTGGTTATGCACTACGACATTAGCGAGCGCGTCCGCGCCCAGTATCTGGCGGAGGATTTGGGCAAACGTCTGGAGCGGCTCATCGATCAGGCCAGCGTTGGAATTCTGGTACACCGGCGGTTCAGGCCGGTGCTCGCCAATCAGCATTTGGCGCAGTCGTTTGGTTACGAGAGCCCCGACGATATTCTGCGCGCGGAGAGTTGCATCCATCTGTTCGCGGAGGAAGAATGGCCGCGCATCGAAGAATTGAACAACGCGCGGCTGCGGGGCGACGATGTTCCAAGTTTTTACTTGATAAAAGCGCGGCATCGCAACGGAACCACGATGATCATGGAGAACCGCGCATTCGTGATCGATTGGGCCGGCGAACCTGCGGTATGCGCCATGCTTTTGGATGTGACGCAGCGCGTCAATATGGAGAAGGCGCTGCAGCAGTCCGAGCGCCTCAATTCAATCGGTCAGTTGACGGGCGGGATCGCGCACGACTTCAATAATCTGCTGACCGTTATTCTTGGGAACTCGGAGCTTCTGTCGGAGGAACTCGCGGGGGATGAGCGGCTGTCGCGGTTGGCGAAGATGTCCGGCGATGCGGCATCGCGAGGCGCCGACCTGACCCAACGGCTGCTGGCATTTTCACGGCGGCAAGCGTTGGCGCCGGAAATCGTCAACGTCGCGGCGCTGACGGAAGGAATGCGGGATCTGCTGCGGCGAGCGCTGACGGAAACAATCGAGATGCGCGTCGTCGTGCCGCAAGGTCTATGGCGCGCCTTCGCCGACCCGGCGCAGATCGAATCGGCGTTGCTGAACCTAGCGATTAACGCGCGGGACGCGATGCCCGAAGGGGGGCGGTTGACGGTCGAGGCGAGCAACGCTTGGCTGGGTGCAGACTATGCGACACTGCATCCCGACGTGACGCCAGGGGCCTATGTGATGCTTGCGGTGACCGACACGGGTACCGGCATCGCACCCGCCGACCTCGAAAAGGTGTTCGAGCCATTTTTCACGACGAAGGCGCCGGGCAAAGGTACGGGGCTCGGGTTGAGCATGGTTTACGGCTTCGCCAAGCAATCCGGCGGTCACGTAAAGATTTATTCGGAGGTAGGGCGGGGGACTACGGTAAAGCTATATCTGCCGCGCGCCACAGTCGAAGGCGCATCGGCGACGACGGAGAGCGCCGCGGACAACGAAGCTGCAAGGGGCGCAGAAACGATCTTGGTTGTTGAGGATGATGATTTGGTGCGTGTTCATGTCGAGGGCTTACTGAGGTCGCTTGGATATCGGGTCGTGACGGCGAATAACGGCCCTGCCGCGCTGACGTTGCTGCGGGAAGGTACGCCGATCGATCTATTGTTCACGGACATGGTCATGCCCGGCGGCATGAATGGGAAGCAATTGGCGGACGAAGCGCGGTTGCAGAGACCGGGACTGAAGGTACTTTTCACCTCGGGCTACACGCAGAACGCTATTATGCATCAGGGGCGACTTGATCCTGGCGTCCACCTGCTGAGCAAGCCCTATCGCCGCGCGGATCTTGCCAAGATGATTCGACACGTCATCGACAACACTTGAGTGCTGTTGCAGTCTTGTCCCGAGCCGCGAACAAGTAGGTTAGGGCGCGGACGATTGCCAGGGCTCACGCAAGTCGCGGCAAATCATGCACATCGCCTTCGATCTCGACCGAGTAGCAGGAGATGACCTCCTTCGGGTAACCGGCGGGCGCAAAGAATTTCCACACTATACTGGCGTGCAAATTTCAATACTCGGCGAGCAGCAAACCGTGAAAACTAGAAACAAATAGGCAAGCAGGCGCAAGGAGCGCAACATCGAGTAAGTGCATATCTTTGGCAGCGAGATTCAACGGCAGGATCGATGGATCAATTCCGCGCTTAAAGAGGCGACAGGCGAAAATGATAAATCTGAAGATAGAGGCCGCCGAGGCATTTGATGCCCTGTCGCATCCTGTTTGGATTTTCTCGCCGGTGTCATTGAGAATCTTGTGCTCCAATCGTGCTGCACAGTCATGGCTTGGTTATGACGCCGAAACATTGGCGCGCATGACGATCGCCGACATTCGCCCTCAGTCCGAACATGAGCGCCTCAAAGAGGCAATCCGAAGTTTTAAGGGCGTGTCGGGAGACGCCGGCTTATGGACGATCGTCAAGCGGTCGGGAAGTCGCGCGGCGGCCTCTTTTTACTGGCACCGCGTTATGCTTGATGGGGCCGAGGCGATCGCGGCAAGCATTCGGGACGTGACGCAGGAAATCCAAGTCAATTTGAAGTCATCTCAATTGAAGGAGCAAGTTGCTGCGCTTCAGAAGGAAGTGGATCTGTCACAAGAAAATCTTGCGATATTGTTCGATGCCTTGCCTGAGAAGATGCTGGTATTGACACCTTACGACTATAGGGTAGTCGCGGTTACAGATGCATATGCGAAGTCGGTTATGCGGGATCGGCAAGCTCTCCTGGGGCTCAAGATATTCGATCTCTTTCCCGACGACCCTTCGGATCCTGAAGCAACTGGTGTTCGCGATCTTGCGGCGTCGCTCAGGCGAGCGGAGACTTTACGCGTTACGGATGTAATGCCGTTGCAGCGCTATCCCATAGAGCGGGCGGATGGAAAATTTGAAGAAAGATTTTGGCTGCCTCGTAACAAGCCGATCCTCGATCACGCTGGCGCCGTAGTTTTCCTCGTACACCGTGTCGAAGACATAACAGATGCTCTCAAATCGACGCAAAACTCAGCGAATTCTGATACTGATCAGGAAACCCTAATTCGGGAAATGCGCACGACATTGGATGCTCTGCAGCAACAGAAAACACGAATCGTAACGGCCGAAAAACTTCTCGATATTGGAGCATGGGAGCTTGGCCTTAAAGATAATGCATTAAGTTGGTCGGAAAGAGTTTTCGAAATTTATGGTGTTCCAAAAGATCGTCGAGCTCCTGATTTCGACGGCTATGTTGCGCTTGTCCATCCCGACGATCGTCAAGGCATGCTGGACGCCTATAACGATTTCATTGAGAAAAATCTCCCGCATTTGGAATTTCAACATCGGATAGTCAGGCCGACGGGCGGCATTGCTCACGTCAGGGGAGTCGGGACGCGCCACCGCACCGAAGACCATGAACTCGTCATCGGAGTCGTACAGGACATCTCCCGCTTCATCGAGATAGATCAGAAACTCGCCAAAGTCACACGGCTCCAGACGATGGCGGGCGAGATCGCAAAGCTCGGGAGCTGGAGCCTCGACCTGAGGGAGAAATCGCTGGAGTGGAGTGCGGAAACCGCGACAATTCACGAAACCCCCGTGGGCTTTTCGCCGACGGTTGAACAGGGCATCGAATTCTATGTGCCCGAGCATCGGGAGCGCATCAGAAAAGCTGTCAATCTCTGTGCGGAGACAGGCGTGTCCTTCGACGAGATATTGCAGATCGTAACCGCCAAAGGGAAAAGAGTTTGGGTCCGCGCGATCGGAGAGGCGGTGCTGGCGGACGATGGAAGTATCGTGGCGGTGCAAGGCGCTTTTCAGGATATCTCTGATCTAATCGCCGCACAGGATGCTGCAAATGCGTTGTCGGCCAAGTTACTTCAGACACTCGATCATATTAGTGACGCCTTCATTTTACTCGACGACAATTGGAACTTCGACTTTCTCAACGAGAAGGCCGAGCAATTGTTGATGCGAGATCGTAGAAGCCTATTGTCGAAGAATGTTTGGCAAGAATTTCCGGAAGCGGTGGGTAGCAAATTCGAAGAGAATTATCGGTTCGCGGTCGATCGAGCCGAAACAGTTCGATTTCAAGAGTTTTTTGATCCACTCGGGAAGTGGTTCGACGTGAGCGCTTATCCCACACCGGATGGCTTGGCCGTTTATTTCCGCGATATCACGATTCAGCGCGCGAATGATGAGCAGCTTCGGCTTCTGGAGACCGCCGTCGCCCGTCAAACCGATATCCTAATGATTACGGAGGCCGAGCCAATCGATGGGCCATCCGGCCCAAAAATCATCTACGTCAATGATGCTTTCGAGCGCCGCACCGGATTTGCCAGAGAAGAGATCCTCGGCCGTACTCCGCGCATTTTGCAAGGGCCGAACACCCAACGCAGCGAGCTCGACCGCATACGCCGCTCCCTGGAACGGTGGGAGCCGGTTCGCGCGGAACTGATAAATTATACGAAATCCGGCGAGGAGTTTTGGCTGGAGTTGGATATTGTGCCGGTCGCCGACTCGACCGGCTGGTACACGCATTGGGTCGCCGTCGAGCGCGATGTGACGGAGCGTCGTCATGCGGAAAAAGCCCTACGCGATACGGAGGAGCGCTTTAGGTTGCTCGCCCGCGCGACTAACGACGTCGTCTGGGATTGGAATTTGGAGACGGATGAGCTGTGGTGGAACGACAACTTGCGTGCCGTGTTTGGGCGGGACCCGGAGGATGTTTCGCGTACGTCTTTCTCTTGGTCGGAGTTCATACATCCGGAGGATAAGGCCAGAGTATTGGACGACATCGCAGGGTTCATTTCGGGATCGGAGAGCTATTGGAAAAGCGAGTATCGCTACATGCATTCCGACGGCCGCACGCTGACCGTTATCGACCGCGCGTTCATAATTCGGGACGCTCAAGGCCGAGCAACACGAATGCTCGGAAGTATGATCGACATTTCCAAACATCGGGAGACGGAAGACCGGCTTCGACAAGCGCAGAAACTCGAGGCGGTCGGACAATTAACCGGCGGGATCGCACATGATTTCAACAATCTTTTGACAGTCATTCTGGGGAATAGCGAGTTTTTGCGCGAAGAGTTGATCGACAAACCACAACTCAAGCAGCTCGCCGAAATGACGCTTACCGCCGCGGCAAGAGGTGCAGAGTTAACAAGCCGATTGCTGGCGTTTTCACGGCAACAGACGTTAAGTCCAAAGGTGGTTGACCTAGGTGTTGTAGTACGAAGTATGGAAACGCTTTTGCGGCGAACTTTGCCGGAGAGCGTCGCGATCTCGTTCCGAGAATCGGTCGGGCCATTGCGTGCGGAAGTCGATCCAGGCCAGCTTGAGACGGCTATCCTCAACTTAGCTATAAATGCGCGTGATGCGATGCCGAACGGCGGGCATATATCGATCGAAGTAATGAATGTCCTATTGGACGAAGAGTATGTCTCGCGGGAACGTGACGTTGAGCCCGGACACTATGTAGTGGTTGCGGTAAGCGACACGGGTACCGGTATGACTCCCGAGATCGTCGATCGAGTATTCGAGCCGTTCTTCACGACAAAGGAAGTCGGGCGCGGGTCCGGTTTGGGGCTGAGCATGGTGTATGGCTTCGTTAAGCAATCTGGCGGTCACATCAAGGTCTATTCTGAGGTCGGCGAAGGAAGCACGTTCAAACTTTATTTTCCACGCGTCGATGCGCCTGCCCAAAGCACGGCATCTGCTTCGCGGAGCAATCGTGTACCGAGAGGCCAGGAGACGATACTCGTCGTTGAGGACGATCCGCTCGTCCGGAAGCACGTTGTAAGTTCGCTTAGAAGCTTAGGATATAGTGTATTGGAAGCCGAAAACGGCGTTGGCGCCCTTGCGCAAATCGATAAGAATCGGATGATTGATCTTATTTTTACGGATGTCGTAATGCCCGGTCAGATAGGAGGACGTGACATTGCGGAGGCGGCCAAAAACCTTCGGCCTGATCTTAAAATCCTCTTTACCTCGGGTTATTCGGAAAATTCCATCGGCCATAACGGCAGACTTGACCCTGGGATCGAGTTGTTGAGCAAGCCTTATCGGCGCGATCAATTGGCGACAAAAGTTAGAAAAGTCCTGGATTCTTGACTTTGACCGTATCCGTCCAATGCCGTGAGGCAGGTTCGGTCGAAATTTCAACTTTAAGCCGGATGGGCCTAGTGGCTTTCAATTGCGTACCCTCGACGATGCCTATCCCTGAAGCTCAATGAGCGTCATGGCGGAGTGCGATGGGTGCGTATGCAGGGCATAAGCTCCATGCGCCAAAGCTCGCTAGCGATATATCTCGTCGATATCAAAGCGGCGCATTGCACCGGGAAGCTCGGATGGCTTTGCAACCGCTGGCCCGTCGACATAGTCGATCCCGGCGGCCAATGCGGCAAGCACCTGCGCGCGACTGGGCACGCCGCGAATATAACTTCTCAATCCGAACTTCGCACACTGCTCGGCAAATTCATTGATGAGTCGAATTTTCTCCTCATCGGTTCCGCCGTGGTTCAGAGAAAATCCCGCAGCGTACGCGCCGCTTGAAGCGAGGGCGGCGCATCTGCGGAATTCTGCGGGAACCCGAATGAAAATCGCACGGCAATACGTACGTAAATTGATGATGACTTCAATCAGGCGGCTTTGCGGAACGCCGGTCGGAAGATGATTTATCTCAAGCACCAATAGCTTGCGAATTGGATCGGGAATTTCTTGGCAGATCGCCAGATAGTCGTGACGGGTTTGGCGCGTGGCGATCGTCTCGAAATCAATCGACCAGCAGAGCATCATTCTCGATCCTTGCGACAGCGCCTCCGTCAAACCCGACAGTGCGCTACGCGTGACAAATGAATCGAACTCGATAGTGCTGACGACGCTCGAGAATTCTTGGCGGACTTCGTCGTCTCGGAGGCTCCGTCCGAACACGCTGACAGCCGTCGTCGAGGCAAAGTAGGTGGTGATGGCTTTCTGTTTCAAGCTCCACATCGGTCTGTAATCGATGCGGATTAATGAAAGCGCCTTCGCTTTGTCAATTCGAGCTATTGAAAAGTCCGGGACCGGCGCTTGAGGAGTCGGGGGCGAGCTTTGTGTTTGCGTTGTCGTCGAAAGCTCGAAGGTGCCTGCGCTTGTTGTTGAGCCGACGCCTTCGAGCCGGGAAATGAGGTCGGACTTGTTCAAGGCAGAGAAAACGAGCGAGCCGTCGCTCTCGAAAACACCCGTTTCAACTTGCGCAGCCGACGCGTCGAAATCCTCTCCCAAAAGCCGCTGCCCGATTTCCTCGGCGATCCGCAGGCATTTTACTTGGGCTTGGTCCCGGCTGAGATTTGCGAAGACGATCAAAAACCGCAATTCGTCATAACGGACGTAGATATCGTCGGCCGAAAGAGATCTCCGGATGCAGTGGTTGGCGATGACTTGCGCTTTCTCGGCGTTCCGCGGCCAATCTGGCCCTAATCGATCGCGAATTTTTTCAAGTCCAACGAGCTGAATCTTGCCCGAAAGTATGCTGCGCTGTTCCCCATGGATCTGATTAAGGCGTTTAAGAAAATCTGCTCCTAAATTGGAACCTGGCGAGACGGCCTCCTTCTTGACGGAGGGTTGTTGCGGCAAAGCATTTTGCGAATGAGGGCCAGTTACGAATCCCAACACGCGTTTCAAACTTTGCAGGAGTCCGTCATTCATCCGATTATTTCTCCGGATGAAGGAGTTTGCCGATAAGATCGGTAAGCTCGCCTGGCAAGAAAGGCTTGGCTAGCGCCGCATCGGCGCCGAAACTTTTCGCGAAAGTCAGCAAATCTAAATTCTTAAGGCGTCCGCCACCGGAAATCGCAACGACTTTAACCGTCGCATTGTTTTTCCGAATTCTTCGTATCGTTTCAAGTCCATCGGTTTCGGGCATCAACAAATCGGTCACGACAACGTCCGGCGAGTTATGAAAAAGATGTCCGTCGATATGCGTGCCATTTGCCGAGACAAAAACTTCATGTCCCGCTCTTAACAAGGCCAACCGAAGTGTTTCCCTTACGAGTTGGTCGTCGTCGATGAGAACGATTTTGGCCATATCCGAAATTTCTCCCGACGAAGCGGCCGACCACAGTAGCACATTGGATTAGCCGAACTGTCAGAATGATGCTCGGCGACAAGTGCCGACCTTATGTTTCTGTTTATTTTAGTTAACAAATTAGCGGCGTTGCGATTTTAGCTCGTTTCACTGTAAATCCGTCTTCTCCCTTTACTCTCGGGTATGGACCTCGTGGCATTGTTTGTTTGGAAGAGCTGTGCAGCAAATTTTATGGACGCCCATGATTTGACAGCTAATCTTTGGAGATAATCGAGGTTGTAGTTGGCACATCTTTGGATGAGCTATCCGAGTGTGAGATCAGACATCTAATTGATTGCAGAGTGTAGCGATCGAGCAGATAGAAACTTTCACGCGAGTTCTAGTTTGAGGCTGCTCACTTAGTGAAGAAACGCAGCGTATCGATCGCGCGGGCAGACTGTTGCTTCGATGTATGCGCGAATGCGCATCGGAAACGAATGTGGACGAGGGGCGCCGATCGAATCGGCGGGCTTCGCTACCACGAGCAGATAACGCCCGAGCAGTAGGGGAGCGCGCGGCTATTCCACATCAAAGTCGCGGCGAAGCATGATTTTGCGCTGCCGCTGGAAAGCGGTGAATCCCAGAACCTTGTGAGAGGCTATGGCGCGACGATCTGACGTCCCTTGTCGAGTTGTCGCGCGGTCAATTCCCGCAACACGGTGCCCGACGGCGCGATGGGGAGCAACGGAAGGGTATTACTCGATCACTTTCGTGATCACAGAACTATTCGGCTATTAGCACCAGATGGCAAAAATAAACAAAACGATAAAATAATGGGTTGGCGTTTCCTAGAGGATTCGAAGCAATTGCAGGGGGGTGAGATTTTTGCGGATCGATAGCGTGCCGAGTGACTTGCGCCTTTGACATACGAGAAAGGCGCCTGAATTCCGGTCGCCGATGATAGAGAAACAGGATTCTTATTTTCTACAAAAAGGCCTCAAAAGGCTTCGATAAAGTGGAAAACACTGTTGATATTTAACGAATTTAGAAGGTCTGGGGGACTGGGCTCGCGGCGATGCCGCCTGGGATTCGAATCCCGCCGCGCCAGCCATCACGAATTACAGAGAAGTCCGCCTTTGAAGCCCAGCGGCTCGTCTTTACGGTACAAAAGCTATCGCAGTAATGCTTTGGCGACTTTCACATTCGCGATGCCCGTCTCCTCAGGAGGACGCCAAACATCGCAGCTAGCCGATGTCTTGCGTCTGAAGATCGGTGCCATCCGAAGCTGACCGATATCTCACCCGTGTTGGCCAACATGGCAACCTACCATTCCAGTCTCCGCTAGCAGACCGGGACGCCGACTGCTCGACGGGCCGGGCTAGAGACTCTTAGGGTTGCGCTGCCGCAAGGCGTGTTAACGGCCCTGATTCTCGTCGCCTAACTATCAATTGCGAGAGCGCGGTGGCATCCGGGACCATTATACAAGTAGAGTACCAAAGTATGCCGAAGACCTACGGCAGCCCGATTGGGGAATCATTTGAAAAACGTCAGGTTAGGGTCTGCCAAGCCAGAAACGTCCGCCATATCTTTTGAAGCGGACACGATTCTCGACACGACACCAAGCGCCGGTCGGGTCCGTTTGGCTGTCGTTCTTGGCGTGACGCTGAGCGCGGTAACGCTGCTCTGTATACCTGTCGCGCGCGAACCTGCGACCGAGATTGCGGCCTTCCTGCCGGGATTTGGCGTCGCCGTCATACTCATCGAACTCGCGACCGGATATCTTCTATTCGGACAGTTCATTGTATCCCGACTGCTGCCGGCGGCGATCCTGGGCTGCGCCTATTTCTTTACCGGCCTCATCGTGATCCCGCATTTGCTTGTGTTTCCTGGCGTATTCGCACCCGGCGGCCTGCTGGGTGCCGGCGCACAGAGCGCGGTCTGGCTGTGGGTTTTTTGGCACGGCGGATTTCCAGCGCTTGTGGCGGTCTACGCGTTCGTTGAGCGAATGGCGCCGGCGCCCATACCCGCCGCGCGTATCGCCGTGGTTGCCGCGTGGCTCGGTGGGGCAGTCGTCGCACTCGTTGCCGGCCTTGCGGCACTGGCCACTCTCGGTCATGACCTGTTGCCCGTGATCGTGGCGCGTGACGATTACCTGCGACTTATTCGCTCGGGTGTTGGCCCGATCGTCGGGGCGATCAACGTGCTGGCGCTCTTGCTCGTCGTGCTGCTGTTGCGTTGCCGCACACTCGTGCAGCTTTGGCTCGCGGTCGCGCTGCTCGCCTCGACGCTCGACGTGACGCTCACTCTCGCGGCGCAGGCGCGCTATACGCTGGGATGGTATATGGCGCGGGTAAACAGCCTATTCGCCGCGGGTTTGGTGCTTGCCGCGATGTTGCACGAGATGACCGTGCTTTACGCGCGGATGCTCGACATGCGCGACCGTTTGCGGCTCGCTTCGGTGACGGACGCATTGACCGGACTCGCCAATCGCCGCCAGTTCGACGAGACGCTGCTTCGCGAGTGGCGACGCGAACGCCGCACCGCGCGGCCGATCGGACTGCTTATGATCGATATCGACAAGTTCAAAGCCTACAACGACACGCTCGGTCATCCCGCCGGCGATGCGTGCTTGAAGCGGGTCGCCGACGCGATCGCATCGGTCTCGAGCCGCGCGGGTGATCTTGCCGCGCGTTATGGCGGCGAGGAATTTTCGGTGATCTTGCCCGAGACCGATATCGTCGGTGCCTATGCCTACGCGCGGCGGTTGATGGAGGCAGTACGTGCGATCAATCTGCCGCACCCCGAAGGTATTGGACAGCGTGTTTCGGTCAGCGTCGGCGTCGCTGCCTGTGTCCCTGATCCTGATCGCGGGCCGGGAGAGCTCATCGCGGCAGCCGACGCCGCCCTTTATCGCGCCAAGCGGGCGGGCAGGGACCGTGCGTCAGAATAGTTGCTAGACGTTTGTCCCAGTTTTTTGGACTGCACTGATTGCTGCAGACCGCTTGGTACAAGAAAACTCGATCAGGTCAGCTCGGAAAGCTAGACTTACCGCGCGGAATTCAGGACGCCCGGGGGCGGCGCGTGCCATCGCGCCCCAGGTGTGCCACAGCCAGCGCGAAGACAGCAGCATTGTCGCGGTAGACGATGCGCTGATTCGAGACTCGTCGGACGCAGATGAGGGCGGCGATAAGGCGGGCTTACGAATCGGTTTCACACTCTTGACTGCACGTTGAACTTAAAAGGGCCACGATGTTTCGCACACTCTCGTGTCTCACCGTTCGATCAGGCCCGCTTGTAGCGCAGGAGGAACATTCGGATCGTCTCCGCGACGACTTCCTCCGTGGCGATCTGCAGGCTCTCGCGGCCGGTCATCCAGGGCCACAACGACAGCTCGTTGAGGACCCCCATGAACTGATGTGCCGCTAAAGTCGGATTGCGGCAGTCGAGCACGCCCATCGTCGTGAGATGGGTGAGATAACGCGTGAACCGCTCGGTTTGGGGATCCATCACCGCCGCGAATTCCAGGGCGATCCAAGGAAATTGTCGCGAGTCGGCGATCACCATACGCAGGAAGCCGACATAGTCGCGGTTCTTGTGCAAATCCAGAATGATTTGCGCGATCGCGCTCAGCACGCTCTCGACATCGCCTTGGGTCTCGATGCCGGGCGGAAACGCGGCCTCGAGTTGGCGCGCCACGTTGCCCAGCATTGCCCGGAAGATTTCTTCCTTGCTCGTGAACTGATTGTACAGCGTCCGCCGGGCGACGCCGGCGGCCCCGGCGAGTTCGTCCATGCTGACGGCGCCGAACCCGCGTTCGAGAAATAAGCGCGTCGCGGCCCGAATGATCGCCTCTCTGGAACTCCCTGGGTTGGCTGAGCCGGTATCGGAAATACTGCGCACGCTCATGATTGCTCCTTGCACTATTAAGTGCAATATACTATATTGCCCTATGCAGTGCAAGCTAATTTTCGACTTAACCTTTGAAAAGAGAGGAAAAATGTCACGGCCTTTCGCGGCGCTCGTCGCCTTGTTCCCCCTTTTGCTGGCGGGCTGCAATCCGCCGGACCCCACGCCGGCGCAAGCGCGGCCCGTCCGTACCGTCGTTGTTCAGGTGGGTACAGGTGGCGAGACGATGTCGTTCACGGGCCAAATCAAGGCTCGCGATGAAGTGAACCACGCGTTCCGGCTCGATGGGCGATTGATCGAGCGCGCCGTGAATGTCGGCGACACCGTGGCGGCCGGTCAATTGATCGGGCGGCTCGACCCGCAGATTCAGGAGAACGAGCTGCGCCAGGCGCAGGCCAATCTCTCCGCCGCGCAAAGCACGCTTACCCAAGCGCGCAACGAATTTTGGCGCCAGAAAGAACTCCTCGCCAAAGGCTTTGCGAGCACGGCCCGCTTCGATCAGGCGCAGCAGGCGCAGATGACGGCCGAAGCGCAGGTGCAGTCGGCGCAGGCGCAGCTGCGAACCGCGCGCGAGCGCCTGAGTTACACCGAAATCCGCGCGTCGGCGGCGGGGGCGGTCACCGCGGTCGGCGCGTGGCCGGGCGAGGTCGTCACCGCCGGGCAAATGATCGTTCAATTGGCGCTCGACGGCGGCCGCGATGCGGTCTTCGACGTCCCCGCGCAGACAATACGCGCGGCGCCCCGCGATCCGGCGGTCGACATATCGCTCCCCGACGATCCGCACGCGAATGCGACGGGCCGTGTCCGCGAGGTGGCGCCGCAGGCGGATCCCGTCACCCGCACTTTCCGCGTCAAGGTCGCGATAATCGATCCGCCGCCGGCGTTTAGACTGGGTGCCACGGTCGTGGGCCGCATCGCGGTGGATGTCGCTGACGCCATCAATATTCCGGCGAGCGCGCTGACATCGGCGAGCGGCAATGCCGCGGTGTGGATCGTCAATCCGCAGGATCAAACCGTCGTCTTACGCGCCGTGACTATCGCGCGTTACGGGACCGATAGCGTCACCATTTCCGCCGGGTTGAACGCGGGCGAAATCGTGGTCACCGCCGGCGCGCAAACGCTGCGCCCCGGCCAGAAAGTTCGGGCGCTGGGAGGCGTGTCGTGAGCGGCTTCAACTTGTCCGAATGGGCGATCAAGCACCGCGCGCTGGTCGCCTATTTCATGGTGATCATCGTCGCCGCCGGGATGTTCTCGTATTTCCGGCTGGGTCGCAACGAGGATCCGGATTTCACGATCAAGACCATGGTCGTGCAGGCGGCGTGGCCGGGGGCGAGCGTCTCCGATACGCTCGAACAGATCACCGATCGTCTGGAGCGCAAGCTGCAGGAGACGCCGCAGCTCGATTACCTAAAGAGCTACACGACGCCGGGCAAGACGACGATCTTCGTCTATCTGAAGGATTCGACGCGGCCGTCGGAGGTCCCGGACATTTGGTATCAAGTGCGCAAGAAGATCGGCGACATCCGCAACACGCTGCCTCAGGGCATCGTCGGGCCGGGCTTCAACGACGAATTCGGCGATACGTACGGCATCGTCTACGCCTTCACCGGCGACGGATTCACCCACCGCGAACTCAGGGATTACGTCGAGGACGTCCGGAGCCGGCTGTTGCAGGTCCCGGACGTGTCCAAGATCGACATGCTCGGCGCCCAGGACGAACGCGTGTACGTCGAATTCTCGGCGGAGAACCTCGCGGGCTACGGCATCGACCGGAACGCGCTGATCAAGGCGCTGCAGGCGCAGAACGCGGTGACGCCGGCGGGCATATTGCAGACCGCGGACGAGAATGTCCTGATCCGCGTCACCGGCGATTTCCGCTCGGAGAAAGATATCCTTGCCGTTAACTTCGTGGCCAACGGTCGCATGATACGTCTCGGCGATATCGCGAAAGTGACGCGCGGCCCGGCCGATCCGATCCAACCCGTGTTCCGCATTCAAGGTAAGGACGCCATCGGCCTCGCGATTGCCATGCGCAAGGGCGGAGACGTACTGGGGCTCGGGCACAATATCGAGCACAGGATGGCGGAGGTGATCGCCGATCTCCCGATCGGCATCGAGACGAAGCTCGTGGCCGATCAGCCGGTGACCGTGGAGCATGCGGTCGACGAGTTCATGGAGGCCTTGTGGGAGGCGATCGTCATCGTGCTCGGCGTCAGCCTTATCAGCCTCGGTGTGCGAGCTGGAGCCGTCGTCGCGCTGGCGATCCCCTTGGTCCTCGCCATCGTGTTCGTGACCATGGAGATTTTCGCCATCGACCTGCAGCGGGTTTCGCTCGGCGCGCTGATCATCGCCCTCGGGTTGCTGGTCGACGACGCGATGATCACGGTCGAGACGATGGTGACGCGCCTCGAGCATGGCGACAGCAAGGAGACATCCGCGACTTTCGCCTATACGTCCACCGCCTTTCCGATGCTCACCGGAACCTTGGTCACGGTCGCCGGCTTCGTGCCGATCGGGTTCGCGCGCAGTGCTGCCGGCGAATACACATTCTCGATCTTCGCCGTGGTCGCGATCGCTCTCGTGGCATCGTGGATCGTCGCGGTCCTGTTCGCGCCGTTGCTCGGCGTATGGGTGCTGAAGAAGCCGAAGGCGGCGCATCATGGCGGCGAGGGCGCCATTATGCGCGCCTTCCGGCGCGTTTTGGTGATCGCGATGCGGGCGCGCTGGATCACCATCGGCGTGACGGTCGCGTTGTTCGCGGCTTCGCTCTTCGCGACGCGCCTGGTCCCGCAGCAGTTCTTCCCGTCCTCCGATCGGCCGGAGTTGCTGGTCGACATGCAACTGCCGCAGAACGCTTCGATCTACGCGACGCAGGAGATGTCGGCGAAACTGGACAAGATCCTGGCCGGCGACAAGGACATCGATCACTGGACGACCTATGTCGGCCAGGGCGCGATCCGCTTCTATTTGCCGTTGAATGTGCAACTGCCCAATGACGCGTTCGCGCAGGCGGTGGTCGTCACCAAAGGGCTCGAAGAACGAGACCGGGTAAAACTACGGCTCGAAAAAGCTTTCGAGACCCAATTCCCGAACGTCACCGGACGGGTCTATCCGCTCGAACTCGGGCCGCCGGTGGGATGGCCGCTGCAATATCGTGTCCAGGGACCCGACACCGAAAAGGTACGCGACATCGCGCACCAATTGGCCCAGGTCGTTGGCGCCGCCGCGAACACCGAGAAGGTCAACTACAACTGGATCGAGCCCGCCCGCACGATGCGTATCAAAGTCGATCAGGATCAGGCGCGATTGCTCGGCCTCAGTTCGGAAGGGTTGGCGCAAGCCCTTAACACCGTCGTGTCCGGCGCGACGGCGACCCAGATGCGCAGCGGCATTTATCTTGTCGATGTCCTGGTCCGCGCTTCGCCCGATCAGCGGATGTCGCTCGATACCGTCAAGACGCTGCAAGTGCCGTTGCCGAACGGGCGCACCGTGCCGCTCGGTCAGATCGCGTCGGTCGAATACGGACAGGAATATCCGTTCGTTTGGCGCCGCGACCGTCTGCCCACGCTCACCGTGCAAGCCGACGTCACGCGGGGCACGCAAGCGGCGACGGTGGTGCAAGCGCTTCAGCCGAAGATCGACCAACTTCGCGCCGGGCTGCCGCCCGGCTATCGGATCGAAACCGGCGGAGCGGTCGAGGAAAGTGCGAAAGGCCGGGGGTCCGTGGCGGCCGTCCTTCCGCTGATGCTGGTGCTGACGCTGACCATTCTGATGATCCAGCTGCAGAGCGTCAGCCGTCTGTTCCTGGTCCTCAGCGTGGCCCCGCTTGGATTGATCGGCGTCGTCGCGGCCCTTCTCGTTTCACAGAAGCCACTGGGATTTGTTGCCTTGCTCGGGATATTGGCGCTGACAGGCATGATAGCGCGCAACTCGGTCATCCTGATCGATCAGATCGAGACCGAAATCGCGCGCGGTCGAGCGCCGTGGGACGCGGTGATCGAAGCGACCGCGCATCGCTTCCGGCCGATCTTGCTGACGGCCGCGGCGGCGATCCTCGGCATGATCCCGATCGCGCCGACTATTTTCTGGGGCCCGATGGCGTACGCGATCATGGGCGGGCTGGCTGTCGCCACGTTGCTAACGCTGGTGTTTCTGCCGGCGCTCTACGTCGCTTGGTTCCGGATCGAAGCTCCTGCAATGGACCGACAGAAACTCGATCCGGCTGAGCGCGGGGCAGTCTAGCTCGTTTCGGAATTAAGTTCGTGTGCTCTGCACGGAGTGAGCGGCCTGAGGACTGATAACGCGCCTGGTAGTTTGTGTGTTGTGCATATGAAAGAGGTGGTTGAACGTCGATCTCTATCGATAGAGAATCAGGTGATTTCATTCTCCGCAAAAGGCCTCGAAATGCATCGCTATTGAGTAAAACAGCATTGAATTAGATAACTTCTATACGGTCTGGGGGACTGGGTTCGCGGCCATGCCGCGCAGAGTTCGAATCCCGCCGCTCCGACCATCACGTGAGAGACGAAGAAGCCCGCCCTGGGAAACCAGCGGCGGGCTTCGGCGTTTTGACTTCGTGTTGAATCAGCGCGTGGCGACTTCGGTAACTTTTCTGAACGCTTCGGTCTGGGCGCGGATCGCGCGTTCGGTCGGCAGGCGTTCCATCGAACTTGCGCCGTAGAATCCGTGGCAGAGTTTGGCGCGCGACAACATGTATCGCGCGTCGTCCGGTTCGGCGACCGGCCCGCCGTGGCAAAGCACGATCGTGTCCTTGCGCACGCGCATCGCGGCGTCCGCCCATAGATCGAGTTCGCGCACGCAATCGTCGAGCGTGCGGGCGGTTTCGGCGCCGATACTGCCGCCCGTCGTCAGGCCGAAATGGCAAACGATGATATCCGCACCCGCTTTGGCCATCGCCGCCGCATCGTCCGCCGAGAACACATAGGGCGTCGTCAGCAGATCGAGCTTATGGGCGCGCGCGATCATGTCGATCTCCAAGCCAAACCCCATGCCGGTTTCCTCGAGATTGGCGCGGAACGTTCCGTCGATCAGCCCGACGGTCGGGAAGTTCTGCACGCCAGAAAAGCCGATGCGTTTCAGTTCCGCGAGAAAGACGTCCATATCGACGAACGGGTCCGTTCCGTTGACGCCGGCGAGAACCGGCGTGTCGCGCACCACGGGCAACACTTCGCGCGCCATGTCGACGACAATTTCGTTCGCGTTGCCGTAGGCGAGCAAGCCCGCGAGCGATCCCCTTCCGGCCATGCGATAGCGGCCCGAATTGTAGATGACGATCAGATCGATGCCGCCGGCCTCCTCGCATTTGGCCGAAAGACCCGTGCCGGCGCCGCCGCCGATGATGGGCTTACCTTCGGCGATGCGGGCGCACAGACGTTCGAGAATGACGCGGCGTTCGATACGGGGCATGTCGGTGTCCTATTCGGTGTCGTTCAGCGTTGGGCGATGTCGCGATAATTCGTGACCAAGGCGGCGGCGAAGGCCGGATCGTTGATGTGCAGCGGCAGCTTCACCAGCTTGCGGTTCTGCGTTTGAACGAGTGTGGTCTCGATCGCGGCGAACAACGCTTCGTCGGCGGCGGGATCGTGGAAGGGCTGGCCGGGCGCGTCAATCATCGACACGCCGCCCAGCGGCAGCACGAAGCGGACGGGCCCATCGCATTTGTTGAGGCGCGATGCGATCCAGGCGCCGATCTGCCGGTTCTCCTCCGGCGTCGTGCGCATCAGCGTGACGCTCGCGTTATGTACGTGCAGCTTCCGGTCGGCGAAGCGCGCGGGGACGGTGTCGCGCGCGCCCCAATTCACCATATCGACCGCGCCGACCGATCCAACATAGGGCAGGCGCGTGCGCGCGACCGCGCCGAAGCGATCGGCGGTGCAGGGGAAAACGCCGCCGAACAGGAAGTCGGGCACTTCGGTCGTCGTCGCATCGATCAAGCCTTCGACCAGGCCGGAATCGGCGAGCTTTTCCATCGATTGGCCGCCGGTGCCCGTCGCGTGAAAGACGTAGCATTCGTAATCGCCGCCGATCAGCTTGCGGATCTCGGTCACGCACGGCGTCGTCACGCCGAACATCGTCATGCCGATGCCGGGCTTGGCGGCGCGCGGGGACGGCCCCGCGAATTTGACCATGCCTGCGACGGCGCGCGCGGCGTTGGCGATGACGCGCTCGCTGATCGGGTTCAGCCCTGCGATATCGACCACCGAATACATCATCGCCATATCGGTGGGGCCGACATAGGGCGCCGTGTTGCCCGAGGCGACGGTCGAGACCATCAGCTTCGGCGCGCCGATCGGCAATTCGCGCATCGCGCCGCTCACCAATGTCGTGTTGCCGGTGCCGCCGAGGCCGAGGACGGCGCCGATATCGTTCCGCGATTTCAGAAAGGCGGCGAGGGCCGTGCCCATCGCGGCGACGGCGACTCCGCGATCGTCCTTGCCCAAAACGGCGCCGGGACCGTCCGGGTGAAAGGCCGCGACTTGGGCGGCGGGGAAGTCCGCTGCCTTCGCCTCCGCTTTCGTGCCGACATCGACGAGCGCGGCGGGAACGCCGGCCGCTTCGATGATGGATTTGGCGAAAACGAGCTCGGCTTCCTTCGTATCGCAGGTCCCGACGACATAAACCTTCATTGGGCGCCTCCCACTCGATCTCTTTGGTTCAAAATATATTGCATACTCCTTCCAAAGAGTATATTGCATATTTATACAGAAGGGCGAGAGACCTTCTGACGGAGTTATTCGCCGATGAACGACGGACGCCATTTGACCCTGCGCGAGCGCACCTACGAGGAGATCGTCCGATTGATCATGTCGGGCGAACTTGAGCCGGGGGCCGCGCTCGACGAGAAGCTGCTGATCGCGCGTCTGGCGTCGAGCCGCACGCCGTTCCGCGAGGCGATCGGCGCGCTCGCCAAAGACGGTCTGATCGAAGTGCGGCCGTATCGCGGCTTCTTTGTCCGCCGCTTGACCTATGCCGAGGTCAAAGACCTTTACGATCTGCGCCAGGAGTTGGAGGGGTTCGCGGTGCGTCTGGCGGTGCCGCGCCTGACCACCGGCGACATCGATTGGTTCGTCCGTGTCCTGGATCAAAGTGTGGCGGCAATGGCGGCGGGCGATATGGCCGCCTACGCGACTCATGATCGCGCGTTCCACGAACGCATCGCCGAGCTTTCCGGCAATCACGCGCTCGTCGACTCGCTCGCGCGGCTCAAATTGCAGATCCAGCTTTGCCGGGTCATCGCCAATCGCGATCCCGCCTTCGTCGAGCGCGCGGCGTGGGAACGCGATCAGATTCTTGCGGCCTTCCGGGCAGCCGATGCCGCGCGCGCGGAAGCGCTGATGCGCGAACACATCGCCGATGTGCGTAACGCCGTTCTGGCGGCGCTCGCGGCCGCGCCGGGCCCCGAGCCCGTCGGCGCCGATACCTGATTTCGAAATGAGGAGCATTCCAATGTCCAATCCCGTCCGTCACACGAACCGCGTTTCGCGCGACCAAGCCGCAATCCACGATTGGGGATCGATCCAGTGGCTGGTCAATCGCGAGACGTTTCCGAATACGGGAATCACATTCGGCTATGTCGAGATTGAACCGGGGCAGAAGAACCCGAAGCACCACCACCCGAACAGCGACGAAATTCTCTATCTGATCGAGGGCGAACTCGAGCACTCGATCGGCGCGGAGTCCGTCGTCCTCAAGCCGGGCGACGTCCTCCATATCTCCAGCAACGTGCCGCACGACGCCCGCAATGTCGGCAAGGTCACGGCCCGCATGGTCGTGGGCTATCCGACCGGCGACCGGCGCATCGTGATGCACGAAGCGGGAGTCGACTGAACGGCCGCAATCGATCGCCAAGCGACGAATCAAAAAAGGGAGGAACCGATGTTCAATACGGGCAAGGCGGTGCGACGCACCGCCGGATGGATCGCCGCTGCCTTGATGGCGGCCGGAATCGCGGGCGCTGCCCAGGCGCAAACCTTGCGCATGTGGGGCCCCGAGCAGCTCAACGATCCCGAGATCGCGAAGCTGTGGAACGAGATCAAGGCGGATTTCGAGAAGCGCAATCCGGGTGTCACGGTGCAATACATGCAGCCGACCGGCACGATCACCAACGGCGCCGTGCAGGCGGCGGTCCAATCGGACGCCGGGCCCGACGTGATCTTGACGAATTCCGGCATCGGCCGCGTGGGCGTGGTGGCCGAGGCGAAGCTGGTCGTGCCGCTGACCGCCTATTACGAGCAGCGGGGCTGGAAATCGCGGCTCCACGGCTGGCTCTATGACGAGCTGAAGACCCATTTCGCCGGCGAGATCTACGAGTTCCCCGACGGGCTCGACGTCATCGGGCTCTGGTATCACAAGGACGTCTTCGCCCAGCGCGGCTGGCAAGCGCCGAAGACCTACGCCGAATTGCTGGCGCTGTTCGACGAGGCCAAGAAAGCCGGACTCCAACCGCTGGTCGTCGGCCCGCGCAACAACGCCAGCGGCGGCCATCTGTTCGGCAACCTGATGCAGGTGACCGCGGGGCAAAAGACGGTGGGCGAAGTCCTCGCCGGCCGCCGGCCCTGGACCGATCCGGCGATCATCGCCTCGGCGCAGCGTCTGGTCGATCTCGTCGATCGCGGCGCGCTCGCCAAGGATATGGTGGCGCTCGATCTCGATGGCGCTGCGCGACTTTTCTTCACTAAGCGCGCGGCGTTCATGTTCGCGGGGCCCTGGTTCACGTCGAACGCGCGGCGGGCCGGCTACAATCTCGACAATGCCGGCTTCATGACGGTGCCGGTCGACGCGGGGCAGGGTGAGTCCCTGCCGACCGGCGGCGTGGGCTGGAGCTGGATGATCTCCGCCAACTCCAAGCAGAAGGATCTGGCGCTGCGCTGGCTCGACTACATCGTTTCGCAAGAGGTGATGGTGAAGCGCGCTTCGCACGCCAGTAACTGGATGGTCTTTCCGCAGGCGCTGCCGGGGCTTTCGCCCTCGACGCCGGTGCTGAAGACGATCTTCGATACGGCGAACAAGGGCGTCGGCTACAACCCTAGCGTCTATATTCCCGGCAACGTCGTGGAGGCGTATCTTCAGGCGATCACTGGGCTGGTCGGCGGCCAGGTCAACGCGCGCGACGCGATGGCCGGCATCCAGGCGCAAGCCGAACGCGCGCCGCGCCGGTGAGCGCGTCGGCGGAAACGACGGCGGGCGGCGTCCGTTTTGCGACGGACGCCGCCGGACCGGCGAGGAGCGGCAACGGAACTCGAATGATCCGCAATCGTCGATATTCGCGCGACGGCGTTTGGGCGCCGTTCCTGTTCATCGGCCCCGCGTTGTTGATCTACGGCGCCTTTTCGCTGTATCCGACGGTCGATACGCTGCGTCTCGCGCTGACCGACGCGAAGGGCCTCAACAGCGCCGCGAATTTCGTCGGTGTCGAGAATTTCGTTTCGCTGGGTTCCGACGCGACGGTGCTGCGCGTATTGCTCCAGACCGCGCAATGGCTGGTTCTGCATGTACTGCTGGCCGGCGGTGCAGGTTTGGCTTTGGCGGTCGCGATCGCGCGGTTGACGCGCACGCATGTTTTCTACCGGACCGCCTATTTCCTGCCGCATATCGTCTCGCTGGCTGTGGTCGGCGTGATTTGGGCGAAAATCTACGATCCCTATTTCGGCCTTTTGAACGCGGCGCTCGATGCGGTGGGGCTGGGCTGGTTCAAGCTCGGCTGGCTGTCGGACCCCGCTTTGGTGATCTTCTCGGTCAATATCGCCAGCTCGTGGCAGGGCTTCGGCATCTACATGCTGTTGTTCATCGCCGGGCTTCAGAACATCGATACGGCGCTCTACGAGGCGGCGGAGATTGACGGCGCCGGCCCGTGGCAGAAATTCGTACATGTCACGCTGCCGGGCTTGCGCGAAGTGATGACCTTCGTGGTGTCGCTTGCGCTCATCAACGGGCTCAAAGGTTTCGCGACGATCTGGGTTATGACCCAAGGCGGGCCGTTCTACCGCAGCGAAATACTCACGACCTACATCGTCAAACTCGCTTTCCAGTTCCAGGAGCATGGCCGCGCGGCGGCGCTGTGCGTCGTGCTCAGCCTGATCGCGATGGGCATCACCATCGTGTTCAATCGTTGGCGGGAGAAGTTGCAATGAGGCGGCGCGAATGGCCCGTGGCGCTCGGCCTCGCCGTGCCGTTGCTGTTCGTGCTGGCGCCGTTTCTGTGGCTGGTGCTGTCCAGCTTCAAAAGCGAGATGGAGATCGCGATGTCCGGCCCCTTCGCGCTACCGGACGCGCTGCTCTACCAGAACTACGCCGACGCGTGGAACATCGGGGGTTTCGGCAAGCTGGTGATCAACAGCGTGGCCAACGTCGTCATGGTGGTGCTGCTCACCCTATTGGTTTGCGCGCCAGCCGGTTACGCCTTCGCCAAGATGCGCGTGCCCGGCGGGGATTTCGTGTTCTATCTCGTCCTGCTCGGCTTGACCGTGCCCGTGCAGGCGATCGTCGTGCCGCTCTACAAAGTTCTCGCCGGGCTCGGCCTGCTCAATACGCTGGCGGGCATCAGCCTCGCCCAGGTGGGCAACGGCATTCCGTTCGGCATTTTCCTGATGCGGAGTTTCTTCCGCGGCATCCCCAACGAGCTGATCGAGGCGGCGAAGATCGACGGCGCCACCCATTTCGCAATCCTGACGCGGATTCTGCTGCCCGTCGCACGGCCCGCGATCCTCGCCTTGGTCGTCATCAGCGCGTTGTCGACCTGGAACGATTTCTTCCTGCCGCTGATCGTTCTGATTTCGCCCGATTCCCAGACGCTGCCGCTCGGCCTCGTGCGTTTCGCCAGCACCTATTCGACCGAGCATCGGCTTGTCTTTGCGGGCACGGTGATTTCCTTCCTGCCCGTTGTTCTTCTGTACATCCTTACCCAGCGGCGTTTCGCCGAAGGGCTTACCCAAGGCGCGCTCAAAGGCTGATCATGAACGACCGCACGCATCACGTCCGCCAGATCAAGTACCAGTTCGAGTACGATCGCCGCTTGAAGGCGTGCTTCGTCGGCGCCGGCGGACACTCGTTCCGCAACGTTTATCCCGCCTTGCGCTATGCGCCCGTCGATTTGGCGGCGGTGTCGGATATCGCGCTCGATCGCGCGCAAGCTTATGCCAAACTGTTCGGCGGCGAGCGCGCCTATGCCGACCATCGCGAGATGTTCGCGCGCGAAAAGCCGGAAATCGTGTTCGTCGTCACCGCCTATCACAAGGACGGGCGCGTCCAGGCGACCGATATCGCCAAGGACGCTTTGGCGGCGGGCGCCCATGTGTGGATGGAGAAGCCGACGGCCGCGAGCCTCGACGAGGTGCGCGATCTCGCCGCACGCGCAAAGGCCGCGGATCGGCAGGTGATGACCGGGATCAAGAAGGTTTTCTTTCCCGCGATCGAGAAATTGGGCGAGATCGTCGCGTCGCCGGAATTCGGCCGATTATCGTCGCTCTATCTGCGCTATCCGCAGGCGCTGCCGCCGCCCGACAAGCGCGGCGATCTGGTCGCGATGCAAAGCTTCCTCGATCACATCTATCATCCCGCCGCGATCCTCAATTTCCTCGGCGGGAAGATTGCGCGCGCGAGCTACGAGTGGGAGCCGCATAACGGCGGCAGCGTGCTGACTTTCCGCTACGCCAGCGGTGCGGTCGGCACGGCGCATTTCGCGGCCGGATCGTCCGGGGCGAGTCCGTTCGAACGTGTCGAAGCGGTGGGCGAAGGCGCCAATGCCGTCGTCGACAACGGTACGAAGCTGACCTACTACCGGCGCGCGGCGCTGCCGACCTATGGTCGTGCGGCGAGTTTCATCCAGCCCGACGAATGTGCGCCGCTGCATTGGGAGCCGGAGAATTCGCTGGGCCAGCTCTACAACAACAATATGTTCTTCCTCGGCTACGTGCCCGAGATCCTGCATCTCTGCGATGCGGTTCTCGACGGCCGCAAGATCGCCAAAGGTTCGCTCGACGACGTCGCCGAGATCATGAAGCTATTCGAATTCTTCCGCCGCACGCCGGCCGGAACTTGGGCTGATTTGTAAACGAAGCCCCTCAAGATCAATCACTCATTTTCCCCAAAAGGCCTCAAAATGGCTCGATAATGTGGAAAATAATATTGATATAAAACGATCTTATACGGTCTGGGGGCTGGGCGCGTCGCGATGCGTCACAGGATTCAAATCCCGCCGCCCCGACCCTTCGCAAGAGACGAAGAAGCCCCGCCTGGAAAACCAGCGGCGGGCTTCGGCGTTCAGAGCTCTCGGACAGCGACGATCGCTTCGATCTCGACCGTGATGTTGCCGGGCAGCGAGCCCATGCCGACGGCGGAGCGCGCATGACGGCCGGCCTCGCCGAACACGTCGAAAAACAGATCGGAGCAGCCATTGATGACGCGCGGATGCTCCGCGAAGTCGGGTAGGGCGTTGACCATGCCGAACACTTTCACAATCCGCTTCACGCGGCCGAGATCGCCGAGTTCGGCCTGCATCACGGCCAGAAGATTGATCGCCGTCAGTCGCGCATGCGCGTAGGCGTCGTCGATCGACACGCCGCCGCCGACCTTGCCGGTATGCTTGTCGCCGTTGGCTTCAACCGGCCCTTGGCCCGACAGGAACAGCAGCGCGCCTTCCTGCACGCACGGCACGAAATTGGCGATCGGCGGAGGCGGCGCGGGCAGAACGATGCCCAGTTTGCGCAGCCGTTCGACCGGGGAGACGATGTTCAAGGCGATCATTGCTGTGTTCCTGGTCAGTCGGCGTTATGGCAGGCGGCGAGCGCGCCCGATCGTTTGGTCTCAAGTTCAGGACGTTCGACGCTGCATCGTTCGCTTGCGATCGGACAGCGCGGATGGAAGGCGCAACCCGATGGCGGCGAGAGCGGGCTCGGGATTTCGCCTTTGGGTGCCGGCGGTCGCGCGGTCTTGCGCGCGATGTCGAGCTTGGGCACCGAGGCCAGCAGCATCGCCGTATAGGGATGGCGCGGATCGCCGAAGATCGCTTCGGTCGTGCCGATCTCCACGATGCGGCCCAAATACATGACCGCGACGCGGCGGCTGATATGCTGAACAACGCCGAGATCATGCGCGACGAACAGATAGGCGAGTCCCAATTCGCGCTGGATGTCGCGCAGTAGATTGATGACCTGCGCCTGGATCGACACGTCGAGGGCGGAGACCGGTTCGTCCGCGACGATCAAGGCGGGGTTCAGCGCCAAGGCGCGCGCGATCGCCAAGCGTTGGCGCTGCCCGCCGGAGAACTTGGCCGGCAGATTGTCCATTTGGTCTGGGCGCAATCCCACGCGTTTGAACAATTCCGCGACGCGCGCGCGCCGTTCGTCGCGGTTGCCGATCCCGTGAACGATCAACGGCTCTTCGACGATCGCGCCCGCGCGCTGACGCGGGTCGAGCGAGGCGTAGGGATCCTGAAAGATCATCTGCATCCGCCGGCGCAGCGGTCGCATCGCGTTGTGGGATGCGTGCGTGATGTCCCGATTTTCCAGAACGATCGTGCCCTCGTCCGGTTCCAACAGGCGCACGATCATCTTGCCGATGGTCGACTTGCCGCAGCCGGACTCGCCGACCAGCCCCAGCGTTTCGCCGGGGGCGAGCGAGAAACTCACGCGATCGACGGCATGGACGGTGCCGATCGTCGCCCCGCTCGGCCCCGTGACCGCGAATCTTTTGGTGATGCCTTGGACGTCGAGAAGGGCTGTCATGCCGGCCTCGCTAAAGGATGCCAGCAAGCCACACTCCGCCCGTCGATTGTGGGTTCGAGCGGCGGGCGCGCCGCGTCGCATTTGCCGTCGCGATATTTGCAGCGAGGGGCGAATGCGCAGCCCGGCGGCAAGTCCCACAAGGCGGGGACCATGCCCGCGATCTCCGGCAGGCGCGAATCGGGATCGAGATCTTCGGGGGCAACGACCTTGGGAATCGAGCCCATCAGGCCTTGCGTATAAGGATGGCGCGGGGCGGCGAACAATTCTTCGGCGGAGGCTTCCTCGACGATACGGCCCGCATACATGACCGCGACGCGATCCGCGGTTTCGGCGACGACGGCGAGATCGTGGGTGATCAGGATCATTGCCGTGCCCGTTTCGGCCTGCAGCGCGCGGATCGTATCCAGGATTTGCGCTTGCGTGGTCACATCCAGCGCCGTCGTCGGCTCGTCGGCGATCAGCAGATCCGGGCGGCAAGCCAGGGCAAGGGCGATCACGACGCGCTGGCGCATGCCGCCGGACATTTGATGCGGATAATCGTCGTAACGGCGCTTGGGATCGGGGATACGCACTTGCGCGAAGAGTTCCTCGACCGCGCGCCTCGCGTCGGCGGCATCCAGGCCTTTGTGCAGACGCAAGGCTTCGGCAACTTGCGGGCCCACGCGCATCGACGGATTCAGCGATGTCATCGGCTCTTGGAAGATCAGGCCGATGCGATTGCCGCGAATGCCGCGCAATGCGGCTTCGTCGGCCGTCGCAAGGTCGATTTCGCCGAAGCGGATATGGCCGCCCACGATTTCGGCCGTTGGTTCGGGCAGCAGGCGCATGATGGCCATCGCTGTCATGCTCTTGCCGCAGCCGGACTCGCCCACGAGCGCCAAAACCTCGCGCGCACGCACCTCGAAGCTCACCTCCGACAAAGCGTCGAAGGCGCGCGTAGGGGTGGCGAGGTTGACCGTCAAGCGCTCGACGGCGAGGACGGGTTTCATCCGGTGACGCCTTCGAGCTTCGCGAAGGCCGGATAGATCTTCAGCGCATTGCCGTACAGGATGCTGTCGCGCTCGGCGTCGCTCAGATAGTCGCTGTACTTGGTGAAGTAGTTCAGCGACTGCGCGTAGGTGCAATAGCGCGCGACGTTCGGCATGTCCGAGCCCCACATGAAGCGGTCGGCGCCGAACTGATCGATCAATTGGCGGATATGCGTATGCGCGCGCGGATAAGGATACTCCATCTTCCCGCCCCAGCCGATCGGGTAAAGGATTTCGGAGAAGACTTTGCCGCCGGCGATCAGACGCTTGATGACCGCCGGAATGGCGAGCTTGTCCTTGTCGTCGGCATAGAGCCCGGTCGGCACGCCGTGCACCAGGACATGGCGGATGCCGGGGAAACGCTCGACGATGGTTTCGAGATGATTCATCTCGTCTTCGTAGGTGCCGACGGGCGAATTCGCCGATTGCACCCAGCTGACCGGCACGCCGCTTTTCTCGATCGCGCGCCAGAACGGATCGTAGATTTTGTCGGAATGCATCGGCTTGTAGCCGCTGCGGAACATGCCGGTCGTGGTGAAATAGACGGCGCCGGCGCCCAGTTTCGCGATCTGGTGATCGAGGCGCGCGAGTTCGTCGTCCCGATACGCGAAGGCTTCCTCGATCTGCGCCGAGAAGACGAAGCGGCCGGGATAGGCCTTGGTCGCCGCCGCGAAATCCTCGCCGAGATTGCCGTAGATGTGATCGTTCTGCAGGAACGCCGCTCCGACGCCCGCATAATCCATCATCGCGATCAGCTTTTCGGGCGTCGTCGACAGATCGTCCATCTCCGGCGGCAGGAACTGGACGTATTGGTCTTCGCCGTTCGCGGTCCATTCGAAACGACCGTATCGGCCGACACGGAAATTGGCGTCGCGGCGGCCCGTCGGCGACGGGTCTTTGGGATCCCAAAGCGGCCGCTCGCTGACGATCGTGTCGTCACGTTTGCGCCGATACGGCTGGTTGCCGTGCAAATGCATCGCGCGTTGCTGGTGCTGCAGGTGCGTCGCGGCGTCGGGAAAACCCGAGGCGCCGGCGGCCGGCGGAAAGAAATGGGCGTGACAGTCGATGACGCGGTGTTTCATCGGAATCCTCAAGCGCGGGTATTCGGGTCGAAATAGTCGCGCAAGCCGTCGCCAAACATGTTGAAGGCGAGGACGAGCAGCGAAATGGCGATGCCGGGCGCCAGCACGATATGCAGCGCGATCTGGAGATACTCGCGGCTCGCCCCCAGCATCGTGCCCCATTCGGGGGCGGGCGGCTGAACGCCGAGGCCGAGAAAGCCCAGCGCCGAGCCTATCAGCACGGCTTGGCCGGCGTTGAGGCTGAGTTCGATGACGATCACGGTCGCCGCGTTGGGCAAGACATGGCGCAGAAGGATTCGCGTATGGCTCATGCCCACATTGACGCAGGCCGCGACGAAATCCTCCGCCGCGATTTCCGCAACGCGCCCGCGCACGAGGCGCGCGAGCGGAGGAATGAAGCTTGCCGTGATCGCGATGGTGAGGCCGGTGGCGCTCGCACCCGCGACCGACGCGATCGCGATGGCGAGCACGATATTCGGCACGGTCAGCAGCAGATCGATGATGCCGGTGACGACACGGTCGATCGCTCCGCCGAAATAGCCCGCGACCGCGCCGAGCGCCACACCGACGATCCCGGCGAAGAAGACCGAGGCGAGCGCCACGCTCAGCGTGTAGCGTGTACCCACGATGAGTCGCGACAGGATATCTCGCCCGACATTGTCGGTGCCCAGCCAATGCGCGGCCGAAGGCGGTTCCAGCAATGCGAAAAGATCCTGGGCGTTGGGATCGCAGGGTGCTATCGCCGTGCCGAAGATCGCCACGGCGCAGAAAACGCCCAACAGGCTGGCGCCGAACCAGAGATGATAATTCGGCGCGGCCCGCGCGCGGCGCGGGATACGGATTGCGGCGGGCTCAGGCATAGCGGAGCTTCGGGTTGATGAAGCGGTAGAGCACTTCGACCGCGATGTTGATGAGCATGAAGCCCACCACGAAGATGAGCGTGATGCCCTGGACGAGCGTGTAGTCGCGCACCGAAATGCCGGTCAGCAGCAATTCGCCGATCCCGGGCCACGCGCAGAGGCGTTCGATTACGACGGCGCCGCCGAGCAGATAGCCCGCTTGCAAGCCGATGACCGTGACGGTCGGGATCATCACGTTCCGCAGCACATGGCGCACCAGCACGGCACTTTTGCCCAGGCCCTTGGCGCGCGCCGTGCGGATATAGTCCTTGCGCAGTTCCTCGATCACCACGCCGCGCGTCATGCGCGCGACCAGGGCGATCAAGCGCGCCGCCAAAGCGAGCGTAGGAATGACGATCGATGCGAAACCCGCATCGCCGAAACTCGGCAGCAATCCGAGCGACACGGACAGCACGGCGATCAGCACCATGCCGAGCCAGAAATTCGGGACGGCCAGAAGGCCGACGACAGTGAACGAGATCGCGAGATCGGGCCAGCGATTGCGATAGGCGGCGGCCAGCACGCCGGCGGGAATGCCGATCGCGACCATCATCAGGATGGATGTCACGGTGAGGTAGACCGTCGCGGGAATACGTGCCGCGATATGCGGCAAGGGGTTGCCGCGGAAGGTCGAGGAATAGCCGAGATCGCCCTGCATGAGCCCGGCGAGATGCGACAGATACTGAAGGAAAATCGGCCGGTCGAGGCCGAGCTGTATGCGAATCGCTTCGATCTCCGCCTGCGTGGCCGTAGCACCGGCGACGAGGGAAGCCTCGTCGCCGGGCACGGATTTGAAGATCACGAACAGGATCGTGACCACGCCGAGTGCGACCAACGGCACGGTCGCGAAGCGCCGGATCAGGAAGCGGAGCATAGGTTCCTTATCCCGCGCTTACCCAATCAGGCCTTCACGCCGCGCAGCGACGTGAAAACGATCGGCATGACCGAGACGCCGGCAAGGCCCTTGCGGACCGCGCTGACGTTCTCGTTGATCTGGAGCCACAGATAGGGTGCGTCGTTCCAGATCAGCGTTTGCGCTTCGCCCAGCGCGGCCATACGCGCGGCGTCGGTCGGCGCGCTGTCGGCGGTGGTCAGCAACTCGTCGACCTTGGCGTTCTTGTAACGGCCGATATTCCACACGTCCGGCTTGTCGTCGTCGTTCTTGTTCGACTTGAACAGCGAGGCGAGGTGATAGGTCCCCGACGCGTTGGACGGATTGAAACCGAACATCGCCATATCCCATTTGAGATTGGCCTTGTCCTGGCGCAGATGGTCCCAATAGGCGCCGCGCTCGATCTTGTTGATCGCGGTGGCGATGCCGACTTGCTTCAGCGATGCGGCGATGATCTCGGCTACTGGCACGTCGCCGGGGAACAACCCGTCCGGCACGAAGAAGGAAAGTTCGAGCTTCGCGCCATCCTTGGCGAGCGTGCCGTCGGCCCCCGGCTTGTAGCCGGCGGCGGCGAGCAGTTCCTTGGCCTTCGCTTGGTCGAACGCCATCGGCGCGATCTTCTTGTAGCCGATCGTGTCGAAGGCGAGTGGCGAGTCCGGCGCCTTGGCGAAGCCGAAGAACACGCGTTCGGCGATCGTGGCGACGGGCACGGCGAGGTTGATCGCCTGGCGCACGCGAATGTCGGTGAGGGGGCCGCGCGTCAGATTGAAGGCGAGGCCCATCGGGCGCAGGCCCGGGCGGCGGACGATCTCCGCGTTCGGGGCGCGCTGGATCTGCTGCACGAGCTGGACGGGCACATTGTCGATGACTTGGACGGCGCCGGTCGTCAGCGCGTTAATGCGCGTCGCGGGTTCGGCGATGAAGCGGAACACGATCGAATTGGCGCCCGGCTTGCCGCCCCAGTAACCGTCGAAGGCTTCCAGCGTCAGTTCCTGGCCCGGCTTGAACGATCCGACCTTATAGGGGCCGGCGCCGATCGGGTTCTGCGCGATCCCCGTATCGCCGAATTTCTCCAACGCGGCGGGGGAGACGATGGCGCCCGAACCATGGGCCAGCGTGTTCGGCAGCTGCGCGAAGGGCGCGCTGGTCTTGATGACGACCGTGGCCGCATCCGGCGTCTCGATCGCGGCGATCGGATCCCAAAGCGGCCGGTTAGTCGGGTTGCGCTGCTTGTCCATCATGCGCTCGAGGTTGAGCTTCACGGCGGCGGCGTCGCAGGACGTTCCGTCGTGGAACTTCACGCCCGCGCGCAGCTTCAATTCGCAGGATTTGAGATCGGCGCTCATCGTGTAGCCGGTGGCGAGCTGCGGCACGATCTTCATATCGGCGTCGAAATCGAGCAGGCGGTCGAAAATCGCCAACGCGGCCTCGTAACCGCCCGGATAAGCCGTGAAGGCGCCGCGCGCGGGATCGAGCGTCAGGATCGCGGTGCTTTGGCCGAAGGTGATCGTGCCGGACGCGGCTTGGGCTTGCGCGCGCAAGCTGAAGCCCGTGCCGCTCGCGATCGCCGCCGCACCGGCGGCGAGGAAGTGCCTGCGTTTCATATTGCCTCTCCTTGATCGATTTTGGTTGATGGACGGGCCGTCGATCAGGCCCAAAGCGAATTCCAAGTGAAGATCGCCGGCGTGCCGCCGGTGTGGACGAACACGACCACGTCGTCCTTGGCGAAGCGGCCTTCGCGGATATGGGCGATCAGCCCGGCGGCCGCCTTGCCGGTGTAGATCGGATCGAGGACGATGCCCTCCGCGCGCGCGAAGATGCGCACGGCTTCGTTGCCGGCGTCGCTCGGCACGCCATAGGCTTTGCCGACGAAGCCGTCGAAATTGACGATATCGCTTTCCGCGATCTCGACGCCCAGATCGAGCGCCTTGCTCGTCTCGTTGGCGATTGTGGCGGTGCGCGAAGGGATGTGGAATTCGTCCGTCGCCGTCACGCCGTGCATGACGAAAGGCACGTCCAGCAGCTTTTGCGCCAGCACCATGCCGGCTTGGCCCTTGCCGCTCGACGACATATAGAAGCAATTCGGTTTCAGGCCGAGGGCGGCCAATTGATCGACGATCTCGATCGTCGTTTCCAGATAGGCGACGGCCGAGGCGACGTCGAACATCGGATTGTCGTTGAGGATATGCGGCCGTCCGCCGGCCTTGCGCACATCGGCGGCGAGGGAGTCGAGCAGGCGGCGCTGCTCGTGACGATCATGTGCGAAATGCACGTCGGCGCCGAGCAGGTAATCGACCAGCAGATTGCCCTGCACCATGTTCGGGCGCTTGCCTTCGAGCACCAGAATGGTCTTGAGGCCGAGCTTGTTGCACGCACCCACGGTTTGGCGCGCGGAGTTCGATTGCAGATCGAGCCCGACGATGACCGTGTCGGGCGCATCCTTCATCGCATGGGCCATGCGGAATTCGAGATTGCGCAGCTTGTTGCCGCCCAGCGCCACGCCGGTCAAATCGTCGCGCTTCACGAAAATGCGCGGCCCGCCGAGTATCTTCGAAAGATTTTTCGCCTCTTCAAGCGGCGTGTTCTTGAGCGCAATATCCAGGCGCGGCAGGCGCGCAATGCGTTCGCGAATATCGGCGACGGAGAGGCGGGCGGGCGTTGCTTGTTCGGTCATGGGGCGGCTTCAGATGTCTTGTATATGAGACAGTAGTTTCTTATACAAGATCATGTCCAAGCCGCACGGGAAAAGCAAGGCCCTTCGCGCTTACCTATGTGAGCGCGTTAATCCGTCCGGCGATGCGTATGGAAATTCAGGCGCGCGTGGGCAGCGACAGCTTGCTCGCGTCAGCTTTCAGCATCGTCTTAAGCTCGTCGAGCCGCGCTTCGTCGACGTCGATCGGCACGACGAAGCACAAGGTCGCGACGACCCGGCCTTCGCGGCGCACGGGGGCCGCCAGGCATTGCGTGAACGCGGTGATGAGCCCTTTGGTCACGCAGATTCCGTCCCGCTCGGCCTTGCGCCGGTCGCGCAGGAAATCGTCGAGCGTCGTCTTGCGCCCGTCGGGCAAAACGAAATCCTCGGATTTCAGCAGGTCGTGCACTTCGTCGTCGGAGAGATGCGACAAAAGGAAACGCCCCGACGCGGTCCATGGAATCGGGATTCGCGCACCGATTTCCGACGTCACGCGGAAGGGGCGCGTGCCCTGGCTCGTATGGATGATCGCTTGGCGATCGTGATGGAGCATGCACAGCTCCGTCGTTTCGCCGGTTTCGCGCGCCAGTCGCTCGGCCGCTTCCTGGCCACGGCGGACAAGATCGTTCTCGCGAACGTAATCCTGTCCGTAGATATGCATCAGCTTGCCGAAATAGACGGTACTGCCGCCGTCCACGCTTTCGAGCAGCCCGGCATTGGTCAGCATGCGTACCAGCGTATAGGCGGTGGAGCGGGGGGCGCCGATCGCCTTGGGCAGATCGGCGATACGGATGGGCCCGCGCCGTTCGTGCAAATGCGCGAAAAGGTGGAATACGCGTTCGATGCCGCGTTCGCGATTGGCGGCGGGAGGCGTTTTCGGCTTTGCCATTCGTCCCATATACGGGACAACCGTTCCGAATAGCAAGCTTGGCGGAAGCCGCCGCCAACGCGGTCGGGCCCGCGTCAGCGCTCCTTGCTGCGCTTTTTGGCGGCAATCTGGGCGGCCGTTTCTCGTGCACGTTCCAGCGCATCTTCCAACCCGTATTCGATATGATGGCTCAACGCCGCCATTGCACCTTCGCGGTCGCGCTTGCGAAGCGCAGCGACCACCGCGTCGTGATCGGCGACGATCTTGTCGATATTCGACGGGCCTTGACCGGTCAGCGTCTGCGAAATGCGCTGATGATAGGCGAGGCGTTCGTAGGATTCGATGATGAACGGGTTCGCCGTCAGACCGACGATGATGCCATGGAAGCGCGCGTTCAGATCGATGAACGCCTTGAAGTCCTTGAACTGCACACCGTAGCGGCCTTTAGCGATCAATCGGTTCACGAGATGCAATTCGTCGATCGTCGATTGATCGATGCGTGCGAAGCCGTGTCGCAGCGCGCCGACCTCGATCACCACGCGCGCTTCGAACAGATTGCGCATCTCGTCCGTGCCGGGGCCGGGTGCGACGCGATAGCCCTTGTTCGCCTCGTGCACCAGCAGGCGTTCGGCGTGCAGGCGCGCCATTGCCTCGCGCACCGGGATCAGACTCGTGCCGAACTCCGCCGCCAATTGATCGATCACCAGACGCTGATCCGCGACCAAAACGCGATCGGTGATGCGCCGGCGCAATTCCTCGTGGATCAGATCGACAAGGTTGTTTCGCCGAAACGGCAAAGCGGGCTCGGGTGCCGCTGGCGTGGGCGTATCCGGCACCGGGGGATTGATTTTCTTCGGGCGGGCAGGGGGCATCGCGCGGCGTCGATCCTTGATTCGGCGGCGAGTGTAACCCGCAACGCGGGAGTGCCGGGTATTTCATGTTGATTTCATAGATCATATATGATCTATTTCTTGCCAACGAGACCTTAATCGGGGAGCGGGACGACCTGCCAATGAGCAATACGAAGCGAAGAAGTGCGGTTCTAAAGGGTGTGCGCGTTCTCGATCTGACGCTCGCGATGGCAGGCCCGCTGGCTACGTCGCGCCTGTCGGATCTGGGCGCCGAAGTGGTGAAGGTCGAATCGCCAGCCGGCGATTTCTCGCGCCTTTGGCCGATCGATGGCTTCTGGCACGGTAACGAATCCAGCGCCTATCTGATGCTCAATCGTGGCAAGCGTTCGCTCTGCCTCGATCTGAAGAAGCCGGAAGCGGCGGTGGCGATCCGAAAGCTGATCGAGACGTCGGACATTCTTGTCCAGAATTTCCGACCGCGCGTCGCGGCGAAGCTTGGGATCGACTACGCCAGCGTCCACAAGATCAATCCAAAACTCGTCTACGTATCGATCAGCGGCTATGGCGATACGGGCCCGATGGTTGATCGTCCGGGGCAGGACTTGTTGGTGCAGTCCTTCTCGGGCCTGACCTTTAATGGCGGTTCAGGCGACGGGCTGCCCGCGCCTTCGCCGGTCTATATGGTCGATACATGCGCCTCGCATCTCGCTAGCGAAGCCGCACTCGCGGGCTACATCGAAGCGCAGCGCACCGGTACAGGTCGCCAGTTCAAAGTGTCACTGCTTGCGGCGGCGCTGGAAATCCAGATCCAAGAAGTTTCGACCTTCCTCAACACCGGCCGCATGGCGCCGCGCTCGGGCTATCCCTTCGCCAGCGTCTATATGGAGCCGCCTTACGGCATCTACCGTACGAAGGATGGCTTCATCGCGATCGCGCAAGCGAAATTCCCCGCGCTTGCCGAAGCGTTCGGCGATCCGGAAATGGTGAAGCTGGGCGAGGCGGCCCCCGCGCATGCCGACGTGGAAGCGCGGCGCAAATGGCGCGATTCCGTCGCCGCGCGCGTGGCGCCTTATTTTGCGGCGAAGACGACGCAAGAGCTGATCGATCTGCTGACGCCGCGCGATATCTGGGTCAATCCGGTGCAGACCTATGCCGACCTCGCCAAGCATCCGCAATTCGAGAATTTCGTGACCGAAATCGATCACGCGGGCGGGCGCTATAAGACGCTGGCCCCGGCGATCGATACGGGCGAGACGCGCGATCTGGATTCGGCGCCGCGATTGGGCGAGCACAGCGACGATGTGTTGGCCGATTTGGGATTTGCGAAAGCCGAAATCGCCGCGTTGCGCGCGGCGGGAGCCGTGAAATGAGCAAAGGCCTGATATATCTCGAGCGCGACGGTAATGTCGGCGAGCTGGTGCTGAATCGGCCGGAAAAGCTGAACGCGTTGACGCCGGACATGTTTCGCCTGCTGCGCGACCTGTCGAACGAGATCAACGAGACTGACGATATCCATGTCGTTCTGTTTCGTGGCGAGGGCCCGCGCGCCTTCTGTGCCGGCACCGATATCCACACGCTGAAAGAATATCCCGATTTTTGGGCGTGGCGAAACCGCGTGGATTACGTCACGCAGATCCGCGCGATCCGCAAGCCGGTGATCGCATGCGTCCACGGTTATGCGCTGGGCGGCGGGCACGAACTCGCGGTTGCAGCCGATATCCGTATCGCCGCCGCCAACGCCGTATTCGGCGCGCCGGAAATCCGCCTAGGCTGGGTCGGGGCAGGCGGAACGTCACAATATCTACCGCGTTTGATCGGCTACGGCCAAGCAATGCGCGTGCTGCTGACTGGCCAGCGCATCGACGCGCAGGAAGCCTTGCGTATCGGCCTGGTCGAAGAAGTCGTCGAGACCGGCAAGGAACTCGATCGCGCGCGCGAACTGGCGCGCGAGATCGCAAGCTACTCGCCCATCGCCACGCAGACCACCAAGGCGGCGGTGCGCGCGGGAATGAACGGCAATCTTGAACTCGGTCTCCAGATCGAAAACGAGTTAATGGCGCTGTGCTTCGCCGCCGGCAACGATAAGGCCGGTGCCAAGCTGTTCGGCGATAGGAAGCCGAAATGATCAACGCCGGGCGCACCGTTTTGCGTGGCCTCACTTGGGGCCATCGTCGCGCGATCAATCCGTTGCGCGCGAGTGCTTCCGCCTATGCGCGCGAGAACCCGTCGATTGCGGTCGAATGGGACGTGCGCAGTCTGGAGGCGTTCGAGCATCAGGCGTTGCGCGACGCCGTCGTCGGCTACGACTACGTCGTATTCGACCACCCGTTCATCGGCACGATCGCGCAAGCGGGTATCTTTGCGCCGCTCGACGACATACTTGGCGCGGTGCCAAATGGTGCGTCGGCCGAGCGGTATGCGGGGCCATCGCTCGACACGTATCGCTGGAAGGGCAAGCTATGGGGCGCCCCTGTGGACGCGGCTACGATGCACGCGATCGGCCGTCCCGATTTGCTGGCGTTCCCATGGCCCACGAAATGGGACGAGGTGATGTCCCTCGCCGCAGATTTGCGTCGTAAGGGGCTGTGGATTGGGCTCGCAAACGGCGACCATCACGGGTTTCTGTTCGCGGGTAGCCTCATGTACAACGCTGGCGCGCCGTGGCATCGCGGCGACGATCCCGCGTTGGATTTCGACGACGCCGCTTTCGAGGCGGCACTTGAGCGGTTGATGGCGTTGCGTCAATTCGCGCATCCGGATTGTGAGAAGTGGAATTCGATCCGCCTGCACGATGCGATGACGCAGGTCGACGACATCGCCTATTGTCCCGGTACCTACGGCTACGCGACCTATGGCGAGGCGGATTTCGGGGCACGCCGTTTGGGTTTTGGTCCGTTCCCCGGCGCGAATTCGCCTTTTTGCGCGGGCACGTTGATCGGCGGAGCGGCGGTGGGCCTGACCTCGCATTCGACGAATGTCCCAGCGGCGAGCGCCTATCTGCGCCATTTGATCGATCCGCGCGTGCAGATCGAAATTTTCGGCATGAATCACGGCCAGCCCGCTTCTGCAGCGGCGTGGGAGGACAAAGTCCTCGACGCCCGCTTCAACGGCTACTACGCGGCCGTCGGCCCCACGTTGCGCGCCGCCGGCGTGCGGCCGCGCTTCGCGGGCTTCGGTTTGTTCGAACGCGCCGCGGGCAAGGTCACGGTGCGTTGTACGGCGGGCGAGATTTCCATCCGCGAAACGGTGCACCAGGTTTCGGAACTGGCGGAAAAGGCGATCGCCAGGATGACGGCGACGGTTTGAGGCGAATCCAACGTAACGTGCGAGACCCGGAGCCGGGCGCGCATCGACAAAAAGGAGGAAACGATGAAAAGACGGACATTCATGGCGACGGTGGCGGGGGCAGGTGCGGCGTTCGTGACGTCGCGGTCGCACGCACGTACGGTACTGCGCGTCGGTACGGGTCAAGCCGCCGCCGATCTTCAGGTCACGATCTTGAACGAAGTAGCCGAGCGCGTCGCTAGGCGGACCAACGGCGAATTGACGTTGCAGCTTTTCCCCGGCGGCCAGTTGGGCAGCGAGCGCGACGTACACGAGCAGGTTAAGCTTGGCGCACCGATCCTGACGGTGGTGGATTCGGGCTATTTCGCCAATTACACCAGCCGCGATGTGGGTATCCTGTCGGCGCCGTTCGTGTTTACGAGCTACGACCAAGTGCGTCGCGTCCTGGCCTCCGACATCGCGCGCGGCTGGTTGCAGCGCGCGGAAGGCAACGGCATCCGGATGTTGTCGTTCAACTGGTTCTTCGGCGAGCGCCACATCGTGGGCAAGCGGGCTTTCCCGGAGGTGGCAGATTTGCGTGCGGTCAAGTTCCGCTTGGCACCGATCCCCATCTATATCGACTCGTTTAAGCAGCTGGGCGTGTCACCGGTGACGATCGATTTCGCGGAAGTCTACGGCGCGTTGCAGCAGGGCGTCGTCGACGCGGCCGAAGGTCCGTTGGCGTCGATCTTCTCCTCGAAGCTCTATGAGCCCGCACCCAATGTGTCGCTGACGGGTCACGTCAAGCAGGTGCTGGGCATCATGATGAACAAGGGCGTGTTCGACGCTCTGCCGGCCGCGCATCGCACGGCGTTGGTCGAGGAAATGACCGCCGGCGGTGATCGCTACTCCGAGCAGGGCTTGGCGAAAGTCGGCGATATCCGCGCGCAGATGGAGCGCAGCGGCGTGCGCTTCGTAAACGCGAACGTGGCGGCCTATTCGGCGACAGTCGTCCCGATGTATCAATCCTACAAGGATTGGACGCCCGGCCTGATCGATCAGGTCCGCAAGATCGCAGGCGCGGCCGGTTGATTTGAACGACGGAAGCGTCCGTCGCGCCGATTGGCGTGGCGGACGCCTTCCGCTTTTTCGGAATTGGGACATATGTTCGCTGCCGTTCGCTGGTTCGAAGACAATGCGCCGGCCTTTCTTCTCGCGGCGATGACGGCACTCGTCGTCGTCGATGTGACGTGCCGCTATTTTCTCAATGTCGCCTTCGCGGGTTCCAGCGAACTGGCGACCGCCATATTCGTCTGGCTGGTCTTCGTCGGCGCCGCCGGCGCGACGCGAAAACTGCAAAACATTGCCGTCGACGGCATTTCGTTGCTGCTGGGCGAGACGATCAAGCGCCCGCTCGAAACGCTTTTGCATCTCGCGACCGTCGCGGGCTGCGCTTACGTGACGTATTTCAGCACGAAGCTCAGCCTCGCGTCGTGGGAACGCGAGATCGACATGCTCGGCGTGCCTTATACCTTCGTTTACGCGGCCATTCCGGTTGGCTTCGGTCTGATGGGCCTGCACTCGGTGATCCATGCGATTGACCGGTTTACCGGGCGCAAGCCGGTCGAGCCGGCCGCCGCCAAACCGGAGAATCTGGAATGATCGCACTCGCCACAGGCATCATTCTCCTGATCGCGCTGGGCATGCCGATCGCTTTTGCGATCCTTGTCCCCTCCGCCGTCTATTTCCATACGACGGGCCTGCCGGAGGCGATCTTCGCCCAGCGTATCGCCAGCGGCACGGCGTCGTTCCCGCTTCTCGCGATTCCCTTTTTCATCCTCGCGGGTAGCATCATGCATCGCGGTGGCATCGCGCGCCGCTTGATCGATGTCGCTGTCGTTTCGGTCGGCCATCTGCGGGCCGGACTTGCTCAGGTCGGCGTTGTCGGCGGCACGTTGATCAGCGCCGTCTCGGGCTCGGCAACGGCGGATACCGCCATCCTCGCCAAGACCGTTTCGCTGCAGATGGTGCGCGAAGGCTATCCACGCGGCTTCGCCGCGGTAGTCGCGGCCGTGTCGGGCGTACTAGGGCCGATGATTCCGCCCAGCATCATGATGATCCTCTACGGCCTCGCGGCTGAAGTCTCGATCGGCAAGCTGTTCGTCGCTGGCGTGCTGCCCGGCCTGCTAATCGCGGCTTGTTTGTTGGCCGCCAATCTTTCGGTGATGAAGCGCCATAACATTCAAATCCCGCTGCGTCCGCGCCCAAAGGCAGGCGACGTGATCGGCGCGATCAAGCGCGGATTCTGGGCGCTGATGTTCCCGGTGCTGGTTTGGGTAGGCTTGCGCGGCGGGTTCTTCACGCCGACGGAACTGGGCGCGTTCGTCGCGGTCTATTGCCTGGTGATCAGCCTGTTCGTCTACAAGGAGATCGGCTGGCGCGATCTATCCGAGATCTTTCGCGAATCAGCGCTGCTTACGGCACTGATCATGATCATTCTCGCATCGAGCGCGGCGCTCAACTATGCCGTCGCGTGGGAACGCATGCCGCAAGCGTTGTCGGCGTGGCTGTTGGCGCTGTCGGACAACAAATACGTCCTGCTGCTGCTCATCAACGTGCTGCTGTTGGCGCTTGGTACGGCGATGGAAGGCCCGCCGTTACTGATAATCCTCACGCCCATTCTGGTGCCGGTGATGAAGGCGCTGGGCGTGGATCTCGTCCATTTTGGCGTGATCTTGACATTTAATCTCGTGCTTGGCGCGCTGACGCCGCCGGTCGCCACGCTGATCTTCGTGGCGAGCTCGATCGTCGGCTGTACATCCGCCGAGTTCATGAAGTATTTCTGGCTTGTCTTCGGCTATCTGATCCTGGCGCTGCTGATCATCACCTTTGTGCCGTGGTTCAGTTTGGCGCTGCCGAACTTGATGTTTTGATCTGCGCGCGGCTGTAATGAAGAAGCCCGCCCTGGGAAACCAGAGGCGGGCTTCGGCGTTGGTCGTTCGGGCGCTTCTTAGATGTGCAACGCCGCCAGCGGGATTGCGGACATCGCGCAATCCTCCTTGCTGATCGAATAGGTGACGTAAAGCGTTCCCTGATGCTCGATCGCGTAGGGATAGGACCATTGCGGTTCCTTGCACAGGCCGGGGATCTGTACCGGTGGAACGCCTTGGCGGATCGTGCGCAGCATCGAGAATTTTTTCTCGCCCGGTTTGCTCACCGCGATGGTCAGGCACCCGCGCCGCGATATGGGCTCGGGATAGTTCGATACGAGGAAACGCTGGCCGCTCGATAAAATGCCGCCAAAGGGCTTTGACGCGACCATCGGCAGATTGGCGAGCTTCGCCATCGACCAGGTCTTGCCGTGATCGAAACTTTCCGACACTAGCGCCTGGGTTTGCGGCGGCCCGAGCACGAATTCGTTGCGTATGATCGCGACCAACCGATCGTCGTCGACGATGATCGTCGGCTCGGGAAACTTTAAAACCTTGGGCGCTTGGATCGGCACGACCGTCCAAGTCTCGAACTTGTCGTCGGGACAGATGGCGACGGCCGGCGTTTCGAAGCCGATCTCGCCCGCGATAATCCAGCCACCGTTCTTCAAACGCTGCGGCCCGTGCATCGTCAGGAAACTCGGGATCGTCACACCGGTTTCGCGCCAAGTCTTCGTCGTTGGATCCCAGACGAACTGCACGGCGCGCATCGATGGCAGCGGGTGCCATTTGCCGTCCGATTGGATGCCGCCCGCCCAGCGCGCGGCGTAGCAACGCAACACGCCGTTATACGAATGCAGCAAAGCGTGGTTGTCGCATTCGCGCCCGTCCACACCCGGCGCCACCATTTCGGGCGCACTCCAGGTCAGGCCGAAATCCTTCGACCGGCGCGCGCGGGTGATGCCCTCGGCGCTGTTCTCGTCGACCGGGTCGTTGGCGAAGGAGACGACCAACTCGCCGTCGTGCACGGCGATCGAGCTCTCGTGCAGAAATTGCTGCTCGCCCGGGATCGCGCGATGGACTATCGAATGAGTCACGCTGTCGAGAAACGGCACTTTACCGGGGGCAGGCAGCTTCGCGGTTTCGTCCCACAGCGGATAGAAATCGTTTGCCATCTTCGTCCTCGTTGTCAGGTGAGAGCGGCGACGGGAAGCGCCGCCATGTAGCAATGCCGCTTGTTGAGCGAGAACACGACATAGAGCGTGCCGTCGCGTTCGACCGCTTCGGGATAAGCCCAGTTATGCACGGGCGCCGTCTCGCCGATTTCGGCAAGGCCAGCGGGCAGCGCCTCAGCCGGGCCGCCGACTAGGCGCCAGACTTTCTCGAACGGATAAAGCGCGCCGGGCTTGGTCACGGCGATCCAAAGCTCGTTGCGCCGTTCCTGACCGTGATTCCAGATGAGATAGGACCGGCCGTTGGACAGCGTGCCGGCGAAGGGTTTGCTTTCCTCCATCGGTAAATTGGTCGGCAGCAATTTCGAGAAGCTGTTCCCGCCATCGCGGCTGACCGATGTCAGCGCCTTACTGTCGGGCGCCTTCTCCGGACGGACGATCGCCAGCACGTCGTTGCCTTGCACGGCGAGCGCTGTTTCCGGGAAGCCGGGATGGATGTCGTCCTGCAACGGCACGATGCGCCAGCGCAGCAGATTGTCGCCCTCGCTGATCGCCACGGCGGCGCGCGTCACCTTCTGCAGATGGCCGCCGACGATCCAGTTTCCGTTCGCCAGGCGCTGCGGCAATACGAAAGGAATGAAATCGGGCGCGACCATGCCGTCGGACACTGGCGCGAATTGCTTCGTCGCGGGATGTTCGCGCCAGATTTCCATACCCAAGGCGCTTTTGCTGCCGAAATCGTAGCGGCCGACCAGTGCCCATACGCCATCCGTGCGCGCCAGAAGCGGAGCGGTTTCATGGCGGCGCTTGCCGTCGGCGAAACCGCCGGCGACAACTTCGATGCCCGACCAAGTTTTGCCGCCGTCCGTGCTGCGCCGTCCGCGCATCACCTGGGCGGGCTCGCTTTCCAGTTTCGGCGCGTTGGAGAAGTTCACATAGAGCGTCTTGCCGTCATGGGCGAGGCGCGGCTCGTGCAGGAATTCGAAATCCGGCGTCTGGCGATGGACCAGCGAATATCGGGTGCCCGGAACGATCATGGTGTTCGGCGGCGGAAACAGCTTCGCCTTATCCCAAAGCGGAATTGCGTTTGTCATGTTCTCCAATCAGCCTTTGACCGCGCCGACCGTCATCACTGTGACGAGTTGGCGATAGAGCAGCATCACGAGGGCGAGCATGGGGGCGAGATGGATCGTCGACATCGCCAGCAGCGCGCCCCATTTGACGCCGTCGGGATTGTTGATCGCGATGGCGATGGCCACGGGCGCGGTGCGCGCCTCGGTCGAGGTGAAGACGAGCGGGAACAGATAATCGTTCCAGATCGTGATCGCGACGAACAAGCCGATCGCGCCGATCGCCGGCGTGACCAAAGGCAGCGTCACGCGCACGAAGGCCTCGACGCGTCCGCAGCCGTCGATCTGGGCGGCTTCCTCCAGCTCGATCGGGATATCGTCGATGAAGGTCTTCAGCAGCAGCGTCGAAATACTGACCGAGAAGGCGATACCCGCGAGGACGAGCGGGGTCAGCGTATCCAGCAGGCCGAGATTGGCGAAGACCGGATAGAGCGGGATTATGACGATGATCGGCGGGAACATGCGCACGAGGATGACGAGCAGAGCGGGACCTTTCAGCCAGCCCGCGCGCAACCGCGAGAACACGAACGCCGCCCCGACCGATAATGCCAGCGTGGCGAGCGTCGTCGCCACCGTGACGACGACGCTGTTCCACAGATTTGGCAGATACATCGGGGCGAGCGTGGGCAAGTCGCGATAGGAGGCGAGCGTGGGCTCGAACGCCAGCGACGGCGGATAGGCCCAGATCTCGGCGCCGGGCTTGAACGAGCCCATGATCAGAAAGACGATCGGGAATGCCGACCAGAGCACGGCGACACCGAGCAAGGCGAAGAGCACGCCGCGGCGGCCCAGGCGGAGCAAAAGATTCACCGGTAGCGCTCCGTGAACATGCCGCGATAGGTGCGGCGCACCAGGAAACCCGCGAGCAGCAGCGTGGCCAGCAGCATCAGCCAGCCGGTCGCGGCACCCGCGCCGAAATTCAGATAGCGGAAGGCTTGCTTATAGAGGTAGAGCGCCAGAATTTCGGTCGATGTACCGGGGCCGCCGCCGGTCGTCGTATGGACGATCGCGAATTCGCGCAACGTGTAGATGATGCGGAACATCATCACGATCGAAAGTGCGGGCAGGATCATCGGCAGCTTGATGAAACGTAGGATCTGCGGATAGCCGGCCCCGTCGATGCGCGCGGCCTCGACGAAATCGTGGGGAATGGCTTTAAGGGCGGCAAAGCTGACGATGGTGACGAAGGAGAATTCCTTCCACACCGCGATCACGATGATGCCCGCCATTGACGTGCCGGCGGACGTGAACCAGGCGACGGTGGGGAATCCAGCACTGCCCATCATGAAGTTCACGACGCCGAAATTGGGGTCGAGCATGTATTTCCACATCACGACCGCGACGATCGGGCTGACGGCATAGGGGGCGACGATCAGCGCCATCCATAGCCCGCGCAATGGCAGCGGATTCTCCAGCAGCAGCGCGATGCCGAGGCCGATCAGCATTTCGAGGCCCACGACCGTGACCACGAAGATCACGTTGCGGATCAGCGCGGCTTGAAAGTCCGGGTTCGACAGGATGCGGACATAGTTCTTCCAACCAACCCATTCGGTGTCCATGCCCGGCGACGCGTCGGTGAAGGACATGACGAACAGGTCGATCGACGGCACGACGATGATCGCCAGCAAAACGATCGCGACGGGCCCGAGAAGGGCCGCCGCGAGCCAGGTATTCGCGTCGATGCGATACCGGCCCGCGGCGGGTTTGGCGTGTACGTGGCTCAATCGAGCATCCCGCGGATCTGGGCGGCGGCCTTGTCGAGCTCGGCCTTCGCCGGCGCGCCGTTGACCACGATGTTCTGGAGCGTCTCGCCGATCAGGTCGCGGACCTGGCCCATGCGCGGGTGCGCGGGCAGGGGCGTGCGCGAGATCGCGAAGATCTCCTGCGCCAGCTTCATCACCGGCTGGGTTTTCGCCATCTCCGCGAACAGATCGGCGGTGCAGGGGCCGTTGCCGTTCTTGGCCACTTCGCGCTGCACTTCCGGCTTCATCATGTGGCGGATCAGCTGATAGCCGATATCCTTGTCGGTGGCGCCCTTGAACATGCCGATGCCCCAGAACCAGACGATGCTGGGGCTGTAAGTCACCTTGTCGGTCCACAAATCGCGCGAAAGCGGCACGTGCGACGGGATGGTGATGCCCTTCACCTTCGACTCGCCGCCCTCGAACTGGGCGCCCCAGCTCGACGCGCCGAACGCCATCGTCACGCGGCCTTCGCGGAACAGCTGGATCAGCGACGAGCCGTCGAGCGTGGCCCAATTCGGCGGGATGATGCCTTCCACATACATGCGGCGCAGCATCTCGGCCGCCTTCACGGAGCCCGCTTCGTTCAGCACGACCTTCATGTCGGGCGTCACCAGGTCGCCGCCGAACATGCGCACGGCCATGGCGTAGTCTTCGTTCAGCGACCATTTGTCGCCGCGCAGACCGAAGCCGAACACTTTCTCGCCATTCGGGCGGGTGAATGTGCCGGCCTTGGCTTGCTCGTAAAGTTCCTCGGGCGTCTTGGGGATACCCGATACGCCGGCTGTCTTGGCGTTCTCGGTGTTCGACCACAGCGTGAACGTGCCGCAGCGGAACGGCACCATGTAAAGCTGATTGCCGAGCGTGGAGGCGGCGACCATGCCGGGCGACCAGGCTTGCGGGAAACCGGCGATCGGCTCCTTGGCGACGTAATCGTTGAGCGGCTGCAGGAAATTGCGCAGGCGGATATTGGCGTCGGCGAAGTTCACGAAGATCAGATCTTCTTCCGAACGATTCAGCAGGCCGATGCGTTGCAGCGCTTCCTGCAGCACGTTGGTCGTGCCGACATTGAAGCGCACCTTGGCGACGTCGCGCTCGAAATCGGCCAGCGTATCCACGCCGCCGCGCGCGAAGCCTTGGGCGCGCAGATTGTTGAGATGGACTTCGAGGCCCATCAGCGTGACTTCGCGGTTCTGGGCTTGCGCGTTCGCTGGCGCGTTCCAGGCGGCGAGCAGTCCCAGCGCGATCGCGGTGGTGGCCGCAAGCGCGCGGCGCGTGATCGTGGTTTTCATCCGTTTGTTCCTCCCTTTGAGGCGCCGGCCGTTCGGGCCGTGCGCCGTTTTGCGTGTCAGTGTTGGGACGGGCGCTTCGACACGCGATCGACCAGATCGTCGGTGCAGGAGCGCGCGTGCTCGAAAGCCCGTTTGGCGGCGCGGTCGGGATCGCGGGCTTCGATCGCGTCGAGAATTTCGGTGTGCTCGGCGCAGATCGCGTCGAGGCGCGCTTGGCTGAAGCCGACTTCGCGCCGGTTCACGAAGGCGAGCGTCGTATGGACGATCGCCGTGCGCGTGACGAACGGATTGCGGATGAAGCGGTAGATCGCGAAATGGAAGTCGCGGCCGATATTGCTGAGCCCTTCGACATCGCCATCGCGATAGGCTTGCTGATGGCGCGCATCGATCTCGCGCAGCACGCGGATCTGATGGGGCGAGGCGCTTTCGGCGAGCATTCGCGCGGCGAAGGATTCGAGCGCTTGGTTGATCTGGCAGGCCTGATCGACTTCGGCGGGCGAGAGGTGGCGCACGCGCGCACCCTTGTTCGGGTCGATCTCGACCAGACCCAGCCCGTTCAGGACCTGCAACGCCTCGCGCACCGGGCTGGGGCTGACGCCATAGCGCTCGGCTAGATCGCGCACTTTCAGCCGCGAGTCCGGATCGAAGCGCCCGGCCTGGATATCCAGGCACAGCGCGTTGGTCAGCTTGGAATAGGCAGTGAGCTCGGTCTCGTCGTTGGAGATCGGGAATTCGCTGCGGACTTCGAGCATCGGGACATCATCTTTGAAAATGAAAGATGATATATAATTTTGATATTTTGTATTCTGAGTCAAGGAATTTGATTCAAAATTGGGCTGATTGCACGCCATCGCGTTATCCAGATACCGAGTTGACCGCAAAGACCGGGGCAAGCGCGGTCACGGCGGCGACATAGCGGCGATAAACGCGGGCGTAAGTCGCCGCATCGGGCCCGGGATGGATGCGATCGGCAAGGCGTACCAGGGCTCGACTTGCGGTGATGCGCGATGGAAAGGCGCCGATCGCCGTATGTGCGATGACGGCGAGGCCAAGCGTCGTCAATTCGTGATCGGCACAACGCATGACCGGGCGGCCAAGAATATCGGCCTTCAAGCGTGCCAGCAGATCGCTGCGCGCGAGCCCGCCGGCGAGCCAAAGTTCGCCGAGCGCCACGCCGCTTTCCGCCATCGTCGCCGCGACATGTTGGAGGCCGAGCGCCATGCCTTCGAACACGGCGCGCGCCATCGCCGCGCGATCCGTGTCGAGCGACAGGCCCAGATACGCGCCGCGCATCGCCGGGTTCCACAGGGGCGCACGTGCGCCCGAATGGAAGGGCAGGAAGGTAACGCCCTTGGCGCCGGGCGGCGCGCTCGCCGCAAGTTTCTCGTAATCCTCGAACGGCATGTCACCGCGAGCCCATTCGAGGATGCTGCCGGTCCCGCCCATCGAGCCGCGCGCGAGCCAGGCTTCGTCGAGCGGAACCGAATAGACGCGACGTTGCGCATCGACCAAGCGCTTGGGTGCGACTACGCCGAAGGATGTGACCGTGCCGGAGATATCGAGCGCTTCGCCGGGCTTGGAAATGCCGCTGGCGATATAGGCGGTCTTGCTGTCGAAACTCGCGGCGATCACGGGCACGGGCGCGCCGAATTCGGGGGCGAGCGTGCCGATCGCTTCGCCGATGCGTGTCGGCCGGCCGAGTTTCGTCACGTCGATATCGAGGCGGCGTGCCAGATCGGCGGCGGGGAGGCGCAAAGCCGTATATGTATCGAGCGTTGGGATGCCGCCGGTCAAACGCGCGTTCAAATGCCCGGTCGCGTCGAGCAGGCGATGCGTGCGCGCATAGATCTCGGGGCTTTCGCGGCGCAGGCGCAGCAAATGGGGCGCCGGATCGGCGATCGTGGCGCGCAAGCCGTCGTCGCGTTGACCTTCGGCCGATTCCAACACCGCGAGATCGGCGGCACTGCGCTTGTCGAAATACATCAGCGCGGGGCCCAGCGCTTTGCCTGTCGCATCGTGCGGCACCCAGCCCGCGAGCGGCCCCGCCGCCGCGACCGCATCGAAGTGGAGCCCCGCGCGCTTGGCTTGCGCGAAGCCTTCGCGCAAGCCGGCGTCCCACGCGGCCGAATCCTGTTCGCTGATATCGCCTTGCGTGCGCGTGGAAACGGCGCTGGACCATGTCCACGGCTTCGACCCGTCTGCCGCGACGATCGAGAACCGCAGACTCTGCGTTCCCAGATCGACCGCGAGGATGACGGGCATTTCGTTCATTGGCCGGCGGCGGCCTTCGCGGTGGATGGGTCGCGCAATGCCGCCAGTTCCTTGGCATTGCGCACCATGCCGCTGGCGATGAGCCCGCGGTCGGAGCCCATCGCGATGAAGGTGAAACCGAGCTCCGCGTAGTCGCGCGCCTGTTCGATGTTGCGGACCAGCACGCCGGCGGCTTTGCCGTATTGGCGCGCGGCTCGCGCCACTTTCGCCACGGCGTCGGCGAATTCGCCGCGCGGACGTTCGGCGGGCAAGCCCATATCGATCGACAGATCCAGCGGGCCGACGAACAACACGTCGATCCCGTCGACGGCCGCGATCGATTCCGCGTTCGCCACGCCTTCGCGTGATTCGATTTGCGCGACCATCAGCAGATTGGCGTTCGCCTCGGCGATATAGCGCTCGTAGCCGAAGCCGTAGCCCGAAGCGCGCGTCGATTGCGCGGCCCCGCGCACACCCAGCGGGGGAATGCGCGCTTGGCGCACCAGTTCCACGGCCGCCTCGGCGGTAGCGACGTTCGGGATCATCAAGCCGGCGGGGCCCAGATCGAGCACGCGCTTGAAGATCGGGCCGTCGATCGCGGGCACACGCACGATGCCGACACTGGGCGACGCTTCGATCGCCTGAAGCTGGTGGAGCAGATCGTTGTTGTCGCCGAAGCCATGTTCGAGATCGAACAGGATCCAGTCGAAACCGCTGCGCGAGGTGATCTCCGCCGCGACCGGCGAAGCGAGGCTGAGCCAAGCGCCGCCGAGCATTTCACCGGCGAGTGCGCGCTTGCGGATCCACTTCATACGTTTCCCCCGATGGCCGGAAATATTCGATTCCGAACCGAATTGAGGAGATCGTAACGCAGAAAAGTTCGTTTTCAAACAAAAATGTTCGAATACGAACTTCAGTCGGTATTCGGCAGAACCAGCCGGACGCCTGACTCCTTGATCGTCTTGGCCCAAACACCGTCGGGCACGGCATCGGTGAACAGGGCCTCGACCTGCGACAGATGCGCGACACGAGCGATCGCGTTACGGCCGAATTTGCTGCTGTCCGCGACCACGAAGCATTGCCGCCCGCAGCCGATCACCGCGCGGGTCAGCGGCTCTTCGTCGGCATGGAAGTCGAGAATGGCGCCGGTGGCGTCGATCGCGACCACGCCCAGGATCGAATAGTCGAGGCGATAGCGCTCGACGAAGGCGGTCGCGGCGGCACCGGTGATCGCGTGGTCGCGATGGCGCAAAACGCCGCCGGTCACCGTCACCTCGAAATCCTCCTTGCCGGCGAGCAAGCGCACGACGTTGAGATTGTTGGTGACGATGCGCAGATTCGATTTGCTTCTCAATGCCTGAGCGACCGCTTCGGCCGTCGTGCCGATATCGATGAACACGGAGGACGCGTCGGGAATCTCCATCGCCACGCGTGCGGCGATCGCGGCTTTCTCCTCGGTCATCGAGCCCGCGCGCGTCTCGTAGGGCATGTTCGCCACGCTGGAGCGATACGCGGCCCCGCCATGGAAGCGCGCCAGAATGCCGTGTTCGCACAGGAAATTGATGTCGCGGCGCACGGTCTGCGGCGTGACGTCCAGCGTCACGACTAGATCGTCGATGGTGACGAAGCCCTTATCGCGGGCTGCGTTGGCGATGTGCTGCTGGCGGAGATTGAGCGCGATCATTCTTGTTTGCCGTCGATGATATCGGCGGCCGAACCGGCCGTCCGCACCGCGATAATCCTCCGCTTTGCGCGCGGACGCAAATCCGGCGTCTCTTGTCCGCTTGACGTTGCTCTGGCGGACGCATAGCGTGACGAAATAGGTCAGACCAATTGCTGAGCGATGCCAGCGTGAAACGTTCAACCGCTCTGAAGCCGATCGCCAAGCCCCGCAAGTCAGCCACGGGTGCGGCTTTGGCACCTTTGCGCGAAGGCGGCTTCGCGACGCCTCCGGAAGGTCCGCGCAAACGGCTTTACGAAGAAATCGCGGCGCGCATCGAGGCGCACTTGCGGGCTCGCAAGTTCAAGCCCGGCGATCGGCTGCCGCCCGAACGCGAACTCGCGCAGCAACTCGGCGTCAGCCGCCCGTCGTTGCGCGAAGCGATGATCGCGCTCGAAACGGCGGGATTGATCGAAGTTCTGGTCGGCAGCGGCACCTTCGTGCGTGCGTTGGCGCCCGAAGGTTTCAAACTGCCGTGGTCGAATGCTGGCGACGCGGGGCCGGGTGTGCGCGAACAGTTCGAAGCGCGTAAACTGGTGGAGCCCGAATTGGCCGCCCTCGCGGCCGAGCACGTCACCAAAGCGCAGATCGATACGATGCGCCGCGCGGTGTTCGAAGCGGCGGCGAAGTTCGCCAAGGGTGAACTCGCCGAAGCCGAGGACTACGCCTTTCACGTGACGCTCGCCGAAGCTTCGCGCAACACCGTGCTAGCGGCGTTGGTGCGGCATTTGTGGGATCTGCGCCGAGGCGAAATGTGGTTCAAACTGCGCGCGCGCGTCGTGCTGCCCGAGCATCGCATGCAGGTGATCGCCGACCGGCGCGAAATCGTCGAGGCGTTGGAAGTGCGCGACGGGGCGGCCGCGCGCGCGATCATGATCCGCTACATGCAGCGGGCCGAGAAGCGATTCTTCGATTGAGTCGGCCGTTTGGACTGACCAATCCACAATCCGCGCCGGACCGGGTTCGTCACTAATCCTTATTTAGCTGGCATTTTCACGCCTCGACCGAGGGCGCGGTAAACGCGCTTGACTCATGGTTGACCAATCCGCTTTATTGGTCTGACCTATTGAGGGGGCGTGCGCCGGAGCAACCGCGCCGCCGGTTCGGGAAGGAAGTGCGCCTTGGGTTCGACGCGTATCGAGAAGATCGAGTGCATCCCGGTGACGGTGCCGGTGGAGGCGCCGATCCTGACCTGCTACGGCTCGCTCGGTGCTTATCCGCGCGTGCTGATCAAGGTGGTGGGCGAGAACGGCAAGATCGGCTACGGCGAAGTCGCGGCGCGCTACAAGGCCGAAACGTTCCGCATGTTCGAGGCGATCTTCAAGGGCGAGAACCCCTTGGACACGAACCGCCTGATCGGGCGGATCAAGCACTGGAACTATTACCCGTGGCAGAAGCCCGAGCCATTGATGGCGGGGCTAGAGATCGCGTGCCTCGATCTCGCGGGCAAAACGCTGGACGAACCCGTCTATCGCCTGCTCGGCGGCAAGGTGCACAACGAGGTGCCGGTCGCGTCCTATCTGTTCTATCGCCATAACAACGCACAAGGGCAGGGACAGGTCCACGACGTTGCCGCCGTGGTGGATTTCGCCAAGAAGCAGGTCGCCGATTACGGCTTCAATGCGCTGAAACTGAAAGGCGGGTATTTCGCGCCCGAGGTCGATCGCGACGCGATGGAAGCGCTGCGCGAGACCTTCGGGCGCGATATGCGTCTGCGTCTCGATCCGCAAGGCTGCTGGACACCGGCGACCGCCGTGCGCATCGGGCGCGACCTCGACAAGATCGGCCTCGAATATTACGAGGATCCGTGCTGGAACGCCGCCGGTATGGCGCAAGTCCGCCGTTCGGTGACCACGCCGATGGCGACCAATATGTGCGTGACGACGTTCGAGGAGTTCCAGCCCGCGATCCAGATGGGCGCCATCGACATCGTGTTGAGCGATGTCTGGTACTGGGGCGGCATGCGCGCGACGATGGCCGTGGACCGGATGTGCCAGGCGGCGGGAATCGATCTCGGGATGCATTCGAGCGCCGAACTTGGCGTTGGCTGGGCGGCGATGATCCACGCCGCCAGCGCCATGCCCAATCTCAAGCTCGCGATCGATTGCATGAACCTGCATCTGGCCGACGACATCATCGTCGGCGGCAAAATCGTGCCCAAGGGCGGCGTCGTACGTCCGCCCGAAGGGCCGGGCCTAGGGGTCGCGATCGACGAAGCCAAGCTCGCCAAATACGCGGCCCTCGCGTCGTCGGGGGCCGCCAGCGACCGCTTCCTCAATCCCGGTCTGGCCGATAGCGGCCGTCCCGGCTGGTATCCCAAAAGCCCGGCGTGGTGAGAACGACATGACCATCAAACTTGCCGATCTCGACTGGGCATCGATCGCCGCGCGCTTCAAGCGCCTCTACACGCCCGCCGTGTGTGACGTTTTGGATGGCTATGAACTTCGCCATCAATACGTCCATCACTCGATCAAGCCGCTCGACCGCACGCTGATGATCGCGGGCCCCGCCTTCACGATCGTCGGAATGCAGAACGCGACGCGCGACAAGTCCAAGCGCATGGGGCCGCGCGTGATCGACAGTTTCGTGCCGCATGTCGTGGCTTGCTACGACACCTCCGGAGACGAAACGACCGGTGTGTGGGGCGAGTTGTGGAGTGCCGGGGCGGCCAAGTGCGGTTGCGTGGGCGCCATCGTCGATGGCGGCATTCGCGACACGGCTTATATCCGCCGCGCGAAGTTCCCGATCTTCCATAAGTACACGATCCCGGGCGACGCGATCGGACGATTCAACATCGTCGATTTCGATTGCCCGGTGAATATCGGCGGCGTGCGCGTCAATCCCGGCGACTATGTGTTCGGCGACGAGGACGGCACGGTGATCGTGCCCAAGGCGCTCATCCTCGAGGTGCTCGCGAAGGCCGAGGCCGTTTGCGAGAAGGAAAACAAGATCCGCGATGCGATCGAAGACAACGCCTCGCTCGCCGATCTCTACGAAAAATACGAGCGGTTCTAAGGCGATGACGCCTGTTCCCACGCCGATGACGTTGGTGTCTCGCGGCTGCGAAGAAATGTCGGCAGAATCGACCTTGAGCCAAAGTCATCATACGTCTTATGATCCCTCTCCAGGGAGGCATCATATGTCGGGATTCAAGGTCGCCAAGCCGGCGGAAACGGGGCGGCGCGATTTCGTCGTCCGCCAGTTGATTGGCATTATCCGCGAACGCAAGATCGCGCCCGGCGCGCGGCTGCCGGCGGAGCCGGAGCTTGCCGGTATGTTCGGCGTCAGCCGCACCGTGGTGCGCGAAGCGATGCAAACCTTGCAGGCGACCGGCACGATCCGCATCGAGCAAGGGCGCGGCACGTTCTTGGCCGAAAACCCGCTGGCGCAGCCTTTCAGCGTCTGGGCGACGATGAACACTCATCGCGTGGGCGAGTTGTTCGCGGTGCGCTCGATTCTGGAGGCGGAGGCCGCGAGCCTTGCCGCCAATAATCGCACCAAAGCCGATCTCGCACGCATGAAAGCCGCGCTCGATGCGGGGCAGGAGGGCGTGGCCGCAGTCGATTGGCGCGCGACGATGGCCGCCGACGTCGAATTTCACCGCGCGGTCACGCAAGCCGCCGGCCTTGCCTTGTTGCGCGAGATGCTCGAAGTCGCGATCCCCGTATGGATCGACATGACCGCCGACGTGACGCGCGAACGCCGCCGCGCGGAGCGCTTGCAACTGACGCTCGACGAGCATCGTGCGGTCTATGACGCGATCAAATCCGGCGACGGCAATGCGGCGCGCAACGCGATCCGAGCGCATCTCGAGAATTCGCGCGACCGGCGCATCGCCAACGACGGCGGACACGCATAGCCCGGTCGCGATGACCAGGCTCTGAACAACCAAAGAATGAAAGGGAGGATAGTGGGATGACCAGCAAAAAGGGCTCGATGACGCGCCGCGCGACACTCGCGGCCGCCGCCGCATTGGCGGTTTGTTTGCCGATCACCGACGCGGCCGCGCAAACGACGATTACATTCTGGAACGGCTGGGACGGCAGCCGCCGTCCACAATTGCGCGCCGTGCTCGACGAGTTCGAGCGCCGCAATCCGGATATCAAGGTCGAAAGTCTGACGCTGAGCAGTGACACGACCGCACAGCGTTTTTTGACCGGTATCGCCTCCGGCGCCGTACCCGATCTCTACATGACCCAGGCGGGCGATTTCTCGCGCTGGGGCTCGCTCGGCGCCTTCATGCCGCTCGACGAACTCGTCGCGCGCGACAAGATCGACCTCAATGCCACATTTTTCCCAAGCTCGATCGAAGGCTCGCGCGTGAACGGAAAGCTTCTGCAGTTCCCGTTCAAAGTCGCGACGTCGATGCTCGTTTGGTATAACAAGGATCTGTTCCGCCAAGCCGGGCTCGATCCGGAGAAGCCGATCCGCACTTGGGCGGAATTGGAAGAGGCCGCCGCGAAGACGACAAAGCGCACCGGCACGACGATCGATCAACTCGGCTTCAACGCTTGCCTCAATTGCTCGATGGGGACAGGTTCGGAAAATCCGTTCGTCGAGTGGATGTCGCGCAACGGCGGCTCGATCCTGTCGCCCGACGGGCGCAGCGTCGCGTTTGACTCGCCCCAAGGCGTCGATACGCTGAAATGGATGGCGGGCTTCTCCGACCGTACCGCCGGCGGTTGGGGGAACGTGCTGCGCCAGTTCGGCTCGACCTGGAAGGATCTGCGCACCAGCTTCTATACCGGCAAGATGGCGATGATCCATGATGGCCCGTTCCTCTACAACATCATGGCCAACGACGCGCCGCATATGCTCGACAAGGTCGGCGTCTTCGTTTCGCCGATGAACGCGGCCAACCCGGACGCCAAGCAGCGGTACATCGGCTACGGCGTGCCGGGTTACGGCATTCCGGCCAAGGCAAAGAACCCCGAAGCGGCATGGAAACTCTTGAAGTTCATCGCCATGGAAGATGCGGGGGCCTGCGAGTTCTTCCGCCAGCAGAAGAGGGCGGACACGGCGTTGCGCAACTGCAAGGTCGATCTGCCGCCGACGGTCGCTTCGGCGTTCGTGCAGAACGCCGAACTCGTCGAGGGCCATGCCGCCCCCGGCGTGTGGTCGCAGATTCACGCGCGCTTGCAGCAGATGTCGGAATCGGCGCTGCTGGGCCAAGCCACACCGGAAGCCGCTATCAAGGCGGCGGCGGACGACGTGCGCCGCTTGCTCGCGCGTCAGACGAACTGAGTTCAAAAGGTAAGGCCGGCGCTCCCGCGAAGGGGCGCCGGCCGTTCGCCGGCATATGAATTCCAGCACGCATAGCCGCCTGACCATGACGAACCGCGGGCGCGAAGCCTTGTGGGGCTTGTTGTTTGTGTCGCCATGGATCTTCGGGTTCGTGGTCTTCTCGGCGGGGCCGATGATCGCCTCGCTCTATCTCTCCTTCACTGAATACAACGTCGTCCAGGCGCCGATGTGGATCGGGTGGGAGAATTACGAGCGCCTGTTTACCTCCGACCGGCTCTACATCAAATCGCTCTGGGTCACGCTCGAATATTCGATGGTGCGCGTGCCCCTGGTGATCGTCGTCGGTCTTGCTTTCGCGATGCTGATCAACGCGCGCTTGCGCTTCATGTCGGTATTCCGCGTCTCGCTGTATCTGCCGTCGGTCGTGCCGTTGGTCGCAGCATCAGTGCTGTGGCTGTGGTTCCTCAACCCGCAGCTCGGCTTCCTCAACCCTTTGATCCGCGAAGTGACCGGCTGGTCGCCACCCAATTGGCTGCGCGATCCAGATTTCGCGCTTTACGCCATCGTGGCGCTCAGCGTTTGGCAGGTCGGCCATACGATGATGATCTTCCTGGCCGGCTTGCAGGAAATTCCGCGCGATCTTTACGAGGCTGCCGAGATCGACGGCTGCGGCCCGATCCAGCGTATGCGCCATGTGACGCTGCCGATGATGACGCCGACGATCTATTTCAACCTGATCATCGGCGTGATCCAGTCGTTCCAGGCCTTCGCAGCAGTATTCATTCTGACGCGCGGCGGACCGGCCAACGAAACCTTGATCTATGTCGTCTATCTCTACCGGCGCGGGGTCGAATACATCGAAATGGGCTATGCCTCGGCGATGGCGGCGATCCTCGTGCTCGCGATCCTGGCGCTGACGGCGCTGATCATGAAAACGTCGGACAAATGGGTGACCTATGACCGCGTCTGAAGCGGCGTACGAGCCCTGGCGGCCGCATATCGGCCGTTATATCGTGTTGTTCGGCCTGTCGGCGATCTGGCTGCTGCCGGTCGTGCTGCTCGGCACGACGTCGTTGAAGACGCAGCCGCAAGTCTACGACGCGACGCGCATCTTCCCCTGGCCACTAGCGTGGGAGAATTACAAGCTCGTCCTGTTCGAGAGTTTTCCCTTCGCGCGCTACGTATTCAACAGCATCGTCGTCGCGATCGCGTCGGTCGCGGGCGATGTGCTGTCGAGCGCCTTCATCGCTTATGGCTTCGCGCAGCTGCGCTTTCCCGGGCGGCGGATCATGTTTCTGCTGATGATCGCGACAATGATGTTCCCGTTCGCGGTGCGCATGATCCCGCTGTTCCTGATTTTCAAGGAGCTCGATTGGATCAACACGTGGTACCCGCTGATCGCGCCGTCGTTCTTCGGCACGCACGCCTTCTTCATCTTCCTGTTCCATCAGTTCTTCCTGGGAATGCCCAAATCGCTGATGGAGGCCGCGCGCATCGACGGCGCCAACGAATTGCAGATCTGGTGGCGGATCGTCATGCCGCTCTCCAAACCCGTCGTCGCGGTCGTCGCGGTGCTGGCGTTCGAACAGAGCTGGAGCGATTTCATGTCGCCGCTGCTCTATTTGAACGATTCGAAGATGTACACGCTGCCGATGGGCCTCTACAGCCTGATCAGCGGCGACGACGTGGCGAGCAATTGGCATTTGGTGATGGCGGCGACGGTCACGATGATCCTGCCGGTCGTCGCGGTCTTCGTCGTGGCGCAGCGCTACTTCGTGCGCGGCGTCACGGCATCGGGAATCAAAGGATAAGCGGGGGAGCGCATCATGGCGTTGGGTTATAAATTCGAGCGGTCGCTGGACGTGATCGCGCGCGTGGACGTGCTGGTTTGCGGGGCGGGCTGTGCGGGTACGGTCGCGGCGATCGCGGCGGCGCGCGAAGGCGCTTCGGTGATGGTGGTCGAGGATCGTGGCTTCGCGGGCGGCTACATCACCGGCGTGATCGGCGCGTCGTTCGACGGCTGGGTCGATTTGCGCAGCGGCTTGCCGGTGGTCGGCGGCGTGGTCGCCGAATTCGCGCGCGCGGCGGCGGGCCGCGACGACGCGATGGATGTCGCCTTCAGCCCCAGCAATGAATTGCGCGAGATGAAGGAGACGCCGGACAAAGGCAAGATCCGCTTCGGGATCGAGGCATTCAAGCGTCAAGCCGACCGCATGTTCCGCGAGGCGGGCGTCAAGGTCCTGTACTACACGCGCGTCTGCGACGTGATCCGCAACGGCGATCGCGCCGAAGCCGTGATCGTCGCGACCAAGGCGGGGCTCGGGATCATCCACGCCAAGACGATCGTCGATGCGACGGGCGACGCCGACGCGGCCGCTTATGCCGGTGCGGCGTTCGATATCTCCGACGAAATGCAGCCGATGAGCCTGCATTTCTGCATGGGCAACGTGAAGGTCGACGCGAATACCCGCGATCAGGCGAGTGCGGCCGTCGCCAAGGCCCATGCGCGCGGCGAATTGCAGGTCTATGGCGGTCCGTGGATCGGGCGGCTGGAAGACGACACGCATGTATACGTCAATGCGTGCCGTGCGCCCGGCTCGGGCATCGATCAGAACGATCTGACGCGCGCGGAAATCCAGGGCCGCTTGGACGCCAAGACGATGTTCGACGCGTTCAAGCGCGAAGTGCCGGCTTTCGCCGACGCCTATCTCGCCAGTACCGGCCCGTTCGCGGGCGTGCGCGAGACGCGCCGCATCGTCGGCGACAAAATCCTGACCGCGTCGGATGTGGAGGAAGAGCGTCCGCAAAGCGACGTTGTGGCGCTGGGGGCATGGTATCTCGACCGCCATCCCAAGCATCAATCAGGTTACCACATGCACACGGTCGTGCGGCCCTATGATATCGCCTTCGGGACGCTATGCCCGAAGGGCTTGTCGAATCTGATGGTCGCGGGGCGTTGCCACTCGGCGGACAGCGTGGCGCTGGCGTCGAGCCGCGTTACCGTCACGTGTATGGGCATGGGGCAGGCGGCGGGCACGGCGACGGCGATGGCGCTCGCCAATGGCGGCGATGTGCGCGCGGTCGGTATCACCAATCTGCAAAATCGCTTGCTCGATCGCGGCGCGATTATCCTCGACCGGGCCGAAAAGATTCTCCGCGTTGGCGACAAAATGGAGAACAAGCCCGTCTCGGCGGTCCGCTAAACATGTTGGACACGGTCTTGCGCGTCGGGCTGCTGGGCGTGGGCGGCGTCGCGTCGAAATACGGGGCGCTTTACGGCGAGTATCCGCGCAGCAAGCTCGTCGCCGTTTACGACACGGTCGCGGCCCCGGCCGAAGAGCTGCGCGCGCGCTTCGGCTGCGTAGTGGCGCCCAGCGCCGACGCGTTGATCGCGATGGACGTCGACGCCATCGTGATCTCTACGCCCAACAATCTCCATCATGCGCAAACGCTGGCGGCCCTCGCGTCGGGAAAACACGTTCTGCTGCAAAAGCCGATGACGCTGGACGTGCGGGAGGCGCAAGACCTCGTCGCCGCGTCGCATCGCGTCAAGCGCGTTTTGGCGATGTACATGAACTCACTCGACCATTCGCTGATGCGCGACATCAAGCGGATGATCGAAACCGGCGCTTTGGGTCGCATCGGCGGCTATGAGGCGAAGCTTGCCAACGGCATGGGCCATGTCTGGGCGAACACGCCGGCGAATTTCTGGCGCGGCAGCAAGGCCGCGACCGGCGGCGGGTGCTTCACCATGCTCGCCACGCATTATCTCAATCTCGGGCAATGGCTGCTGGGGTCGGATATCGTCGAGGCCGCCGCCGATGGCGGCAATCTGATGTGCGATCATATCGAGGGCGAGGATTTGATGACCGCGCTGGTGCGCTTCGCGAACGGCGCGCGCGGCGTGATCGGGGCTTCGTGGTGCGTGAAAGGCGAGCAGATGTCGGTCCACGGCAGCGACGGGTTCGTGAGCTACGTCGATAACGCGACGTTGACGATCCGCGGCACCAAAGCGTTCGACGGCGAGACGATCAAATATCGCGAGCCGGGAAAGCGGCTGGTCGTATCCGAATTGTTGCCGCCCGCGATGGGCGATTGGAAAAACCCCTATAATCAGCATCGGCGCTTCGTCGATGCGATCCTCGATGGCACGGCACCGGACGTGCCGGCCGAAGCGGGCTTGCGCGACATGCGCGCGCTCGACGCCGCCTATCGTTCGCTCGCCAGCGGCAAACGCGAGAAGGTGGCGGCGTGAGAAACGCGCTCGTGACCGGCGGCAGCGAGGGGATCGGCTTCGCGACCGCCAAGATGCTGCTCGACGCGGGGAACGCGGCCGCAATTTGCGGCCGTCGCCAAGCGAAGCTCGACGAAGCGGTCGCCAAGCTCGGCGGCGGCAAGCGCGTGCGTGCCGTGCGCATGGATGCGACCGACGAAGCGAGCGTCGCCGCCGGCCTAGCCGAACTCGACAAGGCCGGGTTCGCGATCGATATCCTGATCAACAACGCGGGCGATATCGGCAATGCGGGCGGGATCGGCCCCGATCTGCCGGCGAAAATTCGCGCCTCGCTCGACGGCAATCTGCATTCCGTTGCGCGATTGAGCGTCGCCGTGGCGTCCGCGATGGCCGCGCGCGGCTGGGGGCGGATCGTCAATGTGGCGTCGCTCGCGGGGCTTGGCGGGCCGCTGGGCGTGATCCCTTATGCCGTATCCAAGGCGGCGGTGATCGCGCTAACCCGCGCGATGGCAAGCGAGCTGGGGCCGAAGGGCGTTACCGTCAACGCCGTGGCGCCGGGGGCGGTGACGACCGAAGCCTATGTCGCGCGCAAAGGTGACGCATCGATTCGCGCACGGGCGCGCTCGATCCCGACCGCGCGTTTGGCGACGCCCGAAGAAATCGCGGCGGCGATCGTCTATCTCTGCGGGGAGAACTCCGGCCAGACGACCGGGCAGATCCTGGCGATCGACGGCGGCGAGCAAGGGGCTGGCCCTTACACGTCGATGTGGAGCGACCGCCGCCCTGTTTAACGGACACGAGCGTGTTATGGCGTCGGCGCTTTCTTGACTTCGCCTTGCAAGCATTCATTTTCCACGAAAGGCCTCAAATTGCTTCGATATTGTGGAAAACAATATTGAAATAATTGAATTCTACACGGTCTGGGGGACTGGGGGTCGTGGGTTCGAATCCCGCCGCTCCGACCATCACGACGAGAGACGAAGAAGCCCGCCCTGGGAAACCAGCGGCGGGCTTCGGCGTTAACGGGGCAACGGCTATTCTCAGCGTTCGTCGGCGATCGATCCGCGCCAGATCAAGCGGCGATGCTTGGTCTTGTCGTATTCTCCGGCGACATGGAACAAGCCGTAATTGTCCCAGATCAGCAGATCGTTTTTCCGCCAGGCATGGTCGTAGCGGAACGGCGCCGATGTGGCCCAGTCGGATAGGTCGAGGACGAACTGCACGCCTTCCTCGTTCTCCTTGCCGACGATGCCCGCACAGCCGCCGGTCGCCATATGCAGCCATTTGCGCCCGTTATAGGGGTTCACGTCGACGATCGGATTGATATGCCGGCGCTTGGCGTACTCGACCTGCTCGGGCCGCAGCTCGGTCGGGTAGGAATGGTCGGTGATGCCCTTCTCGGCGAGCATCTTGAGGCGGTTGTTATATTGGGTCTCGTAGGTATAGACGAATTGCAGGCCGTCGAGCTCCTTGCGCTTCTCGGCCGGCAGGGCTTCGTAAGCGCGATACATGCTGGCGAAGCAAGTTGCACCGCCCGTTTCCGGGATTTCGCGGCCATAGAGCACGGTGAAAGCGGTGCGCTTGTCCTGGCCTTTCAGGTCGGTATGCCAGCCCATGCCTTCATAGGCGTTGCCGACGGGTTTGCCGTCCTCCTTGACGTTGGAAAGGACGTAAATTTCGGGCGTCTCCGGCATCAGGAACTTGCGCATCACGTGGTATTGCGGCTCGCCGATCGTGCGCAGGAACATCACCATTTCGGCTGCTGTCAGGTTCTGGTCGCGGAAGCACAGCACCTGCGCGTCGCGCACGCACAGCTTCAGGGCTTCGACGTCGCGCGGGTCCTTCAGGTCGCGCACGTCGTAGCCGACCACCTCGGCGCCCAGCACGGGCGACAGCGGCGTCGTGGCGAAGGGCGTTTCGGGCGTTTTCGTCGCGGCGGTCATGGTCGCGTCTCCTTCAGCGCTTCACGGTCACGTAACGCAGATCGAGATAGTCGTCGGCACGCTGGCGCAGCGTGACCTTCTTGGCCACACCCCAGGTCAGCATTTGACCGTGGACCGGGATGACGCCGACTTCCGCGCGGTGGATGTCGAACGCTTCCTTGAACAGCGCCAGGCGCTTTTCGGTATTCATTTCCCGGCCGATCCGTGCGATCAGGTCGTCGACCTTCGGATTGCTGTAATTGCCGACATTCCACGAGCCGATGCGCGGCCCCGGCGTGTGCATCAGCAATTGCATGATCGATTGGCCGTCGGTGCCGGCCCCCCAGCCATGGAGATAGAAGCTGGTGTCGCGCTTGCCGATCTTGGCGAAGTAGAGATTGCGCGTCTGGGCGAGCAGGTCGACCTTGACGCCCACTTGCGCCAGCATGCCGACGATGGCGACGCAAATCTGCTGATCGTTTGTGTAGCGGTCGGTCGGGCAATCCATGGTCACGGTGAAGCCGTCGGCGTAACCCGCTTCAGTCAGCAGCTTCTTCGCGGCGGCGGGATCGTAGGGCAAGCGCTCGTCCATCGACTTGTCCCAGCCGAACGCCGTCTTGGTCAGCAGCGAGCCGACCTGGAAGGAAGCGCCGCGCATGACCTTCTCGCGGATCAGTTGCGTGTCGATCGCCTGATAGAACGCTTGGCGCACACGCTGATCCTTGAACGGATTCTTGCCCTTGACGTTGGAGTACAGCAACTCGTCGCGGCCCTGATCCATGCCGAGGAAGATCACGCGATCCTCGGGCGTCGTCAGAACCTGATGATTGGCCGAGGCGCGCACGCGCGGCGCGTCCTGCTCGGGCAGCGGAAAGCTCATATCGACCTGACCCGACAGAAGGGCGGCGACGCGCGTCGAATCGTTGGAGATGGGCACGAAGATCGCGCGGGTGAGATTGTGCTCCTTCTTGCCCCACCAGCCGTCATGGGGCAGCAACTCGACGCCGGTCGCGACGTCGAATTTCGCGACCTTGAAGGGGCCGGTCCCGTTGGCGTTGCGCGTGGCGTAGTTCTCGCCGCGCGTCGATGCCGCAATGGGCTCGGCCGCGCCATTCGCGGTCGCCCACGCGGCGCTGAAGATGTCCATATAGGTCAGATCGTTCAGCAGCGTCGGGCTCGGGCCGGTCGTTTCGATCTCGATCTCGAGCAGACCGGCCTTGCGGATATCCTTGATCGTCGCCAAGCGCGGCTTGACGTCGGACGCGCCGGACATCGCACGCTTGAACGAGAACACCACGTCGTCGGCCGTCAGCGGCGACCCGTCGTGGAACTTCACGTTCGGCCGCAGCTTGAACGACCACAGCGTTTCTGATTTCAGCTCCCAGCTTTCGGCGAGCGAGGCTTCGATCGCCAGATCCGGCCCGAAGCGCGTCAGCCCGTCATAGATGTTGCGCAGGAAGTTGCGCGTCGAGCTGTCGCCCGTCGACATGCTGTCGAGGCCGCCGATATTCGACTGGAACGCCCAGCGGAAGGTCTCTGCCTTCACGCCCGGTGCGGCGGTGGCCATGGCCAAAGCGAGGGCGGAGAGAGCGGCGAAGCGGCGTAGTTTCATAGCAACTCCTATCGAGCGGGGCGGAAGGGCGGCCGGCGAGGTCATCGGCGTCCGGGGGCGAGCGCATCGCGCAGCCAGTCGCCGAACACGTTGACGGACAGCGCCAGGACGAGAAGCGTGAAGGAGGGGACGAGGCTGATCCACCACTCGCCCGAGAATAGGAAGTTGTTGCCGATGCGGATCAGCGCGCCGAGCGTGGGCTGCGTCGGCGGCATGCCGATGCCGACGAAGGACAGCGCGGCTTCGGCAAGGATCGCGAAGGCGAGGCCCACGGTGGATACGACCAGCAGCGGGCTCACGACGTTCGGCAGAACGTGGCCGAGCAGAATTCGCACCGGCGATACGTCGATGATCTGGGCGGCTTGGACATACTCTTTTTCGCGGGCCGCCAGAGTAGACGCGCGCACGACGCGCGCATATTGCGGCCAGTTCGATGCGGCGATGGCGAAAATCAGAACCCAAACGGCGACGTCGGCGTGCAACTCGCGCGGCAAGGCGGCGCGTGCGATGCCGCTGAACAGCAAAGCGAGCATGATGTCCGGCAGCGACATCTGGATGTCGGCGATGCGCATCATCAGCGCGTCGAACCAGCCGCCCGCCCAGCCGCAGGCAAGACCGATCGCGATCCCGACCGCCGCGCCCAGCCCCACGCTGGCGAAGCCGACGAACAGCGAGATCTGGCTGCCATAAAGGATCGTCGATACGATATCCCGGCCCTGATCGTCGGTGCCGAGCAGGAAGCGCCGATCGCCGCCGTCCATCCAAGCAGGCGGGTTCAGCGCGTCCATCAGGCGGACGGTCGCGGGATCGAACGGCGTGTGCGGCGCGATCCAGGGTGCGAAGGCGGCGCCTGCGAACATCGCCAACATGAAGAACAAGGCGGCCATCGCGGCGGGGGAGCGGCGAAGATCGTAGACGAAATCCGAGTCCGCTTTGCGCTTCAGCCAATCGGCGAGACGCGCGGCGAAGGGCAAAGTGCGGGCGGGGGAGAGTTCCAGCATCGCGCCCCTTAACCCGGCTGAAGCGCGGCACCGGCGCGAATGCGCGGATCGATAAGCCCATAGGCGAAATCGACCGCGAGATTCATCGCGACGAACAGCGCGGACACGAAAACGAGATAGGCGGCAAGCAGCGGCACGTCGGCGAACTGCACCGCGTCGATGAACAACAATCCCAGACCCGGCCATTGGAACACCGTCTCGGTGATCACCGAATAGGCGACCAGCCCGGCGAAGTTCATGCCCGCGACCGTAACGACCGGCAAAGCGGCGCTGCGCAGCGCGTGCATCAGCACCACCGAACGTTCCGGCAGGCCGCGCGCGCGGGCGAACAAGATGAAATTCTGGCGCAACACGTCCAGCATCTCGGCGCGCATCAAGCGCAGCACAATGCCGAGTTGGAACATCCCCAGCGTGATGCCCGGCAGAGCCAGCGACATCAAGCCGGATCCGGTCAGCAGTCCGGTTTGCCACCAGCCCAGATCGACGGTTTCGCCGCGCCCGAAGGCCGGAAAGATCGGGATGGCGACGGCAAAAACATAGATCAGCATCGTGCCGGTCACGAAGGTCGGCAACGACACGCCGACGACCGACCCGGTCAAGATCAAACGCGAAACCCAGCTTTCCCTTCGGATCGACACCCAAACGCCCAGCGCGACGCCCAGCACGATCGACACGAACGCGGCGACAAAGACGAGTTCCATTGTCGCGGGCAGGCGCTCAGCAAAAAGATCGACGACAGGCCGGCGATACTGCAGCGACCGCCCGAGATCGCCTTGCAAAAGACCGAAGACGAATTCGGCGAAGCGTTGCGGCACCGAAGCGTTCATGCCGAACGCTTCGCGCAACCGCTCCTTGTCCTCGGCCGAGACCTCTTGGCCGGCCATGTTTTCGATCGGGTCGCCCAAGAGATGCAGCAAGGCGAAGGCGATGAAGGCCATCGCCGCCATCGTCAGCAACGCATGCCCGATCCGGACCATCATCCCCGGCATGTCGATCCGCTCCCTCGCGACACGATGTGTCTACAAATACTCAGATCGTATACGGTTCTTATTGTATGCAAGGCGCGGACCAGGGAGCGTCACCGTTAACCCGCTGTCGGATCATGACTCCGTCGTGCCGCGCGGCACATCGCTTGCACATCCTGCGGGCATGATGTTGCCCGCGGAAATGACGGCGGACGAGGGGACGGCGGCGGCGCGCGCACCGTCGCGCGCTTTGCTCGACGTCGCGGGGTTGACCCTGGAAATCCCGACCCGGCACGGAGTTTTACGTCCCGTTCGCGACGTGTCGCTCTCGCTCGCCCCCGGCGAGGTTCTGGGCGTGGTCGGCGAAAGCGGCGCGGGCAAATCGATGCTGGGCAATGCGATCGTCGGGTTGTTGGAACCGCCGATCCGGCGCGCGTCGGGTGCCATCCGCCTCGACGGCGAGCGGATCGATACGCTCGATCCCGGCGCGATGCGCAAAATCCGCGGCCGGCGGATCGGCGCCATCTATCAGGATCCGCTGACCGCGCTCGATCCGCTCTATTCGATCGGTAAGCAACTCGTCGAGACGATCCTTTGCCATTTGCCGGTCGACCGGGCGCAGGCCCGGCGACGGGCGATCGCGCTGCTCGAACGCGTGGGCATTCCCTCGGCCAACAGACGTTTCGACAGTCTGCCGCACGAATTGTCCGGCGGCATGCGCCAGCGCGTGGTCATCGCCCTTGCCATCGCGGCCAATCCGCGTCTCATCATTGCCGACGAGCCAACGACCGCCTTGGACGTGACGATCCAGGCGCAGATCGTGGCGTTGCTGAAGTCGCTGTGCCGCGAGTCCGGGACGGCGATCCTGCTGATTACCCACGATATGGGCGTGATCGCCGAGGCGGCAGATCGCGTCGCGGTCATGTACGCGGGGCGCGTGGTCGAGCAGGGGCCGGTCGGGCGCGTCATCCGCCGGCCGACGCATCCTTACACGGCCGGATTGATGGCCGCGATTCCCGAACTTGGCGTCCGGCGTGGCGTGCTGGTGCAGATCGACGGCGCCATGCCGCAGCCGGGCAAGGTGCCGCAAGGCTGCGCCTTCCATCCGCGCTGTGCTTTCGTCGTGCCGTCCTGCCGCACGGCCGAGCCGGCGCTGGCCGAAATCGGGGACGGTGCTTTTGCCGCATGCTGGCGCCCGATTACCGAGGCGACGCGCGCGAAGTTCGTGGCAGCGCCCGCCGGCGAAGAGCCTATTTCAGCGTCGGATACGCTGATCGCGGTACGCGGGCTCGCCAAGCACTTCACGAAACCCGCATCCTGGCTGATGAAGCGCGTCGCAGGCGCCCAAGATCATACGGTGCGTGCGGTGCAGGATGTCGCCTTCGACATTCCGCGCGGGCGCACATTCGCGCTGGTGGGCGAAAGCGGCTCCGGAAAATCGACCGTCGCGAAACTCTGCGTCGGGCTGCTGCGCCCGACCGCCGGCACGATCGAGTATCGCGGCCGCGACCTTTCGCGGATCGAACGTGGCGGACGGTTGCAGATGGTGTTCCAAGATCCGTCGTCGAGCCTCGATCCACGCTGGCGGGTGGGCAACGCGATCGCCGAGCCGCTGCGCGCGCGCGGACCCGTTTTGGCCGCCGATGCGCGCCGGCGCGTGGACGAACTTCTCGAGCGGGTCGGTTTGTCGTCGGCCGATGCGGATCGATACCCGCACGAATTCTCCGGCGGGCAACGCCAGCGGATTTCGATCGCGCGAGCGTTGATCTGCGAGCCGGAGTTCTTGGTGTGCGACGAGCCGACTTCGGCGCTCGACGTATCAGTCCAAGCGCAGATATTGAATCTGCTGCGCGACCTTCAGCGCGAGCGTCAGCTCACCTATCTGTTCATTAGCCACAACCTGGCGGTCGTGAGCCAAATCGCGCATGAAGTCGGCGTCATGTATTTGGGGCGTCTGGTCGAAACCGGCTCGCCGGATCAAATTTTCACGGAACCGCAGCACGAGTACACGCGCAACTTGCTCGCTTCCGTTCCCCGTATCGAAGCCGCCGCGAAACGTTAGGCCGCCGGGAAGACCAGCGTATCCGCCTCGCGCAGATGCAGCGTGGCCTCCTCGCCAACGCCAAACGGCGTCGCGGTGCCGTGCGGCGCTTCCAGCAGAACGCGATCGCCGGTCGCCGTGCGAAAATGCACGGTCAGCAGCGAGCCTTGGAACACGATCTCCGACACGCGCGCGCGCAAGGCGTTGGCCGGGCCCGCGACCGGCTTGAAGCCGATCTTCTCCGGCCTTATGCCGACGACGACCGGCGAGCCGGGCAGGAAATTGCCGGGCGCGCGCAGGCGGCCGACCGCCGTATCGATCTCCAACGCGCCGTTAGCGGCCGTGGCGACTTTTCCCGAAAGCCGCGTCGAGCGGCCGACGAAGTCGAGCGCGAAAGCGGTTCTCGGCTTGTCGTAAAGGGCGGCGGGCACGTCGATCTGTTCGAACCGGCCTTCGTTCATCACCGCGATGCGGTCGGACATGACCAGCGCTTCGTCCTGATCGTGGGTGACGAAGATCGCGGTCGTGCCGACATCGCGCAGCAAGCGGCGCAGCTCGATCTGCATCGCCTCGCGCAGCTTGCGATCGAGCGCGCTGAACGGCTCGTCGAGCAGCAGCAGTTTGGGGCCGACCGCCAATGCACGCGCGACGGCGACGCGCTGCTGCTGGCCGCCGGACAAGCCACGCACCGAGCGTCCGGCGAAGTCGGAAAGATGAACGAGCGCCAGCATCCGATCGACGACGCCTTTGATCTCGGCTTCCGGGCGGCGTTGCGCGCGCAAGCCATAGGCAACGTTGCCGGCCACATCGAGATGCGGGAAAAGTGCGTAGTTTTGAAACACCACACTGACATCGCGCTTGTGCGGCGGCAGGGCGGTGATGTCGGCACCCGCGAGGGCGACGCGGCCGCGATCGGGCGAAACGAGGCCGGCGACGATACGCAGCAACGTGGTCTTGCCGCAACCCGAAGGCCCGAGCAGCGAAACGAACTCACCCGCCGCGACGTCGAGATCGACGCCGTCGAGCACGCGGGCGGCGCCGAAGGATTTTTCGAGCGCGCGGACGCTGAGTTCGCCGGCCGGCGCGCTGGTGGAGGGAGCTTTCATCCCCCGAGGTTTTGCAAAGCCTATGCCGCGCCGTGGCGTTTTTTGCCCTGCGGCGCACGCGCATAGGGTGCGAGCAACGCGATGATATCGGCGGATTCCTCGGCCGGTTCGGGAAAGCGCAATTGCCGTTCGTTGATCGTCAAATGCGCACGCATCAGGGCCACGGCCTTGTCGGCATGCCCCTTCGCGATCAGGTTCGCCAGCCGGCGGTGTTCCTCGATCGGTCTGTCGGAGAAAGGATCGTGTTCGCTTTGCGCGCGGACGAGCGCGCAGCGCGGCAACGCGCGCGCCAGCATGTCGTAAAGCACGGCGTTTCCGCCCACGCGCGCGATCAGCAAATGGAAATCGCCACGCAAGCGCACCAGTTCGCGGTCGTCGCGCGCCTTCGCGGCGGCCTCTTGCGCGTCGATATGGGCCAGCATGTCGCGCATATCGGCAGCGGTGCAATGCTGCGCGGCGTCGACGACGATCTGCGATTCGATCGTGCGGCGCGCGCTGTAAAGATCGGCGGCGAGGCGGGCGCTGGGGCGTGCCAGGAACGCGCCGCGATTGGGCTCGATCGTCACCACGCCGAGATGCGCAAGGTGCTGCAACGCGACGCGGACCGTCGCGCGGCTTGTATCGAATTGGCGCGCGATACTTTCCTCGCCCAGCTTTATGCCGGGCGGCAAAGCGCGGTCGAGCACCGCGTCCATCATCGCGCGCACGATGCGTGCTGCGACGGGACGCAAGGTTCCTGACGCGTCGGACTCGAACTCGGATTCAACCATCGCGAAGCGACCCCCGAAGACTTGCTTTCAAATACGCGAACGGTCTGCAATTTTCAAGATCGTATACAGTTGGTGAATTTGTAGACAACATGCCTGCGACGCGGCCAGCGCGATTTCGCGGCGCGCGTCTTGCGAGACGGCGCCGGCCGGAATTCAACCGTAATCACCGCGAGTTGCGGTCCGCCGCGCGCGATGGCACGCGCGTTGCTGAACACCCTTGTACGTAACGCGACGGAGGATGTTCGTGCAGCTGCCGTTGATCGATATCGCGCCATTTCTGGCCGGGGACGCGAAGGGCATGGCGGCGACCGCCGCGCGCATCGACGAGGTTTGCCGCGATATCGGTTTCATGGTGGTCGCCGGCCACGGTATTCCCAAGTCCCTGTTCGCGGACTCGTTCGACTTGGCGCGCGCGTATTTCGGACAGGATATGGCCGCGAAGCTGGCGGCCTCGCCCAAGCGCTCCGACGTGTTTCGCGGTTACGAGAAAATGGGCACGCGCTATCGCGACGCGGGGCCCGAAGGATCGAAGGTCGCCGACTACAAGGAAGCCTTCATGATCTCTTCGCCCGATTTCGATCACGGCGACGCCAAGCCCGCACCCGCCGGTTTCGAAGGGATGTACGCGGCGAATATCTGGCCGGGTGAGCCCGACGGCGCGCCGATCGGATTCCGCAAGACGTTCGAAGAATTCTATCGCGCGGTCGACGGGCTCGCGCGCACGCTGAACGGCGCCTGCGCAATGGCGCTGGGGCTCGATCGCGCTTATTTCGCGCCGTTCTTCGATGGCCATGCCAGCACCTGCACCTGGGTCCATTATCCGGCGCAAGAAACGCCGCCGGAGCCGGGACAGATGCGCATTCCGGCGCATACGGATTCGACCTCGCTGACCGTGGTGGTGCAGGACGGCTCCACCCACGGGCTGGAGATCCGCACGCGCGACGGCGAGTGGCGCGCGGTGCAAGCGCCGGAAGGTGCGGTCGCGATCAATCTCGGCGACCTGATGGCGCAATGGTCGAATGACCGCTGGGTTTCGACGTTGCACCGCGTCGACAATCCGCCGCGCGAAATCGCGCGCACGACCCCGCGCTTTTCGCTGTGCTTTTTCCAAAAGCCGCATGTCGAAGCGGAGATCGCCTGCCTGCCCAACTGTGCCGGCCCCGGCAATCCCGCGAAATATCCCCCGGTCAAAGCGGGTGACTACATCCGCGCCAAGATGATGCGCACACGCCTGAAGACCGACGCCGCCGCCTGATCAACGTAGACGGAGCTCCTCCCCATGACCCGATCCCATCTTCGCACCGATCGCCGCCGCTTCCTGACCCTCGCCGCCGCCGGTACCGCCGTGCTCGCGTCCCCCGCGATCGGGCAATCGCGCCGCCGCGACCTGATCGTCGGTGGCCCGGCCGGCCAGACCGATGTGATGCGCGAACACGTGTTTCCGGCGTTCGAGAAAAAATACGATTGCCGCGTGCTTTATGACGGGTCCAGCTCGCTTGAAAATCTCAAGAAGATGCAGGCGGTCAAGGACCGGCCCCAATTCTCGGTCGTCCTGATGGACGATCCGGTGATGATTCTCGCCCAGGACGAAGGCCTGATCGAGAAGCTGAACCCCGCGAACATTCCCAATATGTCGAAGATCGTGCCGAACGCGATCGTGCGCGACGGCTGGTGGCTGTCCTACAAATGGCCGCGCGCGTCGATCGCCTACAACACCAAGGACGCGCCCAACGGCACGCCGTCCTGGGCAACGTTGTGGGACCCCGCGTATCGCAAGAAAGTCATGATCCCGTCGGTGCGCGCCACGCAAATCCCGTTCATCCTGGCGGCGGCGGCACACCTGGAAACGGGCAAGCCGATCGCCGAAGCGCAATTCGACACCGACGCCGCGTTCAAGAAGCTGGCGACGATTAAGCCGAATCTTCTGCTCGTCTATAACGGTTCGGCGCAGGTCGCCAATTTGCTCGAAACGGGCGAAGCGACGCTGGGGGCGGGGATGTTCTCGTCCTACACCTTGTTCCGCAAGCGTGACGGGGCGCCCATCGATCTCGGCCATCCGAAAGAAGGCTCCTTCGCCATGCCGTCGGGCATCGCCAAGATCGCCAAGGCGCCGCAGCCCGAACTCGCCGATGCGTTCATCAACGAATGTCTCGACGTGCCGTTCCAAACCGTGTGGGCGGAGAAGCTCTACGACTCTCCGACCAATCCGTCGGTGAAGCTGCCGCCGGGCGTGGCCGATCCCAAGACGCTGACGGTGATCGACTGGGGCTTCGTGGCGCAGCATCGCAACGCCTGGATGGCGCGTTTCGACCGGGAGATCGCGATTTGATCTCGCTGCAAGACGGACGCGCGCGCGGCTGACCCCATGGCCGTGCGCGCGTCTCCCGGCATCTGGCTGGCGCTGCCCGCCGCGATCTGGATGACGATCGGCTTCGTTGTGCCGGTCGTCTTCTTGATCGTTTCGGGCTTGTTCGGCACAGGGCTGTTCGGCGGCGAAGCGGCGTCGATCGCCACGTTCGTCGACGTGCTGGGCGATCCATATTATCTCGGCGTCATCGGCAACACGCTGATGTATTCGACGTCGGTCACGCTGATCTGCCTCGCCATCGCCTATCCTTTCGCGCTGGCGCTGATCCGCTTGCCGGGCTGGGCGCAGGCCGTCGGCATGATCGTCACGCTACTGCCGTTGACCGCTAGTGCCATCGTCAAGACCTTCGGCATCACCATTCTGTTCCGCACGACCGGCGTGGTGAACAAGTCGCTGCAATTGCTCGGCATCATCGACGCGCCGATCCGCATGTTGTTCACCGTGCCGGGGCTTTATCTCGGCACGGCGAATATGATGCTGCCGTTCATGATCCTGCCGATCTATGCGGCGCTGCGCCGTATCGATCCGGCCCTGGGCGACGCGGCCGCGACGCTGCGCAGCGGGCCGTTCGATCGTTTCATGCGCGTCACGTTGCCGCTAAGCCTGCCCGGCGTCTTCGCCGGCTTCGCGATGGTCTTCGCGCTCGTCGCATCGGCCTATGTGATGCCGACGCTGCTGATCGGCGAACGGCACAAGGTTCTGTCGAAAACGATCGCGCACGCCTTCCTTGTCACCAACGATCCTGCCAAAGGCACGGTGCTGGCGCTGCTGCTGCTCGCATTGTGCTCGGGCATGGTGCTGTTCGCCGCGCGCGTCAGCCGGACGGGGAGCGCACGATGAACGCGGCCATTGTCGGTCTCGGCCGGGTATGGATCGCGGCGGTCGCGGTCTTTCTGCTGGCGCCCATTGTCGTCACGGCGCTGGTGTCGTTCTCGCCTTCGGCGATTTTCGACCTGCCGTGGGACGGGTTCTCGCTGCGCTGGTATCAGCGCCTCGGACGCCAAAGCAGCTTCTGGGAAGCGCTCTCGACCTCGGCCTGGATCGCCGCCGTCGCGACGGGCATTGCGATCGCGCTCGCCGTCCCGGCGGCGATCGCGATTTCCACCCGCGCCGTGCCCGGGGCCGCGATCCTTGCCAATCTGCTGACCGCACCGTTGATGCTGCCGGGCCTCGTGCTCGGCATCGCGTTCCTGCAAGCGTTCCGCACCATCGATTTGCGCGACGCCGCACTCAGCCTCGTCCTCGCCCATGTGGCGATCACCGCGCCCTACATCACGCGCACGTTGCTCGCGTCGCTGCATCTATTCGATTACGCGATGCTCGATGCCGCGCGCACGCTGGGCTCCACTTGGCCCGGCGCGATCGTCAAGGTGATGCTGCCCAATCTCGCCCCGGCCGTGGTCAGCGGCGGCGCCTTCGCGTTTCTCGCCTCGTTCGACAACTACTCGATCTCGCTGTTCCTGGTCGACGTGACGGCGCGCACGCTGCCCGTGCAGGTGCTGAACTATCTCGAAACCGGCGCCGATCCGACCATCGCGGCGATCTCGACCATCCTGCTGGCACTGACAGTGACGATGCTGCTGGTCGTCGATCGGGCGATCGGTTTGCGCCGGATGGACGTGTCGTGAGCGAGACGACGATCCTGGCGCCGGAACTCGTGCTGCTACCCGGTCAGCATCGCGCCGCTTCGGGGTTGGAGATCGTCATCGAAGCCGGGCGTATCGTTGCCATCCGGCCGCGTGGGCAGGGGGCGGCGATCGAACTGCCCGGCCAAATGCTGATCCCCGGTGCGGTCAACGCGCATCAGCACGGACGCGGCATCACCAATTTCCAGCACGGTTTCGCCGACGAGCGGCTGGAAACCTCGCTGCATGCGCGCATCGGGCGCGGACGCTTGGACCCTTACGCAATGACCTTGCTCGCCGCCAAGCGGATGATCGCGTCGGGCGTCACGGCGTGCGTGCACGGCAATGTGCCTTACGGCAGCGGCGATCTGGCGGGCGAAGCGGATGCGATGCTGCGCGCCTACGACGACGCGGGTCTGCGGGCCCTCGTTTGTCTCGGCGCCCAAGATCGCGCGCATGTCGTCTATCCCGAAGCGGACGAAGCCGCGTTCGAACATTCGCTGCCCGACGATCTGCGCGCCCTCGTCGCATCGCGCCGCAAGCCGCCTTACGCGCCCGATGCCGAAGGGACAATCGCGGCAATGGATCAACTCTGGCCCGAATGGTCCGGCCATGCGCGCTTGTCGCTCGGCTACGGGCCGTCGGGTCCGCAATGGCTGTCGGACGGCGCGTTCGAAGCCTTAGCGAAAGACGCCGCCATGCGTGGGGCGATGCTGCATTACCATTGCCTGGAAAGCTGGACGCAACGCGCGGCGTGCGATCGGCTTTACCCGGAAGGGGTGTTGGCGCGGTTGCGCCGCCTGGGTGCCTTGCACGATCGCGTGTCGCTCGCGCATATCGTATGGCTCGACGAAGACGATGTCGCGATCGCTGCAGACGCGGGCGTGACTCTGGTGCGGTGCGCGGGCTCCAATCTCAATCTATCGGTCGGGCAGGCGCCGACGGCGCATTACCTCGCCGCCGGGATCGAGATCGCCATCGGCACCGATGGCCGCTCGATCGACGACGGCGAGGATATTTGGCGCGAGGCGCGGCTTGTTTGGGCGCTGGCGCGTGGCGATGGGTGGGAGGCGCCGCCCGCACCCGACGGCGCGGCGTGGCTGCGCGCGCTCACGTCGGGCGGTGCCAAGGCCGGCGGTTTTGCCCACGTCGGCGCGATCCGCGAGGGTTGGCGCGCCGATCTTGTCGCCGTCGATCTTGCGATGTTGCGTGGCATCTATGCCGATCCCGATTCCGGCGAAGTCGAACTGCTCGCCAAACGCATGACGGCGGAAGCCGTGCGCTTGACGATGGTCGAAGGCCGCATCCTCTATCGCGACGGCGCGTTTCTGGTGCCCGAACTCGAGCGCGCCGAGGCGCTCGCTGCGGCGTCGGCGCAGGAGTCCAAACGCACGCGGAACGCCGATGCGGCCGCGATGGCCGATCGCCTGCGCCCCCATCTCGACGCGCATTACCGGCGCTGGGTGCCGCCCAGTCCGCGCCTCGGTGCGCCCTTGCCGCGTGCGCATCGCGCACCCGCCCTTCGAAAGGCCTGAACGATGCCATTCCCGATCGTCGATCTGACGCCGTTCCGCAAGGGCGATCCCGTCGCAAAGGCCGAGATCGCGAAGATCGTCGGGGCGGCATGCGAGGCCAACGGCTTCTTCCTGATCAAAGGGCATGGTTTGCCCGACGATCTGCTGCCGGAATGCTTCGCAACCGCGCGCGCGTTCTTCGAGCTGCCGCTCGAGAAGAAAATGCCGTTCGCGGCCCCGTCGCGCGAAGTGTTCCGCGGTTACTTCGCCAAGGAATTGCGCCGCACGGCCGCCTATCGCGAAAAGGTCGAGCACGGCGATCTGAAGGAGGAGTTCCTGGCCGGGCCGACGAGTCCGCGTAAGCCCGTGCGCCTGCGCTTACCCGATTTCGAGGGCGAGGATTTCATCGATTGGGCCGAGCACGCGAATATTTGGCCGGCGGAGCCGGCGCATTTTCGCGCGACGTTCGAGCGCTTCTACGCCGAGATGGAAACGCTGGCCGACACGATGTGCCGCGTTTTGGCGCTTGCGATCGGACTGCCGGAGAACTGGTTCGCCGACAAGATCGACCATCACGGATCGACCGCCAATTGGGGCTATTACCCCGCCCAGGCGACTCCGCCCAAGCCCGGGCAATTGCGCCAAGGGGCGCATACCGATATCGGCGGCTTCACCATTCTGGCGGCGGATCGTTCGCCCGGCGGCTTGCAGGTGATGAACCCCGACGGCGAATGGGAAGACGTGCGCCCGCCCGACGGCACGCTCGCCATAAATCTTGGCGATTTACTGGAGCGTTGGACCAATCGGCACTGGAAGGCGACATTGCATCGCGTCGCCAATCCGCCGCCCGAGCATGCGGGCAGTGCGCGCCAGTCGATGGGTTATTTCTTCAAGGTCAACGCCGACGCGTTGGTCGAATGCGTACCGACATGTCTCGCCCCCGGCGAGACGCCAGAGTTTCCCCCCGTCCTGGCGGGCGAGCACATGCTGTTCCGCATGCTCGCTTCCCGCCGCAACATGCAAAAGCAGAAGGTGTCCGCATGACCGCGCTTGCAGCCAAGGCGGCGTCGAGCCGTCCGTTCGTCATCGAGTCAGTCGTCGAAGGTTTCGTCGGCCGTATTCAGGGCGTCGATATCGGCAAGATGGACGACGCGCTGTTCGACGCGATTTACGAACAATTCCTGGAAACGCCTGTCCTGGTTATTCCCGGCCAGCGTCCCGATCCGAAGGCGTTCTACGATTTCACCAACCGCTTCGGCGAGGTCGTCGAGCACGTGCTGAATCAGTACCACCACCCGGACGTGAAGGGCGTTTCCTACATCACCAACGTGCGACCCGACGGCGCACCCGATCCGCTCGGCTATAACCGCTCGCGCGAATGGCATACGGATCGCAGTTACGATCCGCGGCCGGGCAAGACGACGGCGCTGCTCGCGCTCGAAATGCCGTCGGTCGGCGGCGCCACGGATTTCACCGATGGCTATCGCGCCTTCGCGACACTGCCGGCCGATTTGCGCCGCGCGCTGGCGGGCAAGACCGGCATTTTCCGCTGGTCGGGACGCAAATTCGCCGGCGCGATGAAGCTGAACGACGAGCAGAAAAAGAAAATGGTCGACGCGGAACATCCGATTCTGACCATCCATCCCGAGAGCGGCCGCCCGACGATCTACGCCGATCCCGGAAATCTGGTCGAGATCAAGGGTATTCCGGTCGACGAGGGCGAGGCGATCTTGCAACGCGTCTTCGCCCATTACACGAAGCCGGAATTCCAATACGCGCATTACTGGTCGGTCGGCGATTTCGTGATCTGGGACAATCGCTGCTCGATGCACCGCGCCGCCGGCGGCTATCCGCCCGATCAGCGCCGCGTGCTGATCCGCACCCAGACCCAAGCGCGCTAGGTCCGTCTTGTCCCCCGACGGGTCGGTCCTGCGCACGGCGACGGACGGCTATCTGTCCATCGCCGCCTTGCGCAAACGCTATGGCGATTCGAGCGTGCTCGACGGCGTCGATCTTCGCGTCGCGAAGGGCGAGATCGTGTCGCTGTTGGGGCCGTCGGGGTGCGGCAAGACCACGCTGCTGCGCGCTATTGCAGGCTTGGTCGAAACGGATGCGGGCAGGATCGAGGTCGACGGCATCGACGTCACCGCCTTGCCGCCGCATAAGCGCGAGATCGGCGTCGTCTTCCAGAACTACGCGCTGTTCCCGCATCTCAGCGTGGCGGGGAATGTCGGCATCGGCCTCAAAGCCAAGGGCGTGAACAGCGAGGGCATTGCCGTGCGCGTGCGTGAGATGCTGGCGCTGGTGCGCATGACGGACTACGCCGACCGGCCGGTGCGCCAATTGTCGGGCGGGCAGCAACAACGTGTCGCGGTGGCGCGCGCCTTGGCTGTGTCGCCGCGCTTGCTGCTGCTCGACGAGCCGTTCAGCGCGCTCGACCGCAAACTGCGCGAGGCGATGCAGGTCGATCTGCGCGCCCTGCTGGTCGAACGCGCGATTACGGCGATTTTCGTGACGCATGATCAGGATGAGGCGATGGCCGTTTCCGATCGCGTCGCGGTGATGCGCAAAGGCACGATCGAGCAGTTCGCCGCACCGCGAATCCTTTATGCGTCGCCCGCCACGCGTTTCGTCCATGACTTCGTCGGGCTATCGAGTGTGCTGACGGGCGAGATCGCGTCCTGCGAGGGCGGCATCTGCAAGGTGGCGACGGCGCTGGGCACGACAAGCGCGCCGGGGCATTTCGTGCGCGGCGCCAAGGTGGCGCTTTGCGTGCGGCCGGAGCGGATCGAACTGGCCGAAGAGGGCGAAGGGCTGGCGGCACCGATCCGCCATGTCGTGTTCTCCGGTTCGCGCGCGCTCGTGCATGCCGAAACGCAAGGCGGCGATCGTTTGATCGCCGAAATCGACGCCGCCGCCGCGGATCGCTGCGGGCCGGGCCTGTCGATGCGATTCCGCTGGGCGTCGAACGCCGCCCGGCTTTTCCCCCTGGCCGACGAAACGGCCTGATCCCAACCCAGGAGTTCGACATGAAGCGCCGCCACTTCCTCGCCTCGGGCCTTGCCGCCGGTACGGCGTTGACCGCGCCCTCGCTGATCCGCGCCCAAGCGCGCGAGATCGTCATCGCCGGCCCGTCGGCCCAGGCGAAGATGTTCGAAACCGACGTCCAGCCGATCATCGAGAAACGCACCGGTGCCAAGATCGTCATGGATGGCTCGATCTCGGTGCGCCATCTCCAGACCATGGCCGCGCAGCGCAACGCGCCGACGCATTCGATCGCCTGGATGCCGGACACCGATATGGTGATGGCGATGGATCAAGGATTGATCGCGCCGCTCGACGCGGGGTCGGTCCCCAATCTCGGGAAATTGCTGCCGGGCAGTCTGCGCGACGACAAGATGTGGGTGAAGATGAAGATCGCGCGCTTCTCGATCGGCGTGAACACCGACAAGGTCAAGCCGCCGCTGCAATCGTGGAAGGAGCTGTGGACGGATCGCTTCCGCGGCAAGCTGCTGATCCCCGGCTTCGCGCTGACCCAAGGGCCGATGATGCTGACGGCGGCCGCGCACGCGGAAACCGGCAAGCCGTTGGCCGAGGCGCAGTATGAAATCGAAGCCGGTTTCAAACGGCTGACCGCGCTGAAGCCGAATATCCTGAACGTCTTCACCGCGTCGCCGCAGGCGATCATGCTGCTGGAGCAGGGCGAAGCGCATGCGGTGGTCGGTCTGTTCTCGTCGGTGCTGTTCCCGCGTATGCGCCAGGGCATGCCCATCGACCTGCCGAACCCCGTCGAAGGCGCGTTCGGCAGTCCCAATTGCCTCGCACTGGTGAACAAGGGGCCGCATGCGGCGCTCGCCAGCGCCGTCATCGACGCGTTCCTCGATGCCGACGTGCAGAAGGTGATGATGGAGAAGACCTTCGACTCGCCTGTGCGCGGCGACGTGCCGCTCGATCCCGGCGTCGTCGCGGCGGACAAGATGGTTTCGCTCGACGCCGCCTTCTGGGGCAAGCGGCGCGCGGAGATCGCGCCGGGCTACGCCGCGGCATTGGCCTGATCGATGAGTGCGGCGGCGGCGACATTCGGCGAGGAAAGGCGGCGGCTCGATCCGTTCGGGCGCGCCGCCGTCTCGCTGTTCGCCGTCCCGCCGGTCGTCTTTTTGATCCTCGCCTTCGTGGTGCCGTTAAGTGTCGTGCTGGGCGCGGCGGTGTTCGATGGCGATGGCGTCTCGATTTCGCGCTACGCCGCCTTCTTCGCCCAGGAAGGCAACCGGACGATGGTGCTCAACACCTTCGTCTACGGCGTCGTCACGGCGCTGGTTTGCGCCGCATTGGGATTCCCCTTGGGCTACGCCATCGCGCGCGCCGGACGGCGGATGCAGGTCACGTTGATCGTGCTGACCTTTCTGCCGTTGTGCACCAGCATCATCGTCAAGGCCTTCGCGATCACGTTGATCCTGAAAAGCAACGGCCCCGTAAATTCGCTGCTGCTGATGCTGGGTGTGGTGGACGAGCCCGTGCGCCTGATCTTCACCCGCACCGCCTTGTTCGTCGGGTCGATGAACGCGTTTCTACCCTTCGCGGTACTGCCGGTCTTCGCCGTGCTGGCCGAACGCGGGCGCGATCTGGAGGAAGCGGCGGCATCGCTCGGTTGCTCGCCCGCGTTCACGCTGTTCCATGTCGTCATCCCGACGGCGTTTCCGGGGATCGTCGCGGGCTTCTCCATCGTCGCGGCGCAGGCGATCTCGGCCTATGTCGTGCCGACGCTGCTGATCGGCGATCGGTTTCGCGTGCTCGCACGCGGCGCCTATGACGCCTACGTGCTCAACGACGGCGCCGGGGCGGCGGTCGCGGCGACGATCCTGCTGGCGTTGTCGCTCGGCGTCGTCGCATGCGCCAATCGCCTGAGCGGGCGCGCGGAGCGGCCGGCATGAAGCACAAAGGTTTCACCGGCATCGTCATGGCGGGGCTCGCGGCGGCGGCGCTGATCTTCATGCTCGCCCCGCTGGCGCTGGTCGTCGCGGTGTCGCTGTCGCCGACGATCGGCTTCGATCTGCCCAAGAACGGCTTGTCGCTGCGCTGGTATTTCGCCCTCGGACCGCTCGACGAATTTTGGCGGGCGCTGGGCGTGTCGTTGCGCGTCGCCGGCATCGCCACGGCCTCAGCCGTTGTGCTGGGCACGTTGGCGGCCTTGGCGATCCATTTCGGCCGTTTCCGGGGTTCGGAAGCCGTTCGCCTGCTGGTGCTCTCGCCCTTGATGCTGCCCGGCATCGTGAAGGGGATCGCGTTATTGCAGGCGGCACGCCTGTTCGGCGTGATGGATTCCTTCACGCTGCTTCTGATCGGCCATACGGTGCTGGCGATTCCGTTTGTGATGCGCACGCTGACCGCGTCGCTCGCCGGGATCGATCCGGCGATCGTCGATGCGGCGCGCACGCTGGGCTTCTCCTATCCCGGCGCCATGCTGCGGATCGTGGCGCCCAATCTGCTACCGGGCATGTTCACCGGCGCGGTGTTCGGCTTCCTGTCGTCCTTCGACAATTATTCGATCTCGCTGTTCGTGGCGAGCGTGCGGGTTCGCCCGTTGCCGATCCAGATGATCCAATATCTCGACGAAGGGGCGGATCCGTCGATCGCCGCGATCTCGACCGCGTTGATCTTGCTGACGGCGATTCTGCTGCTGCTCGCCGACCGCGCGGTCGGCTTGAAGCGCGTCGCGGCCGGTTAGGGAAGGGAAGCAAGATGTACGACGACGCGTTCATGAAGCGCGCGATCGAGGTTTCGCAAAGCGCCATCGGCCAACCGGGCTGCGAGCCTTTCGGCGCGATCGTGGTCAAGGACGGCAAGATCGTCGGCGAAGGTTTGAACCGGTCGCTAGCGCTGCACGATCCCACCTCGCATGGCGAGGTCGAGGCGATACGCGACGCATGCCGCAAGCTCGGCACCAAGGATCTCGACGGTTGCGATCTCTATTCGTCCTGCGAACCGTGCTCGCTTTGCGTCGCCGCGATGCATATTGCGGGCATATCGCGCCTCTATTACGCCGTGTCGCTCGAACAATCTTGGGCGGCGCTCAAACATTTGCCGCAGGACAAGCGCCGCTATCGCATGACGGCGGCGGAATTGCGCGCGCAGGTCGGATTGCCGGTCGGTGAGCGGAAGATGCCGTCGGAATCCCGGCGCGCCGAAGATGCGCGAGCCGTTCTCGAAGCCTGGGCGAAGGCGCAGGGGAACGGCTGATGGCGGCGTTCGATATCGTACCCGAAGCGGGCGGTTTCGGCGCATCGATCGAAGGGCTCGATCTTTCGGCGCCGATCGCGGCGGCGGATAAGAAGCGTGTCGATGACGCGTTTCTGGCACATAAGGTTCTTGTGTTCCGCGATCAGCGCCTCGATGTCGGCGCCTTCGCGCAGGCCGCATCGCTGTTCGGCCAATTGGTCGAACATGCGCTGGAACAGTATCGCCACGCGGCGTTCCCCCCGGTATCGATCATCTCGAACCGCAATCCGAAGACCGGCATCGTCGATCCGAAAGGCGCTGCGCGCGGGACGGGCTGGCATACAGATCAGTCCTACGAGCGTTCGCCCTGCAAGGCGACGGCGTTGCATGCCGTCGTGCTGCCGTCCTCCGGCGGCGACACGTTGTTCGTCGACACCGCGCGCGCCTATGCCGATCTGCCGGCGGAAGATCGCGCGGCCGCCGATGCGGCATCGGCCGTGTTTTCTTGGGGCGGGCGCAATCCGCACAACACGGCGCCCTTGACCGAGGCGCAGCGCGCGCGATTGCCGGACGTGATCCACCCGTTGGTGCTGACGCATCCGGAAACCGGCGCCAAGGCGCTCTATCTCGACATCACCAACACGGTGCGCGTCGCGGGCGTTTCGCCGGAAGCCGGCGAAGCGCTGCTCCAACGGCTTTTCGCCCATGCGACGGCCGACGCGTATCTCTATCGCCATCGCTGGCGGCCGGGCGATCTCGTCCTTTGGGACAATCGCTGCACCGCGCATCGCGCGGCGGGCGGTTATCCGCCGGGCGAGGAACGCACGATGTATCGAACCCAGATCGCTTGATCGGAGAATATTGATGTCGATTTCGAAAGCTTTGCGCAATTCCATTCTGGCGGCACTCGTCGTTCTCGCGTCGCCCACCATCGCGCAGAATTTGCGTGTCGGTCTCGCGGTCGAACCGGACTCGCTTGATCCGCAATATCATCAATTCTCGCCGAACAACGCGATCGGCCGGCATCTCTACGACCGGCTCGTCCACCAGGACAAGGATCAGCGGATGACGCCGGGCCTCGCCGTTTCCTGGCGCACGACGTCGCCGACGGTTTGGGAATTCACGCTGCGCCAGGGCGTGCGTTTCCATGACGGCACGCCGTTCGAAGCGGCGGATGTCGCCTTCTCGATCGACCGCGCGCGCAAGGTCGAGAAAAGCCCGTCATCCTTCGCGCCTTATCTGCGTTCGATCGCGTCGGTCGATATTGATGGCGCGCATCTGGTACGCATCACGACGCGTGAACCCAACCCGACTTTGCCGACCGATCTGTCCGTCATTGCGATCCTATCGGCGAAGCTGCATGCGGAAACGAAGCAGGAGGAATTCGCCGCCGGCAAGCTTGCCGTCGGGACGGGGCCGTATCGCTTCGCCAGCTGGTCGCGCGGCGACCGCTTGACGTTCGAACGCAACGATTTCTACTGGGGCGGTGCCGCCCCTTGGGCACGGGTCGAGTTCCGCATGTTGACGGCCGATGCGACGCGCGTCGCGGCGCTGCTGGCCGATAGCGTCGATATCATCGAGAACGTGCCGCCCGCATCGCTCGCTTCGTTGCGCGCGAATGCGCGCTTTCGCGTGGCGGCGGCACCGTCGAACCGCTTGCTCTTCCTGTCGCTCGATTCCGCGCGCGACCAAACGCCCTTTGCGACGGACCTCGATGGCAAACCATTGCCCGCCAATCCGTTCAAGGATGCGCGCGTGCGCAAGGCGTTCTCGCTCGCCATCGCGCGCGAGGCGCTGGCCGATCGCGTCCTGGAAGGTGTGGGGTCGCCCGCGGCCCAGTTGGTGCCGCCTGGCTTCTTCGGTCACGATCCGGCTTTGAAACCGGCCGCGCAGGATTTTGACGCCGCGCGCAAGTTGTTGGCCGAAGCGGGCTATCCGAACGGTTTCGGCGTCACACTGCACGGGCCTAGCAACCGCTATGTCGGCGATATCGCGGCGGCGCAAGCGGTCGCGCAGATGCTGACGCGTATCGGCGTGCAGACGAAGGTCGAGACAATGCCGCCGAGCATTTTCCTGACGCGCTCCGCCGTGCCGGATTTCAGCTTCATCCTGATCGGCTACGCGGCCGTCAGCGGCGAGGCGTCGTCTGCCTTGCGCGTGCTGATCCACAGCTTTGATCGCGAACGCGGCCTGGGTGCCAATAATCGCGGTCGCTTCGCCGACCCCGCGATAGACGAAACGATCCGCAAGGCATTGGTCGAGGTCGACGATGCGACGCGCGAGAAATTGCTGCAGTCCGCGACCAAGGCGGCAATGGATCAAGCGGCGATCGTGCCGCTGGTCCACTACACCAACTTCTGGGCGAGCAAGGCGGAGATCGTTTATGACGGCCGTGCGGACGAATACACGCTGGCGATGTCCGCCCGTCCGCGCAACTAAGTGCGCCGGATATCTTGAATTTGACGCCGCAATCGACTGGGAACGTTTTGAGATAAAAAATTAGGTCGTTTCTCGGGCGGTAACTCAAGCCGTGCGAAACCGATGACCAAGTTCAAATTATAAAAGTCAGAGGTTGAGGTGAGATGATCTCATTTTCCACAAGAGGCCTCAAAATGCATCGATTTTGCGGAAAACAACATTGATATAGAAAGATTTTATACGGTCTGGGGGACTGGGTTCGCGGCGATACCGCTCAGGATTCGAATCCCGCCGCTCCGACCAAGAAAGAAGCCCGCTAAATCAATGATTTAGCGGGCGTCGTTTTTTTCAGCCCTGCTTTCGGTTTCCACTCAGTTTCCATAGGTTGAGGAATAACGGACAGTCTCGCTAGCGAATGAAATAGCTCGGTCCGAACCCAGAACTGGTATCCGAAGTGCCATGCGTCTCGATGATCGTGACGTGTCCGCGTTGGACCGTGACTGGGAAGTCGGCGATCTTGTAATACGAGCTTCCGGACCTGTGGTACTGCAGATAGAGCCCCACCGCATCTCCCGGGTTGTAGATCTTGCAGTCCGTATTCCACTGTTCGAGATAGGCCCAGCCGGAATTCTCGCCGGGCCCGTTCATCAACACCCGCGTCCTGTAGCTGCCGTCGCCGGACTGCGACAGCCATCCGCCGAAAATGGCGGCAACGACGTTTGCTTCGATCATCCCGATATTGAGCGTCAGCGCACTCGCGGCGATACCGGCGGCCGAAGCCAACTGCATCTTGCCGGTTGCCGACGCGATCCGCTTCTGCAGATCCGCCACCGCGCTCTTCGCGCCGCTCAACGTCCTATCGGGATCCACCGGAGACTGGCCCTGCTGGCCGCTGGCGACGTTCCTGTCGAGCAGCGGAAAGCCGGACTGCTCGAGGGTCTCATACAGGATCGCGGCGAACTGGTCGGAATAGGGCCTTGCGCCGCCCGTCAGGTTGACGACGCAGATCATGCCCTTGGTCGGCACCGTCGTCGCGTCATACGTCAACTGCGTCACTGCCGATTTGAATTTGTCGCCCGATGCCTGAAGCCCGGTGACCACCTTCTCGCCGGCGGTTCCGAGATTGAGCGTCAGCGCGATGCGGCCCCACTGGTCGGAGACGGCGGAGGCCGTGTCGTTCTTCGGGCACGTTCCACTCACGCACACGACCGCCATCGGGACCCCGGCGACCGGCTTTCCGAAAACCGTGTCGACGACGAAAAGCTCCGTCAAATATCTGCTTTGCGTGGCGACGAGATCCGGGGGCGTCTGTTTTTGAGCCGTAATGGACACCGAAAACGGGTCCCTGAGGATCTGGAACTGGTTCTGGCCGACATAGCGGCCCGAAACGATCTTCACGGGCTTGCGAAGGTCGAGATTGGTCGGGGCCTGCGGGCGATTGAAGATGGGCGGCGCGCCCGGATTCTGGCCGGTGCCCTCGAATGGCGGCGGAAACTGCCCTCCGCCCGGCAACTGGGCTGCAGCCGGCGCAGCATGGCCGACTGCGAGAGCGGCGAGCAGGATTGCGATCTTGCGGCGCATTGCGGCTTGCTCTTTCTCCTGGGGGTGTCCCGGCTTCTTGCCGGTCTTAGCGTATCAGCAGGCGTGCGGCGTCCTCGAACAGTCTTCTGAGCCGTGTGGGCTCCGCCCATTCCTCGAGATAGATGTCGCCGGTTCGCACGCCGCGGAACAACATGTTCCGGTCCATGTGGCGCAGCGCCAGCAGCTGGTTGGGCCACACGCCGCCCAAGTCCTTGACGGCCTTCGCGCGCGCATTGCGCAGGATTTCGGGCTCGCTGCGCTCGGACGCGGCGAGGCTGCGGTCGAGCTCGCGCATGTGGGTCTCGAACCCCGCCACGCGGCGCGGCGTCAGCAGGATGATGACCGATTTGGTGTAATCGCGGCCCGTGCGGCGCTGGAACAGGTACTGCAGTCCCGGAATGTCGCGAAGGACCGGCACGCCGCTCGACGTCGAGGTAATCTCGCGCTCGCTGAGGCCGGAGAGGATCAGCGTCTCGTCGAAGCGCAGCCGCACGTTCGCGGCGACCATGTTGCGCGACGTCTGCACCGACTGTGTGAATGTCGCCGTCGACGCCGTCGTCTCGAAGAACGAGCGCGCCGCCTTGACGCTGACCAGCATCGAATCGTCGTCGATGAAGGTGGGCGTGACCGAGAGGCTGACGCCCACCGGCTTGTCGTTGATCGTGCCGCCGCCTTGCGTGCTGACCAGCGCTACCGAGACGGTGGAGCCCGAGAAGAACTGCGCGGCCTGCCGGTCGAGCGCCAGCAGGCTCGGCCGCGCGATGATGTCGGCGCTCTGGTCCGAGGCGTTGGCGATGTTGAGCGAATAGCTGATGCCGCCGCCGCTGGTCGTGCCCAGCGACAGCACGTCGGCGACCGAGCCGGTACGCGCGGTTGACGAAGCATTCGTCCCGCGCGTTTGGTTCAGCGTGCGCGAGACGAAGACGTTGAGGTTGTCGAGAAGATTGACGCCGAAGCCGTAGGAAGTGACGTCGTCCGAGCGCAGCAACACCGCGTCGATCACCGCCATGCGCGGCAGTGCCGCGCCGTGGCAGGGGGCGGGCAGGGCGGGCAGCGCGATGGTCTCGTCGCCGGTGGACGAAGTGCCGTAGGACGACGAACTGGAGCCATAGCTCGGGCTCGATTGCTGCTGATTGATCGCCTGTTGGCAGTCGAACCACGCGGGCGCCACCACGCCGCCGGGCGCTGCCGGGGCGGCGGCCGGCGCCGGCGTGAGCGCGGGCGCGGGTGGAGGCGGCGACGCCGACGGGGACGGCGCCTGTGCCAGCAGCGTTTCGCGGAAGCTCTGCCACTGGCCGATGCGCCGTTCCAGCAACTGGCGCGCGGGTGCGTCGAGATCTGCTTGCGCAAGCACGTCGCGGCTGACCTCGGGCAGGCCCGCGGCCGCATAGACGAGCGAGGCACCGGCCGCCATGCGCGCGGACGCCGGGCCCGCGGTTGCGCGCGCACGCTCGGTCGCCCACAAAGCGAGTTCGAAATCGCCCGCCGCGTACGAGGCGGCGGCGAGAATCTGCAGCGCTTCGACGTTGTCGGATTCGATGTCGAGCACATAGGCCGCGACGCGCTGCGCGGCGGCGGCGCGTCCCGTTTCCTGATAGAGGCGGGCGAGCTGCAGCCCGGCGGCAACGTAGTCGCGGCGCTGGTCGAGCGCGGCGAGATAGCCGGTCTCGGCGAGTTCGGCATAACCGCGGTCGCCGCCGCGCACGCGCAGGTGATAGGCGAGCCCGTTCATCTGGTTGAGCGCTGGGTTGCGCGGATCGCTTTGCAGGGCAAGCGAGAAGGCGCGGTTGGCCTCCGCCGCGTTGCCGCGCGCTACCGCATCGAGCCCGCGCTGGGCAGCCTGAGCCGCGGCTCCGCGAGCGCGTTCGATGCGGACCGGCTCGAAGCCGGGACCCGATGCGAGCGGGTCTTGTGCGCATCCCGCGAGCGCCGCGACGAGCGCGGCCGCAAGACTCCATTGGCGGAACGTGGTTGACTCGACCGCGATTCGCGACATGGCTAATTTCATATCAAGGAGCAAGCGCCGTGAATACTACCTTCGTTTTGCTGTTGACGTTCTTCACTGCGAACAATCCGCCGACGGCCGCGCTTGCGCACGAATTCGAGGGAAAGGCGGCCTGCGAGCAGGCCGGCCTCGTCGCGACGGAGCGCTTTCGCCACGCGGCGTACATTCAAGTGCGCTATGTCTGCGTGCCAAAGGCGTAGGCCGGACGACTCGTCCCGCTGTAGCCTCAGCGTGGTTCCACCCACGGGAGAGTCCGTCCCGTGTTCGCGAAGTTGCGTGTTCTTGCAATCTGTTCCCCGTCACACCCATAGGACAGTTTGATCGGTTTGCGAAAGGGGCGGCGGGGCGAGTGCTCGATCGCCAAGCTGTGCCGGCGGGAGGGATCGCGGAGAGTTTGTATTACCTTTAGTTGAAAAGATTAATAAAATCCAGCAAGACACGGCTGGTATACGACACTGAGCGTCAGCGTCGTCGAGCGAAGTCATTTTCCACATAAGGCCTCAAAATGCCTCGATATTGTGAGGAGCGACATTGATATAAAGGTACAGATGATCCGGGGGACTGGGTTCGCGGCAATGCCGCTCAGGGTTCGAATCCCGCCGCTCCGACCATCACGAGAGGCGAAGAAGCCCGCCCTGGAAAACCAGCGGCGGGCTTTGTCGTTTCTGTTTCGAATAAATCGAGCGTGTCGGCCGCCGTTTCACGCATTATCGGCGCAGAACCTCGCGCATTCGCGCGAGCGCATCGAACCCCATTTGTGCGAGCAGGTCGAGCATATCGAGCGGGACCCAGTTCTCGCGGATCAAACCTTCGTGATGGAGGTAGAAATCCATCACCCGCATCGTCACGGGTTTCCCGCATGGTGGCAGACCGCAGAACCCGCCGCCGGCATGAACGGCATAGACCGACGGCCATCCGCCCGTCACCGAATACGGCCCGTCGCCGATCCGGATGTAATGCCCCGCACCGTGCCGCGCGCGTGCGGCTTGCACTTCCTCGAAGCTTCCCTGCGGCCGATGGAAGGCGATGCGGAAAGGCAATTGGTGACCGTCGACGAACCCGTCGAGGCCGCGTGTGGTGCCGATCCCGGCGGGGCCGTACCACATCATCTTGGGATGCCAGTGTTCCTTCTGCGGCATCGCGATCAGGTTTTCGCGATCGAGCCGGCTGCGATCGTCGAACTCGGCGAGCGTACGATGCATCGCGAGGGTTTGCGCGATACTAGCCGTCGCGACATCGGGCGCCGACGGCACGAAGCGCACGCCATCGGCGGTGAACGGTGCCGGCCACATTTCGGCGCTACCGAGCGGCGCGGCGAGCGGCCAGACCCCGGCTTGGCGCATGACGTCGAGGACGTCCCACAAAAGATTCGCTTGGACCACTCGGCCCGCGTCGTCGTGCTGATAAACTTCGCCGTATCGCAGATAAATCGGGCGATTCGTGGCTGGGATGCCGAGCCAATCACGCCGCATCGTTCCGCAGTAGTGGCCGATTGCGGCAAGGTAGCGGCGCCCTTGGTAGGTACCGCCGACGAATATAACGTCGCGGCGTTCGAGATCCGGAAAAGCGGTCTTCAGCGGTCGGAAGGCCTTTGCGAGGGCCTCGGCGCTGCCCGCGCAAAGATTGATCGGATGCGCCACGCGCCAAGATGAATCAGCGCTTGCGAGTACCGCAATGGCGCCTTCCAGCGCCTCGGGCGGTGCCTCGGCCAAGCGTTGAAGACGGTCATGGAAGCCGCGACGCAATTCGCCGTCTGGCGTGCCGAGGGGATCAAAATCAGGCACCATCTTCCTGCACCTCACTGATCTGAAACGGCATTTTACCGTTTCTGCATTCGTATTCAAGAATTATTGCATACGTTTGCAAAGTATGCTCCCATTCATTCGCGCGAAGAACTGCAAAGAACATTCGCGACGGATCGATCAACGAACAATCAAAATCGGGAAGGGCAGGCTCATGCACAAGACATTGAAAGCGGCCTTGTCGCTGGTGGCTTTGTTGGCCGCCGGCACGGCGCACGCACAGACCAATTGTGGCGCCACGACTGGCCGCGTCAACATCGTGGGGAACGAGTTTCCGGCGATCAAGACGGTCGCGGCGAACGCGGCGAAGTGCCAAACGGGTTCGCTGACGGTGAAGTCGAATCTCACCGCGAACCACCAGCGCATCAACGTGCAGGGCATGCAGGGCAATCCGGCGGAGTATACGTCTGCGGTCATCGCGACCTCGTCCATCGTCGCGCTAATGAACGAGAACGTGATTCGGCCGCTCGACGCGCTCGTGGCCGCGCACGGCGCCGACATCCCGAAGAACCAGCTCATCACGATCGACGGCAGGGTGATGGCGGTTGCGTTCATGGCGAACGCCCAGCATCTTGTTTACCGGAAGGACATTTTGGCCCAGGTCGGCGCGGAGCCGCCGAAGACTTACGAGGACATGATCCGCGTCGGCAAGCTGATCCGCGAGCGCGGAATCCTGCGCAATCCGATCGGCGGCGCTTATAAGGCGGGATGGGACCTCGCCCAAGAGTTCGTCAACATGTACACGGGCCAGGGCGGCGATTTCTTCAAGCCGGGCACTCCCGAGGCGGCAATCAACAATCCGCGCGGCGTCGCGGCGCTCAACACCATGAAGGCGCTGTCCGAGTTGATGCATCCGGATTTTTTGACGCACGACTCGAACGGCACGTCCGCCGAATGGAAGGCGGGCAACGTCGCGCTGATGAACATGTGGGGTTCGCGCACCGGCGTGCTGATGGCCCGCGAGGGTAACGATCCTAAGGTGGCCGACAACACCGCGGTCGCCGCGCCGATGACGGTTGGCGGCGGGCGCATCCCGGCTACCACGCTGTGGTGGGACGGCTGGACCGTCGCCCGCAACATCTCGGACGAGGACGCGCGTGCCACTTTCCTTGCGATGAAGAACGGGATCTCGCCCGCGATCCTCAACGACGAGACGATGGGGCAGGCGGTGTGGATGATCGCGGGTTACAAGCCGGCACCCGTCAACCAAGGCGTGATCCAGACCATGGCGATGGGCGCGAAGCCTTATCCGATGCTTCCTTATATGGGTCTGCTTCACACCGCGCTGGGCGACGGCCTCGCCGCGTTCTTCCAAGGACGCAAGGACGCCGCGACGACGCTCTCCGACATCGAGAAGGCCTACGCAACGGCGGCCCGGGAAAAGGGCTTCCTAAAGTAAGGGAAGCGAGCGACGCGAACGGATCCGGCGGGTAGAGCCGCCGGATCCGTCCCTCCATCCCGCGTAAGCGAGGCGCCATGCGGCACGCGACCTTCCTGCGCTTCTTTCTGCCGACGGCCATCGCGATGCTCTTGTTCATCGCTATGCCGATCGTCTCGGTCGTCGTCCAGTCGGTCTATGCGCCGCATGACCGGGTGGTCATCGAAGTCGAGAACTGCACGCCCTTCGGCTGCACGAAGTCGACGGCGATTGATCAGGCAGCGACGCAGAAGCTGCGCGACGAGAATCCGCTGGGACGGTTCGTCGGCGGCACGATCTACGTCGACCGGTCGCATCTCGCATTCGCCGAGGTCGCCGAGGCGTGGCGGCAATCCGCGACGGCCGGCGACTTCGCGGCCCGGCTGATGAATTTGCCGTTCTACAAAGCGCTCGCATTCACGCTTACCTATCTCGTTTTCGTGACGCCGCTGTCGATTCTGCTCGGACTTCTCGTGGCGCTGGCTGTGAACGCTATCCCGCGGATCTTGCGCGGCCCGACGATCTTCTTTTCGTTGCTGCCGATGATCGTGACGCCGTTGATCGGCGCCCTCATCCTTTTTTGGATGGTTGACTCGCGCGGCATCATCGGCGCCGCCGTGCAATGGCTCGCTAACGATCCCGACCTGTCGCTGAAGGCGTCGACGCCGCTGACCTGGGTCATGCTGATCGTCTACGGAACTTGGTCCACGGCCCCGTTCGCGTTCGTCGTCTATTACGCCGGTCTTCAGACGGTGCCGCAGGACACGATCGAAAGCGCAATGCTCGACGGAGCTTCGCGCTGGCATCGATTGCGCTATGTCGTGCTGCCGCATTTGATGCCGCTGACGACGTTCATGTTCCTGATCAAGATCATGGACAATTTCCGCGTCTTCGAGCCGATCGTCAGTTTCAACGCGGGCGCGCATGCGCAGTCGCTGTCGTACTTCATCTATTCGGACCTCGGCGGCGAGACGCGGCTCCTTTCGTCGGCGGCCGCGACCTCGGTTTTGACGGTCGCCGGCGTCCTCGTTTTGCTATCGCCGGTGCTGGTGCGCACGTGGCGCCAGTTTGGCAAGGCGTGAGGAGAGCCATGACCCGCAGCGCCCGCAGCCGCTCCGTGACCCTCAACGCCTTGATCGTCGGGTTCCTCGCCTTTTGGCTTTTGCTCGCGATCTTCCCGTTCTTTTGGACGCTCTGGGGAAGCTTCAAGGTCGAAGGCGACTTCTTCTCGAAGGCGACCTGGCAGAATGCGGTTTTCGGTCCGTTGACGCTGCTCGAGCACGGCAGCGCGTTCACGGGCGCCGGCTATCGCGGCGCATGGATACAGGAGGAGTTCTGGCGCTCGGCGCTCAACTCGCTCGCGGTCGTCGTATGCGTGGTCGTGTTCTCGCTGTCGATCGGCACGCTGGGCGGCTACGCGTTGAGCCGGTCGACCTATCGATACGCGTTTTGGCTGCTGCTCATCGCGCTGGTGTTCCGGGCGATGCCGCCGATCACGCTGGTGTCGGGCTATCTGCTGCCGTTCTACCAATGGAATCTCTGGGGGCATCTGCCGACCGCGATCGTCGTGCTTGTGGCGATCAACCAGCCGTTCACGCTCTGGATGCTCACGTCGTTCTTCCGGAACATTCCCAAGGACCTCGACGAAAGCGCGCGCGTCGACGGCTGCACCCAGTTCCAGGCGTTCCGCCACGTGATCATCCCCGTCATGTGGCCGGGCGTTATCACGACCGGATTGTTCTCGTTCCTGCTCGCCTACAACGACTTCGTCGTCACCGCGATGCTGCTCTCCAAGCAGAACCAGACGATGATTCCCAAGATCGCGAGCTTCCTCGGTACGACGCAAACCGAAGGCAACGTAATGTTCGCCGTCTCGTCGGTCGTGTCGGTGACGGCGCCGCTGTTCCTTTTGGTGATGTTTTTCCAACGCCAAATCGTCTCCGGCCTCACCGCCGGCGCCGTGAAAGGGTGACGCATGGCCGATATCCGGCTCGTGAACCTGTCGAAACGCTGGGGCTCCGTTACGGGCGTCCGGACGTTGAGCCTCGACATCGCTGACGGCGAGTTCCTCGTGCTGCTTGGGCCCTCGGGCTGCGGCAAGACGACGACGATGCGCATGATCGCTGGTCTCGAGGACGCGAGCGACGGCGAAATTCGCATCGGGGATCGCCTTGTCAACGATCTCGATCCCAAGGATCGCGACATCGCCATGGTATTTCAGTCATATGGGCTCTACCCCACAATGACGGTGTACGAAAACATCCGTTTCCCGCTGAAAGTGCGCAAAATCCCGGAGGCCGACCATCACGAGCGCGTGATGCGCGCGGCGCGAACGGTCGAGCTCGAGGAATTGCTCGGCCGCAAGCCGGCGGCACTGTCGGGCGGACAGCGCCAGCGCGTGGCCCTGGCGCGCGCCATCGTACGAAAGCCCAAGGTCTTCCTGATGGACGAGCCGTTGTCCAATCTCGACGCCAAATTGCGGGTATCGACCCGCGCCCAAATCAAAAATCTACACCACGAACTCAAGACGACGACGATCTACGTCACGCATGATCAAATCGAAGCGATGACGCTCGCCGATCGCGTCGTCGTCATGAACAAGGGCGAGGTCCAGCAGGTCGGAACGCCGATCGAGATCTATGACCGTCCGGCGAACACGTTCGTCGCGTCGTTCATCGGCAATCCGGCGATGAACTTGCTCGCCGGCGAGATCCGCGCCGGAACCTTCGAGGCGCCCGGGATGCGGGTCGCCGGATTCACCGTGCCGGACGGGCCGATGACGCTCGGCTTCCGGGCGGAGGATGCGCGCATCGCCGCCGCCGGCGAAATGAAGGCGCCGGTTTATTCGATGGAGCTGCTCGGCGACGCGTCGATGGTGACCTTGCAGATCGCGCCGGGTAGCTACGCGGCGATCAAGACGCCGAAAGACTTCGTTGCGCGCATCGGCGATGTGTTGTGCGCCGATCTGCCGGCGTCGATCTGCCATTTGTTCGATCCGGTGACGGGCATTCGAATCGCGGGAGCAGGCCTATGAGTGAGGCACAAGCCCATCGCGCGCGATCGACGGCGACGCTCGACGCCGTGAAACGTATGGAAGACGCGCTGGCCGCCGGATCGAACGATATGGCCGCCCATTTCCACGCGGATTTCGTCTGGCGTGGAAATTTCGGCTGCGGCACGAAGCATGGGCTCGATGCGTTTCGGCGGAATTGGCAAGTGCCGCTGCGCGCCGCGTTCTCGGATCGCGTTTACCTTACGGAAAAATTCATCGCCGACGGGGATTGGGCCTCGTGCTTCGGCCGTATCGAGGCGACGCATTCCGGCGCCTTCATGGGAATTGCACCGACCGGCAAGCGCGTCGCCATTCCCTATATGGATTTCTGGCGCGTCGAGGATGGCCGCATCCGCGACAATCCGGTCTTCGTCGATTTCGCCGCCGTGCTCGCCCAGCTCGGCCGCGACGTATTCGCGGGCGAGGGCTGGGAAGCCTTCGACCGTGGCGAGAAAACACCGCCCGCCCCGTCCGGAACGACGAGTTGAGGAACGCGAACATGGCCACAATTTCCCTGAAAAGCGGCAAGCCCGCGCACGAGCGCGCGGAGGACGATTCGAAAGTCCGGGCGACCGTCGAAGCGATCTTGAAGGATATCGAAACGCGCGGCGACACGGCCGTGCGCGAGCTGGCGCTCAAATTCGATAAATATGCGCCGCCCGCCTTCCGGCTGACCCAATCCGAGATCGAAGCGGCCGTCGCGAAGGTCGGTCGCCGCGACATGGAGGATATCCGCTTCGCGCAAGCGCAGATCCGCCGCTTCGCGCAGGCGCAGCGCGACAGCATGCGCGACGTCGAGATCGAGACGGTGCCCGGCGTGATCCTCGGTCACCGCAACATTCCGGTCCAGTCGGTCGGCTGCTACGTGCCCGGCGGCAAGTTCCCGATGGTCGCCTCGGCGCACATGTCGGTGCTTACCGCATCGGTCGCGGGGGTTCCGCGCATCGTCGCCTCGGCGCCGCCGGTCAACGGCGAGCCGCACCCCGCGATCGTTGCGGCGATGCATCTTGGCGGCGCGCACGAGATCTACGTTCTGGGCGGTATCCAAGCGGTCGGCGCGATGGCGCTCGGCACCGAAACGATCCGGCCCGTCGATATGCTGGTCGGCCCCGGCAACGCTTACGTGGCGGAAGCCAAGCGCCAGCTCTTTGGTCGTGTTGGGATCGATCTGTTCGCGGGCCCGACCGAGACGATGGTGATCGCCGACGATACGGTGGACGCCGAGCTTTGCGCGACCGATCTGCTCGGTCAGGCCGAGCATGGTTATAACTCGCCCGCGTGCCTGCTGACCACGTCGCGCAAACTCGCCGAAGAGACGATTCGCGAGGTCGAGCGGCTGCTGAAGATCCTGCCGACGGCGGAAACGGCGGCGGCGAGCTGGCGCGATTACGGCGACGTGATCCTGTGCGATAGCCACGAGGAGATGCTGCGCGTCGCCAACGAGATGGCGTACGAGCACGTGCAGGTGATGACCGATCGGGATGATTGGTATCTCGCCAATATGCATTCCTACGGCGCGCTGTTTCTTGGCGCGCGCACGAACGTGGCGAACGGCGATAAGGTGATCGGCACGAACCATACGCTGCCCACGCGCCGCGCGGGTCGCTACACGGGCGGGCTTTGGGTCGGCAAGTTCCTGAAGACCCATAGCTACCAGAAGGTCGTCGACGACAAGGCGGCGGCGCTGATCGGCGAGTACGGATCGCGACTTTGCATGCTCGAGGGATTCGTGGGGCATGCCGAGCAGTGCAACATTCGCGTGCGCCGCTACGGCGGCAAGAACGTGCCCTACGGCGCGGCGGCGACATGAGCGTGCCAGATCCCGCCGCGCCGCGCGTGCCGCGAACACCGTCGTTCCGGCTCGACGGCCGGCGCGCGCTCGTGACCGGGGCCTCGTCGGGGATCGGCTTCGCCGCCGCAGCGGCGTTGGCGCAAGCGGGGGCCCATGTCGCGATGGTCGCGCGCCGGGCGGCGGAACTTGAAGCGGCGGTCGCGGCGGTTGTCGCCGAAGACTGTAGCGCCGCCGGCCGGACGCTCGACATCACCGATGTCGACGCGACGGCGGAATTCGTCGCACAAAGCGGCCCGTTCGATATTCTCGTCAACTCAGCCGGCATGGCGCGGCACGGGCCGTCGCTCGATACGACACCCGCGGACTACGATGCCGCGATGAACCTCAACTTGCGTGCCGCGTATTTCCTGACGCGCGCGGTCGCGCGCGGGTTGATCGCGGCAAACCGGCCCGGCTCGCTGATCAACGTGTCGTCCCAAATGGGGCACGTCGGCGGCCCCGATCGCGCCGTCTATTGCGCCAACAAGCACGCGCTCGAAGGGATGACCAAGGCGATGGCCCTCGAATGGGGCCGCTACGGGATCCGTGTGAACACGCTGTGCCCGACCTTCATCCGCACCCCGCTCGCCGAACGAACGCTGGCCGATCCAGAGCGCAAGGCGTGGATCCTCTCGAAGATAAAGCTTGGCCGCATCGGCGAAGTCGAAGACGTCATGGGGCCGGTCGTTTTTCTCGCCTCGGACGCGTCGGCTCTCGTGACCGGCACGCATTTGCTTGTCGACGGCGGGTGGACGGCGGAATGAGCGGCGCCCGTAGTACCGAGAAGGTGACCAGCGCCGATGTGGCGCGGCTTGCCGGCGTTTCGCAGTCGGCGGTGTCGCGCGTCTTCACGCCCGGCGCGTCCGCTTCGCCGAGCACCGTCGCTAAGGTACGCGCCGCCGCCGAACGGCTCGGCTATCGTCCCAACGTGCTTGCCCGAGCGATGATCACGGGGCGAAGCCGCATCATCGGCCTCGTCGTCGCCTATCTCGAGAACCAGTTTTATCCGCTTGCGCTCGAGCGGCTGTCGAACGCGCTGCAGGATCGCGGCTACCACATCCTGATCTTCATGGCCGGCAACGCCACCGAGAACGTCGCGCGCGTCATGGACGAACTGATCGACTATCAAGTCGACGGGATCATCACGGCATCGGTCGCGATGACCAACGACCTTACGTCGCGCTGCCAGGCGGCCGGTATTCCGGTCGTGATGTTCAACCGCGGACAGGACGACCCGCGCCTCAACGAGGTGACGTCCGATAACCGCGCGGGTGGTAGGCGGGTCGCCGAGTTCCTCGCCGCCGGGGGGCATCGCCGCATCGCGCATATCATGGGCTGGCAAGGATCGTCGACCGGACGCGACCGCGCTGAAGGCTTTCGCGAGGGTATGTCCGCCGCCGGTCTGACGCCCATCGCGATGATCGACGGCGAGTACTCGCGCGAGCGGGCCGCGCAGGTGGCGCGCGAGCTGTGCGAAGTCCCGCAGCGGCCCGACGCGATCTTCGTGGGCAACGATCATATGGCATTCGGCGTGATGGATGAATTGGTCCATCGGCTGGGCCTCAGCGTGCCGGGCGACGTGTCGATCGTCGGCTACGACGACGTGCCGATGGCGGCTTGGCCCGTCTACGACCTGACGACGATTCGTCAACCGCTCGAGCGCATGGTTGCCGCAACGGTCGAGACATTGCTTGGCCAGATCGAAGGCGATCTGGAACCACGCCATTTCCGCATCGACGGCCCATTGGTCCTTCGCCGTTCGGCGCGCATTCCCAAGGGATACAAGCCATGAAACCGTTCTCGAACCGTTGGTCGCATTTTCCGGACTACATCGTGGACATCACGAAGGAGATTTGGGAGGAGCGGGGGATAGAGACTCTCGAGCGCTATTATGCCTCCGATATCCCGGTGCGCTCGCCGATGGGAGCGAGCCGCGGGAACAAAGCCGTTATCGCGGCGACGATGGCGACCTTGCACGAGTTTCCCGACCGTCAACTTCTCGCCGAAGATGTGATTTTTTCCGACGACGCCAAGCACGGCTTTTTGTCGTCGCATCGGCTGATTTCCACCGCGACGCACGCCGCGGATGGCGCCTTCGGTCCGGCCACGGGCAAGCGCTTCGCGGTGCGGGTCATCGCCGACTGCGCAGCGCGCGACGACACGATCTACGACGAGTGGCTTGTGCGAGACTATGGCGGAATGGTCCGCCAGCTTGGCGGCGATCCGCAAACCTATGCCCGTATGCTGATCGAGCGCGAAGGCGGGCCGGAAAAAGCGTCGCGTCCTTTGTCTTCGGCCGACGAAGTGCCGTCCGTGTATGTCGGACGCGGCAATGTCAACGCATGGGGACAACGCTACGCCGACGATCTGGGGCGCATCATGGCCGCGGATTTCGCGCATATCCATAAGCGCTACGACCGTGCCGCGATCGGCGAGTATGCCGGGGCATGCCATGCGCTGGGCCGCGAAGCAATCACCGCGTTTTGGCTGGGGCTAAGGTCGGCGTTTCCGTCGGCGAAGTTCGCGATCCATCATCAGATCGGCATGGATGGCGGCATGCTGTCGCCACGCGCGGCATTGCGTTGGTCGCTCGACGGAACGCATGACGGATGGGGCGCGTTCGGCCGGCCGACGGGCGCGCGCGTTCATATTATGGGAATAAGCCACGCCGAATACGGACCTTTCGGTCCCGATGGTATTGGCCTGCGTCGCGAATTCGCGCTTTACGACGAGGTCGCGATCTGGAAACAAATTCTGCTCCATACGGGTGCGCTATGACGCCGCAAGAGATGGAGGCGCGCATCGTCCGTTACGGCGATCTCGTGCCATGCAAGACGGCGTTTATCGACGCGCACACGCCCGGTTCGGACCGTAAGGAGAATTTTACGATCATCGGCGCGGGTGTTTCGGAAAGCCCGGATCAGCACGTCCATATTCGCGAGACGCCGGGCTTCAATATCGGCGCCGCTGGCCAGCCGCCCAAATGCCTGAACTCGCTGCACGCTCACCGCACCGCCGAGGTTTTCTTCGTCCTTAAAGGGCGTTGGCGATTTTTCTGGGGGCGCCACGGTACGGCGGGCGAGGTCGTCCTCGAGGAAGGCGATATCTTCAATATTCCGACCGGCATTTTCCGCGGCTTCGAGAATGTCGGCACGGATTACGGAATGATCATGGCGATCCTCGGCGGCGACGATGCCGGCGGCGGCGTCATATGGGCGCCGCAAGTGATCGAGGCCGCGAAAGCGCATGGGCTTGTCCTGGGCGCAAACGGTCGGCTTTACGACACGAAAAAAGGCGAGCGCCTGCCCAACGGCGTGGTGCCGATGCCGGTGCTGACCGAGGACGAGCTCAAGGCCTATCCCGAACCGCGCACGTCCGACGTCGTTCCGGCGTGCGTGGCGCGCTATTGGGATTTGATGGCGTTGGCCGATCGCCAGCCCGCCAAAGTCATCGGTGCGCAAGGCCGTCTGCGCGATCGTCCCGGCTTCGAGGTGGATTTCCTAACGCGCGGTTCGATCCCGCCTGCGGCATACGCGATGGCGCGACACGAGATTCTGATGCCCATGCGGGGGTATTGGCGTCTCGCTTGGGACGGCGGTTCGACCGTCCTCAATCCCGGCGATACGGCTGCGATCCCGCCGGGCTTGTCCCACTCGCTTATACCCGCAATGTCGGGTGAGGCCTCGCTTTACCGTATCGTCGCAACCGCCGATCCTGCCGGCGCGACCGGCCGGCTTCTTTAGGAAAACGCCTATGACGTTGCTCGCCACCCATGTCGGTTCGCTGCCGCGCTCGCAAAAAGTCGTCGATTTTTTGTTCGCGCGCGAGCGCGGCGAAACCTATGACGTCGCCGCGTTCGATGCCGCTATGGCCGAGGCCGTAGCGGACCTCGTCCGGCGACAGAAGGAAGCCGGCGTCGACATCGTATCGGACGGGGAGACATCCAAAATCTCCTACGCGACCTATGTGAAGGATCGCTATACCGGTTTCGGCGGCGACAGCCCGCGCAACGCGCCCGCCGATCTCAAGCTCTTTCCGGGTTTTCTTGATCGTCTCGCGAAATCCGGCGGCACGCCGAAATACACCCGGCCGCAATGTATCGGTCCGGTGCGCTCGAAAGGGCAGGGTGAGCTGGAGAAGGACATCGCCGCGCTGAAGGCGGCGATGGCGGCGCATGGCGTGCCGCGCGGATTCATGAACGCTGCGTCGCCGGGCGTCATCTCGCTGTTCCTCCAGAACGTCTATTATCCGACGCGCGAGGCCTATCTCGAGGCGCTTGCCGACGCGATGCGCGACGAATACCGCACCATCGTCGAAGCGGGGCTCGATCTGCAGATTGATTGTCCCGATCTCGCGCTATCGCGACACATGCTGTTCATGCATCTCTCGGACGCGGAGTTCCTGAAGATCGCGGCGACACATATGGCCGCACTCGAGCACGCGCTGGCGGGCCTGCCGCGCGAGCGGATCCGGTTGCATATTTGCTGGGGCAATTACGAGGGCCCGCATGTCTGCGACATCGACATGGACAAGGTCTTCGCGCTGCTGATGCGTGCACCGGCGCGCTATATCCTTTTCGAGACGGCCAATCCGCGCCATGGCCATGAGTGGACCGTTTTTCGCGATCGTGCGAAGGAAATCCCCGACGATAAGATCCTGGTGCCCGGCGCTGTCGATACGACGACCAATTTCGTCGAGCATCCGGAACTGATCCGTCAGCGTTTGGAGCACTTTACCGGCATCGTGGGCCGCGATCGAGTTATCGCGGGCTCCGATTGCGGCTTCGGGACCTTCGCCGGTTTCGGATCGGTCGATCCGGAAATCGCCTGGGCCAAACTTGCGACCCTGAAAGAGGGCGCGCGACGGATCGGCTGAACCCATCGCTACTGGCGTAGCAGAAGGTCTCAAGACGTCTCGATTCCATGGAAAGCGGCATTGAATTAGATAGATTTCATGCATTATGCGGGGCTGAGTGTCCCTCAATCTAACTTTTTTTGGCCAAAGCGCTGACTGCTCCATCACCTTGGCGGTTTGCTCGCCGCGCACGAAGCGGTGGTTGGCTCAGTCTTCGTCCGACTGCGCGCGCGGATTCTCCGCCGACAAGGGAACCGCAGTGGCCTAAGCGTCGGCACTAGTGCCAATGAACGGCTGGCTTCGCAGCGATGCCGCTAGGGATGCCCCCGTCAGTCGAAAGCGAATAAGCGACCTAGACGATTCGTGGGGGGGGCGTTCGCTTCGGTCAGTTTTCCGTGCTTGACGATGATTGGATACACTCATATTATGAGTGATAACAGTCAAAATAACTCAAAAGAGCGGGAATTGGGCGAGGAACGCGTAGATATTGAGCGATATCGATCGGCACCGCAGCGTCAGGCGCGACTGCTCGATCTGCTGCGCTCCAACCTGTTCACCGACATCCAGCTGCTGCGCGAACATCTGGGCGTGTCGATCGCGACGATCCGGCGCGATTTGAGCGAGCTTGAAAGTCGCGGCTTGCTGAAGCGCACGCATGGCGGTGCGACGGTCATCAATCAGGTGACGCGCGACGCCGCTGCTGCGGTGCGCGAAACGTCCTACGCCGCCGAGAAGCAGCGCATCGCCAAGGCGGCGGCCGAGTTGGTCGTCGAAGGCGACGCGGTGGTGATCGATAGCGGCACGACCTCGCTCGCCGTCGCGCGCGAACTTGCATCCAATCGCTCGCTGACTTTCGTCACCAACGGCACCGATGTGCTAGCGACTCTCGTCGCGGGCGGGGCGCGCAATGTCCATTTCATCGGCGGCGAGTATGTCGACATCAACCATTCGACCGGCGGATCGATGGCTTGCGACATGGTTCGCCGGTTCAACGTCGATAAGGCGATCCTCAGCGTATCGTCGGTCGATCTCAATCGCTCGCTGCTATGCACGCTGCTGCCGCAAGTCGGGTCCGTGCAGCAGGCGATGATCGATATCGCCCAGACCGTGATCGTCGTCGCCGACAACTCCAAATTCGATCGCACGGCCTTGTGCGTCATCGCGCCGCTGTCGGAGGTCGACTACATCGTGACCGATACGGGCACGGTGCCGGCGGCCGAAGAATTGCCCGACGACATTAAGCGGAAATTCGTCTTCGCCTGACCGGCGCGGACATGAGGGGGAAACGTGGCGCGTATTCGCGTGCAAAATCTGGTGAAGGCGTGGGGCGATTTCCGCGCCGTCGACGATATCGATTTCGAAACGAACGACGGCGAGTTCGTGGCGCTGCTGGGCCCCAGCGGCTGCGGCAAGTCGACGACGCTGCGCTTGATCGCGGGGCTCGATCAAGCGACGTCGGGCCAAATCTTCATCGACGATCGCGATGTGACGCAGGTCGCGGCGGCCAAGCGCAATCTGGCGCTGGTATTCCAATCCTACGCGCTGTTCCCGCATCTGAGCGTCGCGGACAATATCACCTTCGGCCTATCGGTGCGCGGCGTGCCGCGCGCGGAACGCGAACGGCGTTTGGAAAAAACGGCTTCTTTGCTGGGCGTCACCGCGTTGCTGGGTCGCAAACCCAGTCAATTGTCGGGCGGCCAACAGCAACGCGTGGCGCTGGGCCGCGCGTTGATTTCCGAAGCGCCGGTTTGCCTGCTGGACGAGCCCTTGTCCAATCTCGACGCCAAGTTGCGCGCAGAGATGCGCAACGAGATCCGCACGCTGCAGCAGCGTTTGGGTATCACGATGGTGTTCGTGACGCACGATCAGACCGAAGCCATGAGCATGGCCGACCGCGTCATCCTGATGAAAAGCGGCAAGGTCGAGCAATGCGGCACGCCAGCCGAGCTCTACGAGAATCCGGCTTCGACCTTCGTTGCGGGCTTCATCGGCACGCCGCCGATGAATCTCGTCGCGGCGGCGCCCAAGGATGGGCGCTTGGCGGTGGCAGCCGCCGCGTCCAGCGATTTGGTTTTGGGCGTGCGGCCCGAACATATCGAATTCGCGGGCGAGGGTCAGGAAGCCGTCGTGGCGGGCAGCGAGTATTTCGGCGCCGACACCGTCGTTGCCTGCCGGATCGGCGAGCAGAAATTGATGGTCCGCGTTCCCGGCCGCCCTGGCCTCGGCACCGGTGCCCAAGTGCGCTTGGCTTGGTCCCCATCGAACGAACATGCGTTCGATGCGCGCAGCGGTTTGCGCAAAAGCGCCTGATTTATCAAAAACGCCAACGACAAAACCAACCCAAGGAGGAACCGATGAAACCGACCCCCGTGAAACGCAGAACAATGCTGCTGGGCGCCGCAATGATGGGTGCGCTGGCCGCGATGCCGGCATCCGCCAAGACGACGCTCGATTTCTACTATCCGATTCAGGTCGGCGGTCCGCTGACCAAGGTCGTCGACGGCTATATCGCCAAGTTCAAGGAAGCGAACCCGGATATCGAGGTCAACGCCGTCTATTCGGGCAACTACACCGACACGACGACCAAGGCGCTGACCGCAGCGAAAAGCGGCGCGCCGCCCGCCGTCGCCGTACTGCTCGCGACCGATATCTTCACGCTGATCGACGAAGACGTGGTCGAACCGGTCGGCGAATTCGTCAAGAACGACGCCGACAAGGCCTGGCTCGCCGGGTTCATGCCCGCTTATCTGAAAAGCGCGCAAGTCGGAGGTAAATTGTGGTCGATTCCGTTCCAGCGCTCGACCGCCGTGCTCTACTACAACAAGGACGCTTTCGCGTCGGCCGGGCTCGATCCCAACAAACCGCCGAAGACCTGGGCCGAAATGGTCGCGATGGGCAAGGCTGTGACGCAGAAGGACGCGTCGGGCAAGGTCACGCGCTGGGGTGTCGGCATTCCCGGCAATATCGGTTCCTCGCAATGGCTGTTCGGCGCGCTGGTCGCGCAGAATGGCGGGCGCCTGATGAACGACGAAGGCACGGAAACGTATCTCACCGATCAGAAGGTCGTCGACGCGCTGCAGTTCTGGGTCGATCTCAGCACCAAGGAAGGCGTGCATCCGCCGGGCATTCAGGAATGGGGCACGACGCCGCAGGACTTCCTGGAACAGCGCATTGCGATGATTTGGACGACCACCGGCAACCTGACCAACATCGCGCGCAACGCGTCGTTCAAATTCGGTCTCGCGCCCTATCCGGGCAATCCCAAGCCCGCCTCGGTACTCGGCGGCGGCAATTTCTATATCTTCAAGAAAGCGCCGCAGGACCAGAAGGACGCCGCCTTCAAGCTCGTGAAGTTCCTGACGAGCGACGAGTTGCAAGCCGATTGGGCGATCCAGACCGGCTATGTGGCGCCGCGCGACGGCGCTTGGAACGTGCCCGTGCTGAAGGAATATACGGCGAAGATGCCGGACGCGCTGGTCGCCAAGAACCAGATCCCGGACTCGGTGCCCGAATTCTCGACCTATGAGAACGCGCGCACGACCAAGATCCTCAACGACGCGCTGTCGGCCGCGTTGACCGGCAGCAAGACGCCGCGTCAGGCCCTGTCGGAAGCGCAAACCGCGATCGACCGCATCCTGCGGCCGTATCGTCGCTAAGCCAAAGCTCGGCTGGGAATAGGGTGAACATGTCCATGACGGGCCATCGCACGATGCTCTACAGCGCTTTGCTGTTGCTGCCGGCGACGGTCCTGTTGTGGGTGTTCACCTACCAGCCGATCTTCACCACGATCCTCAACAGTTTCTACAGCACGCCGCGCGGCCGCCGGCCGTCGGTGTTCGTGGGGCTCGAGAATTACGAGACGATGATCGCCGATCCGATCTTCTGGAAGGCGATGACCAATAATCTGATCTACGCGCTGACGACGATTCCGTTTTCGATCGCGCTTGCTTTGGCGATGGCGTTGCTGGTCAGCGCCAATCTGCGCGGCAAGGGGCTGATGCGGATGGCGTTCTTTACGCCGACCGTGCTGCCGATGGTCGCGGTCGCCAATATCTGGCTGTTTTTCTACGCGCCCGATTACGGCTTGATCGACAAATTCCTCGGCCTGTTCGGCATGGGCGGCAACAATATCCTCGGTTCGGTCGAAACCGCCTTGCCCGCCGTGATTGCGATCACGGTGTGGAAGGAAGCCGGCTTCTTCATGATCTTCTATCTCGCCGGGTTGCAGCAAATTTCGCCCACGCTGATCGAAGCCTCGCGCCTCGAAGGGGCGGGGTTCTGGCAAACGCTGTGGCGCGTGCAGATCCCGCTGTTGATGCCGACCACGCTTTTCATTTCGATCAACGCGGTGATCGGCGCGTTCCGCTTGGTCGATCATGTCGTGGCGATGACCAAAGGCGGGCCCGACAATGCGACGACGCTGCTGCTGTTCTATATCTATCAAAACGGCTTCGCGTTCTGGGACACGGCCTATGCCGCCGCGTTGACGGTCGTGCTGCTGGCGATCCTCGCCGCGATCGCGCTGTTCCAATTCGGCTATGCCGATAAGCGGGTGCACTACCGATGATCGAAACCCGTACTTCGCCCGCCGAGTTGATCGTCGCGTTCGGCGGCTGGGTCTTGGCGCTGCTTTGGGTGTCGCCATTGCTTTACGCCTTCTGGACCGCGTTCCATCCGGCGGCATATGCGGTGCGCTTCGACTTGTTGGCGCCCTGGACGTTGGAGAATTTCGCGCGCGTTTGGAACGCGGCCCCGTTTCCGCGCTACTTCCTCAATACGTTCCTGCTGGTGACGCTGATCTTGTGCTGTCAGTTCGTGATCTGCACGCTGGCCGCCTATGCCTTCGTCTGCTTCCCGTTCAAGGGATCGGACGTGCTGTTCATGTTCGTTCTGCTGCAATTGATGATCATGCCGGAGGCGCTGCTGGTCGAGAATTATAAGACCGTCGCTCAGCTGGGTCTGCTCGACACGGTGTTGGCGATGGGCTTGCCCTATCTCGCTTCCGCCTTCGGGATATTCCTATTCCGGCAAACTTTCAAAAGCATCCCGAAGGAGCTGGAAGAGGCCGCGCGCTTGGAAGGGGCGAATATGTTCCAAGTGCTGCTGCGCGTTTTCGTGCCAGTGGCCAAGCCGATCTATATCGCCTACGGCCTCGTCACCGTCAGTTATCACTGGAACAACTTCCTGTGGCCGCTGGTGGTGACGAACTCGGTTGATACGCGCCCCATCACCGTGGGCTTGCAGATATTCGCGACGATCGAACAGGGCGTGGATTGGAGCCTGATCACCGCGGCGACAATCCTGTCTGTTTCGCCGCTGCTCGTCGCCTTCCTGCTGTTCCAGCGTCAATTCGTGCAAAGCTTCATGCGCGCCGGTATCCGATAATCCCATGTACGAAGCTCTTGAACCGATCATGCGCGAGGCGGGCACTTTGGCCGCCGAGTATTTCGATCGTCTGTCGGCATTGACGGTCGAATCAAAGGGGCATCTCGATCTCGTGTCGGAAGCCGATCGCGCGGTCGAGAAGCTGATCGGCGAACGCCTGCGCGCGGCCTTTCCCGGCGACGGGATTTTCGGCGAGGAGGGCGTGGCCGAGCCGTCGCGAACGGGGCGCGCCTGGATCGTCGATCCGATCGACGGCACGTTCAATTTTCTGCGGGGCAGCGATCATTGGGCGGTGTCGATCGGCTTGCGCGACGGCACGCGTCCAAGTTTCGGCGTGGTTTACGTTCCCAAGCGCGATCAATTGATGATCGGCGGGCCGGGGCAGGGTGTGCGCTTGAATGGCAAGGCGCTGGCCAAGCGCATCGGTCTCGACCGATCGAAGGCGGCGTGCAGTATCGGCTTTCATCCGTCGATCCCGACGGAGGAGCAGACCGAAACGCTGCGCTTCATTATTGATGATGCGCGAATGACTTTTCGTAACACAGGCTCCGCCGTCACCGGTTTGATCGACGTGGCGACCGGTGCCGTCGACGGTTATCTCGGCCTCGGCATCTCGACCTGGGATTTGATGGCGATGGTGCCGATCCTGGCCGAACTCGGCGCCGATACGACGCTCGATTGGAACGCGATCGCGCTCGACGACAAGCTGCGCTTCGTCTGCGGTACGCCGGAATTTCTTGAGATTTTCGCGCCGCTGGCGCGCCGGTGGTAACTCGGAGTTTGTGAAGGTTGAAGGTGGCGCGCAGGTTCGCGACAGGCGATGCCGTATTTTCCTCAAATTGCCTCAATACACCCCGATAATGTGGAAAGTAACATTGATATAAAATGATCTTAGACAGTCTGGGAGACTGGGTTCGCGGCAATGCCGCTCAGGGTTCGAATCCCGCCGCTCCGACCATCACACGAGAGACGAAGAAGCCCGCCCTGGGAAACCAGCGGCGGGCTTCGGTGTTTTGGCTTGGTTGGCGTTTGCAAGACGCGCCTATTTCAGATGTAGGAGTATGCAAACGGGGGGCGATTTTCCGGAGCGCGTTTCAATCCTGACAGGGCTGACTATGACGTCACACATGCCTGCTGACGTCTCGGCGCATCGTTCGACCGCTGCGACTGAGTCCAATCAATGAATACGAAGCATCGCGGCAACGAGGTGGTCGCGCAAGGCTGACTTGGGCATGCGATCGGTCATGGGGCGTTGCGGCGACCGCGTCTAAGCGCGTGTGCTGAAGGGCGCCTTCGATAGGCGTCCCCAGATCACGAAAACACAAAGTGCCGCGTAGATGAGGTTGAACGGCAACGCAGGATACTCACCCCGGAAGAAGTGGAAGGGAATAGCAAGCGCCTGGATCGCGAGCAGGCCGATGGCGGCCCAGATCGTCACTCGCGGGCGAATACCCGTCAGGCCCGGCAAAATCAGCCCGATGACGCCGAGAAACTCCATCAGCCCGATGAAACGAACGAGGGCGAGCGGCGCTTCCGTTGTCCATACGGCCCCCATGGCAGCGAGCGCGTCTATTGACATAACGCCATGCATCCATGCGGCCATTGCATAAAGTGCAGCGAGCAGAATCTGCGCAAACCACAGGCCGACATTCCAGCGGCCCGAGGGTGTCGCCGCCGCAATATTGATATCCGTCATATCTCACTCCGTTTTGAGTCTCGCCGCGCGGCACGCGCACCCAGCGGCAGGGATAGGCGCCATGATTTATTGATTTCTGATTTGTTGATCATCGGCTAAATTGTTGATGATTAATTTCTTATTTGGAAATGTTCATGGACACGCTTACCGGACTTCGGGTCTTCGTTGCCGTCGCCGATTTGCGCAGCTTCGTGGCGGCGTCTTCTCGGCTGGGAATTTCGCCGGCGATGGCCAGCAAACATGTTCGCCACATCGAAGGACGCGTTGGCGGACGGCTGCTCAATCGCAATAGTCGGAGCGTCAGCTTGACCGAAGCGGGGGCACAGTATCTTGCGCGTGTCCGTGCGCTTCTCGATGGGCTGGCGGAGGCCGAAGCGAACGTCACCCGTATGGCCTCGAACCCGCAAGGACTGCTGCGAGTTAGCTTGCCGATCTGGATGGCGAATCCCGATTTCGCGCGAATGGTCGCGGCATTCCGGTCGAAGTATCCGCAGGTCGTGCTGGAACTCGATCTTAGCGGTCGTCAGGTCAGCTTGGCCGAGGAGGGATTCGATCTTGCGCTGCGGGTCAGCGCGTCGCTCGATGAAGGACTGATCGCGCGCCGGCTGATCGACGTGTCGTTCCATCTCGTGGCAGCGCCGTCGCTCTTGGCGAAGTTCGGGCGGCCCAAGAAGCTGTCGGATATCGCGGGCGCGCCGTTTCTCGCCTACACGCCGGTCGCGGCCAATGGCCGTGTCCGTATCGGCGGCGGCGCGAACAAGACGGAACTTCGCTTTACGCCTGTCCTGCTAAGCGCCAATGAAACGCTGCTGCTGCATGCCGCCCGCGAGGGATTGGGCTTCGCGTTCATGCCGCACCTCGTTCTTGGCGACGACATCGCGGCGGGCACTCTCGAGAGAGTGCTTCCCAAAGACATCGGTGCAAGCGTGCCGCTTTTCGCCGTATATCCGAAGCGCGAGTATCTTCCGGCAAAAGTTCGGTGTTTCCTCGATTTTCTAGCCGGTTCCGACGGTATCGTCCGGCCGTCGTCGCGCGGAAAGCAAAGAGCGTGACCGCGCGTAAACGAGACGAGGCGCATTGCCGTGGAGCCGACGATCAACGGATATCATGCATCGCGGCGACGAGGTGGTCGCGCAGGGCGGAATCTTCGGTGAGGCCGATCGCTTTCTTATAGGCCGCCACCGCTTCCTCGCGGGCACCGGCTTCGGCCAGCAAGCGCGCGCGGGCCACCCAAAAGGGCTGATACGTCGCTGTCGTTTCGCTGTCCGCATGCGCGAGCAAGTCGAGGCCCGCTTGGGCGTTCACGACCTTTGCGCGGACCACCGCGTGCCCGACGAGCGCGCCCAAGCTTGGCGCGATGCCGACAAGCCGATCGTAGAGCGCGTCGAGCGCCACCCATTCGACCCGGCCGGATTTTGCGCGACCGGCATGGACGGACTGGATCGCCGCTTCGAGTTGATAGCGTCCGAGTCGGCCTTGGCGTGCGGCTGCGGTCAGGCACGCCTCGGCTTCGCCGATCATCGAATGATCCCATAGCGCCGTGTCTTGCCGGTCGAGCGGCACGAATGCGCCGGCGGCGTCGCGCCGTGCCGCGCGCCTTGCTTCGCAGTGAAGCATCAGGGCGAGGAGCCCGCGGGCTTCCGGCTCGTCGGGAAGCGACCCGACGAGAACCCGTGTCAGCCAGACCGCTTCGGTGGCGAGACCTCGGCGATCCGGATCCGTGCCGATCGCGTCTTCCCAGCCGCAAGTATAGGCCGCGTATATCGCAGCAAGAACCTCTTCCAGTCGCTTGGGGAGTTCGTCCATCTCGGGAATTGTGAACGCGATCCCGGCGTCGCGGATTTTTGTTTTCGCGCGGACCAATCGCTGCCCCATCGCCGCCGGCGAGACCAGGAATGCCGAAGCGATGCGCGCGGCATCCAGCCCCAGCACGGTTTGAAGCATCAACGGGGTCCGGGCGCTTTGCTCGATCGCCGGATGCGCGCAGACGAAAAGCAGTTTGAGGCGTTCGTCCGGAATCGCCGGCGCCGCCGAGATATCTTGCGCTTCTTCGGGTGCGAGGACGGCGAGATCGGGCGCTGCGGCGGTGCGCACGTTCTCGTGCCGCCAAATATGGGCGAGGTTGCGTCGTGCCGCCGTCAGAAGCCAAGCCTCCGGCCGGTCGGGCACGCCGCGCAGCGGCCATGTTTCCAAGGCAGCCCGGAACGCATCGGCCAGAGCGTCTTCGCAGGCAGCGATGTTCCGCGCGCGCGCCGCGAGATACGCAAGGATGCGGCCGTAGGAATCGCGCGCCGCGGCCTCGGCGGCGCGGCGCGCGATCTGCGTATCGGATTCCCGTTCCGTCACGACATCGGCGGCAGGACGGGACGCACCTCCACCGAGGCCGCCGCGGCCGCTGGGCTGCGCGCCGCCCAGCCGAGTGCGGCGTCCAGATCGGGAAGGTCCAACACGAAGAAGCCGGCGAGCTGCTCCTTCGTATCAGCAAAAGGTCCGTCTTGGACGATACGCTCGCCCTTGCGCACACGGACGGTGGTCGCGGTTGTGGGCGGTTGCAGACCGGCACCGCTGACGACCTTACCCGTCTCGTAAAGCGCCTTGATATAGGCCCCCCACGCCCCCCAATAGGCTTGGGATTTCGCGGGGTCGGTGCGCTCCTTGAACTGCTCGTCCGTTTCGTAGAAGGCGATCATGTAGTGCATGGCGGGTTCCTTCGGGAAGTGAATGGATGCGGCCCAATGCCGTTTCCATAACGATGAGCCGCGAGCGCCAGCGATTTCGACATTCGGATCGAAAAATCGCCGGTTCGGCTTCACCGCGATGCCAATTGCGGCGCCGTCAGGATGAATGCATCGACCCGCAGGCCGGTCGGCAGGGCGATCTCGGCGGGGTCCAGTGCCACAAGGGTCTCGAGGATTTTCGTATCGTTCCGCTCGGTCGGATCGTCGGTGCGCAATGTCTTGCGGCCGAGACGCTGGCCGACGCGAACGACCGTCCCGTGGAATCGGCGTCCCGGCCAGGCATCCGCCGTCACGAAGGCCCGCTGACCGACCGCGATACGGCCGACATCGGTTTCGTCGACATCAACGCGAACCCGGAGCTCGGAGATATCGCCGATTTTGACGATCGGCGTCGGCGGCTGGTCCGAGACGCCTTCGCCCGACCGCTTGAAGCGATGCAGGATCACGCCCGCGATCGGGCTGCGCACGCGTGTCTTCTCGAGAAAGGCTTCGGCCTCGGCGAGCTGCCCGCGCGCTTGATCGAGAAGGGCGCGCGCCACGGCGACATCCTCGCTGCGGTTGCCCGCGTCGAGCAGATCGGCGCGCTCGCGCCGCGCGCGCAATCGGGCCTCGGCCGCGGCGACATCGGAGCGCGTTTTGTCGAGCGCTTCGCGGGAAACATGGCCCTGGGCGGCGAGCGGCTCGCGCCGCGCGAGATCGATCCGGGCCTGATCGAGCGCGGCTTGCGCCTCGCGTACCATCGCGGCGGCTTCTCGGCGTTCTTGCGTGCGCGACCCGGCCAAGGCGCGCGCGAGTTCGGCCTCGCGCACAGCGACCAATCCCCGCATCGCCGTCACGCGCGCGCGGTATTCGCCGTCGACGATCTCGGCGAGGATCTGGCCTTCATCGACTTTGTCGCCTTCGTCGACCAGAACAGCGGCAAGCCGGCCGCGCAATTCGGCCGCCACGTCGCGTTCCTCGCCCACCGGTTCGACGCGCCCCGGCGCGGCGATCGCACCCGCCGGAAGGGCGGCGCGGAAAGTCTGCGGGGCAGGGGGCGTCTGCGCCGACGGACCGCCGATCATCGGCAGCGTCGCCGCACCGGCACCGATCGCGAGGACGGCAAGAGCGAGGAGGAGTTTCCGGTTCATGTCAGGCCTCGGCTGGAAGGAGATGTTCGGCGGCTTCGCGAATGCGTCCATCTTCGATATGGACGATGCGGTCGGCGGCTTCGACAATGCGCGGGTCGTGCGTGACGAGCACGACCGCCCGGCCTTGCGCTTTGGCGAGGTCGTGCAGCAGATCGACGACGCGCTTGCCCGATGCGCTGTCGAGGGCGGCCGTCGGCTCGTCGGCAAGAATCGCGTCGGGCTCGCCCGCCAGCGCGCGCGCGATCGCGACGCGCTGCTTCTGGCCGCCCGACAGTTGCGACGGGAAATGCGCCGCGCGATCGCCGAGGCCGACGCGGTCGAGCGCTTCGTGGGCCGCCGCGCGGCGCCGCGCGGCGGGCACGCCCTTGAGATCGAGGGCGATCGCGACGTTCTCGGACGCCGTCAACGCGGGGAAAAGATTGTAGTGCTGGAAGACGAAGCCGAAATGGCGCAAGCGTCGGCGGCCGAGGTCTTCCTGCGTCAGCCCGTCGATCCGTTCGCCGGCGAGTCGCACGGTGCCGGCGGTCGGCGACAGCAGCGCGCCCGCGACCTGCAGCAGCGTCGTCTTGCCCGAGCCCGACGGGCCCATCAGCATCAGAATTTCGCCCTTGCGCACCTCCAGCGAAACGCCTTTGAGCGCTTCGACTGAGGCTTCGCCTGTGCCGTAGACGACGCGCGCTTGCGCGACTTCGACAAGCGCGGTCATTTGAACACCGACACGGGATCGATCGCCATGACGCGCCGGATGGAGATCACCGCCGCCGCCGCGCACATCGCGAAGGTGGCCAAGCCCAGCCCCACCGCGAGTTGCCAGGGCAAGAGGATGGCGGCCGATCCGTCGCGTGCGCCATGGACGATGAATGCGGCGATGGAAATGCCGGCGCCGAATCCGAAGACCGCCGCGATCGCCGCTTGTCGCAGAATGACGCCATAGAGATAGCTTCCCGGCGCGCCCATGGCGCGCAATGTCGCGTATTCCGGCAGACGATCCATCGTCGTCGCGTAAAGCGTTTGCGCGGTCACGACCATGCCGACGATAAGGCCGAGCGCCGACGCGATGACCAGCGAGAATCCCGCCCCCGTCGTCACCAGCCAATACATCGACGACCGCGTCGAGAATTCGGCTTTGGTATAGACGTCGATGTCGGGCAGCAGCGCGCGGATGCGCGCGGCGACGGCCTGCGGATCGGCGCCGCGGGCGGTTTCGATCAAAACATAGTTGAGCCGGTCTTCCGCGTAGCCCGTCAAGTATCGCGCCGTCTTGATATCGGCGAACAGATGCGGGCTTTGAGTGAAGGTGCGGATCCCGTCGGTGAAGCCGACGACCCGGGCGCGTCGGCCATTGACCTCGATCGTTTGGCCGATGCGCTCGACGCCAAGCTTCTTTTTGTAGAGCCGATCCATCACGACCGCGTCGGGCAGTGCCAGATCGGCGATATCGCCCTCGGCGAGCGCCCAAGGGCCGCCGCGCCCGGTGGCGAGATCGAAGCCCACGACCGCGACGCTTTCGGCACCGCCATCCGGCCGCTTCATCTGGGCGAAGACATGCATGAACGGATCGGCGGCGGCGACGCCGTCGACGCCGAGGACTTGGAACCGGCGCCGTTCGGGAATATTCGCCGGCAGATCGATCGAGCGCACGCCGCGGCCGACGAGCCAGAGGTCGGCGTCCGTTTTATCCACAATCTTCGAAATCGTCGTCACGAAGCCGGTGAGCAATCCCGTTTGGACGGCCATCAGCGTGACCGAGAAGACGATCCCGATCAGGGTCACAAAGAACCGCACCTTGTCGTGCGCGAGATTGCGCCACGCCAGAAGGTCGCGAAGGCCGGGGGAGAGCGACATGACGATCCTTGCCATCAGATAATAACGATGTTAACTTAACAACGTTACTATAGTTCGTCAAGACGGCTCGCCAAGCCCGGCTTTAAGGTGCTAAGTCCCGATCATGTCCCGGCCGCCCGCAAAGAAAAGAACACGCGCCGTGCGCTTGCCTGCGGCGGCGCGGCGGCAAGCGATCCTCGATGCGGCCAAGGACATCTTCCTGAAGGAAGGCTATGCGCGCACGACGATGCGTCGTATCGCGACGCAGCTCGGGATTACGCCGACGACGCTCTATCTGCATTTCGCGGACAAAGAGACGCTGATGCACGCCATCTGCCAGGACGCCATGCGCGTCTTGGCCGAGGGTTTCGCGCGTGTGGGCCGCGAAGCCAAAAATCCGGCCGATGCGTTCGAGCGATTCTTCGACGTCTACATGCAATTCGGCTTCGCGCATCCGCGCGAATACCGTTTGCTGTTTATGAGCGAAGCGCCCGCTTTTGTTCCGGGGCATCGCAATCGCCCCGATAAGGCGCGCGATCCGGCCGATCAGGGCCAGCAGGCTTTCGGCGCGCTCGAGGTTCTTGTGAAGCGGCTAATGGACGAGGGGATATTCCGCAAGGGCGATCCGGCCGCGACGGCAGAGGCGATCTGGGCGAGCGTCCACGGGCTTGTCTCGCTGCTCATCACATATCCCGACTTTGCGTGGTCGGAGCGTTCGAAGCTGTTCGAGGCGATGCGCGGCATGATGCGCGACGGGTTTCTCGCGAAGTAAGACCGCATCGGTTCCCCGGCGATCAATCTGGGTTATCCAAGCACGAGCTACGAACGCGGGATTTCGACCGCCGCGCTTCTTCCGATTTGACATCCAAATCGATTTGGATAAGGGTATTTGGAGTTAAAAATAATCGGGGGAAGCCGTTGCGCCTGTCGGATCTTGCCAAAGCCTTGAATCTGTCGACGACGACGGTGTCGCGCGCGCTGGCAGGCTATTCGGACGTGTCGCCCGCGACTCGCGCGCGGGTCGAGAAGGCGGCGCAGCGTCTGGGCTACAAGCCCAATCCGGTGGCGCGCAGTCTGCGCACGGGCCGGGCGGGAGCGGTCGGCGTTGCATTGCCGACCGATCCCGGGCGCTTCGACGATCCGTTCTTCCTGCAATTCCTCGCCGCGATGGGCCGGAAATTCGCGGCGGCCGAAATCGATCTGCTGGTCACGGCCGCGCGCCCGGGCGAGGAGGAGATCAAGGTCTATCGCCGCCTGATCGACCATCGCCGGGTCGACGGAATCGTCATCGCGCGTACGCGCCGCCACGATCCGCGTATCGAATTCCTGCAATCGCGCGGCTTTCCCTTCGTCGCGCACGGGCGCACCGAAACGGATAAGCCCTATGCCCATGTCGATGTCGACGGCGCCGCCGCGTTCGAAGCCGCCACGCGGCGTCTGGCGGCGTTCGGGCATCGCAATATCGCGCTCGTCAATGCGCCGGATATCTACATGTTCGCCCATTTCCGCGAACAGGGTTGGCGGCGGGCCTTGGATCGGCTCGGCTTGCCGCTCGGGCCGATCCGCACCGCCGAACCGAGCGAGGAGAACGGCCATCGTCTGACGCGCGAATTGCTGGCCATGCCCGATCGGCCGACGGCGATTTTGTGCGCGACCGATCGTTTGGCGGTGGGCGCATTGCACGCGATCGCGGCGGCGGGCTTGCGCGCCGGGCGCGACGTTTCGGTGATCGGCTACGACGATCTGCCGATGGCGACCTACACGGATCCGCCGCTGACCACGATTCGCCAGCCGCTCGCCGAAGCGGGCGACCGCACCGTCGACATTCTGATCGCATTGATGGCGGGTGCCGATCCCGCCGCTTACGCCGAACTTCTGGAGGCGCGTCTCGTCGCGCGCGCTTCCGACGGGCCGCTTGTCTCGTCCGCCGTTGCGCCGACGCAAAACAAGTTAACTGGAGGAACCGACAATGAAGCTGCTGAAAGCCGTTAGCGCGGCCGCCTTGCTCGCCATCGCGGCGGCGGGGCCGGCGCTCGCGCAAGAGACCGTATTCCTGTCGACGCAGCTGCGCCCGATCGAAGAGGCGCAGAAGGTCCGCGAGGTGATCCTGCGCGGCGCGCCCGGCAATCCGACCTACGTCACCGAGCAGCCGGCGCAATTGACGGTGCGCATGCGCGCCGAAGCGGCGGCGAGCCGCCGCACGGTCAGTCTCATCGGCGCGTTGCACGGCGAATTGCAGCCGCTGCTTCCCGCCGGCGCGCTCGACGACCTGAAGGACGTCGCCACGCGTCTCGCCGATCGCGGCATCCCCGCAAATCTGATGGAGCTCGGCAAGCTGGGCGGCACGACGCAGGCCTATATCCCCTGGATGCAGGCGACCTATATCATGGTCGCCAACAAGCAAGCGCTGCCGTACCTGCCCGCCGGGGCAGACATCAACGCGCTGACCTACGAGCAGCTCAAGGAATGGGCGAAGAACGTGCGCGAGCGCACGGGCCAGCGCCGTCTCGGCTTCCCGGCCGGCCCGCAAGGGTTGATGGCGCGCTTCTTCCAGGGCTATCTCTATCCCTCGTTCACCGGCAGCGCCGTCAGCGGCTATCGCTCGGCCGAGGCCGAGACGATGTGGGTCTGGTTCAAGGACCTCTGGCAATACGTGCAGCCGAACTCGGCGTCCTACAACTTCATGCAGGAACCGCTGATGGCCGACGAAGTCTGGATCGCGTTCGATCACGTCGCCCGCGTTCTCGACGCGTTGCGCCAGCGTCCGAACGACTTCGTGGCGTTCCCGGCCCCGTCGGGCCCCAAGGGCCGCGGCTACATGCCGGTGGTCGCGGGCTTGTCGGTCGCGAAGGACGCGCCCAACCGCGCGGGCGCGGTCGCGCTGATCGAGCACCTGACGCTGCCGCGCACGCAGCTGATCACGGCGGCGGAAGTCGGCTTCTTCCCGGTCGTGAAGGCCGATCTGCCGACGGATCTCGCACCGGGCGTACGCTTGGCGGCGGGCGCCATCGCAGCGACGCAGAACGCGCGCGACGCGCTTGTCAGCCTGCTGCCGGTGGGCCTGGGCGAACGCGGCGGCGAGTTCAACAAGGTCTATATCGACACGTTCCAGCGGATCGTATTGCGCAACGAAGCCGCGCGCACCGTGCTTGACCGTGAGGCCGAGAATCTGCGTGCGGTCATGAATGCCACCCAAGCGCCGTGCTGGGCGCCGGATGCGCCGAGCTCCGGCGCGTGCCCGGTGAACTGAGCGACGTCGCGGAGTAAGGCCGGCGATCCGATGTCGGGTCGCCGGCCGCTCTGAAAGGAGTTCGACGATGCGCGGCAACGCCGTCTTGCCCTATGTCCTGATCGCACCGTCCGTGCTCTTCCTGGCGGCATTCTTCCTCTATCCGCTGGTGCAGACCGTCGCGCTGTCGCTGACGGGCGCCGATGGCTTCACATTCGCCAACTATGCGCGGATGGCCGGCGATTTGAATTTCAAGGATGCGCTGGGCAATACGTTCCTGCTGGTCGCGGTCGTGGTGCCGCTGCAATTGATTGCGGCGCTGGGCATGGCGCAAATGCTGACCAAGCTGCGCAAGGGGCGCGATCTGGTGCTGTGGATTTGGACGATTCCGTTGGGCGTCTCCGATCTCGCTGCCGGGCTTGTCTGGCTCGCCTTGCTCACCGATCGCGGCTACTTGAACTCGGTCCTTTTCGCCGCCGGTCTGATCGATGCCCCCACGGGCTGGTTGTCTTACGAAACGCCTGTCACGCTGTTCTTCGCGATCGTGTTCGCCGAGATGTGGCGCGCGACGGCGATCGTTCTGGTGATTTTGGTCGCCGGGCTCGGTCTCGTGCCCAAAGAGTACGACGAAGCGGCGCAGATCTTCGGCGCCACGCCGTGGCAACGCTTCACGAAGATCACGCTGCCTTTGCTCAAACCCAGTATCCAGACGGCATTGATCCTGCGCACGGTGCTGGCGTTCGAGGTATTTGCTGTCGTGTTCGCGCTCGGCGGGACCAATTTCCCGGTCCTGGTCGGCGAAGCTTACATCTGGCAATTCCAGAATCAGAACTACGCCGTCGCCTCCGCTTATGCGGTGCTGGTCATGGCGATCTCGCTAGGGGCGACCGTTCTTTATCTGCGCGTGCTGCGCACGCCGCCGGAAGCGAGAGGTTAGGGCGATGACCGCACGCCGCCTCGTCTACTACGCGGGAATCGCGATGATCTGCGCCTGGATTCTGGTGCCGATCTGGCTGATCGCGATCGGCGCCATTGGCGGCCGGCAAGGCGTCTTTCTGTGGCCCAAAAGCTTTTGGCCGCGCGAGTTTTCCTTCGCGGCGATCGAGCTTTTCCTGCGCATCGAAGGTGTCGGCAAGGCGCTGTGGAACAGCGTTCTCGCTGCGGCGCTGACGATGCTGCTGTCGGTGGCACTGGGGGCGCCGGCGGGCTACGCGCTTGCGCGCTTCAACTTCCGTGGCCAGAACGCGTATCGCCTGTTGATTCTGCTAACGCGCGCGTTTCCTATCGCCATTCTGGCGCTGCCGCTGACCGTATCGTTCATCCGCTGGGGTCTCTACGACACGGTCTTCGGCGTGGCGCTGGTGCATACAGCACTCGCCTTGCCGTTCGCGGCACTGGTGTCGTCGAGCCTGTTCGCCGGAATTCCGCGCGAGTTGGAGGAGGCGGCCTGGGTCTTCGGCTGCACCCGTCTCCAAGCCTTCGTGAAAATCGTGCTGCCGCTCGCGTTGCCCGGCATCGTGGCGACCGCGATCTTCGCCTTCGTGATCTCGTGGAACGAAGTCTTCGCGGCGTCGGTGCTGACCGTGCGGGAACGCACGTTGACGGCCTATTTGCTGGCGGTGCTATCGGAATCACCGCTGCATTTCCGTTTCGCTGGCGGGCTCATCCTGATCCTGCCTTCTGTCGTGTTCATCTTCGCCGTGCGTCGCTATCTGTTCGCGATGTGGGGCATCGCCAATCGCTGAGGAATCATGGCCGGCATCGTCATCGACGGAATCCGCAAGAGCTTCGGCGCCGTCCGCGCGCTGGAGGAAGTGAACCTCACCGTGGCCGATGGGGAGTTCGTTGCGCTGCTGGGGCCGTCCGGCTGCGGTAAGACGACGTTGTTGCGCATTGTCGCGGGCCTCGAAACGCGCAGCGGCGGGCGCGTGACGATTGGTGCGCGCGACGTTTCCGACTTGCCGCCGCGCGAACGCGGCTTGGCGATGGTGTTTCAGAACTACGCCGTCTTCCCCCATATGACCGTGTTCGAGAACATCGCCTTCGGCCTGCGGATGGCGAAGGCGGATCGCGCCCGGGTCGACGCGCAGGTCGCGCGGGCGGCCGCTTTGATGCATATCGAGCATCTGCTCGGCCGCTATCCCGGCCAATTGTCCGGCGGCCAGCGCCAACGCGTGGCCGTGGCGCGCGCCTTGGCGGTGGAGCCCGCCGTGTTGTTGATGGACGAGCCGCTGTCGAATCTCGATGCGCTGCTGCGCATGGAGATGCGCGCCGAGCTCAAAGCCATTCTACGCGAGGCAGGAACGACGACGATCTACGTGACGCACGACCAGACCGAGGCGATGGGCCTCGCCGACCGCATCGCGGTGATGCATGGCGGCAGGATCGAGCAGATCGCGCCGCCGATGGAAGTCTATCGCACGCCGGCGACGACCTTCGTGGGCGGTTTCGTGGGTGCGCCGCCGATGAACTTCGTCAAGACGCGCGCGGCGAACGGCAAGGTGCGCTTGGGCGGCTTGGAGTTACCGTGCCCGCTCGCGGTGGGCGAAGTTCTGCTCGGCCTGCGCGCCGAGGATCTGGCGCCGGTCGGCGCCGACGCGGGATTCCCCTTCATGGTACGCGTCGTCGAGCCCTTGGGCGCCCATATTTTGTTGACCGGCGAAACGGCGGGCCAGACGTTGCGCGTCGTATTGCCCCCTGAACACGAACCCCGCGCGGGCGAGACGGTCCACCTCGCCCCGCTCGCGGGGCGCTGGCGTTGGATGGCGGTGGAGAGCGGAAAGGCGATCGCGGCATGAACGATATCGAGAAAGCACGGGCGATTTTGCGCGCCAACGATCGCGGCGGTTATACGGTGCCGACGGATCGGCTTTATCCGTTCCAATGGAATTGGGACTCGGCGTTCGTCGCGATGGGTTGGGGCACGTTCGACGAGGATGCGGCGTGGCGCGAGGTGGAATCGCTGTTCGCGGGCCAATGGGACGACGGGATGATTCCCCACATCGTATTCCACGCGCCCGCCGACAGCTATTTCCCGGGTCCCGAAGTGTGGGGCACGCGCCATCGCGTGCCGACATCGGGCATCACCCAGCCGCCCGTGCTGGCGACCGCCGTGCGCCGCCTGTGGGAAAATGCGCACGATCGCACGCGCGCCGACGCCAAGGCGGCATCTGCCTATCGCAAGCTCCTCGCCAATCACCGCTGGTGGCGCCGCGCGCGCGATCCGCAAGGCAGCGGCCTCGTGGCCATTCTCCATCCTTGGGAATCCGGGATGGACAACTCGCCCGCATGGGACGACGCGATGTCGCGCGTGCCGACCGACACGGTCACGACGATCGTGCGGCGCGATACGGGCCACGTGAACCCGGCGCATCGCCCGCGCCAGATCGATTATCAGCGCTTCATCCACATCGTGGATGTTTTCCGCGATTGCGCCTGGGAACCATCGCGCATGTGGGCGAAGGCACCGCTCAAAATCGCTGATATCGCCACATGCTCGATTCTCGCACGGGCGGAAAGCGATCTCGCCGTCCTCGCCGCCCGGTTCGGCACGCTTGAGGAACGCGCCGAGATCGATGCGCGTGCCGCGGCGATGCGGGCCGCCCTGTCGGCGTGCTGGCGGTCCGAGTTGGGATTGTTTGCATCGGTCGATTTGATTGCGGAAAAACCGATCGACGTGCCGACCTCTGCCGGGTTCATGCCGCTCTACGCCGACGCCGCGACGCCCGGCCAAGCGGCCGGGCTCGGTGCGACGCTCGACCGCTGGGCAAAGATGGTGCGTGTTCTTGTGCCGTCGACGCCGCCCGACTGGCCGGGATTCGAGGCGCAACGTTATTGGCGCGGCCCGGTTTGGGCCGTCGTCAATTGGATGATTGCCGACGGCTTCGCGCGCGCGGGCGACGCGGCGCGAGCGGACCGCATTCTCGCCGACACGGCAAAGGCCATCGCGCAAAGCGGCCATTGCGAGAATTTCGACCCGCTCGAAGGCAGCGGCGGCGGCGGCGGAACGTTCTCCTGGACCGCCGCGATCGATCTTTTGCTGCGCGACCGCGCGGCGTAAAGCCGTCCGATCACCGACGATAGAGAAACGGCTATTTTATATGGTCTGGGGGATTGGGGTCGCGGCAATGCCGCTCGAGATTCGAATCCCGCCACTCCGAACATCATTCGCAAAACGAAGAAGCCCGCCCTGAAAAATCTGGCGCGGGCCTCGGCCTTCCGACCGAACGCGGCAGGCATCATGATTTGGCCGTGTTCATCGATGATGATTAGGATCGATTCCAACGGGAAATTCGATCGTCGCCTTCAATCCGCGCCCCAGCTCGCCGGCGTCGAGTTCCAGCGACGCGCCATGCGAACGGCAGATGTCGGTGACGATGGCGAGGCCCAGCCCCGTGCCGGGAGGGCCGACCTCGTCCTTCCTCGGGACCCTGTAAAACGGTTCGATCACGCGCGCCCTTTCCTCGGGCGCTATGCCCGGACCATTATCTTCGACTTCGAACGCCGGCGCGGGGTCGCGGCGTGTGCGAACAACGATCTGTCCGCCCAAAGGCGCATAGCGGATCGCGTTCTCGACGAGATTGACCATGGCCTCGCGCAGCAGAATCCGATCGCCGCGCACGCGGGCGGATGGGCCGGGTGGCACGTCGAGCGTCAATGCGATGTCCTTCGCGACGGCCTTGGGTGCAAGATCGAGGCAGACTTGCCGCGCCAATGCGTCGAGCTCGACCGCCACGAACTCGCTTGCCGGCCCCGCCTGCTCGGCGCGCGCGAGACTCAGCAATTGGTTCGAGAGGTGAACCGCTTGATCGGTCGTCGCTTTTAGCGATGCGAGAACTTCGTCGAGTGCCGGTCGATCGGTGGCCCTCGCGGCGAGTTCCGAATGCGTCTTGAGCAACGTGAGCGGGGTGCGTAATTGATGCGAAGCGTCGGCGATGAAGCGGCGCTGCCTGTCGATCAAGGAGCGCGACATCGCCATATAGTGGTTGATCGCGCCGATCAGCGGGCGAACCTCGCGATGAACGATGGTCGGATCGATGCGCGACAGATCGGCCGGGCCCCGGCTTTCGACTTCGCGCCGCAAGCGGATGAGCGGTCCAAGCGCCAGCCGCAATGCGAACAACGCGAGGACCGCCTGCATCGCGACGAGGAACGCTTGGCTCCAAAAGGAATCCAGCATGATTTGGCGCGTTAGCATGTGGCGGGCATCCATCGTCTCGCCGACCTGAATCAGTGCGATACCGCGGATGTCGCCGTCGTATACGGGTTGATGCAGCGCCGCCGCGCGTAGGCGATTCCCGTCGTAGACGGCGTCATAGAAATGAACCAGCGCGGGATAGGCTTCCGAACGCGGCGTATCGACCGGCATCGAGGGAAAGTCGCTATAGCCGGAGACGACTTCTCCGCCGATTCCCGTGACCTTGTAGTAAAGACGCCCGGGCGAATCCGATTCGAAGATGTCGAGCGCGACGTAAGGAACATCGACGATGATGCGGCCGTCGCGCGTTTGAATGCGTTCGGATATCGCGCGCGCGGTCGCCAGCAATGTTCGATCATAGGCAAAGTCGACGGCGGTCAGCGCGTTTCCGTAGGTCACGATCGTATTGACGACGATAAGTCCCGCCAGCGGCAGCAGCAGCCATCGCATCAATTGTCCGCGCAGGCTGCCGAGCGGCCGCGCGGCGGCGGGCGCGTCATCGTCCACCGTCGGCCTCCAGTAGATAGCCAATTCCGCGCAGTGTCACGATCCGCACGCCGCTGCCTTCGAGCTTCCGGCGCAGACGATGGACGTAGATCTCGATCGCATCCGTGTTGGCGTCGGCGTCGGAAACGAAGATGCTTTCGAACATCCGTTCCTTGCTCACCGCCTTTCCCGGGCGCGCAAACAAAGCTTCGAGAACGGCCCGTTCCCGCGGCGTTAAAGTCAGGTCGGTGCCGCCGCAGGAAAAGATGCGCGCGCCGCTATCGAAGACGAGATTGCCGTAGGCGGTTCGCGCGGCGGTATGGCCTTGGCTGCGCCGGATCAAGGCTTTGACGCGCGCTTCGAGCTCGGTCAGTTCGAAGGGCTTCGCCAGGTAGTCGTCGGCGCCGAGATTGAGCCCTTGGACGCGATCGGAAACCGTGCCGCGGGCTGTGAGGATCAGGACCGGTGTGGTTGTTCCGCGTGCGCGCAGCCGCTTCAGAACGTCAAGCCCGTCCAGATCCGGCAACGTCAAGTCGAGGATCACAAGCGCGAAGCTTTGATCGCGCAACAACGCATCCGCATCGAGTCCGCTCGAAGCGTGCTCGACCGTGAACTCGGCGTCGCGCAGGGCTTTCGCAAGCCAACGCGCCAAGTCGCCGTGATCTTCAACCAAAAGAATCTTCATCGATCTGACGCGGGCGTTCCGCGCCGTTCCATGTCGAGTTATATTGACATCGAATGTATCCCAAAAAACGAAGGCCGGGAGCAGGTGCCGTGAAAGCCGTACGCTTGGTATTGATTTTGATGGCTTTCATCGCCACGGCGACTCGTGCCGCCGCGGCGAACGAGGAATGCGTCGTGCCTGCCCGCCAGGGCGGCGGATTCGATCTGACCTGTCGTTTGGTGCTCGCGCTTGCCGACGAGACGGGCGGCATGCGCATCACCTATATGCCGGGCGGGGTCGGCGCCGTCGCCTATAACATGATCGTCGCGCAGCGCCGCGCCGAGAGCGGCACGCTGGTCGCGTTCTCCGGGGGGTCGCTGCTGAATTTGGCGCAAGGCAAGTTCGGTAAGTTCACCGGCCGGGAGGTGCGTTGGCTCGCCACGATCGGCGCCGATTACGGTATGGTCGCCGTTCGCGCCGATGCGCCGTTTCGCAATATCGGCGAATTGCTGGCGGCCGTGCGGCGAACGCCCAGGCGCCTTGTTTTCGGTGGCGGCGGCACGATCGGCAGTCAGGATTGGATCAAGGCCGCGTCGCTGCTCCGGGCCGCGAATATCGGTCATCGGGCGTTTCCGTACGTATCGTTCGAAGGCGGCGGCGAAGCATCGACGGCGCTTTTGAGCGGCCATGTCGACGTTTATACGGGCGACGTGTCCGAAGTGCGGAATCTGTGGCGGGAAGGAAAGATCAGGATACTCGGCATTCTCGCCGACGCGCGTTTGGAAGGCGAGTTCGCCGACGTGCCGACGGCGAAAGAACAAGGCTTTCCGGTGACCTGGCGCATCGTGCGGGGATTCTATCTCGGGCCCGACGTCCCGGCGGAAGATTACGAGCACTGGGTCCGGCGCTTCGATACGTTGCTGGCGAGCGAATCTTTCCGAAGGGCGCGTCATCAGAGCGGACTTCTTCCTTTCGATAAGACGGGTCGCGAAATCGACGCGTATATCGACGGTGCGCTTGCCGAGTATCGCGCGATGGCGGAGCGCTTCGGTCTGATCAACTGATACGCGATCTTGGCGCTGCCCATCACGGCGCGGCCGTGCGACGCCGCCACCAGTTCAACGCCAGCGGTGCGAGGACGATCAAGATCGCGCTGACCCACAGGATTTGGGAAATGGCGCTGTGGAAGAGGATCGAAGCCTCGCCGCCGCTGATGGCCAGCGCGTTGCGTAAGTTCTTTTCCGCCACGTCGCCCAGTACGAATCCCAGAATGATCGGCGCGAGATCGAATTCCAATTTGCGCGCGAAATACCCGATCACCCCGATTCCGAGCATGAGGAAAATCGAGAAGACGCTGGAATAGGCGCTGTACACGCCCAGGAAAGCGAGGACGACGATTCCGGGGATCAGCACCCAGTTCGGCACCGTCAGCATCCGCACGAATACATGGATCAACGGCAGGTTCATCAACAATAGCAGGATATTGCCGATATACATCGAGGCGATCAGACCGCCCGCAAGTTCGGGGCGGTCGGTGAAGAGCTGCGGCCCCGGCATGATGTTGTAGAGCATCAGCGCGCCGAGCATGACGGCGGTCGTGCCGCTGCCGGGCACGCCCAGCGTCAGCATCGGGACAAATGCGCCGCCGGCCGCCGCGTTGTTCGCCGCTTCCGGGGCGGCAAGGCCCCGGATGTCGCCCTTGCCGAATGTGCCGCGGTCGAGCAGACGCTTCTCGGTGGTGTAGGAGATGGCGCTGGCGACCGACGCGCCCGTGCCCGGCAGCACTCCGACGACGAAACCGATGCCGGTCGCGCGCAGCGTCGAGCCGATACAAGCGCGCATATCGCTCCAACTGGGAAAGCCCTTGCCGACTTTCACGGGCTTGAGTTTCCCGTGAAACTCCTTCTCGAGAAGCAGCAGGACTTCGCTGATCGAGAACAGGCCGATCACCAGGATGATGAACTCGATGCCGTCGTAAAGCTCGGGCTCGTCGAATGTGAAGCGATATGCGCCCGACGTCGGATCTAGGCCGATTGTGGCGAGCATCAGCCCGAGAACGCAACCGATCATCGTCTTGACGGGCTCCGCGCCGACCATTGAGCTGAGCGTAGCGAAGGCGAACACCATTAGCACGAAGTACTCCGCCGGGCCGAACCCCGTCGCGAGCGCGCCCAACATCGGGGCGAAGAAGGTGAGGCCGATGACCGCGATGATGCCGCCGACGAAGGACGAGATGCCGCTAATCGCAAGCGCTTCGGCCGCTCGGCCTTGACGCGCCATGGGATACCCGTCGAGCGCCGTCATGACCGCGCCCGCGTCACCGGGAACGTTCAACAGGATCGACGAAATGCGACCGCCATACTCGGCGCCGTAGTAGATACCGGCGAGCAGAATCATCGTGCTCTCGACCGGAACGCCCAGCGTGTAGAGCAGGGGCAGTAGCAAGGCGATCCCGTTGATCGGGCCAATCGCCGGAAGTGCGCCGACGATCGTACCGAGGAAGCAGCCGGCGAGGCCGTAGAGCAGATTCTGCCACTGCAAAGCGACGCCGAATCCGGTCCAAAGGTAATCCAATGACATGTTTCAGAATCCGAAAATTGAGCCGAGAGGAAGAGGGACTTCGAAGATCCAAGTGAACAACGCGTACCAAACCGCCGCGTTGGCGACGCCGGTCGTTAGCGACTGAGCGATGGTCGCGCGGAACAGGCGCGCGATCCCGGCGCACATCAGAAAAGTCGCGAGCGGAAACCCAAGAGTCGGATAGAGCGCGGCGCCGAAGAAGCAGAGCGCGAGCAGGGTTAGAATTCGCACGAACAGCGCGCCGACGGGGCGCTCGTCGCTAAGGCCTGGCCGCGCGATGTAGCGCAACGACAAAAGGGCGAGACAGCCGGCGAGGAACAGCGGAAAGGCGCGCGGCCCCCACGGATCGGACGAGAAGCTGTATTCGATTTGTGCCGCGGCGATGCCGTACGCGATGGCGAATGCCAATAGAACCAAGCCGGGGACGCGCATATGCAGCGATACGGGGCGATTGTCGTTCGGCAATTTGTGTCTCCAGCGTCTAGGAGAAGGCGGGGCCGTGTTGGCGGCCCCGCCCCAGGAACTGGCGCTTAAAGGCCGGCTTCTTTCGCAAGAAGTTTGAAGCGCGCGACGTCCTCTTTGACGCGTTTGTCGAAGTCATTGCCGATTACCGTGAAGGGGAACAGACCGCGCGCGGTTCGCTCCGCCTCGAACTCTGGCGTCTTGCTGAGCTTGGTCAGCGTGTCGGACCACCAGGCGAAATCGGCGTCGCTGACCTTTGCGCCGACATAGTAGCCGCGCCAAACGGTCCAAACCGCATCCACGCCCTGCTCGCGTGCAGTCGGCACGTTTGCGAGGTCGCCGGGCAGGCGTTGCTCCGACATCACCGCGAGGATGCGGATCTTTCCGGCTTTGTGATGTTGCCCCATCTCGCCCGCATCGCCCGACGCGATCTTGATATGGCCGCCCTGGAGTGCCGTCATCACCGCGCCGCCGCCTTCGAGGGCCGCGTACCGCATTGCGCGCGGCGCCACATCCACCGCTTTGGCGAGGACGGCGATTTTCATCCAGTCTTGGCTGCCGACGGCGCCGCCGCCGCCAACCGGCAGGGCTCCGGGGTTCTGTTTGAACGCCTGCAGCAACTCGCTCAGGGATTTGTAGGGGCTATCCGCCGCGACGGCGATAACGCCGAAATCCGCGCCGAGACCGCCGACCCAGCGCACCGCGTTTTCGTCGTGGCGCCCGAATTTTCCCTGGGCCAGCAGCAGCGCCGAGCCGGTCGAAGCGGCGACGATCAAGCCGGCATCGCCGGGGCGGGTGCCGACGACATGGTTATAGGCAACGGCGCCGACGCCGCCTTCCATATAGCTCACGGTCATCGGGCGCTGAATCAGCTTCGCCGCAAGCAGGGAATTGGCGGCCAGCCGGCACGTCAGATCGAAACCGCCGCCGGGCTGCGCGCCGGCAAGGCATTCGGTCCGCTCCGGCGCCGCGAATGCCGGTGGCGTGATGGTGAGAAAGACGGTGGCGGCTGTGGCCGCGAGAATGCGACGCATGGGAGTTCCTCTCTCGATTGTCGTTCGCGGCAGATATTGTCTCTGCCTTCCGCCAGTCTATGCGGGGCGCCTTTCAATTAGCTTTCAGCGCCCAAGGTATTGACGCGCCGATCCAACGGCGCCCGCTGTTTCGTCGCGCGTCGTGGCCATAATGTGGTTGGGGCGACGCCGGGGCGGCCTCGGCAGCGTGGCGCTATCGCTCGCCATGTTGATGGCGAACTCATGCCATTCGCTGCTGCGCTGATCCTAGTCGAACCAGGAATCCCCTTCGAAGGGCATTCCGAATGAATGGCGAAACTCGGGCGTAGATGTTTTCGACGTCTGCGTCGCCTCGTCGACCGCCAATGGCTTCACTTGATCAGCCGGCCACTGCGCGTATCGTAAATCCGCAGCGTGTCCAATGGCGCGGTAAACCGCACGGTCTGGCCCGGCGTGAAGGCGATGTTCGACGGCGCTCGCGCGATGGCTTGGCCGTCGGTCAAATCGAGCATCACGTAGGTCTCGGAACCTTGCGGCTCGCTGACGCGGACTTTACCGGTGAGCAGCATCGCACCCGCCGGGGCCCCGCCGTCGACGATCTGCAATTCCTGCGGGCGGATGCCGATGGCAACCTTCTGGCTGGCGGCTAGGGCGTGCGGCAGCTGCAAACTCGCCGGAACGGCGACGGCGGCCTTGTTAGCGCCGAAATCCAAGCCGCCGCCGGCGACCGTCGCATCGATCATATTCATCTCCGGCGTGCCGATGAAGCGCGCGGTGAACATATCGGCGGGATTGTTGTAGAGCTCCATCGGCGCACCGACCTGCAGGATATGGCCGTCGCGCATGACGACGATCCGGTCGGCGAGCGACATCGCCTCGACTTGGTCATGCGTCACGAACACGATGGTACGGCCCAAGCGCTGGTGGAGCTGCTTGATCTCCAAACGCATCTGACCGCGCAGCTGCGCGTCGAGATTCGACAACGGCTCGTCGAACAGGAAGGCGACGGGATCGCGCACCATCGCGCGGCCGATGGCGACGCGCTGGCGTTGACCGCCAGACAAGGCCGCCGGACGGCGTTGGAGATAGGGTTCAAGGCCGAGCACGCGCGCCGTTTCCATAATGCGCGCTTGCTTCTCCGCCTTCGACATCTTGGCGGTGTAAAGGCCGAAGCCGATATTCTGCGCGACGGTCAGATGCGGATAGATCGCGTAGTTCTGAAAGACCATCGCGATATTGCGCTGCTTGGGCTCCAAATCGTTGACGACATGGCCGCCGATGCGCAGCGTTCCGCCGGTGATCTCCTCCAGCCCGGCGATCATGCGCAACGTCGTCGATTTGCCGCAGCCCGACGGGCCGACCAGCACGACGAACTCGCCGTCGTCGATCGTCAGGTCGATGCCGTGGACGACGCCGACCTTGCCGTAGTTTTTGACGATCTTCTCGAGTTCAATCCGCGCCATTCGACATCTCCGCGATCTCCGCCATGCGGCGTTCGAGCTCGGCTTGCGCGGCTTTCTCGCGCGCGGCGTGGGCGGCGGCGCGGGATTCGAAACCGGCCAGCGCCGTGCGATAATCGGCGATCGCCGCATCCATTGCGGCAGGAGCGGGGCCGCCGAAGCGGTCGCGGACGGCGACGAAATTCTCCGGCGAGACCGTACGCTGGAATTCGTCCTTGCCCGCGCGCGGGGCACGGCCGGTGTGTTCGCGGAACGCGGCGGCGAAGACCTCGTAACCGTCGCGCTTAAGGTCGCCCGCCCGCGCGACCACGGCGCGCGATACGTCGGCCGCGATCTCGTGGCCTTGGCGGAACGAGAGATTCTCGGTCCGCACGAGCCAGTCGGCGAGTTCGGTGATCGTGGCACAGGAGCGGTTCAGGATATCGGCGACGCGCTCGGGATCGATCCGGCCCGCACCGATGGTCGCCGTCAGCAGTTCGAGGACGCGGTGGGCCACTTCGAACGCCTGGTAGCCCATCTCGTGGGTTTCGGCTTCGCTGTCGGTCATATCGGTGAAGGGCGTGTTGTGCATCACGTCGACGACCGCGCGCGCGCGGCCCACGGCTTGACCGGAAAGATGGCGCAGATGTTCGAACGGCACCGGATTGCGCTTCTGCGGCATGATCGACGAGATTTGCACGAAGGCGTTGGGCAGATAGAGCTGCCCGACCTCGAAGCTCGACCAGAATTGGAAATCCTGAACGGGGCGGCCGAGATGCAGGAACATCAGCCCCAGCGCGCTATAGACCGACGTCAGGTAATCCGTCGCGGCGATGCAGGAATAGGAATTGCGCAAGGGGGCGGCGAAGCCGAGCAGGGCGGCGACGCGGTGCCGGTCAATTGGGAACCCCGACGTGGTGATCGCGGCGGCCCCTAGCGGGCATAGATCGACGATTCCGCGCGCGGCTTCCAGGCGTTCCATGTCGCGGATCAGCACTTCGATGATCGCAGACAGGTAATGCCCGTGCGTCGTGGGCTGGGCCGGCTGGCCATGCGTATAGGCGACGATGACGACGTCGCGATCGCGATGCGCCGCCTCGATCAGCGTGGCGAGCAACGAACGCGACGCGGCGAGCAGCGCATCGATGCGCGGTTTCAGCGCGAGTTTCAGGAAGGTGTGGTCGATATCGTTGCGCGAACGCGCGGTGTGCAAGCGCCCGCCGATATCGGCCCCTGCGCGCGCTTTGAGTTCGCGCTCCATATAGAAAAAGTAGTCTTCGACGTCGCCGCCGTAGTTCAGGCGCGCAGGCTCGATCTCGCGCGCCATCGCCTGCAGCGCACGCGCGATCGTCTTGCCTTGCCGCTTGTCGAGGATGCCGGTCTCGACCAGCATCACCAGATGCGCGCGATCGATGCGGGCGAGGGCGTCGGCATGATGGCTTTTGGCGCCGTCGAACAGCGGCTTGAGGACGGTCTTACGGTAGACGGGATCCGGGAAGACAGATTTGTCGTTCGCTTGCAGCATACCCATAGTTCAGCCCTTTACGCCCGCGAGCATCACGCCGCGCACGATGTAGCGTTGGAAGAAAAGGAAGATGAGAAGCGTGGGCACGGTCGCGAGGGCCGCACCCGTCATGATCATTTCCCACTGGATCGATTGTTCGACCGCGAAGCTCGAAAGCCCGACCGGCAGCGTGTAGAGCGTCTGATCCGTCGTGACGATCAGCGGCCAGAAGAACGCGGTCCAATTGCCCAGGAAGGTGAAGATCGCCAGCGCCGAGAGGGCGGGTGTGACGAGCGGCAAAGCGACTTTCCACCAGATCGTGAATTCGTTGAGGCCGTCGATGCGCGCGGCTTCGAGGAAGTCGTTGGGCACAGTTTCGAAGAACTGTTTCAGCAAGAACACGCCGAAAGCCGTGATCAGCCCCGGAAACATGATGCCCCAATAGGTATCGAGCCAGCCGAACTGGCTGGACATCAGATACCAGGGGATCACGAGCATTTCGGTCGGGATCATCAGCGTCGACAGGATCGCGATGAAGACGACCTGGCGGCCGCGGAATTGGAATTTCGCCAGCGTGTAGGCGACGAGGCTGTCGAAGAACAAACACGACAGCGTCACCACTGTCGCAACGAAGATCGAGTTGAAGAACCAGCGCGCAAAACGGCCATCGGCCAGCACTTGGATGTAGTTGGCGAGAGTTGGCGTTTGCGGGATCAGGCGCAGATCGTAGACGTCGCTCGCCGTTTTGAGCGACGTCGAGAACATGAACAGCAGCGGCGTCATCATCACCACACCGCCCAGGAACAGAATCGTCCAGGCGACGATGCGGCCGGGCCGTGCCGCGAATGGGCGGCGCGGCGATGGGGGCGCGGCTTGGGCGGTGCCGTTCATCTCAACGGTTCCTTAGAATCCAAAGCTGGGCCATCGAGATCGTGAACAGGATGACGAACAGCACGACCGTCTGCGCCGCCGCATATCCCATTTGGTAAGACCCGAACGCGGTTTGATAGATCATCAGCACCAGCGGCTTGGTCGAGTTGAGCGGCCCGCCGGGGTCGTTGCTGGTCATGTTGTAGACTTGGTCGAAAATCCGCAGGAAGCCGATCGAGGAGAACACGACCAGGAACACCGTCGTCGGCTTCAGCAGCGGAATGGTGATGCGCGTGAGGATGGCGCCTTCGCCCAGCCCGTCGACGCGCGCGGCTTCGTAATAGCTCGTCGGGATCGCGCGCAAACCGGCCAGGAAGATGATGATCTGGAAGCCTAGATGCGCCCAGATCGACGTCGTCATGATCGCGGGCAACGCCTGCTCGATCGACCGCAGGAAGGGCTGCGCGGGAATCCCGAATATGCTCAGCGTGCTGTTGATCACGCCGATCGGCGGCGGTTGGTAGAACCAGCGCCAGACCCAGGCCATCGCGGCGGCGGTCGTAAGATAGGGCAGGAAATAGAGCGCGCGGATGAAGCCGTGCAGGAACACGACGCGATCGAGGTAGTAGGCGATCGCGAAAGACAGCACGATCGAGATCGGCGTGCCGAGGATGAGATAGGCGAACGTGTTGCGGAAAACCTGCCAGAACACCGGATCGGCGAACAGGCGGTGATAATTTTCGAGTCCGACGAATTTCGCCGGATTCAACAGGTCCCAGTCGGTGACCGACAGGAAGAACGCGTCGATCGTGGGATAGAAGCGCACGACCGCGAAGAAGACGAGGGGCAGCGCCAGGAACGTCCAGGCCCACACGACTTGCCGGGACGAGAGGGACAGGCGCCCCCAAAGGCGTCCGAAGACGCCGCTCGATCCGGTGATGTTCGTGTGGGCCATGGCTCGTTTCCGCCGGAACGCCGCGTTACTTGGCTTTCGCCTTGTCGAGCACCGCCTGCTCGCGTTCGGCGGCGACCTTTAGCGCGTCGGCGATCGGCGTATCCTTCAGCAGCACGGTGTTGATCAGGTCGATCGAGACTTGGCGCTGGGCGAGTTCGTCGGTCATCGGCGGGGTGGAGGAATAATCCAGCGCGCGGATGAACGGCCCGTAGACCGGGTCGTTGACGTTCGCGTCGGTCAATGCCACCGCACGGCGCGCGGGCAACTCGCCGACCTTCTCGAGCCAGATATTCATCGCCTTGGGCGACGAGACGAAGGCGAGGAACTTCTCCGCCGCCGCAAGCTTCTCGCCCGTGGCGCCCGCACTGATCGCGTTGGCGAAGTAGCTGCCGAAATTCGCCTTGTTGCCGTTCACCGTGGGCAGTTCGACCACGCCCCAGGTGAAGTTCTTGATCGTTTTGTACGACGCGATGCGGAACGTGCCGTCGACCACCATGCCGGCAAGACCAGCACGGAACGCCGCTTGGCCTTCGTCCATGAAGCCTTCGCGGCCGATTTTGTGGACCTTCTGCAGATCGACGTAGAATTGAAGCGCCTTGCGGCCGGCCTCGGTGTTGTAGGCGACCTTGGCGCCGTCGGGTGAATAGGACTCGCCGCCATACTGGCGCACTAGGATCTCGCGCCACCAATTATGGTCCTGGCGTGCGATATCGAGCGCCATGCCGACCTGAGTGAAGTTGCCGGCGTTGTCGAGCTTCGTCATCGCCTTTCCGGCGGCGACGAGTTCCTCGATCGTGCGTGGCGGCTTCTCGGGGTCCAGCCCGGCCTTGGCGAACATATCCTTGTTGTAGAACAGGGCCATCGAGCGCACGGCCGTCGGCAGGCCGTAATACTTGCCGTCGCGCTTCATCGCCGAGACGATCGGGAAGAACTCTTTCTCGATTTCCTCGGCTTTGAACGCGGTGGGCGATAGCGGCTGCACGAGGCGGCCGGAAATGAACGTGTCGAGCCAGCCGTAGAAGAGTTGCATCACTTCGGGGCTGCGGCCGGCGGCGCGTGCCGCGATCAGGCGCGTCTGATAGTCGGCGTAAGGGAAGGTGACCTGTTTGACGGTGATGCCGGGATTCTCGGCCTCGAAGGTCTTAATGACTTCGGTCATCGCTTGGACGCGCGTATCGAAAACGTATTGCCAGTACTGAATTTCGACCGCCGCGGCCGGATTATGGCCGCCGAGAAGCGCGCCGGCGGCCGTCGCCGAGACGGCGAGGGCGCGGACGAGATTCCGGAAACTCGGCAAGAAGGTCATGGGGCATCCTCCTGTGTGGCTACGCCTCTGCGAGCGTTTCGGTAAAAGTTACGCAAGCGCTTGCATAAAATGACTCGGACCGGTTGTCAATCGCACGCCGGATGCATTAATCTCCGTACCGCTTAATCAACAAAGTTCGGAATTATCGGAATTCGATCGGCGAATGCGTCGTCCGACGATAGGGGGCGGAAAACGCTGTGTCAGGCAAGCGCTTGCGCAAATCGGCGACTGATCTCAAATCCTTGGCGGCGCAGCTGGGCGTATCCCAATCGACCGTCAGCCGGGCGCTGCACGGCCATCCGGCGATCCCCGAGACGACGCGCCGGCGCGTGCAATCGGCCGCCGATGCCGCCGGCTATCGACCGAATGCCCGTGCGCGCAGCCTGGCGATCGGCAAGGCGGAGGCGATCGGCCTCGTCTTTCCGCTCGAACGGCTGCAGCTGCCGGAGACGAACTTCGTCGACGTGCTGGCCGGAATCTCGACGGTTGTCACCGAGCGCAACTATTCGCTGTTGTTGTCGCCATTCATGGACGACGAGACGGCGGTGCTGCGCAAACTCGCCTCCTCGAAGGCCGTCGACGGCGTAATCATCACGCGGCCGTTGGTCGACGATCCGCGTATCGCGCTGCTGAATTCGCTCGGCCTGCCTTATGTCGTGCATGGCCGCACGGAAGTGGACGCGCCGTTTTCTTATGTCGATACCGACAACGACAATTCCTTCGAACGTCTGACCGGGCTACTGCTCGATTACGGCCATCGGCGCATCGTTGCGGTCAACGGGCTCGCGCATTTCCGCTATGCCGCGGCGCGCGCGGCCGCGTTTCATCGCGCTTTCGCCGCGCGCGGGCTGAGCGCGCGGGCCGAAGCGGTCGAGTTCGTTTCGATGACCGAGCAGACCGGCTACGAGACCGCCTTGCGGCATTTGCGCGGCGCCAATCGCCCCACCGCGTTCGTTTGCGGCTCGGTCTTCCAGGCGCGCGGAGTCTATCGCGCGATCGCAGCTTGCGGGCTCGCCGTCGGCAAGGATGTTTCGGTCGTCGCGCATGACGACGGTGTGCGCGGCGTGACGGCATTGGAATTGACGCCGCCGTTGACCGCAACCTATACGCCCATCCGGAAGAGCGGCGAGTTGCTGGCGGCGACGTTGATCGATCTGATCGAGGGCAAGCGCAATTCGCCGTCGCGGACGATCATGCCGTTCGACCTGATCCTGCGTGGATCGGTTCATGTCGCTTGAAATTCGAGCTTTGCAGTTTTTCGTGAAATAGCCGCTGTGAATCTGGCCGGCCTCGCGCGAGGGAGTTGCTTGAACGTCGAGCGCCAGCGACAGAGATTTAGGTTATCTCATTTTCCACAAAGGCCGCAGAGTGTCTCGAATTTGTGGAAGGCAACGTCGAGATAGAACGACCTAATTCGATCCGAGGGATGGGCATCACAACGATACCGCTCTGGATTTGTAACGCACCGCTCCAACCGTCACGTAATTGACGAAGAAGCGCGCTTTCTTCCCATTTCACGCGAATCCGGCGAAGTGGACGTCCACTCTTGCGGTAACGTAGTCGATCCAAAAGTGAGCGCCGCACTTACCGTCATCGCGTGGACTGCGAAGCGGCATGCAATCGAACACGGGAGTTGAAACTCCGCCATTGCGGAAATCGCGACGATCATGCGCGTTGTACATCACTCGTCGACGGTAAGTTCGCGGCGGATAGAGCGGTCAAGCACAGTTCTGATCCGTTCCGGCATCGGTTCGAGCAGCTCCGAGAGTCCGGAGCGCTTCGCTCGGTGCTCGATGTGCAATGACGTTCGAGGCGTTGGAGTTATTTTAAAAAATAAAATAACAATTTATAAGAGCATTAATCACATTCGCTTGCTGGAAATTATTTCGGATGCCTCGAATCACGCGAATTGAGCCATCGAACTCGCAAATTGCAAAAGCTGAGCAATATATACAGTTTGTCACTGGAATACGTATTTTTCCTTACAAAGACAACCTTCGAGAATTCAGGCTCTGTTAATGAGTGCCCCTGTAAATGGAGGCGATTGGCGAAACCGGATGAGGAAATAACAATACTAAAAATAGAAAACCTCCTCATCTCGACTGCACCGCGTCCACGGAAGTCTGCTTCGCGACAGTCGCAACTGTTCTCGATCCTTTGCCCCCGAATGGAGCTCGAATATGAACATGCTCGCTAAAGTGAATGGTCAGCTCGCGATTGGAACACGGATCGGCGCAGGATTTGCCCTTGTCCTTGCCTTGCTGATCGCCACCGGGTACGTAGGCTGGTTCGCGCTGACCGAAGTCAAGTCTTTGTATGGACGCTACAGCGCCGTCTCGCAGAATACGATCCGCGGTGTCGAGATTGACGCCGACTTCGCCGCCATGCGGCGTTATGCCCAACTCTATGCCGACCACGGCAATGGCGGCACCCGGACCAACGTCGAGCGGACGGCGGGAGAGGTTCGACGCAATCTCGAGGCACTCTCTGCGGCATTCGAAAACGAGAACGATCGCGCTCTCGGGAACGAGATCCGGTCGGGATTCGACGAGTATATGCGCAATCTCGAGCAGCTCTTCCGGTTGCGCGACGTTCACGACGAAGCGGTCGAGCGCGGAATGAACGCATTGGCGCAGCAGACAAGCTCGGCTTTGACGGCGGCTATTGACGGTGCTTTGGCTTCGGGTGACGCGCGGACCGCCGCTACGGCCGGCAAAGCGCAGGAGCAACTCGGTTTCGTGCGAGTGAACGCGCTGCAGTACCTTATCAAGCCCGATCCGCAAACGGTGACGGCCGCCGAAGGTCACTTGCGCCAACTCGCGGAATACGTCGCTCGGGCGCGGGAATTCGCGACGGGCGATCGGCGCTCTCAGCTCGACCGCGCGGCGGAGCTACTGCCGCAATACGAGGCAGCGGTAAAACGCGCGATTGAGGCCGCTCGGGCGATGTACGAAATGACGAATACGACCAACGCGCAGGTCGCCAGTCGCTTGAACGAACGGCTCGAGACCTTGAAGTCGCGTCAACGCGAGGCGTCGCGGACGATCGCCGGCGAAGCGGCGGAGACGGCGGCTGACGACACCGCGTTGATGATCAAGATGTCGGCGTTCGCTCTGGTTTTTGGTCTGCTTGGCGCGGTCTTTATCGCCAGGGGGATCACCGGCCCGATCTCGCGCATGACGGCGGCGATGCGCAAACTCGCCGATGGCGATCTGACGGTCGAGGTTCCCGCCAAGGCGAACAAGGACGAGATTGGAGCGATGGCGCTTGCGGTGCAGGTTTTCAAAGACAATGCCGTCAAGGTTCGCGAAATGGAGGCCGAGCAGAAGGCGCTCGAAGCGAAAGCCGCGGCCGAGAAGAAGGCCGCGATGAACGCGCTTGCCGATCAATTCGAGGCGAAGGTCGGCGGCGTCGTTTCCGGCGTTTCGAGTTCGGCGGAACAGCTGCAAGGTTCGGCAAGCGCAATGTCGGCGACGGCGGAGGAGACGAATCGTCAGGCCACGGCTGTCGCGGCGGCCTCCGAAGAGGCTTCGACCAATGTCGAGACGGTCGCGTCGGCCGCCGAGGAGCTTTCCTCGTCGATCACCGAGATTTCGCGTCAGGTCAGCGAGTCGGCGAAGATCGCGGGCCAGGCGGTCGGCGAAGTGGAGCGTACCGGTGAAACGGTCGAAGCGCTGGCGCAAGCCGCGCAGAAGATCGGCGACGTGGTCAAGCTGATCTCCGATATCGCGTCGCAGACGAACCTGCTTGCGCTGAACGCGACGATCGAAGCCGCGCGCGCGGGCGAGGCTGGCAAAGGCTTTGCCGTCGTCGCTTCGGAAGTCAAAAGTCTCGCGAGCCAGACCGCCAAAGCGACGGAGGAGATCGGCGGCCAAATCGCAGAGATTCAAAATGCCACAGGCGCTTCGGTCACCGCCATGAAAGCGATCGGCGAGACGATTACGCGGATCAATCAGATCGCCGCCGCCATCGCTTCGGCGGTCGAGGAACAAGGCGCGGCGACGCAGGAGATCGCACGCAACGTCCAGCAGGCGGCCGCCGGTACGGGAGAGGTAGCCTCGAACATCACCGGCGTCACGAAGGCCGCGGGCGATACGGGAACCGCGGCGGCGCAAGTGCAATCGGCGGCGACGTTGCTCGGGTCGCAATCGACCGAGCTGCGCAACGCCGTCGACGCATTCCTTGCACAGGTTCGTGCCGCGTAACCAAAGCCGCGGGGTACGGCCGATGTCGCGCATACTTCCGCCGTCGATCGCCGCGACCGCCTCCCTCTCGGAGGCGGTCGCTTGGCGTTCTGCATTGGCCGCGTGTCTTCTTGTGCTGACCTTCGTACTGCTGTCGGCGGGCAAGATCCGAGACTGGATTGTTGAAGATGCGGCGCGCGAAGAGATTCTTGTGGCTCGGCTCGCGGCACAACAGATCGATCAGACGATCCGCACCGCAAAGGTAATTCTCGATGGCGCCGCCATTCGTTTGGAAGAGAATATGCCGCTCCTCGAAGGCGCGCGCCGCGCCGTCGAGGAAATGTCGCCGAGGCTTGCCCACGACGCACAGTTTGTCGGCCTCAAAGTTCTCGACGCCTCGGGTGTGCGGCTTCTTGCCAGTTCTGCGGCCGCCTATGGAACATGGCCACTGCAAGAGCCGCCGGATTTCTTCATCGGTGCCGTACGAGGATCTGATCCTTTCCACATCGGCTATGTGCAGGAATCGACGTTTGATCGCAGGCCGGTGTTGACAATCGGAAGGCGCGTTGCCGATTCGGATGGACGGCTGATTGCGGTTATCGGGCTATCGATCGATCTCGCGCGCTTACGTGAAGTTAGCGACGACACGTTGTCGCTGCGCGATCGGACGCTTGTCGCGATCCGGGATGATGGCACAGCGCTTTTCCGTCTACCGTATCCGGGCACGCAGTTTGCGGGAATGGATTTCAGCGACCGGCCGGCGTACCGGCGGGTCGTTGAAGGGGAGATGACGGGGCATTACAAGGCGATGTCGCCTATTGACGGGATCGTACGGGTTGGCGGGTTCGCGCTTTCGCCGGATCGAGATATTGTGGTTCTCTCCGCGCGCGCGGAGCGCGACATACTGCTTCGAGCGCTCTTCAGTCGTGGTCTGATCGTGCTTTGGCTATTGGGTTCGGCGCTAGTCGTGGCGGGTTTTGGCGCTTACGCCGCGGCTGAATTGCGACGACGCAAAGCACTTATTGCCGGTCGAGATGAGCTGTTGAGGAGCTTGGACGTTGCCGACGCCGGTGTAGCGATCACCGACGGCGAGACGCAGGTCGTCCGCTATGTGAACTCCGCGTTCGAGCGGATCACAGGATATACGGCTGCCGAGATGACAGGCCGGAGTTTTCAGGCTTTGCAAGGACGGAATACGGATCCTGTGGCGGCGGCGAAAATCCGCGAGGCAATCGTTTCCGGCCAGCCGATACGTGTCGATATTCTCAATTATCGAAAGGATGGCGCGCCGTTCTGGTCGGATCTCAGCATAGCACCTGTACTCGACGCCGACGGCAAGGTTACGGGTTTTGTCAACTCGTTCCATGACATCTCCGACCGCATACACATGACTGAGCGACTGAATGAAGCGTTACTCCGCACGCGTGCTGCCGACCAGGCGAAGAGTGTTTTTCTCGCTCGGATGAGTCATGAGCTGCGCACGCCGCTCAACGCGATAATCGGGTTCGCCGACGCAATGTCGGGGCGTGTTCTGGGACCGCTTTCCGACCGTTATGTCGGATACGCCCGCGACATCCACGATAGTGGCGCGCATCTTCTGGCCCTGATCGAACGTATCCTCGAAATGGCGCGCCTTGGCGACGACGCGCGGCCGATCGACAGCATGGCCGTTGATCTGGCCGCTGTTGCACGTGCGGCAGCCGTGCTCGCCAGTTCGGAAATCGATGGCGCTGGCGCGAATCTCAAGGTTACGAGCCGTGGCCCCGCGATCGCGCTTGGCGATGCGACCGCGCTAAGACAGATCGCGGTTAATCTGCTGGTCAACGCGGCCAGACATGGACAAAAGAACGGCAACATCGAACTGCGCACGGGGCCAGGTCCAGACGGAACGGTACATTTGACTGTTTGTGATGATGGCCCGGGTTTACCTCCCGAGGTGCTGTCGAGCGCCGGCGCGCCGTTTCTGGGGCGGAACAGCTATATTGCCGACGGGTCCGGTCTCGGTCTTGGAATCGCGATCTCGACGGAACTTGCCGCGCGAATGGAGGGGCGGTTGAGTTTTACTAACACAGCTCCGGGCGCGTGCGTGACGCTGCATGTTCCCGCAGCCAACGGATCGCGCGCGGCAGCTTGATGCGGCGTTGTCCGTGTCGAACGCGTTCGTGGCTGGTCAAAACCTCCGCTCCAGGACGATCGAAGAGGAGAAGCGGCGCTTTACTTAATTCGTATTGGCGAGTGGCGCGCCGATTGCGAGCGCTAACGTGCTTCACGGATCGACTGCCTGGCACCGGCGCCGAAGGCTTCGAAGATTTCCTCGGAGATGCGATCTTGCCGGACCCGCTCCGCGTCGCGGGATAATTGTTCGATCGTTTCGCCGGCGCGGGCGCAAGCCGCGTCCATGCGCGCGAATCGCGCGCCGGTTTCGGCCGCCAAGCTCTCCGCCGCGAAACGGTAGATGGCGGCGAACTGCGCCTCGCGCTCGATCGCCGATCCCAGCGATGCCGGTGTTTCGAGCAGCAACGGGCGCCTGGCGTAGCGGTCGCCGGCGCGTTGGATAATCCGCGCGGGATCGCGCGGCGATATCCGGCGCGACAGCAATCCGGCCATTCCCGGCTGCGAGGACCAGGCGAGTAGCGTCAATGGCGCGCGCGGGTCGATCTCGCGCCCGATCCGCGCGACGCAATCGTCGAGACCCGCCGAATGCGCGGCCATTGGGACGACGCGCGCGGACTTCCCTTGTTCGCGAACGCGTCGCGCGCCCCGGCGGCCGACCAGCAGCGGCGGCGCACCGTCCGCGGCGGCGAGGGCGGCGGTCAGCACGGGCTCGTCGAATGCCGCGCAGAATCCTGTCTCGGCGACGAAGGCGACGATTTGCGAGTTCGGGCCGACTTCGTCCGGCGCGGGGCCGAGGACGGCGTCGGCGGCTTCCGCGACGCGCCGGTCGTAGTCGCGCGCGGCGGCGCGGGCGCGTTCGGCCGCCTGCAACTCACCCGCCGCGATCGCGCGCATCGCCGCGGCGACGTCGCGGAAGCGGCGCAGCGCCGACAAGTGTGCGGCGGGATCACGCGCCGCTTGCATCTTCCGCCGCGCGTGTCAGGAAATCCGCGAGTGCGACGCGCAGTCGATCAACATCGGCGCGCGCGGGTGCGGCGCCGGATTCCAGCGTATCGCAAATCTCGGGCAATGCGTCGCGCAGCCATCGGTCTGCGCGATCGCGCAGCCAACCGACCTCGGCGACGGGCCGTTGGTCCATCAGCCCACTATCGACGGCGCTGAGCAGCGCATATTGGGCGGTCAGCGGCAGCGGGGCGGCGGCCTGTTGGGCAAGTGCGGCTCGCAACCGGGCGCCGTGTGCTAGACGCGCGCGCGCGCCTTCATCGGCCAAGCCGCCGAACCGCGCGAATTCCTCGAGTTCCAGGAACTGCGCGTAGGCAAGTTTCAGCGGTCCTGCGAGCGCGCGCAACGACGGCGGCTGAGCGCGGCCGCCCACGCGCGAAACGCTGCGCCCCATGTCGATCGCCGGTTTCCGGCCCAGCGCCCAGAGCTTGGCGTCGCACACGATCTGGCCATCGACGATGGAGATGAGATTCGTCGGAATGTAGCCAGCGATATCGCCGGCCTGGGTTTCGGCGATCGCGAGAATGCTGAGCGAGCCGCCGCCGCGTTCGGGCGTGAGCTTCGCCGCGCGCTCGAGCAGCCGCGCGTGGAGGTAGAACACGTCGCCCGGATAGGCCTCGCGCCCCGGCGGATCGCGAAGCAGAAGGCCGATCTGTCGATGCGCGGCCGCGTGTTTGCTCAAATCGTCGATGACCAGCAGCGCATCGCGCCCGGCGTCGCGGAAATATTCGGCGATCGCGCAAGCGGCGAAAGGGGCGAGCCATTGCAGACCCGGCGGATCGTCGGCCGCCGCAACGACGAAAACGCAGTTTTGCGCGAGGCCGCGCGCACGCACGGTCTCTATCGCGCGCATCGTCGCTGCCGCGCGCTGGCCGATCGACACATGTACGCACACCACGTCGCCGGGCCGTTGCGCCAGGATCGCGTCCAGCGCCAGCGTCGACTTTCCCGTCCGCCGGTCGCCGACGATCAACTCGCGCTGGCCGCGCCCCAGCGGGATCAGCGCGTCGATCGCGGTGGTGCCGGTGTGCAAAGCGCGGTCGATCGAAGCTCGCGCCAGAATGGCGGGCGCCGGGCGGTCGGCGGGCAAACGCGCGAACGTCGCGGGCACGGGCATGCCGTCGAGCGGCACCCCCAGCGGATCGACGACGCGGCCGAGCAACGCGTCGCCGACCGGCGTTTCGATCGGCCGGTCCTCGACACGCACGCGAGCACCCGCGCGTAGCGCGCCGGCGGGCGCGAGCAGGACGCAGCCCGCTTCTCCGCGATCGAGGCGATGCACCATCGCGGGCACCGGCGGCGATCCGTCGTCGGGAAGGCACGATGCGGAAGAACCCGCGCGCGCGTCGCGCAAACCCGCGACGATCGCAATGCCGTCGAATACGCGCGTCACCCGGCCGGCGGGAACGACGCTGGGAACGAACGGCGACACGGCGAGCTTCGCGGCCGCGTCGCGCGCCCAAGCGCCCAAGGCCGCGTCGAGCGTGTCAGTCATCGGCGGCCGCGTTCGCGCGCAGTTCGGCGGCCGCCGCGCGCAGCGAGAAACGTGCCGAGCCGCCGGGGAAATCGATCTCGACGCCGCCGCCGATCGCCGGATCGACGACGAAGGCCGGCGGCATGGCGGCGCTGGAGGCGTGCGATCCGAACAAATCGATCCAGGCGGCACGCGAAGTCGCGTCGAGAGCCGCCGCCGTCGCGATGCGCACCGGGGCGGCCCCCGTCAAAAGATCGGCGGCTTTGTCGCGTGGCAGCGCGTCGAGCCAATTACCCACGGCGTCGCGGAAGCCCGCGTCGAGCGCCGCATCCGGCAGGCCCGCCATAACGCGACGCGCCAGGGCTTCGGCGAGGGCGGCGGCGTCGGAACGTAAAGCGTTTGCGGCCGCGCGGCGTTCCCCCGCCAGCCGCGCCGCGGCCGCTTCCAGGCGGCCTTGCGCTTCCCGATGCGCGCCATCGACGATCCGTTGGCGTTCGGCCAAGGCGTCGGCGCGCGCGTTTTCGATCAGCTTGGCGCGCGCCATCTCGGTTTCGCGCGCCTGCGCCCGCGCCGCATCGGCGGCGGCATCGGCCGCCGATTTCGCGGCCCGCGCGGCGGCTTGCGCTTGCGCCAGCTCGTCGCGGCGCGCGTCGATGGCGGCGAGCAGCGGCGCGTAAAGGAAGCGCTTCAACAGCCAGACCAGGATCGCGAAGTTGGCGATCTGGAAGACGAAGGCGAGCGGCGAGAAACTCATCGAACGCCGGCGAACGGGTTGGCGAACAGCAGCAGCAGCGCCACGACGAGGCAGTAGATCGCCATGGTCTCGATCATCGCCAGACCGACGAAAAGCGTGCGCGAGATCGGCCCGGCGGATTCCGGCTGGCGGGCGATGCCCTCCAGCGCCGCGGCCAGTGCGCGGCCCTCGGCGATGGCCGGCGCGATGGCGCCGACGCTGACGGCGACGACAGCGCCGATGATGCTCCAGATTTCGACGGTCATGTTTTGCTCCCTTCCGGCCGCGCGACGGCGGCCGCGATGTAGACGGCGGCGAGGATCGTGAAAATGTAGGCTTGGACCGCGCCGATCAGCAGGCCCAGTGCCAGGAACGGGATCGGCACGATCAGTCCGGCGACGGACGCGACGATCGCCAGGATCAGGCCATGGCTCATCATGTTGCCGAACAAGCGCACGGCAAGCGACAGCGTGCGCGTGAATTCGGCCGCGACATGGAACGGTATGAACAGGAAGTTCGGCGTCGCGAAGTGCTTGAGATAGCCGACAAACCCGTGCTCGCGCACGCCGTAGTACTGGACCGCGCCGAAAACGGCGACGGCAAGCGCCGCCGGCGTTTCAAGGAACTCCGTCGGCGGCCGCCAGCCGGGCAGGACGGCGCTCCAATTCGCCGTCAGCACGAACAAGAACAGCGTCGCCAGCAGCGGCAGGAAAGGGCCGGGATCGCGGTCGAACACGCCGGCGAGTTCGCGCTCTATCATCGCGTATATCGCTTCGGCGGCGATCGCGATTCGGGACGTCTTCGGAATTCGGCCGATCGTGAGCTTCGCGCCGGCGACCAACAGCAGCGACACGGCCGCACCACCGGCGATCGCGGGATGGATCGGCAGTCCGGCGATCGCGAACCATGCGTCGGCGGCAAGGGGGTTCTCCATCTTCCTAGACCTTCCACGCGGCGACGGCCGTCAAGGCGAGACGTGCGGTGCCCAATCCCGCCGCGCCGGCGATCAGGGCGGCTGCGCCGGCCTGAATCAGCGCCAAGCCGCCGACGAGCGGAAGCGCCAGTCCCGCGATCGCCGCCAGGATTGCCGGTATCGCGCGCCCTTCGAGCGACGCGCGCACGCGCCAGGCCAGCAGGTGTTGCAGCGTGAAGCCGAGACACGCGCCCGCCAGCGCCGCGCCGAGAAGAAGGGGAAGGCCGTTCATCGCGAAATGCTCCGCCACAGGGCCGAGAAACCGGCGACGCCCGCAACGACGATCGCCGCGGCGGCGATCTGCACGCCGGTGCCGAAGCGTTCGTCCAAGGCATGGCCTAGCCAAGCGGCAACGACCAGCGGCAGCGCCACCATCCAGCCGAGCCGTCCGCCCAGCGCCAGAAGCTGACCAGCACTCGGCATACGCCAATAGGGATCGGCCGGATCGCGCATATCGTGTCGTTCGGCCTCGCGCGCGAGGCGCGCCTTGTCGGGATCGGTCTCCGGAGCCTGCGTCATGGGACTGATTCCTGCGCTTTCGGCGCCGCGGTCAGACGCCGGACGAGATGGCCGGCGATCTCCGCCTCGAGCCGATCGAGCGAGCGCCGGCGCTCTTCGTCGGCTTGAACTTCGCTCTCGCGCGCACGGCGCAGCGTGCGTGCGACATCGCCCGGCGTATCGCCCGCATATAGGCGTCGGGCGAGGATTTCGACGGCATCACCGTTCGACACGCGCAGCACGCCACCCGGAACACCGGCGAAATGCGTTCCTCCGTCGGCAGCAACCCATTCGACGAGCGAGGGCACCAACGCGGCAACGAGATCGGCGTGTCCGGGCTGGATGGCGAAGGCACCCGACGCGTCGCGCGCGCGCACCAAGCGCACGCCGATCGGCGCGGCGTCAGGCGCAGCGAGATCGCGTAGCACCAGCGAAAGCCCGCGCCTCATGCGTCCGCCTTCGCTTTGCGCGCGGCATCGTCGAGCGTGCCGGTCATGTAAAGCGCGGTCTCGGGCCACGAATCCGTCGCGCCGTCGAGGATCGCTTCGCAGCCCGCCAGCGTGGCTTCGAGCGGGATCGAAGCGCCGGCGAGTCCGGTGAATGCCGTCGTGACGCCGAAAGGCTGCGTCAGGAAGCGTTGCAGGCGGCGCGCGCGCGCGACCGTGCGGCGGTCGTCCTGCGACAGTTCTTCGACGCCGAGCAGGGCGATGATTTCTTGCAGATCGGCGTAGCGTGCAAGCGCGCCGCGCACGGCCGCCGCCGTTTCCGCATGGCGCCGGCCGACGCTCTCGGCAACGAGCAGGCTCGACGACGAAGCGAGCGGATCGACCGCCGGATACAGACCTTCCGCCGCCATCGCGCGCGACAATACGAGCGTGGAGTCGAGATGTGCGAAAGTCTCGGCGACGGCGGGATCGGTGAAGTCGTCGGCGGGCACGTACATCGCCAAGATCGCGGTGACGGCGGCCCCGTGCACGGATGCGACGCGATCTTGAAAGGCGGCGATCTCGCTTGCCAGGGTGGGTTGATAGCCCACGCGCGTGGGCAGGCGCCCGAGCTGACTGGAAATCTCGCTGCCGGCTTGGACGAAACGGAAGAAATTGTCGACGAGCAGCAGCACGTCCTCGCCAAGCGCATCGCGGAAATACTCGGCCATCGTCAAGGCGGTGAACCCGGCGCGCCAGCGCGCGCCGGGCGGTTCGCCCATCTGACCGAAGACGAAGGCGGCGCGATCCATGATGCCGGCCGTCTTCGCTTCGACCAGGAGTTCCTGGCCTTCGCGCGAACGCTCGCCCACGCCCGCGAAGACGGCGACACCGGAGTGATGGCGCACGACCGCGCGCATCAGCTCCATCACCAGCACCGTCTTGCCCACACCTGCGCCGCCGAACATGGCGGTCTTTCCGCCGCGGACGAGCGGAGCGAGAAGATCGACGACTTTGATGCCGGTGACGAAGGGCGACTGGCGCGCGTCCCGGCGCAGGAAGTCGGGCGGCGTGCGATGGATCGGCCATTCGGGGCCGTCGACGGCGGCACCATCCATCGGCTTGCCGACCGCGTCGAAGACGCGGCCAAGCACGCCGGTGCCGACGGGGACGCGCAGCGGTCCGCTCAACGCGCGCGCGGGCGCGCCTTCGACGAGCGTCCAAGCCGGGCCCAACGCCACGGCGCGGACGGTATGCGCGTCGAGATGCGCCTGGACTTCGGCGGCGATCGCGTCGTCGCCAGTACCCAGCATCAAGCCCGCCAGCAGCGACGGCAGAACGCCGGCGGGAAACACGACATCGACGGTCGAGCCGCGGCACGCGACGACGCGGCCGGCGCGGTCGGCGGCGGGCTTCATCGCGTTTCGCCGGCGTCGCGCCCGGCAAGCAGCGCACGCGAGCGTCGTTCGGCGACGAGCGCGTCGGCGCCGGGGCCGGTGATCCGCGCGAAACCGGCCTCGATCGCGGCTCTGGCGCGCGCGAGATCGGGCAAATCGTCGGCGACACAGCGCGCCGCGCCGAACTTCAATAGTGCGTGGGCGGGCGGCTCGGCGGGATCGAAGCGGCCTTTGAGCCAGTCGACGCCCACGGCAAGGGGCTCGATCTGATCGGCTTTTGACCACGGAACATGCGATAGCGCGATGCGGATGCCGTTCTGGCGCAAGACGCCCAGCAGCGCCGCGAAGCGTTCCGGATTGGCATGAACGTCGCCGACGGTGAAGTCGAGGATCAGCCGATCCTTCGCCGCCGTCGGCAGTTCGGATCGGATCGTGGCGAACTCCGTACTTTGCGCAAAGCGCGTCGTGACGTGCAGGCAGATCGGACGGACGCGTTGCGCGTCCCCCGCGAAATCGCGCAACGCGCGCCGCTCGATCAGCGATGATGCGCACTCCACGAGCCACGGATTACCCGCGATCGCGACGCCGGTCGCTGCCGACGCGGCGGCAAGGTCGACGTCGGCATCATCGAAGGCGATCGTATCGCCCTCGGGGGCAATCTCGTAGACCGGCCATTGGCGCAGGAATGCGGAAGGATCGGCATTGTCGAGGACGTTCTGAAGGCGCAACGCATCGTCGGCGGGCGAGGGCCCCTCTTTGAGCGGCGCCGATCGCGCCGCCTCAATCGTGGAGACGAGCTCCTCGCGCTCCGCGGGCAGATGGAACAGCTGCCAGCGAAGACGCCCGAAACCCAAATGCTCGACGTTTCGCGCCAAATCGGCGCCGATCGCCGCGGCGCGGGCGCTTTCGTGCGGATCGGTCAGCACAAGATGGACGCGATCGGCCACCGACGCGAAGCCGTGTTTGCCGCCATCGAGCCGATCGTTGACGAACTGGGCGAAGAACCGGGCGAGCGTCGGGATCTCGCGCTCGGCCGTATGCCGCGCGTCGAGCAGCAAAGCGCCGCCGATATGTCCGACACCGCTAGCGCGCATTATTTCATCTCCCAGGAAAGAACAATCGGCTCGACGCCGGCCGGTCCATCGCGCCCGGCGAGATCGACTGCAAACGTCAAGGCGCGCGACGGAATCCCCAAATCGATGAGAACGCGCGCTACGGCGCCGGTGCGGGCGAAGCCCGCATTCCATTCCGCTGTTTCCGCGGCGACGCGAATTCCGGGCTGTGCAGACAAGAGGGGATAGAGACGCGCAAGAATGCGGCGGCCATCGTCGCCGACCTCGCCGTTGCTCGGCGGTCGCGCGCCGCGCGTACCGAACAGGGCGCGTGGATCGATGGCCAACGAAGCCCGCCCGCCGGACACGGTTAATGCGGCAAGATCGGTCAACCCCATCGCCGCTATGAATCCGGCCGCCGCTGGCGGCATGTCGCCGGCGCGGGACCGCAGCATTCTAGGCTCGTCGTCGGCGCGATCAACGGCGCTTTGACCGGCGGGAGCGTCGTCCAGCGGGATTAAGCCGGCAGGCGGCACGCGGTCAAGGCGAGGGACGACGAAGCCCGCGGTTTCCGGCGCGCCCAGGATCAAAGGCTCGGGCAACGGCGTGAGTTTGATCGGCGGCGGCGACGGCGGCGCCATCTCGGGGCCGCGCGCATCTTGCGGCGAGAGCCCGACGATCGACACGACGATGACGAACACCGCGAACAGCAGCGTCATCATGTCGGCGTAGCTGATGAGCCAGAGGTCGCCTTCGTCGTCGGCCTCGCCCGCCGGGCGGCCGGGCGCCGATATCTTGGCGCCGCGAGTCGCCGAACGCACGAGATTCCGCGCGCTTTCGTCCGAAAGTGCTTGCGTTGGGGCCGGAATCGGTTGGCCGTCATTCGGCATTGCCGACCTCGTCGCGCACTTCGCGCAGCATCGCGTCGAGCGAGTCCTGGATCATCGCCGGCGATTTTCCGACGCGCAGCAACACGATGCCTGCAAGCATGATGTTGAGCATCTGGACCCGGCGCTGCGTGCGCTGTTCGAGCTTGATCGCGACCGGCTTGAAGATCAGATTGGCGAGCACCAGACCGTAGAACGTCGCTAGCAGCGCGATCGCCATGCTGGCGCCGACGGCGCGCACGTCGGCGGTGCCGAGTTTTCCCATCATGCCGATCAATCCGGTGAGCGTCGCCAATAGTCCGAAAGCCGGCGCGAACCCGGCCAGCGTGCGATAGAGCCGCGCGGGGACGGCCTCGCGTTCGACGAATTTCTGCACGCGCCAGTTCATGACGGTGAGGATGTCGTCGGTCGGCGACCCGTCGAGGCACATCTGCAAACCTAGGCGCAGGAATGGACTGCGCATCGCCTTCAGCCGTGTTTCGGCGTCGGCGATCGCGTGGCGGCTCGTCGCGCGCGCGAAGGCGACCAAATCGGCGAGATCGCGGTCGAGCGAATGGTCTTCGCGGAACACGTCGACGGCGGCGATCAAAGCCTCCCGGATCTCGGCGAGGCGGAAGGCGAGGAACGCGGCGACGATCGTTCCGCCGAAGACGATGGCGATGCCGGTCGCGTCGATGAACCGGCTATCCCGGCCTTCATGCAGGATGACGAAGGTCAGTAGGCCTATAGCACCGGTCAGGCCGATACTGGTGGAAACGGTTTGCCCGCCGCTGGCGCGCGGTGGGATTCGATGCGGAATGTCGGGGGACACGCGAGGCGAAACTCCTGTTTACCACCGTCAATTTATCGTGTTCGCATAGGGCCGCATTGATCTGGGTCACTTCGATCTTCGGCGTAAGTTGCGCGTCTGAAGCACGCATGAAGCCGCAGTTCGACGACTGTCGTTGCCGTCGCTGTCGCCGCCGGCTCGGACGCCGTCGTCGCGGCGGCAACTTTCTTCGCCCCGTAGAGGTCTCGTGCAGCGATCGAGCGCGGGCGGTTGTCGAAATCGCGAAGCGGCGGATTAAACGCCGATCGATCAACTTAAAATGTTTATGCCCATCCGAACGAGCGGGGTGGTCGCGCTTGTCTTGCTCTTGGGTCAAGGCGGCGCCCCTCGCACTGCTTGCGCTCACGGCCGTTGATTTTGCGTACATGTTGTTATTTATCTGCCTATGGCGACTCAAGCTTCGGATGCGGTCCTGTTCCCGCTCGAGTTGAAGTGAGATGCAGGTTGCCGCCGCGCCATCGTCCGGCGCCAACCCATAACCCCGCCCCGGATCATTAATTAACAAATATTAACCAGTTTTAATTGACATACATCAACGCGACGACGCTCTAGGCACGACAATCTCGACGCTTGAAATCCACGAAAAGTGGATGCCGCTTAGTTTACCGAATCGTTCGTTGACAGCGTCTATCCAGCCCAAGGAGCCTCACGCTATGTCCAAGATTGCTTCGGTCTCGCCGCAGCCGCCTTCCGGCGCGCGCCGGTTCAGATTCACGATCCCGATGCGGCTGGCGATGCTCATTTTTGTCGCCTCGGTCGCGAGCATGGCGATTCTGATCGTGCAGCTCGTCGCTCTTCGAAGCTCGCTGATGTCCGAGCGCGAGATCGCGATTCGCAGCGAGGTGCAGACGGCGGCTTCGCTCGTGCAGGCCTTCGTCGGCGAAGCCGAGGCCGGGCGCCTGCCGAAAGCGGACGCACAGGAGCGCGCCAAGGCCGCCTTGCGCGCGATGCGCTTCGCCAAGGACGACTATTTCTTCGCGTATCTCCTGGACGGCACGACCATCGTGCAACCGTTGCGCCCCGAAATGGAGGGCACCAACCAGCTTGGCATGGTTGATCCGGCCGGCGTGCGAATCATCGAACGGCTGATTGAGGAAGCGAAGAAGGGCGGCGGTTACGTGCGCTACATGTTCGCCCGCGCGGGCAAAGAGCAGCCTTCGCCGAAAATCAGCTACGCGCTCCCGATCGAGGCTTGGGGATGGATGGTCGGTAGCGGCGTCTATATCGACGACGTCGACGAGATATTCTACCAGCGCCTTCTCAACGCGATGGTGTTGGCGGCCGGGCTGCTGGCGCTGCTGGGTGCCAGCGCTTGGGCGATCGCGCGCGGTATCACGCGGCCGGTGCGCGGCATGACCCAGACGATGGTGAAGCTTGCGGCCGGCGAGACGGGCTTGACCGTCCCGTCGCTTGGGCGGGCCGACGAAATCGGCGACATGGCCCAGTCGGTGGAGGTCTTTAAGAACGGCATGATCGAGGCCGAACGGTTGCGCACGGCGCAAGAGGTCGACCGGAAACGCGCCGCGGAGGAACGTAAGGCCGAGTTGCAGCGGATCGCCGATCAGTTCGAAGAGCAGGTCGGCGGCATCGTCGAGGTCGTCGCATCTTCGTCCGTCGAGATGGAAGCGTCGGCGACGACGATGATGAAATCGACCGACGGCACGGTCGCCCAGTCTACGGTCGTGGCGGCGGCGGCGACCCAGGCGTCGTCCAACGTCCAGACCGTGGCGGCGGCCGCGGAGGAGCTTTCCGCGTCGATCGCGGAAATCGGTCGGCAAATGGAGCAGTCGTCGGCCGTCGTGCGCGACGCGGTCGACAAAGCGACCAGAACCAACACGACGGTGACAGGGCTGTCCCAGGCCGCGCATAAGATCGGCGAGATCGTCAGCCTGATCCAGACGATCGCCCAGCAGACGAATCTACTGGCGCTGAACGCGACGATCGAAGCGGCGCGCGCGGGCGAGCACGGCAAGGGGTTCGCCGTGGTGGCGAGCGAAGTGAAGAATCTCGCCAACCAGACGGCGCGCGCGACCGAAGAGATCGTCGGGCAAGTGCAATCGATTCAGGCCGTGACGGCGACGGCGGTCGGCGAGATACAGGCCATCGGCACGTCGATCGGCCGTATCGACGAGGTCGGGGCGGCGATCGCGGCGGCGATCGAGGAGCAGGGAGCGGCGACGCGCGAGATCGCGGGAAACGTCCAGCAGGCATCGCAGGGCACGAACGAAGTTTCCTCCAACATCGCCGGCGTGACGGCGGCGTCGCGCGAGATCGGAACGGCGGTCTCACATGTGCGCGATGCGGCGGGGGTTCTCGCGAACCAGTCGGACCGGCTGAAGCAGGAGGTTGCGACATTCCTGCAGACGGTTCGGGCGGCATAGCGCGACTTTCAACCAGAATAGACGCAGGCCCGTCGAACATGGCGCAATTCGGTAAGCGTCGATGGTCAGCGGCCTGGCTTCGAGGACGAAACAATGACCGACATCGTCAATCTGCCCGCCGAGTGGAGGGAATGCGCGCTGGCGAACTCGCCAATTCCCAGCTTCGTTGTCGATCGGGAGCATCGGATCTGTCACTGGAACCGCGCTCTGGAACGGCTCCTGGGCGTCGATGCCGCGTCGATGATCGGCACCACGAACGCGTGGACGGCGTTTTACGATGCGGAGCGGCTTACGCTGGCCGAGCTTGTGGTTGACGGTAAGGTCGATGAGCGGCTGGAGGAACTTTACCCCGGCCAGTATCGACGCTCGGTCGTGTCGCCCAGCTCGTGGGAAATCGAAGGCCATTTTCCGAAAGTCCAGGATGGCGGCCGATGGCTGGCATTCGTGGCCGCGCCGCTGCTGGACGCCGACGGGCGCGTTTACGCCGCGATTCAATCGATCCGCGACATCACGGCCGAGAAGGAGGCCGAAAAAGCCAGGCAGCATAGCGAGCATCTGTTGCACGAAATCTTCGATGGCTGTCCGGTGCCGATGCTGGCTTTCGATGCCGAGCATCACATTACGCATTGGAACCGCGCCTGCACGGCGATCACAGGCGTTCCGGCGCATGAAATGATCGGCACCCGAGGGCAGTGGCGCCCGTTCTATCCGAGCCAGCGGCCGATCCTGGCCGACCTCGTGCTCGATGGAAACGAGGAGAGCGCCATCGCACATTGGTACTCCGGAAAATACGCGCACTCGACCCAGATTCCCGGCGCGTGGGAAGCAATCGACCATTTTCCGCATTTCAAGTCCGGCGCGCGCTGGCTTTACATCACCGCGGCGCCCATCCACGGCGAAGACGGCCGGATGGTTGGCGCCGTCGAGACGCTTCAGGATGTCACCGCGCAGAAGAGCTACGAGATCGAACTCGAGCACCAAGCGAACCACGACGCGACAACGGGACTGCCGAATCGCGTCCTGCTCAACGACCGGCTCGGCCAAGTGCTGGCGCATTGCTGCCGCGAGGAACGCCTCGCCGCCGTGGTATCGATCGACCTCGATAACTTCAACGCGGTGAACTGCGCGCTCGGACACACCGCCGGGGACGAGCTTCTGCGCATGATGGCCCGTCGCATCCAAGCCTGCACGCGCGAGGGCGACACGGTGGCCCGCGTCGAAGGCGACGAGTTCGTGGTGGTCCTCTACGCGCCGAGTGACGAGGATGCCGTGGGCAAGGTCCTGCGTCGGATCGCCCATGAAATCGCTCAGCCGGCCGTCGTGCAGGGCGAGTCATTCACCTTGAGCTGCTCGTGCGGCGTGGCGATGTTTCCGCGAGATGGCGGCGATGCGGCCACGCTTCTGAAGAATGCCGCTTCGACCATGCTGCGCGCCAAGGAAGGCGGTCGAAGCACGTTTCACTTTTTCACGCCGGCGCTCGACGATCGAATCACCGAGCGCCTTACACTCGAGCGGGATTTGCGTCAGGCGCTCGAGCGCGACGAACTCGTGCTGCACTACCAGCCGCAGATTAGTCTCGCGACGGGCAAGATCGTCGGCGTCGAAGCGCTGGTCCGGTGGAACCATGGCCGGCTTGGGGCGGTGTCGCCGGCGAAGTTCATTCCGCTGGCCGAAGCGAGCGGATTGATAATTCCGATTGGGCGCTGGGTCACAGAAGCCGCCTGCATCGAGGCAAGCAAGTGGCGCCGTTACGGCGACGTCGATGGGATGAGCATCTCGGTGAATCTGTCGTCGCGGCAGTTCCACCACGCCGATCTGCCGGATGAAATCGCACGCATGCGGGACATTATCGTGGGCACCGGCGTCCGACTGGAACTCGAGCTCACCGAAAGCATGATGCTGAAGGATCCCGGGCAAGCGGCCGGAATCATGTACCGCCTGAAGGAGATGGGCATCCGGCTGGCGATGGACGATTTCGGGACGGGCTATTCGAGCTTGAGCTATCTGCGCAGCTTCCCGTTCGACATGATCAAGATCGACCGATCCTTCGTCGCGAACCTTGGCCGCGGGCAGGGGGCCGAAGCGATCGTCCGGGCGATCGTTCAGCTTTCCCGCGCTTTCGATCTCGAACTCATCGCCGAAGGTGTGGAGATGCCGGAGCATGCCGCCTGGCTCGCGCAAGAAGGATGCTTCTTGGCGCAAGGTTACCTGTTCTCCAAGCCGCTGCCGGCCCACGAGATTCGGGCATTGATTGCGGCACCGTCACGCGTTGAGGCGATCGTCGCCGGATTGACGCGTATTCCCAGCCGCCAGGATGTCGTTGGAGCTCACTTGGTAGGTGCTCTCGGCAATTCCTTCGCGCCGGTGCCGTTGGCCGATCGAGTGCTTGCCGAGCGCGCCCAGTCGTACGATGCAGCCCGCTGACGCAGCCTGCCGCTCCGACCATCACACGAGAGACGAAGAGGCCCGCCCTGGAAAACCAGTTTCGGGCTTCGGCGCTTTAGTAAGTGGCGCGCCCGCCGGAAAGATCGAACACGGCGCCCGTCGTGAAGCTGTTTTGCTTCGTGACGAGCCACACGATCATCTCGGCGGATTCGTCGACCTCCAAGAAGCGCCCGCGCGGAATTTTCGACAGCATGTAGTCGATATGCGTCTGCTGCATCTGGTCGAAAATGCGCGTGCGCGCGGCGGCCGGCGTCACGCAGTTCACCGCGATATCCATACCGGCAAGTTCTTTGCCAAGCGACTTCGTCAGGCCGATCACGCCCGCTTTCGACGCCGAATAGGCCGAAGCGTTGGGATTGCCTTCCTTGCCCGCGATCGAGGCAATATTGACGATGCGGCCATACTTGCGCGCCTGCATGCCGGGCACGACCGCCTTGTTGACGTAGAACGTGCCGAGCAGATTGATCTGCACGATCTTGGCGAATTCCTCGATCGGATAATCGGCGACGGTGGCGTTCATGCCGGCGATCCCGGCCGAGTTCACGAGGATATCGACGCCGCCGAGTTTCTTCTCGGTCTCGGCAAGCGCGGCTTGGACCGAATTCCAATCCGAGATATCCGCCTTCACCGCGACGGCACCGCCGCCGATCGCGGCGGCGTGTTCGCCCGCGAGCTTCGTGTCGAGATCCCATAGCGCTACCTTCGCGCCGTTGGTGGCGAGAAGTTTCGCCACGGCCCCGCCGATCCCTTGCGCGCCACCCGTGACGATCGCCACGTTGCCGCCGACGTCATATTTGTTCATTCGCCGTTTCTCCCGTCTTTGTGCGTTCAGCGCGCCTGAAGCAGGCGTTCCATCGCCGGTCCCACGATAATGTCGATCGACGCGTCGGGCAGGCCGCAATGGCGGCGCACCATGTCGAGCGTCTGTTTGTAGGTCATGTATTTGCGCGACACCGGCCAATCCGAGCCCCAGAGCAGGCGCCACGCGCCGAAATGCTCGTGCAGCACGCGCACGATGCCGGTCAATCCCGGATAGGGATAATCCATGTCGGGCGACGCGACATTGCCGAAGCCCGATATCTTGATATGCACGTTCGGGAACTGCGCCGTCGCGAGCACGAGTGCCATCGCGTTCTGCGTCGCCGCACTGCGCGGTCCCAGATGGGCGAGGTGATGGCAAAGAATGTCGAGCTTCGGGAAGGCCTCGGCGATCGCAGCGACGGCCGGCATTTGGGCGGGCATCACCGACAGGCTGGCGATCAGCTTGCGCGCCTGGGCTTCCGCGAAGAAGCGCCGTCCTTCGGGCGAAACGAGGAACGTCCCGTCGTCGTCCTCGGTCGGATAATAGGTGAAGCCTTGCAGCGCGTGCTTCTCCGCCGCTGCCGCGAGCCGGTCGGCGGCGCCCGCGGTTCGATACTGCTTCGTCCAGCGGGAATCGATATCGAAGAACGGGACGAAGCGGCCGGGATGCGCGGCCGCGACGCGCGCGACATAGCCGTTGGAATCCGGATTGTCGCCGATGGCCGCGGCAATCAGCACCGCCTTCGACACGCCGTTCTGATCCATCTCGAACAGCAATTGCTCGGCGCGCGCGCGGGTTTCGGAATCGGGCACCGGCGGCTGATAGGGCCAGCGTTCCCAAACATGGCAATGCGAGTCGACGATCATGCGCGCACCAGCGGCCGGATGCAGCGCACGAGGCGCCCGTCGTCGAGTGCGGCGAGCGGCGGCTCGGCCTTCGTGCATTCGGCCGTCGCATGCGGGCAGCGCGGCGCAAAGGCGCATCCGGTCGCGGGGAAGCCCGTGCCCCGTTCTTCGGTATCGACGTCATCGAGATTCCACGGCACGTCGGGATCGGGCGAGGGGATGGCGTCGATCAATGCGCGTGTATAGGGATGGCGCGGCGTGACGATCACGCTTTGCGTGTCACCGCTTTCGACGATCGAACCCGCATAAAGCACGACGACCCGGTCGGCGACCTGATAGGCGGTCGTCAGATCGTGTGTGACGTAGACGAGGGAAATGCCGGCCTCATCCTTCAGCCGCAGCAACGTTTGCAGGATGGTCGAGCGCAGCGAGGCGTCGACCATCGACACGGGTTCATCCGCCAGGATGATGTGCGGATCGAGCAGCAAGGCGCGCGCGATCATGATGCGCTGACGCTGGCCGCCGGAAAGCTGATGCGGGTATTTGCCCAGGGTCTCGCCGGGCCGCAGGCCGACGGTTTCCAGCGCCTTTTCGATCTTCGCGCGCGCTTCGGCCGCGTCGCGCGTGATGCCGAAGACCGACAGCGGGGTGAACAGCGCATGATCGATCTTGTAGAACGGGTTGAACGCTTCGAACGGATCCTGGAACACGGCTTGGACTTCGCGCCGGAAAATGCGGCGTTGATCGGCGTTCATATGCGCGACGTCGATGCCGCGATAGGAAACGCTGCCGGCGGTGGGCGAGCGGAAGCCGAGCAAAAGATGCGTCAATGTCGTCTTGCCGCTGCCGCTTTCGCCGACGACCGCGACGATGCCGGGTTTATCGCCGCCGATGGCGAGCGACGCGTTCTTCAGCGCCGTTTTTGAATTGCGGCCGCCGAAGCCCGAATGAAACACGACGCTCGCCGCATTCGCTTCCAGGCGGCCGTCTTTACGTTGCGCGGTCATGCGGCCTCCGCGAAATGGCAGGCCGTTTCGTGCGCGGCACCGATCGCGCGCAAAGCGGGCGCTTCGATACGGCAGCGTTCTTGCGCCGCCGGGCAGCGCGTTTGGAACGGGCAGCCGGGCGGCCGATCGGTCAAGGACGGCGGCACGCCGGGGATGCCTTGGAACGCGCGGCGCGCGGTCAGCGAAGGCAGGGCGCCGATCAGCATCTTCGTATAGGGATGCTTGGGGGCCGCGAAGACGGATCGGACCGGTCCGGTCTCGACCAAGCGGCCCGCATACATCACGCCGATGCGATCGACGAAATGCGCCATCAGCGCCATGTCGTGACCGATCAGGATGATCGCCGCGCCGATTTCCTGCTGCACGCGGCCGAGTGTGGCCAGAACCTGTTTCTGCACCACGACGTCGAGCGCCGAGGTCGGCTCGTCCGCCAGGATCACGGCAGGGGTCAGCGCGATGGCAAGGGCGATGCACACGCGCTGCTTCATCCCGCCCGACAATTCGTGCGGGAATCGGTTGGCGACATGGGCGGGCAGGCCCACGCGCGCCAGCAGCTTGGCGATACGCGCGGTATCGGATTTCTGCGCGTGCGCGGCGAACAGATCGGCGAATTGCGCGCCGATGGTCAGCACGGGATTCAGCGAGCTCATCGCGCCCTGCGGCACCAGCGACATGCGCGCGAAACGCGTGCGGCGCAACTCCTCCGCCGACAGCGCCAGTATGTCGCGCCCGTCGAGGCGCATGTGTTGCGCCGCGATTTCGCCCGGCGGACGGATCATGCGCATGAGGGCAAGCACGGTCGTCGACTTGCCCGAGCCGCTTTCGCCGACCAGGCCGAACCGTTCGCGCGGCATCAGATTGAAGCCGATGCTGTCCACCGCAAAGGCGGGGCCTTTGGGCGTGCGATAGCGGACCGAGAGATTCTCGATCTCGAGGATCGGCGCGCTCATAGCCCACCCAGACGCTTATTGGCGACGCGATCCATCCCGGCCGATGTCAGCAGCAGGCCGACGAAGATCAGCGCCAGCGCGACGATGGGCGGGCCCCACCACCACCACATGCCGCGGATGATGGCGCCGTAGAATTGCGCCCAGAAGATCGTCATACCGAGCGTGAGCTCGGTCTGCGGCCCGAGACCCAAGGCCTCCAGCCCGATCGTCGCGAGCATCGCCTGGCCGACGGCAATCACGAAGCTCGCCGCGATATAGGGCAGAAGATTGGGCAGCACCTCGATGAAGACAAGGCGCAGGCCGCCGAGTCCGCTGAGCCGCGCCACTTGCACATAACCGCGTTCACGCACCGACAGCGTTTGCGCGCGGATCGCGCGCGTCGCCACCATCCAGGACAGGCCCGCGACGATTACCGCCATCAGATCGACGGTCATCGAGCGCACATTGGCCGCGACGAGCACGAGGATCGCGACGCTGGGGATCGTCATCATCACGTCGGAAGCGGTACGGATCGCCGCGTCGATCCAGCCGCCCATGAAACCCGCGATCAGGCCCAACGTCACGCCGACGGTCAGGCTGATCAGCCCGGCGACAAGACCGATCTTCAGCGTTTGCGGCATGGCCAGCGCCATGACCGTCAACACGTCGCGACCTTGCGCGTCGGTGCCGAACCAATGCATCGCGGAGGGCGGGCGGCGCGGGGCGACGGCACCGACCTGCGCGAGGCTTTGATCGACCAGCATCGGCAATATCAGCGCCGCGAGCGCCAACAGGCCGAGGATCGCGAGCCCGGCGGCGAGCGGCACGTTGCCGCGGAACAACTTGGCGAAGTCCGGCCCCATCGTCAGCTCCGCTTATTGGTGATCCGCGGATCGATCAGCGGATAGATAAGGTCGAGGATGAACATCGTCAGCGCGATCGACATCGACAGGATCAGCACGATCCCTTGGATCACGAAGAAATCCTTGCTCTGGATCGCCTGATAGAGCCGGTAGCCCATGCCCGGATAGGAGAAGATCACCTCGACCAGAATGGCGCCCGAGACGAGATGGCCGAGCGTGAGGGCGAGCTTGGTGAGTTGCGGCAGCAGCGCGTTGCGCACCGCGTACCACAGGAAGATGCGCCGCTGCGACAGGCCCTTGGCCTCCGCGAGCATGATGTAATCCTCGCCCAGCACCGACACGATCATGCCGCGCATGCCGATCGCCCAGGCGCCGATTTGCGCCAGGATGATCGACAAGGCGGGCAATGTCGCGTGCCAAGCAATACCCAGGATCGTGGCGCCGTCGAAACCCGGCGTCATGTCGAACGGGAAACCGCCGCCGGCGGGGAAGATGCGATAGACGATTGCGCCGACGAACAACAGCACGACGCCGATCAAGAAGTACGGGATCGCCGACAGGACGAGGAACGGGGCGGCGAACCAGCCGATCCAGCGCGGCGCCCGCGGCCAGGCGAGCATCCCGCCCATCAACGTGCCGACCGCGAAGCTGAGCAGCGTCGCCATGCCGAGCAAGCCCAGCGTCCAGGGCATCGCGGCGGCGATACTCTCGCCCACGCGCTCGGGATAGTTGGCCAGCGAGAAGCCGAGATCGAGGCGCAGCACCATGCCCCAATAGTCGAGATATTGGCGCCATACCGGCTGATCCAAGCCGAAGCGCGCGCGATAGCTTTCGACGATCGCCTTCACGTCGCCGATCGACCCGCTGGAGGTCGAGATCAACTGGTTGAGCTGTTGCTCGACAGGGTCGCCAGGGGTCAACCGGGGCAGGGCGAAATTGATCGACACCGCCAGCACGAAGACCAGCAGCGTGATCGAAAATCGCCGGATCACGTAGTCGAGATACATGAATCGAGCCTTGGCGGGTGTGCGTCGGGGTTCAGACGCGAAGGCGGTCGAGCACGGCGTCGGTCAATTCCAGACCGAAGCCGGGCGCGTCGTTGGGCACCAGCCAGCCGTTCTCTGGCACGCGCATGCCGGGGAACACGATCGTTTCGATCAGGGGCACGCCGGGCCCGCCGCCGACGAAGTATTCGCCCCATTGGACATTGGGCATGGCGAAGGAGAAATGCTGGCCGTAAGGCGTATTCATGCCCGCGTGCAGGATCACCGGAATGCCCGCCGCCTCGGCCAGATGCGCAATGCGCATACAGCCGGTGAAGCCGCAAGCCCAGGCAATATCGGGCTGGAAAATGTCGGCGACGCGCTTGGCGGCGGCGTAGGCGAAGGTCTGCGGCACATACCAATGTTCGCCGGTGGCCAAAGTCTGCCAGGGCAGGCGCGCGCGCAGCGCCTCGTGCGACAGCAGATCCTCCGGCGTCAGGCAATCTTCGATCCATTTGAGGCCGTAGGGCCGCAGCCGTTCGGCCATGCGCACGCCGAACTCGACGTCGAAGGCCATCCAGCAATCGAGCATCAGCTCGACGTCGCGGCCGATCTGCTCGCGCGTCTTGGCGACGAGTTCCTCGTTGCGGTTGATCGCATCGAGCCCATCAGCCACGCCATAAGGGCAGGCGAGTTTCGTCGCCTTGAAGCCGAGCTCCATATGCCAATCGGTATCGTTGCCGGTGGCGTAGCAGAATTGACGCTCGCGCGCCGGGCCGCCGGCGAGCTCATAGACCGGCACGTCCAGGATCTTGCCTTTGAGATCCCACAAGGCGAGATCGACGGCGCTGATCGCGTAGGAGGCGATTCCGGCCGCGCTGTACGGCGAGGCGGCGCGCATCATCATGTCCCACAGGCGGTCGATGGCGAAAGCGTTCTCGCCGATCAGCAGCGGCGCCAGATGGTCGTTGATAAGGTCGATCACCGGCTGGCCGTAGCGCGACACGCCGAAGCCCCAGCTGCCGTCGGAGGCGCGCACGATGCACGCGACGGACGGGAAATTCGGGCGCCACAACGTGCGCATGCGCTTGAAACGCGGATAGCGCGACATCGGGCCGGCGACTTCCTGGTCCTTGGTCCAGGGCGCGCGGCGCGCTTTGGTCGGCGTGCGGTTGAAGCTCTCCATATAGGTGGCACCCACCATCTCGTTCTTGATGGCGAAGGCTTTGATTTCGACGATCGTCGGGTGCTTGGGCATGGGCCTGACCGGGGAGAGTGGGAAATGGAGAGGGCGGGAAGCGGGGATGCCGTCGCCGGCACCCCCGCCCCGTTACGCAACGCGCAGGGTCGTCAGCGCGTCGGGCGCAGGCGATGGATCACCAGCGCGAAGCCTTCCCATGGCGGGAACGGCGCCACGTAGGGCTCCTTCGCGTTGGGCCAGCCGGTCCAGTAGGTGTAGTTGAACGCCAGCGTGTGGAATTCCTCGGCCAGCGTAATTTCCGGAATGTCGCGCATATAGATGCGCGTGGCTTGGCGCACCAGTTCGACATAGGCCGGATCGTTGGACGACGGCTTCATCGCTTCGAGCTTGTCGATGATCGCGTCGTATTCCGGGTTTTCGTAGCGCGTCGGCGCGCGTTGATCGCGGACCTTCTCGCCCGGCTTGGCGGAATATTTCGTGTGGAAATGTTCCAGCGTCTGCCAAGGATCGTAAAGGCTGCCACAATGCGTGCCGTGCGACAGGTCGAAATTGCCGACCGTCGTGGCTTCCGACAGCGCGGTGCGCTGCTGGGCGTTGTTGACGACGTCGAACCCGGCGTTGCGCAGCTGCTGGGTCAGGACGGGACCTTGCGGATCGCCCTGCACGGTCGACAGCGCGATCTGCCAGGCCGAACCGTCCGGCTTCGCCCAGAAGCCGTTGGCGCCCTTCTTGTAGCCGCGCGAGGTCATCAGTCTGTTGACCTCCGCGAGATCCAAGCGATCGATGCGGTCAGCGTCGAGCAGATCCTTCAGCTTGGGCAGATAGGCGGTGAGCCCCTGGAACGACGACATCGGCAGCGACGCGGGCAGGACCGAGCCTTCCAGCGCCAGATCGATCAATTGCTTGCGGTCGATCGAGAAGTTCAACGCGCGGCGGATCGCCACGTCGTTGAACGGCGCCTTCTGCGTGTTGATGCGGATGGCGAATGTGCAGCCGTCGGCACCACCCCAGATCGGGCCGGTCTCGTTCCAGGCGCGCAATCCGCGATTTTGGTTGCGGATCGCTTCGAACGTGCCGGGCTGGATCGAGCGGCCCATATCGACTTGGCCGCTGGCGTAGAGCTGCGGCATCGCCTGTTCGGTCGCCGGGATGTAGACGACGCGCTGAACCTGCGGCATTTCCTTCGCCACGCCGCGCTGCACGGCCCACCAGCTATCGCGTCGGTCGTAGAACAGCGAATTGGCGTCGCTCTTCACCAGTTTGTAGGGACCCGTGCCGACCGGCCAGCCTTTGGCGAGGTCGAAATTGGCGAAGGTCTTGGGATCCTGGCCTTCCCAAATATGTTTGGGCACCACGACGAAACGGCCGGCCTGGCCGGTCGCGAGATAGTCCTGCGCCCAGCGCGGACCGGGCTTGTTGAGCTTTACCACCACGGTCAGCGGATCGGTGGCTGCGGCCGAGGCGACCCATTCCTTGATCGCCGAGGATTGGACCAGATCGGGCGCCGATGCGATCAGCATGTTGAAGGTGAAGACGACGTCGTCGGCCGTGAAGGGCTTCCCGTCGCTCCAGGTCGCGCCTTCGCGAAGCTTGATCGTGACCTCGCGGTTGTCCGCACTCTGCGTCCAGCCGGTCGCGAGCCAGGGGATGATCTCGTTGGCGACGTGGTTCGTGTAGAACAGCTGCTCGTACACCGTGTAATGCAGGCTGTTGCGCTGATGCAGCAGCACGCCGGCATAGGGGTTGAAGTTCGTTGTCGCCGGAACCTGGTTATAGAAGTCCCAGCCTTGGGTGATGAGCGTCCGGTTGCGCGGCACGTCGGGCACGTTCTGCGCGACGGCGGTTCCCGCCGCCAACGCCAGAACGGCGGCGGCGGTCATCCGCCAGCGCACGCGCGTCTTTGTTAGGTCGAGCATCGGTCTCCTCCCGGGAGAGCGGGCCGGGCGTTATCACGGCACCATTGCCATGACCGCCGGCCGGTTATATGATGGTTCATAAATGTGAACCACAGTTCAGAAAGAATATGGCAATGCCGCCCAAGGGTCAAGGTGCCGCCGCCGCATCCGACAAGCCGGTCAAATCCGCCGACCGCGTTTTCGATCTGATCGAAGCGATCGGTGCGACGCGCGATGGGATGACGTTCCCCGATCTTCAGACCGCGCTTGGAATTCCCAAGAGCAGCCTTTTCGCGCTGCTCGAATCGGTGGCGGCGCGCGGCTATCTGGAACTCGACGATGCCAGCCGGCGCTGGCGCTTGGGCATGCGGGTATGGGAGGCGGGGCAAGCCTATGCGCGCCAGCACGAATTGCTGCGCCACGCCGAATCGGTGATGCGCGAGGTAGTCGGCGCGATCAACGAAACGATCCAGCTCGCGCGTCTCGACGGCAACGAAAACGTCTATATCGCCAAGGTCGACAGCACGCATCCGCTGCGCCTGCAATCGGATGTCGGCGGGCGGTTGATGGCGCATGCGACGGGGTTGGGCAAAACGCTGCTCGCCGAATTGCCCGACGTGGACGTTAAGGCGTTGTTCGCGAAGTCCGGCTTGCCGCGCATGACCGAGAACACGCTGACCAGCTTCAAAGCGCTGTTGGGCGAACTGGCCGCCACGCGCGCGCGCGGCTTCGGCATCGACAATGCGGAGTACACGCACGGCGTCTTCTGCTTGGCCGCTCCGATCCGAACGGGGGCCGGGCCGGCGCAATTGGCGCTCAGCATCACCGTGCCGACCTTGCGTGCATCGGTCGATGGCTTGGCGGCGGCACTGGCCGCGCTCGCCAAAGCCTGCGTCGATATCGGCACGCGCGCGGGCGGGCCGACCCCCGATCCCAAACTCGCCCGGCTGGTCAATCCCGCGGCTTCGCGTGCGGCGATCGAAGATCTGCATCATTGCAAGCGCTACAAGCTGCCCTTCGCGCTGGGCTGAGCAATCAGACGGAATTGCCGCGACAGCGTTTCGCGGTAGGGGAAGTCGCCTTCCATCTCCAGCACGTCGGCCATATGGACGCGCCAGCGCGCCATCACGGCTTCGCCTTCCGGCGTGGGACCTTGGCCGCGCCGGCGGATCTGATGCGCGAACAGCAATCGCGTGGGAGCGTGCAGCCAAATCTCGTAATGCAGGATGCCGGCGGCGAGCAGGGCGGTTTTCATTTCCGCCCAGAGTTCGTCGTGGCGGCGCAGATATTCGGCTTCCTTGCCTTCGCGCACGCGCAGGGCGAAGCCAAAGGTCTCGAGTTCCGAATCGTCGGCGGCGATCAGCGCGGTCATCGCGGCACCTCCGCCCGGCCGATCGGTTTGGGTTTGCCGCCATCGGCCGCCGAAGCGAGCAACGCCGCGATCACGCCGGTCGCCGTGGCGCCGGTCTCGCCCGGCGAACGGTTGAGCGATGCGTCACCGCCCAAGGCGAGATCGACCAAAGCTTCGACCGGTCCGCGCCCGTGATAGATCCACTCGCCGTCGGCGATGGAAAGCTTGCGCACCGTGCCGTCATCGCGGCGGATCTCGCACCAATCGCGATCGAACTCGGCGGTCAGCATGCCTTCGCGCCCCGCCAGAAAGACGCGCATCAAGCCGCGATTGCCCTGCGGCATTGCGGCGGCCCCCGACAGGCTGCCGACCGCACCGCCCTTGAACTTCACGCTGCCCGAGACGGCGAGATCCACGACCTCGCGCCCGAAAGCGTGGGCGGACACTTCTTCCGGCTCCAGCCCGGTAAGCCACAGCAGCAGCGGCACGGCGTGCGACATTTGCCCCCAGGCGAAACCGCCGCCCTTGGCGGGGTCCTGCCAAGTCGCGCGCTCGGGCCGGAAGAAGGTCGTTTGCCAGCTGTTCAGGCCGCGGTCGCCATGGAACACGTCGCGCGTCGCGGAGATGAAACTCACCATCGCGTGTTCGATCGGGCCGATCACGCCGTCGGCGATCATTTTGCGCAGCTCGGGCAGATACGGCAGATATTGATAGCCGTTGACGATCAGCAACTGCACGCCGCGCCTGCGCGCACGGTCGACCAGATCCCAGGCCTGCGCGGGATCGAGCGTCATCGGCTTTTCGCACAACACATGCGCACCGATCTCGATCGCCGCACTGGCGTGCTCGTAATGCAGATGATGCGGCGAGGAAACGACGACGATCTCGGGCTTGCGCGCCAGTACCTCGCGATAATCCTGCGAAGCGTAGGCGAAACCGAAATGATCGCGCACGCGCGCGAGCTCCTCGGCGCCCAGGCGCGACACGCCGTCGAGGATGACTTCCGGCCGCGCTTTGAGCGTGGGGATATGGTTCTGCGCCCCATACCAGCCCGCACCGATGACCGAGGCGCGGATTTTCTTCGTCGTCATGCGTGTTTCTTTCGTTTCAAGATTTCGCGATGCGCGGCGGCAGGAACTCCGGTGACTCCGCCGTCGAGAAGACGGGGACGAAATCGGGTTCGCGCGACCGCGCCATGAACTTCTTCAGTTGACGTTCGAGATCCGTCCGGATCGCCGCATTGGCGGGGACGTCGGCGAGATTGTGTCGTTCATGCGGATCGGCGCGCCAATCGGCGAGGAAGACGTCTTCCTCGCCCGGCGGGACAGCGCCGCCGTCGATCCGGATATTCATGTCGAGGCGCCAGCGATCCGTGCGGATGCAGCCGCGCCGCGGCCAGCCCGCCCCGGTGCGCCATGTACCGTTGTTGGATGCGGCCGAGGCGCGCGAGGTTTTCTCGCCGCTGCCCACGCTCGCGTAGATCGCGTCGGGTACGGGATCGCTGAATAAGGCGCGGCCGCGAAAGCCGTCGGGCGGCGTTACGCCGGCGAGATGGCAGAGCGTGCGCGCGAGATCCATGCTCTGCGCGACGTCGTCGCGCGCCGCACCTTCGGGCACGCGGCCGGGCCAAGATATGATGCGTGGTACGCGTTGCGATTGGGGCGCAAAGACGATCTTGCTGAGCAAGCCGTTCTCGCCCAACGACGCACCGTGATCGGCGTCGAGCACGACGATCGTGTTCCTGCGCAACCCCATCATATCGAGTTTGGCGAGGACCATCCCGATCTGCACGTCGAGCCATGCGACAAGCGCGTGATAATCGGCTTGCGCCCGGCGCATCTGCTCGTGTGTCAACTCGCGGCCGCCGACCATGGCAGCGAAAGCATCGTCGAACGCGCTTTGATCGGCGCGGGGAATGTCGTGGCCGGGATAGTCCTCGGCTCGGAACATCTTGCGGAAGCGTGCCGGCGGCAGAACGGGCGTGTGCGGCTGGAGATACGACACGCGCAGCAGGAAAGGCTGATCGCCCGCCGCGTCGAGCCAGTCGATCGCGTTGATCGTCACCGCCTCGGGCGGGAAGAATTCGCGATCCGGGAATACGCCGCCGACGGGCGAGGGGATACCTTGCGGAACGATGGGTGCGCGTCCTGCGGGATCCGTGTCGAGCCCGAAGCCGTGCATGCTGGCGCCGTCGTGGTTCTCCGCTTGCCAAGGCTTGTAGTCCTTCGGCACATGGCTTTTGCCCAGCGTCGCCGTGCGCCAGCCGTTGCGCGCGAAGAATTCGGGAAACGTGTCGAGCCGCACGGGCAGCGGAAACGACGCCCAAGCGCCTTCGTTGCCGTGCACGCCGTTTTCCTGCGGCGGGGTTGCCGTCAGGATCGAGGTGCGCGAGGAAACGCAAACGGTCGAGTTGCAGAAGTGGTTGCGGAACAGCGTGCCCGACGCGGCGAGGCGATCGATATTCGGCGTATGCGTCGGCCCGAGTCCGCCGCGATAGCATCCCAACGCGTCGGCGCGCAGCTCATCTGCGAAGATCCACAGGATATTAGGCCGCTCGCCCGCGCGCCGCGCCATCGTTTCCCCCGCATATGGTTCTTGTATATGAACCAGAGTTCAAATCGTGGCGAGGCGACGACATTCTGTCAAGGCGCGTGACCCGTCTTGACACGCATACAAACGTCACGCTACGGTTGTGGAACTGAAGTTCATATATATGAACCAAAACGGCAGGCGCCGGAAACGGACGCCGCCACGATCGGGGAGTAGCGCGCGATGACATCGATCCGCAGCATCATTTCCGTTTTCGCCGTCGCGTTGGCGCTTGCCGCACCCGCCGCCGCGCAAAACTTTCCGTCAAAACCGATCCAAGTCGTCGTGCCGGCGGGCCCCGGTTCCGCGACGGATACGGTCGCGCGCCTGGTACTGAAAAAGATCGAGGAGCAGGGCGCGTTCTCGCGGCCCTTCGTGGTCATCAACAACTCGGCCGGGCCGGTCGCGGCGACGCGCGTCAAGGAAGCGGCGCCCGACGGGCATGAGTTGCTCGTCTACCATCTCGGTCTGCCGGGGCTGAAAGCCGTCGGCCGTCTGCCCTTCGGCGTCGAGGCGTTCGAGCCGTTGGGCCAAACCGGCAGCACGCGCTTCCTGGTCGTTGCGGCGACCGAAGGCCCCTACAAAGATCTGCGGTCGTTGATCGCGGCGGCGAAAGCGAAGCCCGGCGAGATCACGGAAGCCAATTCAATCGGCGGCGCGGTACATATCGCGGCGCTGTCGCTCGCCAACGATGCCGGGTTCAAGGCTCGCGTCGTCAATGTCGGCGACGGTCCCAAGCGTCTCGCCTCCGTGCTCGGCGGCCATACGGGCTATACTTTCGTCAGCCCGCAGGAATATCTCGGCTTTCAGGGCAAAGGCGTACAGGCGATCGCGGTCGTCGGCGCCGATCGCAGCCGCCTGTGGCCGGACGTGCCCACGACCAAGGAACTCGGTCTCGCGACCGATATCTCGGTCGACACCTGGTGGTTCGCGCCCAAGGGCACGCCCGCCGACATCGTCAAGCGCCTGTCCGACGCGATCGGCAAGGCGATGACCGACGACGCGTTGAAGGAAGCGTTGGCCAAGCAAGGCGTCGATGCCGTGCATCTCGATGCCGGCCGCGCCAAGGCGCGCGTCGAACAGATCGACCGGATCGTTCAGCCGCTCGGACCCGCTTTGGGCGGCTGACGCGGGACGAACTCGATGGACGACACGCGCAAGGCGCGTAACGCCGATCTTGCCTTCGCGATTTTGACGATCGCCGTCGGTGCGTTGTTCTTCTTCGAAGCGCGCAAGCTGCCCGCCTCGCGTTTCGATCCGTTGGGGGCGGGCGCATTCCCGATGGCGATTGCGGGATTGCTGACGATGATGGGCGTCGTCGCGCTGGTCATGACGCTCGCCGGCAAACGCATCGGTGCCGCGGAGACCTCGTTGATCGTCGGCGTCAATCAGACAGATCAAACGGCACCGCCGCGCCCGTGGCTGGCGGTGTTCAGCTTTCTTGCCGTGGCGACGTACACGGCCGTGCTGCAAATCTGGCCCGGTAACTATATGTGGGCGACGGCGGCACTGCTGGCCGCGTTGGGCATCGCCATGTCGCCGCGCGATCCTCGTTCGGCCGGTATCGCCCTGATGATCGCGGTCACCGGCGCGGCTTTCCTCGATTACGTCTTCGGCACGTTGCTGCGATTGTCCATGCCGTGATCGACGCCTTCACTCATCTGTTGCAACCCTCGTTGCTGCTGTTGATGTGCGGCGGCGTGTTCTTGGGCATCGTCATCGGGGTGTTGCCCGGCATCAATGCGGGCACGCTGCTCGTCTTGATCCTGCCCTTCACCTTCACGATGGCGAGCATCGATGCGGTCGTTTTACTGATCGCCGCCTTCGTCGGTGCGGTCAGCGGCGGGTTGATCACCGCGACGCTGATGCGCATTCCCGGCGAGCCCAACGCGATCATGACGACGATGGACGGTTTCCCGATGGCGAAGGCGGGGTATCCGGGCCGCGCGCTGGGCCTGGGTAATTCCGCGTCGATCGTCGGCGGCGCCTTGTCGTGGGTGGCGCTGGTGATGCTTGCACCGCCGCTCGCCCGCGTCGCGGTCGTGTTCGGGCCGTGGGAATACTTTGCCATCGTCTGTCTGGCGCTGACCTTGATCGCGTCGCTCAGCCGCGGCTCGCTGATCAAGGGGATCATCTCGGCGCTGTTCGGCATGCTGGTGGCGATGCCGGGACTCGACTCGTCGTCGGGCGCCCAGCGCTTCACGTTCGGCTGGGTCGAGATGTCCTCCGGCTTCGAGTTGCTGCCGGTGATATTGGGTATTTTCGCGATCAGCCAATTGCTGTCGGACACGGTCAACATCGACGAGCAGGCGGGCGAGCGCGTGCGGGCGAACATGCGCGGCATCGTGCTGTCGCTGAAAGACTATGTGCGCCACGGTTTCAACATGGTCCGATCGTCGTTGATCGGCATCGCGATGGGCATTCTGCCCGGCGTCGGGGCGACGATCGCGTCGATCGTCGCCTATACGACCGCGCGCGCCGCGTCGAAAGAACCGGAGAAGTTCGGCAAGGGCAGCGAAGAAGCGATCGTCGCCGCCGAAAGCGCCAACAACGCGACGACGGGCGGCACACTCATCCCGCTTTTGGCGCTGGGCATTCCCGGCGGTCTCGCGGACTCGGTGCTGCTCGGCGCGTTGATGGTCCATAATCTGGCGCCGGGACCGATGCTGTATACGCACAACCCCGAAATCGTGAACGCGATCGTCGGTGCGCATTTGCTCAGTCATGTGCTGATGTTCGCCTTCATGACCGGCGGCGTGATGATCTTCGCTTGGTTGATGGTGCTGGAACGCGCCTGGATTTTCCCGATGGTGTTCGCGATTTGCGTGCTTGGCGCCTTCACCGGCGGCGCGCGGATTTTCGACGTTTGGGTGATGCTCGGCTTCGGCCTTGTCGGCTACGCGATGGAGTACGCGCGCGTGCCGATCGCGCCCTTCGTCGTGGGCATGGTGCTCGCACCGCTTGCCGAGGAGCAGCTGCGCACCGGATTGATGGCGTCGGGCGGCACGTTCTGGGCGATCCTCGACCGGCCGATCGCGCTCGCTTTCGTCGCCATCGCGGTCGCAATGTTGCTTTGGCCGCTGTTCCGGCAGCGCGCGGCGCGCGCCTAGACGCGCCGGGCCGCCTAGGCGGCCAGACCAAGAAGCAGGCTGACGATGGCGCCCGCCGAAAGCGGTACGCGCAGCGCGCGGTACCAATCCGGTGCGGCAAGCAGCCGAAGATCGGCGGCGAGCAGCACCGCAAGACCGGCGGCCAGCAAGATCAGCCCGTGTCCGGGCGACAGCAGCAACGCGATCCACGCGGTCAGCGACGGCACGACGCTGATGGCGAGCGGCGCGAATAAAGGCGCGCCGCCAGGTGCCGCGATCGCGAGCCCCCAGCGCACGCCGCCCAAGAACGAAAGGATGGCAGCGCCGTAGGCGATCAGGGCTTGCGGCGCGATATCGTGAAACGGCGCCGACGGCGACAGGCTTGCCGCAGCCGTCGCGAAGAACGGCAGCAATCCCAGAAAGCCCAGAGTTCGCGCCGCCGGAGGAATGGCGCCGAGTTCATTCCACATCCGATTTATCCTGCCGAAATTCGCCGCGATACGAAGACGAAGCCGCGCACGATGGCCGGCCGCACGCGCAGAAAGGCGCGATAGCCGATCTCCAAGCCGCGCAGAACGGGCGGCCATGCGGCGAGGTTGCCGAGCCAACGCCAGCCCGGCACGCGCCGCCACAATTCGGCGAAGGCCGCGGCGCCCGAAAGAAGCGTGCCGTCGGCGACGACGACATGGAACCGCGCCAAGGCTCGGTCGCGCGAAAGCCCGGGCGGAAGGATGGCTTCGGGCGCCGCCACGTCGACGAAACACAAAGCCCGGCCGGCGTCGCGCTTCGCATAGACGCCGATCTCCGCCCGGCAGAGCGGGCAATCGCCGTCGTAGAACACGCGCGTCCGTTTGTCGTCGATTTGATCCATCGTGCCGTTTACGCATCGCCGGCGCGTTTGGATCTTCCGGATGGTCCACGCCCGATCCGATCTTTGTACGGCGGCCTTACCCGATCGCTTGGATCGCGGCCCGGGCGAGGCGTGCTTGTGCGGCGAGGCGAATGCCGGCGTTCGCGGCGCCGTAGCCCGCGTAACCATCGCGCTGCACGATCTCGAAGAAGAATCCGCCGTCGAGCGTCGCCGTATAGGCCTGCAAAAACACGCCGCCGCCGTCGCGATCATAGAGAATGTTCAGCGCCTTGAACGCGTCGATCTCGGCGGGCGAGAGATCGGTGCGTACTTCGAGGTCATCGTAGTAGTTCTCGGGGATCGGGAGCATCTCGACGCCGCCCGCTTTGAGCTTGGCGACCGTCGCTTTGATGTCGGCGGTGCGCAGCGCGATATGCTGAACGCCCGAGCCGAAGAAATCGGTGACGAATTTCGCCGACAGCGTGCGATGGCTTTGCGAGCCGTTGAGCACTAGGCGAAACCCCGTCGCATCCTTGGCACCGAGGCCGCTCTCGACGACCTGGCTCTGCACCACGCCGCCGGGATCGAGAACGGCTTGCGTGGGCGTTTTCCGCGCGTCGAGCAGCGACGTATAGAACAGCAGCCAGGTCAGCATCTCCTCGTACTGCATGCTCTGCGAAACGTGATCGACCGCGAACAGGCCGCTCCCCGCGGATTGCGTGCCGGTCGGCACGAAATCCACCTCCGACCATTTGCTGAGAATGCCGTCGACGAAATAGAGCAAGCTGCCGCCCACGCCGCGCACGGCGGGAATGTCGAGCTCGCCGGGGCTGACCGCGCCCTTGTGCGGCGTATCCAGCAAGGCGCGCGCGCGTTCGAGCGTCGCGGCCGCATCGGGCACGTTCAACGCCAGCGCGCAGACCGACGTGCCATGTGTGATCTGATAGGAATGCGCGAAGCCTTCCTTGTCGCTGTTCAAGACGATGCGGATTTCGCCTTGGCCCCACAGCGACACGTCCTTGGACCGGTGCTGGCCGGTCTTGGCGAAGCCCAAAGCGGTCAGGAATTTCTCGAAGCCCGGCCGGTCGCCTTCGTCCACCGCGAACTCGACGAACTCCACCTTGCGCACCGGGGCGGGCGGCGGCATCGGAACCGCGCCAGGTACCGTGAGTTTCGACTTGCGCTGGGTTTCATCCATCAACGCGATCAACGAGCGCCGCCCGTCGAGCGCCACCGAGCGCGCGGAGCCCGCTCGGAAACGGTCGTTGAAGATTTCCAGCGACAGATGGCCGTCGTAACCGGTGGCCGTCAGCGCATCCATGAAGGCGACCATGTCGAAATCGCCCTGGCCCGGCAGGCAACGCCAATGGCGGCCCCAGGACAGATAGTCCATCTGCAGCTTTGGCGCGTCGGCGATCTGGACCAAGAAGATGCGGTCACCGGGGATGGCGCGGATGGGCTCGATATCGAGCCCGCGCGCGAAGATATGGAACGTGTCGAGCACCGTGCCGACTTGGGGGTGATTGGCACGGCGCACCACTTCCCAGGCGTCGCGGTAGTCGTTGATGTGCTTGCCCCAGGCGAGCGCTTCGTAGGCCACGCGAAGCCCGCGCTTCGCGGCACGCTCGCCCAGTTCCTTGAAATCGGCGGCGAGGCGATCGATGCCGCCTTGCGCGTCGGGAGCCACGCTCGAGCAGACGAACAGAAGATCGGTGCCGAGTTCCTGCAGCAGGTCGAATTTTCGTTCGGCGCGGTCGAAGGTGCGAACGCGCTTCTCCGCAGGCATGCCTTCGAAATCGCGGAAGGGCTGGCAGGTGACGATCTTCAGGCCCAGATCTTCGCACAGCGCGCGCACTTCCGTGGGCGATCCCGGATGCGCGATCAGATCGTTTTCGAACAGCTCGACCGCGCGGAAACCTGCGGCGGCGATCGCTTCAAGCTTCTCCCGCAGATTCCCCGACAAGCAGACCGTGGCGATCGATGTGCGCATGGGGGCGACCCTTCAATAGGAGATACGGGCGTGGGCGCGCAGCGTTTCGGGCGTCGTCGTGGCGAAGCCAAAGAACTCGAGATAGGCGGGGATCTGCTCGAACAGCATATCAATCCCGACTTGCGTTCGGCAGCCGCGCGCCTTGGCCGCCGCCAGGAAGGCGGTAGTCTCCGCTTTCATGACGACTTCGCCGACGAAGGTTTCGGGTTCGAGCAAGGAAGCGTCCAGCGGCAATGGATCGCCCGCATTCATTCCCAGCGGCGTCGCGTTGACCACGATATCGAAGCCGCGCGGATCGTTGCTGCCGGTTTCGATGCGCAAGGCGGGATAATGGCGCACGAGGCGTGCGGCAAGGCCGTCCATCGCCGCCGTATCGAGATCGTAGAGCGCGATACGCGCAGCCCCCGACGCGGCCAGCGACGCCGCGATGGCCGAGCCGACGCCGCCGGCACCGACGATCAGCGCGCGTGCCCCTTCGATACGCTGGCCTTTGCGCTTCACGCCGCGCACGAAACCTTCGCCGTCGAACATATCGCCGATCAGCTTGCCGCCGGCATCGCGCTTGACCGCGTTGCACGCGCCGGCGATGCGCACGGCGGGGCTCGCCTCGTCCAGCATGGCGACGACCGAAACCTTGTGCGGCATCGTGATCAGCGCGCCATCCAAATTCGTGAAGCGGAAGATCACGGGCAGGGCGGCGGCGAAGTCGCCCGCCCGCACGCCCATCGGCACGACACAGGCGTTGATGCCGTTCGCCTCGAAATAGGGATTGTAGATCATCGGCGCTTTGAAGGTCGCCGTCGGATCGCCGATATGCGCGATGATCCGCGTATTGCCGTCGAGGGACATGGCTTTCCCCCGTGCCATCGTCAAGCCGCGATCAGCAGGCGGCGCATCGCGTCGAGCGCCAAGGGATAGCCGCCGGCGCCCAATCCCGCGATCACGGCCGTAGCGACCGGCGACACCAGCGAGCGATGGTAGATCGGCTCGCGCTTGTGAATGTTCGAGATGTGGAACTCCACGATCGGGCCGGGGAACATTTTGAGCGCATCCATCACCGCCATCGAGGTGAAGGTGAAGGCGGCGGGATTGATCAGAATGCCGGCAGCGGGACGGTCGATCGCCTCGTGAATCCACGCGATCAGCGTTTCCTCGCTGTTGGTCTGCCGGAACTCGAGCGGCAGATCGCCCGCGGCTTCGCGGCACATCGCCTCGACCTCGGCCAGCGTCGTGCGGCCGTAAATCTCCGGCTCGCGCTTGCCGAGGCGGTTGAGGTTGGGGCCGTTGAGAACGTAAATCGGCTTCGACATGCGTTTAACCCTGGTAGCCCATCGCGCGGGGCAGCCACAAAACCGTTTCCGGCACGAAGGTGATCAATGCGAGGGCCGCGATCATCGCCCAAAGGAAGGGCATCACGTCGCGCACGAGGTCGCGCAGCGGCACTTTGGCGATGTTGGTCATGATGAACAGCAACAGCCCGTAGGGCGGCGTGATCAACCCCAGCATGATGTTGAACACCGCGACGACGCCGAAATGGATCATGTCGATCCCCAACGCCTTGGCCGTCGGCAGTAGTACCGGCACGATCACCAGCAGGATCGTCGTGCCTTCCAGAACGCAGCCGAGGATCAGCAGGATCACGTTGACTAGGATCAGGAACTCGATCTGGCTGAGATTCCAGCCCGAAATTACGCCTTTCAGCAGATCGGGAATGTTCTCGATCGTGACGATGTAGTTCAGCACCAGCGCGCCTGCGATCAGCATGCCGATCGATGCCGAGACGCGCATGCTGCGCATCAACGCGCCGTAGAGATCGGCGAAGCCCACACTGCGATAGAGCCCGGCCGAGATCAACAGCGCATAGGCGGCGGCGACGGCGGCGGCTTCCGTCGGCGTCGTGACGCCGCCATAGATGCCGCCGAGCAGCACCACGGGCATCATCAGCGTCGGTAAGGCGCGCCACGTGATGCCGGGAATTTCGCGGACCGGCACCGGTTTCTCGACCGGAAACTTTTTGACCTTGGCTTGCCAATCGACGATCAGCATTTGCGACGCGGCCATCATTAGGCCGGGCACGACGCCGCCCAGGAACAGGAAGCCGATCGACGCGTCCGAGATCAGCGCGTAGAGTACCATCGGGATCGACGGCGGAATGATCGGCCCGATGACGGAGGACGCCGCCGTCAGCGCGGCGGCGAAGCTCGCGGTGTAGCGGTTGTCGCGGGTCATCATGACCTGCATCATTTTGCCGGTTCCCGCCGCGTCGGCGATCGCCGAGCCCGACATTCCCGCGAAGATCACGCTTTGCAGCACGTTGACCTGCGCGAGGCCGCCCCGGAAGCGCCCGACCAGCGCGTTGCAGAAGCCGAGCAGGCGGTCGGTCATGCTGCCGATATTCATCAACTCGGCCGCCAGCACGAACAACGGCACGGCTAGGATGATATAGTTGTTGTACATCCCGTTCAGGATTTGCTCGGCGGCGATGCCCATATCCTGCCCGGCCAGCAGGAGATACAGGATCGAGCCCGCGATCATCGCGTGGCCGATGGGCAGTCCCAGCAGGGACAGCAGCGTGATCGCGACCAGGGCGATCGACCAAGGGGATGCGAAATTCATACGCCGGAGTTCGCTTTGGTGGGATCGAAGGCGTCCGGCGCGCCGCCCTTCAACGCGCGCCAACCCAGCCACAGATACCGGCCGATCGCCGCGACGGCGAAGATCAGATAGATCAAGTACAGCCAGTCGAAGCGGATTTTCATGTAGGCGGTGCGCTGCACGCGCATGAAGGCGACGTAGTCGGCGATCGCGGGCAGCGAAACGAGATAGAGGCCGACGAGGCCGGCGGCGGTGACCAGGCACATAACGCGCCTGGTTCCGTCGCCGACCGCGCCGTAGATCAAGTCGAAGCGGATTTCTTCGTCCTCGCGCAGGACGAACGCGGCCGCCCACAACACCAGCCAGATCCACAGCACGATGCTGAGTTCGTGCGTCCATCCGACCGGGAAGTTGAGCGCGTAGCGAAACACGATCTGGATCAGGAAGGCGAGGAACATCGCGGCCAGCATTGCCACCGCGACGGCCTCGGCCCCCTTCGCCAGATATTTCGCGACGCGCGTCATTGCGTCAGAGCGCGTTGATCTTGTCGACCATGCCGGCCGGCCACGCCTTGGCGAGGTCGGAGGCAAGGTACTTCTTCTGCGCGAATTCGCGGAACGCCTGCAAGTTGGGTTCGTAGACGTCCAGCCCTTGCGCCTTGAAGAACGCGACCAGTTCGCCTTCCTTGCGCGCGTGCTCGGCGTTGCTCCAACCCACGGCCGCATCGGCCGCCGCTTGGAACTGGGCCCGCTTGGCTTCGCTCATCGCGCGCCAGGTGCGGGCCGACACGGTCAGCAGGTCGAAGCCCACGAGATGCGAGGTCAGGATGATCTGGTTGCTGACCTCGTAGAACTTCATGTTCTGCACGTTGGGCAGCGGGTTGTCCTGGCCGTCGATGGCGCCGGTCTGCAGGCCCGTATAAACCTCGGCATAGGCCATCGGCACCGGATTGGCGCCGATCGACTGACCGAGGAACTGCCACGCATCGCCGCCGGGCATGCGCAACTTCACGCCGGCGAGATCGGCAGGGGTGTTGATCTTCTTGCGGCCGCGCAGGCTGACATGCCGCGCGCCGAAGTAAGTCGGCGCCAGAATGCGGATGCCGAGCTGTTCTTCGGCCATGTTCTTCATCTGCTGGCCGACGTCGCTGGCGAACACCTTCTGCAGGTGCGCGGCGTCACGGAACAGATAGGCGGCCGTCATGATCGACCAAGCCGGGATCTGGTTCGACACGTCCTGCGGGGCGATGTTGCCCATCTCCAGATTGCCGCGCTGAAGCGCTACGAGTTCGGTACCCTGCTTGAACAGGTTGCCGCCGTAATAGAGCTGCATCGTGTAGTCGGCTTCGACCGCGGCCGAGAAGCGCTTCATCATTTCCGCGCGGATGTCCTGCTCCGAGAACACCGCCGAAAAGCGGATCGTGGGCTTGGTCTGGGCGAAAGAGGTACCGCTCATGGCGAGCGAGGCGGCACCCGTGGCCAGGAAGGCGCGGCGAGACGGCGTGAAATTCATGAGGGGTCCTCCCAAAAAAGCGGCGCAGTTTTGCGTCCGATAGGGGAGATTTGATTGGATAAACTTCGTAGTCAATGAAAAAAATAAAAATCTCATATATTATGGACGACATCGTATTTTTCCTGAAGCGCCCTGGGGTGATGTACTCTGGCACCTAAGGGTAAGGATTCGCATGGCTTTCGATCTCCAAAGCGGGACGCTCGCCGATAAGACCTATGACAAGGTCCGTGGCGACATCATTTTCGGGCGCTTGGCGCCGGGAAAGCGCCTGCGCATGGATCGACTCGTCCAGGATTACGGGGCGAGCGTGAGTACGCTGCGCGAAGTGATGAACCGGCTGACATCCGAAGGCTTCGTGGTGGCGGAAGGCCAGCGCGGCTTCGATGTGGCGCCCGTGTCGATGGCCAATTTCGAGGAAGTCGCGGCGCTGCGCCTGCTGCTGGAAACGCACGCGATCCGCGACAGCTTCGCGGCAGGCGACGTCGAATGGGAAGGGGCGGTCGCGGCGGCCCATCACAAGCTCGAAGCGATGGAGCGCCGGATGCTCGCGGGCGAAACGCAAGCGACGGAAACGTGGAAGGGCTACGACCGCGAATTCCATCAAGCGCTGATCGGTGCCTGCGGTTCGCAGACGCTGCTCGATCTCTATGGCGACGTCTACGACCAGTATCTGCGCTATCAGATGGTCGCCGTCGTCTTTCGCGGCATGGCGGCGGCGGACGAGCATAAGAAACTGCTCGATTGCGCGCTGCGCCGCGATGCGGCCGCCGCCTGCGCGACCCTGCGCGAACATATCGACGGCTGCATCGCGCATACGCGCAAGCTGGGTGTGCTGCCATGAGCGGCAAGGTCGTCGTTCTCGCCGAGCATGCCGCCGAAACGGTGGCGGATACGACTTATCGGCGCATCCGCACCGACATTCTGGCGGGCCGTTTGGCGCCGTCGGCGAAGCTGAAGCTCGACAAGCTCAAAACCGATTACGGGGCGAGCGTCTCGACCTTGCGCGAAATCCTCAATCGTCTCGCGTCCGAGCGGCTGGTGGTGGCCGAAGGGCAGAAGGGGTTCCAAGTATCGCCGGTCTCCGTCGCGAATTTGAAGGAGATCGCGGCGCTGCGCCTGCTGCTGGAATGCGACGCGATCGAACGCTCGTTCAAGGCGGGCGACGTGGATTGGGAGGCGCGCGTCGTTGCCGCGCACCACAAGCTGACGCGCTTCGAGGAACGCATGGCCGCAGGCGTGCCCGATACGGCCGAGCAGTGGAAACGCTACGATTGGGAGTTCCATCAGGCGCTGATCTCGGCCTGCGGCTCAAAGACGCTGATCGCCGCGCATGCCGGCGTGTTCGACAAGTATTTGCGCTACATGATGACGTCGCTCAGCTTCCGCGGCGACATTTCGTCGAACGAGCATCGCGAGATGGTCGATTGCGCGATGCGCCGCGACGCCGCCGCCGCGTGCGATTCCCTGCGCCGCCATGTCGAAGGCGGCATGAGCCACGCGCTGGCGCTGGGCAAATTGCGATAGCCAAGTTCGACGCCGGATCGACGGGCGTCGATCCCGGGCGCGCGTGCGGGCGGACGGCGTTGAAATGCCGGCGCCATGGCATTGAAGCCGCGGCGGCTGTTGCGTTGGCGCATCGTTCCGCGCGACGATGCCGGCATGTTCGACGAGCGCCAAGCGACTTTCCCGACGCAACGCCGGCCATGGCGAAACCCGCGCAAGCGCGACGGCGGATTGCTGGTCGGCGCCGCGATCGGCGTGGGGCGCGCGGCGACAGCGGCCGAACGCGGCGGCGCCGATTTCCTGTTGGCGTTGAACGCGGGGCGCTTGCGCGTGCGCGGGGCGACGTCGCTCGCCTCGATGTTGCCGCTCGCCGATTCCAACGCCTACACGCTCGATTTCGCGCGCGCCGAGATTTTGCGCCGTGTCGCGATTCCGGTCTTTTTCGGCGCTTGCGCCTTCGATCCGCAGCTCGATATCGGCGCGTTCGTCCGCGATCTGGCCGATGAAGGTTTCGCGGGGGTTGCGAACTTCCCGACCGTCACGCATCTCGGCGGACGGTTCCGCGCGGCGCTGGAGGCGGCGGGGCTGGGTTATTCGCGCGAAGTGGCGCTGCTGAAGGCGGCCAAGCGCGAAGGTCTGGCGGCGTTCGGCTACGCCAAGACGCGCGACGAGGTCGACGCGTTGATCGGCGCGGCGGCGGATATCGTCTGCGTCAATTTCGGCTGGAATGCCGGCGGCCCGGCGGGGTTCGACGAATGGGTCGGGCTCGACGAGGCGGCAGAACGCGCGCGCCAGCTCGTGCGGCGCATCCGGCGCGCGTCGCCCGGCACGATCTGCGTCATCGAAGGCGGGCCGATCGTCACGCCCGAGCAAATGTACCAAGTCTGCGCGCAAGCGGGAGCCGATGGTTACGTCGGCGGCTCGACGCTCGACCGTTTGCCGTTCGAACTTGCGGTCATGCAATCGACCTCGGCATTCAAGACCGCGGCAGTTGTCGGCCAGCGCGCCCTGGCCGACAAAGCGGGCGACGCGCGCATGCCGGGGTTCGGCGGGCTGGTCGGACAATCGGCTGCGTTCCGCGAGTTGATGGCGACGATCGGGCGCGTCGCCGCGAACGATCTGCCGGTGCTGATCGTGGGCGAAGCGGGTTCGGGCAAGTCGATGGCCGCGCGTGCGATCCATGCGGCGGGGCCGCGCCGGCGCGGACCGGTGATCGTCGTCGATGGCGGGGCCGATCCAGCCGAGACGGAATTGAAACTGTTCGGTCGCGAGGCGAGCGACGGGCATAAGCGGCGCATCGCCGCGATCGAAGCCGCCGATACGACCGTGATCGTCGAGCGCTTCGAGCGCTTGAGCGCGGGCCTGCAACTGCGCATCGCCGCGTGGCTGGAAAGCGGCAATTTCGAACGCGGCGGCGGCGCATCCGTGCGCGGGCTTGCGCGCCTGATCGGCATGACGTCGTCGGATCCGCTGCGTCTGGCCGCGGAGGGCGCGTTGCGCGAGGATCTTCTTGCGCGGTTCCTGCCCGCGCGTGTCGACGTGCCATCATTGCGCGATCGGCTCGATGACGTTCCGCTGATCGCGCGCCATGTGCTGGCCTCGCTGCCGGGGCAAGCGCCGACGCTCGACGCCGAAGCCTATCGCGCCTTGCTGCGCCATGCTTGGCCCGGCAACCAGCGCGAATTGCGCGCGGTGTTGGAGCGTTGCGCGTTGCGTGCGCGCGGCGGCGGCATTTCGGCCGCGGCGATCGAGGAGGCGATCGCGGGGGCGGCGGCGCCCGCGCCGGCGGATCCCGAGGATGAGCGCGGCTGGATCGTCGAAGGCTTGCGCCGTCATCGCTTCCGGCGCGGGGCGGCGGCGGCCTATCTCGGCCTGTCGCGCAAAACGCTCTACAACAAGATGCGCCGTTACGGCATCGACGGCTGAAGCGGCAGCACGATCCCGCGCGCCTTCGCGCATGCCGCGTCGAGCGCCGTATCGTATCCGGCGGCGCGATGGACCAGAACGGGCGCGCCCTTCAGCGCCGCGCAGGCCGCGTCGATCGCGGCAGCGGCCGCTTTGTTCGCGCGCTTGTCCGGCGTGGCGGGGCCGGGATGCAAGGCGACGCGCGTCGCACCTTCGGCCAGCAGCGCTTTGGCCGCCGCAAGATCGGCGGCGAGGGCGAGTGTGGCGAAGCCCGCCGCCTTTGCCGCGCGCACGAAAGCGAGATCGGCCCCAAGCCCGTAGCCGGCGGTCGCGATGGCGCGCGCGGTTTCGCCATCGAAGAGTTGCGCCGACGGAAATGTCGCGAGCGCTTCGATACCGGCACGCTTGGCCGCGCGAAACACGGTGGGCAGGTGTAAAAAAGGATCGCCCGCGAATAACGCGAGATGCGTGTTCTTGTGCGGCTTCGCGGCACCGTCGAGCGCCGCGATGGCCGCACCGTTCGCATCGCATACCGGCAAGTGAACGAGGATTTCCGCCTGCGCTGCCGGCAATTTCGCCATTGCAGGACAAACAACCCAGCCGGTCGCCGGTGTTTCACCCGGTCCCGGAAAGGTTGTCGTCAGTCTAAGTTCTTCCTTTTTCATATCAAATAGTTACCTATCTATTACCCGAATTTACCCAAGTCGTGTTGCGTGCAACGTGGCATGGCAAGCAACCCCGTTCAATAGTCGCGGTCGCCGCCGCGTGATGATTCCCGGCATGTACCGGAATTCGGACGCGACGGTGGAGAGGAATCGTTCGCGCCCGTGACGTCGCAACTCGCTCTGACGATCATATTGAACGGCCTGACGCTGGCGGCGCTGTATTTCATCGTCGCGAGCGGCTTCTCGTTGATCTTCGGCCTGATGCGCACTGTCAATATGGCGCATGGCTCGCTCTATATGGTCGGCGCCTATGTCGGCTACGCGTTGTGGGAACCGCTATACGACGCGGACGCTTGGTACGCATGGTACGCGGGCGTCGCCATGGGCATGGCCGCCGCAGCGATCGTCGGTGTGGCGATGCAGCGCGTGTTGCTCGGCTGGATGCAAGGCCAGGAGCTGCGCCAAGCGCTGGTGACGATCGGCCTGTCGATCATCATCGCCGATCAGATCTTGGCTTATTACGGCGGCAATCCGCGCCAGTTCTTCGCGCCCGACGCGATTTTCGGCTCGTCCAACGTGCCGGGGGTGGGCCGCTATCCGACATTCCGTCTGTTCCAGATCGGTGTGGCTGTCGTCGTCGGCATCGGGCTGTGGCTGCTTTTGAATCGCACCAAAGTCGGCTTGATGATCCGGGCCGGCGTCGACGATCGCGACATGCTGTCGGCCTGCGGCGTCGATGTGCCCAAGATCAACATCATCGTCTTCGCGCTCGGCGCCGCACTCGCCGGGCTCGGCGGCGTGATCGGCGCTACGGCGCAGCCGCTCGCCCAGGGCGTCGATGGGCGCTTCCTGCTGATCTCGCTTGTCGTCGTCATCGTCGGCGGCATGGGATCGATCACCGGCACGGCAATCGGCGCGATCTTGGTGGGCCTTGCCGAGCAGATCGGGCAGGCGCTGTTCCCGACCTATTCGGTGATCCTCACCTTCGTGATCATGGTCGTCGTGCTGGCGCTGCGCCCGCAAGGCATCATGGGGCGGCTGCGATGAGCGCTTGGCTGCGCACGCCCGTGGGGATGGCGTCGGCCGCGACGCTGGCGTTGCTGTTGCTGCTGCCGGCGATATTGCCGGAGCTGATGCCGCAGAACCAAGCGCGCTTCTGGCTCGCCAATATCTTCGGCCGCGCGATCATCTACGGCATCATTGCGATGTCGCTGATCTTCCTCGCGACCTATGGCGGTCTCGTCTCGCTGGCGCAGATGAGCCTCGCGGGCGTGGCAGGTTATGTCGTCGCGATCACGATCGACGGTGCGGCCCCCAGCATCGTCGGTGGTTTGTCCTATGCCACGGCAATCCCGCTGGGGATCGCGGCGGCGACGCTGGCGGCATTGTTCGTCGGTCTCGTTTCCGTGCGCACGCGCGACATCTATTTGCTGATGATTACGTTGGCGCTGGCGATGGGATTCTTCCGCTTCGTCGAAACCAATCTCGCTTGGTTCAACGGCTATGAAGGGATCCGCAACGTGCTGGGGCCGAGCGTGTTCGGCCTGCCGTTCCGTGACCCGCATGTCCTTTATTACGTGTCGCTGACCGTCGCCGTCCTGCTTTATGCGGGCGTTCTCTATCTCGTGCGCTCGCCCTTCGGCTTGGTGCTGCAGGGCATTCGCGACAATCCGCGCCGCGTGGCGGCGCTGGGCTACAACGTGGCGCTCCATCGCATCGCCGCGTTCGGCGTGGCGGGTTTCATCGCCGGCTGCGGCGGCGTACTGGCGACGATCTACAATATCGGGATATCGCCCGGCTCGATCGGCCTGGGCGCCACGGTCAACGTGCTGATCATGAGCGTAATCGGCGGCCTGGGCCATCCGATCGGCGCCTTCATCGGCTCGCTGATTTTCGCCTTCTTCGACACGTTCGCGGCGTCGATCTACGACCGCAACCGCTTCAACACGCTTATCGGAATCGTCTTCCTCGTCATCGTGCTGCTCTCGCCCGACGGCGTGATCGGCCTCGCCAAACGCGTGGGGGCGCTCATGCGGCGCGATTGACGCGAAGGCACAAGCGGGCGGGAACGAGGTTCCGGACCGGCCGCGCACGATCAACCGGAACCGCAACCATGGAGGAAACCAATGTCGCTTCGTCTCTCCCGGCGTTCGGCTCTCAAAGGGGCGGGGGCGCTCGCCCTCACCGCGGCGGCGACCGGCGCCATCAAGGCCCCGGCCATCGCCCAGAACACGCCGATCCGCCTCGGCTCGGTCACGACGCTCGAAGGTCCGTTCGCGACCGGCGGGCAGGACGCCTATCGCACAATGGAAATGCTGCTCCAGGCCGAAAACTTCACCATCGGCGGGCGCCGCATCGAATGGACGCGCGAATCCTCGAACGCGCAGGCGGACGTTGCGCTGGCGCGCGCGCGCAAGCTGATCGAACAGGACAACGTCGACATCATCGTCGGCCCGCTGTCGGGTGCCGAAGGCATCGCGCTCAAGGACTATTCGGCGACGTTGACCGGCAAAACGATCGTCAACGGCTCGTCCGGCGCCTCCGACACCACGTTGCGCAATCCGTCGCGCAACTTCTTCCGTTTCAATACCGACGGCACGCAATGGATGGCGGGGCTCGGCAACTATGTGCGCCGCACGCTTAACGTGTCGGAAGTCACGGTGGTCGCGGGCGACTACGCGTTCCCCTATGCGCAGGTCTTCGGCTTCAGTCTCGAATACTGCCGCGCGGGCGGCAAGGTGAACTATCTGTGGTCGCCCTTGGGCACGACGGACTTCGCCTCGCAGATCGCGCAGATCCCGCGCACGTCGGGCGCGCTGGTCGTCGTCCACGGCGGTACCGACGGTCTGGCGTTCATGACGCAATACGCCCAGGCCGGCGGCAATCTGCCGATCATCGGCGGCTCGATCATGGCCGACCAGACCATGCTGTCGGCGCGCGGTCCCCATCGCCGCCTGATGGTGGGCATGGTGGCTTCGGGCCCGATGGCCGACGTCATCGACGATCCGAACTGGACCGACTTCGTCGCGCGCTACAAGCGCATGCCGAACGCGTTCCCGTCGCCATCGATCCATGCTGTCAACTACGCGACCAATCTGACGGGCGTGATCCGGGCGTTGAAGGAGGTCAACGGCGATCTTTCCAACAACCAGGCCGCGTTCCAGCGCGCGCTGGCGGCGCAGAAGTTCAAGGCGCCGACCGGGGCGGATGTGTCGCTCGACCATAACCGTCAGGCGATCTCCGATATCTTCCTGACGAAGATCGAGGAACGCGGCGGCACGCCGATGACGGTCGCGTTCGAACGCGCGCGCCAGGTCAACCAAACGCTCGGCACGCCGGAACCGGCGTTCCTCGCGTTGGGGGCGCCCTCGCGCAACAACACGGGCTGCATCGCCGCGTCCTGACGCGGACGACGCGAAGGTGAAAGGGCGGGGGCCGGGCGACCGGTCCTCGCCCCGATCCGCCGCCGGAAACACGAGATGACGCAAACACCCGCCATCGAATTGAAGAATGTCGGCCGCCGTTTCGGCGCGTTGCAGGCCGTGCGCGATGTCACCTTCGATGTGGCGATGGGCGAACGGCGCGCCGTGCTCGGCCCCAACGGAGCCGGCAAGACGACGTTATTCAACACGATATGCGGCGATTTTCCGCCGACCGCCGGCACGATCAAACTCTTTGGCGAGGATATCTCGCATTTGCCCGCGCATACGCGCGCGCGGCGCGGCATCGGCCGTACCTATCAGCAATCGCTGCTGTTCGACGGCCTCAGCGTTCTCGACAATATTTTCGTCGCGGTGCGCGGCGTGAAGCCCAACCGCTTCAGTTTTCTGGTGCCCGGCAGGTCCGATGCGCATCTGGCCCATGCGCGCGACGTCGCGGAACGCGTGCGCTTGACGCATCTGCTGGACGTGAATGTCGGCGATTTGAGCCACGGTCAGCGCCGCCAGCTCGAAGTCGGCATGGCGCTGGCCGCCGAGCCGAAGCTTCTGATGCTCGACGAGCCCGCCGCCGGCTTGTCGCCGGTCGAGCGGCCCGAGCTGCTGCGCCTTCTTCGAAATCTGCCGCGCGATCTGACGATCGTGCTGATCGAGCACGACATGGATGTCGCCTTGCCCTTCGCCGATCTGGTGACGGTGATGAAGGACGGCGAAGTCGTGGTTTCCGATACGCCGGGCCGGATCCAGAACGATCCGGTCGTGCACGAAATTTATCTCGGCCATGGCGGCCGCAAGCACTGAAGGACAGCGACGATGCCCCGCTTCGAACGAAAGAAACTCCTCGCGAAGTTCCAATCCATGGTGAAGAAGCGCATTCCCATCGTCGGTGGCGGCGCGGGAACGGGGCTGTCCGCCAAATGCGAGGAAGCGGGCGGGATCGATCTGATCGTGATTTACAATTCCGGCCGCTATCGCATGGCGGGCAGGGGCTCGCTCGCGGGCGTGCTCGCCTACGGCAACGCCAACGACATCGTGAAGGACATGGCGCGCGAAGTGCTGCCGGTCGTCAAGCGCACGCCGGTGCTGGCGGGCGTCAACGGCACGGATCCCTTCGCCATCATGGATCATCTGCTCGACGAACTCGCAGCGCTGGGCTTCTCGGGCGTGCAGAATTTCCCGACCGTCGGCCTGATCGACGGCACGTTCCGCGCCAATCTCGAGGAAACGGGCATGGGTTACGGCCATGAGGTCGACATGATCCGTCTCGCGCGCCAGAAGGATCTGCTGACCACGCCTTATGTGTTCAACCCCGACGAAGCGGTCGAGATGGCGAAGGCGGGTGCCGATATCATCGTCGCGCATATGGGTTTGACGACCGGCGGGGCGATCGGCGCGGAAACCGCCTTGTCCTTGAAGGATTGCCCCAAGCTGATCGACGAATGCGCCGAAGCGGCCAAGCGGGTGCGCAAGGACGTGATCTTGCTTTGCCACGGCGGGCCGATCGCGAATCCCGACGATGCGCAATTCGTGCTGCGCAACACGCGCAATTGTCACGGCTTCTACGGCGCTTCGTCGATGGAGCGTTTGCCGACCGAAACCGCGCTCGTCGAACAGACGAAGCGCTTCAAGAACGTGGAGTTTTGACCATGGCCCGCGCTTACGCCAGCACGATCATCGATGCGCCCGTCGAAAAGGTCTGGGGCGTCGTCCGCGATTTCAACGGCCTGCCGAATTGGATCCCCGCGATCGCGAAAAGCACCATCGAGGATGGGCTCGCGGCCGACGTCGTGGGCTGCGTGCGCAGTTTCCATTTGGGCGACGGCACGCATGTTCGCGAGCGTTTGCTGAGCCTCAACGATGCCGATCGCAGCTTCAGCTACAATTTCGAGACGCCGGCTTTCCCGGTCACCGATTATCTCGCGACGCTGCGCGTGATCCCGGTCACGGCGGGCGACCGCAGCTTTGTCGAATGGGAAGCCACGTTCGAGGAGCCGGCCGGCGAGCGCGGCAAATACGAAGCGATCGTGTCGCGCGACGTGTTCGCAGGCGGCCTCGCCTCGCTCGCAATCACGGTCGCGAAGGCCGAAACCCCGGCGGGGGCGCGTCGCTGGAAGGGGCGCCGCCCGGCGAAGGTCTTCGCCTCGACCGTCATTCGAGGGGCGGCGAAAGACGTGTGGCCGATCCTGCGCGATTTCGCCGGCATGGGGGCTTGGCATTCGGACATCACGAAGATGCATATGCTCGACGGCAAGCGCTCGGATCAGGTATCGGGTGTACGCGAATTCTTGTTCGGCGAGGGCTTGCTGCACGAGGAACTGCTGCATCTGTGCGATCGCACGCGCAGCTTTTCCTATCGGATCAACAAAAGCCCGATGCCGTGGCTCGAATACGTCGCGGGCGCACGGCTTTATCCGATCACCGATCGCAACCATACATTCGCTGTATGGACCGCCGATTGGGACGCGAGCGCCAATGACGACGTCGAACTGATTCCGACCGTCCACAACAACGTGTTCCTGAAGGCGTTCGATACGATCGACGCGAAGTATTTCGGCGGCGGAAAATGACGGCGCCGCTGCTGGAGATTGCAGACCTCCAGGTCCATTACGGGCAGGCGCATGTTCTGCAGGGCGTCTCGCTGCGTTTGTCGCGCGGTGTGCTGGGCGTGATCGGGCGCAACGGTATGGGCAAGACGACGTTGTGCCAGACGATCATCGGGCTGAAGGCCGCGACATCCGGCTCGATCAAATTCGCCGGCCGGGAATTGATCGGCCTGCAGCCCAACAAGATCGCTAATCTGGGTATCGGATATGTGCCGCAAGGGCGGCGCACTTGGCCGTCGCTGACGGTCGACGAGCATTTGCGCCTTGTGGCGCAAAAAAAGCCGCCTTCTGGCGGCTGGACGATCGAGCGCGTCTACGAGACGTTTCCGCGCCTTGCCGAGCGGCGGCGAAACGGCGGCACGCAGCTTTCCGGCGGGGAACAGCAGATGCTGGCGATCGGCCGCGCGCTGCTGCTCAACCCGCGTTTGCTGGTGATGGACGAACCGACGGAAGGTCTCGCCCCGGTGATCGTGGAACAGGTGGAGGCGTTGTTGAAGAGCCTCGCCGCCGACGGTTCGCTTGCCGTGCTGCTGGTCGAGCAGAATTTGGGTGTGGCGACTGCAGCGGCCGAAAAAGTGGCGATCGTGGTCAACGGCTGCATCGCGCGCGAAATGCCGGCCGCCGAGCTTGCCGCCGATCGCGAGTTGCAGGAACGCCTGCTCGGCACCCGCGTCGACGCATAAGGAGAGGACGAGAAGATGCCAGCGCAGAACCGCGTCTATGTCGTCGGTACCTACGACACCAAGTCGCGCGAGCTTCTCTATATGAAGGGCTTGCTCGACCGTGCGGGCGTTGCGACGCTGTCGGTCGATCTGTCGACCTCCGGCAAGGAGTCCGCCGCGGACGTCAAGCCGGCGACTGTTGCTTCGCATCACCCGCAAGGGGCGGCGGCCGTGTTCACCGGCGATCGGGGGGCGTCGGTTTCGGCGATGACCGTCGCGTTCGAACACTTCGTCGGTACGCGGACGGATATCGGCGGCATTCTTTCCGCCGGCGGGTCGGGCGGGACGGCGCTCGCCACGCCGGGGATGCGCGCATTGCCGGTTGGCGTGCCGAAGATCATGGTCTCGACCGTCGCGTCGGGCGATGTCGGCCGCTATGTCGGGCCCGCCGATATCATGATGATGTATTCGGTCGTCGACGTGCAGGGCCTCAACCGCATTTCCGAACGGGTGCTCGCCAACGCCGCGCATGCGATGGCGGGCATGGCCGCCAATCCGGCCGCAGCCTCGGCGCAGACCAAGCCCGCGTTGGGGATGACGATGTTCGGCGTCACCACGCCCTGCGTGCAGGAATTGCAGCGTTTGCTGTCGGCCAACTACGACTGCCTCGTCTTCCATGCGACGGGGACAGGCGGCCAGTCGATGGAGAAGCTCGCGGATTCCGGTCTGCTCGAAGGCGTGATCGATGCGACGACGACCGAGGTTTGCGATCATCTGTTCGGCGGCGTGTTTCCTTGCACCGACGACCGCTTCGGCGCCTTCGCGCGCACGCGCATTCCCTATGTCGGGTCGTGCGGCGCGCTCGACATGGTCAATTTCGGCCCGCTCGAGACGGTGCCGGCAAAGTACAAAGGCCGCAATCTCTATGTCCATAATCCGCAAGTCACGCTGATGCGCACGACCGCCGAGGAAAATGCGCAGATGGGCAAGTGGATCGCGGAACGCCTGAACCGTTGCGAAGGCCCGGTGCGATTCCTCATTCCGGAGGGCGGCGTGTCGCTGATCGATGCGCCGGGCAAGCCGTTCCACGACCCCGCTGCCGATGCCGCGTTGTTCGACGCGCTGGCGCGGTGCTTCAAGACGTCGGGCGACCGCCAATTGATTCGCTTGCCGTTCGCGATCAACGATCCCGAATTCGCAAAGGCACTGGCGGACGCGTATTTGCGCATCGCGCGCTGATCGAGGCAGGCCTTCGCTTTCTTCGCGGAGTTTCAGGCGCGCACGATAAGCGTGTCTTGCACGAGAGATGCGGTCGGCGGTTCCGCGATACTGCCGAACATAAGGCTGGCGATGGCCGCTACGAAGCGGATCCGGCTTCGGCACGGTCGTTCGCATGGCTGATTCCGTGGTCGGCCGAAAGTTGTCGGTGGGCCTGTTTCCCAGCATTGAGATGTGGTTTCCGCGACAATTCATCGCTCGGGTCGGACTTGCGATCGTCGGCGCAGTCGCCAAATTTAGAACCAACGATCCGGGGAGGATGAAATGACGACGGACAAGACGACGGCCAAAGACATCATGTCGACGCGCGTGGCTTCGATCGCGCCGGATATGTCGGTGCGACTGGCCGCCAAGCTCATGTTGAAACGCAAAGTCAGCGCGCTGCTGGTGCTCGATTCGAAGCGCCGGCCGATCGGCGTGCTGAGCGAGGGTGATCTCGTGCACCGGATCGAGCTCGATACGCGAAAGAAGGGCTCTTGGTGGCTCAATCTTCTGACCCCCGATCGCGATCTCGCGCGCGACTATGCGCGCGCACATGGGCGCAAGGTCGCGGATGCGATGAGCCGCCAGGTTGTGACCATCACGCCGGACACCAAGCTGCCGGCGATCGTCGCTTTGCTCGACAAGCATCGCATCAAGCGCGTGCCCGTCGTCGGGGAAGGCGGCCGCGTGGTCGGCGTCGTCAGCCGGGCGGATGTGCTGGGCGCGTTCGCGAAGGCGGCGTTGGCGGCCGAGGGCCGCGCGGCGCTGGGCGACGCCGAATGTTCGGCGGAAATCCGCAAGCGGCTGCGCAAGGAAAACTGGAGCGACAGCGTTCTGCTGAATATCTCCGTCGATCGCGGTCTCGCGCGCGTGTCGGGCGTGGTCGCCTCGCGCGCGCAGCACGACGCGGTGCGGGCGCTATGCGAGGAGGTTCCCGGCGTTCGGCACGTCGATCTCGACGCGTTGCAGGTCGCCCGAAGCGCGGTCGCACTGAAGCACAGCTTGCGCATCCCGATCTGATCGGCGTTTCGATCGTCGCGGTTTATTGTCTCGCCGCGTCGGCGTCGATCGGACGGTCTGAGCTAGTCGATTATTGAAGAGGCTTCGTCTCCTCGTCACCGTAAAGGGGAGGGGGAGGAGGACGAGACCGACGAAGGCGACTCATCGCGCGGCGGCTTGACTTGCCGCCCCGGCGATCCAGTTTCCGCTCCTCGATGCAGAGGATGGAAACTAGATCGCCGAGAATTCGATATATGATCGGCGCCGATACGTGCACGCCCGTCTCGCGACGCGCGTTGCTCGTCGGCGCCGCCTTTTGGGTTGCGTCGCGCCCTGCCGCCGCCGATGCGGATGCCTGGCGGGCGCTGGCCGCCGGCGCCGTGGTTTTGTTCCGGCACGCCAATGCGCCGGGTGTGGGCGACCCGCCCAACATGCGGATCGACGATTGTGCGACGCAACGCAATCTCGACGCGGCGGGGCGCGATCAGGCGCGGGCGATCGGCCGCGAGTTCGCCGCGCGTCAAGTCCAAGTCGGCCGTGTATTGACGTCGCGCTGGTGCCGCGCGGTCGATACGGCGGAACTCGCCTTTCCGGGGCGTCCGATCCGGGAGCCGGCATTTGACTCATTTTTCGACCGGCGCGAGGACCGTGCGCGCCAAACCGCCGCAGCCTTGCGCGTGCTGACGGAATGGCGCGGACCCAATGCGCTTGTCGTCGTGACGCACCAAGTGAATATCGCGGCGTTGACGGGCATTTCACCCGCCTCGGCGGAAGGCGTGGTTGCGGTGGTCGATGCCGGGGCAGTGCGGTCCGTCGGGCGCATCCGGATCGAATGATCCGACAGGGCGAACAGGGCGTAACGAGCCCGCCATGGAAACGAAGGAAGTTGCCGTCAATTTTGCGGCCGCCGAAGCGCGCGCGGCCTCGATGCGATTCGACTTCACGCATCCGGCGCTCGCGCGTGCGGACATGAAGTTCGTGCGCGACGACGATCGCCGGCCGACGCTGACCTTCGATCTCGGTGGCGTACAGGCGGCCGTTCCGTTGCGCCAAGTGGCGGCGAATTATGGAATTCCGGATCATCATCCCGATATCGGACTTTTGAAGAAAGTCGAGGCCGCGCTGCGATTCAGCCGCGCGATCGCGCATGGCGATCCGATACCGTCGGAAACGGTCGATGCGACGCCGTCTTGGACACCGCGACCGCATTATCTGTGCCGCGCGGCGCTGAAGCTCGGCCGTGCCTTGGGCGCTTCGCCGTCGGCAGGCTGCGACGATCCGGCGGCGATGCTGCGCGATCTGGAACGCGCCGTGCGGGCGAATGCGGCCGGACCGGCCCCCGACGCCGCCGCGATGGCGGAGCTGGCACGCGACGTTGCGCGGGTCGATTGGCTTTGCCGCGCCGTCGTGTCGACGCAGCGCGTGTTGGGCGGGTTGGCGAAGGCCGGGGCGGAGCGGGGCATGCGCTCAGTTTCCGATACGACGCGCGCGGGTGCCGTGGCGTTGCGCGCGCCCGCGCTGTGGGCGTCCGATTTGGCGATGCGCGCGGATGCGCTCGCCGTCGATTTGCGCGCCGCATGCCGCGCGGTGCCCGCGTTCCGTCGCCGTCTTAATCCCATCGTCGCGACTTTGCGGGCGTTCGCGCTGGATATCGAGCCGCTCGTGGCGATGTGGAACGCGGAGACCGCACGGTCCGGCGGCGCATCGGCGCTGGGGCTCGAGAAGATCGCGACGATGGCGATCCGGCGCTACGCTAAATTCGATCCCGTCGAGTTCGAATGGACGCCGCCGGTGACGCATCCCGCACGCCATGCCTTCGATGCTTGAAACGCCGATGCAAAGCGAATCGCCATGACCGATACGATTTCCATGCCGCAATCTCCCGACGACCGGCATCGCGACCTCGATCTTGTCGAACTCGGATCGTATCCGGCGCTCGCCGAATGCGTGCGGATCTGGCGCCTCGCTTGCCGCGGTGGCGAATTGCCCGCAATCCTGCCGCCCGATGAAGTGCCGCCGGCCGTCATTCCTTACATGATGCTGCTCGATTACTTGCCCGAGCGGCGCGACGCGCGGGTGCGGATGGTCGGCCACTATGTCGGCGAGCGCGCCGATTTCGAAACGATCGGGCGGAACTTGCGCGGTTATTTCAACGAAGCGGACGCTCAGATCGTCTATGCCGGGTTGGAGCGCGCGGCCACAACGCGCGAACCCAGTCTGGCGCGGCGCGATTACGTGTCGATCGAGGGCAAGCGCTTCCGCTACGTGCGGCTGATTCTTCCGCTGGCGAGCGACGGGCGCAACGTCGACGGATTCTTCAAAACGATCGAGCCATCGACGCTGATCGCCTCGTAAGCGCGCATCAGACCACTTCCGCTGGCAAACGGAAGCGGATCGACTCTTCGATCCCGTCGAGTGTTTCGACTTGGACCGGCACGCGCGCGGCGATGGTTTCGAGTAGTTCCGTCACCAGCTTCTCGGGCGCGGAGGCGCCGGCGGTGACGCCGAGCGTGTTGACGCCCGCGAGCCAATCCCAATCGAGCGCCTGCGAATCGTCGAGTAGCACGCTGGGGGTACCCGATTCCGCCGCCAGCTCGCGCAGGCGGTTGGAGTTCGAGCTATTGGCGGCCCCGATCACCACGACCGCGTCGCTGCGCCGGGCAAGTTCGCGCACGGCCGTCTGGCGGTTTTGCGTCGCGTAGCAAATATCTTTCGTGTCCGGCCCGACGATCGCGGGGAAGCGCCGGCGCAACGCCGCCGCGATATCGCGGGTCTCGTCGACGCTGAGCGTCGTCTGACTGACGAAGGCGACGTTGTCCGGATCGATGACATCCAGCGCTTCGATATCGGCAAGTTCGCGGACCAGATGCACGCGGCCCGGAATTTGGCCGAGCGTGCCGACGACCTCGGGATGACCTTCATGGCCGATCAGCACCACGTCGCGGCCCTGTGCTGCGTAACGCTGACCTTCGAAATGAACCTTCTTCACCAGCGGGCAGGTCGCGTCGATGACGTCCAGATTGCGGTGCGCGGCTTCTGTTTCGACCGACGTCGCCACGCCATGCGCGCTGAAGATCGCGACGGCGCCCTCGGGAACTTCGTCCAGCTCGCCGACGAAAACCGCGCCTTTTTCGCGCAGCGCATCGACGACATGGCGGTTATGGACGATTTCGTGCCGGACATAGACGGGCGCGCCGAATCGGCGAAGCGCGCGCTCGACGATTTCGATCGCGCGAACCACACCGGCGCAAAATCCGCGCGGCTGTGCGAGGAGTATCCGCATCCGATCCCCATCCGTCATCGCCTCACGACCCGACGACTGTCACATAAAATTGACACTTCCGCAAGTTCGGTGGCCTAATGTCTCCGGCGCCGTGTCGATCGTCGGTCCGGCGCGGGGGAGCATTCGATAAACGATGGCGCAGGCGTTCCCGTTCTCGGCAATCGTCGGGCAGGACCGGATGAAGGAGGCGTTGTGCCTTCTCGCCGTCGATCCCGGGATCGGCGGCTTGCTGGTCTTCGGCGATCGGGGGACGGGCAAATCCACCGCGGTGCGCGCTTTGGCGGCATTGCTGCCGAAGATGGAAGCGGTCGAGGGCTGTCCCTATTCCTGCGATCCCGCGTCGCCCGCCGGCGCTTGCGCCGCCTGCGCCAAACCGGGTGCCGCGCGCGCGAAGACCAAAAGCATTCCGGTCCCGGTCATCGATCTGCCGCTCGGGGCGACCGAGGACCGCGTCGCCGGCGCCTTGGACATCGAACGCGCCTTGACGCGCGGCGAGACGGCGTTTGAGCCGGGCCTGCTGGCGCGCGCCAATCGCGGCTTCATCTATATCGACGAGGTCAATCTGCTCGAAGACCATCTCGTCGATCTGCTGATCGACGTCGCGGCGTCGGGCGAAAACGTAGTCGAGCGCGAAGGTTTGAGCGTGCGTCATCCCGCACGGTTTGCGCTGATCGGCTCCGGCAATCCGGAGGAGGGCGAGTTGCGCCCGCAATTGCTCGACCGGTTCGGCCTGTCGCTGGACGTGCGCACGCCAACCGATCTGCCCATTCGCGTCGAGGTCGTCAAACGCCGCGATGCGTTCGAGCGTGATCGCACGGGCTTCGCCGCGCGTTGGCGCAACGCCGACGCCAAGCTACGCAAGCGGATCGTCGATGCGCGCGCGCGCCTGAACGATGTCGCGGCACCCGACGCGGCCTTGACCCGTGCGGCCGAGCTCTGCGTGAAGCTCGGCACCGACGGATTGCGCGGAGAAATCACGCTGATCCGCGCCGCGCGCGCATTGGCCGCGTTCGAAGGCGACGATATGGTCGGCGACGCGCATATCTGCCGGATGGCACCATCGGCGTTGCGCCATCGCTTGCGGCGCAATCCGCTGGACGACACCGGTGCGGAACTGCGCGTCGAGCGCGCGCTAACCGAGATATTCGGCGCGTGAGCGACGCCGCGCGCGCGCAGTGGTTTCGCGCGTTGCTCGCGGCACGGCTGCTGGCGATCGATCCGCACGGGCTTGGCGGGGCGCGGCTGCACGGGCCTCCGTCGCCCGCGCGCGATGCCTGGCTCGCCGCGCTGAAACGCTGGTCGGCGCAAGCCGCACCCTGGCGGCGTATTCCGGCGCAGATCCGCGACGACGGCTTGCTCGGCGGGCTCGATCTGACCGCGACGTTGACGACGGGAAGGCCGGTGGTGCGGCGTGGGGTTCTGGCCGAAGCCGATGGCGGTTACGCGATCCTCGCCATGGCCGAACGCTTACCGGGTTTCGCGGCGGCGAAGATCGCGGCGGCCCTCGACGAAGGGCAAATCCATTTCGCGCGCGACGGCGTGCAGCGGTCCGACACTGCGCGCATCTGCGTCGTGGCGCTGGATGAGTCGGGTGACGACGAAGCGCCGTTGCACGCACGCTTGCGCGAACGGCTTGCCTTCGACCTCGATTTTCGCGCGTTGCGCCCCGAAGATGCGCCGTTTCTCGACGAACCCGTCGCGGCGTCGAATGTCGCCATCGACGGCAAGGCGGTCGAGGCGTTGTGCGCGACAGCGGCGGCCTTGGGCATCGCTTCTGTCCGTGCTGAAATTCTGGCGCTGCGCGCGGCTTGCGTGCATGCCGCATTACGCGGTGTCGCCGCCGTCGAGCCGGAAGACGTGACCATCGCGGCCGAACTCGTTCTGGCGCCGCGCGCGACGCGGATTCCCGAAGCACCGCCGGAGCCGCCGCCACCGCGAAACGAGGCCGCACAACCGCCGCCGCCCGACGGCGAAAGCGAAAGCCTCGACGCCGACAAGCCCTTGGCGGATGTCGTACTCGATGCGGCCGCCGCCTGCATTCCGCCCGATCTGCTGGCGCGTTTGGCGTCGGGCATGGCGGGGTCGCGCGGCGGTTCGGATGGAAGTTCGGGCGCTGAGAAAAAGTCCGGTGCGCGGGGGCGACCGATCGGGTCCATCGCGGGCGATCCGGGGGCCCGCGACGCGCGGCTCGACCTGATCGCCACATTGCGCGCTGCCGCGCCGTGGCAGCGTTTGCGCGCGGCCGACGGGCGCGAGTCGCGGGTGCGAATTCGCATCCGGAAATCCGATTTCCGCCTGCGGCGGATGAAGCCGAAAACCACGTCGACCGTGATCTTCGCGATCGACGCATCGGGGTCGGCGGCGTTGCATCGCCTGGCCGAGGCCAAGGGTGCGGTCGAGTTGCTGCTGGCCGATTGCTATGTGCGCCGCGATCGCGTCGCGGTGCTGGCATTTCGCGGCAATGCGGCCGAACTTGCTTTAGCGCCGACGCGCTCGTTGGTGCGCGCGAAACGCGCCTTGGTGGGGTTGCCCGGCGGGGGCGGCACGCCGATGGCGAGCGCGCTCGACGCCGCGGGCGATTTGGCGCGCGCGATCCGCCGCCAAGGCGGCACGCCCTATTTGGTCGTGCTGTCGGACGGCCGCGCCAATGTTGCGCGCGACCGGACCGGCGGGCGCGAGACGGCGGCGGCGCAAGCGCAGGAATCGGCCCGCCGGTTGCGGGCCGACCGTATCGGCGCGTTGTTCATCGATACCGGCGCGCGGCCCGCGCAAGCCGCCCGCGATCTCGCCGATGGCATGGGGGCGGGATACCTGGCGTTGCCCCAGGCCGACGCCGCGCGGATCGACCGCGCCGTGCGCGCCAATATGCGCCGTTAGAATTCGATTCCGGCGTCGCGCGCGCGCGCCAGGATCAACGCGGCCGTGCCCGCCGGGTCTTCCTCATGTGCGAGATGACCGAGGCCCGGTTGGATATCGATCGTCGCGTGCGGAAGAAGCTTCCGCACGCGCTGTGCGTCGTCCGGCGAAACGGTCAGATCGTTGCCGCCGACGATCATGGCCAGCGCTATCTTCAGACCCGGTAGATCACGTTCGAGGGCCGGCAAATCCCATCCGGCCATCATGTCGAGCGTCGCACCGATATGGCCGGGCATCGCCATCAAGCGTCGATAGAATTCGAGTCCGGCATCGTCGATACGCGAACCGGTTTGGCGCAGCAGGCGCTCGACGGCGCCGCGATCGCGGCCGCGCCGCGCCAGGATCGACGGCAGTAAGGGCAGCGACGCCAGCAGCTTCGCCGCCGGTCCGAAGAAGCGCGCGCCGCCGCCGCGCATCGCCAGCAACGCGCCGTTGAGCGCGGCGATCGCGCGCAGCCCGTCCGCGCCGTCGAGTGCCCGGCGCGCCAGCACCGCCGCACCCGCCGAATGGCCGACGCCGAGTACGGGTGCGATCTTCAACTCGGCGCAAAGTGCTGCGACCAGCCGTGCCATGCCCGGCAATGTCATGCCGGCGGCGGGCGGCGCGTCGGTGAAGCCATGTCCCGGCAAATCCGGCGCCACCACGGTGAAGTGCTTGGCGAGCAGAGGGGCCAATTCGCGCCAGCTATGCGTCGCCGATCCGGTCCCGTGCAACAGCAGCGCGCAAGGGCCCGCCCCCATGATCTGGACATGCCAGCGCAAGCCGCCGGCAGCGACGAAACGGCTTGCCTGCCGGTTCGGCCAATCGGCACCGGCATAGCGCCAAGCGGGCGGGGCGGAAGATTCCATAGGTACCTTGACGGATATAAGTGTAAACTTAGCTTGTCATTCGGTTCGGCGCGAGTGCCGACACCGCAGGACGGGAGGATAGCGATTTGCCTTTCGAGGCGGTAATGCCCGCGGTGCAGGACACTGATTCCCGGCCGCATGCCGTCGTAATCGGTGCGGGATTCGGCGGTTTGGCCGCCGCGATCCGCCTGGGGGCACGCGGCTGGCGGGTAACGATCCTCGAGCGGCAAGACGCGCCCGGCGGGCGTGCCGGCGTGTTGCGCCAAGGCGGTTACACGTTCGATCGCGGGCCGACGATCATCACCGCGCCGCATCTTTTGTCCGATCTTTGGGCGCTTCGCGGGCGCGAAATGGACGTGGCGTTGCGGCCGCTCGATCCCTTCTATCGCATCCGGTTCGACGACGGCCGCCATTTCGACTATTCGGGCGATCCGCAGCGCATGCGCGCGGAAATCGCGCGCTTCGCGCCAGACGATGCCGACGGTTTCGATCGCTTGATGAAGCTGTCGGGCGAAATCTTCCGCATCGGCTTCGAAGGCTTGGTCGACAAGCCGTTCTCGTCCTTTCTCGATATGGTGCGCGTGGCGCCGGACCTGTTGCGCTTGCACGGCTATCGCAGCGTCCATTCGGTCGTTGCCGCGCATATCAAAGATCCATCCTTGCGCGCGGCGTTCAGCTTCCATCCGCTGCTGATCGGCGGCGATCCGTTCCGTGCCAGCGCGATCTACTGCCTGATCGCGTTCCTCGAGCGAAAATGGGGCGTGCATTTCGCGATGGGCGGCACGGGTGCTTTGGTCGACGGCTTGGCGAGGCTGGTCGCCGATGGCGGCGGACAAATCCGCTGCGGCGCCACGGTGTCGCGCATCGACGTGGATCGCGGCCGCGCGACGGGCGTGACGCTGGAGGGCGGCGAGAAAATCGCCGCCGATATCGTCGTGTCGAACGCGGACTCCGCCTGGACGTATCGCAAGCTGCTGGCGCCCGAACATCGCCGCCGCTGGACCGATGCGAAGCTCGACCGCGCGCGTTATTCGATGGGGCTGTTCGTCTGGTATTTCGGCACGAAGCGCCGCTACGACGATTTGCGCCATCACACGATTCTGATGGGCCCGCGCTATCGCGAATTGCTGCGCGATATCTTCGACCGGCATGTGCTGGCGGACGATTTCAGCCTTTATCTGCACCGGCCGACCGCGACCGATCCGTCGCTGGCGCCGCCCGGCTGCGACACGTTTTATGCGCTGTCGCCGGTGCCCAATCTGCGCGGCGATATCGACTGGCAAGTCGCGGGCGAAACCTATCGCCAGCGTATCGAAGATTACCTGACCCGCCATTTGATGCCGGGCTTGGCGGACGAAATCGTCGTGTCGTCGATCGCCACACCGCTCGACTTCCAAGATCGGTATCTGTCGTGCGAAGGCGCAGGGTTCGGTCTGGAGCCGACCTTGCTGCAAAGCGCTTGGTTCCGGCCGCATAACCGCAGCGAGGAGGTCGACAATCTCTATCTCGTCGGGGCGGGCACGCATCCGGGGGCGGGCGTGCCGGGCGTCATCGCATCGGCCAAGATTCTCGATACGCTCGTGCCGCACGGAACGGAATTCGCCCATGTCTGAACTGCGCGCGCGCGCCGATCTCGCCGCATGCCGCGAAGCCTTGCGCGGCGGTTCGCGCAGCTTCTTCCTGGCGTCGCTGGTGCTACCCGCCGCTTATCGCACGCCGGCCAGCGCGCTTTACGCTTTTTGCCGCTCGGCCGACGACGCGATCGACCGCGCCGCCGATCCCGCCGCGTCGATGATCGTGCTGCGCGAGCGTCTCGATGCGATCTATGCGGGCCGCCCCGGCGATGATCCGGCCGACCGCGCCTTCGCCGCGCTTGTTGCGCGCGGCGGGCTTGCGCGCGCCTTACCCGAAGCCTTGCTCGAAGGTTTCGCGTGGGATGTTGAGCGGCGTCGCTATCCGGATTTCGACGCGCTCTGCGATTACGGCGCACGTGTCGCGGGTGCGGTCGGCGTGATGATGGCGGCGATCATGGGGATCCGCGATCCGGCTGCCTTCGCGCGCGCGGCGGAATTGGGCCTTGCCATGCAGCTCACCAATATCGCGCGCGATGTGGGCGAAGATGCGGCCATGGGCCGGCTCTATTTACCGCTCGATTGGATGCGCGACGCAGGCCTCGACCCGGACGGATTTCTGGCGCGGCCCGTGGCCGATGCGCGCCTCGCCTCCGTCGTGCGGCGATTGTTGACGCAAGCCGACGCGATCTATGCGCGCGGCCGCTCGGGTATCGCGGCTTTGCCCGCCGGCTGCCGTCCGGCCATCGCGGCGGCGGCTTCGCTTTATTCGGAAATCGGCCGCGAGGTCGCGCGGCGCGAATACGATAGCGTCGCCAGCCGCGCAGTGGTTTCGCCCGCACGCAAAGCCGGTGCGCTGCTGCGTGCCGCGACCGAAGGCGCGGCAGATGAATTCCGCCAGGCGCCGCCGATGCAAGCGATCGCCTTTCTGGTCGACGCCGCCATCGCGGTGCGGCCGGCAAGGGCGGACACGCGCATCGCGTGGTGGCGGCTCGACGCGCGCGCGGCGCGCATGGTCGAGCTTTGCGAAATCTTGCAGCGGCGCGAACAGCTCGGCCGCGAAGGCGGCTGACGATGGACGACGGATCGGGCTTCGGATCGAGCTGGGCGGGGCTGGTCGAGGTCGCGTTCGTCTTCGCGCTGGCGCTGGGCTTCGGCATCCATCAGATGATCGATCTGCGCCGCGAACGCCGGCGCCGCGCGGCGGAACGCGAGAAGCGCTAACCGCGCAGCCGGGGCATCCGGAACGGCAGCAGCGTACGCACCCAGCGCGACGCGAAGCGATCCAAGGACAGCGATTCATGCATCGCGCGCACGCGCGTGCCGTTCCACGTGCTGTCGATCGTCGAACGCGCGTAGAAGGGCGTGTCCTCCAGCGTCTCGATCACCCGCGCTGGCGCGCCGCGATCGGCTAAGGCCGGGCGCGCGATCCCCCACCAGGTGCGCGAAAGATCTGTTTCGGGCGGCGGCGGAAATTCATGCGTGCCGGCATCGTCGAACGCGGCAGCGATGGCGTGGCGCGTGCCCTCGCGCCGCTCGACCGAATAGACGATCTTGGCGCCGTCCTCTGTCGCCGCGCGCGCCCAATGCCATTGCTTGAACGCGCTTTCCAGCGGCGTGTCGCCCCAATTGGTGTCGAGATAGCCTTCCCCGCGCCAGCGCAAGCCCGGTTGCGGCAGATCGACCTCGATCTCCGCCAGCGGCGCCAAGGGTTGCCAGCGATGCGCGCCGCCGGCATCCAGCGCGAAGACCGGCCCGGCGGGGATTTTCGGGCGCACGCGCACGGTGCCGCGCACGCGCAGCGGCACGGGCGTGCCGATCTCGTCGATCTCGAAAATCACATCGTCGCCGTCGCGACGTATGGCGCTGGGGCCGATACGCAGCTGCTTTTCGTCGCGCGACAACGCAGGCCGGCCGCGTTCGGTCATCGTCCAGCGGCGATGCGACCGGCCATAAAGCGCCACATTCAGCGCCACGTGGTTTTCGGGATCGGCCGGGCCTTTGGCGCGCGCGCGCGCGTAATAGGGCGAGAACACGCTGCCGATGAAGGCGATCAGCGTGATGCCGTGACGCCCGTCCGCGCTCCAGCCATCGACATACCACCACGCGTAACCGTTACGCTGAACGTCGATATCGAACCGCGGCGCGCCAAAACCGCAGACGCTGCCAGTCGTCCGGACAGCGTCGCCATCGGCACGCCCGCCCCCGGATGGGCGCTGCCGCCCGCCAGGAACAAGCCCGCGAGCCGCGTCGCCGTTCCCGGGCGATTGAACGACGCCATCCAGCCGTGCGAGGCCTGACCGTAAAGCGCGCCCCTCGTCGCCGGGAACAAGCGATCGAAATCCCGGGGCGTCGTCAGCACCGCGCCCGGCGTCGTCAGATCGATCGAAGCGGAACATCGCGATAAAACCTCCTCGACCGCCGCGCGCGCGCGCGGGATCGTTTGCGGATCGCCGACCGGACCGTCGCCGTCGGCGGGCGCGTTGGCGAGCACCAAGAAACGTTCGGGCGCGCCGGAATCGATATCGCCGTCGGCACGGTCTTGCGCGCAGACATAGACGGTCGGATCGGTCGGAGGGCGGCCGTTTTTGAAGATATCCGCGAACTCCGCGCGATAATCGCGCGAGAAGAAGACATTGTGCCGCCGGAACGGGAAACGGCCGGGGGCCGCACTCAGCGTCCACACCAAGGCGGACAGCGAACGCTGCCGGCGTTGGATCGCGGGCACGGCGCGCCGCGCCACGTCGCCCAGTTTCCCGGCCGAAAGGGCGGCGGCATCGCCGTTGAACACGATCGCGTCGGCCGCGAAACGCCGCCCGTCGCGCAAGGTGACGCCAGTCACGGCATCGCCGGCCGTCTCGATCCGCACCGCATCGGCGCCGTAGATGAATCTTGCGCCGCGCTTGGCGGCGAGATCGGCGACGGCGCGTGCCAGCGCATGCATCCCGCCGTCGACGCTCCACACACCTTCTTGTTCGACATGCGCAATCAGCATCAGCGTGGCGGGGCAGGCGAAGGGCGAAGCGCCGACATAGGTCGCGTAGCGCGCGAAGAGTTGGCGCAAGCGCGGATCGGCGAAATGCCTGCCCAGCGCCCCCCATAACGTCGCGAAGGGCGAGCCCGCCAAAAGTGCGGCGACGCCCGAAACGCCCAGATCGCGCGTCAATCCCCACGGGGTGGGCAAAGGGGCGCGCATGAACGGCGTATCGAGCGCATCGAATACGCGCTTCGTGCGGTCGCAGAAATCGCGATAGCCTTGCGCGGCGGCGGCACCCGCGAAGGTGCCGATGGCGTCTGCGCTGCGCGCGCGATCGGCGAACAAGTCCAGTGTGGGGCCGCTATCCCAGGCATGGCGGGCGAGGGTGTCGAGCGGGCTGAGCCTCACGGCATCGGCGAAGTCACTTCCGGCGGCGGCGAATAGTGCATCGAACACGCCACGCAGGGTCAAAACCGTCGGGCCGGCGTCGATGGGGCCGGCGGCGGACTCGATCGCGCGCATCTTTCCGCCCGGGGCGGCGGCGCGTTCCAGCACGGTGACGGCGCAGCCTTTGGCCGCAAGTTCGGCGGCGGCGGCGAGCCCGCCGATACCCGATCCGACCACGATGACGCGGAATTCCGACAAAGAACGCCTCCCGCCGCGACGGATTGGGTTGACTTGAGTGTCAATATAGCATGACACTCGGTCCCGTCATAAAAGATGACAGCGCCGACGCCGAAAAGGAAACCTCCATGGCCGTCACCGCCGCTTCGTCGACCGATCGCATCGAAAAGGCGCTGGAAAGCGCCCTTCACCGCACCCAAGGGCCGGGGGCGCCGCCGCGCCTTCTGGCCGCAATGCGCCACGCCGTATTCCCCGGCGGGGCTCGGATCCGGCCGCAGCTTTGCCTGGCGGTCGCGCAAGCCTGCGGCGATTCCGATCCCGCGATGGCGGATGCCGCCGCCGCCGCGATCGAGCTTTTGCATTGCGCGTCGCTGGTTCACGACGACCTGCCGTGTTTCGACGATGCCGAATTGCGGCGCGGAAAACCTTCCGTGCATCGCGCTTTCGGCGAGCCTTTGGCCGTTCTGGCGGGCGACGGGATGATCGTCCTGGCGTTCGAATCCGTCGCCGCGGCGGGCGTTACGAAGCCTTCGCTGCTGGCGCCGATCCTGCTGACGGTCGCGCGCGCGGTGGGGGCACCCAACGGCATCGTCGCGGGCCAGGCGTGGGAAAGCGAACCTGCGATTTCCCTGGCGGCCTATCAACAAGCCAAGACCGGCGCGTTGTTCGCGGCCGCGACGGTGGTGGGCGCGCAATCGGCCGGCGGCGATGGGGCCGCTTGGCGCACGCTGGGCGAGCGCTTGGGCGAAGCCTTCCAGATCGCCGACGACATTCTCGACGCGATCGGCAAGACGGCGACGGCGGGCAAGCCGGTGGGCCGGGATGCGGTTCTGGGGCGGCCCAATGCGGTCGCCGAACTCGGCTTGCGTGGGGCCCTCGATCATTTCGGCGAATTGACGGCGGAGGCGATCGCCTCCGTTCCCGAATGTCCGGGCCAAGAGCCGTTGCGCGCCCATATCGCCGAACGCACGCGCAAGCTTTTACCCGTCGAAGTCGCGCTGCACGCGGCGTAATCGAACGGATCTCGCCGCCATGACGATAAACGCGGCGACCGGCGGTGCCGGGTTTTCCGGTCTTTGGCGGCAATGGCGCAATGCGCTGCTGGGCGATGCGCGCTTCCGGCGCTTCGCGGCGCGCTTCGTGCCCACGCGCGCGATCGCGCGACGCGAGGCGAAGGCCGTCTTCGATCTTTGCGCGGGCTTCGTCTACTCGCAGATCCTCTATGCGTCGCTGCGCACCGGCTTGCTCGACTTGATCGCGCGCGGGCCCTGCGCCGTCGCCGACATTGCGACCGCGACCGATCTGCCGCTTTCGAGTGCGGTCCGGCTTTGCGATGCCGCACGTGTGCTCGGGTTTGCCGATCAACTTCGCGACGGGCGCTACGTTCTGGGCCCGCGCGGCGCCGTCGTTCAAAGCGATGCCGCGATCCGCGCGATGATCGAGCATCACGCGATGTTCTATCGCGATCTGGCCGACCCGGTCGCGTTGCTGCGCGATCCGACGAAGACAGGCGAACTAGGCGCATTCTGGCGTTATGCGGGCGGTCAAACGCCGGATGCCGGGGCGGCGGCCGACTATTCGAAGCTGATGTCCGGCTCGATCGATCTGGTCGCGAACGAGATTCTCGACGCGTATCCGTTCCAGCGCCACCGGCATTTGATGGATGTCGGCGGCGGCGAAGGGGCCTTTGTCGCCGCGGTCGTGGCACGCCATCGCGGGCTTTCTTTGACGCTGGTCGATCTGCCGGCGGTCGCGGCACGCGCGGAATCGAAACTCGCGAAGATCGACTCGATTCGGGTGGTCGGCGCGGATTTTCGCCGCGAGTCCCTGCCCACGGGGGCCGATATCGTGACCCTCGTGCGCGTGTTGCACGATCACGACGACGATGTGGCACTCGCGCTGTTACGCAAAATCCGCGGCGCGCTGCCGGACAGGGGCACCGTCGTGATTGGTGAACCGATGGCGGACGCCGCGTCGGCCGAAACGGTGGGTGCGGCCTATTTCGGCTTCTATTTCCTCGCGATGGGGCAGGGTCGCGCGCGCCGCGCCGACGAAATCGAGGCCCTTTTGGCGCAAGCGGGGTTCGAGAACATGCGTCGCCACCCGACCGCGCTACCGCTTCAGGTCGGCGTCGTCAGCGCGACCACACGAACCCAAGTGTAAAGATAAATTGACATATAGAATCGTCACTCTAAGATGACGATTGCCTCCAAAAGGGGCATCGATGCGCCGCGACCGCGTTCGAAGGATCGGACGCAAGAACCAAAAGAGGCGGTACGAGGGCGAATGGAAACGCTGGCAGTCCTGCTTGAAGAACCGAAGGCGTTGCGCCTGGGTCGCGTCGAATTGACGCCGCCCGGCGACGATGACGTCGTCGTGGACGTCGAGTGGAGCGGCATCAGCACCGGCACCGAACGCCTGCTCTGGGCGGGCCGCATGCCGCAATTTCCCGGCATGGGCTACCCGCTGATCCCCGGTTATGAGTCCGTGGGGCGCGTCGTTTCCGCCGGCAAGCAAGCCGGGCGCCGCGTCGGCGAGCGCGTGTTCGTGCCCGGCGCCAAATGCTTCGGCCCGATCCGCGGATTGTTCGGCGGTGCTGCCGGCCGCTTGGTCGTGCCGCAGCAACGCGCGCATTCGATCGACGAGAATTTGGCGGAGCGCGGCGTGCTGATGGCGCTGGCCGCGACCGCCTATCACGCTTTGGCCGCACCCGGTGCGCGCCGGCCCGATCTCATCATCGGTCACGGCGTGCTCGGGCGTTTGCTCGCGCGCTTGGCTTGCGCGGATGGCGGTGCACCGCCGGTTGTTTGGGAAACCGATGCCGGCCGCCGTGCCGGCGCGCAAGGCTATCGCGCGATCGATCCGGGCGAGGATTCCTGCCGCAGCTACGCGTCGATCTACGACGTCAGCGGCGACGCGGGCTTGCTCGACACGCTGATCGCGCGCCTGTCGCCGGGCGGCGAAATCGTTCTCGCCGGCTTCTACGCGGCACCCATCACTTTCGCCTTTCCGCCGGCCTTCATGCGCGAGGCGCGCTTGCGCATCGCCGCCGAATGGACGGCCCCCGATCTCGACGCGGTGCGCGAGCGCATCGCCGACGGGCGCCTGTCGCTCGACAATTTGATTACGCATGTCGTGGCCGCCCCGCGCGCGCCCGACGCCTACCGGACGGCTTTCACCGATCCGGAATGCCTGAAAATGATCCTCGACTGGAGGGGCCAACAATGACGGACGTCATGACCGAACGCCTGCGCGCCGAGGCGGCGATGCCGCCCGACCCGGTGGCGACGGCCCCCGCCACCAAGGCGACGCAGATCATCGCGATCTACGGCAAGGGCGGCATCGGCAAGAGCTTCACGCTCGCCAACCTCTCTTACATGATGGCCCAGCAGGGCAAGCGCGTGCTGTTGATCGGCTGCGATCCGAAAAGCGACACGACCTCGCTGCTGTTCGGCGGCAAGTCCTGCCCCACGATCATCGAGACCTCGGCGCGCAAGAAAGCGGCGGGCGAACAGGTCGCCATCGGCGACGTCTGTTTCAAGCGCGACGGCGTGTTCGCGATGGAACTCGGCGGGCCCGAAGTCGGGCGCGGCTGCGGCGGGCGCGGGATCATCCACGGCTTCGAGTTGTTGGAGAAGCTCGGCTTCCATCAATGGGGCTTCGACTACGTGCTGCTCGACTTCCTGGGCGACGTCGTTTGCGGCGGCTTCGGTCTGCCGATCGCGCGCGACATGTGCCAGAAGGTCATCGTCGTCGGCTCGAACGATCTGCAATCGCTCTACGTCGCCAACAACGTCTGCTCGGCGGTCGAGTATTTCCGCAAGCTCGGCGGCAATGTCGGCGTCGCGGGTATGGTGATCAACAAGGACGACGGCACCGGCGAGGCGCAAGCCTTCGCCGAGAAGGTCGGCATTCCGGTGTTGTCGGCCATTCCGGCGGACGAGGATATCCGCCGCAAAAGCGCCAACTACGAAATCGTCGGCACGCCCGGCGGGCGCTGGGCGTCGCTGTTCGAGCAACTGGGCATGGAAGTCGCGACGGCGCCGCCGCTGCGGCCCACGCCGTTGTCGCACGACGATCTGCTCGGCCTGTTCAAGGGCGATGCGGTCGGGCGCGGCTACGTGCTCCAGCCCGCATCGATGGAAGACATGTGCGCGGCGGGCCTCGTCGAGAAGCCGTCCCTCGAAGTCGTCTACGAAGGCGCCTGATCGATGGATGACGCCCGCAGCATTCCGACATCCTCGCCGCTGACGGCCGGCGGTTGCCATGGCGGCCGCGAGACGATGTTGGAGGCCGCCAAGGCCGCGGGTAAAAGCGACGCGATGGCCAAATTGATGGCCGATTATCCACGCGGACCCCACGATCAGCCGCAATCGATGTGCCCGGCTTTCGGTTCGCTTCGCGTCGGTTTGCGCATGCGCCGCACGGCCACGATCCTGTCGGGCTCGGCCTGCTGTGTCTACGGCTTGACCTTCACGTCGCATTTCTACGGTGCCCGCCGCAGCGTCGGCTACGTACCGTTCAACTCGGAAAGCCTCGTGCGCGGTCAGCTCTACGAGGACATCCGTGACGCGGTGTTCAAGATCGCCAAGCCGGAAGATTACGACGCGGTCGTCGTCATCAATCTTTGCGTGCCCACGGCGTCGGGCGTGCCGCTCGAACTTCTGCCCAAGCAGATCGAGGGCGTGCGCATCATCGGCATCGACGTGCCGGGCTTCGGCGTGCCCACGCATGCGGAAGCCAAGGACGTGCTCGCGGGGGCCATGCTCAAATACGCGCGGCTCGAAGCCGAGGCGGGCCCCGTTCAGCGCCCGCGCGGTGCGGCCGACGAGCGCCCCAAGGTCGCGTTGCTCGGCGAACTCTTCCCCGCCGATCCGATTGGTATCGGCCAGATGCTCGCCCCGATGGGGCTTGGCCTTGGGCCGTCGGTGCCGACGCGCGAATGGCGCGATCTTTACGCCGCACTCGACAGCGTCGCGGTCGGCGCCATCCATCCTTTCTACACGGCCAGCGTGCGCGAGTTTCAGGCGGCGGGCCGGCCGATCGTCGGCTCGGGCCCCGTCGGGCTCGACGGGACGCTCGCTTGGCTCGACGGCATCGGCAAAGCGGCGAATGTCGCGTCGGCCAAGATCGATGCGGCGAAAGCCCAAGCGCAAGGCGCGATCGGGGCCGTGATGGCCGCATGCCCGATCAAGGCGCGGATCACGTTGTCCGGCTACGAAGGCTCGGAATTGCTGGTCGCGCGCTTGCTCGTCGAAGCGGGCGCAGAAGTGCCCTATGTCGGCACGGCTTGCCCGCGCACGCCGTGGAGCGACGCCGACCGCGACTGGCTCGAAGCGCGCGGCACCCATGTTCAGTATCGCGCGTCGCTGGAACACGACATGGCGGCGATGATGGACGCCAAGCCCGATCTGGCCGTCGGCACCACGCCGCTGGTGCAGAAGGCCAAGGAACTCGGCATTCCCGCACTCTATTTCACCAACATGGTTTCGGCGCGGCCGTTGTTCGGTGCGCCCGGTGCGGGCTCGCTCGCCGGTATCGTCGCGGGCCAAACGCGCGGGGCCGAACGCTTCCGCCGGATGATCTCGTTCTTCGATGGCGTGGGTAAGGGGACGGCGGCGGGCTATGGCTTCGACGGCGTGCCGAAGGAACCGCCGGGTGCGCGCGATCGCCTGCGCAAGGCGCGCACCGCGAAGGCCAAGGCCGAAGCGCCGACGGGGGAGGTCTAGCGATGCTTGTCCTCGACCATGATCGGGCCGGCGGCTACTGGGGCGCCGTCTACGTCTTCACCGCGGTGCGCGGTTTGCGCTGCGTGATCGACGGGCCCGTCGGCTGCGAAAATCTGCCGGTGACGGCGGTGCTTCATTACACCGACGGATTGCCGCCGCACGAATTGCCCGTCGTGGTCACGGGCCTCAACGAAGAATCGCTGTCGATGGACGGCACCGAAGGCGCCATGCGCCGCGCGAGCGGCACGCAAGATCAAGAGCTGCCTGCGGTGGTCGTCACGGGCTCGATCGCCGAGATGATCGGCGGCGGCGTGACGCCCGAAGGCTCCAATCTTCTGCGCTTCATTCCGCGCACGATCGACGAAGACCAGTGGCAGACCGCCGACCGCGCGATGTTCTGGCTGTGGCAGGAATTCGGCTTGAAGCGCATCAAGCCGCGCCCGCAGGGCGAGCGCGCGCCTGGCGTCAAACCGCGCGTCAATATCATCGGGCCGGCTTACGGCACGTTCAACATGCCGTCCGATCTCGCCGAAATCCGGCGCTTGGTCGAAGGGATCGGCTGCGAGATCAATATGACCTTCCCGTTGGGGGCGCATATCGACGACGTGAAGCGCCTGCCCGACGCGGACGTGAATATCTGCATGTATCACGAGTTCGGGCGCAAACTCTGCGAAGCGCTGGACCGGCCGTATTTGATGGCGCCGATCGGCGTGTTCGCCACGACGAACTTTCTGCGCAAGCTGGGCGAAGTCGTCGGCGTCGATCCCGAGCCCTTCATCGAGCGCGAGAAGCACACCACGCTGAAGGCGATCTGGGATCTATGGCGCTCGGTCACGCAGGATTTCTTCGGCACCGCGTCGTTCGGCGTGTCGGCGACGGGCACCTACGCGCGCGGCTTGAAGCGCTTCCTGCAGGACGAGCTGGGCGTGCCGTGCAGCTTCGCCTTCGAGCGCAATCCCGGATCGAAGCCCGACAACGACAAGATCCGCGAGACGATCCGCAAATCGCCGCCGCTGGTGCTGTTCGGGTCCTATAACGAACGCATGTACGCGGCCGAGATTGGCGCGCGCTGCACCTATATCCCCGCGTCGTTCCCCGGTGCCGTCATCCGCCGCGCCACGGGCACGCCCTTCATGGGCTACGCGGGGGCCGTCTATATCGTGCAGGAATACTGCAACGCGCTGTTCGATGCGTTGTTCCACATTTTGCCGCTGGGCACGGAACTCGACAAAGTCGAGCGCACGCCCGCCAAGGTCGGCGCGCTGCCGCCCGATTCCTGGGACGAAGCGGCGCAAGCCGAACTCGACAAGCATGTCGAAAGCGAGCCGTTCCTGGTGCGGATCTCGGCGGCCAAGCGGCTGCGCGATCGCGCGGAACGCGAAGCGCTGCTCGACGGCGAACGGAAAGTCACGCGCGCGCATCTGGCGCGCGCCTTGGCGGAGGCGGGATGACGATGCGCAAGACGCGCGCCATCCGTCTGCGAAAGAATTCCGGCTTCGGCCGGTACTCGAAATGCGGCGTGCCGGTCGAAAGGCCGCGCGCCGTATTCCCTGCCGCGCGGGGGGTGCGCGGTAACGGCCGCAAGGCCAGCTAGAGGAGTCGATCTCCATGGCAGGAGACAAGCAAGGCAACCTTTCGGGGTTGTCCGACGACGAGGCCCAGGAGTTCCACAGCTACTTCGTCCAGGGTTTCGTCATTTTCACGATCATCGCCGTCATCGCCCACGTTCTCGCGTGGATGTGGCGGCCCTGGCTGCCCGGCCCGAAGGGCTACGCGATGCTGGAACAAGGCATCACGACGGCCAGCACACTCATCGCGCCGTTCGTGGCGTAAAAGGAGGCGGCAATGTGGCGTATTTGGAAGCTGTTCGACCCGCGCCGTGCGCTCGTCGCGACGGCCGTTTTCCTGTTCGGTCTCGCGATCGTGATTCACTTCATCTTGCTGAGCACCGATCGCTTCAACTGGATCGAAGGTCCGCGCAAAGCGGCCGCCGCTCTGGTGGAACAATCGATGTTCCTGCTGACCTGAAGGCGGATCAAACCGCCCGCGGGCGCGGACGGGGCGAAAGCGCAGGCTTTCGTTCCGTCCGGTCCCGCCGGGTAAGCCCCCGGCGGGCAAGCTAGGCCGGTTACGAGGAGGACGCGACGATGGCGATGCTCAGTTTCGAGCGCAAATACAGGGTACGGGGAGGCACGCTGATCGGCGGCGATCTGTTCGACTTTTGGGTCGGACCGTTCTATGTCGGCTTCTTCGGCGTGACGACGATCTTCTTCTCGTTCGTCGGTACGATGCTCATCTTCGTCGCGGCGGCCGACGGACCGACCTGGAACCCCTGGCAGATCAACATCGCACCACCCGACCTCAGCTACGGCCTTGGTCTGGCGCCGTTGAAGGAGGGGGGCTTCTGGCAGATCATCACCGTCTGCGCGATCGGGGCTTTCGGGTCTTGGGCGCTGCGCGAAGTGGAGATCTGCCGAAAACTCGGCATCGGCTATCACGTGCCGTTCGCCTTCTCGGTGGCGATCTTCGCTTACGTCACGCTGGTGGTCATCCGCCCGATCCTGATGGGTGCGTGGGGACACGGTTTCCCCTACGGCATCATCTCGCATCTCGATTGGGTGTCGAACACCGGCTACCAGTATCTGCACTTCCACTACAACCCGGCGCATATGCTGGCGGTCACGTTCTTCTTCACGACTTGCCTCGCTTTGGCGCTGCACGGCTCGCTGATCCTGTCGGCGACCAATCCGAAGCCCGGCGAGACGGTCAAGACGCCCGAGCACGAGGATACGTTCTTCCGCGACGCGATCGGTTACTCGGTCGGCACGCTCGGCATTCACCGCGTCGGCCTGGTGCTGGCGCTGAACGCCGGCTTCTGGAGCGCGGTCTGTATCGTGATCAGCGGTCCGTTCTGGACGCGCGGCTGGCCCGAATGGTGGGGCTGGTGGCTCAACCTGCCGATTTGGCGCTGAGCGGGGAGGTTCGCATGAATAGCATCGAATATCAGAACATCTTCACCCGCATCCAGGCGCGCAGCGCGCCGCATGACGGGATCGCGTTGCCGGCCGGCGATTGGGCGCGCGACGGCAAGCCGTTCTTCTCCCATCTGATGGGGATTATCGGCAACGCGCAGATCGGGCCGATCTATCTCGGCACGCTCGGCGTCGCGTCGCTCGCTTGCGGCCTGATCGCGTTCGAGATCATCGGCCTCAACATGCTCGCGAGCGTGGGCTGGGACCCGGTCCAGTTCGTCCGTCAGCTCTTCTGGCTGGCGCTCGAACCGCCAGCACCGAAATACGGCCTCTCCATCCCGCCGCTCAACGAAGGCGGCTGGTGGCTGATGGCCGGCTTCTTCCTGACGGCGTCGATCCTGCTGTGGTGGGCGCGGATGTACCGGCGCGCGCGCCAGCTCGGCCTCGGCACACATGTCGCCTGGGCCTTCGCGGCGGCGATCTGGCTCTATCTGGTGCTCGGCTTCATCCGTCCCTTGATGATGGGCAGCTGGAGCGAGGCGGTGCCTTTCGGCATCTTCCCGCATCTTGATTGGACGGCGGCGTTTTCGCTGCGCTACGGGAACCTCTTCTACAATCCGTTCCATATGCTCTCGATCGCGTTTCTCTACGGATCGACGCTGCTCTTCGCCATGCACGGTGCCACGATCCTCGCGGTCGGCCGTTACGGCGGCGAGCGCGAAATCGAGCAGATCCTCGATCGCGGCACGGCTTCCGAACGCGCGGCGCTGTTCTGGCGCTGGACGATGGGCTTCAACGCCACGATGGAGTCGATCCATCGCTGGGCGTGGTGGTTCGCCGTGCTGTGTCCGCTGACCGGCGGCATCGGCATCCTGCTGACGGGCACCGTCGTCGACGATTGGTATCTGTGGGCGGTCAAGCACCATGTGGCGCCCGCCTATCCGCCTTACTTGCCGGCGGTCGACCCCGCAACTTTGCCAGGAGCGGCGAAATGATCGGCTTCGGAACGCGTATCGCCATCGTCGTCGGCGTTCTTCTCGGCGTCGCCGTCGTCTTCACGACGTTCGGTTTCCCGCCGGTGAATTCGACGCAAAACGGTCCGCGCGGCACGGGCATGGCCCAGCTCGGCTATCCCGGCGCGCTGGATCGGCTCAAAGCCGCCAACGTCCTGCCGGAAGCGCAACCGGCGTCGGAACCCAGCGGCGAGAAATCGTCGGCCGTCTACGAGAACGTCCAAGTGCTCAAGGATCTCGACTCCAACGAGTTCCTGCGCGTGATGCAAGCGATGACCGAATGGGTCGCACCCCAGGAAGGCTGCGCGTACTGCCACGAGGACGGCAATCTCGCTTCCGACAAGCCGTACCAGAAGATCGTCGCGCGGCGCATGCTGCAAATGACGATCGATCTGAACAAGAATTGGTCCGCGCATGTCGCGGAGACGGGCGTCACTTGCTACACCTGCCATCGCGGCAATCCCGTGCCGGCGGATATTTGGTTCATGCCGTCGCCGCAGTCCAAGATGGCGACCTATGCCGGCGGCCGTCCGGACGGACAAAACGCTCCGTCGTCGAGTGTCGGGCTTACTTCGCTGCCGGCGAATCCCTTCGCGAGCTATCTGCTGGGCAACACGCCGATCCGCGTTCAGCCTGATAGCGCACTGCCGAAAGGTCCGGGCGCGTCGATCCAGGCCACCGAAGGCACATACGGGCTGATGATGCACATGTCCGACGCTTTGGGCGTGAATTGCACGGCGTGCCACAACACGCAGGCGCTCAAATCGTGGGAACAGAACGGCACGATCCGCGCCAAGGCGTGGCACGGCATCCGGATGGTCCGCGAACTCAACAAGGATTATCTGGTGCCGCTCACGTCAACGTTCCCGGCCAACCGGCTGGGTCACGAAGGCGACGTCGCGAAGATCAACTGCGCGACCTGCCACCAGGGAGCCAACAAACCATTGCTCGGCCAGAGCATGGTTCGCGACTACCTGGCTTCGCTGCGGCCTTAGTCCAGACGGGGTCTGCGGCACTACTTGCCCTCCGCGCGGCTTTGCTCCCACAGCCGCCGGAGGGCAAAATTTTTAAGGCCAGCCGACGTCGGGCGGCAGGCTCATCAGGATCGCTTCGACATTGCCGCCGG